>Ga0315284_10000065_pt1 | contig 141109 bp, 134 predicted proteins | sample YL17G09_16_MG_FD_203696 | JGI IMG/M metagenome (GOLD analysis project Ga0315284, IMG submission 203696) | Sediment microbial communities from Yellowstone Lake, YNP, Wyoming, USA - YL17G09_16 | ecosystem: Environmental > Aquatic > Freshwater > Lake > Sediment | place: USA: Wyoming | collected... | reverse complement strand
TGCTGCCGTTCCGCCTGCATCGCGGCATTGATGAGCACTTGGATCAGTTCGGGAAGAATGTCAAATCCTTGCTTGTTGATCCGTTCCAGAAGTCCAGCGGGTAGGGTAAAATCCTCTCGGTAGGTCATGGTGTCTCTCCTTTTGGTTTAGTCACCGTGAGGATAACACCTGACCTACTCTTTTGGGAAATTACAGAAAGAAGTTTACACTACTCTTATCCACTTCAAGCAACAGGTTTTGAAAGAAGTAAAAAGCAAAGGAGTTTTAAATGGACAAGCTGACAATTCCAATAGACGGGAGAGAAACAATTATAGAATTAGAGCAAATTGAATTAGGTAAACTTGAATTAGACGAACTAAACCCTAGAATCAGTTTTTTCAGAGACAACCAAGTAGCCGAAAAACTAACAGAAGAGCAGATAATTTTTGCTTTGACAAACAAGAAACCTGAGTCTTTCAGAAAATTAAAGGATTCTATCCATAATAACAAAGGAATTGTTTATCCGATTTGGGTAGAACATTTAAAAGGAGGAGATTACAGGATTATAGAAGGTAATACAAGGCTAGTTATTTATCAACAACTCCAAAAAGAAGAACCTTACGAAGAGAACTGGAAAAAGATATTAAGTTATGTGTTGCCCTTTGAGATCAGCGATGAACAAAAAAACTTTATAAGACTCCAATCGCACCTGAGAGGTACAACTGAATGGGACGCTTATGAAAAAGCAAAATATCTGTACAAACTATGGCAAGAGGATGGCTGGTCTGTAGGCAGGCTTGAAAAACAAACCAAAATGACAGAGAAGCAGATTAGGGAAAACATTGATGCATATCAAATTATGGAAGAACAATATCTTCCAACCCATGGAGATGATCCGAATGAAGTAAGTAAATTCAGTTATTTTGTCGAGTATGTAAAAGACAAGAAACTCAAAAAGTTGATGGAAAAAAGCTCAAAAAACATCAAAGATTTTTGTGATTGGGTTGCTGATAAAGAAAAAATACCGACTGGTCAAGATGTTAGAAGACTTCGTGACATAATCGATAACGAAGAAACTAAATATGCTTTTACTACCGGTGGATTTGACGCCGCTATGCAGATACTTGCATTTAAAAAACCCCATCTTGTATCCTCATTCTATAAAGACATTGAGAATGTCATTGAAGGGCTAAAAGATATCAGTGCACAAGAGCTTGATGAGATTATCAACGAAGATGCTAGCGAAAAGGAAAAAATGATTGGAGATCTCGCAATATGGAGTCAGAAAGTTGTAAAAATGATTGAAAAGGAAAAGAATGGCATCAAAACAACATGATTTCATTGTTTCTGCAATTGCCAGAAAGATGAAGTTGTATGGATTCAGAATTATTTATTTGGATGGAAAATATCAGGATGTTGAAACAGAGAAGCCTGATATCCCGCCCAAAATCATAAATCACAAGCCAGATATTATTGGAGGAAAAAACAGCATGATTTTCTGCATAGGGGAAGCTAAAACCAGAGACGACATTCATTCTGAGAGAACCAAAAACCAAATAACAGACTTCCTTTCAATTGTAAAACTAAAGCCGGGGAACAAACTCATCTTAGGAATTCCATTGACGGCCAAAGAAGATTTACGAAGTTTACTAATGAAATTAGGGTTTGTGAATCAAAGGCAGATTGAAATAATCTATATCCCTGCGGAACTCTTACCTCATGAAGAAGAAATTTAAGTTTGATTATAGCCCTAAGACAAGACCGTTTCCCCATCAGGTGGAGGCCATTGAATATATTTCTAACAGTCAGGCTGTACCTCTTTTTGATGAGCAAGGTCTTGGAAAAACAAAAATCGTAATTGAATCTTTAAGCAACAATATGGACCAAGGGATCATAGATGGGGCGTTGATAATCTGCAAGAAGCATTTGATTGTTAATTGGCAAGACGAGATTGAAACACACAGCCACTTAAAATACATCGTCCTAAGAGGTAACGCTAATGAAAAAGGTCTAAAGTTTATGGGGTATTCACATTTCTACATTATCAACTATGAGAGTGTTATTAGTGAAGTTGAACGTCTGGAAATGTTCTTGAAAATAAGAAAACTAGCAATAGTATTAGATGAATCACACACGATAAAAAATCCTTTTGCAAAAACAACTAACGCTATATTTAGGTTGAAGGACTTGGCAAAGAAGCGAATCATAATTACAGGAACTCCAATTGCAAACAAACCCTTAGATTTATGGGCGCAGTTCTATTTCCTCGATAACGGGAAGCTCTTAGGAGACAGTTACAAAGATTTTGAAAAGACATATTCTATAAATCTAAAAAACGATGATTTATCTAAACAGAAAGAAAAGTTTAATTGTTTGAGGAATATCGTTTTGTCTAATTCAATCAGAAGATTAAAAGAAGATGTCTTGGAACTCCCTGAAAAGATTTTTTTTGAAAAATCTGTTCAACTTGTAGATCAACAAAAGAAATTTTATGATCAACTAAGAGATGAACTATATATTGAAATAACGAATGCAGATGGTAAGAAAATAATCGATGAATCGGAAGAGTTGTTAAAGAAATTATTGAGATTAGCCCAAATAGCCAGTAATCCATTCTTGATTGATAGGGCATATGATGAAACACCAGCGAAATTCCCGTTAATGGACACCCTAATTGACAATATATTGAAGCAGAATGAAAAAGTAATAGTATGGAGTTGTTTTGTGGAGAATATCAGAATTCTTTATAAGAGATATAGAAAACTCGGTTCACTAATGTTGTATGGAGATATTCCAATTGAAAAGAGAGGTGACATAGTAAAGCAATTTAGAAATAATGATGGATTTCGCATTTTAATAGCCAACCCTGCAGCAGCAAAGGAAGGATTAACACTCACATCTGCAAATAATGCGATATATCTTGATAGAAATTTTAATATGGTGGATTATCTTCAATCTCAGGACAGAATTCACAGAATCTCTCAGACAGAGGAATGTAGAATTTATAAACTTATTGCCAAAAACACTATTGATGAATACATAGATGAGATAATTTATAAGAAGCATAAACTGGCTGAATACGTTCAGGGTGACAGAGATGATATTGAAGTTGAGCGATATTTGACCAAAGAAGAAATACTAAGTATTTTGGGAGGCACAAAAAATGACTAGGAAAAATAAGAATGAAATTGCAGTAATTGGGCAGAAGATTCAAACAAAAATAGAGGAAATTGACATTTTCAAGTTAACTTACTGGAAAGAAAATCCAAGGGTAAATGCAATAATTAGCCAAAAGTACAAAGATAAGAACATTTCAGACGAAGAGATCGAAAAAGAGCTTTGGGAAAAGGAATCCGTTAAAGAATTGTATAAAGAGATTGAAAGACATGGCGGTCTGATAGATGAAATATTGGTCAAAGAAAACACTGTATTGGAAGGAAATTCAAGGTTATGTGCTTATCGCCACTTGTATATAAATGCGGAAAAAAGGAAAAATGAAGATGAAATACTAAAGTGGTCTTTTATAAGGGCCAGAATAATACCAGATGACACATCAGATCAGGTGGTGTTTTCCATTCTTGGTACTTGGCACATTAAAGGTAAAGCAAAATGGGATACTTACGAAAAGGCCGCATACTTAAAGAGAATGAAAACTGATTATGGCTATTCATACAGTGATATTGCTGCTTCGATATCACAAACAGTCAGGTTCGTTACAGATAATATAGAGGCGCATGATCTAATAGTAAAAAACGATGTCTACACTTTAGAGAAATTCAGTTATTTTTATGAGTTCGTAAAAGAAAAAAATAAATCAATAAATACCGAAACATATAAAAAAGATCCAGAAATCGTTAATAGAGTAATTGAAACGATAAAAACAGACGAGACCATGAAGCGTGCAGAAGATATAAGGCATTTGCCAAAAATATTAAAGGATCCAAAAGCTAAAAAAATGTACCTAAATAAAGAAGTCGATTTTCATGATGCTTATGAAATTTCAAAAAGCAGACATCCAGAACAAGAAGATATTTTCTATAAGCAGATCAAAAAAACAACAAAGTTACTTGAAGAATGTTCAGTAGCGAGAATAGAAGAAATTAATTCTGACCCTAATAAAAAATATATTTTGAAATGTCTTTATAAAGAAGCTAACAGTATCAGCAAGAAAATAGGAATCAAAAATTAGAGGTTTTTCAATGAAGAATATTCTACTCATAGAACCAGATTACAAAAATAAATATCCGCCTTTGGGATTGATGAAGATATCCACCTTTCATAAACAGAAGAGTCATAATGTGGTTTTTTACAAAGGTTATTCCGCTGAATTAAGAAACCAGCTTTGGGATAGGGTATATATTTCAACCCTGTTCACCTTTTATTGGGATATAACAATTAAAACCATAAAATATTATTACAATAGCGTTGAGCATCCATCTAACATCTTTGTTGGGGGAGTAATGGCTACATTGATGAAAGACGAAATACAAAATGAAGTCAATGTAACAATAGTCGATGGTTTATTAAACCAGAAAGGGAAACTGGGATACAAAGGCGACGATAAAATAGATGACATACTTCCAGATTATTCAATTGTAGATCAAGAATCTAATCCTTTATTAGATTATTCATATCCAACAAGTGATTCTTATATTGCTTATGCTACCAGGGGCTGTATCAGAAAATGCCAATTCTGTGCTGTTCCAATTATTGAGCCGGCATTTACAAATAGCTTATCTATTGCCAAACAGGTAAGAGCAATAAAGAACCGCTTTGGGGAGAAAAGACATTTGCTTTTACTAGATAATAATATTCTAGCATCCGAAGATTTTCCAAAGATAATCGTTGAAATAAAATCTCTTGGCTTTAAAAAGGGAAGTAAATACCTTCCAAAAACTAGTCACAGAAAAGTCTATCTAGAGAGACATGTGGATTTTAATCAAGGTATAGATGCGAGATTGCTTACCAAAGAAAAAATGGAGTTATTAAGTGAAATTGCTGTTGATCCTTTACGAATAGCTTTTGACAATATCAAATATAAAAATATATATATTGAAAAAACAAGATTAGCAGCAGAATATGGAATTAGAACACTGTCTAACTATATCTTGTTTAATTTTGGAGATACCCCAGAAGATTTTTATGAAAGATTGAAAATCAACATAGAGTTAAACGAAGAATTCTCAAAAAAGGGGTTCAAATGCCTGATATGGTCATTCCCGATGAAATATTCTCCAATAACCGGTGAGTTCTCTAAAAACAGGAAGTATGTTGGTAAAAATTGGAATAAAAAATACCTAAGAGGTATCCAATGCATCCTGCTTGCTACTCACGGAGTAGTTGGACCTAAAAGGCAATTTTTTGAAAAAGCGTTTGGGAAAAATGTGAATGAATTTATCAAGATACTCACCCTACCCGAAAATTTCATTATATACAGAAAAAAGCATTCAGATAATGGAGACGTAGACGAATTAGGAGCTAAAGTAAGTTTGCTAAGCCAACAACAAAAACAGGATCTTATGAGAGTGGTACTTTCTAATGATTTTAAAAACGTCACAAATCAAACCAATGATAACAGCGTCTTAGATATTTTGAAGTCATATAAAATAAAATGAACCACTATTCTATCTTAAAGAATTTCGGGAACCTTTACAAATACCATTGAACCCCAAGCGAAGTTTGTAGCGCGAAGCCATGTAATTTCTTAACAAAAAACAGCCCAACAAAGCGTCTACCGGATGGGGCCAATGCATCGCGAAAATTGGCGCGGTTTGCCAGAAATGGCGCGATTAATGGGAAGGAGTCTCGCCGGTCCCGCCGCTGAGCCCATTCGTTGAAACGCTTTCGTAAACAACTGCCCTACCTCTATAGGTAGGGCAGCATCAATTTTTGCAGGCTCCACCGATGGGTTAGATATCCAAATTCCTGACCGCTTTCCCTACGGGACGCTTCGCAGTGGCGTGGGGCTGGATGAACCTCTTCCTTGGGTCCACCGCGTCGCCCATCCGCATATCGAAAGTCCGGTCGGCTTTCGCGACATCGTCCCTCGCGAAGCATCCCCGTAGGGGGCGAAGGGGAAGCATCCCTCGCGCAGCATACCCGAAGGGTGCGAAGGGGACGGTGGCATCGTCCGGGCACGCTTGGTATTCAAAATCTTGCCGCGCAGAGGCAGGTCAACTTTGTGTTTACGGGGTATTGGCAGCTGATTGGGTGATGTTCAGCATACCCAGTACGCTGGTACCGCTCTGTTGCGTGCCAACCCAGACGGCATATTTACCCGAGGCGGCATATTCAATATCGATAACCGGATCCGCCCCGTTGCCATTTGATGAATTATCCTCACATATCCATTCTTGATTTGGCGTGTGGACAATCAGCGTAGCACCCATTCCAGCATCAGAAGATACAAAATAGATGCGCAGGAATCCCTCTGAAGCACCGCCGCTCAAGTTGAAGGCAAATGTTGGGGCATTCGTGGTGAACCCGCATGCAAGGTTGGTAGCCGAAGTGTCAACGATGCCATCTGATCCCAGGCCTACGACGCGTGGGTCCGGAGAGAAGCCACGTTGCAGGTCGGTCGGGCCCCAGATCGGATCGGCCTCATAATCCAGAATCCCAGAGATACCAGTAGCTGACACAGTTGGTCTGGAAGTGGCATCGGGGATACTCGGTGAAGTGGGAACGATCTGCTGGCCGTTACCGCCTGCGGTCGGTTGAGCGGTGGGGGTCGTGACAGGGGTGAATGTGCAGGCTAGGACGACCAGAACCAGAACCGCCAGAGCAAAAAACACCTTTTTATTCATCGTTCCTCCTTGGAATATCGGAATGAACTGATTCAAGGTTTTTTGTAATTTGTCACCCTGAGCGCAGCGAAGGGTCTCCCGCCCTGCGGGCGGGGATTCTCACCTGCACTTGCAGCAGGTGCAAGTGTCGCCTCTTCAGGGCTCACACCGCCCCGGTGTCCTTCCGGAAGAATGACATATAAAAGAGTACTATTTTGATAATCTTGAATCACTTCATACCCAAATTCCTCACGGCCTTCCCTACGGGACGCTTCGCAATGGCGTGCGTCTGGATAAACCTCTTGCGTGGGTCAACGGCGCCTCCGGACACCGACCAAAGCCTGGCCATCGCACGGACTGACCGGTTTCTGCGTTTACCACCCACCGGTTTTCAACCGGTTCCTCAATTCATCCTGTAATGCCGCTAACATTTCCTTGAAGGCTTCCATGTGGGCGGAATTATCCACCGCCTGTTTTTCCAGCCGCTCCAGCAAATAGACCAGCCATGACTGCCACGAGCGCGGGTTATCGTACATGCGCGCGATTTCCTGCGCAGCTTCATCCAGAACATCGCGGAGTTCGTCCTCAGTCCTCTTAGCCATTTTCTTGCTCCTTTCTCAACTCATCCAACCGGAAAACTTCATTATGCAACAGATCATGCTTGAGATGTGGTGACATGCGTTTTTTCTAAATATCAAGGTTCCTCACCGCCTTTGCGTGCGTCTGGATGAAGCGCTTACGGGGGTCCACCGCGTCTCCCATCAGCCGTTGGGCTGAGCTTGTCGAAGCCATGTCGATACCACTTCGTGGCACAAGAGGTCCGGTCGGCTTTCGCGACATCGTCCCCGCCGAAGGTCCCCGCAGGGGAAGGGGAAGCATCCCTCGCGCAGCATATCATACCCGGAGGGTATATCATACCCGGAGGGTACACCCGAAGGGTGCGAAGGGGACGGCGTCGTCGTCCACCGTCACCAGCAGCAGGGTCCGGTTGACCGGGTTCATTTCGCCCGGTCTCAGCGTACCTGCCGCGCCGTCCGCTGTGGAAATTTCGTGGCCCTCATGATCAACCGCAGGGCTTCATTAACGGCCTCATCGTTTGGAAAAGCCTTTGCAATCTCCGGCTCGAGAACGACGACATTCGTCCCTAACCTGCGCTGTGGGTCAAATCTGCCTCTGGGTAAAACGGTCATTTTCGAGAGGTCATATTCCTCCCGCAATTCGTAATCATCCTGCTTCTTGATAGAATTTTTCTTCATGTATCGAAGCTCACCTCATGCTTGCGAACATTCTTTTCTGCTTTTTCAGGCTCCCATTCGAAATCGGGCTTCATGACAGCTCCTGATGCAATTATACTTGCATCCGGGAGTGTGAACTACAAGTCCCCGTCAGTTCGCGGCGTTTCTCCCTCTGGCATTTTCACTTCCCATATTCTTCCCAAAAATTGTAGCTCACGCTTGCCTGCGCTGGTGCATATGCACCAGTGAAGGTGAGCTACTAAATATCCAGATTCCTCACGGCTTTGGCGTGCGTCTGGATGAACCTCTTCCTTGGGTCCACCGCGTCGCCCATCAGCATGTCGAAAGTCCGGTCGGCTTCGGCGGCGTCGTCCACCGTCACCAGCAACAGGGTGCGGTTGACCGGGTTCATGGTCGTTTCCCAGAGCTGCTGCGGGTTCATTTCACCCAGGCCTTTGTAGCGTGACAGGCTGATTTTGTCGGGACTGACGCCCAGCGATTTGAGCAGCTTGTCTTTGTCGGCGTCGTTGTAGGCGTAGTGGACCTGGTTCTTGTAAGCCAGGCGGTAGAGCGGCGGCTGGGCGATGTAGAGGTGGCCGTCGTCAATCAGTGTGGGCATGTAACGGAAGAAGAAGGTCAGCAGCAGGGTGCGGATATGGCTGCCGTCCACGTCGGCATCCGTCATGATGATGATGCGTCCGTAGCGCAGACCGGTCAGGTCGAAGTTGTCGCCGATGCCGGTACCCAGGGCCGAGATGAGCGCCCTGACTTCGTTATTACCCAGGATTTTATCGAGCCGGGCGCGTTCGGTGTTCAAGATCTTGCCGCGCAACGGCAGGATGGCCTGGAAGTGGCGGTCGCGGCCTTGTTTGGCCGAGCCGCCGGCCGAGTCACCTTCCACGATGTAGAGTTCGGTTTTAGACGAGTCGCGTTCGGAGCAATCGGCCAGTTTGCCGGGCAGGGTCAGGCTCTCCAGCGCGGATTTGCGGATGACCAGGTCACGCGCCTTGCGGGCCGCATCCCGGGCGCGGGCGGAGGTGAGACACTTGGCAATGATAGCCTTGCTGGCCTGCGGGTTCTCCTCCAGGAAGGTCCCGAAGGCTTCGCCAATCACCTGCGTGGCGTAGGTTTGCACTTCGGGGTTCATCAGCTTGACCTTGGTCTGCGACTCGAACTGCGGGTCGGGGTGTTTGATGCTGACGATGGCGGTGAGACCCTCGCGGGTATCGTCGCCGGAAAAGTTCGGGTCGGCATCCTTGAGCAAGCCGCTCTTGCGGGCATAATCGTTGACCACGCGCGTCAGGGCCGCCCGCATCCCGGTCAGGTGTGTGCCACCGTCCACCGTGTTGATGGTATTGGCGAACGCGTAGACCGACTCGGTGTAGGCATCGGTGTACTGCACGGCACACTCGATGCCGATGCCCTCGATCTCTTTTTCGACGTAGACTACTGGATGCAGGGTCTCGCGGTTGCGGTTCAGGTAGCGGACGAAAGAGGTGATGCCGCCCTCGAAATAGAAGGTCATCTCGCGGTTGGAGCGCTCGTCCAGGAAGTAAATCGTCGTGCCGCGTGTGACGAAGGCCATCTCGCGGAAGCGCTGGGTCAGGGTGTCGAAGCGGAACTCCAGGTTCTCGGTGAAGATGAGCGGGTCGAACTTGAACGTGGTCTTGGTACCGGTGTCTTCGGCCTTTTTCACCCTGCCGATGACTTTGACCGGTTCCTTCGGGTAACCGCGTTCGTAGCGCTGGAAGTGGACCTGTCCGTCGCGCTTGACCTCCACCTCGCACCAGGCCGAAAGTGCATTCACCGCGCTGACGCCCACCCCGTGTAATCCGCCCGAGACCTTGTAGCCACCACCGCCAAATTTACCCCCCGCGTGCAGTTTGGTCATGACCACTTCCAGGGCCGACTTCTTCTCGGTTGGGTGCATGTCCACCGGGATGCCGCGCCCGTTGTCGATCACGGTGACGGAACAATCGAGGTGGATGGTGATCTCGATGCGGCTGCAGCTCCCGGCCAGGGCTTCATCAATCGAGTTGTCCACCACTTCGTAGACGAGATGATGCAGCGCCTTGATGTCTGTACCGCCCACGTACATACCGGGGCGGCGGCGGACAGCTTCCAGTCCTTCCAAGACCTGGATGTCTTTTGCGTTGTATGAGCTGTTGACTGCCATATAATCCTTTCGACCTCTTTACCCCACCCGGCCTCCGGCCACCCTCCCCCATTCCGCAATTCAGGAATGGGGGAGGGTCGGGGAGGGGGTGGGGCAGGTCAAGCCTTCGCCGAGGTTGCCTGTTGCTGGAGTTGCTCGAAGACGACTTTCAACCAGGCATTGATATCACGATAGTATATAAAACTGGCTGCCAGCAACGCGGTCGAGACGAAGGCGTGCCCGGCGATGCCGACCAGCATCCACCACGAGTCTTGCCGAGGGGTATTCCACAAGAAGTTCAAACCCTGGTTGATGAGCACGAACGCCATCAGGAATAATCCGGTATTGGGCAGGGTGAATCGCACCATGCGCAGGCTGTTCAGGATGGCGCGGAAGGCATCCAGTTGCAGAGCAAAAATGCCGTGCGCCGAGAAAAAGACCGGCATCACCAGCCAGATCAGCAGCAAGGAGCCCGCAAATAACATAATCTGGCCCAGGAACGGACTGAGGAACGTTACCAGGGATATTAACAAGAAAACCGGCACACCGAGCAGGAACAACAAACCCAGCCAGATGGACGAAAGGAGAATCGTCTGTTTTACAGATTTCCAGAACGAGTGTGCCTCCGGTTTGAGCGCCACATTGGAGATCCAGTAGTAGTACAGCGCGCCGATCAGCCAGCCGGTAAAAATCAGCACCGAAACCCAGCCCAGAATTCCTAGAAATGAACCCGCATCGAAACTCACCGGCGCTCCTATCGGGGTTTGACCGGGTACCTGGAAACTCAACAGGCTCGTCGCCCCAACCGGGAAGGTGCGCAGGATGATGAACAGGTTGAACTGGTTGGCGAAGCCCAGCCAGGCTTGCTGGACCGCCGCCACGTCTGTAAAACTGGATGGGAAGGCGCCTGCCAGCGACGGGAGGCGGTCAATGAATGGCTGGAGAAAATCTTTCAGGCGCAAGTGCGGACCGAGCCACAGGAACAGGTCGAGCAACACGGGTGGCAGGATAATCAGGACATGGCCGGCGACGGAATCGAAGCCCCCTGCCAGGGAGGCGACCAGGCCCGGAGGCGGGGGAAGTTTGCCCAGCTTAGTTTCCATAGGAATTGATTCTACCACACGGTAGAATCCGCACGGATGTTCTTGAATTGAGGCCGGTGGAGATAAATCACGACCTATCAACTTTGTCCGATAGTCGTTGAGCTCCTTACCGGCCGGTTTACCAAATGCCCACGGCTATCCAGTTGATCGCCAGTCCGGTTTTGGGCTTGCCACGGGCAGGGAAAAGAACATCGCTGCCAGCAGTTGTTTTCAGGATATACTCCAATAAACTTCTTGATGCTGCTTCTCGCTGCCGAAGGAGACAAATGTATGGAAATCACCCCCAATGTTCACCTCATCCCCGGCATCATCGCCAATCCGTATTTGATTATTGACTCCGGTGAACTGACCCTGATCGACGCCGGGTTGCCTGGCAGCCACAAGAAAATCCTGCGCTACATAGCTGGCCTGGGATATACGCTGAAAGACTTGAAACGTATCCTCATCACCCACGCCGACTTTGACCATGTGGGCGGACTGGCTGCGCTCCAAACCGCGACCGGTGCGCATGTCTATGCCCATGCCATCGAAGCCGCTGCCATGGCCGTCGGGCGTCCCTCGCGGAAGCTCAAGCCAGGCAACGTTTTCGCGAAATTCCTCTACTGGGGAATGGGTCGCATGTTCAGAGCCGCTCCCGTTCAGGTGGACGAGTTCCTGGCCGACGGCCAGACATTCCCCGTGTTAGGCGGGTTGCACATCCTGGAGACATTCGGCCACACGCCCGGCCATCTTTCGTTTTTCGCTCCGTCTGCCGGCATCCTGTTCGTGGGCGATTCAATCGTGTCGGAAGAAACCGGGCTGCGCGGCTCGCGTGGGGCCAACACCTGGGACCAGCCGAAATCGGACGAATCCGTGCGGAAACAGGCCGCCCTCGGGGCGCGCATTGTCTGCTCTGGGCATGGGCCAGTGGTCATGGATACAGCCGGAAAGTTCCCGCACGTTTGAAAAGGTAGGGGCGACCCTTCGGGGCCGAAAGGCACCTGATTTTGGTCAATACACTCGTCAGAAATGGCGAAAATGAGCCCCAGGCGGGTCGCCCCTACGGGTAATCCCGTTAAAAACTTGCAAATCCCGTCCCCTTCGGGTATCCTTATCGCCGGGAGTGGTTAGGTCCCGGAGGGCTTCCCGGTCTTCAAAACCGGCGGCGGGTCGCGTTGCGGGCCGCGGTGGGTTCGACACCCATCCACTCCCGCCTATCCTTTTGGACGATGGACGACAGACCGTAGATCGTCGTCCATTCTATCCGTCCGCGGTCCATTAAAGGTATGCTATGACTCTACCCGATTCTGAAGTTCTGACCTCCATCGTCTCCCGCCTCTTCCGCGTGGACGAGGTCACCCATGGCGACCCCAAGCAGGGTTACTTCCTGCGCTACCGGGGCGAACTGTTGCGTGACTCTGTCGAGGCCTACGACCAGTTGGCCGAGGCTCTGCGCCCCTACGATATCACCCCGCTCTTCCGCCTCGAAGACGGACGCCAGACCATTCTGCTGGTGCGCGGCACCCTTCACCCCCAACCGGGGCGCGTCTGGGTTAACGTCCTGCTGTTCGCCCTGACCGTCTTGAGCGTGATGTTCGTCGGGGCTATATACAGCTATAGTGGCCCCCTCCCGAACGATGCCCTCGGCCAGATCTGGACACTGGTTGCTCACCTGTGGGTCGGTTGGCCGTTCGCCGTCAGCTTGTTGGCCATCCTGCTGGCGCACGAGTTCGGGCACTATTTCGTCGGGCGGGCGCGCGGCGCGGCGGTCTCACTGCCGTTTTTCATCCCCTTTCCTCTATCGCCATTGGGGACCATGGGCGCTTTTATTCAATTGAAATCGCTCCCTAAAAACAAGCGTGCCTTGTTCGACCTGGCCGTGGCCGGTCCGGTGGCTGGGCTGGTGGTTGCCATCCCGGTGCTCATCCTTGGGCTGGCGCTTTCCCCAGTGGAGACTACGCAGAATACTTATTACACCAAGACTGCTACCGACCCGGACGTCTGCCCCAACACCGCCAATATCGAGGATACCTACTCCTGCCCCGACGACAACACGCTGGAAGGCAATTCTCTCCTCTACCTTGGGCTGAAATACCTCGTCAAAGGCGAGCTCCTCCCCTCCCCGCTGCACTACGATCTGCCGCCCCTGCTCTACTGGATCCGCTACTTTTTCACCGGCAGCCCCATCCCGGTCGGCGGCAGGGACGTGATGGTGCATCCGGTCGCCATGGCCGGGTGGGCCGGGCTGCTCGTCACCTTCCTGAACCTCATCCCGGCCGGCCAGCTCGACGGCGGGCACGTGATCTTTACCGTGTTTGGGAAACGCGTCAATATCATCGTGCCCGTCATCCTGGTTGCTACCGTGCTGCTGGGTTTCTTTTGGAGCGGCTGGTGGTTGTGGGCTTTTATCATATTCCTGTTGGGCCGCCTCCACGCCGAGCCGATCGACCAGATCACTCAACTCGACCCATCCCGCAAAGCCCTGGCGGTGCTGATTCTGGTCATTTTCCTGCTCGTCCTGACCCCCGTTCCCTTCGTGACCTTCTAGCTGACCATGCGACTGACCCGCGCCCTCCCCTCGTTCCTGTTCGCCGCGCTGCTGCTTTCCGCCTGCGGCCCGGGCTCCCCGACGCTCCCCTCGACCCCGGACCTGCCCGCCGTTACCGAGACGCACGCCTCCCCTCCCACCCTTACGCCGACCCCGACCCCGTCCATCGGCGTGGACCCGGCCTCGTTACACGGCCTCAGCCTCCAGGTCTGGCACGCCTTCGCCGGGCCGGCCTATGATGTGTTCACCAATCAGGTCGCCCAGTTCAACGCCGTCAACGAGTGGGGCATCCTCGTCAAACCGACCGGCTGCGGCGATTACACGGCTCTGTTCGACGCCGTGAACGCCGCCCTGGACTCCGGCCAAACGCCCGAGCTGTTGGCCTCCCTGCCCGAGCAGACGTTGACCTGGGCCGACTCCGGCGCGGTCGTGGACCTCAATCCATATCTCAACGACCCGAGCTGGGGCCTGGGAAAGGATGCCATCGCTGACATTCCGTCCATTTTCTGGGCGCAGGATAATGACGATGGGAAACAGTTGGGTCTTCCGGCGCAGCGTTCTGCCCGTTTCCTATTCTACAACGAGACCTGGGCTCACGAACTTGGCTTTGATAGCCCGCCGGCAACGGCGGACGAGTTCCGCCAGCAGGCCTGCGCCGCCAACGCCTCTTTCCGTCTCGATAATGATGTGACCAACGATGGGAAGGGCGGCTGGGTGGTGGACAGTCACTGGCAGACGATCTACTCTTGGCTGTTGGCTTTCGGCGGTAGCGTCACCGACGGAACGGATTATCGTTTCCGTACCGACCAGAACCTGGCCTCCTTGCAATTTTTGAAGAAGATGGACACTGACTACTGTGCCTGGCCAGGCGAGACTCCTTATGACTCTTTTGCCGCCCGTTCGGCGCTCTTTGTCAGCGGCGATTTGGCCGAGCTATCGCTGGAAAGGGACTCCATGTCGCGCCTGAAAAACGCCGACGAGTGGACGGTTATCCTGTTCCCTGGCCCGCAAACGAGTACCGTGGTGGTCTATGGACCGTCGTACACGCTGCTGAAGGCCACGCCCGAAAAGCAATTGGCCTCCTGGTTGTTCGCCCGCTGGCTGCTCACGCCGGAAAACCAGGCCCAGTGGGTGGAAGCGACCGGGCTATTCCCGCTGCGTACTTCGCTGCTGGACATGGTCGGCCCTTACCGGGCCGCTTCCCCGCAGTGGGATGCAGCAGTTAATGCTCTCTCCCTGGCGCAGGGCGTGCCGCCACTGGCCTCCTGGCGCAAGGTCCGCTACGTGTTGGAGGATGGGATGACGGTCATTTTCCAGACGAATACGCCGGTGGACCAGCTTCCGTCTGTATTGGCGGAGGTAGACGCGATGGCGGAAGAGTTGAATAAGAAGTAACGAGTAATGAGCAAGAAGTAATGAGGTGAGAAGGGATGAGCAGGAAATGAGCAGCGAAGGAAATGATGATAGACGAATGCAGAATGATGAATAGGTGACAATGGCGCAGAAAGCAAAGTTCTATGTTGTCTGGAAAGGGCGCAAGACCGGGGTCTTCACGAGTTGGGAAGCGTGCGAAGCCCAGGTAAGGGGTTTTACTGGCGCAGAGTATAAAGCCTTTGCGAGCCGGGAGGCCGCGCAGCGCGCCTTTGCTGGCAATTATCAGGACTATGCCGGAAGGCCTGCCTCCAGCGGGAACTGGTTGTTCGCGCCCCAGCCACCCATTGCCAAAAGCATTTCAGTGGACGCGGCCTGTTCCGGCAGCCCGGGACGGCTGGAGTATCGGGGTGTGGCGACCGACACAGGGAAAGTAACCTTCCGGCAGGGGCCTTACGCGAACGGGACGATCAACGTCGGCGAGTTCCTGGCAATCGTTCACGCCCTGACATGGCTGAAACAAAAAGGGATGGAGATACCGGTCTACTCGGATTCGGAAACAGCCATTGGTTGGGTAAAGAAGAAACGCTGCAATACCGAACTCGCGGCTGACGAAACCAACGCGCCGCTGTTTGAACTCATCCAGCGCGCCGAAGACTGGCTGGACGAGAACAAGGTGGTGGTCCCTATCTTGAAGTGGGATACCAGAGCCTGGGGCGAAATTCCGGCCGATTTCAACCGGAAATGAACCACAGATGAACACAGATATACGCAGATATTTTGTGATAGCGGTAAAATACCCATCATGAGGTTCTTATGCCGATATACGAATATGTTTGCCAGGATTGCAAGCATGAGTACGAAGCCCTGCGTTCCATGTCTCAGGCAGATTTGGCCATGGCCTGCGAAAAATGCGGCGGTGAGAACATCAAACGCAAGATTTCGGTCTTCTTCGCCGAGAGCGGCGGTAGGGCCGTTTCGGGCATATCTGAGCCGTCCTGCGGTTCGTGTGCAGGCGGGAACTGCTCGCACTGCGGGCATTGATTTTTTAAACACGAAGGGCACAAAGTCACACAAAGGTTCTCCGTGCTGTTTTTAAAAACTTTGTGTCCTTTGAGTCCTTTGTGTTAAATTCTCTTAGGAGGTAATCATGGAATTCACGCAACTTGGTCGTACCGGTTTAAAGGTGTCCCGGCTGTGCCTGGGGACGATGAACTTCGGCCCGCAGGCCAGCGAGGCCGATTCCTTCGCCATGATGGACAAAGCCCTCGAACTGGGCATCAACTTCTTCGACACGGCCAATGTCTACGGTTGGAAGAACGGCGAAGGCATCACCGAGCAAATCGTCGGACGCTGGTTCGCCCAGGGCGGCGGGCGGCGCGAGAAGGTCGTCATCGCCACCAAGGTCTACGGGCACATGGGCGATTGGCCGAACCAGGAAAGACTTTCGGCCCTGCATATCCGCCAGGCCGTGGAAGGTTCGCTCAAACGCCTGCAGACCGACCACATTGACCTGTACCAGATGCACCACGTGGACCGCAACACGCCCTGGGAGGAAATCTGGCAAGCGATGGAAGTGCTCGTCCAGCAGGGCAAGGTAATCTACGTCGGTTCGTCGAACTTCGCCGGCTGGCACATTATCCAGGCCAACGAAGCCGCCAAAGCCCGCCATTTCATGGGGCTGGTCTCCGAGCAGAGCCTGTACAACCTGGACGCCCGCATGGTCGAACTGGAGGTGCTCCCGGTTTGCAAGGCCTATGGCCTGGGTGTTATCCCCTGGAGTCCGTTGGGGGGCGGACTGCTGGGCGGCGTGCTGGAGAAAATCGAGAAAGGCCGGCGTGCCTCGGACGAGATGAAGAAAAGGATCGAAGAGAACCGCCCGAAGCTGGAAGCCTGGGAAGCCTTCTGTAAGGAACTGGGCGAACAGCCTGCCGACGTGGCCCTGGCGTGGCTGCTTGCGAACCCGGTCGTCACCGCCCCGATCATGGGGCCCCGCACCCTCGACCAGTTGACTGGCTCCCTGCGAGCCCTGGAGATTAAACTCGACGAGACCGCCTTGAAAAAACTGGATGAAATCTTCCCCGGTCCCGGCGGCGAAGCTCCCGAAGCATACGCGTGGTAATTGCGTTTGAGGGTTGGCACGTTAGAGCGTTATAACGTGCCAATACTTTAACTTACCGACGGTGTATCCGCATTATACCTATCCTCCTGGTAGCATACTCAAAGTGGCCGCCGACGTGTTCTTCGGCGGCCGGCGCTCCTTCCGCGCAGACGGGCAAGCGTGCGTTGAACGGCTGGAGCCGTCACTACGAGTCTTGGAGACAGAAAATGTCCCGCACAGCGGACCGTGTCTCATCACCTTCAACCACTACTATCGTCCCGGCTTTGATGCCTGGTGGGTGGCGCTGGCCATCGCCGCGGTCGTTCCGGTGGACACCCACTTCGTGATGACCGGCGAATTGACCTTCCCAGGCAAGTGGTATGCGCCACTGGGTATGGCCGGGTCACGCTGGCTGCTGAAGCGTCTGGCACGCATTTACGGGTTTACCACCATGCCGCCTATGCCGCCGCGTCCGAGGGATGTGGAGGCGCGTGCCCGCGCAGTGCGCGCGGTCCTGTCTTACGCAAAAGAGCATCCGCAGGCCATTCTCGGTTTGGCTCCCGAGGGCGGCGACCAGCCGAGCGGGGTGTTGACATGGCCCCCTTCGGGCGCTGGGCGTTTCATCTCGTTGTTGGCTTGCTCCGGGTCAAGGATCGTGCCGGTGGGGGCATACGAAGAGGATGGGGCTTTTTGCCTGCACTTCGGGGAGGCGTACGAATTAAGCATCCCGGATGACTTGTCCGTGGACGAGAAAGACCATGCCGTGGCGGAGATCGTCATGAGAGCCATTGCCCATCAACTTCCGCTGCGATTGTGCGGGGAATTTAATTAAAAAAGCCCAAGCGTAATCCTTGTATCTTTGGGACTCACGCCCCCGTTTTTGGGGGTTGTGGTAGAGTATCCTTGCCCGCCTTGGACGACAGTTCAACGATCGCCCAGCCCGATTCGATATCGTACGCAACTCCTAGCGAATCCCTGCGTATATTTTGTCAGAACGACCCACGAGGAACCATTGTGATTGACGAGATGGCCTGGATCATCCAGGCGCAGCATGGCGACGACATTGGCTTTACGAACTTGGTCGAAGCATACCAGAAACCGGTCTACAACCTGTGTTACCGGATGCTGGGTGAGACGGAGGTCGCCGAAGACGCGGCCCAGGAGACCTTCCTCAAAGTGTACCAGAATCTCGCCCGTTATGACCGGCAACGTCCCTTTGCCACCTGGCTCCTCTCGATCGCTGCCCATCACTGCATTGACCGGCTCCGTCGGAAACGATTCACATCATTCTCGATTGACGAGGATGAGGAAGGTCAGACCGAACTACCCGATGGTTCCGCTCCGGATCCTGAAACGGAGGCCGTTCGGAAGCAGACAAAAGAGCGTCTGCACGATTGCCTACAGTCACTTGAGCCGATTGACCGTGCCGCCGTCATCATGCGCTACTGGCAAGACTGCTCAGAGATCGAGATTGCTCAGGCACTCAAATTGACCGTCCCAGCGGTCAAGAGCCGCCTGCACCGGGCACGTCGGGCATTGGCAGACTTGTGGGAAGAAAAGCCGGCGCGGATGCGCCCAGAAAGGAAGCCCTATGGATCACCGGCCTTTTGAAGACTGGTTCCTGGAAGAAAAAGTTCTCGCCGCCGACGAAAAACGGCAGTTGAACCTCCACCTGCGGACATGCTCCTCTTGCACCGCACTGGCCGAGGTGGACCTGGCGCTGAAATCTGCCCGGGCGGCTGAACCTGCCGCGGGTTTCGCGGAGCGCTTCCAGGTCCGGCTGGTGGCGCGCAAGAAAACCCTGCGTCAGAGGAATTTCTGGGGCTTTCTTGTCTTGATCGTGAGTGTATTAAGTCTGCTGGTCTGGCTTTCCTGGCCGGTGATCAATGACATGATCCAGTCGCCAGTGAATTGGCTGGCGTCCTGGCTTTCCTCTCTCCTTTCGTTCTGGGCTGCCCTCCAGGCCATGCTACATGCCGGAGTGGTGCTGTTCAAAGTCGTTCCCAGCTTTGTCCCCGCCTATATCTGGACAGTGATCCTGTTCGCAGCCGGTGGATGGAGTCTGCTGTGGGTCTTCTCATTGATGAAATTAACCAAGATCCCGCAAGGAGTATAACTATGAAAACCAATGTAAAAATTGCTTCAGTGCTACTGTTGGTATTGCTGGTTTCCCTGCCGTTACAATCGGCTGCTGCCAGCAGCGGCGTATACGAAGGCCAAGTCATCTTCGGCCAATCGTTCACGCTGAAAAATGGTGAAATCATGAACGGCGACCTGCTGGTCTTCGGCGGGTCTGCAACCATCGAAGAAGGTGCGACGGTCAATGGCAGTGTCGTCCTGTTCGGCGGCAACTTGACGGTGAAAGGCATGGTAAATGGCGATGTGGCAATCACCGGCGGTTCAGTGACTCTGGGGTCTACCGCGCACGTCACCGGTAACCTCACTACGGTAGCCGCCTCCCTCGACCGCGCCGATGGTTCTAATGTAGATGGCCAGATTTACAACACGGCCACATCCTGGGTTGGCAACGGTGACAATGTCGTCCCACCGGTTGTAAAACCATCTGTGCCGGTCGTCCCGGCGATCAAATATGAATTCCAGCCGCTCCTTTCGGTCCTGAACGCCTTCGGGCAGTCCCTGGCCATTGCGGTACTGGCGATGCTGGTGATGCTCTTCCTGGCACCCCATGCAGATCGCGTGGCACATGCCATTGTCGCCCAGCCGCTGACGGCGGGCGGCTTGGGCCTGTTGACTGTCATTGTGACTCCCATCGCGGTCGTCCTGTCGGTGATCACGTTGATCCTCATTCCGGTGGCGCCCATTATCATCCTTGCTCTGGTCATAGCTGGTATCTTCGGCTGGATTGCCCTCGGCTATGAGATCGGCCAACGCTTTACCAAGGCGATCCATCAGGACTGGCATCCGGTATTTTCGGCGGGGTTGGGTACATTTGCCCTGACGCTCATCACCAAGGCGCTGACGGGCATCCCGGTGCTGAACTGTGTCGGCTGGCTGGTGCCTTTCCTGTTGGGCCTGGCCGGTCTGGGCGCGGTCCTCATGACCCGCTTTGGGACGCAGACGGTCACTGCTCCGAGCGATTCCACCGCCGCCGCTCCGACCAACCCTTCCGGGCAGAATCCCGCCTAGTTTATTGGTAGCAGAGATAAGGACCATGCCCCGCTCCGAGCTACACCGGGGCGGGGTTTTTGTTTCTGGGGGCAATGATATAATTCGATTGTCCCCACACTAATGGTAGAAAGAGAGAGAGTATGATTCCTCCTAAAAAGACCCCTTTGCATCCAAATCCGCCTCCGTTGGTCCGTGTTTCTGGAACGCATCGTGAGATGGGGCAACAAATTGGGGAGGCTTGCAAGAAGCAGGTCCAGCACAGCATCAACAATGGACGTACTTTGCTGGCCGATGCGTATGAACAGTTGGAGTTGACCTGGGAGGGCGCTCAGATTCAGGCACGCAAGTATATTCCTTTCGCACAAGAACGCTATCTGCGATATGTAGAAGAGTTGACGGGCGTGGCCGAGGGAGCCGGCGTAGCTTTTGAAGATCTGGCGGTCATGAATGCCATGGAAGCAGTGACCTCGGATGCCCTGCACCTGACGCGTTGCACCAGCATGGCCGTCAATGACGAGCGCACGGCCGATGGGCATGTCCTGCTGGCACATAATGAGGATTGGGTACCAGAGGATGAAGATGATGTATTCATAATCCATGCCACGCCAAAGACCGAGCCGCCCTTTCTGGCAATGACCTATGGCGGCCTGCTGCCGAATATTGGAATTAATGCTTATGGAATCGCCCAGTTATGCGATTCGGTTTATCCAAACGATTCGCGCATCGGGACACCGCGCTTGGTGGTTTCGCGCGCAGTCCTGGCCTCCAAGACGCCAGACGAGGCCATCCGGCACATGCTTTCGGCACAACGTGCCGCTGGATATAACCACCTGTTGGCCCATGAGAGCGGTGAGTTGTACTCAGTGGAGGTCTCCGCACGCAGGTTTTCAATCTTGTACGGCGAGGACGGTTATATCGTCCACACGAATCACTATACTGCGCCAGCGATGCAGCAGGTGGAGAGTGAGCCCGAGGATATGGTGGCCTCGCGCGTACGTTATTACCGTGCCCTGCGGTTGGTCAAGCGCGAGAATCTACACACCCTCAAGACGCTACAGGCAATTCAGCGCGACCACGTCAACTTCTCGAATTCCATCTGCAATCATTCGATTGACGCCACCAATCCACTCGACCGCGAGAAGACGGTTAATGCCATGGTGATTGACCTGACGACGCGCGAGATACACATTGCCTGGGGCAACCCGTGCGAGAATCCGTACCACACCTACCATTTGGACGCGTGAAGACGTGAATTGTTCAATGACGGTAAAGTCCGTCTCTGGGCCATGCTCTTCCGTTACGACTTATTCCCGGAAAGTGCGTAAGTCTACTACGGAGGCAAAAATGACTGGACAAGAGAAAACAAGAAAGAAAATCCCCTGGTATCTCTGGCCGTTCCGGGCCATCTGGAAACTGGTAGTCGGCATCGTGGCTGCGACCGGCCGATTGGTCGCTGTGATCCTCGGCCTGGTCTTCTTGATCGTTGGTGTTGTGCTGACGGTCACGGTGGTAGGAGCCATCGTCGGGATTCCATTTATCGTCTTTGGCCTGCTGCTGACCGTTCGAGGGTTATTCTAAAAGTAGCTGTCAGCCCCTCTTTCGATTAAAAAATTCCAGCCACTCCTCCACCTCGTCCGGGGCAAGAGTGGCTTCGTGTTTTTTCGCGGAGATGCCAATCGCCCGAGCTTTGGTCATTTCTCGAGCGAATTCTTCTGAAGACAGTACGCCGGCATGAACGGCTCCCGCGGCACACTGGATGCGTCCGTCCGAGCTGACCACTGTCCAGTTTTTGGCTGCTTTCCCCAGTCGTTCGAGCCGGACCTCGATGGCTGCGTCCGCGCTCGATCCCCGGTGGACGAAATGGGCCATCACCGCTCCCGCCCTGCGCGTGGAGGCCTGTCCTGGTGAGGCCCCGTCGAAGTAGACTTCCACCCGGGCACGGCGCAGGCGGCAGAATTCCTGCAAGCGGGAGATGAGTTCATCTTCATCATCCAACGCATCCAGATGCAGACCGAGTTTAGGGATCAGGTTATGACCGTCAATCAGGTAAGGCATAAGAACAGGACACCGACGAACGCAGGAAACACAGATGATTGATTTTATCAGCTTTGATGGCTCGTAGGAACAACTTTGGTCGTCCTTTGGCCAGGAATCAGCCAACCCCCGCCATTTGCAGGCAATTCGGCATAGGCAAGTTTACAAATTTTGACAAGAAGCAGTATACTATTCAAAGTGTCCGAAAGCACCTCACCCATCTCGAATGTCCCGATTGTGGACGCCAATTTAACGCTGACCAGACGCAAAATTTCTGTGAGGACTGCCGCTCGTCCACGCGGATTGTGGTGCGGGGTAGAATTGTTGCCTGCCCGTTTCGCATCTCACCCGGAACATCGGCCTTCGGCGGAAGCGGTTTGAAGTACATTCTGGGTAAATCCCATGCCTGGCGACGAGACTCAATCATCCCTTGAATTACTCTACAACATCAGCCGCGAATTGGCTTCGGCCTTGGATTTGCGTACAGTGTTACGGAGTATTTTATTCCAATCGCTGAAGTATGTGGGCGGAGAGCGCGGCAGCATCGTGGTCATGGACTACGATGGTAAAGTCGTCGATTCTGCCATTGTCTATGGGCGCAAAACCCATAATCACACCACCCAGCAACTGCGTGAGACGGTCGAGCGCGGCCTGGCTGGGTGGGTCGTCCGCAAACGGCAACCGGCCTGGGTACCCGATACCAGCCGCGACGAGCGCTGGCTACGCCGCCCGGACGATGCCGTTGACAAGTCTGGCGCAAAGGCCGCATTGTGCGTGCCGTTGATGGCGCGCGAACGCCTGGTGGGTGTGTTGACACTGGTTCATCCAGAGCCAGGGGCCTATAACAAAGAACATTTCAGCTTGGTGCAGGCTATCGCCGACCAAGCCGGGATTGCCGTGCTAAATGCCCGTCTGTATGCCGAAAGCCAGCGCCAGGCGCGCGTCATGACCGCACTGACTGCCAGTGCGGCAGCTATCAATATTACCCTTCGGCTGGACGAGGTGCTCCAGCGCATCCTGAACGAGACCATCCAGGCTTTACAAGTTGAAACGGTGACTTTGGCGTTGGTTGAGCCAAACTGGGACCTGATTTTCCGCGCCGCTACGGGGGAGAACAAAGATGGGATTGTGGGCAAACGCATTCCGGCCGGGCTGGGTGTTATTGGCTGGGTGGTACACGAAGGAGAAGGTGCGGTCATCCCAGCCGTGCAGGAGGATAAACGCTTCCTGCCAGGCGTGGAGCAATTTGAAGGTTTCGAGGTACGCGCGATGGCTGTTGCACCGATTTATGCTCAAGAACGCGTCATCGGCGTTTTGCAGGCCATCAACCCTCGCTCTGGAGCATTCGACCCGGATGCCTTGCTGGTGCTGACCGGGATCGGCAACCTGGCTGGCACGACCATCCAACATGCCCAGTTGTTCGAGCATTTACGAGCAGCACATAAGCGTTACCGCGAGTTGTTCAACGACAGTGTCGACCCGATTTTCATCACAGATTGGGACGGGAAAATTCATGAGGCCAATCGGCACGCCGCGCTCATCAGCGGCTACACGTCCAAGCAACTGCAAGGGATGTTAATTGACAAATTGTATGAGGTCACTCCCGGTGACAAAAACATTTGTATTGAAAAACTTAAGAGCGGAGAGATGATCGGTTACGAGGCAATGTTAAAAAGCAAAACCGACCGTGCTGTTCCTATCCAGGTCCAAGTGCGGCGAGTGGTGTTTGAAGAGGCCGAATCGTTGCAATGGCTCATGCGTGATATCACCGAGCGCAAGGACCTGGACGCGTTGCGCGAAAACATGACTTCGATGATTTATCATGACCTGTGCTCACCGCTGGCAAACATCGTATCCAGCCTGGATGTGCTGTCTGCGCTGTGTTCCGGCCAGGAGAATGAAAACGTACAGTCAGTGGTAACAATTGCCCGTCGTTCTACCGATCGCCTCCAACGGCTGGTCAGTTCGCTGCTCGACATCAACCGGTTGGAATCGGGGCAAGCCATTGTCTCTCAGCAATCGGTCACCCTGCCCATATTAACCGAGGACGCGCTAGAAGCTGTCCGTCCAGTGGTAGAGAGCAGGCATCAAACCCTTATGAGCCGCTTGCCTGGAAAACTACCGTCCGTTTGGGTAGATGTGGATATGATTCGACGCGTCCTTATCAACTTGCTGGAAAATGCTTCCAAGTTCACTCAACCCGAGGGTAAGATTAAGCTTGGCGCCAGACGCGATAACGGATGGGTGCAAATGTGGATACAAGATAACGGCCCCGGCATCCGATTTGCTGATCAGGAAAGCATTTTCAATAAGTTCACCCGCTTGAAAGGGGAAGGGTCCCCTACTGGTCTGGGAATCGGCCTGGCCTTTTGCCGATTGGCTGTAGAGGGCCACGGCGGCAAGATCCGGGTCGAGAGTCAATCCGGTCATGGATCTAAATTCATCTTGACTCTACCAGTCGCAAAAGAGAAATAACCTCTCAGGAGAAAATAGAAAAATATGCAGACCATTGCTAAAGATGTTTATATTGAAGACGGATATTCGGGTGTGACACTAGGAGCCATCCCCCTTGCCCATGGCTTGATCCAGGTTGACGCGCCGCCTTCCCCGGAGGATGGACGCGCCTGGCGCGCAGCCCTGCTCAACATGGGTGGATGCTCCGAACGTCTCCTCATCAACCTCGATGCACATCCAGACCGTACATTGGGTGCGCGTGCGATGGACTGCACGATCGTCGCTCACGAGAAGACCGCTCAAGTCTTCCGCAGCCGCCCAAACACCTTCAAGGCTCAGGGTGAAGAGACTGGCGCAGACTGGGAAAGTATCGCCGGCCTGGGAAATATCCGCTGGATACTGCCGGAGATCACCTTCAGTCACCAGATGACCATTCACTGGGGAGAGACCCCCATCTTGTTGGAGCATCATCCCGGACCCGCCGCCGGAGCCACCTGGGTTATCCTGCCAGAAGTTAAAGCAGTCTTTGTCGGCGACGCCGTGTTGCGCAACCAGCCTCCTTTTTTGGCTGGAGCAGATCTGCCCGTCTGGCTGGAGACCTTGAAACTGCTACTTTCTCCCGCCTACCGTGGTTGGCTGGTGGTCAGCGGGCGCGGCGGGGTGGTATCCGTGGACGTCATTCGAGCCCAAAAACATTATCTTGAACAGGTCCTCCGCAAAGTTGGAAAACTGGCGCAGAAAAAATCCCCGCCAGAAGCCGTGGAAAACCTGGTCACACCTCTCCTGAACCCATTCAAGGCTCCTGCTGACCGTCATCAGAAATATGCACAGCGCCTACGTTACGGCTTGTGGCATTATTATGCCCGGCATTATCACCCAGCCAGCAACATTGCCGGAGAGGAGTGAACCTTCTGTGACAGGTGAATATCAACCCATCTTTGAACTGACCAGGGGAAGAATTGTCGAATCCATTCATTTTGGGGCAGCAGCGGTCGTTGATTCGGGCGGACACCTACTTGCCTGGTACGGTAATCCCCAAGCGAAGGCATTCATGCGTTCCAGCGCCAAACCACTTCAGGCACTACCGTTTATCGAACACGGCGGCGACCGAACCTTTCACCTGACATCCAAGGAAATCGCTATCATCTGTGGCTCTCACGAAGGCACCGACGAGCACGTTGAAGTGATTAAGAGCATCCAGGCTAAAGTCGGCGTGCAGGAAAGTGACCTTTTGTGTGGAACCCATCTGCTCACGCACCTTCCGACGGTCGAGGCGATGAGAGCGCGCGGCGAGGTCCCAACCCCGAACCGGCACAACTGTTCTGGCAAGCACACTGGGATGCTGGCATGTGCCCGCATGAGGGGTTTGCCTATTGCTGACTACACCAATCCAGAACATCCTGTTCAAAAAACCATCCTGGAGACCTTTTCAGAAATGTGCGGAATGCAACCTGATTGGGTGGAGACCGGCATGGACGGTTGTTCAGTTCCCAACTTTGCCATCCCGCTTTCCAATGCTGCCCTGGGCTTTGCCCGCCTGTGCGACCCGAGCAGTCTTCCGCAGGAACGCGCGACTGCCTGTCGGCGCATTACCTCGGCGATGATCGCCAATCCGACCATGGTCAGCGGAGCGAGACGCTTCGATACGCGCATCATGGAAGTGTGCTCCAAACGTATCATTGCAAAGGGCGGGGCGGAAGGTTACATGGCGCTGGGAATCCTAGGTGGAGCACGGGGTGCGGAATCGCCTGGCATCGGAATCGCTTTCAAGATTGCAGACGGTGACATCCCGGTGCGCGAGGCAGACGGCAGTTTCCGCAACCATGTCTGCCCGGCAGTGGCGCTGGAAATTCTGAGACAACTTGGCTATATCAAGGAGAAAGAACTGGAAGCGCTGTCGGAATTTGGCACAGTCAGGCCGGTCACCAATGCGCGGAAAATGGTGGTGGGAGAATCCCATCCGGCATTTTCACTGAAACGGGAGTGACCAACACAGGGCAGACAACCGTCTGCCCTGCGGTTTATACCATGAAAGCTTTACCCGATTCCTTTTTACAATCCCTGGTCGCCTGGTTGGATGACGAAAACACCCTCGGTATAGCGATAACGGGTAGTTTTGCACGTAGCGAAGGCGGTCTGTACTGTGACGTGGATCTTACGCATTACGTCCGGCAAAAACCCGCCGCCGAGACCGAACCGTACCGCCTGCGATTCGTGGATGACCATCTGGTCAGCCTCAAAATAACCATGCTGGAGGCAGAATACGCCAGTCTGCGGAACCCTGAGCAAGCCATCTGGACCATTCCAGGCCTGCGTCAACTGTGCATCCTGCTCGATAAAGATGGCTCGATTGCAGCCCTCAAAGAGACCGCCGCAAAGGCAACCTGGGAACCGCTGCAAGCAGCTGCTGATGCTTACGCTTCCCGGGAGCTTTCCGGTTATACCGAAGAAATCCACAAAATCCTCGGGGGCCTGACGCAGCGGGACGAATCCAAGACGCTCTACGCCGTCTGGGGCCTGACCCGGGGGCTATCCAATGCCTTGCTCACTCAACGCGGTGTACTCATTTCCACTGAGAACGCCTACATTGATCTTGCCCAGAACGCAGCCGGCCGGACCTCGGGCTGGACGCGCCAGTTCCGGCTGGCTATCGGCCTCGACCCACTCCCGCCGGGAGAGCCCGCTTTCGTCGGGTATGGAGTCGCCGGCCTGCATCTGTATCGCGAAACCGTCGCGATTTTCCGGCACATCCTCTCGCCCGAAGATGCCGACGTGGTCAACCGGACGCTGGAAATCATAGCGGGAGCTGGATACTGATGGACGCATCCCGGCTCGCCAGCGAAGTCCATCGTCGTCTCCTTGATTTTTACGGGTCACCCATTTGGCGTAATCCTTTGCCGCCAGTGGATGAACTCATCTCGACCATCCTTTCCCAAAACACCAACGATACAAATCGCGACCGGGCCTTCGAATCGCTCCGTCAGCGTTTCCCAAGCTGGGAAGCAGTGCGCGATGCAGGCCCCGGTTCCGTGACTGCTGCTATCCATCCGGCCGGGTTAGCCAATCAGAAAGGGCCGCGTATCCAGCAGGTCCTGCGTGAGATTACTGGCGAGCGCGGTTCACTCGACCTGAGTTTTCTCAAAGATCTGCCGCTTGAGGAAGCACGTGCCTGGTTGATGAAATTCAAGGGCGTTGGCCCAAAGACGGCGGCCATTGTCTTGCTCTTCTCATTAGGACGTCCGGCCTTTCCGGTCGATACGCACATCTATCGGGTCGCCGGACGTATTGGCCTGCGTCCGGAAAAGATGACGGTCGAGGAGGCACACGTCCACCTGGAAAGAGCTTTCCCGCCGACGACCTATTACGCTGCCCACTTGAACATCATCCGGCTGGGGCGTGAAATCTGCGCGGCGCGCAAACCCGCCTGTGAACGTTGTCCGCTGCGGGGAATTTGTAATTATGCAAGGTGTTTAGATGATTAAATGGTAACTACTCAGCCAGGTGAAACGAAAGAAGGTAGATAAGGCATTCCTGCGAGAGCCAACCGCAAAACATCCAGGACTTGCTGCCCATTCTTGCGGGATGTTGAAATGTAGCCACGGATCTGGCAGAAAAGATCGGCGCCTTCTCTTGAACGAAAACATCCGGATATTTTTTGCTTCACTTTCATCATGCGGATATCGCGTTCCGCCTGATTGTTATCGAATGGAACCTTAAAATCGTACATAAAAGCCAGCACAGACTCTTTGTGGTCCTGGAACTCATCCAGCAAGTTCTTGGCTGGGCTCTGCTTGATCCGCCCCCGCTTTTTCGGCTGATCTTCTGGCCGTTCTGGTGGGGCATTGGCCTGCAGACCCTGTTCCACCAAATGATCGTAGCGGTTATCAAAGGCAATCAGCTGATCGGGGGTCAGGCAAGTCAGAGAGGCCTGCTGGGCCGTATCCACCGCTTCTTTCATTTCCACGAGCAGTTCGGCCAATTCGGTCACCCAGGCTTGCGGATAGCGCTCTTCCAAGAATTTCAACCTGCGTAAGTGATGGGCATTGCACAGCCCGTGCAGGATGGGATACTTGAAGTAGGATTTCCAGCCATCATGAATAGCACGGCCTTTCAGACCAGGTAAGATCCCGATCGCATCCATGGCAGGTTTCCCGCGCCGGGTATGCATCGCATAGAAGGTCAGCAGTGCAGTGCTCGCTGAATGCAACCACCCCAGCTTGCCTTCCACCCGTGCTCCGGTTTCATCAAAATGCACCGTTGCTTCCTTCTCGGTCAGATGATTCTTGATGGCTGCATTGCCCGGCTCAACCTGCTCGGCAACTTCCTGGCAGGCTTCCAGGATGGTCCCTTCAGACAACGCCTGCCCATATAATGTTTCGAAGACCTCACCGGTCCGCTCCAGGGGCAGTAACTGATACTGGTTGAAGTAGACTGCCTGCGCTTTGATCTCCGGTCCATATTGCACCGGTTGCGTGACACCTTCAGGAAAATCTGCCTTGCTGATCTCACCACACTGCGGACAGCGCTTGATCTCGGCTTTATGCTCTGTCACTTCTATGTGGACTTTTGGCACATCGAATACTTGCCGCTTTTCGATCCCACTGACTTCCACCTCTTCCAAGGACCTCTGACAGTGATGACAACGACTCACACGATGCACTTCTTCCCAGTCAGGATGCTCAACAGTTTTGAGCGTATACCCTGTGTGACCCGGCTGCCCTCCACTTTTTCTTCCGTGGCGTTTGCGCAGACTCTTGGGCGACGGTTTGTTCAATCCATCACTGGAGGGCGGTTTACCGCTGTTGCTGCTGTTCTTGGCCAGCCGATCTTCCAGGGCCTGCAGTCTAGCTGCCAGGAGCTTGAAATTGTCGGTCAGCTTGCGAAACAATCCTATCACCGCCTCTTCTCCCTGTTGATAGGTCTGTCTCACTTCTTCGTCGTTCGGTAATTGATAGGGTCCCATGACCTCCATTATCCATAAATATTCCCGGTTATACTAGAATCATTCGTCCCTATCTTTTAATGACATTTGACTCAAATTATGCCTGACTCGGCAGCCTTAATTAATGACTTTTGACTCAGATAGCTGAGTAGTTACATTAAATGGATATATAATTGAATTACTTTTTAATAACAAGGAAAGGAGACGATACCGATGCTGTACAACGTCCGTGAACGCGGCCAGGGGCTTGTGGAGTACGCTTTTATAATTCTTTTGGTCGTTATAGTTGTTATCGCAGTTTTACTTATTCTTGGCCCAATTGTCGGTAACATGCTCACCAAATTGAACAGCGATCTTCCAAGGTAAAGTATTGAAAGACGCTGGGGCTGTCCAAAGAGCCCCATTAAATATTCGGAGACCGCCAAATAGGGTGGTCTCCGTGGTTATTTCATCCCAAATGTAGCGGCAAGATACTATCTTGCCCACCTTTTCGGAGACTCCCAGCGTTCAAGACTCGAGAAGTTTGAGCAGCCCATCCGGATAGACAGGGGGCTTTCCCGGGCCAAATTCGTCCAGTCGTTTCCAGATTGCTTTGAATGGGGTGCCAAGTTCGTTGCCCTGAATGACTAACTTTTCATAAATGCTGACATCTGTCAGGCGACCATCGTAGACCAGCACGATCTCATGGCCGCGCAGCCCCTCGTAGACGAAGATATTCTCCAACGTGCCCAGATAACGCACACCGGTCAGCTCGGCAGCGATCTCTTCACGGAACTCCCGCCGGACGGTCTCTTCGCCGCGCTCCCCGAATTCAATCGTCCCACCAAGCGGCCGGTAGAAGGTCTGGTTCTTCTGGCTATCATGCCCCTCGGCCACCAGGATGCGGTCACCTTCGCGGCAGACACAGATGGCAATTGGGCGGATTTTTTCTTCGCGCATTCGATCTCCGGTAGAGGCAAGGCTTGTCCATGCCTTGAGAAACCATGCAGGTCGCTCCTACGATACCCTCGCCTGCATAGACCATGGCCCGCTCCACGTCACGGTGACGGGGAGGGCTTTCCCACGCAAGTCGTCGTCGGTCTCCACGAAGACCAATTTGTTGGTGGGGGTGCGGCCGCGCCAGCGACCTTTAACCTTGTCTTCAAACAGCACTTCGACCTTTTCACCCAGATACCGAGCATTGATCTCACCGACGATCTTCTCCTGTAACTCCTCCAACAATCGGAAACGGCGCATTTTCTCTTCTTCCGGCACGTCGTCGGGGAAGCGGCGTTCGGCCACCGTGCCCGGGCGCGGTGAGTAGCGCGCCAGATGGGCCACGTCCAAGCGCAAATCGTCGAGGACGCGGTAGGTCTCCATGAACTGCGCGTCCGTCTCGCCGGGGAAGCCGACAATGATGTCAGTGGCGAAGGAACAGCCGGGGATTCGCTCCCGAATTTTTCCGATGATCCTGCGGTAATCGGCCTGGGTATAGCCACGCCGCATGGTTTTCAGAATTTCGTCGCTCCCTGCCTGGACCGGGATTTCGATATGCGGCATGACCTTGGTCAATTCGGCTACCGTGTCCATGAGGTCTTCGCCGAAATAATTCGGGTGAGAGGTGAGGAAGCGAATGCGTTCCAGACCCTCGACCTGCTGCAACCTCCGCAGCAGCGCGGCCAGGTTCGGACCTTCGGGCTGATCCTTCCCGTACCGATCCACAATCTGGCCGAGCAGGGTGACCTCTTTCACGCCCTGGGCCACCAGTGTGTGGACTTCGGCGAGCACGTCTGCGGCAGGGCGGGAGCGTTCAGCGCCACGTCGGGACGGGATGACGCAGAACGTACAGGCATGCGAACAGCCCAGCACCACCGGCACGAACGCCGAGGCCAGTTTACCACGCTCGTGCTCCGGGAGAATGAGTTCCCCGTCCATAATGGCGAACCGCTTCCCGGTCTCGGAAGCGTCGAGCGCTCGCATCTCTCCCTGGGTCAAAAACGAGACAAGCGGACCGGGGTCGGAGGGCGGAGAAAATACATCCACGAAAGGAAATTGGGTGTGTAGTTTCTCGTGAGCGCGGATGCCGACCAGGCAGCCCATCAGGTTGACGACCAGTTCGGGTTTTTTGACTTTGAGCGGACGTAATGAACTCAGGCGTCCATAGGCCTTGTCCTCGGCGGACTGACGCACGACGCAGGTGTTGAGGATGATCACATCGGCCTCTTCGGCTTTACCGGTAAAGGCGTAACCGAGGCGCTCCAGGGCCGACCCGACGCGCCGGGAATCGGCCACATTCATCTGGCAGCCCTCGGTCCAAAGGTGGTATTTCTTCATAGGCCGCAAATTATACCAAGTTTATCGAGAATCGAGATTCGATCACTCGAGATTTGTATTGAGGAGATGTAACTATTCTCGAATCTCGATTCTCGAATAGCGCCCAAGTTATGGTAAAATCCTCCCTCCGGAGGGATGGCCGAGTGGTTTAAGGCAACTGACTTGAAATCAGTCGTGGCCGTAAGGTCACCGGGGGTTCGAATCCCTCTCCCTCCGCTGGGGATTTACGATTTACGATTGGGTGTAATCGTCAATCGTCAATCGTAAATTGAAGTGGGGAGGTGCCAGAGAGGCCGATTGGGCTCGCCTGCTAAGTGAGTGCTGGGACTTAAACCTCAGCCGCGGGTTCGAATCCCGCCCTCCCCGCTAAAAGACGCTCTCGTTTTCGAGGGCGTCTTGCGTTTTATCGGCCCCGGGTCCCCGGAAGGGGATGATATTCGAATCCCGCCCTCCCCGCCAGAGAGAAAGAGAAAAACGCGTCCGATTGTGGACGCGTTTTTCTTTCCATAGGAAGAAGCTATTACATCTGGCGAAGAGTTGCAGTTCCTGCGGATAAATAAAGTCGTGGTTACGCACTCTGTTTATCGAACTCGGCTTTTTTTCGAGCGTGCAACTCGAGCAGATCATGCTGCATCTTTTCCAGTCGCTCGCCGCGCAGCGGGAACCAGAACAGGATCAGGGCGCCGAGCAGCATGGCGACGCCTGGAATTAAGCCGACGAATGCCTTGATACCGAGCACAGCGCTGATGGGCTGGTTGAGAAAGATGGCATTATTATTTGCTTCGCGGGTGACGAAGTGCGTGGCTTCCAAGACGAAGGGCGGAAGAGCAATGGCCAGTGACTGGGCCGGTTTGGTGATCAGGGCATTGATGCCAAAGAAGGCCCCCTCCCGGCGCACGCCGGAGCGCAGTTCGTCCTCGTCGGCCACCTGCGCGAATAAGATATTCGTCAGGGTTTGTGGGCCGGAAAGACCGAAGCCGGCCAGGATCAGGCATACAGGAACCAACGCGGTGGGCACGAAGGTGATCCCGATCAGCCCCACCCCGGCGATCAGCAGAAGCAATTGTTGCGCCCGCAGCAGTCCCAGCTTCTTGCGAATGATATTCGTGATGGGTACTCCGCCAATCAGAGGAACGAAGATGAAGGCCAGCAGGACGATCGTATTCATCTTCATCACGTAATCAGCCAGATAGAACAACGATCCTGTCACCAGCGAGGAGACCAGGATGGACATGAAATTCTGAGCCGCCAGGATGAGGAAGGATTTGCTGGTGAAGGTGTACTTGATCTGGTCTTTGAGCTTGAGGGGTTTATCCACATGGGTGAACTCGAGGCGCTCCTTGACCTTGAAAGTGGTGGCGATGATCAGCAGCATCCCGGTCACGCCGACCACGACCATGGCGATCTGCAGCGGGAAGAAAGAAGGCGCTGCACCGGTCTTCGGTCGAAACATGTCCGGGATGACAAAGCCCAGCAGGGTGCCCAACAGACCAAACAGCGAGGAGGAAATCTGCAAATGGTTGCGCTCCGTGTCCGATTCGCTCACCTCCGGAAGCAGGGCGGAATACACCAGCCCGATCATGGTGTAGCAGCCATCGTACAGGACCATGCTGACCAGCATCCACATGAAGAGGCTGAAATCACCAGCGTGTTGCGGCGCTAACCAGACCAGGATGAAGGTCGCCGCCAGGAACGGGGCCGTGTAGCGCATATAAGGGATGCGCCGGCCGCGTTTGGTCCGGGTGTTGTCCGAGATATAGCCGAAGATAGGGTCGTTGAGGGCATTCCAAATGGCATAAATGGCGGAAGCCAGCGCGATCCAACGGGCGCTGAGGCCCAGGTAATCCTGGTAGAAAATGGGCAACAGGGCGCCGAAGACCCCCGAGATGAGGCTGGTACCCAAAGCCGCAATTCCCCAGATCACCTTGTATCCGAACGGGAGCTTGATAGCACGTGGGGCGGTGTCAGACATGGCTTCTCCTTTTCATTCAATGGTTTGAAATCAGAATCATTTCGATAAACTGGAGGCGAGTATACAGCGGCGAAGCCGCTCGCACACCCTCATCCTTCACTGCTTATCGAGAAGATACTGAAATCATGCAACTGGCATAAGTTCTTTCAGGGCGCGATAGCCGATGACGTGCAGGCCAATTTTCTGAATGTGCTGGCGTAGTTCCTCGTTCATGAAATCCTGGTAATCGGCGGCACGGCAGCGCCAATCGGGGGTAATGGCCCGTACCTCGGGCGTATCCTTGGACGGATGGATGATGAAATGGGTGATGCCCGGCTGGAGGTCCGAGAGCATCTGCTTGGTGCGTTCCAGACGGTTTTCGTCGGTATCCAGGGGCATGCCGCCGAGCGCATCCAGGAGGGGCAGTCCGGAAGCCTCCAGTTGCTGCATGAAGGCCGCGGCTATTTTGGCAAATTCCGCATCCAGGCCGGTGGCGCGCCAGCCGGCCTCATCCAGTCGGAAGAGCATCGGCGGCAGGTGGTACTGCATGGCAAGCTGGACATAGCTGTTCATGAACTTGGGATGCGCCACGGACCCCATGTGCGTGTCCACGTGGGTGGGGACGATCCCGGCTGCGCTGGCACGCTTCACCTGGGCATCCAGTTCCAGGGCAACGGCCGCCGGGTCGCCGTGTTCCTGAACCAGCTCAGATCGCTGATAGAAGCAGCCTTCATCGTCCATCATACCGGAAGCCGGATCACGGGTGGAGATGGGTCCCCAGCGGTAGGTTTTCCACTCGCTGGTCAGGGTGAGATGGACGCCCAGGTCGGCCTGGCCGTGCTGCCGGGCATACTGCGCGGCGTGCAGGAACCATGGGCAGGGCACCATCACGGCCCCGGACGAAATAATGCCGACCTCCTGCAGGTCAGCAAAAGCCTCCACACTGGCCTGGCACATGCCGATATCGTCGGTGTGGATGATGGCTACCCGGTCATCATTGGACAGACCGAGCTTTTTCAGCACTGGATTGGGAGACATGCTCATAAGGCTTCCTCCGAAATGAATTCCTTGGATATATTATAGGGACAATTTCTGACGAGCACAATAAGGATAATAAATCAACGTCATTTATGGATAAGCAATAAATACAAGATTGTGTCATTGCGAGCGGCGTTCTTTGCCGCGAAGCAATCCCCGCGCAATTTACTGGGGATTGCTTCGCCCCTATCGGGGCTCGCAAAGACAAAGAATTCTTATCCATAATTCATGTTAAATCAGACTTCAAGAATGTGCTGTGCGTTTACCCAATCACGAAGTTATCAATCAACCTCGTCTTCCCCACGTAGACCGCCAACGAGAGCAGGGTTTTGCCTGTGGCCACCTCCAATTCTTCCAGGGTATCGTAATCGCTGCAGGAGACATATTGCAGGCGCGCCAGTGGCTCGGCGGCGACCATCTCGGCCATGATTTTGCGCAAGCCCTCGCCGTTCCTTTCGCCTGTTTCGAAAGCAGCCTTTGCAGAACTTAAGGCTCGAAAGAGCACGGTTGCAGCTTGGCGTTCTTCAGGATTCAAGTAGGTATTCCGGCTGGACATGGCCAGCCCGTCCGGTTCGCGGACGATGGGGCAGACCACAATTTCAACCGGGAAATCCAAATCCTGGGACATCCGGCGAATGACGGTGGCCTGCTGGGCATCCTTCTGCCCGAAATAGGCTTTGTCTGGACCGACGGCATTGAACAGCTTGGCAACCACCGTCGTCACGCCGCGGAAATGGCCGGGGCGGACCGCGCCTTCAAGACCCCTGGTCAACCCCTGGACTCCGACCCAGGTCTGGAAGCCGGGCGGGTACATGTCCTCCGGCGTGGGTGTCCAGATCAAGCCCACGCCGGCGGCTTCGAGCAGCGACAGATCACGCGGCAGGTCGTGCGGGTATTTTGCCAGGTCTTCGTTTGGGTCGAATTGGGTCGGATTGACAAAGATGCTGGCCACCACGCTGGCGCATTCCTGGCGGGCGCGTTCGACGAGAGAGATGTGCCCGGCGTGCAAGTAGCCCATGGTTGGGACGAAGCCCAGGGGCCTGGGGAGCGCAACAATTGCGGCGCGCAGTTCGGGCAGGGTGGTGACAGTTTTCATGGAATCTCCTCAATAAGAACAACGTGGATCAGGGCGCGTCTGGTAGGGCAACCCAAACACTTCGTAGATCGGGATGCCGTCCCATTCGGGCGGGATGGACAGCCCCAGTGCCCAGGCCGCCGTGGCGGCGGTATCGGTGGTGCTGACCGGATTGGTAATGGTAATCGGCCGGACGCCCGGCCCGGAAATGATCCATGGGATGGTCATATCCTCGGGCAGGTTGGAGCCATTGGTGTGGTCGTGGCCGCCGTGGTCGGCAGTGACGATGACAAGCGTATCGTTCCGCAGGCCGGCGTTATCCAATGCAGAAAGGAGGATGCCCAGCGCCTGGTCATCCTGGCGGAGCACATCCAGGTACTGCCACGACATCCAGCCATGTTCGTGTCCCATCCAGTCGGGCGTGGGGAAGTGGATGAACAACACGCTGAAACCTTGCGGGATGATTTCATCAACAACATATTTTGTAATCACCAGACCTCGGTCATTAATATATTCGAACTCGTCCAGGCTGAATGGCTCGGTGATTTGAACCAATTTCTGCTTTCCAACCACCATGACCGTCTTCATCCCCACTTTGTGCGCCAGGTCGAAAAGGTCGGTGCCTTTGGCAAACCCTAAAAATGGGTTGTAATAATTCCAATCTACACCATGTTTGGCAGGGCACAGGCCGGTCAGCATGGAGGCGTGCGCCATGAGAGTCCCGCTTGGGTAGATAGTTTGGGACGTAAGCGAATATGCGCCGTTTTGCATCAGAGCGGTCAGTTTGGGCATGGGAGCCTGGGCAATGGCGTCGGGACGCATCCCATCCAGGCTCAGGATGAGCACCCGTCGAGCCGCCGGGAGCGGGGTGGGGGTGACCGTTGGCGGGAGGGGGGTAAGTGTCTCGGTGGGGGAGGCTGTGGCGGTGGGAGTGGAAATCGCCAAGGTCGCGGCTGGCAGGCACGAGGTCAGGGCGAGCGCCGCCAGGAGGAGAAAACAGGAAAGCCGAAAGCGGGTTCGGGTCATCTGAAATATCTCAAAATTGCCTCTTGACATTTGTCTAAACAACGTTAAACTAATAATAACTACATTTTCTGGAGGAGATAAGAAATGCCTGCTCTAAATCGTGTTCAACTGATCGGTCGTCTGGGTAAGGATCCCGAAAGCCGCTTAACACCGAACGGGAAGAAGGTGACCCATTTCAGCCTGGCAGTCAGCAACCGTTGGAAGTCGGCGGGAGGAGAGGCCAAGGAGTCCACTGAATGGGTCAACATCGAGGCTTGGGAGCGGTTGAGTGAGATCTGCGAGCAGTATCTGCGCAAGGGCAGCCTGGTCTTTCTCGAAGGTCGCCTGAAGACCGACAAATACGAGGACAAAGGCGGCGAGACCAAATATTACACCAAGGTCGTAGCCCTGTCCATGCAGATGCTGGACAAAAAACCAGAGGAGGAGCCGGTGGCAGCTGTGGAGGAGGAAGCAGCCGAGTACGAGGCGTGAGGGAAGGAAAAGGAAGAAGGCGTAAAACGCGTCTGCTTGTCTTGCGCCTTCTCACTTTTTACTTTTCCCTGGCTAGACCGGCATTTTCTCCAATTCATCTACCAGTTTCGTAATCATATTAAACCCGCCCTGCCAAAACCTTTCCGAGCGGATGTCAATGCCTGCCTCCGACAGGATCTTGGCCGGAGCCTGCGAGCCGCCCGCTGACAAAATCTTGAGATAGTGCGGCTTGAAGGCTTCGCCCTCCGCTTTGTATTGCTGGTAGAGCGAGAGCACCAGCAGTTGACCGAAGGCGTAGGCATAGACGTAAAACGGGGTGTGATAAATGTGCGGGATGGAGACCCATTCCCACTTGAACTCTTCGCTGACTTCCACCGCCTCGCCGAACTGTTCTTTCAGGTTTTCCAGGTAAGCTGCAGACAGATCATCCACCGAAGCGTTCTGGACTACCATCTCGTGGGCCTGTTTCTCGAACAGAGCGAAGAAGGCTTGGCGCAGGATGGTGGCATAGAAGTCGTCCGCCTGGCGGAAGAGCATGTCGCGGCGCACGGACTCGTCCTTTTCCTCGGCCAGCAACCGGTCCACCAGCATCATCTCGCCAAACGTGGAGGCGGTCTCGGCCAGCGGCAGGGACGAGTGGAAGGTAAACACGCTGTGGTGCGCAGCCAGCATGGAATGGATGGCGTGGCCGAGTTCGTGGGCCATGCTGGCCACGTCGTCGGCGTGACCCTGGTAGTTAAGTTTCACCCAGGGGGTCATTTCTGGGGTAACACTGGCGCAGAACGCGCCGGTCTGCTTGCCCTTGCGGACTTCGCTGTCGAGGTGGTTTTCGTCGAAGACGCGCTGGGCCAGTTTCCCGACCTCGGGGCTGAAGGCGCTAAACGAATCCAGCACCATCCCGGCAGCTTTATCGAACGCATAGGTCTTGTCAGATTTCACCAGCGGAGCATAAATATCATAGCGGTGCAGGCGCGGCATCTTCAAGTATTTGGCTTTGAGCTGGAAATAGCGTTGGAAAATTGGCGCATTCTTCTTGCAAACCGCCAGCAGCGTATCCACGACCTCGTCAGGGATGTCATTGCCGAGGTTGCGCGCCGCGATGGGACTGGCGAACCGGCGCAGGGTCAGGTTTTCGTTGCGCCAGTCGCGGGCGGCGGTCTGGTACATCTGACCGAGGATGGGGCCGTCCGCGCCGTAGACGCGATAGAGTTCCTGGTAGGCTTTTGCCCGCAGATCCGCGTCCGCGCCGCGCACGTAGACCATCAACTCGCCGCGCGTTAGTTCTTTCGTCTCGCCATCCACTTCCAGCTTGAAGGTGTAGCGGTTGGTAATGGCATCGTAGAGGGTGATGAGCGCGCTCGAGCCGGTCACGTTCTTCAGGTTGACGACCTTCTCCTCCGGTTCGCTGAGAGTGTGCGGCTTGAAGTGGCGGATTTCCTCGAGGTAATACTGGTAATCGCCGGAGGCGTCCATCAGGCGTTTGGCATTGGCATCGTCGAGGTCTTTCCACCACAGGCTGAAGAACAGGGTGCGGTTTTCCAGTTCGGCCATGAACTGCTGGATGCGTCCCAACAAAGCCTGGACGGACTGGTTCTGTGTTTCGGCGGCGAAAGCCAGCTCTGCGAAGGAGTACAGCTTGTGAGCGATGCGGGTGGATTGCTCGGAATCCTTGACAATTTCGAGGAAGTTGCTGGCGGTAATATCCGCCTTGAGCTGCGGGCGGAGCTTCTCGAAATCGGCCACCTGCGCTTCCAGGTCTTTGAAGGCAGCTTCCAGTTCCGGGGCGTCGAGGCCGGGGAAGAGGTCGGCGAGAGACCAGGGGGAGAGTTTGTAAGTCATAGATATCCTTATGTATTGTCAATGAATTATGGTTCTCTGGGATTTGCCTTGATATAGGGAAGAGATGAGATGCCCCCACCTATCTTCATTACATCACAGTGATTCCCAATGAACCTGAGTTATTGGAGTGATAATTTTCCGCGGATAAATTTCCGTACCCGTTTTGCGGTTTCGAGAGCCTGTTCTGCAATCTCGGTCGAAACATTTACCCCCGGATAGCGCACTGCCACCGAGTAACTTTCCAACTGGCGCAGGTCGCTTCGGAGAATTTCAAAATTGTTGTCCAGAGGAAGACACAAATCCAGCAGAGGCATCAAGTTGTGACGCGACAAGAATTCTATGCCATGTTCCTGCAAATAGGCCTTAAGATATTTTTCAGTGCATTGTTGGCAGTGGAAACAAGCCGTGTCGGGGATGGGAAACTCTCCAGCATGGAGCGCTAGGTCAGCAGTGTGAAAATCATTCTCAGCCATGGCGACCCACTCGCTAGTGATCTCTTCCATAAAGCACTTTCCCTTTTTGGGTCACTTCGCGCAAGAACCAATCCCCCATTTTCTTGCGCTTTTCCAGCACGTCTCTCGAACGAGCGATAATATCCACGCTGAATGATAATGGTGGCAAGGACTTAACGATTTCCAGGGCGGTTTCCATTTCACCCTTGGGCGTATCCATCACGACCAGCAAATCCACGTCGCTCCAGCCATCGGGTTTGCCATATGCGTGTGACCCGAACAGGATAATTTCCTCCGGGTCAAAGCGTTCCACTATATGCGTTGCCATGGCGTGGATGGCACGCATCGGAATGCGGGAGCGCTTGTTGACCGGGGGAACATGAAAGGCTGCCTGTGTAGTCATAAGTGAATTATATGATACTACACGTTGAACCGAATATGCACGATGTCTCCATCTTTGACAACATACTCCTTCCCCTCCAGCCGTAATTTGCCTTTAGCTTTGGCTTCGGCCATGCCGCCCAGTTCGAGCAAATCCTGGCAGGCGACGACTTCGGCGCGCACGAAGCCCTTCTGCAAATCGGTATGGACCTCGCCCGCCGCCTCCACTGCCGTAGCACTGCGTTTCGTCGTCCAGGCGCGCACCTCGTCCTCGCCGACGGTGAAAAAGGATTGCTGGTCGAGCAGGTCGTAGGAAGCCTTGATCATCCGGTTCAGACTGAGTTCTTGGATGCCGTACTCCTGCATGAAAACGGCCGCGTCGCCCGTTGGAAGTTGAGCGATTTCCATCTCCAGTTTGCCTTGCAGAGCAATGACCGGACACGCCGTCACGTTCTGAACCTCGGGGGCTGCCTGTCCTTCCCCAAGGTTCAACAACACGAGCAGCGGTTTGCTTGTCAGCAGACCGAAGCCGGAGAGGAACTTCTCCTCCTCTGCAGAAATCTCGACGCCGCGCAGTGGCTTCTCTGTGGACAGGATCTCGTGCAGACGGGTGAACAGCGCCGTCTGGCGCTCGTTGAGCACTTTGTCGGTGCCGCCCTTTTTACGCTCCTCGACCAGGCGTTCGAGCTTGCGTTCGACGGTGATCAGATCGTTGAGCAGGAGTTCGCCGTCCATGCCGGCGATGTCACGGGCCGGGTCCACGCTCCCGGAAGGATGCGGCACGTTCTCGTCGGGAAAACAGCGGACGACGTGGACGAGTCCGTCCATCTGCGTCAATTGATTCAGGAGCTGGCCGGAAATCCCGGACCTGGCCGCGCCGCCTTCCAGCCCGGCGATGTCGGCGTAGGTGACCTTGGCGTAGATGGTTTTCTTCGGCTTGAACATGGCAGAGAGCTGGTCCACGCGCGGGTCGGGGACGTCCACTACGGCGGTATGGACCTCGATGCGGCCAGCCGAGGCGGTGGTCGGCGCATTGCCGCGCGTCACTGCATTGAAAATGGTTGTCTTGCCGGATTGGGGAAAACCGATGATGCCGAGTTTCATCTTGACCTTCGTTGTGGTAAAATCTGGTCGCTGACGAGATAATATCTCGTCCTACGGGCCGGAGTGGCGGAATTGGCAGACGCGCACGACTCAAAATCGTGTGGGCTTCGCCCATGTGGGTTCGATTCCCACCTTCGGCATTGTAACATGATTTGTTTGTCGGGGAGTAGCGCCCGCTTATTTCGGCGGGACAGGCTATCGTCAGGACGGGGCCAAAAACCCCCGGTACGCCTGTGCGCTTCCGAGCGTTCGCGAGACCGCCATCCGGTGGTCTCGCGTTTCTTTTTGTAAATATGTCAGATAAACCTGTTAAGCAAACGAACTGGCGGATGTCCTTTTTCTGGATTATGATATTGACGTTATCCAATCCGGAATGGAGGAAAAGCCTATGCCTGCCATGAGCGACATCCTGGCGGTCATCCTGGGAGGTGGCCGCGGTTCTCGTCTCTATCCGCTGACCAAGCTTCGCTCGAAACCGGCCGTACCTATCGCCGGAAAATACCGCTTGATTGACATTCCTCTGAGCAACTGCATCAATTCCGGGATTTACCGGATTGACGTGTTGACCCAGTTCAACTCCCATTCCCTGCACCGACACATCAACCAGACCTACAACTTCGACAAATTCCACACCGGCTTTGTGGAAATCCTGGCTGCCGAACAGACTTCCGAATCGGCCGACTGGTACCAAGGCACGGCAGATGCCATCCGCAAGCAGTTGTTCCAGATCCGGGCAGCGCGGGCAAAATACCTGCTTGTCCTGGCCGGCGACCACCTCTACCGCATGGACTACGGCCCGATGGCCGAGTTTCACTGGGAGCATAATGCCGACATCACGGTAGCAGTCCAACCGGTGTTACAGGAGGAAGCCTCCCGGCTGGGTATCCTGAAACGCGGGAAGGATTTCCGCATCAGCGACTTCGTCGAGAAAACCAAAGACCCGGCAATTCAGACCAACTTTGTCAGCCGCGACGACCAACAGCGTCCCTTCCTCGGCTCGATGGGCATCTATCTCTTCAACACGGATATTCTGATTGACCTGTTGCGCGACAACCCACACTTCGACGATTTTGGCGGCGATATCATCCCGCACGCCATCAAGAACTGCTCCGTCTACGGTTTCGACTTTGACGGTTATTGGCGCGATATCGGGACGATCCGCTCCTTCTACGAAACCAACCTGGAGCTGGCCTGTCAAAACCCGCCCTTCGATTTCTACGACAGCGAACATCCAATCTACACTCACTCCCGTTTCCTGCCTGGTTCCATCGTGGAGGATAGTAGGCTGAAAGATGTGCTGCTGGCAGAGGGTTGCCAAGTCCAGAAGGCGGAGATCACACATTCGGTGATCGGCGTACGCAGCATCATCGCCGCCGGGACAAAGATCAAGGATAGCATCCTGATGGGCGCAGACTACTATGCGATCGAGACTGGCTCGGAGCCAACCACACCGCCCATCGGCATCGGGGCGAACTGTCACATCGAAGGTGCCATTATAGATAAGAATGCCCGCCTGGGCGCGGACGTGGTCATCCGTCCCTTCCCGCGCGGCGCCGACATTGCCACCGATTATTGGGTTGTGCAGGACGGTATCGTCGTCATTCCAAAGGATACCGTTATCGCGGCGGGAACACACATCGAACCCGGCAAGTAGAACAGGTTTCCACGCCTGCCCATCGGCAAAAATACTATTCACACCATCGAATTGGAGAATCCCCTCAATATGGCAAACAACCCATCACCGAGCAACACCCCCTCTGTTCAAATCGAAACGAAAGAATGGCATGCCCTTACCACACAAGAGGTGTTGGAACATCTGAAAGTCCAGGAGAATGGTCTGACTTCTGCCGACGCAGCTCGTCGAATGGAACAATATGGTCCGAATCAACTCACGGAAGCCCCGCGTCCGACCTTCCTGAAACTCCTGTGGGAACAGTTCAACAACTTTATTGTCATGCTGCTCATCGTGGCGGCAGTGATTTCGGCTTTCCTGGGCGAGTATATTGACGCCTCGGCCATCATGGCCATCGTCGTCTTGAACGCCATTTTGGGGATTGTCCAGGAACGGCGCGCCGAGGAGGCCCTGGCTGCGCTCAAGAAACTGGCCACGCCGGACGCGCACGTAATGCGTGATGGGAAGCGCGCAACCATCCCTACCCGTGAACTGGTGCCCGGTGACCTTGTCTTTCTCGAGGCCGGTAACCACGTCCCGGCGGACGTGCGCCTGCTCGAGGCGGTCAATTTGCAGGTCGAGGAGGCCGCGCTGACCGGCGAATCTCTCCCCGTACATAAGAACGCTGCCATGAAACTGGAAGAAAATATTCCCCTGGGTGACCGCAAGAACACTGCCTTCATGGGCACGACCGTCACGTATGGACGTGGGCACGGCGTAGTCATCGGCACAGGCATGCGCTCGCAGCTCGGCCTGATCGCCAGGATGCTGGAGGGTGTGGACCAGGAGGAAACTCCGCTCCAGAAACGTCTTGACCAGCTCGGCAAGACGCTCGGTGTGGGTGCGTTGGCCATTTGTGGACTCGTTTTTGTCGTGGCCGTCCTACGGGGCACAGATCTGAGCATCCTGACCGCCACAACCGGCGGCCTACTTGCTTACCTGAACGCGGCTAAAAAGCAGATCGTGGATATGTTCATGCTGGCCGTCGGGCTGGCGATCGCTGCCGTGCCCGAGGGCCTGCCGGCGGTGGTGACCATCACGCTGGCTCTGGGGATGCGCGAGATGATCCGACGCCATGCCCTCATCCGCCGCCTGTCCTCGGTGGAGACGCTTGGCTCGGCTACGGTTATTTGTTCCGATAAGACCGGGACTCTAACGCAAAATGAAATGACCGTCACTCACCTATGGGTGGACGGCCAATTCGTCAATGTGACCGGTTCCGGCTATTCGCGACGCGGCGAATTTCAAGTGGGGGGCGAATCGGTGAACCTGCAAGATTATCCTGGTATCCTGACTGCGTTATGGGTCGGAGCGTTGAACAACGACGCTCAACTCGAACCACTTGAAGGGGACGACCAGTCCTACCGGATTGTCGGCGACCCGACCGAAGGGTCTCTGCTGATTGCCGCGGCCAAGGCGAACGCCTATCACGTGGAATTGCACAAAGCCTATCCGCGCGAGAACGAAGTCCCCTTTGATTCAGAACGCAAACGCATGATTACCATCCATGACATCAAAAATCCCATGCCAGATGACCTATCGCCATTCTATGACGGCGGACTGCGCGGCTGGGATGTGATCGCCGTCAAGGGCGCACCAGACGTGGTACTGGGACTGTGCACCCGTTATCAGACCATAGCCGATAAGCCGAACCTACTGGACGAAGCCACGCGACAGGGTATTCTGGATGCCAACGATGCGATGACGCAGGATGCCCTGCGCGTGCTGGGCGTGGCTTATCGGGTGGTGAAAGAAGCGCCTAAAATCGAGAACGTCTCGGTAGATGAATTGGAGAAAGATCTGGTCTTCGTCGGGTTGGTCGGCATGATTGACCCGGCACGCGAAGAGGTAAAGGCAGCCCTGGAAAAGGCCGCCCGCGCCGGCATCCGTACGGTGATGATCACCGGCGACTATCCCAACACGGCACGGGCGATCGCCCAGACCATCGGGCTTTTGCGGCCCGGCCACAAGGTCCTGACCGGCGCGGACGTGGATAAGATGAGCGACGACATTCTGAAAAGCGAGATCGAGCAGGTGGACGTCTTCGCCCGCGTTTCCCCCGAGCACAAGATGCGCATCGTGGACGCTTTGCAGGCTAACGATGAAGTGGTCGCCATGACCGGCGATGGCGTCAATGACGCCCCGGCCATCCGGCGCGCCAACATCGGCGTGGCGATGGGTATCACCGGCACCGACGTGGCCAAGGAAACCGCCGACATGGTGCTGACCGACGACAACTACGCCAGTATCGTCTCGGCAGTGGAGCAGGGGCGCATCATCTACAATAATATCCGCAAGTTCGTGTTCTTCCTGCTCTCGTCCAACGTGGCCGAGATCATGGTCATCTTTTTGGCGACCCTGGTCGGGCTGCCTTCTCCGCTCACGGTCATCCAACTGCTCTGGCTCAACCTGATCACCGACGGCGCGCCGGCGCTAGCTTTGGCAATGGAGAAAGGCGATCCGGATATTATGAGGCGCAAGCCGCGCCCGAAGAATGAGCCGATCATCAATTCCTCCATGCGGACCGGTATCATCATCCAGACCATCACGCAGACCGGCGCAGTGCTGACTGCTTTTGTCCTCGGCCTGCTCTGGGAACTGAAGGCGTTGGGAGTGGGTTTGCCGCTGGGCGCCAACCCGCTGGTCTACCTGCTCAACTTCGACTGGCGCTCCATCAACCTTGAAGCGCTTCGCACTGCCGAGACCATGGCGTTCATGACCCTCTCGCTGTGTGAACTGTTCCGGGCCTACACCGTCCGGTCGGAAAAGGCCTCGCTCTTCCGTATCGGCATCTTCTCGAACAAGTGGATGCAGTATGCCGTGGGTGGGTCCATTATTTTACTCCTGGCGGTGTGCACGGTGCCGTTCCTGCAGACGATCTTCAACACGCATTTTATGAGTCTACGGGAATGGATGGTCGTGCTCGGACTGGCACTCGTCCCGGCAGTATCGGAGGAGGTTACCAAACTCTTCCTGCGGTTGCGCGACCGAAAAAAAGCATCTGCCTGATATATCGAACCGGTTTTCAGGCCAACCACCTGGTGAATAATTGTCAGCAACGATAATTTTTTCGATAGTCCCTCTGCTTCTTGGGCATAAAGATTATTCTACTGCTCTGGCACAAGTGCAACATTGGTAGTGTTATTTCTTACCCAGATTTGGATAGTTACAACTTTATCGCCTTTTGAATACCATAAATCCATTCCTTTAAAATCTTGGCTACTCATGTCGCCTTTGCCGAGTAATTCCCATCCTGCGGTGGTCATCGCATCAAGATAGAAACTTTCTGCTGCATTAATATCAGCATCAGTCGTGTAACGATATATCGTGTAGGGATATCCGGTAAGAGCCGAGGGCTCGCTGTTCCCAACTGCGTTGGGCATAATGGGCAGGTTTTCCCATTTGCCTTCCACGGTTGGCGTTGGCGTATTCGTTCGATTTGCTAAACATGACACCAGCAGAACCCCTACTGCAATACTCAGAATCAAGTGTTTGATCATTTGTTTTGCTCCTTTCAACTATAATTTCCTACAATGTTGTGGGCCTTTTCTGAGACGAGGCCGGTTACCCTCCCATAGAGCAACGGGGTTGTCCAAACGGGCGGCGCATCAGCGTCGTGCGTTAATAATACCATCCATATCTTATGTTAGCCCGCCTTCACACCGACAACTTGATGAATAATCGCCAATAGTACGCGCGGATTGGGGATGGAAGCAGTCGCCGCGCTGGTTCCGCTGAACCAGCCGCCGTCTTTCTTTGCGACCTTTAAAATCCCCCGCTGGACCGAAACTTGTTTGACGTCCATCCAGGGATACGTCTTTTTGCCAATCTGGATACCTGCCTTGCTGACCGCCACCGGCCCGAAAATGAGCATCTGCCCGGTATTGTATTGGTCCGCGGCGCGGCCATATAGAAGTGGGAAGATGCACTCTTCGATCGCTTTCGCCAGTTCTTCTACTTTGACATATATATCGTTCAATACCAATCGCCCGTTCTGCCGGTTATACAGGGTGTAGACGTGGGTGGTGCCGGTATAAATCCCGTTGGTGTAGTGACGGGTGACGGCTGCCGTCAGCGAGGTCACATCTTCCCAGCGCCAGGACCGGATGCCTTTCCGGTCACGCACAGCGAAGCCCTGGTCATAGAGAGCGACGCCTCTTTTCCAGTTCGCGTAGGCCGACCAACCTGCCGCCGACCCAAGCAAGAGCAAAATGAAAGCGATGATCACCGGCCAGACCAGTTTATCGTCAATCATGGCCGAGCCGTGCTTCTGATAAGCCAAATACGCCTCATAAATCCCGTATACAAAGGCCAGAGCTGAGCCGCCGATGAAAATAATAAAGACCACCAAGCTGCCGGCACGGTTCAGGTTCCTGACCCGGAAATATCGTCTTGGCGCGCCAAGTCCCATTACGGATGTAAAAGTTTCGGGGATTTGAGGGTTGTCCATAACGACTTCCTGCGCTAAGAAAAGACCGGGACACGCCCGGTCACAGTCTAAACGGGAGGCAAATTGCGCTTCAGAATGGTATACATCCCCAGCGCCTTGACCGCCCCTTCCACCACACAAGTGGCCGGGTTGTCCACCAGGTAGGCCGGGATGCCGAGGGCTTTCGTCAGCAGTTTGTCGGTCCCGCGCAGCAGCGCCCCGCCGCCGCACAGTGCCACGCCCCGGTCAATGATGTCCGCGACCAGCTCGGGCGGGGTCTTCTCGAGGACGTGGCGGCAGGTCTCGATCACCTGCTTGAGCGGGTCCTGGAGCGCCTCGACCACTTCGCCAGTGGTCAGGGTGACCGGACGCGGCAGCCCGCTGACCTGGTCCTGCCCCTGCACTTCCAGGCTTTCTTCTTTATCCTGGGGAACGGCCGCGCCGATGCGGACCTTTAGCTGTTCTGACGTGGATAGGCCGATAATCACCCCATATTTTTTCCGCACATAGGAAACGATGGCTTCGTCCAGTTGCAGGCCGCCGGCCCGCATGGTCTCGGCCGCGACGATCCCGTACATCGAGATGACGGCGGCCTGGGTGGCCCCGCCGCCCAGGCAGATGACCATATTCCCGGAAGGCGAGCCGATTGGCAGATCCACGCCGAGCGCGGCGGCCAGAGGCTGCTGGATGAGATAAGCGTCGCGGCTGCCAGCCTGGAGCACTGCCTCGTGGACGGCGCGCGACTCCACGCTGGTCACGCCGTTGGGGACACTGATCATCACACGCGGACGGAAGAGACGCAACGGCCCGCTGACGTGTTGAAGTAAGTAATGCAACAGCGCTTCGGTAATCTCGTAATCTGCCACCACGCCGTTCTGCAATGGATGCGCCACCTCGATGGTCTCCGCAGAAACGCGCCCAGACATGCCCTGGGCTTCCTTGCCGAGTGCAACGATCTTCTGCTCATTAATGACGATGGCAACAATAGTCGGCTCGTCCACCAGCACGCCAGTACTGTCGGCAATGCGGGTGTGAATCGTGCCGAGATCAATTCCCAGTTCTTTAGAAAGGGATGGCATGGATTACCTCGATTCGTCTGTGTTACGGGGCTGCCTGGCAGGACCGTGCCGATAACGTCTGACCGCATCCAACCGTAAGTTGGACTTGCGCAGGGCGGCCTCCATATTCAGGTAGGCATCGGTGTCTGCCGGAAGGCCTTTGGCGAGTATATCTTCGGCACGTTTGCGGGCGGCTTCGGCGCGGGCGACATCAATCTCTTCGACGTTCTCTGCCGCATCTGCCAGGATGGTAACGATGTCCGGTTGAATCTCAGCAAACCCGCCGGCAACGGTGAAAAGCGTTTCTCGCCCTTGCGACCGTACCCTGATGATACCGTATTTCAGCGTGGTCAGGAGGGGCGCGTGATGAGGCAGAATACCCATCTCCCCGTCCGTGCCGGGAAGGAGCACCATGTCGGCATCACCCTGAAAGACGATGCGGTCTTGCGAGACGATTTCACAACGGATTGGCATATCAGTTCTCCGGTGTCATGTATTCCAGTGTCACGTGACGCTGGAACACGTGGCACTTAGATACTCTTGGCGAGTTTCTCCGCCTTTTCACGCACATCGTCAATCGTGCCAGCCATCATGAAAGCCTGTTCGGGCAGAATGTCGCATTTTCCATCCAGGATTTCGCGGAAACCGCGCACGGTCTCTTTGACGGGCACATATTTGCCGGAGGTGCCGGTAAACACTTCGGCCACCAAGAACGGCTGGGAGAAAAAGCGCTCGATCTTACGAGCGCGCGAAACGACCAGCTTGTCGTCCTCGCTCAGTTCGTCAATGCCGAGGATGGCGATGATATCTTGCAGATCCTTGTAGCGCTGGAGGATGCGCTGGCATTCGCGGGCGGTATTGTAGTGGTCCGCACCGACGATATTCGGGTCGAGGATGCGGCTAGTGGAAGCCAGCGGATCCACTGCGGGGTAAATACCTTTTTCGGCGATGGAGCGTTCCAGCGCGATGGTGGCATCCAGGTGGGTGAACGTAGCGACCGGCGCGGGGTCCGAATAGTCATCCGCCGGGACGTAGACGGCCTGCATTGAGGTGATGGACCCGTTGCGGGTCGAGGTGATGCGTTCCTGAAGTTCGCCCATTTCCGTTGCCAGCGTGGGCTGGTAACCCACCGCGGAGGGCATGCGGCCCAGCAGCGCCGACACTTCCGACCCGGACATGGTAAAGCGGAAAATGTTATCAATGAAGAGCAAAACATCGCGGCCCTGGTCACGGAAATATTCAGCCATCGAGAGCGCCGTCAGCGCCACGCGCAGACGCACACCCGGCGGCTCGTTCATCTGGCCGAAGACCATGACGGTATCCTTCATGACACCCGATTCGAGCATTTCGCGATAGAGTTGCGTGCCTTCGCGGCTGCGCTCGCCCACCCCGGCAAAGACCGAGTTGCCCTGGTGCACCGTGGCGACCGAGCGGATAAGTTCCTGGATGACAATAGTCTTGCCAACGCCCGCGCCGCCGAAGATACCCGTCTTTCCGCCTTTGGTGAAGGGTGCAATCAAATCAATGACCTTGATGCCGGTCTCGAAAATCTCGGTGCGGGTGGACTGTTCGGAGAAGAGCGGGGCTGGGCGATGAATGGGGTAGTACTGGTCAGCCACGACTGTGCCCTTTTCATCCACCGGAAGGCCCAAGACGTTGAAAATACGTCCCAGAGTGGCAGCCCCTACCGGGACCATGATCGGTGAGCCGGTGGCCGTGGCGGGTAAACCGCGCTGCAGGCCGTCGGTCGTGTCCATCGAGACGCAGCGCACCCGGTTGTTGCCCAGGTGTTTTTCCACTTCCAGCACCAGCGGCCCGCCGCTCTCGTGCGGAATTTCGAGGGCTTCAAATATATCCGGGAGTTCGCCTTCGGGGAACTCCACATCCACTACACTTCCTTGAATCTGGATCACACGGCCAATCGCTTTCGCCATTCACTGCCTCCAAAAATTATTGCTGCACCATTGCCTTGGCCATCGCTTCCGCGCCGCCAGCGATATCCAAGAGATCATTGGTAATCGTCTGCTGGCGAGCCTTGTTATATTCCAGTTGCAGGTGAGATACCAATTCAATGGCATTTTCGGTGGCATTGCTCATGGCAACCATGCGAGCAGCATGCTCCGAAGCCAGCGATTCCAGGATTGCCTGGTAGACCTGCAAAGCCGTAAAACGCGGAACGATTTCGTCCAGGAGTTCTTCTTCGGCCGGTTCATAGATATAAGCAGCGGTCAAATGCTGGTGTTCATAATCCTGTACACGACCTGCTTCGTCACCAAATTCCAATGGCAGCAGTTTTTTGACCACCGGTTCCTGTTCGACCATATTGACGAAATTGGTGTAGACCAGATAAACCTCGTCTACATCGCCCTTGAGAAACTCCTTCACAGCCATGCGGCCAATCGCTGAAACATCCTGAAATGATGGCGCGGCCGGGAGATTGCTAAACTCGGCGATGACCTGCTTGCGACGCCGCATGAGCAGGTCGCGTCCTTTGCGTCCGACGGCAATATAGCGCACCGGCACCGTGAAGCGGTCAAAATGCTGGATGACGAAGCGGATAATATTGCCATTGTACGCGCCCGCCAGGCCGCGGTTGCCACTGATGACCAGCACGAGCACAGCGCGGACCTCGGGCCTGCGCGCCAAAAGTGGATGCAGGCTGGCCCGCCCGGGCTGTTTGGCAATATGCGTCAGCACCTGCCAGGCTTTGGTCGCATAGGGCCGTGTGGCCGTGACCGCCGCCATTGCCTTGCGCACTTTGCTGGCACTGACAGCCTCCAGGGCGCGCGTCACCTGCGAGATATTTTTGACACTGCGGATGCGCATCCGCATTTCACGGGCAGAGGCCATGTTAGTTTTATCTTCCCTATAAATAAATCTATTGCCAGGTGGCCTTGAAGGCTTCCAGGGCCTCGCGCAGCTTTTTCCCGGTTTCCGGGGTGATCTGCTTTTTATCAGCGATGTCTTTACCGATTTCCGGATGCGAGGTCGTCAGGTTGCGCACCAGGTCAGTTTCCCATTTCCTCATGCGCTCAATCGGGACATTATCGGCATAACCGTTCGTCCCGGCAAAGATGACCATGACCTGATTCTCAAGCGGCATTGGATCATATTGCGGCTGTTTCAGGATTTCCTGCATGCGCTGGCCGCGGGTCAATTGTGCCTGCGTGGACTTGTCCAGATCCGAACTCATCAGGGCAAATGCTGCCAACTCACGGTAAGATGCCATATCCAGGCGCAGTTTACCAGCCACCTGTTTCATGGCCTGGGTCTGCGCCGCTCCGCCCACGCGCGAGACCGAGATGCCCACGTCTACGGCCGGGCGGATACCGGCGTTGAACAGGTTGTTGACCAGGTAAATCTGTCCATCCGTGATGGAAATGACATTGGTCGGGATATAGGCCGAGACGTCGCCAAGCAAAGTCTCGATGATCGGCAGCGCCGTCAGCGAGCCACCCGAACCGGCCAATTTGACAATTTTATGGTCGTCGGGATTCTTCAAGGCTTGGCGGGTTTCCTCGGCGTCGTGCCTGGCCATCGGTCCGGTAAAGACACGCCCGTCCAGGGCATCTTTTTCCACGGCCAGATCGTTCTTGAAATCCTTCCTGACGATGACGTATTTGTTCGCCAGCCGGGCAGCGCGCTCCAGCAAACGGGAATGCAGGTAAAAAATGTCACCGGGGTATGCCTCACGTCCCGGTGGGCGGCGCAGGAGCAATGACACCTGGCGATAGGCCCAGGCGTGTTTGGAAAGATCATCGTAGATGACCAGTGCATCGCGCCCGGTCTCCATGAACTCCTCGCCGATGGCGCATCCGGCATAAGGAGCAATGTATTGCAGCGCGGCGGACTCATCCGCGGCTGCGATGACGACAATCGTGTGTGCCATTGCACCGTGCTGTTCCAGCAAGGCCACCGTACGGGCAATGGCGGCCTTTTTCTGTCCGATGGCAACGTAAATACAGATCAGGTCTTTGCCCTTTTGATTGATGATCGTGTCAATGGCAATGGCCGACTTACCGGTCTGGCGGTCGCCAATGATGAGTTCGCGCTGGCCGCGCCCGATGGGGATCATCGAGTCGATGGCCTTGATGCCGGTCTGGACCGGGGTATCCACATCCTGGCGCTGGACCACACCTGCGGCAATGCGCTCAATGGGACGATAATCCGTGAACTTGATCGGCCTTTTTCCATCCACCGGCTCACCCAGGGCGTTGACCACCCGCCCGATCAATCCGTCACCGACCGGGACCGAGGCAATACGGCCGGTTGTGCGTACGTCCATTCCTTCGGCGATCTCGGAGTAGTCGCCCATGATGATAATGCCGACGGCGTCCTTCTCCAGGTTGAAGGCGATGCCCGTTACATCATTGGCGAATTGCACCAGTTCCTGCGACTTGACTTTCGCCAGGCCGGCGACACGGGCAATCCCATCGCCCGCCTCCAGCACCGTACCGACATCGGCAAGTTCCACCTTCGGCTCGAAGGCTTCGATTTTCTTTTGCAAATCGCTGGTAATTTGTTTAATGAGGTCTGCCATCAGGTCTCCAGAAATGTTCTTGCCGCCAAGAGCGCGACATTACATTGTGCATTTACACACGACGGCCCGGATCGAAGGCTCGCATCCGGGCACGCCATGAACTTCGGTCAAGTCTTTGAAAGTGTTCAATTGAGTTCATGCAGCAGAGGACTTCACAGTTTACTGCTAAAATTTTTAACTATTAAGGAAGGTGCCAAGCGAAGTAATAATACCTGAAAGGAATTATCTTGTCCAGTTAGGAGGTACCGGTGATTACCTACATCGTTTGTTCCGCCCTGTAAAGCGTCATAAATGTCGTGCTACGTGGTGCGACATTTATGTCGCTTTTACTTGCACCGTGAGATTCGGCGACTTATGGGTAATCACCCGAGGGGGTATTAGACTTTCTGCGCCGAATTATACTCGTCTGGTATCGTTCTGTTCTGACGCATTCCACTCGACCCTGCCTTGGTCAACATCTGTCAAGATGGAAGATTTTCTTACGTAGGTTCAAGTATCAAGTGCAACTTTGAAGGCAGTCAAAAGAGGTAAGCTGAGGTAGCATAGAACTCTTTAGACGGCCAGGTCAAAGGAGCGCTATCCCGAAGGACATCGGGACGATGTGAGAACCTACAAACAGCTTACCTCGGTACAACGATACCAGATTTCTGTTCTTAAGAGAATAGGACATAGTCGAACAGAAATAGCCAACGAAGTTGAAGTACACAAGTCCACAATTGGTAGAGAACTGCGCCGAAATACAGGTGAACGGGGCTATCGTCCAAAGCAGGCAGATGAAAAAGCCTGCGAAAGACGTGCAAATGCTGCGCACAAGAAACGTATTTCGGTAGAGATTTGGGAAATGGTGGAAGAGAAATTGCACCAAGATTGGAGTCCTGAACAAGTTTCGGGATGGCTGGAAAAACGTCAAGAGATACGAATTAGCCATGAATGGATCTATCAACACATTTTGGCTGATCAGCGTGCTGGTGGAGACCTATATACTCATCTACGCTGCCAGAAAAAACGCCGCAAACGCTATGGAAAGCATGATTACCGTGGAAAAATACCCAATCGGGTCAGTATTGAAGAGCGTCCAGCAATTGTTGAACAGCGTGAGCGGCTGGGAGACTGGGAAATCGACACTTTGATTGGTAAAGGTCATCGTGGTGCATTGGTCAGTCTGGTGGAGCGCACGTCACGTTTTACCTTGTTGCAGCCAGTAGATCAATGCCTGGCAGAGCTGGTTTCTCAAGCGACTATCTCGTTGTTGAAACCGTTGTCTGAGAAGGTCCACACCATCACAGGAGATAACGGCAAAGAGTTCGCTAATCACGCCCAGATTGCAGATGCCCTGAAAGCAGCTTTTTACTTCGCCCATCCGTACTCCGCCTGGGAGCGCGGCACAAACGAAAACACTAACGGTTTGGTTCGACAATATTTCCCGAAGAATACCAATTTCTTGAATACCACTTTCGAAGAAGCTCTTTCCGTTACTGATAAACTCAACCACCGTCCAAGAAAATGCCTTGACTTCCTAACTCCGTTTGAGGTATTCTTGAAACCATCTGTTGCACTTCAAAGTTGAATCCAAGTTATGAAACACTAATACTATTAGGATATTTTTTGTCCTTGACAAAAAGGTAAGTTCGCAATATAGTTAATCTATGTTAACTAATTAGGGACATTACTTATGTCGCCAACTAAAGAATTCACTGAGGTTATCCGTGAATGGTCGGAAGTCTTCATGCACCGTTCGATGCGTGAATTCAAGCGTTTCATGGATGAAACCGATCTGTCTTTTTCCCAGATCAGTGTCTTGATGCGCTTGTTCCACGGAAGCAATTGCGGCGTCTCCGAAATCGGCGGGCAGTTGGGGGTGACGAACGCGGCGGCCAGCCAGACCGTGGACCGGCTGGTGCAGTTGGGTCTGATTGAACGGACAGAGGATCCTGACGACCGGCGCGCCAAACGGCTGTCGTTGACCGAAAAAGGCCGAGTTTTAATCGAGAAGGGTATTGAGGCACGCAGTAAATGGATAGAAAGTCTGACAGATGCTCTGACTGCGGAACAGCAAAACATGATCATTTCGGCGCTCACGCTTCTCACTGAAGCGGCACGCAAGACCAAAGAGTAGTTCAATAAATCCCATAAGCTGAACATCTGGCTTGATTGAGAAAGCCAACTCGAAAAGCACCCTGAGCTGGAGCATCAGCTTGTATATCTTTATAGAGGAGTCTCTACAACCATGCTACGACTAACCAGATATTTAAAACCCTATATTCTTTTGATTTTGCTCACCGTCGCCTTACTATTCGTACAGGCAAATGCCGACCTGGCATTGCCCGATTACCTATCCAAGATCGTCAATAACGGTATACAGCAGGGCGGCGTGGAGAACGCCGTGCCGAAAGCGATCCGCCAGAGCGAGATGAATAAGCTCGTCCTTTTTATGAGTGCGGAGGATAAGGCGACGGTGCTTGGCGACTACACCCTGGTGGACAAGGGCTCACCTGACTACGACATGTACGTCAAAGATTACCCCATTCTCGCCAACGAGCCTGTCTATGTATTAAATAAAATTGACAAGGCAGATACCGCCAAATTGGGCCCAGTCATGGGCAAGGCATTATTGGTCGTCTCCTTTCTCGAGCAGGTGCTGGCCGACCCGGCCAAGGCAGCGACGCTGGGCCAGGGCATGGGCTTCGACCTATCCAAGATCCCGCCGGGGATGGACCTCTTCACCCTGCTGGGCCAACTACCCCCTCAGCAACTTGCGACGATGACTGCCACCATTAACGAGAAGTTCGCCACCCTGGGCGACAGCATGATCACCCAGATGGCGGTCGGGGCGGTCAAGAGCGAGTATGCCGCCCTCGGCATGGACACCGGCAAGCTCCAAACCAACTACATTGTCCGTGTGGGCAGCCTGATGCTGCTGGTGACGCTGCTCTCCGCGGCCTGCACGATCATCGTCGGATTCCTGTCGGCCAGGACGGCGGCCGGGTTGGCGCGCGACCTGCGCAGGAATGTCTTCCAGAGGGTCGAGAGTTTTTCCAGCACCGAGTTCGACAAGTTCTCCACGGCCTCGCTGATCACCCGCTCCACCAACGATATCACGCAGATCCAGATGGTGGTCATCATGATGATGCGCATGGTCATCTACGCGCCCATCATCGGGGTCGGCGGCGTGATCCGCGCCCTGGGCAAGACCACCTCCATGTGGTGGATCATCGCCCTGGCGGTCGTCGTGCTGCTCGGCCTGATCCTGACCGTCTTTGTCATCGCCCTGCCCAAATTCAAGAGCATCCAGAATTTGATTGACCGGCTCAACCTGGTTACCCGCGAAAATCTGTCCGGCATGATGGTTATCCGGGCTTTCAATATGCAACCGTTCGAGGAAAATCGCTTCGATAAGGCCAACAAGAACCTGACCAGCACTCTTCTGTTCATCAACCGTATTATGGTTGTCATGATGCCGGTCATGATGCTGGTCATGAACGGCCTGATGTTGCTGATCATCTGGGTCGGGGCACATGAAGTGGCTCAATCGCAGATGCAGGTGGGCGACATGATGGCATTCATGCAATACGCCATGCAGATCGTCTTCGCCTTCCTCATGCTGGCGATGATGTTCATCATCCTACCGAGAGCGGCTGTGTCCGGTGATCGCATTGCCGATGTGCTGGAGACCGAACCGGTCATCAAAGACCCGCAGGAGCCCAAGCGTTTCAGTGAACCGTTCAAAGGCACGATCGAGTTCCGCGATGTCTGCTTCCGCTACCCTGGCGCAGAAGAGGACGTTTTACACGATATTACCTTTACGGCCCAGCCCGGGCAGACGACGGCCTTTATCGGCACCACTGGCTCGGGCAAATCCACCATCGTCAGCCTGATCCCACGCTTCTATGAGGTCACCGATGGCGCCATTTACGTGGATGGCACAGATATCCGCCAGGTCACACAGCATGACCTGCGCGACAAGATTGGTTATGTCCCACAAAAGAGCAACCTGTTCTCCGGCACGATCGAAAGCAACCTGCGCTATGCTGACGAGAATGCCAGTGAAGAAGAGTTGAAATTAGCTGCCGATATTGCCCAGGCAAGCGAGTTCATCACCGCCAAGCCGGAGGCCCTGCAGGCTGAAATCGCCCAGGGAGGGACGAACGTATCCGGCGGCCAGAAACAACGCCTTTCGATCGCGCGCGCCCTGGTCAAGAAAGCCCCCATCTATATCTTCGACGACAGCTTCTCCGCCCTGGACTTCAAGACCGACTCGGCCCTGCGCAAGGCGCTCAAGGAGCATACCGGCGCCAGCACCCTGCTGATCGTCACCCAGCGCATTGCTACCATCAAAAATGCGGAACAAATAGTCGTGCTCGACGAGGGCCGGGTCATCGGCAGGGGCACTCATCACGAACTGATGAAGGACTGCGAAGTTTATCGAGGCATTGCCTTGTCGCAACTTAGCAAGGAGGAATTGGCATGAGTGTGCAAAGCAGCAATACACAAGCGAATCGCAGCCTCATGGGCGGACGTGGTCCCATGAGACGTGGGCCGATGGGTATGGGTCATGGCGGCCCGATGGGAATGATGAAAGGTGAAAAACCGCGTGACTTTAAAGGGACTTTGACCAAGTTGATCCGCTATCTCGGGCAATACAAGGTATTGATCCTCGTCGTATGGTTTTTTGCGATTGCGTCCACGATCTTTTCCATCGCCGGGCCCAAAATCTTAGGGAAAGCCACCACCAAATTGTTTGAAGGTGTGATGGCTAAAATTGCCGGGAGCGGTTCCGTTGACTTTGGGTATATCGGCCACATCATCGTCCTTACCCTGACCCTGTACCTGCTGTCTGCCATGTTCGGCTACATCCAGGGTTGGATCATGTCCGGCGTGTCCATGAATATCACCTACCGGTTCCGCAAGGACATCTCCGAAAAGATCAACCGTATGCCACTCAAGTATTTTGACGGTACGAACCATGGCGAGGTGCTTTCTCGTATCACCAACGACGTGGACACGGTTAGCCAGACCCTTAACCAGAGCATGACGCAAATCATCACCTCTGTTACAACAGTGGTCGGCGTGCTTGTGATGATGTTTTCTATCAGTTGGCAGATGACCCTGGTGGCATTGGGGATCCTCCCGATATCGTTTCTCATCATTGCCCTGATTATCAACAAGTCACAGGTTTACTTCAAGCGGCAACAGGATTACCTGGGTCATATCAATGGTCATGTCGAGGAAATGTACGGCGGTCATATTGTGATGAAAGCCTTCAACGGTGAGGCCAAGAGCGTTGCACAATTCGACCAGATCAATGGCACCCTCTACGACTCGGCCTGGAAGTCCCAGTTCCTGTCGGGCATGATGTTCCCCATCATGAACTTTGTCGGCAACCTGGGCTATGTGGCCATCTGTATCCTGGGCGGATACCTGGCTGTCAAAGGCACTATTACCATAGGAGATATCCAAGCCTTTATCCAGTACGTCCGCTCCTTCACCCAGCCGATCTCGCAGATCGCCAATATCTCCAACGTTCTCCAGCAGACCATGGCAGCCGCCGAGCGCGTCTTCGAGTTTCTGGCGGAGGCCGAGGAAGAACCCGATACCACCGTCCCGGTCGTAATGGACAAGGTGGAAGGCCGCGTGGATTTCAAGAATGTCCATTTCGGCTACAACCCGGATAAGATCATCATCAATGATTTCTCCTTCTACGCTGAACCGGGTCAGAAGATCGCCATCGTCGGCCCAACCGGCGCCGGCAAGACCACCATGGTCAAACTACTGATGCGCTTCTACGATGTCAACAGCGGCGCCATCCTGGTGGACGGCCACAACATCAAGGAGTTCAAACGCGGCGACCTGCGCTGCATGTTCGGCATGGTCTTGCAGGATACCTGGCTCTACAATGGCACCGTCATGGAGAACATCCGTTACGGCCGCTCCGCCGCCACCGACGAGGAAGTCGTCGCGGCTGCCAAGGCTGCCCACGTGGATCATTTCGTCCGCACCCTGCCGGAGGGCTATAACATGGTACTCAACGAGGAAACCACGAACATATCACAAGGCCAAATACAATTAATGACGATTGCTCGCGCCATCCTGGCTGACCCTACAATCCTCATCCTGGACGAAGCCACCAGTTCTGTGGATACCCACACCGAGGTGCTAATCCAAAAAGCCATGGACGGATTGATGAAAGGCCGCACCAGTTTCATCATCGCCCACCGCCTGTCCACCATCCGCGAGGCGGACTGGATCCTGGTGATGAAGGACGGCGACATTGTGGAGCAGGGCAAACACGAGAAGCTGCTTGCCAAGAAAGGCTTTTACGCCGAACTCTACAACAGCCAGTTCGAAGGGAAAGAAATCTAACCTGAAAGGGAATCAACAGACCGTTTCAATTGAAATCCAGCCTCTTCCATCTTCCTGAAAGCAAATTGGGAGAGGCTGGCTCTCTTTCATCAAGTAATTTACGGAGGACTGTCGCAATGGAAACAAATAAAAAGATTCAACTGAGGCACCTTGGAAAAACGGACATCCTGGTTACGCCGATTGGATTGGGCGTCATGGAGTTGGCCGGGGGAGGTGGACTGACCGGCCGCATGTTCCCGGTCATTCCTCAGGAGGAAAAGAACGCCATTATCAAAGCTGCCCTGGACGGCGGCATCAACTGGTTTGACACGGCGGAAATGTACGGTGCCGGAGTATCCGAACAATCCCTGGCGACCGGCTTGAAAGCGGCCGGCAAGTCTGACCGGGAGGTCATCATTGCGACGAAATGGCAGCCTTTCTTACGGACGGCCGGCAACATCCCGCGAACGATTGAGAACCGCCTGCATTTCCTGGGCGGGTACAGCATCGGGAATTACATGATTCACCAGCCGTACAGTTTCTCCACACCGGAGGCCGAGATGAACGCCATGGCCGACCTGGTGGAGGCAGGGAAAATCCGGTCGGTGGGAGTCAGCAACTTCAACCCTGCCCGAATGCGGTGGGCTTACGCCGCGCTGGAGAAAAGGGGCCTGCCCCTGGCCGTAAACCAGGTCCGTTATAGTTTATTGAGCCGTGAGATCGAGACGAATGGCGTGCTGGAAACCGCCAAGGAACTGGGTATGACGATCATTGCCTATACTCCTCTGGCGCGCGGCCTGTTGACCGGGAAATACCACAAGGATCCGGGACTCCTGGACCGAATGTCTGGCTGGCGCAAGGCCAGCATGCGGCGCAACCTCGAGCGGTCCCGTCCTCTCATCAACGCCATGGACGAGATTGCCGCCAAGTACGAAGCCACAATTGCCCAGGTGGCATTGAACTGGCTGATCAACTTCAACGGGGAGATCGTCGTTACTATCCCGGGCGCGACCAGGGCTCGCCAGGCCGAGGAAAACGCCGGTGCAATGAAGTTCCGGCTCTCCGACGATGAAATGGCCCAGCTGGATGAGGTGTCGCGCAGGCTGTAAGAGTGTAATTTAAAAATCTCGCTGTGACCAGTCTCCGACCGAGTCACAACACAGACCGCAGGTTCCTTTGTCGGAATAAGGAGACCTGCGGTCAAGCATTTGGCGGGGTGAAGACCCGTGCCGGGCGAGGTTATCTCCTCATTATCGTGTCACCTTTGCCCTGACTACGAATTTATCCACTGCTCCAAAGCGGTACTTGTACTCTTCGTTCCCGCGCATAAAATCGAACTCAGTACGTTTGTTTTCGTTGGCCCATTGCAAGAGATAGCCCAGCAGCACCCAGCCGGCGGAGAGGTCCATGAAGCGCCGGGCGAACCCGGAGTTGTAGACCCAGATACGGTTCAGGTAATCAAAATTGAGATAGCCAGCAGCCTTCTGGCCATCGGTTTCGAGGAAGGACAATTGCAGCCAGCCATTTTCGAAAGCCGCCTTGCAGGAGAGGTGGACCTGCTCGCGCATCGGCGGGGTCAGGAAAGCAGCCTTTTCGGGGTCTTCTGCCATCAGTGCAAGGAAAGCCTCCACCTCGGCTTCGAGAGTCGAACCATCCTCGACGATGTACCAGCGGACGTTGCGCGCGCTTTCCTCGGCGCGGCGCATCTTGCGCCGGATCTCGTGGCGCTGTTTCTTATCAATGCCGGTGAGATAGGTCTCGAAATCGCCTGTCAGCGGGATGGATGGGACGTGGTAGGTACGTTCCTGGGTGAAAGCCCAGCCGCGTTTTTCGGTCGCAATTTTCAGCACGGGGAGCGTGGGCGAGGCTTCGGGGAGGTTGTGCCAGTCGAGGGCGCGCCAAGTCAAAGGTCCGGGCTGAGCGATGAAATCCAGCAACCCGGAGAGGAAGGCGGGCAAATCTGCCGGGCGGACGATCAGGTCCAGGTAGTCCGAAATCTCGATGCTGCCGAGCAACAAGAGCGCCGGGTCGCCGTCGCGGCTTAGGGTGAAGAACAAAGGAGCAATACCAGCCAGGTGTCCATTCTGGTGCGCCGTTACGACAGCCAATTCAGACTCGGGCCACTCGCCCCCGCCGCGCGTCGCCCACCACGTCGAGAGGTACTCGTAGCGCAAGAAAGGGACATGGGTGATGCTCTCGGCCAGCAGGGCGTTCCAATCGGCAGCCAATGGTGCGAGATCTAGGAAGCTGCGATGCAGGGTAAAGTCCATGCGGCGATTTTACCAGTTATAATGGGGGCGTGGCCGCCGAATTCGATCTCAATCTGCTCCCCATCTATCGCATCAAAGGTCAGGAATGGCCGCAATTGCCTGGTCTGTTGACCATGGCGCCTCCAAAACGCGCCGCCCGGGGCCGTGAAGACGACCACCTGCTTATCTATCTAACCCTCTCTGGCAATACACCCATCTCGTCCATTGAATACAACCAGATCATGACCCGGGTGGCCCAGCGTTTTTACAAGGCTCCGGGGTCGTTGACTTTTGCCATTCGCACCACTGTCGAGATGCTCAACCAGTTCTTGCTCAACCGCAACCTGAATACCACTGGCAAAGGCCAGTACGTCATTGGACGGTTGATCCTGGGTGCGCTGCGCGGGGCGCAGTTCGTGTTTGCCCAGTGTGGCCCGACCCATGTTTTTCATCTGACCAGCCAGGAAGCCCGGCAAATCCACGATGTGCAGATCGCGGGACGCGGCCTGGGGATCGGTCAGACCACGCCGCTCTATTTTGCACAGACCGACTTGCATGCCGGCGATCTGCTGGTGCTGTGCTCCGACCTGCCTGCCAGATGGGAGGCCGCCCTGCTGGGTGAACGCAAGGCTTCGCCAGAGACTTTGCGCCGCAAACTGCTGACCATCACCGATGACGACCTGAATGCGGTATTGTTGCAATCCCAGGCTGGGAAGGGTAACCTGAACATCCTGAAGGGGACACATCCTGCTGCGGAAAAACCTGCCTCGACAGTCTCCGCAACAGTTCCGGTTCCATCGGCTGGTGGCTCGAGGCGGGCCAACCGACCTGTTGCCGTTCCCGCGACGCCCGAAACTTCGTCGCCTGACCTCGACCGCACGCAGATTTCCTCGTCAACTCGGCCCACCTCCCAGGTGGAGAGTGGACGTCCCGCCAGCCGTTTTTTCCATATCCTCTCTGGGGCCAAGTCAGCGCCCCCGGCCGATGTGCCTGGATCTGGATCGGTCGCTCCACAGAAAGGCGCGGAGACCTCTGCCGCGCCGGCCGAGCAGCGGGACCAGACCGTAATGACTCGACCCGTCCGCCGCCCGGCAATTGACTCTACCGAGACGGTTACGCGTCCGATAGATAGTTCTAGCCATTTCGTCTCTCCGCGCACGACCACAGACATCCCTGAAATCAAACGTCCTGTCTCCCGTCATCGCCGGGAACTCTTCCGCGGCCTGGCAAAAGTCATTCAGGGTGCACGCCGGGGTACTCAGAAAATATCGCAGGGTCTCAAGAATTTCCTGCCCAACTTGCTGCCCAATCCGGATGGCAACTCGGGAGTCGCCAGTTCCAGCATGGCGACCCTGGCAATTGTCATCCCGGTGATCATAGTGGCGATTGCCGGGACGGTTTACCTGCACTATGGGCGTACTACACGCTACCAACAGAACTACGACCGGGCTCTGGCGCAAGCCGCTCAAGCACGTGGCCAGACGAGCCCAACCGAGGTGCGGCATGCCTGGGACAGCACCATTTACTATCTCGACCTGGCCGAGCAGAATCAAGTCACGCAAGACTCCACGAACCTGCGTCAGGAGGCGCAGACTGCTCTTGACAATTTGGATGGCATCTTGCGCTTGGATTTCCGCTCGGCAATCGTTGGCGCATTGAGCCGCACGGCGCAGATCAGCCACATGGCTGCCACCGATACCGACCTGTACCTGCTGGACACCTCGCGTGGTAACGTCATCCGGGCCTTCATGACCGGCCAGGGTTATGAAGTGGACCCATCCTTTAAATGCGACCCGGGACAATATGGCACAATGGTTGTGGATGCTCTGGTGGATTTGGAAGCCTTGCCCATGAGCAACATCTATAATGCGCGTGTCCTGGCGATGGATGCCAAAGGGGCATTACTCTACTGTGGGTTGGCCGACCCCGTGGCCGTCTCGCTCGTCCCGCCGCAGCTCGGTTGGCGGGGAATTTCTGCATTTTCATTGGATTCCGATGGTAAGAACATCTATGTGCTCGATCCAGCCGGCAACGCCGTCTGGCAGTACGCAGGGAATTTTGGTCAATTTCCCGACCTACCCATCATGTTCTTCGGTGAGCAGGTGCCCCAGAACATGAATTCTGCGATTGACCTGACTGCCAATAATGCCGATTTGTACCTGCTCTTCCAGGACGGTCACGTCACCTCCTGCCCACTGACGCGCTACGATGTTGTCCCGATGCGTTGTGCTGATCCGGCCACCTTTATGGATACTCGCCCGGAACGCCAGCCTGGCCCAAAAATCAACGACGCCATCTTCGCCCAGATGACTTTTGCTTCCGCCCCCGACCCGTCACTCTACATGCTTGAGCCGCTGACGCGCGCAGTCTATCGCTTCAGCCCGAGGTCCGATTCGCTGGAACTGCGCGGCCAGTTCCGGGCAAGTATGGAGCAGAGTAACACTCTCTTCAATGGCCCTGCGACGGCCATGACCATCAGTCCGAACCGTTACATTTTCTTTAGCATAGGCAATCAGGTGTTTTTTGCCACTGACGTACCCTAGTAGGATGAGGGATGAACAACTCATCTGGAAGTCAAAAACGATCCTTCTTGGATATATTGTTTAGCCTATTCGGCAAACCAAAATCCTCCGGTAGAACCATTGCAGCGGCTCAGCCGGTCATTCCACCTGATAACACCACCGAACCGCTCCGTATCGTGATCTCGCGCGTGTTGCTGGTGATCTATGACCCAATCATGGATACCGCTTCCGGGAAAAAACTGTCCCAAGCCATGAATTGGAACCGCCCAGATGATTTGGCGAATGCCATCATCCAGGAGATCCTGACGGATAGCAGCGGGCTGGCACGTTACCAGATCGTCCAGCGAGTGAAACTGAATGAATTCCCGGCCAAGATTGATGGCTATCGCTACGACCCTCAAACCTACTTTGCGGTGATGAATGGCTCTCAGCAACCGCACCAACCAGATGGGGCGGATTACAAGGCCATCCTGACCGGATTGAACGTCTTGCCGCATATCACCAGTCATGACATTGACGAAGTCTGGCTGTTCGGTTTTCCGTATGCCGGGTTCTACGAATCGACGATGGGCGGGGCGGGAGCCTTCTGGTGCAATTCCCAGCCCCTCACATGGACGTCCGGCTGCAACCGCCGGTTCGTCGTCATGGGCTTCTCTAATGAACGCGGGGTCGGTGAAATGCTTGAATCATTTGGCCACCGCACCGAATCTATCTTGCAAATGACGTTCTCCAAAACGACGGGACAGGCCAACCTGTACCGGCTCTTTACGCTTTACGACAAAGAAGCTCCCGGTCGAGCGGCGGTCGGCAATATCCACCATGCGCCGAACAGTGAGAGGGATTATGATTGGAATAATCCGCACTTGGTCAAAAGCAGTTGCTATGACTGGTACAATTTTCCCAACTTCAAGAACGATATACGCGAAGTCAATACCGACGAATGGGGAAATGGTGATCTCCACGCCCATCACAAATGGTGGCTGAAGCACTTGCCCAAAGTCCCCGGGAGGACCAGCGGCGTAGTCAACAACTGGTGGCAATATATGATGGACCCGAACCTGGTCAACTTGTAATATGCTATCAACTTATGAAAAATCCATTGAGGAGGCGAATGTGAAAGAGCTCCCTGCGGGGGGCCTTCCAGGCGTTTCCTAATTTATTATTTGCGATGCATAACTTTGTCAGTATAAAGCAACCGGGAAAGAAACTCCGAACTCCGCAAGGCAAATTCATCACTGTTGCGATGTCTTTTGCTGCCTTCATTGCGGTTTTCGTCTTCCTGTACCCCTGGTTTGGTCTGCCCATTATCGCAGTTGGCATTATTCCTCTCCTTATCGGAGCATGGTTTTACGGCGTATGGGCAGGCATAGTGTTTACTCTTGCACTTTACGTTATTGACCTCTTGATCATCATGCTCCTGGGATGGGGAAATATCCAAATCGCCGTGCATCCGGGCGCTTTATTGGGTCTGGCAACTGGCGTAATGGCCAGTCTGATCGTTGGGCGACTGGGGGAAATCAACCGAAGAAACCAGGAAGAGTTCCGCCAGCGCATGTTGTTGCTTGAAGAACGCAACGACCGCTCTCGCTTTCTGACTCTGCTGAATGATATTTCACTGGGCGCCACAGAAACGGACAACATGTCTTCCATGTTGGAAGTGCTGGCAGAGCGTATCGGCAACCTCTTCAGCACCGACAATTGCTATATTACGTTTTGGGAGGAAAAGCAACATAAAGTCACTCCCATGGCTGCTTATAGCTCCTTAAGTGAGGCTTTTTTTACGAATGTCCGTCGCCTCTTACCCAATGATCTCACTTTGACCGCGGTTGCCTTGGATGCGGGTCATACCGTTGCCATTGAAGACATCAAGCATTCTCGTCAGTTTCCCCAGGACATAGCCGATGGATACCCCAGCCATTCGGTGTTGGGCCTCCCACTTATCGCAGGGGACCGAAAACTGGGTGCAGTTATCCTGGGCTACAACGACTACCATCACTTTGCAAAGGAGGAAATCGAGTACGGTGAACTGGCGGCTCATCAGATTTCCCTGGCAGTCACCAAAGCCCTGCTGCTGGAAGAGGCACGGCAACGCCTCCACGAACTCGCCGGTCTCCACAATATCTCCCAGACTTTTTCGCTGCGTGGCGACCCTCGTCAGACTTTCGGCCTGTTAACCAAAACCCTGGCTGGCCTGATGAATGTCAAGATATGCTTCATCAGTTTATATAATCCTGTCACCCAAAAACTACGTCCACAAACACTGGCTTATGGTCTGGATGACAAGCTGATGGCATCCATTCATTATTCATCGGGAACCCAAATAAATATTTTGGAGGATTCAAATTTTGGAACATTCCGGGCCAATTCCGAGGCTGAAATCCCGGCGGAGTACCTCCCGCTGGCACGCTCCATGGGGGTGGACTGCATCCTGATCGCTCCGCTGTTGGACGCAGAAAAGCACCTGCTTGGAGCAATCTTTGCGGCCAACAAGCCAGGCGGTTTTGCCGACGATGACGTCCGCTTGTTGGAGGTTTTCGTCAATCAGGTGACTGCGGTCGTCAAGAATGCCTGTCTGCTGAATGCCGAGCGGACGCGCACTGAACAATTGGCTGTATTGCACGCCATCGCCGTGGCTATCACCCAAGTAGACAACGAAGACCAGTTGATTGAAAACGTCACCCTGATCATCGGGCAAAAGCTCTATTCAGACAGTTTTGGTATCCTGTTGCTGGATGAAACGTCCCATGAACTTCATCTGCACTCATCTTACCGGATTGGACCACATGAAGGATTGACGCGAGTGCCGTTAGGGGTTGGAGTCACGGGGGCAGTCGCCAAGTCTGGCAAGCCGCGCCGGGTAAATGATGCTTCCGTTTCTCCTGAGTATCTGAGTCTTAGTCCCAGTACGCGTTCAGAGTTATGTGTCCCATTGAAAGTCGCAGAAAAGCTACTCGGCGTCGTCAATGTCGAGAGCACGAAAGCTGGCACCTTTACGATAGAAGACGAGAAGCTTTTAACCATTATCGCTGGTCAACTGGCAACGGCTATTCAGCGCTTGCGCACTGTACGGGCAGAGCGTTACCAGACCCAACAACTGGAACGCTCCAATTCCTTGATTCGGGCGCTTGCTCAGGTAAATGCACGCGCTGCGGCTGCCTCTGACCCGGATGGTGTGTTGCAGACATTGGGAAGCGAATTGGCCAAACTTGGGTTGCGTTGTGCGGTGGCCCTCTCGGACGCCAATAACCAATTTGCCATCCTTCGCTATCTTTGTCTACCTAAGCGGCTTATACGTGCATTGGAGCGCATCGGTAACATTAAGCTGCAGAATTATGCCATTCCCATCACAAAACTTTCCCCCCACTCTGACTTGACCCAGCATTCTTTTCTGGTCAAGGATCCTCTTTCGACGGTAATAAATTGGGCGCCCGATTTTCCCCGGCATACTGCGGTCAAAATCTTGAAACTGATCGGAATAACGGAGACCACTTCGGTCTGCCACTTACCGTTAATCACCGAGGGCAAACCCATGGGAATCCTGTGGATGTGGGGAGAGGCCCTGAAAGAAAGTGATCTAAATACCGTATCGCTGTTCGCCAGTCAGGTAGCCGCGGCGCTGCAAAATTCCAGCCTGCTGACCGAAGTCGGGCGGTTGGCCATCACCGATGATTTGACCGGTATTTTTAACCGCCGTCATTTCTTCGAGATGGCTGAGGAGAGATTTGCTCACGCGCAGAAGAACGGCAGTCCGTTATCGGCATTGATCGTGGACCTTGACCACTTTAAACAATTCAACGACTGCTACGGGCATGGAGTCGGCGACCAGGTTTTACACGAGGTCGCCCGTCTGATGAGTACTGCCATGCGGGAAAGCGATATCATCGGGCGTTACGGCGGCGAGGAATTTTCCATCCTCCTGCCGGATACAACCGTCAAAGCCGCTATCTATGTGGCTGAACGACTGCTCTCATTCGTCTCAGACGTACCTATTGAAACTGAAGCAGGAAAACTAACTGTGCAATTGAGCGTTGGGGTGGCAGGGACGAGCAAAGAAACTCCTACCTTGCACTCCCTGATTCTCCGCGCTGATCAGGCGATGTATCTTGCCAAGAGCGCAGGTCGCAATTGCGTAGCAGTCAAGTAATCACTGCTTTTATAACCGGTGCCAGGACTTGCGCTCTGCTGTCTGTTATTTTTTTGGGGGTTATTTATTTACTGCTTCTTGTAAAAATTTCTGAATCAGCTTTGACCGAATTGTTCGCATAGGCCCGGTTTATAGTTCAGATATTTACACAGTACTCTGTAAATCTGCAAGCCGTTCCTCCACCGCTTGGACCTCGAGCCTGAGTTCCGCCAGATAGGCTTCCAACTCGGCGGTTTGCTCGGCCTTGGTCTGGTAGCGGCGCTGGAAGCGGCTATTTCCGCCGCAGCACTCGCAGCCGCAGCCGCCCCTGCAGTCACAGGTCCCGTTCTTGCAATCACAGGTTTCGTCAGACATGATGTTTCTCCTTTTCTTCAATCAATGTGAATATTTGTCATTCCTCCCATTTGTTTTTACAAACTGACAATCTTTTCCTGCGCTATCTAAGTCCAACAAGGCATTGTCAATCAGCGCGGTACAACAAGCGCCTCGATTTTGCGCCGAATAGCAGGCACGGAAATTTTCCCGCCACTGGTCAATACCTCTCCATTGACCAGCACCAGCGGCAACTGTGCGCCGGGCGGCATGGGTGGACAAGCCGGGTCGAACAGGTCGAAGTATTGCACCTGCACACTCTCGCCAAAGCGCTGACGCAACTGTCCGCTAGCCCACTCTGCGATTTCGCGCCAGGTATCCTTCACGCCTTCCTTGCAGGCAATCGGAGCGCCGATGATTTGCACAAGGATTGCCTTGCTCATCCGCAGCACCCCGGTCCAGCATTGGGGCCGCAGGTAGGCGGGGAGAACTCCTTGCTGCCATGCAGCGTCAGCGCGGCGGTAAGCATCTGGCGCGCCTCATGGCTGCCGCACTTCGGGCAGACCGACTCTAACCCGGCTTCTTTTTCCTTTATCGTCGCGCGCACTTCAAAAACTTCGCCGCAATCTTTGCATTGATAATCATATAGAGGCATCACTAATCTCCTGCCTAACAAGTACTCTGTTTCGCCAGTATAGCAAAATCCACACCCAGCAACTGGCTGATTTCCTGGTTGATCTCGCGCAGGAAGTTGACTGCGTCCTGCTGGGTGCTGGCGTGCGTTATGAGAGTGGCGTTCGACTGGACCTCAGCCTGGACAGCGCCCAGCTCCTCGATATCCGCCTGGGTTACACTGCCGTAGTTCTGCATGCGGCGAAACTCGGCTTGAAGCGCAGAAAGACGTTCGATCAAGCCATGCGCCTGTGCGTCGGATTTGTACTGCGCCCGGGACTGTTGATATGCCAGGAACGGTTCGGAAGCAAGCAGATTCTGGATCAGGCCTTCCGTCGCCACGTACAATTCGGGGGGGAAATTATCAGATTTAGTCATGGCATCACCCACAGCAGGATGCGCCGCAGGAAGCGGCATAGTTCAAGCCAATGGCTGCGGAGATCATCCCGGCAGTCTGTTGGCAAAGGGCGGTCAGTTCGGCTTCAGCGGCAGCGTAACCTTGCACACTGGCGCGTGTCAGATAGTCTTGCTTCAGCCTCTCCAACTCGGCGCGCTCGGTTTCGCTGACGGCATTCAGCATCAACAATGCGCGCAGCGACTCAGCCTTTTCCCGGTAAGCAGCCAGGGCTTGCTGGGCAGCAGTGTCATGGCTCAATGCTTCGTAGGATCGTTCAAAAGCCTTGAACTGCGGCGTCTCGGCCAACGAGGCAGCAAAATCGCGCCCCGCGGTGTGCACCACCAATGGTGAAGCAACCTCGATTTCGTTTAATTTCATTTCATCCATTTCTTCTCTCCTTAGATCAATTTGCAAAGTTCACCAACAGGAAAATGATTTCCCGCTCAATGTCATCGCGCACCTTGCGAAAATCGTTTATATCATCCGTTTTTGCCGGGTCGGGGAAACTGTGATGCACACGCTTGCCTTTGCCCAGCCAGACGGGACATTCCTCGGCAGCCGAATCGCAGACCGTGACCACCAGGTCGAAGTCCACGCCGCGGAATTCATCGGCCGGCTTCGAGCGACCTGTGTGCTGGATCCCGATTTCGGCCAGCGCCGCCAACGCCTTCGGGTGGACGTAGCCTGCTGGCTTCGTCCCCGCGCTGATAGCTTCCCACCTCTCGCCTATACGGTAATTGACAATCGCTTCGGCCATTTGCGAACGGCACGAGTTACCAGTGCAAAGAAACAAAACTTTTTTCTTACTCACGGATTGCATTCCTCTCCTCTTCGCTTACGGTTTCAAACCAACCCGGATAATTATCCACTGTTTTCGCATCGCGAGCAATTGTATAAAGCTCGCTGCATGGGATTTTATCCACTTCTTCTTCCGGCCTGCCAGGTAGGCCAGGGTTCTGGCTGGCATGGCTTTGAATGGCGCGGACTTTATCCAATTTGTAGTTGGAGATATCGATCTCAACCAGCGGTTGTCCATTATCTGTTCTTGAAGAAGAGACACCACAACCCAGAACCGTCGCTTCGGATGGGCGGATATAGAGCAGCAGCCCTTTTTTGTAGGACAGATCATATGCCTGAGTGACAACATGTGAGATCGTGACGTGGTCGGGATGTCCCGAGACACCTTCCGGGCCAAATGTGATGATCACTTGTGGCTGAACGAGATCGATCCAGCAAGCAATGGTTTCCAAAAGCATCCCTGGCTTCATATTCACCAGTTCGCCGTCCTGGTATCCCAGGAAATGGACTTCAATCCCCAGGTGTTCCGCAGCTTGCCTCAGCTCACGTTCTCGGGTATCTCCTGCTTCTTCAGGGTTTACTCCAGGGATACCGGCTTCGCCACGCGTTGCGCACAGCAAAATGACCTGCACATTTTGATGGGAATATTTTGCCAGCGTTCCACCCACTGCGAAACTTTCATCATCCGGGTGGGCCAGGATCACCAGCATACGCTTAGGATTTGGTTCACTCATGAAGAATCTCCGGTACAGAATGCCCAACAAATTACTGAAGCTGCTTGGTCGTCATTGTCTCAGCAGCACGATCTCTTTGGTAAATCTGCTCACCCAGCTCGGCCAACATCTCCAGCCCCTTGATTTCGTGGGACAGGAGCGGAATTTGAGCCACCGGCAGATGGAAGCACTCCGCAATTTCGACCAGGTACTTTTCCTGCATGTCGCGCCGGGCGTGGGTAAAGGCTGTGTTGGCTTGCTCCGTTGGGATAACCATATTGGCAACCACCAGTCCGGGATGAATGCCGACCGTGCCTAATTCACGAGCGGCCCGCCAGGCTTCCAGAATGGGCGTCGCTTCGGGATACATCACGAAGGCAAAGGTGCTTTGCTCCGGATCGCGCATCATCTCGATGACTTTTCCGAAACGCTGCTTGGCCACGTCATCCGCAGCAGAAGCATCCACCGATGCAAAGATTTTCACGTCAATCTGCTTGCTCCAGTCCACCGGCAGTTCGAGCAAGCGCAGGGTGTGGCCGGTTGGCGCAGTATCAAAGACCACTGCCTGGAACTCGTCCTGAGAGGCATATTCGATGAACTTATCGAACGCAGCCATCTCTTCGGTGCAGGGCGAGTTTAGCTCTTCTTCCATCACTTCGATGGCCTTCTCCGAGCGCCCGCGCTTGCGGGTATCCTCCAGAATGCGTGCTTTATAGGTTTCCGCGGCAGCCTTGGGATCGATCTTGACTGCCCACAGGTTCGGCTGTCCCGAGACAGGGGCGATCTCGTCTCCCACCGGGCTGTCCAGGACATCTCCCAGGTGAGCGGCGGGGTCGGTAGTGAGAAGCAGTGTTTTATGTCCTTGGCGGGCCAGCCAGACGGCTGTGATGCAGGAGGCGACGGTCTTGCCCACCCCGCCCTTGCCGGCGAAGAACACTGTCCGGCGATGGCCGTTCGGCTGGATGCGCGCCCGCACATCTTCCAGTGGGGTAGCAAACATTGCAGCCTGAGGTTGGATCTCCTCGGCTTTAAACGTCTTGGCGGCGGAGTTCCCATCAAAGAAAATTTTTCCTACCTGGCGCAGTCTTTGCACACCTTTGATCTCACCTGCCAGCAAGAACATGCGCTGTTTCGGGTAGATCAGGTCCACTTCGATTTGTGCCAGGTAATGCGTCTGCATTTCAGCGCGGGCCGCAAAGAGCGCATTTTGTGCACCTTCGGGCGGGATAATGCTGTTGATGATCAGCCGATAATTTTGGATGCCCAGCTTGCTCAGCTCGGTGATGGCGCGGCGGGTTTCCTTGATTGAAATGGCTTCCGGGTGCAGGACAAAGATGAAGGTGGTTTGTGCGCTTTCACGCATCGCTGCCAGGGCGCGCTCGTACTTGTTTTTGGCATCCTGGATGGCCGCGGCCGGGCCGATACAGGTCTGCCCGCTGCCCAGGCTGGCCGCGTTGATGGATTGGCTCCACTCAGCAGGCAGCTCCAGTAAGCGGATGGTATGGCCGGTGGGTGCGGTGTCAAAAATCACCACATCGAAGGCTGTGCCATCATCGACCGGCAACTCCAGAAAATCGGTGAAGCGGTCAAAGGCGGCCACTTCCGCCGTGCAGGGGCCGCTCATCTGCTCTTCCATCACTTGCACGATCTGCGGTGGGAAGGCGGCGCGGATGGGCGCCATAGCGCGGTCGATATATTCCTGGGTGGCTTTGTCGGGGTCGATTTCCATCGCCCACAGGTTGGGAACACCGGAGATCGGGGTAACCTGATGCCCAATCGCCTGCTCGAATGTGTCGGAAAGGTTGGAGGCTGGATCTGTTGTGACGATGAGCGTGTGTTTCCCTTCATCGGCATAGCGCACAGCCTGCGTGCAGGCCATGCTGGTCTTGCCCACGCCGCCTTTACCAGAGAAGAAAATGTATTGGGTCATGAAGGCGCTCCATTGAGCTGGGTTTTCACTTCTGCCAGGGATGGGTAAGTTTTTGTTTTTATCACTTTACCGCGCACCACAGTAATCGGTAGGGCAGCCATTTGCTGCTCGCGCACGAGTTTCATCACTTCGGCATTGCCTAGAAAGGCGTTCGGGTGGCTGGTCATCTGGTAGCGCGCCACGCTGACCCCCTGGGACTGGAGCGCCATCACCATTTCGTTGAGATCCAGTAATGCCTGGTCAATGGTTGGTCCGCAGATACCGGTTGGGCAGCACATGGGTGGGTCGAATATCTCCACATCAGCCGTTGTGGCTTTCGGTTGGAATAAATCAGAGATGGGAATAGGTTGTGTCATATTGGTTCAGTCTCCATTGAAGTATTTTTGTAAAAAAACTAGCTTTCTTCCACAAGATCCTGGCGAATAAACTCGCCTTGCGGGCCACAGGTCAGTCGGCGAGGTTTGATCCGCTCAGGGTCAAAGAAGACGCCCAAGGCATGGTTGATTTCTTCCAACACCTGGCGGTTGATCGAGTAATAAACCCAGCGCGCATCCTGGGCATCGCGTTCAACATCCACCAACCCCGCTTCACGCAGCGCCCGCAGGTGGTGGGAAATCAAGTTCGGAGCCATTTTCAAGGCGTCTCCCAGCTCACAGTTACACTGCACACCTTCTGCCAAGAAATGGAAGATCAGCAAGCGGTTTGGCTCGGCTAGCACTTTCAGCCACTTCGCCATCCGTTTGAGGTCGAAGGGAGGGGTGGCCGGCTTGGGAGGTAAATAGTTCAACATACGTTGAATTATATTCGGGAAATCATTTTTCGTCAAGAACGTATATCAGATAATACGCGTAACTGTCAGTGCGACAAGGGTCTGGCCGGATAGCCAAACCCTTGTTTAATTTCTGCCCGGTTTTATTTCTCCGAAGCTACCGGGGTCCCATCCAGCGCCTGGCGCAGCCAGGAGATGCTCTCTTCTTTTTTGGGGAGCCTCCCCACGCAGACCAGTTGCTCGTTGACCACCAGGCTTGGATAGACGAAGACCTGCGTGTAGCGCTGGATCTCCAGCAGGTCCTTCAGTTCCACGATGTCCAGTTCCAGCCCGGGATGTTCGCGGAGCAGCTCATTCCAGGCTGCCGGCGCCGCCCGCCGGACGGCATAGCGCTGAGGAATATTATGACCGAGTATTTTGACGCCGATTCTCATCATCCCTCAGCGGCTGAATAGAATCTCTTCTTCAACCAGAACGCCACGTTGACCAACCCGATCATCACTGGCACTTCAATCAATGGCCCAATGACGGCGGCAAAGGCCGCGCCGCTGTTGATGCCAAAGACACCCACTGCGACCGCGATCGCCAACTCAAAGTTGTTGCTGGCCGCGGTAAAAGCGAGTGTTGTAGTCTTCTTGTAGTCCGCACCGACGGCCTTGCCCATGAAGAAACTGACCAGGAACATCACCACGAAGTAGATGAGCAGCGGGATGGCAATCCGCACCACATCCAGCGGCAGTTGGATGATGTACTCACCCTTGAGCGAGAACATCACCACGATGGTGAAGAGCAAAGCAATCAACGTCAGCGGGCTGATTTTGGGAATGAATTTAGTGTGATACCAGTCCTTGCCTTTGGTGCGCACAAGAAAGAAGCGCGTCAGGAAACCGGCGATGAATGGGATACCAAGATAGATGAACACACTTTTGGCAATCTCGCCGATGGTGATATTGACGATATTGCCGGTCATGCCGAACCAGGTCGGCAGGACGGTGATAAAGACGTAGGCATACACGCTGTAAAAAAGCACCTGGAAAATGCTGTTGAAAGCCACCAGCCCGGCAGCGTATTCGTTATCGCCCTTGGCCAGCTCGTTCCAGACGATGACCATCGCAATACAGCGCGCCAGGCCGATCAGGATCAGGCCGGTCATGTATTCCGGGTAGCCGCGCAGGAAGATAATGGCGAGGACGAACATCAGTACCGGGCCGATGATCCAGTTCTGTACCAACGATAGGCCGAGCACCTTCCAGTTGCGGAACACGTCGCCCAGTTCATCATAGCGGACTTTTGCCAGCGGCGGGTACATCATCAGGATCAGGCCGACGGCAATCGGGATATTGGTGGTGCCGACCGAGACCGTCGTATTAAAATCAGTCACGGCTTTGGGGAACAGGAAGCCGATCCCTACCCCGACGGCCATCGCCAGGAATATCCACAGGGTCAGGAAGCGGTCAAGGAATGAAAGTTTTTTGGTTGTGCTGGTTTCTTTTGTCATGAGAATCTCCGAAGGGAACCCTAAAGGTCTTTGAGACCTTCAGGGTCTGATGAATCGAGTAATTTGATAATTTTACGTTCCATGTCATCATGCACGGCGCGGAAAGCGTTCATCACTTCCGCATCCGTTCCTACGCCCCGGGCAGGATCGGGGAAACTGTGATGCACGCGCTTGCCTTTCCCAAGCCAGACGGGACATTCCTCGGCGGCTGAATCGCAGACCGTGACCACCAAGTCGAAATCCACACCCCGGAATTCGTCCGCCGGTTTCGAGCGGCCTGAATGCTGAATCCCGATTTCGGCCAGCGCCGCCAACGCCTTCGGGTGAACGTAGCCCGCCGGTTTCGTCCCGGCGCTGGCGGCTTTCCACTTTTCGCCGAGCTGGGCGTTGACGATGGCTTCGGCCATCTGCGAGCGGCATGAGTTGCCGGTGCAGAGAAAGAGCACTTTGCGTTTCATTTTGAACCTCTCATTCAATCCGCCGCCCCAGCGTGCGCACGGCCAGCAGGAATAAGACAATGCTGAAACCCGCCAGCGCTCCTAGGTCGAGGGCGGCTGTAGCCCACGTCCCACCCGAAAGCGCGGCGCGCAGGGCCTCGACCGAATAGGTCAGCGGAAACAAGCGGGCGAGGATTTGCAGCCAGACCGGCATGGAGGCCAGCGGCACAAACACGCCGCCCAGGAACATCATCGGAAAACGAACGAAGTTCGCCAGCGTTTGGGCTTCGAAGACTTCGCGCACCGCCACCGAGACAAAGGCACCCAACGCCGAAAACGCTGCTGCCGAGAGCAACAGCGCCAGAAACAGCATCAGCCAATTCGTCCCGGCTAAACCGAATACAGCCAGTGAAATCACCAGTACTACGAAAGTTACCGTCAGGCCGAAGGCCATGCCGCCCAGCAGTTTTCCCGCCAGCAAAGCGGGCAGGCGCAGCGGGGCCAGAAACAACCGTTCCAGCGAACCAATGCGTCGCTCAAAGACGATGACGATGGCTTCCATCGAGCTCGTGCCAAACAGGATCGTCAGCGCCAACAGGCCGGGCACCAGCGCGTGCAAGTCACCCGGATTGCGGATGGCAAAAGCCAGAATGAAAGCGAACGGGAACAAGATGCCCCAACTGATGTTGGGCGCTTTGAAATAATATGCTTTCAAGTCTTTCAAGGCAATGTAGAACATACCGCGCAGGTCATCCGCCAGCATTTCCGCCTCCTTTTCCGCCTTTCTCAGACAACATCACCTCGGCGCTCAGGCCGGTCAGTTGGACGAACACATCTTCCAGCGAGGGGCGCAAAGTGTCCACCGCCAACACGCGCCGCCCGTTGGTTTCATTCAGCAGGCGTTGGATGGCCGTTTCGACCCCGTCGTCACATTCGACGCGCTTCTTTTCCTGCTGACCGTCCGAATCTGCCAGCGTCATCTCGACAACGGTTTTTTGCTGCGCGCCGGACCTCAGTCTGTCCACCGTATCCAGAGCGACGATCTTCCCCTTGACGATGACCGCCACCCGGTCGCACAGCCGCTCGGCCTCCTCCAGATAATGCGTGGTCAGGAAGACCGTCACGCCTTCGTCGCGCAGACTGGCAATCATTCCCCGCAGGTTGCGGGCGCTCATCACGTCCAGGCCAGTGGTGGGTTCGTCCAGAAAGACCAGAGGCGGGCGATGTGCCAGGGCAGCGGCGATGGTCAGGGCGCGCTTCATGCCGCGCGAGAGTTTGGCAAAGGGCGCGTCGCGTTTTTCACCCAGATAAAAACGTTTCAACAGGGACTCAGCGCGCGCCTTGCGTTCAGAGCGCGGGACGCCATACAACCGCATCGCGAAAACCAGGTTGTCGTAGGCAGTCAGTTCATCATACAGATTGGATGTTTCCGGCACGACGCCGATGCGCTTTTTGATACCCGGCAGGTCTTTGTCCAAGCCTAAACCGAATACATGAGCCTTTCCTGCTGTGGGGCGCGAGAGTCCGGTCAACATGCGGATGGTGGAGGTCTTTCCCGCGCCGTTGGGACCGAGGAAGCCAAAGACCTCGCCTTCATGGACGGTGAAATCAATCCCATCCACGGCGCGCAAGGGCGGGCGGTCTTTGCCGGTGGTGAAAACTTTTGTCAATCCTTCGACTTGGATGGCTTCAGTCATGGTAAATATCCTTTGAGGATGCCGGGCAGGAAATCACCGGCGGAGCGGCGCAGTGCGGCGCGCACGAAATATTCATAGCCAAAGAATAGACGCTGGCGCTCGGCGGGCGCGTTCAGCATGGGCGACGAGCTCCACTGGGTGGCATGACAGCGCATGGCGGCCAGTTTGGTTTCCCAGACGGATGAGACATCCACTGTGAGAGCAATCGCTTCATCAGGGACGGGATGCACCTGGCGCATGTTCAGCGTTTCTGCCAACGACTGAGGTACAGCAATAGTATACAACGCGGCAACCCCTTCGGCGCGGCGGAAAGCCTCGCTTGTCCACTGACCGATGATGATGTGGTCGGGATGACCGGAGAGTCCGTCGGGACCGAAACCCAGCAATATCTGCGGCCTGACTTCGTTTACGACGGACAGGATATGTGTGATTATTGTCTCTGCATCTACTTCTGGCAAGCGGCCATCAACGTAATCCAGCAGGTGCGGCGCTTCAATGCCGAGATGATCGCAGGCGCAGCGTAGTTCGCGCTCGCGCACGGCCGGCAATTCTTCCGACGTGCACAGCGGCGGGTCGCCGCACGAACCAGCCTCGCCGTGCGTCAAGGTCAGCACATGCACTTTTACCCCGCGCTGAGCGAGCAGCGCCAGCGTCCCCCCAGGGCGGAAAGTCTCGTCATCGGGATGGGCGAAGACGGCAAGCAGTACGGACTTATTTCCAGTCATTCTCTTCCTCTTTACGGAACCTGCACTGCCAGCAGGCGCATTTGCTCAATAGCAACAATGCTGCGAACAACATCGGCTGGTACAACAACCACCGAGCCAGTCTTCAGCCTGGCCTGCTCGTCCGCCACATTAAGTTGACCACTGCCTGCCATCACCAAATACTGGACCCGCGCATTCATGACGCACGGCCCAACGACCTGGCCCGGCTCAAGACACAGGAGCAGCGCTACCAGACCTTCAGACTGATAAAGCGTAACCGGTTGGACCTCGGCCAGAGAAAACTGCTGACGATTTTCGGTATCGATAACATGAACGGACATCACTTTCTCCTCTCTCATGCGACGTGCGGAGTCAATCGGCGGCAGCCCGGCGCGGGCAGGACGATGATCTCACGGTAATTCATGCCAGCGCTCCTGGGGCAATTTCAGTATAAAGACGGGACAAAAGCCGTGAATGGCGGCCACGTTGTTCTTCCGGCAAATTTCCAGTGCAGCATCCGATTCAGTGCCGGGAGGCATCCAGAAATACGGGATTTCAAGGATGCCGCAGGCTTCGGCAATTTGGGCACTGGCCGAGGCAGGCGCGGCGCTGACAACAACATCCGGGATATTCGGCAGGTCGGCCAGGGAGCAGTAGCAGGGCTGGCCGTCAATTGCCTGATATTTCGGATTGACGGGTATGGCGTTATGACCATGCGCTCTGAGCGCCTGGAGGAGTTCGTTCCCATACTTGGATGGGTCTTGTGAGGCGCCCACCACGGCAAAAGTGTGTGAGGTTTGAAGTAGCGACGCGATCAGGCTCATGCTTTTACCTTCCGTTGGCGGAACTCTACAGCCCAATCGGTGAGGGTGTAATCCGGCATTTGCGGGAAGCCGATGTCGAAGGGAGTTGGGTAAGCAGCGGTTTGAGTCGTGCCGCGCAGTCCTTCCAGAATTTCAGGGATGAGCGCCACCGGGAAACCGACTGTCAATTCATCATCCTGCGCCATACCAGTCTTGCGGTCACCGAAGCAGGGGATGGCGAGTGAAAGATCTTGCGTGTTGTAGGTATTCGCCAGCGTATCGGCGCACAGGCTGTATTCGCCGCCGGTGGAAAAATTGGCGCGCCCGCCGCGCTTCCATAGGTAGGCTTGAACGATGCGCATGACCTGGCTGGTGTTGCCATATACCACCACAATATCCGGTTCGAACGTCAGGCGGTCAAGCGGCGCGGAGGCGATGGCTTTGATTTTACCGGGCGGAATACGCGGCACCAGATCGGTGAAGCGTTTGGCCGATTCCAGGTCAGCGTGCAGCATGGCGGCAATTTTGCCGGAGCGCATGTTTTCGGGGGGTTCCATCATTCCCACCGCCACTGCTCCGATGATGCAAGCCATGTCTTCCAGGGTGAAGTACATGGAACGCCCGTAGTAGCGGGTGAGTGCCGTGACCTGGCAGACATTCATCGGGTTCGCCGGGTGCATGACTTTTGGGGGACGTTCATCCAGGTTATCGCAGAACTTGACGCCAAAGGGGAAGGTTTTTGGCCGGATGGACGTCATCACTTCTTTATACAGTTCGAGATAAAGTTCCTGTGACATAATATCCTTCTTTCTCAACCAGAGATGGGGGTACGTTTTTTGACGTCGTATTTATCCGGATCAGCTTTGAGCATGTTCTTGGCCTGCGTGACCACCTTGTTTTTCTTGATGGCTTGACGAATGTAACCTTGGGAGGGGAATTCGATGGCATCTTGCGTGCAGATGGTGGAACAAGTGGTGCATCCAACCATGCAGGCTAGCGGGGCGACGACGACCGGCTTGTTGGCCTCGTAATCGAAGGCATATACGTTCTTGCTACAGGATGTGACGCACAGGCCGTCACCGATGCAGCGCTCTGCGACAATGGTGGGAAACCACTGAATTTGCTCGCGCGGAATGCCGTGCCAGAGATTGGGGGTTTTGTTTTCAGACATGAGAGTTATTCCTTTCTTGAGAAGATGGTGTTGACTGGCAGAGAGGCTGAAGCACATTCATTGCGTCCTCCACCTCGTCTATATTCAAATGATAGAGAATTCTGCGGCCAAATCTTTCGGCAGTGACCAGATGCGCTTCGCTCAAGTGGTCAGTTGCTGCGAGATGTACGGTGGGCAGTTTGGCGGCGCGGATGGCCAGGTAACTCAGGCCGAGGGCAAAGGCATCCATGAAGACATACGCCGAATCGGAGAGCAGCGCCAGGCTGCCCGTCCAGAATCCGCCGATGAACTCGGCCAGGAAAATCAGGCCGGTGAGGGCCAGCACAAGGACGAAACGATTTTCTTTGATATCGTGCGTGTGGTCGTGAGTCATAAAGTGTTGACGAGTGTACAGCAAGAAGGCTGGACATCGGCGACAGGCCAATGTCCAGCCAGGTGGTATGGTCAGGCCTGAGGTGCGCCGAGTTTCTCGAACGCAGCGGCAACCTTCTGCATGGCCTCTTCTGTTGGCATATTGCGCAGGTCGAGGGCGATGACCTGCTTATCAAAATCCGCGCCCACCGCGGCCAGCGCGTCCTTGTACATCTTGCGCTGCATCTTGGGGTCGCAGCCGCCGACAACGTAGGTCACGCCGGGTTTGGCGATGTCCTGCCAGAAACGGTCGCCGTCGTCCACGCACAACTGCGGGTGAACGATAGTGTATTCCACATCCAATTCATTGCGGACGTAGTTGACCAAACTCCAAACGTTCAATTGCGTAAAGCCTGGGCAATCGCCCCGGCACATGCACTGCACAAAGCGAGGCAGGTTTTTTTCTGACATGGGAAACTCCTTGAGAGGGTGAATTATGCGGCTGGTGGATACTGCAAGCGCAATTCTTTGAAGATCAGTTTGATCGTCTTGCGGTCCGGGAACGAAATCGCGCCCACTGGACACTGGAACCGGCAGCTCTCGCAGTACACTTCGCAGTGATAGGGGTTGGCGACGATGACTTTGTCCGAGTTGTCCTTGAAAGCGTACGTGCCGTGCTTGCAAGCCTTAATGCACAGACCGCAATCGCTGCACAGTTCGTCGTCAATGGTCGGGAACCAGGGAATCAGTTTGCGGGGTATGCCCAGGAAATCCTTGAGGGCTTCGGTATCTGCCATTTTGTTGATCCTTTCTGTTTGATGGGGATGATAGAACCGATCAGACGACATCATTCCCTGGGGGTGAACGTTTCCTGCTTGGGCCATGCCCACAAGGGCGACCACAACACATGGATTGCATTCTGCGATTGCGACAACACATGGTTTATCTCTCCGCTGTGCCAAAAAAACTTGTTTCGGCGCAGACTTCTCAATCAGTCTTTTCGATTACCAGTTCGCCTTGCGGGGTAAGGCCGTTGATGACGGTGTTGGTCACCGTGCCCCACTTGACGCACAGTTCGTGCAGTTCGGCCAGTTTTTCGGGTGGCTCGGGGCTTTTAAGAATCAGTTTGTAGCGGATCTTGGTCAGGGCGGGCGGCTCGTCGCGGCGGGCGGCGTCGAATTCCATTCGCGCCTCGTCAATTTGCAGGTGCATTTTTTCGCCGATGGCGTTGACGTTGGTCAGGATACACGCGCCCAGCGCGGCCAGCAGCGTCTCGGCGGCGTTGAAGCCAGCCTCGCCCGCGCCCTTCTTGACGTTGAGCGTGAGGCGGTGTCCGCGAGCTTCGGCCAGAGCATGCCTTTCATCCTGGATGGTGACGGTCATTCGATAACACTGGGCTGGATGGTTCTCCTTTTGAGTCATATTGTTTTCCTCAAAGCGCCAATAAAGAATTACTGCCTGTTCAATGCGGCGATGACAGTATCCAGTTCGGGCCGGGCAACTTCCTCGATTTTTCCCGCGTCGCACAGCGCAGCCACCTGCGGATCAATCGGCAGTCGCGCCAGCACCGGCGCTCCCGCCAGCGTGGCCACTTCGTCGGCATGGCTGGGTCCAAAAATATCGTAGCGCTTGCTCGTATCTGGTGCGACAAACCCGGCCATGTTCTCGATGACACCAAGAATCAGCACGTTAATCGCCTGCGCCATCTTGACGGCTTTACACACTACCATCGAGGCCAGTTCCTGCGGGGTGGTAATCATCAAGATGCCGTTGATTGGCAGGCTTTGCATCACGGTCAGGGCGGCATCGGACGTGCCGGGAGGCAAATCCACCAGCAGTTCATCCAACCTGCCCCAATGCACGTCTCCCCAAAACTGCTTTATGGCACCGGAAATGAGCGGCCCACGCCAGATGACCGCGTCCCCTTCATCCGGCAGCAGGAAATTGACCGACATCAATTCAACGCCTGTACGGCTTTGGGCCGGTTCGATCCCCATATCTCCACCTTTCAACGGGCCATGCACGCCGAAGAGTTTAGGGATACTGGGCCCGGTAATGTCTGCATCCAGGATGCCTACGCGGTGACCAGCGCGGTGCAGTGCGGTGGCCAGCAGTCCGGTGACCAATGACTTTCCTACGCCGCCTTTACCGCTCATGACGGCGATCACGCGCGCAATCTGGTTGTGACCGGCTGCCAGCGGCGGTTGATCCTTGCCGCCCAGAACGGCGCGGCGCTCCTCTTCCGTCATCGCCCCGAGCGTAACGTGAACTTCTTGAACGCCGGGCACGGCCTGGACAGCAGTGCGCGCATCTTCGGCCAGTTGATCGCGCAGCGGGCATTCTGGAATGGTGAGCGCCAGGGTAAACGCCACAACGCCATCACTCAGCGATAGATCGCGTACCATGTTGAGATCCACCACGCTGCGGTGTAATTCAGGGTCTATCACCTTCCGGAGAGCATTCATGATGTCTATTTCTTTGGTTGTTGCCATCGGTTTACCTCGACGCGTTGAATTTATTCCAGTCCCAATGCTATTAGCCCGAACGCTGCGCCAGCACGCGCATTTGCCGGGCAGGAGGTGACGCACAAGCCGCAACCGTCACACTTGCAAGATTCAACCAGCGGATACCAGCAGATTTCATCGCGCAGGACGCCATGCCAGGGTTTAGTGTGGTGATTCCCGTTCATGGCAATTCCTTTCTGGCGGCGAAACGCCGCCCGTTCAGTTGGCGTGGTCAAGCGCCGCCCGGTACCAGGCGATGACCTCTTCCCTCTTGGGAATCCGCCCGGCGCAGACCACTTTCTCGTTCACCACCAGCGCAGGGGTGAACAGGACGGGGTACTGCTCGATCTCAAGGATGTCATCGATGTGTTCAAGCGTGGCTTCCAGGTCTGGATTTTCCGTCGCCAGAACCTCCAACCCTGCGGCTGCCGCCCGCTCAACGGCGTAACATTTGGCGCAGCCGGGACCCAGCACTTTGACGTTAAGCATTTTCAACCTCCTGCATCGGGCAACTTGACGCCTTTCTTTTCACATTCGACGCACAGGTCGGTCTTGCGGTTCGTCCAATAGACCAGCCCGCAGCCGGGACAGGTGACTTTGCGCAAGCCGCCGATCTTTTGTACCGGCCTGGGGCGCAGTTCAGGTGGCAGGTCGGCGAAGGGATCTTGCACACAAGTACAAATCGGCTGTGGGGCGTCAGGTTTCTTATCACTCATGCTCATACCTCATTCTGCCCTGGACGCGCGTGCACCCACCAGGCGACGCCCAGCAGGCCCGGGCCGGCGTGCGCTCCGATGACCGGCGTCAATTCAGTCACAAAATGTTCGTTCGGCTGGAAGAGGGACAGAAGCCTCTTTTCCAGCGCGGTTGCCTCTTCAAAAGCGTCTGTATGCGCCACGGCCAAAGAAAGGCGCTCGCTGGGCAAATTCTCCCGGAGCCAGGCAAGCATGCGCCCAATGGCTTTCGCTTTGGTGCGCGCCATCCCGATCAGGCGGATCTGCCCCTGATGGATATGCAACAGCGGATAAAGCCGCAAAGCGGATTGCAGCCAGCGATTCAGGTGCGTGACGCGTCCGCCCTCGATCAGGAATTTGACCGTATCCGGCACGCCGACGAAGCCTACGTTCTTCTGCGCCTCTTGGATGACTTCCAGGATGGTTTTCAAGTCGGCGCCCAAAGCGACGGCGCGCGCCGCCGCCAGGGCAACAAAACCCTGCGCCGGGCCAGCCGTGCGGCTATCCACGATCTCGGCTAGAAATTGGTCAGATGCCATCTCTGCCCCCAGCCGGGCAGATTCCCAAGTCTGAGTCAGTTCACGCGGAGGCGTAATCACGACGCCGGAGCGATGGGTCTTTGCCAGTTTCTGGTAGAGGGCCAGGAACTCGCCTGGCGAGGGCGCAGAGGTCTTGGGAGCCAGACCATCCTGACGCAACCGCTGATAATACTGGCGGGGATCAACATCCACGCCGTCACGGTACACGCCCTCCGGCAGGATCAGCGCCAGTGGCACTATGTGGATTTGCTCACGGCGGCGCAATTCGGGAGGCAGGGAGGCGACGCTGTCTGTGATGACGGCTACGTTGTCCCCTTTTGCCATCTCGTCTTTGGGCGAGAGCCAGTAGGCGAGCAGGCGTTTCTTATCGGCGCGTTGACGCCAGTCAAAGATGGCCTGCGGGATGGTACACAGCCCCATGGTGACCAGCAGCACCAGCGGGGCCAGGGCGACGATCAGCGGGTGGCCTCGCCACAGGTTCAGCCCGATCAGGAGGCTCAGGCTGACCAGCGCTCCGGTCACGGCGCTGCCGGTAATTACCAGGTACACCAGCCCCAGAACCGGCAGTACGAGGAGCGTCTCAAAGGGCGTGAAGACCAACAGCGCGCCCAAGGAGGCGGCCAGTCCCTTGCCGCCCCGAAAGCGGAAATAAAGCGGGTAACTGTGGCCGATCACCGCCGCAGCCGCCCCGCCCAGCGCGCAGGCGTTGCTCAACCCCAGAAGTTGGGCTGCAAAGACCGGTATGGCCCCTTTCGAGAAGTCAGCCACGCTAACCACCGCGGCCGGTAACAGGCCGACACTGCGCGCTACGTTGGCTGCCCCCGCATTGCGGTTTCCGAGCGTGCGGATATCCTTACCGCTCCATAGCCGCGTGACCAGAATCGCCGAGGTGACTGAACCCAGCAAATAACTGACCACAATCAGCAATGGGCAAAATAGTACAGGTATCGCCATGGTGCTGCCTCCTTTCTGGTTACTTTTTGGTTTACCCTTTCACCCAATCGCCGGGGCGTCGATCACGATCTCTTGCAGCGCGGCCATTCGTTGCGCGGGCAACGACAAGCAACAGCAGCAGCGGCCAGATGTGCAGCGCCAGTGGGGTGCCGCACTCCGGGCAGGGCACTGCGCTCAACGCCAGCAGCGCGCCAATCGCTGTCCACCACTTGACGGATTGTCTGCGAGTCATCTGGCGGTATCGTTCCGCTACGTTTTGCGCTCTGTGGCTCATCAGTGCAGCCGCTCCATGTGATCCACTAGGCGGCCTTCAATGTAGGCTTGCACCGCTTCATCAATATTGGTCACATCCGTAACCACTGGACGGATATTGGCCTGCTTCATGCTTTCATACGCGCCCGCCCCCATGCCACGTGCCAGCAGGACCTCGCAATCTGCGATGGCAGTCACCATGCGGGCGTGGCGGTTCTGCGAAGCGGGGTCGAAGCCGTGCCCGCGCGGGTCTTGCCCGTGCGATTCCTCATGGGTTTCCCCGCTGAACTGGTTGTGTCCCATTTTGTCACGTTTCTCATGCGCAGTGATTTTCCCATCTTCGACAGTCACGACCACGTAAAATGGAGCCCGGCCAAAGTGCTGGCTGATGGTCACGCCATCTTCTGAAACTGCTGCGATTTTCATTTTCCTTCTCCTTCTTTCTTTTGGGTTTTAACGCTGATGACATCCATCATTGCATTCTGTTGGATAGTATCCTTTGTTATCGCCAGGCTCCTGGCAAAAACACCGACGATGATCGGCTTCAAGATGATAAAGGCGGCCATGATGGCCGAGTAAAGAGGCTGGGCGATCAGGCCTGACGAAAACAAGAGATTTTCGCTGACCACGCTGGTGCTGAACTTTGCCGTTAATCCTACCCCCATGACGAGCGACTGGCGCTTGCCGAGAATTTTATGGAACAACAAGTAGGACACCGACAGGCGCGAAAGCAGCGAGATGGCAATGATGACGAGTATTAATAGCGGGTAGGTTAGAAGAGCATTCAAAGACATTGTGCCGCCCAGGCTGAGAAAGAAGAACGGCCCCAGGAAAATATTGCCTACAAAGAAGATGGGTTTCTTATACTGTTGGACGAATTTTTTCGGCAGAACTTGCTTGACCGCAATGCCGCTGAAGATGGCCGCGACGACTCCCATGTTTTCGAACCCTCGCGACCCAAAGTAAATAAAGGCAAAAATAATCATAAAGATCAGAAAGGGGATCACGAATGATTCGTTTTGCAATTTTTCCAGATAACGGCGGGTAACCTTGCCCACTTGAGATAAGAGAATCGTTATCAGCAATATCCCAGATAGAGTCAGGACGATGGCCAATGAATTCTGCGAGGCAGCGTTGTGAGAACCCCCGGCGGCGAGCGCAGGTAAGGCGATAACAAACGCCAGGGCTAGGACTTCAAAAATGTCGTCGAACACCCCGATACCCAGCGCCAGTTGCCCAAAGCGAGTCTTTTCGAGTCCAAACTCCTTCAGGATGGCGAGCAGCACTACTTCGCCCACGGTGCCAAAAGCAATCCCGGCGATCAACGCGACGATAAAGGAATGGCTCACGAATTCCGGAAACGCAAAGTAGAAAAACAGGGCTAGAAGGAAGCCTTCCGTCAACGTGAGCAGGATGTCACCGCCCACGATATAGCGCCCTAATTTTCGGATTTGCTCAAGTTCCAGATCAATGCCGATGGTGAAAAGGAAAAACAACATGCCCATTTTTGACAAGAATCGGAACGTTTCGCTTGTCATCACGCCCTGAAATAGACCCAATCCAGAGAGAACCATCCCAAACACGACAACGGTGAACATCCACGGCATGCGCAGGTATTTGTTGATTGCATATCCTATCGTGGCGATCACAAGACAAGTCAGAGTTGCAAGCAGAAAAATATCCATCTTTGAATTTCCTTTTCACAGCACCAGGTTGAACAGATAGCCGATGATGATGATGGCAATTGCTACTGTGCTGATAAAAACCGCAATCAATTGCGGTTTGAGCACGCGGCGCAGGATGATCATCTCCGGCAGGCTCAGGCCGACCACCGACATCATGAAAGCCAGCACCGTGCCGAGCGCGGCGCCCTTTTCTATCAGCGCATGCACAATCGGGATGACGCCGGCCGCGTTGGAGTAGAGCGGAACACCGATGAGCACTGCCGCCGGGACAGACCACCACGCGCCTTTGCCCATGATACCCACCAGGGCGCTTTCGGGAACGTAGCCATGAATCCCCGCCCCGATGGCCTCCCATATCCCGCCCAGGCGGGCGTTGACAATGGCCTCCGCCATCTGCGAGCGGCACGAGTTACCAGTGCAGAGAAACAGGTCTTACTTTTTTTATTCTGCCATCAGCGCGTTGGTCAGGAAGGTGGTCACCTCGGCGGGCGAGGGGATACGCCCGGAAGAGACGACCTTCTCGTTGACGACCAGGCCGGGGGTCGAGAGGATTGGGTACTTCATGATCTCGGCGTAATCGGTCACCTTGATGACTTCCGCTTCGATGCTCAGTTGCTCCATTGCCTGGCGGGCAATGGTCTCCAGTTTCTTGCAATTGGCGCAACCGGGACCGAGGATTTTGATGGTAAGCATAGTTTCCTCCAAGGATTAGAATTGGGATTATTGGGCGGGGGCAGCCTTTGAAGCATTCCGCCGGTTGACCAGCCAGAGCACAAATGCCAGGATTGCCAGGAAAAGGACGAGATAAAGCGCCACCAGCCCGAGGCTGGCGCCGTCCACCCAGGCGCCGTAAATGAGACCGGCCAGGGTGCTGAAGAGCGCTACCCAGAGCACGTAGGTCCAGGACTTGAGTTTGCCGATGATGGTGGAGACGATCAGGATGCTCTGCAGGCTGAGTTCGGGATCGGCCATCAGGTAGGCCAGCAGCGGGCCGCGGTGCATGCCAAGGCTGAGGAACATCTGCGCAATCGGCACCTCGACCAGGGTGGGGAAGTACATGAAGACTCCAAATACCACGCCCGCCAGGTTGCCCAGCAGGGTATTCTGCCCGGCGAGGGATTCAATCCATTCGGGTTTGATCAGCACACGGATAACGCCCACCGTAAAAACGCCAACCACCAGCAGGGGGAAGATCTGCTTGACGAAGCGCCACGATTCCCACAGGAAGTCGCGGGTTTCATCCACCGAGAGATATTTGCGGGCGATGAAAAACAGGACGGCCAGCGCGATCAGCACGCCGATGAACTTGCCGGTCAGGGCAATTTGCAGGCCGTCCGGGGCGGCTTTCATCCCCAGCGCGGCGACCATCAAGGTGAGTCCGGTCAGGCTGAGGGCGGTCCAGGTCCAGGCGTTGAAGCCATCATGGATGCGCTCAAAGCCTTTCCAGGCTGAAAGCCCGATGAGCGTCAGCAGGCCGATGAGAATCACGCCTTGCACGGTGACGCCCTCCTCGCCCCGGGTTGCCTCGTGCGGGACGAGCCGGTCGAGCGCAGTCTGGAAGTTCTCCGCGCCGCGCAGGGGTAGCGTGGTCTGGGCGTAAGAACCGGTCAGGAAGTCGAGTTTGAGCGTGCCAGAAAGGAGCAATGCCACCAGCACCAGCAGGAAGACGAGGGCGGCGCGGCGCATGCCCTTGCCAAGCTGACCGGCGAACATTTCGTCGGTGGCCTTATCGTGGGCAATGTCTTCCTTGCGGAAGAGCAGCGCCATGATCATCCCGATGCCGACGCCGAAAGCCAGCGAAAGGAACAGGCGCGCAAATGCCAGGTCCGCACCGATGACGCCGCCGGTGTAGACCAGCGCCAGAATGTTGGCCGCCGGGGCGAAAAACAGGAAGGTGATTGCGGGCCCAAGTCCCGCGCCTTTTTTGTAAATCCCGGCAAACAGCGGCACAATGGTGCAGGAACACACCGCCAGCACCGAGCCGGCCAGCGCCGCCGCCGGATACGAGATGAACTTGGGCGTGTTGCGGCCCAGGAAGCGCGTCACCGATTCTTTTGGGATAAGTGCCGTCATCGCCCCGGCGATGTAGAAGGCCGGGACCAGGCAAAGCAGGACGTGCGCCGCCAGGTATGCGGCGAGATTGCCTAATCCACCTTGCAGGAGTTCGAGCAGAAACTCAGGCATGACATTCCTTCTGGTGACAATCCGGGCAGTCGCAGTCTGGCGATGGAGATAGTTCCGGCAAGCCCACGCCCTGCAACTGCGCCGCCTGGCGGACGAGTCCGAGCAGGGCCAGGTCACGCAGGCTGTAATGAATGTAACGTCCGGCGCGGCGGTCAGAAACGATCCCGGCCTCGCGCAGGGCCATCAGGTGTTGGGAGAGGGTGGCCTGCCGCATGCCAAGCATGGCCTCCAGATGGCAGACGCAGGTCTCGCCCTCGCCGATCGCCAGCAGGATTTGCAGGCGGGAGGGTTGGCCGATGGTCTGCAACAGGGTCGCGATTTGTTCAACCGACGACATATTCGCCATAATGAATATATTATACCCCACTTTCCTTTTACCGAAGGTGAGAGTCGATAGATTTCTCGCTTTATCTTATTCCCCCACCACCTGCACCACCAACTCCCTGCGCCGCGGACGGATGTCGAAGTCCACATAAATGACCTGCTGCCAGGTGCCGAGTGTCAGCGTTTTTTCGACGAAGGGAATGGTCAACGACGGGCCGAGTAGCGACGCCCGCATGTGCGAGTGACCGTTGCCGTCGTCCCATGTCGCGTTGTGGGCGTAGTCCCGGCCCGAGGGGACGAGATCCTCGAACATGCGCTTCAGGTCGGCTACCGCCCCCGGCTCGAACTCGACCGTCGTCAGCCCGCTGGTGGAGGACGGGCAGAAGACCGTCACTGTGCCGGATTTCAGGCCGGTTTCGGTCACGAGTCGTGCCAGTTTATTCGTAATGTCGTGGATGTCAGTATTGCCACGGGTGTTCAGGGAAATGCTTCCAGTTTTGACAGGCATCTCTTACTCCTTACCAGGTTGATGTCGTTGTTTCGCCGCTCGGGCGACCACGCAGGGTCGCCCCTACAAAACCAGCGGCTCGCAACGACAGAACCAAATTATTTCTTCCCGCGCCGGATGGACTTCTCGCCAAACTTCTCGCGTAGCGTGTCCAGCGCCTCCTGGAGCCTGCGGCGCTTCTCCGCATCTGTGCCCCACAATTCCAACTGGCGCAGCGGGGCGCCCAACCCGCTCACGCCGACGCCGATCAATCGCACGGCTTTCCCTTTGGCGCGCACTTTCCCTAATAGATCGAGCGCCACGCGGTAGATTTCCTCGTCCTGATCGGTGGGCTGAACTAACGTGACTTGGCGCGTCAGGGTGGTGAAATCCGGCCAGCGCAGCTTGAGCTTGACCGTCGTCCCGGCGATCTCGGCCTTGCGCAACCGCCGCCCCACTTCCGTCGAGAGTTCGCGCAGCGTTTCGGCCAGCCGTCTGTCGTCGCTCACGTCGCGGGCAAAAGTCGTCTCCTGGCTGATAGACTTGACCTCGTGCTCGGTCACCACGGGACTGTCGTCCATGCCACGGGCGCGGCGGGAAAGGTCACGCCCGTTCTCGCCGAACCAGCTCAGCAGGTCTGCGGCAGGGTGGCGGGCAATGTCGCCAATCGTCTTGATGCCTTTTTCGGCCAGTCTGGCGGCGGTCTTGGGGCCTACGCCCCACAGCATGTCCGCCGGCAGGGGGTCCAGGAAGACCGCTTCGTTCCCCGGCGGGACGATCGTCACCGCGTTCGGTGGTTGATCCTTTTGGGCTGTCTTCTTCCCCACTTCCGTGGCAATCTTGGCGACCAGTTTGTTCGTCGCCACGCCGACCGAGTACGGCAGGCTGAGTTCGTCATTGACCTGTGCTTGCAGGCGGTGGGCGACTCTCTCCGGGTCCTCGCGCAGGTCGCTGATGTCCACAAATGCCTCGTCAATCGAGATTTGCTCGACCAGCGGTGACAGGTCCTGCAGGCGCTGCATGACTTTTTCGGACATCTCCCCGTAGTTTCCGCGGTGGTGCGAGATGACGATCAGCCCCGGGAAGAGACGCAACGCCCGGCTCGTCGGCATCGCCGAGCGGACCCCGTACCGGCGCGCCGCGTACGAGCAAGACGCCACCACGCCGCGTTCCTCCGGCCGCCCGCCCACCGCGAACGGTTTGCCGCGCAGCGACGGGTCGTGCAGTTCTTCGACTGCGCAGAAGAAGGCATCCAGGTCGAGGTGCAGGATGGTACGGGGCATGAAATGATTATATCGTAGGGGCAGACCTTGTGCTCCCCTCTCCTTTTAGGAGAGGGGCCGGGGGTGAGGTCCTACGGCAAATTCAATCTTTCCAGGATTTCATCCGCTATCTTGGCCTCCGGCTGGACCACGCGGCTTTCGACCACATCTATAGCAAAAGGCACGGCTTGAGTGGATTTCACTCCCTGGGCGTCGAGCGTCACCAGCACCAGCGCCGACTGGCGCGTGTCGGCCAGGCCGCCCTGGTCGAACAGGGCGTTGCCCAGGCTGTAGAGGACGAGGGTCGAGCCTCCCGCAGGCTCAGAGCCTGCGGGAGGGTAAATCCATTCGGCGGGCTGCAGCACGTGCGGATGGTGCCCCCACACCAGCGTTGCGCCAGCCTCGGCAAACTGCTGTGCAAGAAATTCCTGCCGCTCGTCGGCCCCGCCCTGATATTCCATTCCCCAATGGACCGAGACGATCACCAACATGCCGTCCGCGCGCGCCGAGCGGATGGCCCGTACGGCTGCGTCCACATCCAGCGGCGAGGAGACATCGTCGAAGGTGAAGAAGGCCAGCCGCAGGCTGTTGATCTGGCGGACGACCGGTTCAGCGTCGGAGTCGATGCCGGTCAGCCCGGCGGCGGCGAGGGCCGATTGCGTTTGTGCCACGCCGTTCGGGGCGCAATCGTCGCGGTGGTTGTTGGCGAGGGAAAGGAGGTCAAGCCCCCACGCGGTGAGCAAATCCGCGTACAGGGACGAAGCACACAGGTCGTAGGTCGAATTCGGGATGGAAGGAACGGCTGCGAGTGGGCTTTCGAGGTTGGCGAGAGCCAGATCCGCGGCGGACAGGTAGGGGGTCAGGTACGCCAGGGAACTGGCAGTGGGAAAGACGCCGCGCCCCAGGCTGATATCCCCCAGCAAGGCAAGCGCGACTGTCCGGCGAGGTTGGCAGGCTGAAAAAGTCAAAGCCAAAAAGCAAAGGACAACCGCCAGACGGTGGACGGTAGACCGTGGACGGTGGTTAAGACCGCTGTCCACGGTCTGTGGTCTACGGTCGGGGTTCACGGCGCGATGAACATCTGCGTCCAGTCGGGCTGGGGCGGGTTGCCCCCGGTCTCCACCAGCGCCTGCCATTGCTCGTCGGTCATGCGGTCAGACGAGGGGACGGTGAACTCATAGTAAGAATACACCGCGCCGACAGAGATGCGCCAGGGCGAATCAGGCAATACAACATAGATCTTGGTCGGCTGGCCAACAGCCTCTTCGAGCGCTGCCGCTCCGCCCGGGGCGGTGGCCACGTCGGCCACCAGGGCAGCTTTCTGGTCATTCAAGTCGCGCTCGATTGCATCGGTCCGGTCGGCAGCCGCCAGGGTGAATTCCTCCAGCATCCCACCCCAGTGCTGGATGTGCACGTACTCGTCGGTGGTGATCGTCCCGCCGGCCAGCTCGCGCTCGGAAATATCTTTCAGGAATTGCAATTCAGAGAACAGATTTTCCAGGTTGCTTTTCGTCAGTCCGCTGAGCAGGCCGCGCGACTGCAAGCCGTCGTAGGTCATCTGCGCCAGGGCCAGCAGGCGGGCGTAGGCCTCAGGATTCGGTTCGACATAACCGTGCGGCGGTTCCACGTCCGGTCCGCCGCCCATCTCGGCCATGACCTGTTTGGCGTACAGGATGGTATCGTGTTTGAGTTCGGTCCACGAGCCGAGAGCGGTTTGCAGGTCTTTGCGCATCCAGGCCTGGGTCTGCATGAAGGGCGGGTAAGCGCTGCCCTTGGGAGCGATGAGCGGCTGGAACGAGTACAGCCAGGCCCAGTAGATGTTCTGGGTCCAGGAATCCAACCCAAAGGCGGCGATCTCGCCTTTCACCTTGGTCATCTGGCTGTCGTAGTTGGCATAGTGGGTCTCGTCCATATCTTTCAAGATGGTATAGGCTTCGTCGGAGCCCATGGCGGAGAAAAAGTCCAGCCCCTTGGGCAGGTTGCGCGGATCGGATTCAGTGCCGACCTTGCGGTAGATCATCTCCTCGAAGACATACTCATCCAGCGTGAAGCGCTGGCCCATGAAGCGGAAACCTTTCGTGACCTGGTCTTCATCCTGCCAGATCCAGACCCACATCGAGTTGATCTGGGGCGGGGGAAGGGTTTTGGCTGCTTCCATGAACTGGGCGAAGAGCGTCGCGTCAGAAAATTTGGCCGGGTCGGGGTCCGGACTGAAGACCTGGTCGGAAAGCGCCCCGTATTCGATATAACCCAGATCGTCTGCTTTGCCAACGATGAAGACGGTCGGCTCGTAGATGTTTTCCCAGAGGGTGACGGCGGAGGTCCCGTCGGAGGTGGTCGCCGAGCGCAGCGCCTGGACCAGCAGCAGGGCGCGGCGGGTCTCGAAATCGTCCACCTGACGGAAGGTCAACCGCCCGTACCACATCATGGCCTTGAAATACATCTTCAGGTCTTCGCTGCGGGTGTAGTGGCCGCGCGGGATGTATTGGCTGTAATCCTCTCTTAGCTTCATGTCTTCTGCCAAGTCGGGCCGGTCCCAGATGGGCGAGACAGTGTCGGCATTGGCGGCATTGATCAGGGCCAGCTCGGCATTGACCAGGTCATTCGCCTCGGCCGGCATTGAGTCCGACAAGCCCAGGAGACGGTCAGCGACGGCGAAGTAGGCCACGTTGCGCAGGGCCGGGTCTTCCAGGGATGTGCCTTGCAGGGACTGGTATTGGGCAGAGGAGGCGGCCAGCATGGTGCTGGTCAGCGACTTGAGGTCAGCGATAAAGTATTCGGTCTCCAGGTCGCGCAGCATCTTGTCAAAGAGAAGATGATAGACGTGATAGAGCGAGTCGGTGGTGATAAAAACCGGCACTTCCATGTAGCGGTTCTGCTCGTAAATCTGGTAGAACTCGCGGTATTCCCCCGCCACCGGGCTGGTGACCGCGAACCCGTTCTGCGCCAGCAGGGCGCGCTGGGCGTCGGTCAACTCCACCAGGTCCATGCCTTGCACCTGACTCAAGTCCACCGGCAAGGTATACCCCCCGCCGCTGAAGGTCTGCGGCAGGCTGACGGCCGCCTCGCTGTAGGTGGCGAAGGGCTCCGGGTAAATCCCGGCCGGCGGGGAAGATTGCTGAGTAGGTGTGGCCTGCGCAGATTGCGTATGCGTTGGCGTGACGAGCAGGCTGGGCAGGCTGCAGACGCAGGCCCCCTGTACCAGCGCCAGGGCCAGGAATGCCCAAAGAATCTTGCGGAAAGTGGTTTTCATTGTTCCTCCTCATGGGACAAGAATCAGAATATGGCCAGAATTGGCCTGGACGAGGGTCATTTTATCAAATGCCCCTTCGATAATAGAGACGACGGTGAACCCAAATCCGTTCCATTCCCAGATCTTCAATGCGCCGGCCGGCGCGGACCTTGAGTCAGCATACGTCCCTTCGAGCGTGACCAACTCCTGGGCGTTGTCGCCATTCAAGTCTGCCACGGCGAAGGACCGCACCGGTTCAGCCAGCGCGGACCCGGCCCACATTTCGCGGTACCGACCGTCTTGCCAGCCGATCAAAATGATATGGCAGGAATTCCCCTCGGCGTCGTGGAAGTCGGCGATGCGCCCGCCGTGCGGCAGCCATTGGTCCACCGGCCAGGGACGGAAGGGCCGCCAGACCAGCAGAGTCGCTTCGGGTGCGCCGTTGCGGTTCAGGTCGGTAATCTCGGCCTGGACAACCATCCACGCTGCCGGGCTTTGCCAGACGGCTTCGCCGCCGGAGCTGATGATGGCGCGGCCATCCGTCACGGACAGTTTTTCGGGGGTCCTATTGCCGTCGAAATCTGTTTGGGTGACAGGGGCAACCGCGACGACCCCGGAGGGAATGGAAGCCGGGGCAAGACCCGCTGGCTCAAGGTCCCAGGCGCGTAACGGGGCAGGCGAGATTTGCAGAAGCGCGCCCAGTGTCAAAGCAGCCAGGGGAATGAATTTTCGCAGCATGCTATCCTGAATTCATTGTACAACTCTGGAAGGGAAACCTCAAGGGGAGGGGTTCCTATTTGCCATATAAATAGTATACCAATTTTCATAATTTGAGCTATCATTGTATGGAAAGGAACTCTTTAAAGCTATATTTCGTCTAGAAGTATTCTCATACACGAGCGGCACGTTTGGGCGTGTCTACCCATATTGCCCGTGAAACAGAAGGAGGCTCAGATGTTTTCTCGACGCGTTTTAGTTCCGGCTGCTTTAGTCCTAACCTTGCTAGTCCAATTCTTGCCGGGGACAGCTTTCTCGCCTCGCCCGGTGGCGGCGGCGACGCCTTGCAACTGGGCGCAGTTCATCGCCGATGTGACCATCCCGGACGGGACCAGCTTTGCCCCGAGCGCGACTTTCGTCAAGACCTGGCGGCTGAAGAACATCGGTACCTGCACCTGGACCACCTCTTATGCGGCCGTATTTGTCAGCGGCAGCCAGATGGGTGCCCCGGCGGCGGTTTCCCTACCCTCTGTGGCTCCTGGTGCAACGGTGGATGTCACGGTCAATATGACCGCCCCGTCTGCGCCAGGCCGGTACGTGGGTTACTGGAAACTACGCAACGCTTCAGGAGTGCTATTCGGCATTGGTGCTTCTGCCAATGGGATTTATCTGGTGGATATCAACGTCACGGCGGCGTATACCACTACCTATGACTTTGTCGCTAACTACTGTTCAGCAACCTGGACGAGTGGGGCGGGTACATTGCCTTGTCCTGGAACGGATGGCGACGCCAACGGTTTTGTCCTTAAAGTGGATTCGCCGCAGTTGGAGAACGGCTCGATCGATTCGAGCCCCGGGCTGGTAGTGAACCCGCAAAAAGTGGCCGGTGGGTATATCCAGGCGGTCTACCCGGCTTTCACGGTCCAAGTGGGTGACCGCTTCCAGAGCATTATCAACTGTGCGTACAACGCCCCCAACTGCTATGTAAACTACCGGTTGAACTACCAGATTGGCTCCGGTCCGGTGAGAACCTTCTGGTCGTTTAATGAACGCTACGAGGGTCTTTTCTATCGTGCCAATCTTGACCTGAGTTCGCTGGCCGGGCAGAGCGTGAAATTCATTCTCTACGTGGCGGATGTCAGCGGGCGCGGTTCTCCGGCCGGCGACCGGGCTTTGTGGGGCGGCGCCAAGATTGTCCGGGCCACTTCTGGCCCGACCCCGACCACCGGACCCACTCCGACTACGCCACCCTCAACCGTCTGTGACCGAGGCGCTTTCGTAGCCGATGTGACCATCCCGGATGGCACCACGCTGGCTGCCGGAACGCCCTTCACCAAAACCTGGCGGATCAGGAATGCAGGTTCCTGCACTTGGACGACCTCCTACACCCTGGTCTTTACCTTCGGAGATCTCCTGGGTGCTAGTCCGGTGATTCCTCTCCCCTCCAGCGTGGCCCCCGGCCAGACGGTGGACCTCTCGGTCAATATGGTCGCACCGAACACTGCTGGCCATTACCGCAGTTATTGGCGGTTCAAAAATGCCGTGGGCGCCCCATTTGGTGTGGGAAGCGGAATAATCACCTTCTTTGCGGATATTAACGTCACCAGTTCGTATGGCGCAGCTTACGATTTTGCTGCCAATGCCTGTTCAGCCACCTGGACGAGCGGAGCGGGTACGCTTCCCTGCCCCGGCACGGACGGTGACGCCAGAGGCTTCGTGCTCAATCTCGCCAGCCCTAAATTGGAAGATGGCTCCACGGGCGCGGCAGGCCTGCTGACTTTCCCGCAGGGCATTACGAACGGCTATATTCAGGGTGTTTATCCAGCCCTTGCCGTCCAAAGCGGTGACCACTTCCAGTCTATCATCAATTGCCAGTACGGCGCGAGTGGTTGCTACGTCACCTTCCAGTTGAATTATCAAATTGGCTCCGGCTCCGTCCAGACCCTCAAATCTTTCAGCGAAAAACTGGAAGGAATGTACTATAACCTGGACGTGAACCTCTCCTCCCTGGCCGGGCAGAATGTCAAATTTATTCTGAAGGTCCTGGCAGCCGGTTCGCCTACAGGCGACCGGGCCGTCTGGTCGGGTCCGCACATCGGCCGCACGGGCGCCACAGTCACGCCGACCCCCACGGCCACGCCGCCGACCGTCAGCGTTTATTTCCAGGATTCCAATAGATATGTGAGTGGTACAGAGCCTTACGAAGTGGCCGTCTCACGCCCGGCTTCGGCGGTCCAATCCGATCCGCTGACTGTGCTGACCCAACTGTTCCTGGGGCCCACGGCTGCTGAACATTCTCAAGGGTTGCGGGTGGTCTTGAGCGGTACCACCGGCTACAGCCAATTGACTATTACAAGTAATGTGGCGAGCGTCTATCTGACCGGGATGTGCGCCTCCGGTGGTGCAACCTATACGATTGCCAATCTTATCAATGTGAACCTGAAGCAATTTGCCGGGATCGACTACGTCAAAATTTACGACCAGAACGGTAATACAGAGACACCCAGCGGTCAATCTGACTCGATCCCGACGTGTTTGGAACCGTGATTTGGCGTTTAGCCATTGATGCTCGACGGGAGTCCACGACTCCCGTCGAGCATTGCTTTCCGGATAGTGGTATTCTGGATGCTCTCTCGTAATAAAGGTAAGAGCCGGGTGCTCAATTCCCGGCTCTTGCCTAACCAAAAGAGAAGAAACACCTAGCGCACCAAGCGCAAGGCTCTTTCAGCAATATTCCTGACTGTCAGACCAAGCTCACTGTATACCGTTTCAGCAGGAGCCGAGGCGCCAAAACGGTCAATCGCAACTATCGTACCTTTCTCTCCAACCCAGCGTTCCCATCCCATCGAAACGCCCGCTTCTACCGCCAATCTTGCCTTCACCGCTTTCGGCAAAACGCTTTCACGATATTCCCGGCTTTGCGTAGCGAACAACTCCCAAGAGGGGAAGGAAATCAGGCGCACATTGACAGACTTGGCTGCGAGCTGCAACCCGGCTTCCACGATCAAACCCACTTCCGAGCCGGAGGCCATCAGAATTAAATCGAGATTGCCCTTGCCCAGATCGGCCAAGGTGTACGCGCCGCGTTCGAGACCGTCCGCCGGGGCGAATTGGCTGCGGTCCAGAGTCGGGACGTTCTGGCGAGTCAACGCCAGGAGCGTCGGGTTTGCGCGGCGTTCAATTGCAACTTTCCAGGCTGCAGCGGTCTCGTTAGCGTCTGCCGGGCGGATGACGACCAGGTTTGGAATAGCACGCAGGGAAGCCAGTTGTTCCACCGGCTGGTGGGTCGGTCCATCTTCGCCAACACCAACGCTGTCGTGGGTGAAAACCCAGATGCTTGGGTAGTGGGAAAAGGCCGAGAGACGGATGGGAGTGCGCATGTAGTCCGAAAAAACCAGGAAAGTCGCCCCAAAGGGGATCAATCCGCCGTGGACGGCCATGCCGTTGACGATGGCGCCCATGGCATGCTCGCGCACACCGAAGTGGAAATTGCACCCGCCGGGCGTCTCTGCTTGAAAGGCCGGGATGCCATCCAGCCAGGTTTTGGTGGAGGGCGCCAGGTCTGCCGATCCGCCGATCAGCTCAGGAAGTTTGGCTGCCAAAGCATTGATGACTTTCCCGGAGGCGACACGGGTCGCCATGCCCTTCTCGTCTGTGGGAAAGATTGGCAGGGCCGATTTCCAATCTTTTGGGAGGTCACCATTGAAGCGGCGCTCCAGTCCTGCATGTTTCTGCGGATAGAAAGCCTTATAGGCCGCCAGCCGGGTGCGCCATTCGGCTTCCAGTTCGCGGCCGCGTTCCACTGCGCGGAGGAAATACGCCAGTACGTCTTCGGGGATGAAGAAGCGCGGCTCTTTCGGCCAGCCGAGTTTATCCTTGGCGCCATCGAGTTCATCATTGCCGGGCGGCTCGCCGTGGGCTTTGCTGGTATCCTGGCGGGTGGGCAGGCCGTAGCCGATGTGCGTCCGGCAGATGATAAGCGACGGGCGCGGGTCTTTCTTGGCATCTTTGATGGCCGCGTCAATCGCCTCGACATCGTTTCCATCCACCACATGTAAAACCTGCCAGCCATAAGCCTCAAAACGGGCGGCGCGGTCCTCGGTGAAGGCAATGTCGGTCGAGCCGTCGATCGAGACGCGGTTGTCGTCGTAGAGATAAATAAGTTTGCCTAATTTCAAATGTCCGGCCAGTGAGGCGGCCTCGGCAGTGATGCCCTCCATCAGATCTCCGTCCGTGACGATGGCGTAGACGTAGTGGTTCACCACTTCATGCCCCGGGGCGTTGAACCCGGCGGCCAGGTGGGCTTCGGCGATTGCCATGCCGACGCCGTTGGAAAAGCCCTGCCCAAGCGGACCGGTGGTCACTTCCACGCCGGGCGTCAGCCCGTATTCGGGGTGGCCGGGGGTTTTGCTGCCCCACTGGCGGAATTTCTTCAACTCGTCCAGCGGGAGGTCGTAGCCGGTCAGGTGCAGCAGCGAATAGAGCAGTGCGCAGCCATGCCCGCCGGAGAGGATGAAGCGGTCACGCTCCGGCCATGACGGGTTGCGCGGGTTGTGACGCAGGTGTCGGGTCCAAACAGTGTACGCAATTGCGGCGCAGCCCATCGGCAGGCCGGGATGGCCGGAGTTGGCCTGCTGGACCATGTCCGCAGACAGGAAGCGAAGGGTATTGATGGCGCGTTCTTGAAGGTCACTCATTTCGTAAATAACCATTCCTTATTGGGATTGCCCGTATTCTTCGAGATAACGGCGGTGGGCACGCGCGACTTCTTCGGCCGGGATTTCATCCGGTTTGCCGAGCAGCAGAGCATAGAAGACCGTGCGAGCCACATCTTCGACCATCACGGCTGCCTTGACGGCTGCCTCGGGCGTTTTGCCAACGGTGAATACGCCATGGTTTTTCAGAAGAATCGCTGGGCTGGATCCAATCGAGCGGATGATCTCCTGCCCGATCTCGTCTCCGCCAATTTTAGCATATGCGCCGACCGGGATCGGCCCGCCGAACTCGTCGCAGATGGCTGTCAGCACGGGAGGAATGGGCTTGGCAGCCGCCGCCCAGGCGGTGGCAAAGGTCGAATGGGTGTGAACCACGCCGTTCACATCCGGGCGGTGGCGATAAACATAGACATGCGCGAAGGTGTCGGAGGAGGGCTTGTGCTTGCCCTCGACGACCTTGCCATTCAGGTCTACCACAACCATATTTTCGGGGGTCAGGTCCTCGTAGCGAATGCCGCTCGGTTTGATCACCACGAGGCCAGTCTGCGGATCCCGCCCGCTGACGTTACCGGAGGTCCACGCCACCAGATTATTGCGAGGCAGTTCGGCATGCAGTCGGCAGATTTCGCCGCGCAATTCCTCAAGCAACATGCTTCACCTCAGCCTTGATCTTTTTGAGTGTCTTCATGACGTTGTTTTCGCCGCGACCAAAATAGTCGTGCAGCCGCAGATATTCGGCAAAGAGCTTCTCGTAAACCTTCTGGTTTTCGGGGATGGGCTTGAAGGTCTCGTCCTTGAGATGGGCCATGGTCTGGGCGGCCGCATAGATGGAGTCGTAGCCGCCGGCGGACTTTCCCGCCGCCACCGCGCCGAACATGGCGGACCCCAGGGCGGGCGTCTGCTTCGAGGCAGTCACCTTGATCTCGCGCCCGGTCACGTCGGCATAGATCTGCATCAGCAGTTTGTTCTTCTCGGGCAGCCCGCCGCAGGCCACCAACTCGCGGATGGGCACGCCGTTTTTCTGGAAGGTGTCGACGATCACGCGCGTGCCGTAGGCGGTGGCCTCGATCAGGGCGCGGTAGATCTCCTCGGCTTTGGTAGCCAGGGTGGCTCCCAGCAGCAAGCCGGTCAATTCCACATCCACCAGCACACTGCGGTTGCCATTCCACCAGTCGAGCGCCAGCAGGCCGGATTCACCGGGCTTAAGCCTGGCGGCCTTCTCTTCCAGCAATTGGTGGATATCGATCTGTCGTTTCTGGGCCTCGCGCTCGTACGCCGCCGGGACACAATTCTCCACGAACCAGGCGAAGTGGTCGCCGACGCACGACTGTCCGGCTTCGTAACCAAAATAGCCGGGAATGATGCCGTCTTCGACGTAGCCGCACATGCCCGGTACGACATGCTCCTCATCGCCCAGCACCATGTGACAGATGGATGTACCCATGATCATGACCATGCGTCCCGGCTCGGTGACTGTTGCCGCGGGAACCGCCACGTGGGCGTCCACGTTGGCGATGGCCACCGCCGTGCCGGGCCGCAGCCCGGTCCACTGGGCGGCCTGCTCGGTCAGCCCGCCGGCGCGGTCGCCGATGGGCCGGATGATACGCGTCATTTTCTCGTCCACCACGTTTTCCAGCCGTGGATCGAGCGCTTTGAAATAGGATTTATCCGGGAAGCCCTCGCGCTTGGACCACAGGGCCTTGTAGCCGGCGGTGCAGGAATTGCGCGTCTCCACGCCGGTCAACTGCCAGATGACCCAGTCGGTGGCTTCCAGAAGCCGGTCGGCGGCGGCGTAGATTTCGGGGGCTTCGTCCAGAATCTGCAGCACTTTCGAGAAGAACCACTCGGACGAAATCTTGCCCCCGTAGCGGTCGAGCCACTTCTGTCCCATCCTGCGGGCGGTGGCGTTGATCTTGTCCGCTTCGGGCTGGGCGGCGTGGTGCTTCCACAACTTGACCCAGGCGTGCGGCTTCTCACGGAACTCTGGCAAAACACACAGCGGCGTACCGTCCTGCCTGACCGGCAGCATGGTGCAGGCGGTGAAATCCACGCCTACTCCGATCACGTCTGCCGGGTTCACGCCAGACGCCTTCAACACTGCCGGGATGGTATTCTGGAAGGTGCGCAGGTAATCCTCTGGGTCTTGTAAGGCCCAGTCTGGCTCCAGGCGCACGTTCGGGACGGGGTTAAGCCCTGTCCCGAACGGAAGACATTCGTCAATCACGCCGTGCGAGTACGGGTAAACGGAGGTGGCGACCTCCCGGCCGTTTGTCACGTCCACGAGCACCGCCCGGCCGGACTCGGTGCCGAAGTCAACGCCAACTGCATACTTCGCCATAAATGATCTCCATGAATATTGTAGGGGCAGGGCTTGTCCCTGCCCTCGGCGACCACAAGGGTCGCCCCTACAGGGTAATAATGACTTTCAATCCTTCACGGCGTTGGGCAACCGTGAAGGCCTGTTGGGCTTGTTCGAGCGGAAAGCGGTGAGTCACCAGAGAACGCACGTCTATCTGTCCGTTCTCCACCAATTGAATGGCACGTGGGTAGGTGAATTTCATCCGGCGCACCAGCTTGATGGTCAATCCTTTTCTTCGGGCAGTGGAGGCCGAAAAGGAAGTGCGATCATCGGCCGGGATGCCGGCCAGAATCACGCGCCCGCCAGGCTTTACTGCGGACACGGCGGTTTCCACCGCGTCATCCTCTCCAGCGACTTCGAAGGCCACATCCACTTCCTGGCCGGGCGTCCACTCCCTGGCGCCCAGGCCGCGTGCAACCTCCAGGCGATGAGGCAACGGCTCGGTAACGAACACCTCAGTCGCCCCGGCCAGCAGCGCTACCTGGATCGCCAGCAGCCCGATCGGTCCACAGCCGAACACGCCGACGGACATGCCCGCCCGCAGGTGCGCCAAGTCTACTGCATGGATGGCCACGCCCAGCGGTTCGAGCATGACGCCATCCGCATCCGAGAGCGAATCAGGCAGTGGGAACAGGCATTCGTCTGGCCAGGCAATGTACTCGCGCAAAGAGCCATCTTCCACGCTGTGACCGGCGAAACGCATGTGCTCACACAGGTTAGGATTTCCCTGCAAGCAGAACTTGCAGGCATTGCAGGGAATCGCCGGGTCAACCGCCACCCGTTTACCCTGTCGCGGGCCCTCGGCGATCACGCCGGTGAATTCGTGCCCCAGCACGAGAGGCTTTTGTAGCCGGGCGTCGCCGATGCCAGCCTGGCCAAACCAGTGCAGGTCCGAACCACAGATGCCGACCGCCTTGACGCGCACCAGTGTTTCGCCGATGCCGGGCTTTGGCGTTGGCTCGTCGTGCAGTCGCAAATCACCAGGGGCGTGCAGGCGGACAGCTTTCATATTTCTGACTACAAGCCTTTGGACAGGTGATAATACATGTCGTTCCAGCGGAGCTCTTTCTTGAGTTCCGTCAGGTTGGTTTCGCTGCCAATCACCAGGAATTCCAGCCCCGCCATCCCGGCGAAGTCTTCAAGATGTTCAGTGGTAACAGACTGGCTGAAACCGGTGTGGTGAGCGCCGCCTGCCAGGATCCAGCCCGCTGCCGCCACCTTGAGATTGGGGCGGGGGACCCACACAGCACTGGCAACCGGCAGCTTCAGGAGCGGCTTCTCCGGCTGGATAACGTCCACTTCGTTCACGAGCATGCGGAAGCGGCCCCCCATATCCAGCAGGGTTGCGTTAACCGCCGGGCCATTGCCCACGTTGAATACTAGGCGGGCCGGGTCTTCCTTGCCCCCAATCGAAAGCGGGTGGATTTCAAGCGACGGCTTTGACCCGGCGATCGAGGCGCAGACTTCCAGCATGTGCGCGCCGAGCACCTTCGGGTAATCTTTATCCAGGTCGTAGGTGTAATCTTCCATGAAGGAGGTACCGCCTTCCAGGCCGGCGCCCATGACTTTCAGGGCGCGCACCAGGGCGGCGGTCTTCCAGTCGCCTTCCGCACCGAAACCATAACCCTCTGCCATCAGGCGCTGGACGGCCAGACCGGGCAATTGCGCCAATCCATTCAAATCTTCGAACGAGGTGGTAAAGGCTTTAAAACCGCCTTTTTCAAGGAAAGCCCGCATTCCGATTTCGATACGGGCAGCTTCTCGCAACGATTGGCGCTGACCGCCATTGGGACGCAGCGCCTCGGCAACGGTATAATTGTCGTCGTATTCGGCCACCAGCCGGTCGATTTCGGAATCCATGACAGCGTTGACAAACTTGACCAGGTCGCCGATGCCATAACCATTGACCGAATATCCGAGCCGGATCTGAGCCTCCACTTTGTCGCCTTCAGTGACGGCCACTTCGCGCATATTGTCGCCGAAGCGTGCCACGCGCGCGCCCTGGGCGTCGTGCCAGGCGCATGCGGCGCGCATCCAGGTCCCGAGTTCGGAAAGAACCTCGTCATCCTGCCAGAAGCCGACGATCACTTTCCGGTTCAGGCGCATCCGGCTGCCGATGAATCCGAATTCCCGGTCGCCGTGGGCGGACTGGTTGAGATTCATGAAATCCATGTCAATCTCAGACCAGGGCAGGTCACGGTTATATTGCGTGTGCAGGTGTGCAAACGGTTTGCGGAGTGCATTCAAACCGGCAATCCACATTTTGGCCGGAGAAAAGGTGTGCATCCAGGTAATCAAGCCAACACAGTTTCGAGCGTTGTTCGCATCCAGACAGAGTTCGGTGATCGCATCGGGAGTCGTCACCACTGGCTTGAAGACAATCTTCACCGGCAGATTGCCTGATAACGTCATCCACTGTGTCATTTCCTGCGAATGCTCCGCCACTTTCTTGAGCGTTTCTTCGCCATACAAGTGCTGGCTTCCGGTCACGAACCATACTTCGAATTCTTTGAAATCGATCATAACAGTCTCCGGATATAAAAATTTGAGCCAGTCCACTGGCTATTGAGCAACTGAGCTCTCACGAATGACCAGTTCAGTCAAAAGTAAAATATTTTGCGGTTCAATATTTTCGTTGCGGTGAGCCGCTTCGACTTGATTGACCAATTCTTGTACCGCCCGGCATCCCAATTCATGATGATTATGGTTGATCGTTGTCAGGGCAGGCCAGAAATAGGCCGATTCAGTGATGTTGTCGAATCCGATCACGGCCAGATCGTGGGGAACACGGAGGCCTCGGCGATTGGCGATTTGCAGCACAGAGAGTGCCATTTGATCGTTCGCAACGAACACTGCGTCCATTTCGGGATAGGATTTCAGCAATTGCTCGAATGCCGCTTCCCCGCTGGAAGATGACCAGTTTCCTTCAGCTGCCCAGTGGCTCTCTACCACACCAATACTGGCCTTCTCCAAAGTGTCTTGCCAGGCCTGCTTGCGCTGGCGAGCCTCCCACCAATCCAATGGCCCGGAGATATGGCCAATTTGACGGCGTCCCTGGTCCAGTAAATGCCGGGTTGCCATGACCCCGCCTGCATAGTTGTCAACCGACACAGTGGATATTCCCGGACGGCGCTGCATGGTCAGAAAGACAACCGGGACGGGGACGTCGTTCAAGATTTCTTCGACCCAGCGGCGGTTGTTTCCCACTTCGGGCACTGCCCATACGATACCGTCAACATGGCGAGCGAGCAAATTCTGCAGAAGGGGTTTAGTGTCTTCGGTGTCGAATTGGGGGAGTTCTTCGAGCAGAAGAGCGTAACCAAGCTCCTCGGCTTTGTTGGTGATGCCATTCAGTGTGCGCGATGGACCAATGAACTTCAATCCAGCGGTGACAACGCCCAATGTATAACTGCGCTGTTGGATCAGGCTACGAGCCAGGGCACTGGGCTGATATTTTAGTTCTTCGATCACCTGCTGAATACGTCCGCGGGTTTCCGGGGCGACATCAGGACGGTCATTGATGACCCGGGAGACCGTTTGAGTGGAAACGCCAGCCATCTTGGCAACTTGCTTAATGGTGGTGCGCTTGTTTGAATTCATGAGCCCTCTTTGCATTAAGGTTTTTCGTCGTTATCGTTCCCGATAACGATAACATAGTAACAAATCCGCGAGGTTTTGTCAAGAGACTTTTGGTAGGAACAAGGAAAATTTAACACAGAGTCTAACACAGAAGCCAAAAATGTATCAAATTTGGCTTTTTTTTGGCTCATTTTCAAATCTTGATCGGTTAAAAAACCTTGCGCTATCTGTACCTCTTGACATGCCGCCTTTTTATTGCTAAGATATTGATGCCCAATGTGAACGATAACGGGAACGAAATCGGAAGGTTGCTAAAAGTGAAAGCTCTTTTGAATACCTCGCCTCTTTCTTCCCTTGGGGGAAAAGCCGACTTGGCGCCAGTACTGTTGGAGGCTCGTTCTATTTCTGAGGCTAAGCACCAAGGATCTAGCTATCATTAGGAGGTGTACCGGATGCCATATCAGTAAACGCAGAATCAAAAATAACTAACTATCCAAGGCGGTTCCGTGCGCAGGCATAGGAGCAAATTTGTCTGCATTATCTTAGCGCACGTATCACTTACGAAGCTATTCTTCCCGGGAAAACGCTTCGTTCATAACTCATAAAACCAAATCAAAAGGAGAGTGTAAGATGAAAATCGCAAAGAGTTTATTGAGTGTTACCCTGGCGCTGATGTTCGTTGCCAGCGTCGTAGGCTGCGGAGGAACCACCGCTACGACCGCTGCACCTGCAACGGCTGCCCCAGCGACGGCTGCCAAGTGGTGCTCCAACGTCCACATCGTCTTCTTCCCTGGCGGACCGGCAGGCGGCGTCTTCGCCGTGAATGTGTATAACGGCGCTGTGCAGGCGCAGGCCGACCTGGGCCCCAAGGTGGACTATGTCTGGTCCGATTGGGATCCTCAGAAGATGACTCAGCAGTTCAGCGAAGTAGCTGCTACGAAACCGGATGGTATTGCCGTCATGGGCCATCCTGGAGATACTTCATTCGATTCACTCATCGATGATGCCGAATCCCAGGGTATCATCGTTACCAGCCAGAACACCGAACTGCCCAAGGCTCAAGCGAAGTATATGGCCAATGGTTTTGGTTATGTCGGTGCCAAGAACTATGATGCTGGTTATGCTCTGGGTGCTGAAGCTGTCAAGCGCTTTGGGTTGAAGTCTGGGGATCGCGCCATGGTTTGGGGCCTGCTCTCGCAGCCCAGCCGCGGCCTGCGCACGCAGGGCGTGATCGACGCCTTCGAGAAAGCCGGCCTGATGGTGGATTACATTGAGATCGACGACGCAACCAACTCTGACCCGGTTGCTGGCACGGCGACCTTCACCGGTTACGTCGCCTCGCACCCGGATGTCAAAGTGGTCGTGACCGATCACGGTGGCCTGACCGCTACTGCCGCGACCTACCTGCAGGCCGCTGGCAAGAAAGCGGGTGACATCAATATGGCAGGCTTCGACCTCTCGCCGGCCACCACGGATGCCATCAAGGCTGGTTGGATGAATCTGGTCATTGACCAGCAGGAATGGTTGCAGGGTTATTTGCCCATCCTGCAAATCTGCTTGACCAAGGTCTACGGTTTCTCTGGCCTGGATATCAACACCGGCGCAGGCTTTGTCGATGCGAGCAACGTTGACTTCATTGCTCCGCTCGCCGCGAAGAATATTCGCTAGGTAAGGCATGGCCTTCTTGGTCCTCGAGGCCACGGAGGCTTGTACGTTGGATCGTGGTGCGAGGAATAGAACCCTCGCACCACATCTGAAAATAGAGGCAACCCAATGGACCATCTACTCCAGTTGAAGAATGTTTCAAAGACGTTTGGGGAAGTGGCCGCGCTCCAGCATGTGAACTTCGAGGTGGGGAGCAATGAAATTGTTGGTCTGCTCGGCGATAATGGCGCCGGAAAATCGACCATGGTCAAGATTATTACCGGATACTACCGCCCAGATCTCGGCGGTGAGGTTTATTGGAAGGGCGAAAAAGTCGAACATCTCTCTGTCTCTCTGGCACGGGATCTGGGCATTGAGGTCGTCTACCAGGAACGCGCCCTGGCGGATCAGCAGTCCTTGTGGCGCAATATTTTTATGGGACGGGAACTCTCGAACCGATGGGGACTGCTTGATATCAAGGGAATGACCCGGGAGACCCAAAAACTAATGAATACGGTCATGGGTTTCACCTCGTCAGCAGTCTCGCCGGAATCGTCGGTCGGGACTTTTTCGGGCGGCGAACGCCAGGGGGTGGCAATCACCCGCGCCCTCTATTTCGAGGCGGAGCTCATCATCTTGGACGAACCGACGATGGGCTTATCCCTAACTGAGACCAAAAAATGCCTGGAATTTGTCGCCGGAATCAAGGCTGCGGGTAAATCGTGCATCTTTATCGACCATAATATCTTCCACGTCTATCCGGTGGTGGATCGGATCGTTGTGCTCGATCGCGGCACCATTGCCGGCATGTATATGAAAAATGAACTGTCCCTGGACGAATTACTTGAACGGCTGTATCGTGTCGCCCGGACAGGCAACCTCGAAGATAACGGCAAAGCAGCCTGATGAGAGATGCATGGAGACACGTCAAATGAATTCCATAGTTGAAGTAAAACCGCTTTCACCGGTGACAAAGACCAGAAGCTTTACCCGCTTCCTGCGCAGGTGGTCGCTCCAGATCGCCCTCTCGCTGGTCGGGATTCTCATCTGGGCATTCTTCTTATGGCGGTCCCCTATTACTTTTAGGAGCTATGCTATCTACAACTCGCTCATGTTGACGACCCCCTTCTTTGCCCTGGTGGCGATCCCCCTGACGCTGGTCATCATCGTCAAGGAGATGGACCTGTCCTTCACCTCGGTGATGGCTTGGGGTGTGGCCGCATATTCCATCACCTTCAGAGTAACCCAGAATGTCTGGCTGGGTTTCCTCGCCTGCCTGCTGGCCGGTCTGCTGGCCGGGTTATTGAACGGCCTGATCGTCGTCCGTCTGGGCGTCCCTTCCCTGGTCGCCACAATCGGAACCCAGTTCCTCTGGCGGGGTGTGGTGCTGGTGGTGACCAACGGCCAGGGGGTGGGCATGTCGGAGGTCAAAGGAACCATCTTGTATCCCCTGTTGGTTGGCAAGATCGGTCCCATTCCTATGCCGTTCATCTGGACCATTGTTTTTGGCCTAATTGCTTGGTTTTTTTTGAACCACCACAAGTTCGGAGCGCATGTCTATCTCACCGGTGACAATGTTGAAAGCGCCAGACTGATGGGCGTCAATACCGGGCGTACCAAGATCTTGACCTTTGCGCTGGTCGGCCTGATGGCCGCTTTTTCAGGTTTTGTGGTCAGCGAACAGCTTTTATTCTTCTGGCCTACTCTGGGGGACGGTTATCTGCTGAATACGCTCGCCTCGGTCTTCCTGGGCGGTACCTCCGTATTCGGCGGCACGGGCACCATCTATGGAACCGTGGTCGCGGCGTTCATCATCGCTCTGATCAACCCGGGCATTGTCGCCGCGGGCTGGATGGCCTACTGGACCCAGCTCATTTATGGTTTTATCATCGTCGTGTCGGTCGCCCTGCAGGCGGTTCTGCGCAAAAGGTTTAGTTGATCGGGTTGAGAGTCATGAATTCCTGAGAGCGAGTCAGACCGAGTCATCAAGTATCCGCTCGCATAGGAATTGAATTGGGAGCCACGGTCACCACCTCGATTGGCGAGAAGGCCTATATCGAACTCAAAAGGCCTCTGGGTATGCCACTGGAAGTGGTCAAGTTGCCGACTATTCCAGCGGCTATTTTATGTTGATGATGCTTTATAGCAGCGCTTCGGCGAGGACTTTTGAACGGTTAACTACCTATGAGACATCGTGATCGCGTTTTGACAGCACTCAGTCATCGGGAACCTGATCGTTGCCCAATGCAGATTAGCTTCACGCCGGAGTTCGCGGCTCGTCTCGAGGCGGATTTGGATCTTAGTGGAAGAGGCCTGCATAATCCGCACGGGGGCGGCAACAGGTATGAGCTTGAACGTGCCCTGGATCAGGATATGTTGCTGACATCGGTGGGTTGGGTGAATGGCTATTATCAAGACGGTTATCAAAAGGTTGACCGCTACCAGGATGAATGGGGCGTCACCTGGGGAACGATCGATTACCAGACACGGTTCGGTGTGGGAAGATACACCGAACCGTTTGGTCATCCGTTAGCAGATGACCGCGCCTTGGCAGCGTATACGCCCCCTGACCCGGATCGCTCCAAATTGTATGTCGAAGCCGAGCGCGTCATCCGCGACTACCAAAACGAATATTGGATTATCGGCGTTACCCCGACAACGATCTTTGAGACCGCCTGGGCCTTGCGCGGCTACGAGCAGTTGATGAGGGATATGGCTGGCGACCCTGAGCGAGCCAATCGAGTGCTGGATATCCCGTTTGATTACCATATGACCATCACTCAGCGCCTGGTCAAATTGGGCGTTGACATGATCTGGTTGGGCGATGATGTTGGCGGACAGAACTCGATGCTGATGTCGCCAAGAATGTGGCGTACCTACCTCAAGCCTCGTATGGCAAGATTGATTGCCTCCTTGAGAACGATCAATCCGGAGATCAAGATTGCCTATCACACCGACGGCGTCGTGTATCCGATCATTCCCGATTTGATTGAGATTGGTGTGGATGTGCTGAACCCGATTCAGCCGTTGGCGATGGATCCAGTAAAGTTGAAGGAAGAATACGGCGATCGGTTGTGTTTTTGGGGTTCGATAGACATCCAGCAGACAATCCCCTTTGGCACACCGGACGATGTGAGAAACGAGGTCCTCCAACGCCTGAAGACCATCGGACGAGGTGGTGGCCTGCTCATCGGGCCGACGCATAACCTGCAACTCGACACGCCGCTGGAAAATTTCTGGGCGATGGTCAATACTATCACACAGACCCCTTATTGTTCTCTGAGGCAACAATATAGCAAGTCAGGAGGGTCGAGGAAGGTAGCCTAGGCGGGCAGGGCTATCACGGCCAGGAAACCAAGATGATGACGAAGCGCGAAGTGATCTATACGTTGCTCAACGGGCGAAAGCCTCCCTACGTGCCCTGGTCGTGCTGTTTCACCCAGGAGGCCAAAGCAAAATTACACGCGCACTACGGGACGGTCGAGTTGGAAGACGCCCTGCAAAATCATATCTTGAAATTAGGCAGCGATATCGGATTTTTCACTGACCTGGGCGATCAGCGTGTGCAGGATGTCTTCGGTGTGATCTGGGATCGCAGCATCGATAAAGACATCGGTAACGTCGAGGGCTGCGTTCTTTCTGAGCCCACTCTGAGGCATTTCACTTTCCCCGACCCGTGTGACAAGCGTTTCTTTGCCCATATCCCGGAGCGCATTACCAAGTATGGTGACCGCTTCCGCATGTTCCAGATCGGTTTCTCGCTCTACGAGCGGGCATGGACCCTGCGTGGTATGCAGAACCTGCTGATGGATTTCTACGATCATCCCAGGTTCGTCCATGAGCTTTTAAACGCGATCGCAGATTACAACATCATCCAGGTGAAGGAAGCCTTGAAATACGACATCGACGCGGTGTACTTTGGAGACGATTGGGGGCAGCAGCGCGGCTTGCAAATGGGGCCGAGGTTGTGGCGCGAATTCATCTACCCGGTTCTCAAGCGCATGTATGGCGTGGTGCATACAGAGGGCAAGTACGTGTTCATCCATTCATGTGGCGACGTCGATGAGTTGTTCGACGACCTTATCGGCATTGGATTGAATTGCTTCAACCCGTTCCAACCCGAGGTGATGGATGTGGCAGCTCTCTTCCAGCAATATCGTGGCCGATTGGTTTTTCATGGTGGGCTATCCACCCAAAGGACTCTGCCTTACGGGACCGTTGAGGATGTTCGTGCGGAGACCCGGCGATTGTTAGAAATGGGACGGCAAGGCGGTTACATATTTGCGCCAGCCCACGACGTGGCAGGTGACGTTTCGTTGGAAAATATGCTGGCCTTCATCGAAATAATACAAAGCCAACCGGGCTACCGGTACAACTAAGAGGAGCAACTTGGTCGGGTGTGTTGACGATGGTATGCAGACAGTAAGAACTCTTCAATAACTATGGCAGGGGGCGTTACCCTGCATGAAGACCGTTCGCGTTCCTCCCATCGCTTTACAGCCATGTCATGGCCGTCATCAATCACATCACCTGGCACTTTTCGCCCAGTCAGGCATTCCTTTCCTTCCTTCCGCCAGACGCTTCTATGCTGCCCACCCTGACGCTGCTCTCCGTCTCCCAACTCTACTTTAAGAATGCCCTGCCACATGTGCCGATAAGTATTGACGCTTTCTGTATTACTGCTTCTTGCATAAATGACTGCACTGCAAAAACCACCTAAACACAAAGGCCACGAAGGGACACGAAGGGAAAGCCTTCATCTTCAAACCTTTGTGTACGTTGTGTCCTTTGTGTTTAAAGACCTTTTTGCAGTGGACTCATAAATATCTGAATTTGTTTCTATCGAATTGTTCTTACTGCTTCTTGCATAAATTTCTGAACTTGCTTTTATCGAATTACTCGCCAATGACGGGATTTTGGTTCAGATATTTACGCAGTACTCTGTAGATTATGGGATTTTGGTTCAAATATTTACGCAGTACTCTGTAGATCTCGCTTGAAAAAGAAAGCGAGGCGGCGAGGCCATTCGCGGCTTCGCCCGCTTCCAAGCCCCTCCAAAACCTGTCCCGGTGGGAGGAGCAGGATGCCGCGGAAGGCTTCCAGGTTCAGCAAGTGGGCGCTGCCGCAATCGTCTCTATTTTCGCGCCATGATGACAAACGACTAAACCGCCAACGGGCTATCTTTACCGGTCAGAGGGGATGGCTTCTTCGTCCAATTCACCGTCGCGGGCACCATAAGTTGATTTGACCTGCGCAGCATATCTCACCGTCGTTGTTCAGCGGTGTGTAAATTTTCCCTCGTTTTTATGACTTTCCCTGCTTTAATCTGCTCAAGCAGTGCGACGGTTTCTGGCTCCGGCTCGATTCCCAGTTCATCGGCCAGATTGTGGCAACAAATGCTGTATTGCTCAATCGCTGCACTCCGCTGTCCGGTAAGCGCGAACGGGTGCATAATTTGTCGGTGCGCCGATTCTCTCACTGGTTCCATTTTTATTTGACGTAAGGCATATTGATAAGCCACGTCATACTGGTTCAAATGTTGGGAATAGTTTGCCAGGTGTTGCAGTGCTTCCAGTTGCTGGCGGAAGTAGTATCGGCGATGGAATTGCACCCAATCGTAGAATCCAGACTCTTCATCGAAATTCATGCCATCCAGGAAATCTCCTCGATAGAGATTTGTTGCGGTCTCGAGCTTGCTCGTGCAGGTGAAACACGTTTCCAGGCTTTCGTGGGCGTGCGAGCTCACGGCTCGGAATTGTTCCTCAAAATCATCAATATCTGCCAAGCAGTTGCTTGCACGATTAAATTGAATCGTACTGGCCGTGATTCCAATAATGGCGAGGGAGATTCATGATCTTGAACGGCTTGCCGGATACCCACCAAGGCTTGGCGCAAATTGGCGCGCGCAACCCCCCTGGGCCGATCGGGCTAAAACATCTCCGCCAGGGCCTCACGCAGGTGAGGCCGTTTCGACTCCACTGCCAGGTAAGCCAGCAATGCACCCATCTTACTGCAACGGAATACCTCGAGCCGTGGGCCGTTTAGGCGTACTTCAAAGTGCCCCAATAATCCGGGTTCCTTTTCGGACTGTCTCGGCACCATCAAAAAGATATTCCACAAATCCCCGAAGATGAGTAAACTTGTTCATGAAGCCTCCTTTCTGGATTTGGTTGACCAACCTTTATTATCCAGCTTTGGAGGCTTCAACTTTGTCTGGACTCATGTCCGAAGGTCAGGTGTACCGTTTGACAACCGGTCGTATTGTTGCTATACTGAAACTGTATAATTTTCCTTTTACACCTTCTATTACAGAGTACTGCGTAAATATTTGAACCAAAATCCCGTAATCTAAGAACAATGCGATAGAAACAAATTCAGATATTTATGCAAGAAGCAGTAGCTTAGAAAGACTTCATAGTAGTCCAAAATCTTATACACTGGTTCCGCTCTCGATCCAGTCGACAAATCTGATTCTAGAAACGGTATTCATCTGAAGATGGCAGGTTTTGCTTCGAGCGCCGTCTGCTATCTGTGGGCAGCTTAACAAAAAAAAGGAGAAAAATAATAATGAAGTCAAATTGGTTTCGTATTCTTGGTTATTGTGTTATCCTGGTCGCTTTCCTGGCCTTCGGAGGCACGCGCGCGATGGCGGCCCCACCTGCCCCGGTACCAGTCAGTCCGGCTGACGGCTCGACCATTGTGACTCCCACCTTTTCCTGGGAGGCTTCCGCTGGCGCAGCGAAATACGAGGTGGAGGTTGGTCCTCAGAGCGACCCCAACACCGTCTACTGGAGCGCCCAGACAGTCCATCTCACCCTGACTCCCAACAATGCCAACGATTTCGTTAACGCCCCTCTCTACTGGCGGGTGCGGGCGAAAGACAGCGCTGATGTCGCAGGGGCATGGAGCAGCAAGATCAACTTCACCAAAGCCATCCCCGCCCCCACGCTGGTCAGCCCAGCCAATGGTCATACGAACATCCACGTACCCACATTCGAGTGGCAGACTGTTGAGGGGGCGGCATACTACAGGGTCGAACTGAGCACCTCTCTCACCTTTGTAGAGGTGGAAGCCTTCTATGACACCTACAACACTCGCGTTACTCCCGTCAATACGTTCGCTCATGGCACGCACTACTGGCGAGTGAGTGGGGTGGACGCGGACGGGCATGTGGGAACACCCAGCGCGCCTCGGTCTTTTATCAAGGGCACCGATGGCCCCGTGCTGGTCAGTCCCGACGTTAATGCCAGCATCACCATACCGACTTTTGAATGGGCGGCAGTTGACGGGGCGGCATACTACAAGGTCGAACTGAGTACCTCATCCACCTTTGTGTCGGTGGACAACATCACCTACACCACCTACAACACTCGCACGACTCCCGTGGATGCGCTTGCTCTCGGCACCTATTATTGGCGGGTGAGTGGGGTGGATGCCGACGGGCATGTGGGAGGAAACAACTGGCGCAGGTTCACCCTGATCGCCCCACAACTAGCCACCGACACCGTCCCCCAGTTGGATATTCCGGCACATGGGGTAACGATCACTACGGACCCTACCTTCAGTTGGACGCGCGTGATCGGGGCGCATTCCTACCATCTGGTCGTCAGCACCGAGTCCGATTTCAGCGGGACTTCCTATGATAGCGTCTACACCGACTACAACAGCTACACGCCCATCACCATACAGTTCCCTCACGCCTATGCCAACGACACCTACTACTGGTATGTGGAAGCGCTGACGAGCGCCCCGACGGTGATTAACACCAGTGCGCCGCGCAGTTTCACCAAGCAGGAATCGCTGCCGCTCGTTGCCCCTGCCGATGGCGCGACCGGGTTGACCGTAGACCCAACCTTCCAGTGGAACCAGATTGTGGGGGCGCATCACTACCATCTGGTCGTCAGCACCAACCCCAGTTTCAGCGGGACTTCCTATGATAGCGTCTACACCGACTACAATAGCTACACGCCCATCACCATACAGTTCCCTGGCGCCTATGCCAACGGCACCTACTACTGGAAGGTGGAAGCGCTGACGAGCGCCCCGACGGTGATTGCCACCAGTGCGGCGCGCAGTTTCACCAAGCAGGAATCGCTGCCGCTCGTTGCCCCTGCAAATGGGGCTCCAATGGCGTCAACCCCGACCTTCCAGTGGAGCCAGATTGTGGGGGCGCATCACTATCATCTGGTCGTCAGCACCAACCCCAGTTTCAGCGGGACTTCCTATGATAGCGTCTACACCGACTACAGCAAGTACACTCCCTACAGTCCTGCGGGTAAAGTCAGCTATGCTAACGGCGTGTACTACTGGAAGGTGGAAGCGCTGACGAGCGCCCCGACGGTGATTGCCACCAGCGACGTGTGGACCTTCACTATCGGAGTGAGAAAGCTGTATCTGCCGCTCGTTCTCCGATAGTTCCGAGGATCAAGCAGTGAGATCAGGCGAGAGGGGGGCTCTGTGGCCCCCCTCTTTGCACATTGCGCCGGGCGTACCCATCGTATCCGGCGGCGGCTGAACGTCGTAGCATTGGGCCACGGCACGTCGTCGGCCAAAGGGTCGCAACCAACGGGACGCCGTCAAAGCAGCGCCTGTGGTCGGCCCTTTACCAAGGGTGTCAAGCTCTATCTGCCTTTGATTCTCAGAGTCTACCCCTAGAGCCTAATATTGACCCTAAGAACTGGATAGACCCTAATAAAAGGAAGTAGTTAGAATAAAAGAGCTAAAAGATAAAGGATTTATTCGCACTACGTACCCGAATTAACCAGACACTCGCTGGAAAACATCCCGGCGAGTGTCCATCTTATAAACAAGGCTACACTCGAGTTAAGATAGGGCTGTGGTTGTTACCGCACCAGGCATTGAGACCGGCCAGCGGGTCCGGGCAGGGTGCAACATTCCTCTCTATCTGGACAATCTTTTACAAAAGTGATGGCAAATTCTAAGGTATTACTTTGAAATTCGTTGTATGATGTAACCAGAGACCGTTACCGGTCTGGAAAGGAGGTTCGGCATCGAAAAAATGGAGGTAATACCCATAGGAGGAAAGACCGGGTAGCCTGAATCTGGCAGAAGGCATCTCCTTTTGCCGTCGCCAGACGTCCCCCACGACGAACAGTGGTCTTACCAGCTCTTTCCTCTGCATATTAAGTAGTTCGATGAGACGGATGGGTATCCCCCATCCGTCTTTATTTTATTCTCCCGCAAAAGAACCAACCACAGCAATTATTTCCTTGCCAGGACTACCGGAAAATCCCCCGGCGGACTATCCTCCCCCAACAGCGAAGGAAAGAAAAGGATACCCCGAAAGCCCACTTCCTCCAAAAGAGAGCAATACTGTTCATCCGTATAGGCCTGCAGGCTGGCAGCGAAATGGCTCACAGCACCGGTGGCAGCCTCCACCATGTACCAACGCTCGGTGGCGACTGATTGTCCTTCATCCCAGAAGGCCTCGTGCAGGACCAGATGAGGCCGGTCGGAGAACAACCCAGATTCTTCCGTATACCACGTAGCCGGTTGGCTGCCAATACTGCGGATGGAGTCGAAAGTGGAGACTTCCAGCAGCAACTGCCCGCTGGGTTTCAGGGCAGCGTGCGCCTTTTGCAGGATCAGCTTTGCATCATGGATACGAAAAGCGTTAATTTCACCAAAAATGAACACCGCCAGATCGTAACCCATACCGAATTCCGTTATACGCAGGTCGCCGAGGGTGTAGGTACATCCTTCGGGGGCATACTCGACAGCGTACTCCACGGAGGCTGGGGAGAAATCCACGCCGTGGCAGGAATGTCCCAGATTTGCCAGGCGGCTGGCATAGAGTCCGGGGCCGCAGCCCAGGTCGAGGATGCAGGAGGAAACGCTGGAAAGGACGCGGCGGTGAATCCAGTCCACGTGACGGTTAATTGTTTCGAAGCGGCGGCTGGCGGCGTCATGCTCCTGCGAGAGATGCTCACGCAGCATCCGGCGGCTGAAGTCCGGATCGTCCCAGGGGATTTTCTCCCCTTCCGACCAGGGTCGCGGCCGAAGACTACGTTCAACAACTTTCTGAAGGTCTGCCATCGAAAGGTTATATATCCCTGTCTGTTTACCGGCGAACGGGAGTACCCATTTGTCTTTTCAATTGAAGATAACTTGCAATACAGCCTGGGGAATACCTTTTCAAGAACTTTAGTGCTCTATCCTAACACGACCACCACGCGGTTCTGTTCGCCGAGCTTTTCCGCCGGGACGAGGTTGCCGGGCAGTGGCTGGCCGTTGAGAGTCAGCGATTTGACGCCGCGGCAGACGCCGTTTTGGTTTTTGACCTCGATCTGGACGGTCCGGCCGCGGAAGCGGCGCGTCGCCTTGAAGCCTTTCCAGGTGTGAGGAATGCACGGGTCGAGGCGCAGGCCGTCCAGCTCGGGCCGGATTCCCAGGATGTACTGCGTGGCACTGAAGTAGGCCCAAGCCGCCGCGCCCGTCAGCCAGGAAGTGCGGGTGTTGCCCGGACGCGGGGAATAGACCGAGTAGGTGGTCTGGCCCTGGACATAGGGCTCGATCTGGCGGAGCTCGGCACGTTCGTTGTAGGCAGCCGGCATGGAGGCCCGGTAATACTCGTAGGCCCGGTCGCCGTTACCAAGCAGGCACTCGGCCATCACGCCCCAGCCCTGGGTGTGGTTGAAGATACCAGCATTTTCCTTGATGCCGGGGTTGAAGACCACGGCGCGCATCACGTCCACCTTTGTCTTGACAAAGGGAGGCGCCGAGAGCATCAGGCCATAGGGAGTGGCCAGCCGCTCCTGGACGGCCTGCATACAGCGGGCGGCCTGATCCGGGGTGGCCGCCCCGCTGATCACCGACCAGAGTTGGGTATTCAGGTAGACCTGGCCTTCTTCGTACTCATGCGTGCCGTAGACCGTACCGTCCTCGCCGATGGCCCAGATGAACCAGTCTCCATCCCAGGCACAAGCCTGGATGCTGGCATCCAGTTTTTCCCGTTCACCCAGCGCCCAGGCGGATTCGTCTGGCCTGTCCAGCCGCCCGGCGATCTCGGCGTAGAGCGTCAGGCCCATCCGTACCTGGAAGGCGACGAACAGGCTTTCGCCGTAATAGCCGAGCCGCAGGCAGTCGTTCCAGTCCGCAGCCAGGCCGCAGGGCAGGCCATGCTTGCCGGTGCGTTCCAGGTTGAACTCTAGGGCGCGCCGCAGGTGACCGAACACGCTCGCCTCGCCTTGGTCGGCGTAAGGCAGGACCTTGCTATAGAAATCCACGTCGCCGGTCTCGTTCACGTACGTCGGAACGGCATTGAAGAACCACAAGCAGTCGTCCGAACGGAATTCTTCGGGACGAGGGGCTTTTTCCTGGCCGGGATGATGGTCGAACGGTTTGACGATCGGCATCGCCCCGCCATTGGACACCTGACCGGTCAGCAGCAACTCCAGACGCTGGCGGGCCTCTTCGGGGATGGCGGCCGTGACCCCTAGGATGTCCTGCACCGAATCGCGGAAACCCAGTCCGTCGCGTTCGCCGTTATAGACCAGGCTGGCGGCGCGCGACCAGGCGAAGGTGATCAGGCAGTTATAGAGGCCCCACACGTTGACCGTATGATTTAGATCCCTGTCCGGCGTCTCGACCATCAAGCTGCCAAGCTTGGCGTGCCAGTTTTCTTTGAGCTTCTGGAGTTCTACTTTGGCCCGCCCCAGCGAGCCAAATTCAGCCAGCGTCCGCTTGCCAATCGCGCGGGCATCGCCGATGCCCAGCAGGACGAGCACTTCGCGGCTCTCGCCCGGCTGAAGGGTCAAGTCGGTCTGCAGGCTGCCACAGGCGTTATCGCCGTAGGCATTGCTGTTGGTGCACTTTCCCTGTTCCACCGCCAGCGGGTTGTTGTACCCGCGGTAAGGTCCGATGAAGGCTTCGCGGCTGGTGTCGTAACCGGCCAGCGGTGCGCCGACCAGCGTCATCCAACACTTGAAGGGCATATCTTTGGCGGAAATTTCTTCAATCTTGGGCGTCAGGTTGTCATGGATGGTGATGCGCAGCAGACCATCGTTTAATTCACCCCGGACAATGAAGAGCGAGTACTGTAAATTGACCTGGTCCTGGGTCGTCACCCACTGGTTGGTGAATTCGCAGAAGGTGAAGGCCGAGATCTGGCGCGGCCGGTCGCTTTCGTTGGTGACTTTCATGCGCCAATACTCGAAGGTCTGGCCCAGCGGGACGAAGTAAGTGGTCTCGGTGGTGATCCCCGCATAATGCGATTCAAAAACGCTGTACGCCGTCCCGTGACGGCAAGTAACCTGGTACTGGTCGAGCGGTTTTCCGACCGGTTGCCAGGAGGCCGACCAGTAGTCGCCGCTCTGACGGTCACGCAGATAGAAGTAACGGCCCGGCTGGTCCATCGGGACGCGGTTGAACAGCAGGCGCATGAAGCGTCCGCGTGCCCCGGACTGGTAGAATCCGTAGCCCCCGGCGTTGTTGGTGATGATCGCCCCATATTCAGTGGAACCCAGATAGTTGCTCCATGAGAGCGGCGTATCCGGGCGGGTAATGACGTATTCTTTAGCTTTGTCGTCGAAGGTTCCGTATTTCATAGGAAATTCCTTTTCTGTTTTCGATTTGTTCGCTTATTCTTTCGGGAAGGCTTTCTCGTAGGCTACCAGGATTTTATCCCAGATCTGGTCCAACCGCTCGTCAATCGTCTGGCGGGATGGGTCGGCTTCGTACCAGGCAATCGCCCGGCGCACGCCCTCCGACCAGGGCACGGTGCAGACAAAATCCGGCACCAGTTGCTTAATCTTGCGATTGTCGAAGACGGAGCTGTTAGCCTTATCCCCAACCAGGCTGCCGAGGGCGTCCGGGTCATAGGCGGCAATCAGGTCCGCGGGGACATGGACGATCTGCGGGTCCACGCCGAGCGCCCGCCCGACTTCCTGGTAAATCTGGTTCCAGGTCAGCACCTCATCGGAGGTGATATGGTAGGCCTCGCCAATGGCTTTTGGGTTACCCAGCAGGCCGAGGAACCCTTTGGCGAAATCGCCGTTCCAGGTCAGCACCCACAGCGAGGTGCCATCGCCGGGGACGATGGTTTTCTTGCCCTTTTTCATCCGGTGGATCACGGTATAGGGATGCTGCCAACTCCCCACACATAAAGGAATCTGCGACGGGCCATAGGTCAGCGACGGGCGGACGATGGTGACGGGGAACCCCCGCTCCCGGTATGCCCGCATCAGGCGCTCCTCGCAGGCGATCTTGTTGCGGGAATATTCCCAGAAAGGGTTTTCGAGCGGTGTCTCTTCGGTGATGATGTAATGCACGGGAGGTTTCTGGTATGCGCTGGCAGAGCTGATGAAAACGAACTGCCCGGTCTTACCGCTGAACAGCCGCAGGTCCCGTTCGACGTCATCCGGGGTATAGGCAATCCAGTCTACGACCGCGTCGAAATGGCGGCCGTCGAGCAATCTAGCAAGTTGGGCTTTGTCACCGTGCACGTCGCCCACCAGCAGTTGTGCGCCCTTTGGCACAGGATATTTGATGGACCGGCTGCGGTTGAGAATAAAAAGCTCGAGGCCGCGTTCCAAGATCAGTTCAGAACAGGCCGAGCTAATCAGGCCAGTGCCGCCGATGAATAAAATTTTCATGTCTCACCTCCGAAATTTTAGACAATTTGCCAAAATTGTTCCACCGGCGCTCCCGACATTGGATCAGGCTGCCTCCAGTGCCGCTTTCATTTTTTCAAGAGCCTCAATCAGCACCGCGCGCGGGCAAGCGAAGTTCAATCGTACGCAGCCTTCCCCACCGAGGCCAAACTCTTTGCCCTCGTTCAACGCAACTTTGGCCTGTTTTAGGAAAAATTTGTACGGTGTGCCAGTTAATCTGCCAGACTTGACCAGGTCGTTACAATCCAGCCAGGCCAGGTACGTGGCATCCGGGACCGTCGTCCGGAGCCCGTCAAATTCGCCTTGGATGAACTCGACGAGAAAATCCCGGTTCCCCGTCAGATAGACGCGCAGAGCCGCCAACCAGTCGTCGCACTCGCCGGAATAAGCGACCTGCGCCGCCGCCAATCCAAGACTGCTGACGTGCATCGCCATACGCTCGACGGTTTTCTTGTAACGTTCACGCAGGTCTTTATCGGGGATAATTGCAAAGCCACAGAACAGGCCGGGGATGTTAAACGTCTTGCTGGGTGCGATCAAAGTAATCGTCCGGGCGACAATCTCCGGGTCCAGCGCGGCAACGGGGAAATATTTCGTCCCACCGAGCAGCAATTCGCTATGGATCTCGTCCGAGCAGATGACCACGCCGTTCTTCAAGCAGATGTCGGCCATACGGGCCAGATCGTCGCGCGAATAAACCTGCCCAGTCGGGTTGTGGGGGTTGCAGAGCAGGAACAGGTTGGTCTGCGCCCCGCCGGAATTGACCGCCTTCGTGAACACGTCGAAATCCACTGCGTAGCGCAGGGTGCCTCCTTCTGCCGTCATCGTCAGCGGGGCATCCTGGCGCACCAGCCCTCCGCTCTCGTGGAGGTTCAAGAACGGCGGATAGACCGGCGGCTGGACCAGGATCCCCTGCCCCGCCGTGCAGACGGCCTGCGCCGCGGTGGTAAATCCGGCGATGACACCCGGCGTGGCGACCACCGCTTCTGGCGAGACTTGCCAGCCGTAGAGCTTCTGCATCCGCGCCGCCACCGTCTCGGCTAGTTCTCTGGACGGCATTTCATAGCCGAAGATGCCATGCTCCACCTTTGCCCGCAGCGCGGCAACGATCGGCTCCGGCGCGGCGAAGTCCATATCCGCCACCCAGAGGGGCATAACATCTTCCGGGTATTGACGCCATTTGATGGAATTAGTGCCCCGGCGCTCGATGATGCGGTCAAAATCATACCCCATTCTTCAAATTCTCCTGTTTAAACGTTTGCACGTCAAAGACGTTCCAACGCTTCAACGTGCAAACATGCCAACGCTATTTCTCAGGTGCTTCGCGCACGATGTACAACGGTCTCCCCTTGACCTCGTCGTAGATCCGGCCGAGGTACTCACCCAACATACCCAATGAGATCAATTGCACCCCGCCCAGGAATAACACGGCAATCAGCGTGGTAGCCTGACCAAGGAAGGCTCCATGACCGATCAGGCGCATGACGATGACCACCGGGATAGCAATGATGGCCAATCCTGCCGAGATAAATCCGAAATAGGTCGCCAGTTGCAGCGGAAAGTACGAAAAGCCGGTAATGGCATTCAGCGCCAGTCTGAACATCTTTTTGATCGGGTACTTGGTTACCCCGGCAAAACGCGCTGCCCGCTTATACGGCACGCCGATCTGCCGGAAGCCCACCCAGGCCGACATGCCGCGCAGGAAGCGGTACTTCTCCCGCATGGTCTTCAGCACGTCTACCACTTTGCGGTCCATCAGGCGGAAGTCGCCGGTATCCACCGGAATCTTTACATCGGTGATACGATAGACGATGCGGTAAAACAGTGAAGCAGTCATTTTCTTGAACCAGGACTCGCCCTCGCGCTCGGCGCGCACCGCGTACACTACCTCATAGCCTTCGCGCCATTTAGCAATCAAGTCGGGAATAACCTCCGGCGGGTCCTGCAAATCGGCGTCCATGATGACCACCGCATCGCCGCGCGCATAGTCCCAGCCAGCCGTGATAGCCACCTGATGACCGAAATTACGCGCAAAAATCACCGGACGGATGTGCTTATCTTGCTGCGCCAGCGCGCGGATGCGCTCGGTCGAGCCGTCGGTCGAGCCGTCGTCCACCAGGACCAGTTCCCAGGTCGCGCGGGTGGCGGACATCACCTCCCGGACACGACGATAGAGTTCGGGCAGGTTGTCCAATTCGTTAAAAATTGGGGCGACAATCGAAAATGTGACAGACATACTACCCCTTCTTTCTCCTTGAAATTCTAGACTTTAGCGCGGCGATCTTTGCGGACCCGGAAACCAGGGGTTCTTCCGAGATAAACAGTTCTGCCGACGGGAAAGGCGGCATGCCTAAAATACGTCGGCGCAAGTAATCTACAATCACTGTCAGCGATGCCAACCCCGGGACGATGAGCAATGCACCAAGGATGCCCCACAGTACCGTTGCCAGGAGGATAGAAATGAGTACCAGCGCCTCGTTCATGTGGACACTACGGCCCATAATGACCGGGCGCAGCCAGAAGTTCTTGATGCTAATCAGGAGGAGATACATTCCCGCAACAATTCCGGCGACCAACCAATGGGGAAGAGTTACCCACCAGTTTGAACCTTCGAGCAGTGCCACACCAAAGGCGAGGACAAATGCGATAAAAGGACCGACATCTGGGATCAGAGTCAAAAATCCGGCAATCACCCCCAATACCAATGCCCCGGGGACGCCAATCACCGTCCACGAAATGGTGAATACCACACCGACGATTAGCATTAACAATAGCTGGCCTCGCAGATAACTCATCCAAATACGGCGCACCCGCTGGTAGAGTTCATTGAGTTCCGCGTTGTACTTATCCGGGAACATATTTATAAAATCATTGCGGAGATTCGGCCATTTGGCCAGAAAATAGTAGATCGCCACCAGAATCACCACAAGCCAGAGCGCACCCAGTGAGGTCTTTCCCAGCAATTGAAGCGCCTGATCCGGAAGGGACGAAAGGAAGGTGGAGCGGAATTGGGTCAGCCGATTCCCCAATTGCCCAAGATCAATGGGAAGACCGGGGATGATCCTCGGTTTTACCAACCAGACGCTTAATTGATTGAAGAGATCGAGCACATCTGTGAGCACCTGTTTAAACTCATCAAAGAAGATGGAGGTCAATGAAGCCGGGGTGCCGATGAATATCACCAACGTGATTACATAGACCAGGTTGACCGCGCTGGAGCGGGATAGTCGCGTACGTTTGGTCAGGAAATTGACTGCTGGGTTGATGAGATAGGCGACAAAAGCCGCAATGATCAACGGCTCCAGGATACTGCGGATATACCAGAGTCCCAGAACAAAGAAAAGGAACAGCAATCCAAAGACTGTGTAACGGACTGGCAAACTCCACTCGCCATATTTTTTCATAGCAAATGTTTGACCGCCTCCAGGGTCGGTTCGATCACCGGGGCTTCGGCCACTGCCTGCATGGCGGCGTGTACGTCCTTCAGGCCCGAGCCGGTGTTCAACACCAACACCGGGTCTTCGGGCTTGACGATCCCCTGCTCGATTGCCTTTATCAATCCAGCATACGCGGTTGCGCCGGCCGGCTCGGCAAAGATTCCTTGCGAGCCGAGGGCGGCGATGGCTCGTAGAATCTCGTCATCGCTTACTTTGATATACGTACCGCCGGTCTGGCGGGCTGCACGGACGGCACGCACGCCATCGCGGGGCAGGTCCACCGAGATGCTGTCGGCGATGGTCTTGGCTGAAACGGGGACGATCTTCTCCGTCCCGGCGTGGAAGGCATTCGCAATCGCCGCGGACCCTTCGGCCTGCACACCGATCATCCGGGGTGTTTGCTCCACCCAGCCCAAAGCTTGCAAGTCCTTGAAACCTTTATGGATGCCGGAGATGATATTGCCATCGCCGACCGAGACGAAGATGGTTAATGGAGAATGGATAATCGCCCCACTGTTCTCTAGTCTCTGCTCGCTATTTTCTCCATTCCACCATTCCCAGATTTCGAAGGCGGCGGTCTTCTTACCTTCAGCGGTGAACGGGTTGTAGCCAGTGTTGCGGCAATACCAGTTGAATTCGTCGGCGGCCTTGACCGTCAGGTCGAAGGCGTCGTCGTAGCTGCCATCCACCAGGATGACTTTGGCCCCATAGACAAGCAACTGGGTTACTTTGGACGGGGGCGCGGACCTGGGAGCGAAGATGATCGCCTTTTGCCCCACCGCAGCAGACATCCCCGCCAAAGCCGCCCCGGCGTTGCCGGTGGAAGCGGTGACAACAATTTCCGCACGAATTTCACGCGCCCGCGCCACTACTACTGCGCTGGCACGATCCTTGAAAGAGGCGGTCGGGTTGCGGCTTTCGTCCTTGAGCCAGAGATGCTCCAGACCGAGTCCTTGCGCCAAACGCGGCAGGCTGTAGACAGGTGTCCAGCCTACGGACCGGATCGGAGTCCCCGCGCCGCCTGGATCAGGCACTGGCAGGAGCGGCAAGTAGCGCCAGAGCGAGTCCTCGGCACGGCAGATCAGGTCTTCGGGCTGGAATTTTTGGCGGATAGAATCGTAATCTAATAGCACATCCAGATTGCCCCCGTCCTTCGGGCAGGTGTAGGTCACCTGGCCAGGAAGATATTCCGCATTGCAGAGCGAACAGCGATATCCAATAAACTTTGCCATGCCCCCATTATAACGTAGGGCAGATTGTCAGTCCGCCCTACAACCTCATTCGGAATCAAAGTTTACACCCAACGAGGCCGGCGGTGAGGCCCGCAGGACGCGCAAGAGTTTCGCAATTGTCCGCCGCGTCCCTTCCGGTAAAGCGGCCAACATGCGTTCCACCCATTCGGCATTGCCAATGTTGACCAGCAAAAGGGTCAGGATCATGAGCGGGAATGGAGCTACTTGCAAGACCTGGGAAGGGATACCCGGCAAACGGGACTGGAGCACCAGACCAAGCCATTGCAGAAGGGCAAACAGGTACGCGCCAAAGGCTGCCCGCAACGGATTCCAGCCACCGAAGATGGTGATGGCAAGCGCGATCCAGCCAATGCCATCCAGGCCGGACTGTGTCCCCATCCAGCCGGCTTTGATATTCAGCGAATAGGCTGGGCCTGCAAGACCGGTAATCGCTCCGCCGATAATAGTGTAAACGTAGCGCATCAGATTCACATTCGCTCCGCGCACAAAGGCCGCCGCCGGACGCTCACCGATGCCCTGGAGCATCAACCCAGGCCGAGTGCGAAATATCCACAGCCAGGCCAGGAAAATGATGATGTAACTGAGGTAGGTTATCAAGTCCTGTCTGAAAAATAATGGGCCAAGGAGGGGAATACTCTTCAAGCCAGGAATAGACCAGACTGGCAAGCGCGGGCCGGGAAGATTCATGTAGGAAACGCCGAGGAAGTAGGAGAGGTCACGGCAAGCCAGCGCCAGCACAAATCCCACTGCCACCTGCGACTGGTGGAGGGTGATGCTGCCGAAGGCGACGATGAATGCCACCAGCGCCCCGATGAGCATCCCGGCCAGGAAGCCGAGCGGCAGGCTCCCGGTCTTATAGGCGACGGCAAAACCGCCCATGGCCGAGAGCAAGATGGTCCCGTTCATGGACAGGTTAATGAGCCCTGCGCGTTCGGTGATCGTTTCACCGATCACAGCAAACAGGACCGGCGCAGCCGCCGCCAGGACTCCGGCCAAACCAATCAATATGAAACTCGTTTCCATCGCGGCTCCTACCGTTTCTTCATAAAGCGCTGGCGTGCACCTTCACCGAGCAGCACAAGCAGAACTAGTAAATCTTGCAATACGCCCGCAAAGGATGAGTCCAGTTTATAGAGAATTTGCAGTTGGACGCTGCCGATGTTCAGGGCGGCAAAGAAGAACGCGATCGGCGCCGCCCAGATTGCCTGGTAATTGATCAGCATCGCCACTAGCAAGCCCAGGAACCCATACCCGTTGGAAATGTTGGGCAGCAAACGGTGGTAGACGCTGGTCACCTGGATGGCGCCGGACAGGCCAGCAAATGCCCCGCACAATAGGAAAGCGAACATGCTGTACTGCCAGGTCGGGACGCCCATCAGGAAGGCCGCCTTCGGGTTTTTACCGACTGCCTTCAAGCGCAGGCCGAAGTGCGTGCCGCGTAATAAAAAATAAACCACCACCACGACCAGGAGCGACAACCCCAGCGCCCAGAGACTGAGCTCCGTGTGAGGCAGGGTTGGCAGCCACAACTTCTGGTCGAAGGGCTGCGTGCCCGACATCGAGCCGACGCCGGGGCGCTTCCAGGGTCCGAAGACCAGATAAATCGTCAGGGCAGTAGACACGAAGTTCAGACCGAGACCTCCGAAGATTTCGTTCACGCCGCCAAAGGTTTTTAATGCCCCTGCCAGAGCGGCCCATAGTGCCCCACCGACAACCCCCGCCAGGATACCCAATGTGATGATCAGCGCAGGCGGCATGGAAGTGTTCTGCAGCAGGCGCAGCAACCAGGTAGCGAAGATGGCACCCAGGGTCATCTGTCCTTCGACGCCGATGTTCCACAGACCTGCCGAAAATGTAATCAGCACGCCGGCAGTCGTCAGCAACAGCGGCGACCAGGTGATCAGGATTTTCTCCACACTATTGATCGAGCCGAAAGCCCCGCTCAGGATGCTGGCGTACGCCTTAAACGGCGGTGCCCCGACGGCAACCAAAAGCAAGGTCGTGATCAACAGCGCCAGGAGCAGCGCACCGATCTGAAAGCCGATGTTTATCCAGATGTTCTTTTTCATGCGCTCTTCCCCGAAGTGATTTCCGACCAACCGCTGCCGCCGATCAACTCCCCTAGCTTCTCGGTGGTCAGGGTGACAGCCTCCAGCGGCGGGGTCACCTCGCCACTGAAAAAGACCAGCACACGGTCACTATACTGTAAAATCTCTTCCAAATCGGAGGAAACGAACAGGATCGACGTCCCTTCCTCGCAGCGTTCCTTGAGTTTCGACCAGATATAAATGGTGGACTCGATGTCCAGGCCACGCGTCGGATGCTCCAGCAGCAGTAAAGCGAGCTGGTCCCGGAGTAAGGCCAACAAAGCCCTTTGCTGGTTACCGCCCGATAGCGACTCGACCATATTGGCCGGCGTACCGCGCACGTTGAATTCGGTAATGCGCCGTTGCGCCAGCAGGCGGCCTTTGTCCCAATTGATAAAGAAACCTTTAGCCTCCTCCGCCAAGATGAAATGCTCGGTCAGGGCCAAACCGGGAATCAGGCCTTCCTCCAGGCGTGACGCCGGCAGGAAAGCCACACCGCGCTTCTTGAAGGACTGATAGGTACGGCCGGTCAGATCATGCTTGCCAAGCGTGATCCGCCCGCCCACCGTGCGTGTCATACCGGCGATGGCGCGCAGGAACAGTCCCTGGCCGCTGCCTTCCATGCCGGCCAGACCGATGACTTCCCCACAATGCACATCCAGGCTCACGTCCCGGATCTTGAGCCGGTAATCTTCGACTGAAAGTTTACGCAGGCTGATGGTTACTTCGCCAGCGCCGCATGGATTACGTTTCCCCATCGAAATGGCTTTACCGAACATCATTTCAACCAGTTGTTTCGTGACAAAAGGTGGTTTTGCTTCCCCGACCAGGATGCCCTGTCGGAGGACAGCCACGCTGTTGCAAAGGCCTTCCACATCCTCCAGTTTATGGGACACGAATAGAACGGCCTTGCCCTGCTCGGCCAGCAGGCGCAGGGCAGCGAAGAGTTTTTCCTTTTGTGCCGCGCTGATGCCGGTGGTCGGCTCATCGAAAATCAAAACCCTGGCTCCCAGCCAGATCAGGCGCAAAATTTCCAGTTGCTGGCGTTCCCCAACAGTCAGAGAATCGACGTATGTCTCCGGATCCAGGGAAAAAGAAAACTGTTCTGCCAGCTGTCTGAAATCCCGCAAGGCTTCAGCCTGGCCCATGAAAAGGCTCCCTTTCCGGCCCAGGATAAAATCATCGATCACGCGCATGGGGGGAAAATCCAGCGGATCCTGGTGCAACATGCCAATGCCCTGCCGAATGGCATCCGCAGGAGAGTGAATAATGACTGGATGACCATCAAGAAGTATTTGGCCTTTGTCCGCCCTAAAAAATCCGGATAAGATCTTCATCAGCGTACTTTTTCCAGCCCCATTTTCCCCCAGGATGCCCTGGATCGTCCCGGCAGGAATGGTCAGGTTAATCCCCACGTTGGCGTGGACCGCGCCGAATGTCTTGTGGATGTCCTTGAGTTCAACCCTCATGGTTTTTTCCTGGTCAGGAACGCAAGATCAATCAAAGAGTCACGGCAAAAGGAGGCTATGGGGGGAAGGCTGGTGCCTTCCCCCCATGTTCGAAAAGGGTTAATTGGATGGTACGCTCTGGCCCTCCATGTCTTCGAGCAATTGCGGTAGGTACCAGATCTGCTGATCGGTGGCAGCCACACCGTCTGCAAGATAGACAGTGCCGTCCTGAAGATTCAGCGGGCCCTTCCACAGGTTCAGACCGCTACCCAGTGCTCCGATGAACTCATCCAGTCTGACCTGGACGTCGATGCCCAGGGCGGAGCCCTGGATGAAGCCGACCGCACTGGTATCCGGGAAGTTGATGGCAGTCCAATCGGGGCCGTTCCATTGGAAACCCTCTGTCCAGGTTCCGTCGATGGCGGTATTGATCGTCGCGAGGTAAGCGGGGCCCCAGTTGAAATACGGGACGCCCAGGCAGATCTCCGGCGCCACATTGCAGTTGCCCTTGTAGTCGTAGGCGATGGCGAAGACGGTCTTGCCGGCGTCGTGCATCTTCTTGGCCTCGACCAGCGCCTCGGTGGTATCGATGCCCGAGACAACCACGTCATAGCCACTGTTGAAGAAGTCATCCGCGACCTGGGTCGGGTCGGAGGTTACGCCGGGGATGTTGAACCAGAAGCCGATCCAGGTGACCTTGAAGGACAGATTGGCGAGGTCATTCTTCAGAACCTCAGTCCAGCAATACCTGGCACCCAGGTAGACCGAGGAAGCCAGGCGGCGGGTCTCGTCGTTGATCAATGGACCAAGGTAGCCGATCTTGCCGGTCTGGGTTTTCAGGACTGCCGCGCAGCCGGCGATCATTTTCATGTATTCCATGCGGCCCATGATGTCAACCTGGTTGGGGGAGGCCTGATAGTTCTTGCCTTCCTGCCAGGTCCAGTCATCCGAGGCGCCGATGACGTAAATATCCGGATGGGCATTGGCAAACTTTAAAGCTTCATCTTTCATGTCGTCCGAGTTGAAGATGATCAGCTTGGCGCCCTCCGAAACCAGCTGCTCGGCCAGTTGCGAGGCCGTCTGTCCGGGGTAAGACGGCGAGCCGGAATAGACGTTTTCGAGGTACAGCATCTTTGCATTGATGTTATGCTCAACGTAAAGACCGGCATCGTAATGCGCTTGGCTCCAGCCCGAATCGTTGTGAGCGCCGACCAGGAGCATGCCGAAGACAAAGGGTGGCGTAGTGGGCGCTTCCGTTGGGGTAGAGGTTTCCAAGGGTGGTATGAAGAAAGCCCCAGTGGCGGCCGGGGTGGTGACCGATCCTTGCGTCGAGGTAGCCGGGGTACCGCAGGCAGAGAGCACCAGCACGAGTACCACGGATGATAAGGCGAACAACTTAATTAGATTACGCATAGGGTACTTCCTCCTCATAGAGAGTAAAAAAGTGAACAGCATCTAAATACCTATCATTCCAGCAAATATCCCCTTCGGCCACCTCCTTTCATTGATCATAAGTAACCGATTACATAATTATTTGACATTTTATCACAACGTCCAATCTTAAAAATTAAGGCACGATCCAGGTGCCGGTTTCACCCTTCAACGCCCGGCCGATATTTTCCGGGTTGGTGATGATGGCCTGCTTACCGCCCGCTTCCAGGTACCAGATAACGGCCTGGATTTTGGGGGCCATCGAGCCTTTAGCGAAATGCGTCCCTTCAGCCAGGTATTGCCTGGCCTCGGCCAAGGTGATGCGGTCGAGCCATTTCTGGTCAGGTTTTCCAAAGTTGAGAGCCACTTTCTCCACGGCGGTAGCGATCAAGAACAGATCAGCGTTGATCTTGCGCGCCAGCAGGCTGCTGGCAAAATCCTTGTCAATGACCGCCGCCGTGCCGCGATATTCGCCGCGGCCTGTATCAATGACTGGGATACCGCCGCCGCCGACTGTAATCACAATCACACCGGCGTTAATCAGGGTTTTGACCGAATCAAGTTCGACGATTTCCTTCGGTAGCGGAGAGGGGACGACGCGCCGCCAGCCGCGCCCGGCATCTTCGACGACCGACCAGCCCATCTCCTGCTCGCGGCGTTTAGCCTCGGCCTCGTCCATAAAACTGCCAATCGGTTTGGTGGGGTTTTTAAAGGCCGCGTCATTCTGATCCACCAGCGTCTGCGTGATAATGGTGCAGACGTTCTTCTTGATGCCGCGCCGGAACAACTCATTCTGCAAAGCCTGCTGGAATTCGTAGCCGATCGCGCCCTGGCTATCCGCGCCGCACACATCCAGAGGAACCTCGTGCATGCCTTCCACTTTCGCGGCGATCTCTGACCGCCTCAGGATATAGCCGACCTGGGGTCCGTTGCCGTGCCCAATCGCCACATTCCATCCTGCCTCGACCATGTCCGCAATGTGATGGGAGGTCTCGCGCAAGGCCTGCTCCTGGTCTTCCACTGTGACGCGCTTAGAGTCTTTGATCAGGGAATTACCACCAATGGCAATTACGGCTACCTTATGCTTGGAATCGGACATGGTTTTTCCTCGTGAAGCGCAACAAGAAACGAGTATCGAAGCACGGACAGCAAGTTCCCAAACTCGTTACGCAGTACCCGGTAATTCATTTCTACCCCATCGTCAACGCCATGACGGCCTTTTGAACATGCAACCGGTTCTCTGCCTCATCGTAGACGACCGACTGCGGCCCGTCCATCACGCCATCGGTGACCTCGATATTCCGGTCGGCGGGCAGCGGGTGCATGTAGATGGCATCCGGCTTGGCGAGGGCCATCTTTTTCTCGTCGGTGATCCAGTGGGAATACTTCTGGATGATTTTGGCACCCTCTTCCGGGTCCGGAGTATGAACCATGGCTCCCCAGGACTTGGCATAGACGATGTCGACATCCTTGAAGGCGGCATCCATATCATCCACTACCTCAAACCCGACCCCAAACTTGCGTGCCTGTTCCCGAGCCTGGTCCATGATCTCCGGCATCAACTTGAACTCCGGCGGGTGCGCCAGGACCACGTCCATGCCGAAGCGCGGCATTTGCAGGATGAGCGACTGCGGGACGGACATCGGTTTCTGGTAGGAAGCCGCGTAGGCCCAAGAGACGACCATCTTCTTGCGGCGCAGGTCACGACCCTTTTTCTCCATGATAGTCATCAAGTCAGCCAGGCACTGGAAGGGATGGTAGATATCGCATTGCATATTGAGCACCGGAACACGCGAATGCCTGGCGACCTCGTTCAAATAGCCATTGCCGATGCCCCAGTCCACGTGGCGGATGGCGATGCCGTCGAAATAGCGGCCAAAGATTTCGCCGATTTCCTTGGGCGTATCGCCGTGGGCGATCTGGGTGGTCTTGCTCTCGATAAACGCAGCGTGTCCGCCGAGTTGCGCCATGCCGGCCTCGAACGAGCCGCGCGTGCGTGTGGACGAGAAGAAGAACAGCATTGCCAACACCTTATCGCGCAGGTAGGGATGCGGCTCGTTCAAGGCGCGTTTGCGCTTCAGGTCAAAGGCTACGTCCAGGGCGGTTTCGACTTCTTCTTTTGAAAAATCCAGGTCGCCGATCAGGTCGCGGCCATGTAAAAAAGTTTGCATTATTGCTCCTTTGGGTTTAAGATGGGTCACTCACTACTACTTGGCACCATTTGCGAATTTCGTCGGCTAATTCTGTGACAAGTGCAGAAGCACTAGCTTTCAGATGATCGCTGAGATCAACAGCCTTAGATCGAAAACGTTCAATATACCGACGGGCCCGATCCGGCTTGCTTGCCGAAAGTGGTTCAGTCCACTCCTTATAATCAATGATGCATTGCTCAATGTCAGGTTCGACTTTCCTGGCGAACTTGCCTAGCCTCCCACATTCCTCGAGAAATGATTCTTTGTTTTGTTGAGTGGTTTTGGGAATACTGGTTTTGTCACTGTCACTGTCAACCAGAAACGCCCAATTTGGGTTCAAGTTGAATAACGCGATGAGTTTATCTTTTGTCTTCTTATGTTGCCATAAATCTTCGTAACGCTGCGACTCATCTGGCAAAAGATGGACGAAATTAGAGCCTCCATACCACATCACTTCATAGTCTTTGCCGCGAACAAGGCCAGGCGCAAGTTTTTCCAGCCAACAAGTGAGGTAGATGAGATCGGACGGGCCCTCGACCCATACGACTCCATTGGCTTGCAAAACATCCGCCGGCGAGTGACCAAGATCCGTCAGCAGTTCCCAGCTCTGTGAGTCTGCATTCACGGGTCCTATTGAAGTTTGTCCCTTGTCGTCTTTGGCGACTCGAAACAACGCAATCGCATCGTCTTTCCCGCTTGCAAGATTCATCAGGTACGGCGAATGAGTGCTGACAAGAAATTGATGATTTTCTGTCTTGGCCATAACTTCGAGGTAATCAAGAAATCGTTTTTGCATACTAGGGTGCATGCTAACTTCCGGCTCTTCAATGAGCAATGCAGAGCCGTGAGGCATAATGCGAATACCTATTATCATGAATAAAAAGTTTGCCACCCCGTCGCTTGAATCAAGGATTGGTCTTCCATGTGAATCGTGCACATCATAGAAAAATCTATCGCCGCAAGGAGCCGGTTTTGTTGGCGCCTTCTCTGGAAGGTCGAGGTCTAGAAACTCTTTGGCATCTTGTCGAATTCTTCTCCAATTGCTTAGAATGCCGTCATAATTCAGACGCGGCCTGCCTTCGCGCTCTATATCATTATATTCCTTGAATTTGCGAGGCAGCCCGATTGGAAAAGCGCGCCACTTCAAGTCGTCCTCAGCAGGATAACGTTCTATGCTGTCTGTATTTTTATACTCGGCTCTTGCCGGTTGCTTTAACCAGGCATTTTGGCTCCGGCCCGAAACATCGAATTCCAAGCGGACTTCGATCGGTTGACTCTCATTACGATAATGTTGCTCGATGGTATAGGCGACCTGGGAATTGAAGGAATGCCAATTCAAGCAATGTCGGATTGCATTGAAGAAATTCGTCTTGCCAGCCCCATTGGGGCCAACGAATATATTGATCTTGGCGAGGTTCGAGACCGTCGGTTCTGCTGAATCGATATCCAAAGGGGGAAATGTTCGAAAGTTGCTAATCCAAATGTTCTTGATCCACACAATATCGCTGTCGGTAACAAACATTTTTACCTCCACGTCAAGTACAGATAGCCAAAGAACGCGGGGGCTTCCATGCAACCTCTGCCGGTCAAATCAAGGGCAAAGTTAGCGAATGGGCGAGCCTTTCACCACGCTTTTGTATTCTCAGACCGTCTCACCTTTGCTATCCTGACCTTCCGCTTTCGACTGCCAGACTCTTCCGGCTTATCCGGCTCTCCAACTATCCGACTATCAGACTATCAAACTCCTACTCCATCGCGCCAAGAACGAGCGCCAGCAGCGCCATGCGCATGACTACGCCGTTGAAGGCCTCCTGCCAGTAACGCGACCAACGGGTGATGTCCACGTCCGGCGGAATCTCGTCCATGCGCGGCAGTGAGTGCAGCAGGATGGCGTCTGATTTGGCTTTGGTGGAGAGCAGTTCGCGCGTGATTTTGTAGTTGGCCGGGGTGAGGCTCACGTCTTTACCGGCGCGCTCGTCGCGGCTCTTGGTGTAATCGGGCTGGACGACCGGCTCAACCAAGATGACATCTGCTTCGGCAATCGCCTGTTCCACGTGTTCGGCCTCCCGGAAGTTCAGGCTGTATTGCTTCAGTTCGGCCTTGAACTCATCGGTCATAGACATATCCGGCGGGGCCACGAAGGTGATCGGGCAGTCGAACTGCGTCAGCGCGTAGGCCAGCGAGTGCATGGTGCGCATGCGCATGTCGCCCACCGCCAGCCAGGTCAGACCGTCAATGGTGCCCTTTTCTTTGAGCACGGTATAGAGATCGGTTAGGATCTGGGTGGGGTGTTCACCCCAGCCGTCGCCGCCGTTGATGATCGGCACCGAGGCCCATTTGGCGGCTTCGTGCGGCGCTCCCTGCTGGAAGTGGCGCATCACGATCACGTCGCCGTAGAACTCCAACATCTTGACGGTGTCCTTGATGGACTCCTGGTAGAAATCCCCGGCGCGCGTCATCTTGGCATCCGAGAAGCCGGTTACGTGACCGCCCAGGCGGTGCATGGCGGCTTCGTGCGCCAGGCGCGTGCGGGTGGACGGCTGATAGAAAGCCGTCACCAGGGTTTTTTCGGCGAGCAGGTCGCTGTTGCGGCGCTCGACGGCAATCGGCTCCAGTTCCGCCGCCACGTCGAAGACGTGGAAGAATTCGTTCCGTTCAAAATCTTTGAGGGACAGGATGTCTCGACCAGCAAAACTACGCATTTTTACCTCCAAAAAGAAAGTAATCAGTGTCCAGTAATCAGTGAACAGTACGGATGACTGAACACTGATTACTGATAACTTTTTTATCCTACCCGTCGCACCACATGAAATCGAAAATAGCCGGGCAGGAAATAGCTAAACGAATAATCCACCACACTGCCGTCCTTCGAATAAAGGTGTGCTACGAATTGGAGCAAGACGTCGTCACGCTGAATTTGCAGAGCCCGCGCCACCTCCGATGTGGCCCCAATTGCCCGGATATCCGTCCGGGATTGGACGAGCGTCGGGTCGCCGCGCCGTAGCAGCAGGTCCAGCACCGAACCGGTGAAACCGGCTTCGACCTCGGCAGTGGTCAAGATTTCAGCCGGTAGGGTGTCCACCAGATAGGCGATGGGACGGTTATCGGTATAGATGACGCGCGCCACGCGCGTCAGATGTGTGCCGACAGGAATATCCAAGGCCGCAGCTTGGTCTTCGTCTGCCGGTATTTGTTGGACCTGTAACTCGCCCATTTTGACCGGCAGATTGGTGCGCTGGGCAAGGGTCTCGATGCTCTCCAGGACCTCCAGCCCCGAATCCATGACGGGTACCTTGGCGACCACGAACGTGCCCACGCCCTGGCGGCGACGGATCAGCCCCTGCCCCTCAAAAGCGCGCATGGCTTCGCGCAACGTGGCGCGCGAGACTCCCATCCGCCGCGCCAGCTCCGGTTCGGACAGCAGGCGGCTCTCAGCCGGCAGCGAGCCGATCAATTTCGCCAATTCTGCCTGCAAACGTCGAAATGGATATTGTCCCATGGTTCTACTCCTATTTTGCCGGTCTTTCAACAACCGGCAAGAAAGTAAAATGGTTTACGTCCACCAGGCCCTTATCCGAGAGGCGCAGTTCGGGGATGACGACCAGCGCCAGCAGGGATAATTGCATGTTGGGGTTGTTAAGGTTGCAACCGCATGCGCGGAAACCATTCAAGATCGTACTTGCCTTCTCGGAAACCACTTGGGCTTTTTCGGTGGACATCAACCCGCCGATGGTCAACTCGATCAGCCCAACGACTTGGCCGTCTTTCACCACGATCTGCCCGCCGCCAACCTCGGCCAGTTTGTTGGCGGCCAAAGCCATGTCCTTTTCGTCCGTGCCGACGACAATCATCTGGTGGCAATCGTGGGCTACGGTGGAAGCGATGGCGCAGTGTTCGCTGAACCCAAAACCGGATACCAGCCCGACCTGTATCCTGCCGCTCCCATGGTGACGTTCGACCAGGGCGACTTTGGCGACGCCACCCGGAACGAGTGAGGAGTTATGCGTAACGAGTTCGCCTTCCATCACCGGCAAGCTGAGGCGCAGGTGCTTCGTTGGGGCCTGGTTTTCGATGATGCCGATTACATTGCACGTTACTCGTTTCTCGTTACTTATCTCTTTCGGCACGAGGATTCTGAAATCCCCTGCCTCCAGCCACTGCTTCAAATGGACCGAATTCGTGACCCAATCAGGGTAATCCACCCTGGGCAGGTCAATCAGCAGTTCGCCATTCTCGGCAACCACCTGCCCTCTGGCAATGACTACCTCGGCGTAGAAATTCATCAGATCATCCACGAGCAGGATGTCGGCCCAGCGGCGGGGGGCGATTTGGCCGAGTTCGCGGCTCAGGCCGAAGTGCTCGGCCGTGTTGAGCGTCCCCATCTGGATGGCCGTCATGGGCGGCAGGCCCTTGGCGACAGCGTGGCGCAGGACGCGGTCCATGTGACCTTCGCCCATCAGCGTGGCGGCGTGACAGTCGTCGGTGCACAGGATGAAGTGGCGCGGGTCGAGGTGTAATTCGGTGATAGCCTTGATCCCTCCGGCCACGTCCTGCCAGGCCGAGCCGTAGCGTAGCATGGCTTTCATCCCCTGGCGGACGCGCGCCACTGCATCTTCCAGGCGTGTACCCTCGTGATCATCTTCGGGACCACCGGCTACGTAAGCGTGGAAGGAGGGCCCCAGGTCTGGGGAGGCATAGTGCCCGCCGATGACTTTCCCGGCCCGGCGTGTGGCGTCCATCTCAACCAGTATCTTCCCGTTGCCGTTGAAGACACCGGGGAAGTTCATCACCTCGCCCAGTCCGATGACCCCCGGCCAGGTCAGCGCCTCGGCCACTTCGTCCAGGTCGAGCGTCGCGCCGGGTGTCTCGAACCCGGGCGCAGGCGGCACGCAGGACGGCACCTGCACCCAAACGTGGATGGGTTGCCGGGCGGATTCATCGGCCATCAGCCTGACGCCCTTCAGCCCGAAGATGTTGGCAATCTCGTGCGGGTCGGCGAATAGACCGGTGGTGCCGTGAGGGACGACGGCGCGCACGTACTCGGTGACGGTCAACATGCCGGATTCGACGTGCATGTGTCCATCCAACAGACCGGGGACGAGATACTTGCCTTTGGCTTCGATGAGGCGGGTTTCTCTGCCAATGGTGTGGGAAGCATCCGGCCCAACGTAGGCAACGCGCCCGTCCTTGACGGCCACATCGGTCTCCGGGACGAACTCGCCGGACTGGACGCAAACCCAGGTGCCCTTGTGGAGCACCAGGTCGGCGGGTTGGCGGCCCATGGCAACGTCAATCAGCGTGCGGGTCAGTTTTATGTCAGATTGCATGCAACCTCACCAACGCTTGCTGTGTCAGGACCAGGTAAGCCAGCCCAGCGCTGACGATGAGGACAGGCAATACCAGCAGCCAGGTCAGCAGAAGTTTTCGCGCTCGGAGGGCGAACGCCGCCCCGACCAGGAAGGCCGTGAGGAACAAGCCAAATCCACGGATGGCCGGGAATCCGCTCAGGTACAACGAAACCGGAAAGAACAACAATGCGCCAACCAGCAACAGCCAGTATCGTTTCCAGACGAGACCAGCGACTGTAACCAGCAAGGTAGCAATGATCGCCGGCCAGCCAAAGAAAATACGCACAAGGATTTCTAACATTCGTGTGATTCCTGCCGGCGCTTCAGAATCTCACGAATGTCGGTCTCGTGCTGGTCCATGTGACTGATGTGGATCAAGACAATATCCCTGACGGTCAGGCACGTCTCTTCTTTAGCGCTCGGCCAGGTGACGCGCCCAAAGTGCTTCCAGGCCCCCGGTTCAACGTGGCGCAAAAGTTCGGCCAGGCTGCTCGTACTGGCACGGAACAGGGCCAGGGTTGGCTCAACGGCACGCTTGGCGGAGACCCAACGTTCCGCCCATTCGTCCTGCGAGATCGCAAAATACCACTGGATGGGGAACTCGATCCCATTTGTCCCAAGGATGGCCCGCAGGAACAGTTGCCACATTAACTCGCCTTCCACCGTGTGATGGACGTACTGACGAATGGACCAGCCCTCGCCCCTCAGATCCAGGTCGGATTCACTCAACCCGGCGATGGCGGCTTCCAACCGGTCGGGGAGCTGCAAATAGTGTTTCAGGAGCACTTCGTGCGTACCATTCATACCCCTCCTAACAATCGCCTGGCGGCTATATTATGTTTCTCGACCAATTTCTGTTCATCCGCAGTGACCAACCGGCCTTCCCTGACCACGAACTTCCCGCCGACGGCGGTGTAATCGGCGCGGACAGGGTGACAGAACATCACCGCGGCCACCGGGTCGTGCAGCGCCCCGGCGTAATCGAGGCGGTTGAGATTGATCGCAAAAAAGTCGGCGCATTTCCCGACCTCGAGGCTGCCGATGTCGCTCCGTCCGAGCACTGCTGCGCCGCCGCGCGTGGCAAGGCGCAGGGCTGTGCGGGCCATCATCAAATCCACCCCCGTCCCCTCCCCATTTCCAGGGGAAATGGGGAGGGGCGCAGGGGAGGGGACTGACCGCGAAAACCCCGTAATGCCTTCCTTCAACCGTGCCAGTAACATGGCCTGACGGGCCTCTGCCAGCATGTGCGAGCCGTCATTGGACGCCGACCCGTCCACGCCCAGGCCAACCTTCACGCCCGCGGCCAGGTACTCCTTAACCGGTGCGATGCCGGAGGCCAGGCGCATGTTGGAGGTGGGACAGTGCGCCACCCCGCAGCCGTATTTGGCGAAGGTCTTCGCTTCATCGTTATCCACGTGGACGGCATGGGCATACCAGACATCCTCGCCTACCCAATCCACGGACTGCATGTAAGCCACCGGGCGGTAACCGAACTTTTGCAGGCAGAAGGCTTGCTCGTCCTCGGTCTCAGCCAGATGGGTGTGTAAATGGACGCCATACTGCCGCGCCAGGGCGGCGGATTGCTTCATCAGTTCCCCGGTCACCGAAAAGGGCGAGCAGGGCGCCAGGACGATTTGTACGAACGCGCCCGGCTGCGGGTCGTGGTAGGTTTCGATGAGACGCTGCGAGTCGCGCAGGATGTTCTCTTCGCTATCCACCACCGAATCGGGTGGCAGCCCGCCCTTGCTCTCACCCAGGCTCATCGAGCCGCGCGAGGCCTGGATACGCACACCGATTTCTTTGGCTGCTTCAATCTCATCATCCAGCCGGGAACCGTTGGGAAACAGGTACAAATGGTCGGAGGCAGTCGTACAGCCGGACAGGGCCAGTTCGGCCAAAGCAGTTTGCGTGGATACGTAGATGTCTTTGGGCGTCAGCCGGGCCCAGATGGGATAGAGCGTCTTCAGCCAGTTGAAGAGATTCACGTCCTGGGCGGCCGGGACGGCCCGCGTGAGAGTCTGGTAGAAGTGGTGGTGCGTGTTGACCAGCCCCGGCAGGAGCAGATGGCCGGTCAGGTCGAGCACTTCGTCTGCAATGGAGGGCAGTTCACTCGTCGAGCCGACCTGTTCGATGAAGCCATCCCGAATGAAAAGACCACCCGCGGGGATTTCCCGCTGGTGGTCATCCATTGTCACAAGAACTGTGGCGTTTTTAATCAAGAGGGTGGGCATAGGAATAAGAGAAGGTCTAGTTGTCTGACAACTATGCACATAGTGTAGCAAAAAAGCGGGAGGATGTCAATTGTCGGACAAACAACTGTTAACCCAAAGTAGTAGAGTCCCCTTCTACCAAAGTTAAAATGTCCCCTAGAAAGGGACAAGAAAGTGGACAAACTACTAACGATGAGCACAAAAGAATTGAGCAGGCTGGAAGTGATGCAGAGG
>Ga0315284_10000064_pt1 | contig 142883 bp, 103 predicted proteins | sample YL17G09_16_MG_FD_203696 | JGI IMG/M metagenome (GOLD analysis project Ga0315284, IMG submission 203696) | Sediment microbial communities from Yellowstone Lake, YNP, Wyoming, USA - YL17G09_16 | ecosystem: Environmental > Aquatic > Freshwater > Lake > Sediment | place: USA: Wyoming | collected... | reverse complement strand
CGCGGCGGGGGTCGCCCGCCTCGGCCCGCCGCCGCCGTCTCTCGAGATTCACGGCACCGCTCGACAGTGGGGCGACGCGCGGCGGCCGTGGCTGGCGGACGAAGCGGCGCGGTGTGCGCGCGCGTTCGAGGGCGCTGGCGTGCCGGTGCGCAAGGAGGAGCACCCGCCCGGCGCCGTCGGGGCCGGCCTCGCGTCCCACTTTCGGGTCATTGACGTAGCCCTGGCGCGCGAGGGTGGTGTGTAGCATTACATGGAAGCGGCGCCCGGCCAGAGCGGCGACCGCGCGACGCCGCGTCCGCCCTCACTCCCGTGAGCCCCCCCGGGCCGGCCGCGCCCTTTCGGCCCCCCGCAGCACTTGCGCAGGGCGCGCTCGAGCCTCTCCCCCGGCGACGCCCGGCGCACGCGCGCCGGCGCTTGCCCGCATGCACGCGCCCGCGCCCGCGCCCGGCGACGCGCCGTCCGCGCCCGCGCCTCCCCCGCAGGAGGCCTTGTGCGTCGAGCCGACCGCGCCGGCCGCGGCCGAAGGCGGCAAGCCGGCCGCCCCGCGCGGCGGCGGCAGTTCAGAGCGCTCCTCGGGTGCGCGGCGGCGTGGGGGTGTGTGCAGCGCGGGCCCCGCCCCGGAACTCTGCCCCGAACTGCTTTGAGGTGCCGCTACGACCGCTTCTGGGGGCGGTGCCGGCCGCGGGGGCGGGCGGGGGCGCGGGTCGGGGTGCTGCGCGGCGACGCGGCCCGCCCGCGACGCGCCCCCCTTCCCCGCCCCCCCAGGCACCCCCGCCCGCGACGCCGGCGACGCCAAGCGGCCGCCGGCCGACGCCCCGGCCGCCGCGGCCCCCAAGCGGCCGCGCGCGGCCCGGACGCCCCCGCCGCCACAACCCTGGACCCGCCCCGTCCGCGCCGCCGCCGCGCGCGCGGCCGCCGTCAACGCGGTCGCCGCCGCCGCCGAGCTGGGCAATGGGGAAGTGCCCGGCGACGAGGCGGGCGTCGGGGACGAGGGGTTCGACGTCCTGCTTGGATGCACCAAATGTCGCTACCTCCCCCGCGGCTGCGCCTCGTGCCGGCACCGCCCCGTGTGCGTGCGGTCGGCGACGCTGCGGTGGAAGCCGGAGGACGGGCGGCCGCAGGCGGGGCTGCCCGAGGCGCCCACATTTCGCCCGACGGAGGAAGAGTTTAAAGACCCGGTCGCCTACATCGACTCGATCCGCGCCGCCGGCGAAGCCGCGGGCGTCGCCTGCATCGTGCCGCCCCCCTCGTGGGACCCGCCCTTCGCGCTCGAGCGCGGGACGAGTGGCGCGAGCGCCGAGTCGTTTCGGTTTCTCATCCGGCGCCAGCTCACCTCCCACCTGTGCAAGCGCCCGCCCAACACGGCCGACACGGGGTCGATGGGCAAGTACGGCAAGCAGAAGCAAAAGGAGGGGAGAGAGGTGGAGGAGGCGGACGAGCGCGCGACCGCCGACCCCGCCGCCTCGTCCGCCTCGGACTCGGACAGCGACGCCGACGGCCTCGACGGCGGCGAGTTTGGCTTCCGCGTCGTCGACCGCACGCACACGCTCAAGTCGTTCCGCGCGTACGCGGACTGGGCCAAAGCGCTCCACTTTTCCGACCCGCCCGTCCCTCCCCCGCCCGGCGCCGGCCGCCGGCGCAAGGGCGCGAGCGGGCCCAGCGTCGAGCACGTGGAGGCCGAGTTTTGGCGGGTCGTGGAGGCGCCGGACGAAGCGACGCCGTCGCTCTACGGCCAGGACCTCGACTCGGGCCACCACGGGTCGGGCTTCCCGCTGCCGCCGCTGCGGCGGGCGCTGCTGGCCGCGCACCTGGCGGCGGCGCGGCCGCCCGCGCCCGCGCGGGGCGGCGCGCGCGGCGCGGCCGCCGCGCGCGCGGCGTCGCCGCCCCCCCCCCCCGCCGAGACCGCCGCCGACGCCGCCTACGCCGCCCACCCCTGGAACATCAACAACCTGCCGCGGTGCCCCGGGTCCCTGCTGCGCCACGTGGCGGGCGACGCGCACATCACCGGCGTCATGGTCCCCTGGCTCTACGTCGGGTCGGCGCTCTCGGCCTTTTGCTGGCACATCGAGGACCACGGCCTCTACTCGGTCAACTACCTGCACGCCGGCGCGCCCAAGGTGGGGGGGGGGGGGGGGGGGGGTGGTGGCGGCGGGGGCGGCCGCGGCGCGCGGCCGACCCCCTACCTTTTTTTCTTCCCCCCCCCAGGTCTGGTACTCGGTCCCCGCCAACGCCGGCCGCGCCCTGGAGGCCGCGGTCGCGGACGCGCTGCCCGCCGTGTGGGCGGCGGCGCCGGCGCTCATGTTCCAGCTGGTGACGGCGGTGCCGCCGACCGAGCTCGCCGCGCGCGGCGTCCCCGTCCACCGCCTCGTCCACCGCGAGCGCTCCTTTGTCGTCACGTTCCCCAACGCGTACCACGCCGGCTTCAACACCGGGTTCAATTGCGCCGAGGCGGTCAATTTCGGGCCGCCCAACTGGTTGCCGGCGGGCGGCGTCGCGGTCGGCAAGTACCGGGCCGCCGCCAAGCCGCCCACCTTTTCGCACGACGCCCTGCTCGTCGCGCTCACGCTGGCGGCGCGCGTGCACGCGCGGGAGGGGGAGGGGGAGGCAGCGGCGGCGGCGGACAGAGAGGCCGGCGTCGTGCCGCGCGCGGCGGCCTCCGACGCCCCCCCCACCGACCCCGACGCGCCGCCCGACCGCCTGCGCCTCTCGGTCGCCGACCCGCCCCGCCCGGATGAAGTCCCTCTCCAGGGCGTGCGCCTGGGCGCGGGCGAGCTCGCGGCGCGCGTGGACGAAGAGCGGCGGCGGCGCGAAGCCGGCGCGGCGGCCGCCGGCGGCGCGCCCGCCGCCACCCGCCGCATGGCAGGCGCCCTCGGCGCCCTCGCCGACGACGGCGCGCCCGACGACGGCGAGGACGCCGACTGCGAGGTGTGCAAGTGCGACCTGTGGCTCGCGGCGGTCGTGTCGCCCGACGCGCGCGGCCGCGCCGCGTGCCCCGAGCACGCGGCCGCGCTCGGGGTGCCGCCCTCGCGCCAGCGCCTCATCTACCGCCACACGCTCGCCGAGCTGGCGCGGTATGTGGCCGACGCGGAGCGCTGGGTCGAGGGCGCGGCGGCCGCGGTCGCCGCCGCGCGGCGGCGCGCCGCGGCGCCCGACCTCGGGCCCGACCCCGTCCCTGTCGGCCCCCTGGACCAGGACACCGTGCTGGCGCGCAAGCGGGCGGCCGAGCGGGCGGCCAAGGCGCAAGCGAAGAAGGAGAAGGAGGAGGCCAAGAAGGAGGCGGCGGCGGCCGCTTCTGCGCCGCTCCCGCCGCTCGAGCCTGCCGCGGCCGCGGGCGGCGCCGAGCTTGCCTGACTTGGTGGGCGCCCGCGTCGCCCGTCCCTGCTCTTCACCTCCCCCCCCCCCCCTTCCCCCCCTCGAGCCCTGTTTTTTGCGCGGGGCCCTCCCGACCCCGCGCGCCCGCTCGCCGTGCCGCAAGTGCTGCCATCGCGTTTAAACCAAAATCAAACCCACCGTCCCTCTCTCTCCCTCACTGCGACAGGCGGCTAGGCGGCCGCGCCGTCACGCGCGCGCCGGCCGCCGAGTCGAGCGACGACCGGCTGCTGGCCGCCCCGCCGCCGTCGGACGGGGGGCCGATCTCGGACGCCTCGCTGGCGCGCGGCAGCGGCGGCGGGAGCACGGGCGCCGCCGCCCCTGCTCGCCGCGCGGCGGGTGTGCGCGGGTCGGCGTCGGCCAGGCCGTCGTCCGACGCCAGCCGCGTCACGGTCAGCAGCCGGGCCCGGTCTTCTCCCCTCACCGCGGCCACCGGCCCCGGCGCGCCCGCCAACGCCAGCTCGAGCGCGACCGCGTCGCGCGCGCGGCCGCCGCCCGCGTCGGCCGCGACCGCGCGCCGGCCGCCGCCCGCGTCCGCCGCGTCCGCCGCGTGCACGGAGTACGCGGCGTAGAGGGCCAGGGTGGCGGCGAGCCAGGCGGCCAGATTGAAGAGGGCGCGAGCGCCGAGCGAGCCGATGAGCACCGCGTTGCACAGAACGGCCGCCGCCGGCGTCGCCGGAGCGCCCGGGACGGCAAACCCGGAGGGCTTGTAGGCGACAGGCAGAAACGCGAAGGAGGCGGCGGACGCGGCCCAGGCGGCGAGCGCGGTGAACAGCGCGGCGCGCGGCGCACCGCGCGCCGCGCACGCCGACACCGCCGCCGAGGAGATCACCAGCGCGCCCAGCGCGGCTCCGGCGCGCGCGCCGCCCCCGGGGGGGGCGTGCCGCCGGTGCAGGACGGCGGCGGCGACCCACACGAAAACAAAGAGCGTACCGGCCGACACCGCGCTGGCGAGCGACGCCAGTTCGACCGTCAGCGCGAGCGCGGCCGCGGTGCCCCCGCACAACCAAGTCGCGGCGACGGGCGCGCCGGTCGCTTCGGAGATGGTGGCGAGGCGGTGGGGGAGGAGGCGCTCCCGCCCAAGGACCACGTAGATGCGCGCCTGGCCGAGCATGGTGACGAGGGCGGCGGTCACGATGCCGGCCAGGGCGCCAAAGGAGACGAACTTTGACGAGGTGGCGAGGAGAACCGAGGCGGCGCGGCCGACGCCGGGCGCGGCGGCCGCGCGCGCAAACGCGTGCGCGAACGGGGCCCCGCGGTCGATGGCGTCCTGTGGAGTCATAGCCACCAGCGTGAGCGCCAGGGCGGCGTACAGCGCGGCGGCGGCGGCGACCGAGGCGAGGATCGCGACAGGAACATCCGCGGACGGATCCCGCGCCTCTTCCGCCGCCGACGCGACGGTGTCGAACCCGACAAACGCGAAAAAGACGATGGACGACGCGGTGAGCAGGCCGGAGCCGCCGCCCGCGAAGAAGGGCGTCAGGTTGGCGGCGCGGGCCAGGGGGGCGCCCGCAGCCACTACGTACACTCCCGCGATGAGGGACACGAGCGTGACAGTCGAATTGAACGCGGCCGACCCGCTCGTGCCGCGCGCGAGCAGGGCGGCGAGGCCGAGGACGAGCGCCGCGGCAAAGGGGTCGAGCGTGACCGCGCCGAGCTGCACCAGCCCCGCCCCGGGCGCCAGCCCCAGCAGCGACCCGCTGTACGCGGTCGCGGCGCGGGCCACGGCCGCGACGGAGAGCGTGTACTCGAGGCAGAGCGCGGACGCGACGGCGAGCGCGGGGAGTTCGCCGAATTCCGACGCCACGTATGAAAACGCTCCGCCTGCCGCCGGCGTCGCCGCCGCGAGCTCGACGTAGCAGTAGGCCGACAGGAGGGCGGTGCCTCCCGCGACGGCGTACGCGAGGACGACGGAGGGGCCGGCCGCGGCGGCGGCGACACCGGTGAGCGCAAAGACGCCGGCGCCAACGATCGACCCCAGGGACAGCAGTGTCAGATCGGCCCGCCCCAACACGCGCGGCATCTCGCCGCCGGCCGCGGTGGCGGCGGCGCGGAGCTGCTCCTCAGGGGTGCGCTTGAGGAGGGCGCGCGAGCGCACAAGCGACTGATGAAGAGAGGAGGCGGAGGCGTCGTTTTATTAATCATCGCCCCGCCTCGAGCACACACACGCCTCCCCACCACTCCCTCACCGCGGTCGCGGCAAGCCAGCCGCACGCGCCGCGCATGCGCGCCGCGGGCGCGGCCTGCGGCGCCCACCCTTGGGCCGCCATATGCCCAGGGGGGCCGCGGGGGCCCGGGGCGGATCAGGCGGGGGTCGACCGGGCGCGATGGAGGGCAGAGTGAGGCGGACAACGCCCGACACGCCGCTCAGTGTCGCCGGCGCGCCACGATGCTCCACCTCCGCCGCCCCCCACCCCCGCCATCACGCCGGCCCGCGTCCGCCAGACGCACGACGACCGCACGTGCGGCCGCGGGAGACGGTGGCGCGGTGAGCGAGCGCACGCGGCGCGTCTTCGAGGCGGTTGACGCGCGCGCCGAGGCGCAAGGTGGGTGGTGGCGGGACATTGTGTGTGTGGGACTCGGTGCGAGGCGCGGCGGGGTCGAGCGAGGCGCCCTTCCTCACCCCCCAACCTGCGCCCTCTTCTCTCTTCAGCCGGCGGCGCCGGCGGCGCCACCACGCTCACGGCCCTGCTCCGCGCCGACGCAGCGTGGGCGTCCATGCGGGACGGCAGCGCCGACGCGGGGCCGGCGCCCAGCTTCGTCACGCGCGCGCCGCGTGGACAACGCTTGCCTTCCCCTCCCGCCTTTGACGCCGTCGTCGCGGGCGGCACCCTGGGAGCGCTCTTTGCCGCGGCGCTGACGCGGGCGGCGCCGGGGATCCGGATCGCGCTTGTGGAAGCCGGAAAATTGAGGGGCCGCGCGCAGGACTGGAACATCTGCCGCGCCGAGCTCGACGCCCTCGTCACCGCGGGGTGCCTCTCCGCCGCCGACGCGGCCTCGGCCGTCACGTCGGAGTTCAACCCGGTGCGCGCCGCGTTCCCCGGGGCCGCCCCGTACACGACGACCGACGTGCTCAACCTCGGCGTCTCCCCCGACGCCCTCCTCCGCGGCGCCCTGCGCGTGCTGGACGCCGCGGGCGCGACCGTGCTCGAGGAGACGCGGCTGGCCGGCGCCGCGGTGCACGACGACGGCGTGTCCCTGTCGCGCGCGCGCGCCGCCGACCCGTCCTCCCCCCCCATCCCCCCCCTCACCGCCCGCCTCGTCGTCGACGCCACCGGCTCCCGCGGCCCCTTTGCGCGGCAGGCGCGGTGGGGGAGCACGCCGGACGGGGCGTGCCTGGTGGTCGGCACGTGCGCCGTCGCGCCGTGGGCGGACAACGCCACCGCGGACGTCATCGCCGCCGTCGACGGCGCCGGGGACGGGGGCGTCGGCCCCCAATACTTTTGGGAGGCGTTCCCGGCCGCGGGCGGGGGGGGCGGCGGGTGCGCGGGTGCGCGGACGACGTACATGTTTCAGTACGTGTCGTCCCCTTGTCCCTCCTCCCCATCCCTCACCGCGATGCTGGACGCGTACTGGGAGCGGCTGCCGGGGTACCAAGGGCCGTCCATGGACGACGTGGACGTGCGCCGCGTCCTGTTTGGCGTGTTCCCGTCCCACCGCGCGTCCCCCCTGGCCCCCTCCTGGGACCGCGTCCTGCACGTGGGCGACGCGGCCGGGGTGGCCAGCCCGCTCTCGTTCGGCGGCCTGGGCGCGCTGGCGAGGCACGGCGCGCGGACCGCGCGCGCGGTCGCCGACGCGCTGTCCGCCGACGCGCTCGACCGGGCCGCCCTCGCCGCCGTCAACCCGTACAACCCGGGGCTGAGCGCGGCCTGGATGCTGCAGTCGGCCATGTCGGCGTCGCCAGGTGTGAGGGGGGGTGGGGTGGAGGGGTGGAGGGGTCGAGGGCGGCGCGCGCGCGCGCGCTGGCGGTGGAGCCGTCCGCCGGCGCCGCCCGCCGCGCCTGCCGCCCGCGCGACGCGCGGGGTCGCTCGCCACCACCGGGAGGCTTTGCCCACCGCCCCCACTCCCCGCCCCGTGTCTTCAGAAAAACCGGCGCCCACCCCCGACTTCATCCCGCGCCTCCTCGCCGCCAACTTTGCGGCGATGGGCGCCGCCGGCGACGCGGTTGCCCGCCCATTTCTGCGCGACACGCTGCAGTTCACGGGCCTCGCGGCGACGCTCGCGCGGCAGGTCGCGGCCGACCCGCGCCTCGCGGTCGACACCCTGGCGGCCGTCGGGCCGGGAGCGATCGGCGGGTGGTTTGTACACTTCATCGCGCTCGGCGCCTACGCGGCGCTCTACCTGGTGTTGGCCCCGTTCGGCCCGCTCGCGTCCCGGCTCCCGCCCCGTCCGCGCTTCTTCGCGCGGCGCGCGCTGGAAGCGCTCGAGTACGGCAGCGGACTGGACTTCAAAAAGTGAGGGTGGGGGCGGGGGGAAGAATGACGGGGCGAGGAGAAGGGTGCGCGAGGGGCGAGCGGGACTGCGAGCGCGCGCGTTCGCTCGGCCTGGCGCCGCTGTTGTTGTGTGGACGTAGGTGACACGCCTCTCCTCCCCCCCCTCACGCGCCCGCGCCCTCGTCCGCGGCCTCAAACGGGTTCGCGTCGAGCAACTCCGCGCCTTCCGTCGGCGCGACCGCCATGACAGCCGTCCCGCGCAGCACGCACAGGCCCAGGGGGCGAGACGCGTCGGTCACGGTCAGCGGGTCGTCCTTGTCTTGGGAGTGGGAGTGGGAGTGGGGTGGGTGGGTGTGGGCGAGGGCGCGCTCGGCTCGCCGCGGCGGTCGCCCTGCCCCCCCCTCTTCCACTCACCCCGCAGGAACTCGAGTGCCTCGTCCAGGACGAGGTTGAGCAGCTGGTCGTATCCCTTGAGCACGCCCTCGACTGTGGAGGAGGGGAGGAGGGAGGAGGGGTCGGCGCTAGCGCGCGCGCGCCCGCGCTTCCGCCTCCGCCCTCCGCCTTCCTCCCTCCTGCCTTCGCGCCCGCCGGACAGCTTGACACGCACGCCGCGGTCGACGAAGCGGGCGAGGTCGAGCGCGTTGTCGCGCCGCGACGCCATTGGGGGGCGACACGGGGGAGGCGGCGCGAGAGGCGCGCGGTGCGGCGGGCGCGAGCTGGGTGGGACCAGGCGCGCGCGGGCGAGGGCGCGGGGGTCGGGCGCGCGGTGGGGAGTGCAGAGATCTGCGCCCGACAGCGGCGGCGCAGGCCGGTGAGCCCAGGCGCGAGCCCGACCGACCCCTGCCCGCTCTCCCGCGCCTGGCGACTGTCGCGATGCAGCGGCTTGCACAGGAATCGGGTAAGAGGGGGATGAGCCAGCCCCCAACACGCCGCTTATCTCGTCTCTCTCCACTTCACGCGGCCGCCGGCGGCGCCGCCCCCCGCAGCCCCGCGAGCCGGGCCGCCAGCTCGTCGTACCGCACGTGCGCGGCAAAGCCGACGCCGCGCAGGAGGGCGAGCTCGAGCGAGGCTAGTTCGGCCCGCGGCACGCCGCCGACGCGCGCGACGAATGAGGCCGACGCGCACGCGTCGTCCGTCATTTTGACGCCCACCGTGACTGCGGCCAGCAGCAGCCTGTGCACCGTGTCGGCGGCAGGCGCGGCGGGGGGGTGGGCGGCGGCGAGGCGGTCAATGAGCGCGGCCGCGTGGACAAAGGCGAGCGGGGAGGGGGCGAGGTGGGTCGCCAGCCTCGCCGCGTACGCCTGGAGGTCCAACGGTGGCGGCTCCGCGCCGTGAAAGGGGGTGAGGAGGCACGCGGGCGCGGCCTCATCGTACGGCGCGCGCGCGGCCGCCGCCGCGGCGGCCGCCGACTCGAGCGAGGCCGCGACCCAGGACGCGACGGTAAGGCCGCCGGTGGCGGGGTCGGACTGAGGGGTCGTGGTTGGGGTTGGAGCGGTGAGTCAGGCCCTCGGAAAAAAGGATGCCGCAAAGGAGGGGGTCGCGGCGATGGGGCGCGCCGCGGCCCCCTGCCCGCCCTCCACACCCCACTCCGCACCAGCTCAGGCGCATGCTTGGCGTCCGCGCTCATCGGGCAGTCGTCAGAGGGGGTGCGATCGCAGGGCCCGCGCGCGGCGGCTTCGCCAGACCGCGGCGGCGTCTCAGCGCGCGCCGCCGCCATCCGGGTCCCCCCTCCCGCCCAAGGGTGCGTGGATGAACACTCTGAACCCGCTGGACTGGGGCCAGCGGGCGCGGGCGGGCTGGCGGGCGCGGTGCAGCCGACTTCGGAGGGGTCGGCAAAAGCGCCCGCGCGGGGCATCGCGGCGCTGGGCGCCATCGCTGGCGTGCGCGACGGGACGGGGTGTAGGCCGATCGCTCGTCCGGGGGGCGCGGGGAGGGCGGAGTGGCGCGGGAGGGGGGCGCGCAGCGGCCGGTCGAAAAAGAGCGCCCAAAAAGGGGAAAAGGGGACGCGCCCCGTCACACAAAGCCTCTCTGGCTCACTGTTTGGCCGCCCGCCGGCTCGCTCGCCGCACGGGTGCGGGCGCGGTGTCGTCCGCGGCGTCGGCGGGCGGGGGTGGGGCCGCCGCCGCGGCTTTCCGCCGCGGCGCGGCCTTGCGGACAGCTGTCCGCTTTTTGGCGGCGGCAGGGGGCGCGGCGGCGTCGCCATCGCCGCCGTCGCCGTTACCGTCGGCCTGGGCGGCGGCGGGCGGCTCGGGCGCGGCGGCGGGCGGCGCTGTCGCGGCACCCACCTCCCCTCCCTTGCCGCCACTGCCCCTTGCCGCCAGCAGCATGGCCTCCATCTGCTCGATGCGCGCCCGCATGGCCTCCAGCTCGGGGTTGGCGGCGGCGGGAGCGGGGGGTGCGGCGGCCGCCGAGGCCGCCGCCGCCGCCGCCTCGCGCCGCGCCCCCGCCGCGGCCGCCGCCCGCTCCTTGCGCGCTTTGGCATCCGCCAGCGCGGCGCCGCGCGCGGCGGCCAGGCGCACGTTCTCCTCGCGCTGGGCTTCGACCGCGGCTTTGGCGGCGACGAGTTTCGCGGCCTTCGACGCCTCGGCCGCGGCCGCCGCGGCCGCCAGCAGCTCGGCCTGCTTGGCTTTTTCCACGTCGGTCAGCACGCGTGGCGGCGGCGGGGCGTCCCGGCCGTGGCCGCGGCAGCGGCCGTCGCCGCGGCCACGGCCGTCGCCGCGGCCGCGGCCGCGCCCGCGGCCGCCGTCCCAGCCGCCGCCCTCCCACTCATCGTTGCCGCGCGCCCGGTGGGCAGGCGGCGGGCCGTCGACGCCGGGCGGGCCGTCGGCCTCGCGCTTGGGGGCGGCGCGCCGGTCGCCGCCGCCGGCGCCGTCCCAGGCGGCGGCGGCTGGATGCGGCGGCCCGCGGCCGCCGGCGACGTTGTAGGGCGGTCGGTGGTGGTGGTGGTTCGCGCCGGCTGCGGCTGCGGCTGCCGCCGCCGTGGCGGCCGCCGCGGCCGGGCCCGCAAAGCCCGGCGGCGCGTAACCGCCCCCCGAAAAGCCGCCGCCGCCGGCCATCGGGTACGGGCGCATGTGCGGCACGCCAGGCGCGCCGGCGTACGGAAACGGGGGCCGCATAGGGACGGGGCCAGGGCCGCCACCTCCACCACCTCCTCCTCCCCGCCCCGAGAACGCGGGCGGCGCCAGCATGGGCATGCCATAAGGCCCCACGGGATAGTGATCGTGCGGGCCGCCGCGGCCGGTGGGCGCGGGCGGGCGGTGAGCCTGCAGCGGTCCGCGCCCGCCGCGGCCGCGGCCGCCGCGCCCGCCGCGGCCGCCTTCGTCCCACCGGACGTTGTTGGCGTTGTGGTGTTGTTGCCGCGGCGACGGCGCCGCCGCCGGCGCGGCAGCGGCGGGCGCGGCGTCGGGCGACAGCGTTCTCGCGTCGCCCCGCGCCGCCGCTGCCGCCGCCCGGCGCGCGGCGGGCGCCACGAAATCGGCTTCGTCGCCGGGCTCGTCGTCGCCGTCGTCCGAGACGGAGAAGGAGAGGGCAGGGCTGGGGAAGGGAGGAGGGCAGTGGGGCGTGAGGCGTTGTGCGGCCTCGCCACGGCCTCGGCCGCCCGCCGGCCGCCGCGGTCCCTCGCACGCGCTACCGCCAGCGCGCCTTGCGGGCGCGGCACGCCCGGCCGCCTCTCCTCTCACCCTGCAGTCGCCGCGGGCGGCGCGTTGGCGCGCGCGGGCTCGCCGCCGCCAGCGCCTCCTGTGTGGTGGGCCGGGGATGTGTGAGGCCGCCGTCGCCGCGGCGGGCGCCCCTCTCCACCCCCGCCGCCCCGCGCCATCGCACCACCACCGCCGCTGTCGCTGCCGTAGTCCACGCTCTCCCCGGCGTCGCTCATGGCGGCCCACTGCGGGGCGGGGCGGGAGGGAAGCGTCGGAGCAGACTGACCACCGCGATGCCTGCCACCGCCACTCTACGAATCGGGTGGGGTCGCCCGCCCCCCCCCCGGCCCCTCCCCCCACCATGACCGGCGCCCTCTCCCTGCCGCCGGGGGCGAGCCAGGGCGTGGTGCGCGCGTTCAACGCCGCGCTCGCGGCGGCGGGCGTGCCGCCGCACCGCCGCGCGCTGCTCGTCGCGCTGAAAGCGGTCGCCGTCGCGGGCTATCGCGCGGGCCGGGACGCGCCGGCGCGGGAGCGGGAGCCGGTGGACGCGCTGGTCAGGTGCGCGGAATGAGGAAGGCGAGGTCGTGGTTGCGCGCGCCGCCGGCGCGCGGCAGGGCGGGCGGCCGCGGCCGCGCGAGCGCGCGCGCCGGCGTGGCCTTGATCGCGGCGCCACCGCCTGGGGCGCGGGCGCGGGCGCCGCTGGCAGCCGCCCCTCAGCCCCCCTGTTGACTCGCAGCGTCGTCCGCCGCGGCCCATCGCTCGTCGGCGCCGCGCCCGCGCACGCCGACGGCGAGGTCGTCGCCGTCATCATTCCCGCGCTGGCGCCGGCGTCCCGGCGCGCGCGAGCGGCGGCGGTCGCGGCGCTGCGCGAGACCTTGACCGCGTTGGGCACGCAAACCCGCCCCCCCGACCTCGTCGTGCTCGTCGACGACGGCTCGTGCCCCCCCCTGCCGTGTCTGGACTCGGCGTCGGCGCCGCCGCTGCACCAGTTGCGGCTGAGCCGCAACGCGGGCCCCGCCGCGGCGCGCAACGCGGGGCTGGCCGCCGCCGCCGGCGCGACCCTGGCCTGCTTCACGGACGCCGATTGCGTGCCCGACGAGGCGTGGGTGGCGGCCCACGTGGCGGCCCAGGCCGCGGCGCGCGGCGTCGCCAGCGGCGCGACGCGCGCGGCGGGCGGCGCGTCGGCCGTGGCCGCCTTTCACGACGCGTGCGGCACGCTCAACGGGCGCGTCCTGCCGTCGGGGGCGCTCCTGTACGGGTGCACGTGCAATTTGAGCGTGGCCCTGGCGCCGCGCCGCGGCGCCAAGGACGGCGCAGACACAGGCGCCGCGCCGCCGCCCGGCGTCCTCCGGTTCGACCCCGCCTTTCGCGCGGCCTCCTTTGAGGACGTCGACCTGTGCGTGCGCGCCGCCAAGGCGGGCCTGCCGCTGACCAAGGCGCCGGCAGCGCACGTCTTGCACACCTACGCGCGCGGCCCATTTTCGTTGTACGCCCAGTTTCGCCGCTACGGCGCGGCGGAAGGCCAGCTCGTCGCCAAACACCCGGAATACCTGCAGCAGCTGTGGACGAGCACGGAGCTGCCCGCGTGAGCCGCCACGGCGAGGGCGACGGCCCGCCCGCGCGCCCTGCCGTCGCCGCCCCGGCCCGCGCGGCGCGCGAGCGGCGGGCGCGGGCGCGGCCCGGCCTGATGCTTGCGCGGCGTGCCCTCGCCGTGGCGCCTCGCGTCGGGAGCTGCCAAAAAAAACACCACCCTGCAGGTCCCCGCTTCACCCTCCCTCCTTAGACCTCCGTGACGCCCCCGCGTCACCGATAACTCAACGCCACCGCACCCACCACGACGATTAATCAACGCCTCCGCACCCACCACGACGATTACTCAACGCCTCCGCCCCCACCACGACGATTACTCAACGCCTCCGCCCCCACCACGACGATTAATCAACGCCTCCGCACCCACCACGACGATTACTCAACGCCTCCGCCCCCACCACGACGATTACTCAACGCCTCCGCCCCCACCACGACGGCCGCCTGTGCCCGGGATGCGCGGGCCGCTAGCGGCGTGGCCCGCTGGCCTCGCCGCGCCACGCGCCCGCGCGCGCCCGCAGACGACCGTCGTGGTGCACGTCATGGCGGGGGCCATGAGGCTGACGCATTTCATGGCCTCTCGCTCCTCTTTCCGCCCCTTTCGGGGCCCCTCTTTCCCTCTTATCGAACCCCCACCCCCTTGTTTCCCGGTTCACGCGCGCTGCCGGGCCACCCAGCGGCCCGCGCGCACGATCGGCGGCTGTCGGCGGGAGCCCGGGCGTGGCACCCGCGCGGAGTCACGCTGCGCGCAGGGACGGCGGCGGCTTTGCAGGGCCGCCGCCGTCTCTCGCCGCGCCCCGACGGCGGCGGCCGCACCAGGCCGCCGCCGTCGCCCGCCCAGCCCCCGACGGCGGCGGCTTTGAAAGGCCGCCGCCGTCGTTAGCCCTCGCCGCCCCCTTGCGCGCGCTGGACGGCGGCCGCTTTTCCGCCTGGGCCGCGGCCACGCGAGAAGGTTGCCGCCGTCCGGCCCCTGACGCGGCGCGGCGGCGGCGCAGTTGCTCGCACAGCGGGGCCGCCGCGTTCCTTCCCGCCCCGCCGGCGCCCCAGTGCCGGCCGGTGGACCACGCGACCTGCCCCACACACGTGCAGTAGACCATAATAACAAATAACGCACGGCGCAGCTCTCCCTAGCCCGCGCCGGGGTCGAGCCCCGCCCACTCGCCGACGCCCGCGTCCATGCCCGCCTCGGCCGCCGCGGCCGCGCCGTCGGCGGCACCGGGATCGGGCGCGGCGGCGTCCGACGTGCGGGGCCTCTTGGTTGCGTCTCCGCTCGCGTCGCCGCCCGCGTCGCCGCTGCCGCCGCCCACGTTCGCCGCCTCGCCGCGGTCGCGCTTGGAAGACGCCGCCGCGGCGGACGCGAGCTCGACCTCGGGCGTCGCGGCCGGCGGCGCCCCCGCGGCGGCCGCGCCCGCGGCCGCGGCGGCTTCCGCGTCGCCGAGCGCCGCGCCGCCGCACTTGGCGGCGGCGGCGCGCCACTCACCCAATGCCTTCTCTGCCGCCTCGAGCGCGCACGGGGGCAGGCCGGACGCCTTGACGTGGCGCACGATGCAGTCCATGCCCTAGCGAGGAGAGGGTAAAGGTGGTTGGGAGCGTCAGCGTCGGCGCGTGAGCGCGCGCACCTCACCCTCTCTCTCTCTCTCTCTCTCCCTCACCGGCCGCGCGTCCTTGTAGTCCATGACCAGCTCCCGAAACGCTTTCACGGGCGCGTTCAGATTGACCGCGGGGGCCGCCACTTTGGCCGCGCCCGGCGCGGCCGCCGGCGCGGGCCGCTTTTTGAGCCCGAAAACGTAGTAACACCGCCATGGACCGTCATCGCCGTCCGTCCGCCCTAGCGCCACGGCTTTGGGCCAGGGGCGGACGCGCAAAAAGCGTTCGACGCGCATCACGAGTTGCCGCAACCGCGAGTGCGCCCACCCCTCCCACTGCAAGAAGTCGGGCTCGTTCGCCGCGACGACTTCCACCGTGAGAAACTGCTTGTACTCGGCGGCGTCGAAGAATTCAGAGGGTTTGAGCAGGGCCACGAAAGCGGCCCTCGCGCCGTCGGCCGGCGGCGGCGGCGGCGCGTCGCCGGGTGCCCGCGCGTACAGCCCCGCCGCCGCACAAACCCCTTCCCCGCGCACCCACTCCTCTTTCAGCACGGCCAGCGTGGATGCGGACACGTTGTAGGACGAGTTTGCGGCGGGGTAGGAGGGCGTGATGATGGGCAGCAGGTGCGCGCGGTCCCTCGGATTCACCCGCGGATCCCACACCGTCAGGCCGACTGCGGGGTCCGGTGGGGCGACTGGCGTGAGGCAGACGGGGGCGGGCCAGGGCCAGAGGGCGAAGACGCGGAAAAAGCGCGCGACGACGGCCGAGGGGGACGCCAGAGGGTAGAGGTTGCACACGTAGGCCACCAGGATGGCCCAATTGACGCCCCCAAGGTAGCCGCCTACGTTGGAGTAGACGCCGCGGCGCTCGGCCCACAGCTTGACAAAGCGCAGCGCGGCGCGAAACGACGCGGCGCTCGGCACGTGCGCCAGAATCGTGTCGGTCACCCGGCACCCGTTGAGCGAGCGTACGGACGCGGCGTCCACGTTGCGCAGGGTGGAGGCGGCCGCGACGTCGAGGGTGGCGGGGACGGCGGGGGAGGCGAGGCGGGCATAAAGCAAGTCGATCGACACGCCGCCCAGCTTCATCTTGATGACCGGCACAAAGGAATCCGGCACTGGCTGCAGCTCGGCCGCGTCGGGCAGGGCGGCGAGCATGGCTTCAAAGCAGTAGTCTTCAGACCCAAAAAAGTGCTTTTCGCGGGACGCATAACTTGGCCCCACGCACAGCGTGTCGATGTCGGCGCCGGGACCGTGCACGCCGAGGCGGTAGGAGCCAAACGTGAAGACGGCGGCGCCCGCGCCGCCCGCGTCGAGCGCGTCGGCATAGCCCTCTGCCGCCGCGACGCGGCGCGCCCACTCCTTTGCGAGGGCGTCCAGGCGGCCCAGGACTTCCTCACGGGCGATGGCTTCGGACCGGGGTTCGAAGAGGTTGCAGTCTTCGAGGAGCTGAAGAGAAGGGACAAGGGAGGGGGACGGTGGGCGGCGACCAGCGCCTGCCTCGGCCCCTGCCGCCGCCTCGCGCCGGCGCCCGCAGCGCCCAGCGCGTCTCCGGCGCACGCCGCGGGGCGCACGCCGCGCGCCGGCGCACGCGCACGCGCCATCCGCCGCCCTCCACTCTCTCACCTCTTGCAACGCCCGCGAGTGCTCGGCATCAGCCTCGGTTGGCGGCGCCAGGGAGAGCGGCCGGATGAAGGGCTCGCCCAGGGGCGGCGGCGCGTGCGCCGCCGCCGCCGCCATGGCCGGGCGCGCGCCGGCGGCCGTCGATGCGGCGGGCGCTCGGTGGAGGCGCCAGACGCCGAGCGCGGCGGTGCGGCGGGCAGGGGAGGCGCGATGGGGTGTGACGCGAGCGCCGGCCGACCCGCCGCACACTCCGCCGCCCCAAACCTCCGCCTTCAATGCGTCCCGTCGCCCGCACCGGGCGCCCCACCCGCCCCACGCCCCGCCGCGTGACCCCGGCGCGGTCGCGCGCCGTGGCCGCGCGCGCCCTGCGCAACGTCGACGCCCCCGCCGCGCTCCTGTTCGACTGCGACGGCGTCCTCGTCGACACCGAGCGCGACGGCCACCGGCCGGCGTTTAACCAGGCGTTCAAAGAAGCGGGGCTGGACCATGAATGGGGGGTTGATCTGTACGGGGAGCTCTTGGAGATCGGTGGGGGCAAGGAGAGGATGGCCGCCTACTTCGCCCGCCACCCCGACACCGCGCCCTGGGGCACGGTGAAGGATGAAAATGCGAGGAAAGAGCTGGTGGCGGGGCTGCACAAGCGCAAAACGGACATCTTCATGGCCGCCGTCGAGGCCGGCTCGATGCCGCTCCGCCCCGGCGTCGCCCGCCTCGTCGCCGAAGCCATGGACGCTGGCGTCCCGGTCGCCATCTGCTCCACGAGCAACGAGCGCGCGGTGTCGACGATCGTCAGGGTCTTACTTGGAGACCGCGTCGCGGCCGCGATACCCGTCTTCGCAGGCGACGCCGTACCTGCCAAGAAGCCGGCCCCGGACATATACCTCCTCGCCGCAGACTCTCTGGGCGTCGACCCAGGGCGGTGCGTCGTGGTGGAGGACTCCGAAATCGGCCTCGCGGCCGCGCGCGCGGCCGGCATGCGCTGCGTCGTCACGCGCTCCGCCTACACCCAGGCCGAGGCCTTCGCTGGCGCGGACGCCGTGTTCGACTGCATCGGGGAGAAGGGGGAGGAGCGGTTTAGCCTGGACGACGTGTCGACGCCGGGGTCCTTTTGGCTCGCGCCCGCGACGCCCCGCGCCGCGTGAGGGACGGGAGAGGGTGATGGAGAGACGGGGGCACCCGCGCGGGACCGTGTGCAAGGGGGCGTTGCGTTTGCAGTGGGGCCGGGGCGCGCGGGTCAGTCCCCGCGCGGCACGGCGCGCTCGCACGCGCGCGCGCCGTTCCTCCTCCCTCCTCCCTCCCTCTTCTCACTCCATCGTCGCCGCGTCCTCGTCCTCGATCTTGGGGGCGAGGTAGAACGAGATGTGGCCGATGTCGTCGATCGAGTAGTTGACCACGATCTGGGGAGCACGAGGGGCGGGAACGCGGTGAGAAAAAAGGGGACTGGTCGGGGTCAAGCGCGAAAAAAAAAACACGAAAAAACACCACCCTCTCCCCCATTTCCCACCGGAAGCTCCTTGGACATGGACAGCGTGACCGAAGACGACAGCGGGGTCGCTTTGGCAAACGAGTTGAGGTAGCGTAGCGCAAAGGAGAGCGTCACAGGTTCCTGCACCTCGATGACCGTCGCCTCGTCCTTGCCGTCGGCCGCGGTGGCCTGCTTGAGGGTGACGTTGGCGGAGCCCATGTCGCCGGACGTGGAGAACTTGACGCCGTCCTGAGGGGCGAGGAGGGCGAGGGACAAAAGGGTGAGGTAAGAAACCCTAGCACAACCCTCACCCTCACCCTCACCCCAACCTCGTACCTTGGTCACAGCAATCACCACCGTGTCCCCGATCGACGCCAGGTCGCGCACGATGCGGGCGAACTCGGCGGACGGCATCTTGACCGTGGCCGCGTACTCGGTGTCGGGGATCCCGAGCTACGGAGGGAACGAGGGTGGTCGATAAACCCCTACCCCAACCCCTACCCCAACCCCAACCCCGACCCCTACCCCGACCCCACCTGCTCCGAGTCGATGTCCATGAGCTTGAGCTCAAAGTCGGAGATGCGCTCCTGCTTGGGCGACTCAAACATGAAGGTGACGGTGTCGCCGCCGTCCTCGGCCTGGGGGGCGGGGGGGGGGAGGGAGGGGTTGGGTCGGCGCGCGGGTTCCCGCCCGGGGCTCGGCGCCCAGGTTACCGCCCGGGACTCGGCGCCGCGCGCCGCGGCTCCGGCGACCACCCCGGCCCGGCGCAGGCGCCGCCGCCGCGACCGCCCGAGCCGCCCCCTCCCAAAAAAAAACGGCAGGAATCGCACCACCCCGTCCCCCCATTCGTTCTCGTCTCCCACCTTGAGCGTCACGACGTCGTCCGCGTTGGCGCACTTGAGCATCTTGGCCATGTTGACCATGTTGATGCCCATCGACATGTTGCGGTCGCACCGGTAGTGTTCAAACCCGTCGGAGCGGAGCTGGAGGGATGGGGTGGGGGGGTGGCGGGGAGTCCGATGCACGCGCTGGGCCGCGCGATGGGGGCGGCGATCGACCGATGTCCCGCGGTGGAGGCGGCGGGGCGGGCTGGGGGCGTGGCGCGGCGCGGGACGGCGCGCCGTGTTCGAGCGGCGCCGGCGACGCCGGCGGGGGGGTGTGCGGCCGCCGCAGGGCGCCCGTGCACCCCGCGCCAGTCCAGGACGCGACAAGCGACCGTGACGCGGTCGGCAGGGCGGGCAGAGGGGCGGCGCGGCCGCCAGCCGCCCGCCGCGCGCGGCGCGCGCATCGGCCCTGATGCGGGCGCCCCGCGCGCCGCAGCGCTCCCGCCGCGCCGCGCCCGCCCCACCACGCGCGCCATCGGTCGCGACCGCGAGCCGCGGGCGGCCAGCGCGCGCGCCGGGACGCCGGCGCGCCGCGCGCGCCGCGCGCATCACCCCACCCACCCTCCTCTCCTCCTCTTTCTCTCACGTTGAAGTTGACGAGCGACACGTGGGACGAGTCCATGGCCTGCATGCCAAACCCGGTGGCGGAACACTCGAGGTTGACGTCGGTCACCAGATCTTTGACGGCATCCACAACTTTCTTGAGCAGGACGCCCTGCTCCAGGCGGGCCTCGAACATGGTTGGAGGAGGAGGGGGTGGGGTGGGTGGGGCGGTGGGGAAGAGTGAGTGTGGAAGCGGCGCCGGCGCATTGCCACTCTCCGCGCCGCGCTCCGGCGCCCGCGCCCTCCCCCATAATGCCGCGCCCGCCGCCCACGTGCCACGGGTGCGGCGTGTCCGCGCGCGGCCCGCGGTCCCCGCTGCTCGAGTGCGTCGCGTGCCTCCAAGCCGACGCGCCCCGCCCCGCTGTCTGCTGCGGCGGCTGCTTCGAGAGTCACTGGGTGCAGCACAGAGACGGGTATGCGGGGGAGGGGTGGAGGGAGGGCGCGTGGCGGCCGCGCCCTCGCCGGCGCGGGCGCGGCCCCCGCGCCCCCGCCCGCGGGCGCCGCACCCGGGCGCCGCCGGGCGGGAGATGAAGCCTGGGACCGACCGACGGGCCCAATCCGCCTCCATCCCTTCCCCCAGCATCCTCCCCAACCCGACCTCCTCCGCCTCCCCTCGCTCCCCCGCCATGCCCTCAACCGCCCCCCACCGGTCGGCACTCGGTTCTCCTCCAGCCTTCATGGCGGGCGCCGGCCTGGGCTCCCCCCCGGGCCGCGGGTCGCCCGGCGGCGCGGCCGCGTTTGGCGTGCGCGCCGCCTCGGGCGGCCTGCACGCGTCGTACGCGTCCGTCGACTCATTTGAAATCGGGCGCGGTGCGGCGCCGCCGCCGGGGTGGGGGGCGGGAGGGGGTGGGGCGGGCAGCGCGGCCGCTGCCGCCGCCGCGAGACGGGACTGGTCATCCTATGCTAACACGACGGCCGCGGGAGGGCTGCGCTGACGGGTGGCGGCGAGAGAGACGCGCGAGGGAGGGTGGCGCCGGCGCCGGCGCCACCCTCCCTCGCGCGGCGCCCGTTTCCCGCGCGCGGCAGCGCTGTAATCGACTCGACCCATGCTTTCACACACGGCCGGAGCGGGGCCCGCGGCAGGCCCTCCCGCCCCGCCACCGCGCTAGTGCGGCTCGAGCGCCGCGAGCTCCGCTTTCAGCTGCTCCATCTTGAGCCCAGACCCCCGCCTCACTTTTGAGGCTGCATCCGGCGGCAACGACGCGACGAGGGCCTCAAACGCGGCGAGGGTGGCGTGCGTCGCGGCGTGCGCGGCGTCGTACGACGCTGGAAAATAAGTGGTGCCCGCGTCCTCGGCCGCGTCCTCCAGGTCGTCCCGGGCCGCGGCAAACAGGGCGTTGACCTTGTCGAGCTGTGGATGGGGGTGAGGGCGTGAGGGCGGGGCTGCGGTGGCCCATCCGTCGCCCGCCGCCGCCAATGCTCGCCTCGGCGTCGACGTCCGTCGCCAGCGCGCGGCAGCGGGGGGCGCCGGCCCCGCCCCGGGCCGCGCGCTTGAGGAGGGACGCGGCAACCGCCCGCATTGGGGAGCAAGAGTGCCGCACCTCTCCACTCCCGCCGGCGCGGCCCGCCATGGCCGCCCCGGCGCTGGAGGTCACGCCCACGGACGTGACGGGCGTCACGTTTTCGTTCTACACGGACGACGAGGTGGGAGAGAGCAGGGAAGAGGGGTGAATGGGGCCGACGCGGCGCAGCGCCGACGTTCCCCCTCCCTCCATCCTAGGTGCGCAAGCTGTCCGTGCGCCGCATCACGTCCCCCATCGCGCGCGATAACCTGGGTGTCGCGGTCGCGGGCGGCCTGTACGACCCGGCGCTCGGCCCGCTCGAGCCGTCGGAGCGGTGAGCGAGGTGGAGGGGGCCGTGGGGGCACCGCCCGTGCCCAAGGGGCGGCGCTGGCCATGCTTCATCGCGTGGGATGCGGGGGCGGCGCGGCGGCGGGCGCGGGGCCGAGCGGCGCGCGGCGGCCGCGATGGGGAGCGCGCCGCGGGCGCGGCCTAGTCGGGCGCGCGCTCGCGCCCGCAGGACTGCAACAGGCGCGCCACACCGCTGGCGGCGGGCGCGGAGGCCTGCGCTCGCTCGCCCCCCTCACCCCTACCCCCCTCCTGTTTTCAGGTGCGCCACCTGCGGCCTGACCGCGGCCGCGTGCGCCGGCCACTTTGGCCACGTCGACCTTGCGGTCCCCGTCTACAATCCGCTCGTGTTTGGGTGCGGGCGGAGAGGGGAAGAGGGGTTGGAGCGGGGCGCGGCGCCGTTCGCCGCTCGGCGCGCCGACCCCACCTCCGCCCTGCAGCACGCTCTACAAGCTCCTCAAAGCCACCTGCCTGCATTGCTTCCGCTTTCGCTCCGCCGTCGCCGACGCCGACCGCGCCGCGCTGCGGCTGGCCCTCTTGCGCGCCGGCCGTGCGGTCGACGCGGCGTCCGTCGGCCCGCCGCCAGCGGCCGCCGCGGCCAAAGCCGCGGCCGACGCTGCCGACGGCGGCGATGCAGGGATAGACGGCGAGGGCGCGGCCGACGCCCCGACGCGCGCGCGGTCGCCGTCGCCGCCGCCCCCGCCGCCGCCCCCCCCGGCCTCGGCCTCGGCCCCGCCCACCGCCACCACGCTCGACGCCGCGCGCGCCGCCACGCTCGATTTTTTCAAGCGGGTCCCCGCGTCCGTGTGCGCGACGTGCGGGTGCGTGTGCCCCGGGTTGAAGCGGGACGGCGCGTCGAAACTGTTTTTAAAGAGTCTCGACGCGGGCCGCGCCGCGGCCAACGACGCGCGCGGCACCCCCGTCGGGCCCCGCTTCGGGGACGAGGGGGAGGATCAGGCGGCGGAGCACGAGGAGCGCGCTCTGGAAGCCGCCGCCGCGGCCGCGGCGGCGTCCGGCGACGCGCCGCCCGCCGCGCGCGCCGCGCGCGGCGGCGGCGCCGCGGCCGCCGGCCTCCGCTACCTGACCCCCGCCGAGGCGCGGTCCATCTTGCGCCGCGCGTGGGCGGCCAACGAGCGCCTGCTGCGCGAGCTGTACGGGCGGGGCGTGGGCGGGCGGGAGGCGTGGCGCGCGGCGGCCGACCAATTTTTTCTGACGGCCCTCGCGGTCCCGCCAAACCGCCTCCGCCCGCCGTCCAAACTCGGCGAGGCCACGTTTGAGCACCCGCACAACATCGCGCTGGCCGGCATCGTGAGCGCGTCGGCCGGCGTCGCGGCGGCGGCGTCGGGTGGCGCGGGTGGCGGTCCGGACGTCGGCGCGGGGCTCGCCGCCTGGCTCGCCCTCCAAGCCGCCGCCAACTCGCTCATCGACTCCTCCGCCCCCGACGCCCGCCCGGGCGCGGTGGGGGTGCGGCAAGCGTTGGAAAAGAAGGAAGGGTTGCTGCGCAAGCACATGATGGGTGAGAACGATAGGGAAGAAGCGAGAAGGGTGAAACGAGCGGGGCGGCGGGCGCACACCCAAACCAACACCCCCCTCCCACCCACCCTCCCTCTTTCCCCAGGAAAACGGGTCAACTACGCCGCCCGCTCCGTCATCTCCCCCGACCCGTGCCTCCTGCCGCGCGAGGTCGGCCTCCCGCCCTACTTCGCGTGCCGCCTCTCGATCCCGGAGCGCGTGACGGAAGTCAACGCCGCCCGCCTGCGCGCCGCCGTGCGAGCCGGGGCGCGGGTGCACCCGGGAGCGCTCGCGGTCGCGGACGCGGGCGGGCGCGTGGTGTCGCTGGTGGGGCTCGCGCCGGCCAAGCGCGACGCGCTCGCGCGCTCCCTGCTCACCGAGGCCGCCGCTGGCGCCCCCCCCGGCGGCGGCCGCGTCGTGCACCGGCACGTGGTGGACGGCGACCTCCTCCTCACCAACCGGCAGCCGACTCTTCACCGCCCCGGCCTGATGGCGCACGCCGCGCGGATCCTGGTCGGCGAGCGCACCATCCGCCTCCACTACGCCAACTGCGCCGCCTTCAACGCGGATTTTGATGGCGATGAGATCAACCTGCACGCCCCGCAGGACGCGGCGGGGGCGGCGGAAGCGGCGGGCCTGGTCGCCGCGCCGTTTCAGTACCTCGCACCGACGTCCGGCTCCCCCGTGCGCGGCCTCATCCAGGACCACGTCGTGGCCGGCGCGTCGCTGGCGGCCCGGGGGACGGTGCTGGGGCGGGCGGCCGCGGCGCAGCTGGTGTGGGCGGCCGTCGCGCCGCGGCGCGCGGTGGAGACGGCGCGCGCCGGGTTGCCGCCGCCCGCGATTCTGAAGCCGGTCCCCGTGTGGACGGGCAAACAAGTGATATCGGCTGTGCTGGCCTCTGTCGCTGCCGGGCGCCCCCCCGTCACAGTCGACGCGGCGACCAAGACCGCGGGCGAGGCGTGGGGCGACGCCGAAGACTCGCGCCTCCGCATCCTCCACGGCGAGCTGTTGACGGGCACCCTCGACAAAGCGGCCTACGGCTCCGGCTCCCTCGTTCACGCCGTGCACGAGCTGCACGGCGCGGTCGCCGCGGACGACCTCCTCGGCGCCCTCTCCCGCCTCGGCACCGCCTGGCTCGAGATGAGGGGCTTCACCTGCGGCCTGGCCGACATGGGACTCGTGCCGGCCGCGGACACGGCGCGGGAAGGGCTGCTGGCGACGGCCGAGGCGGCGGCCGTCGCCGCGTCGGCCGCGTTTGTCGCGGGGACGGCGCCGCCGCCGCCGGCCGACCCTCCCCCCCCCCTTCTCGACCCCGCCCCCGTGCGCACCGGTCTGGCCCTCCTCTACCGCGCGTCCGACGGCGAGGCCGGCGCCGGCCACGACGCGGCGGCGACCCCCGCGCTCCACGCCATCGCGTCGGCCGTCGTGCGCGCGTGCCTCCCCGCCGGCGCGGCCGTCCCCTTCCCCGCCAACAACCTGGCCATGATGACTGGCACCGGTGCCAAAGGGTCGCTCGTTAATTTCAGTCAAATTGCGTGCCTGCTCGGCCAGCAAGAGCTGGAAGGCCGCCGCGTGCCGCGCGCGCCGTCGGGCGCGACGCTCCCCCACTTTGCGCCCCACGACCCCGGCGCGCGCGCGTCGGGCTTCATCGGGGACCGGTTTCTCACCGGCCTGAGACCCCAAGAGTACTACTTTCACTGCATGGCGGGGCGGGAGGGCCTGGTCGACACGACGGTCAAAACCGCGCGGTCTGGCTACCTGCAGCGCTGCCTCGGCAAGTGCATGGAGCCCGTCGTCGCGGCGTACGATGGCACGGTGCGGGACGACGCCGACGGGTCGGTCATCCAGTTTCGGTACGGCGGCGACGGCGTGGACCCAGCGGGCGCGGCGCTCGTGTCTGACTTTAAACTCGCCGCCGCGAACGCGCCCGCTCTTGCCGCCATGCTGGGCGCCGACGCCGCGCTCGCGACCAAGGGCGACCGCAAGGCGGCCAAAGCGGGGCTCAAGGGGGCGCGAGGAGATGAGCCGGTCGAACCGGCGCCCGGCCCCCCCCCGCCGTCGCCCGCGTTCGCCGCCGCTTTGGCCTCCTTCCTAGCCGACCCCGCGCACGCGCCCGCCGTCGCGGCCGCCGACGCCGACCTGACTGCGTGGTGGGCGGCCCGCGGCGCGCCCGGCACCGCTCCGACCCTCGAGCGCGTCGCCGGCCTGCGCGCGGCGCGCGCCGCGCTCGCGCCCGGCGAAGCCGTCGGCGTCCTCGCCGCCCAGTCCATCGGCGAGCCCTCGACCCAAATGACGCTCAACACGTTCCACATGGCGGGCCGGGGCGACGCCAACGTGACGATGGGGGTGCCCCGGTTGCGGGAACTTTTCATGAGCGCCGCGCGCCGCGCCGCGACGCCCGCGATGGACCTGCCGCTGCCGCCGGCCGCGCCTCCGGCCGCCGCCGCCGCCCTGGCGGCCCGCCTGCGGCGGGTGCGGCTGGCGGAGGCGCTCGACGGGGTGCGCGTCGAGGAGGCGCCGGCCGACGCGCGGGGCGGGGGGCCGGCCGAGCGGACCTACACCGTCACCCTCGCCGTCTCCCCCCCGCCCGCCGCCGACTTTGCCGCCGTCGAGGCCGTGTTCCTGGACCGATTCGTGCCCGCGCTGCGGGCCGCGGTCGCGGCCGCGCTGCGGAAGGCTGCGGCGGGCGGCGCTGGGGACGTGCGGGCGACGGCGGCGCGGCGGTCGGGGTCGCCCGCCGACCGCGCCGCCGCCGATGCCTCCACGCCGCCGCCGGCGCCCCCTGTCAAACCGTCCAAGGACGGCGAGGACGAGGACGCCGAGGCGGACGCGGACATGGAGGAGGGGCGCCTCGCGTGGCGCGGCGGCCGCGGCGGCGGCGACCGCTCCGCGGCGCACGCCGCGCCGGGCGACGGCGACGCCGAGGCAGGAGCGGGGGATGGCGGCGACTCGGACTCGTCGTCATCGAGCGAGGGCGAGGGCGACGGCGACGGCGACGGCGAGGTCGCCGGCGACGGCGCCGCCGCCGCGGCGTCGCGCGCCGACCCTCGCTCGCGCACCGTCACCGTCGTCCTCCGCGTCCCGCCTTCCGCCCCCCGCCTGCTCATGCTCGCCCTGGTGGAGGCCGTGGCGGCGGCGACCACGTTGCACGCCGTTCCCGGCGTCGACCGCGCGGTCGTCGCGGCGCCGCCGCGCGCGGCGTGCGGTTCCGCCCGTCCCCCTCTCGTCGTCCAGGCCGACGGCGTCAACCTGCACGGCGCCTTTGCCGCCTGCCTTGAGGCCGGCGTGCCGGACGCGGCGGCGGGCGTGACGACCAACTGTGTCGGGAGCGCAATGGCGGCGCTCGGCGTCGAGGCCGGCCGCGCCGTTCTGACTCGCGAGGCCGCCACCCTCTTCGCCGCGTACGGCATCGCCGTCGACGCCCGCCACATCGCCCTACTCGCCGACTTCATGACGCACCAGGGCGGGCACCGGCCGTGCACGCGCGCTGGGGTGGCGTCGAGCGCGAGCCCCTTGCTGCGCGCGTCGTTCGAGACTGCCGCCCATTTCCTCGCCGACGCCACCCTGGCCCGCGAGCCCGACACCCTGCGCTCGCCCGCGGCGCGCATCGCGGTGGGGGCGCCGGTGCGGGTGGGGGCGGGGGTGGCGGACGTGTTGGTGCGGCTTTGAGCGAGGCGCGCGGCGCGGGGGGAGGACGCGGGGGTCGGCTGGCGGCGTGTTGGATCGGTTCCTGCTTCGCGCGCGCACGCGCTCTCTCTCGCATTGGTTCGAGGGGTCGTTGCGCTGTCAGCGGGTTACACACGGGGCGTCGCGGGGGGAAGTGGGGTCGTCGCGCGGGGGCGCGCCGGCGTCGGTGGGGTCGGTGGGGGGGGCGTTGAGGTGAGGAAGGGGTGGCAAAGCGGGCGGTGTGCGGGCTCTGCCCCCGCCGTCGCCGCGCGCTGGGGGCGGGCGACGGGTGGGGGGCGGCGAGACCGGCCGGAAGGAGAAGGGGGTGGAACGGGGGCGGCCGCGCCGCCCGGGGGCGGCCCGCCCGCGGATCCAAAAAAGGGCGCCACGCGCGCCGGGGCCCAAAACGGGCGCCCGCCTTTCACGGCGCGGGCGGGCCGAGGGAGCACGACGCCACGCGCGACACGCGCACGCCCGCCGCGGGCGACGCGCCAGCGCCGCACAGGCGCGTGGGGCGCACGTTGCCGGCCGCGGCCGCCGCGTGCGCGGGCGTGAGCGGGGTCGCGGGCGCGGCCGCCGCGCGCGGCGGCGTGCGGCCGGGCGCCGACGGCGTCGCCGGCGCGCCGCCGCCGCCCTCGCCGCCGTCGCCGGCGGCCGCCTTGGCGGACGCGCGCAGGCGCGCGTTCAGGTCGGCCAGGCCGGAGCCGCGGGAGGGCGGGGAGAAGGGGGCGGACGCGGGGACGAGGGAGAACGGGAGCAACCGCGTCGGCGGGCGCCGCCCAGCGCCCGCGGGCGACGGGCCGGCCGACCGGGGCGCGTGCTGGCCGACGGGCGTGAGCGGGAGGCCGGCGGGGAGCGGCGGGTCGGCGGACGGCGCGCCCGCGCCGCGCGCGCGCTTGGCGTCGCCTCCCTTCTCCTCGCCCCCCCCAAACAGCTCGGCAGGGTTGAGGAACGCCACCATGGGCGGCAGCGGCGGCGGCGAGTAGGCGGCGTGCGCGTGCGCGTTGTTGAGGGCGGCCGCCGCGGCGCCCGCGCCACGCGGCGACGCGCAGGGCACCAGGCCGCCCGCGCCCGCGGGCGTGGGCTCGATCCAGGGGGAGGGGGGGGGGTGTTCGGGGAAGGCGGTCGCGGTGGCGGGCCTAGGGAGAAAAGGGAGTGGGGGTCGGGTCGGCGGCGCGCCGCGCAGTTGCCGCGCCGCCCGCTCTCTCTCTTCTGTCTCTCTCCCTCTCTCTCTCTCTCCCTCTCTCTCACCAAGCTGAATCGCAGACGAGGGCCTCAACGAGGGCGGCGTCCAGGGCGGCGCCGGTGAGCGCGCAGTCGGCTGGAGGGGGAGCGGGGAGCCAAAAAAGGGCGCCGGGTCGGCGACGGGGCGCACGCGCCGCGCGCGCGCCCCGGTCGCGCCCCCGCCCGCCCGCCCGCCCGCGGGACGATGTGGTGACATCGCCCGCGGTCGTCGGGGAGGGTGGCGGGCGCCCGATCGGGCGCGCCCGGCGCGGCAGCGCCACCCGCGGCCGGCGTTGCCGTCCGCAGCGAAGGCACGCGCGCGCCCGCGCGCCTCATTCTCCCGCTCAAGCGCCGGTGCGCGCTTGCTGCGCGCTAGGTGGGGGGCGGCGGCGGCAGGGGGGCCAATCGCCGCGCCGGCGCGCGGCCAGACCGATGGGCACGCACGCGCCCCGGTTGCGGCGCCTCTGCCCCGCGCCCCGGGGCGCGCGCGGGCGACGCACCCGTCATCGCGCAACCGCGGGGAGGGAGGGCGCGGGCCGCGGCGCGCCGGGGGGAGTGTCAGCACGCCAAAGCGTCTCGGCGGCGCCCTATCACCGACTTTGCCCCCCAAAAAAGGTGCGCCAGGGTGTACCGGGGTGGGGTGTGGCGCGTTGCACGCCGCCCCACCTCCCTGCCCCGGCCGCAAACGCGCGTTCCAGCAATCCTTCCCGCCCCCCTCAACCCCCGCCGCCGCCGCCGCCCGCCTGCTGCTCGCCGCAGACGCCGTGCGCCTCCTGCAGCTTGCGCAGGTCGGCCTCCTGCTGCTTGAGCGAGACCTGGGGATCGAGGAGGAGTGGGGCGCGTGGGCGGGAAGGACGCTGGGCGAGGCTCCGCCCCCGCAACCCCCCTCCCCCCCCTCCCACCTTTTTGTGCTGTTTCGCCGCGTTGAAGTAGAGCACGATGAGGTACCGGTTGCCCACGTTGAACCCGGACAGGTGGTCGGCCGCGGCCTTGGCGTCGTGCACGTCCTCGAAACACACGTACGCCGTCCCCTTGGTCGTCCGCGCCGCCCCCAGCCGCACCTGCCGGATCGCGCCGTACTTGCCGAAGAGGGCGTATAACTCTTCGCCGGTCGTGTTGAAGGGGAGGTTGCGCACGTAGAGGATGCTGGGGGGGGGGAAGGCGTCGGTTGTTTTGTGCCGGGGTCCGGCGCCCGGCCGGCCCCGCCCGCGGGCTCGAGGCGAGCGCCGGCCGGCGCGCGCGGCGCAGACAACGCGGCCCCGGGGCGGGATGGCCCGCGGCGCGCGCGGCGGCGCGCCGCCAACGCGCCCGCCGCTCCGACGCCAGCACCACAGCGCCCACGCCCCCCATACTGACGCACCGGTTGACCTCGGGCGGCAGCCGCCCGCGCGGACGCGCCTCGGCCATCGTCGCCGCCGCGCCGCGCACGGCGCGCGGCGCCAGTCGCGGGCCGGGTTGCGGCGCGCGCTGGGGAGGCGCTGGTCGGCCCGCCGGCGCGGCCGCGGGCGCCGGGAGCGTCGAAAGTGTGGCAGCAGCGCAGGCGCGCCCTCCGCGACCACTCCCGCGCCGCGGGCGCGGTCTCCCCCGTCGTCGCGCGGTTTGTGGCATTGAGCTTGACGCACGCCGGCCGTCTCCAGCATTCGCCAGCGCATTGCCCGCCTACGGATCAACGCTCCGCCCTTCCCTCCCCAACCATGCCCCTCCCTCCCCCAATCCTCGCCCACCTGCGCCTGCTGGCCGACGCGTGCGGCCGCACGCCGGCCGCGCCCGACGCGCCCCTGTGGGGGCGCCTCTTTGCCCTCCCCCCGCCCTCGACGCTCACCGGGCTGCCGCCCGCCGCGCTGGAGGACGCGCTGGAGGAGTACTATGGAGCGCTAGGTGAGGGAGGGATGGTGGTGGGGTGGGAGGCTTGGAGCGGTGGTGGGGAAGAGAGACAAGGAGCGCCCCCGCCTCGACCTGGTCGTCCAGGCAAAACTTTTCACCCCCCCCCCCCCTCCCCTCGCACCTCCCGCGCAGTCGCCAACGCCGACCGCACGCGCAACTTTGACTCCCTGCTGCGCGCGACCGCGGTCGCGGTCCGGGAAGCGGCCGAGGCGACCGGCCCGCACCCCGCGACCGCGGCCGCCGCGCGGCGCGCCGCCGACGCGGCCGCCCTCGCGCGCGCCCTCGTCAAGCTCGCGTCCCATCGGCTGGACGCGCGCCGCCTGGCGGCCGTCGCGGGCGGCGGCGGCGCGGACGCGCTCGCAGGCGCGGCGCTCGCGGCGCTCGGGGCGAAAGGGTGGCGCCGGCCCTTGGACGCGCCCTCGTACGCGCTACACGTCGAATTATGCCACGTCCTGCTCGCCCTGGCGTCGTCCGTGCTGTACACGCCGCCCGGGGGCGGTCCACCGCCCGCGGGCGCGCACCCGCTCGCCGACGCTCTCGCGCGCCCGCGCGCCGACGCCGGCCCTGCGCTCGCCGGCCTCATGGCCCACATCGTGGGCCGCCAAACCCCGCCCGCCGGCGCGGGCGTGGGGAGGGCGGCGCCGACCGAGGTGGGGGCCGGGCCGCCGCGGCCGCCGCCCGGCCGCGCCGTGCGGCTGCTGCGCGCCGCGGTCGCGGCCGTCGCGGCCGCGCGCCGGGCGGCGGCCAGTTTGTTGTCGCGGCCGGCGATCGAGGGGGAGAGGGGGCCGCTGGCGGACGCCGCAAGGGCGGCGGCGCTGGTGCTCCTGGCGGCGCGCGCGCCCGCGCGCGGCGCGGCGCCGCCCTACGCGTCCGCGCTCGCCGCGCTCATGCCGGACGATGCAGGCACCGATGCGGCGTCCGTGGAAGCGCCGCCGCCTCTGGCCTCCCGGCCATCGGCCGGCGGCGCCGCCCCCCCCGCGGCCGCGCCGCTCGCCGCGCTCGCGTCCGCGCTCGCCGCCGGCGCCGGCGGCGACGCGGACGCCCTCCTCCTCTACTTCCTCCTGCACGGCTGCCCCGCGTTTAAAGCACACGTGCTGGGGGGAAGCGGGGCGGGGTCGGTGGCGGTCGCGCTGCCGCTGCTGCGCGCGCTCCACGCCGCGTCGCCCGCGCGCGCGCCGCGCGCGGGCGCGCTCGGGGCGCCACCGCCACCCCGCCCGCCTCCCGCCCGCACCTACATGCTGCTGGTGGACCTGCTGCTGCTCACGCAGGAGCCCGCGTTCTGCGAGGCGGCCAAGGCGCGGGTCTCGGCGCGCGACGCGTCTTTTTACGTGGAAGCGTCCCTCCGCGCCCCCTCCGCCGCCGCCCTGGCCACCGCCGTCCTCATCGGCGCCGCGCACGCGGCGTTGGGGCGCGGGGGGAGGGACGTCTACCAACTGACGACCGCGCTCGCGGCCGCCGCCAACCTCGCGCCCGCCGCCGCCCCCCTCCCGCCCCACGTCGGCTCCCGCCTCGTGCGCTTGGTGGAGCGGCTGGCCGCGCGCCACGCGCGCCTGGCGGCGGCGGGCGACCCCGAGGCGCGCGTCATGGAGGACTTGACGCGCGTCGGCCTGGAGGTGGTGGCCGCCGCGGCGGCCGCCGCGCTGGCGCCCGTCGGCGGCGGTGGCAGAGGCGCGGCCCCTCCCAAGCCCGCGCCCGACCCCGCGGCGGCCGACCTGGTGTACGCGCTGCTGCACCGCGCCGACGCGTTTGCGCTGCTCACCGCGCACCCCCGCTTCTCCGACCTCGCCGGCAACGTCGCCGCCGTCACCGCCTTTTTCGGGGGCCGCGTCGATGCCGCCGCCGCGGGCGCGCCCGAGGCGCTGTCGGCGGGCGAGGTCATGGACGCGCTCCGCGCGGCGCTCCCCGACTGGCCCGCCGGCGGCCTCGCCCCCCTGCCCGACCTCTCGTTCGCGTACGAAGAGGAGGCCGACGCGGCCGACTTCTTCCTGCCGGCCGCGTGGGGCGCCGCGCTGCGGGCGACGGGCGGGCGGTGCGGGTGGCCGCTCGGCGCGGTCGCGCTCTTCCCCGCGGCGCCGTCCCTGCCGCCGTCGGCCGACGGCGGCGGCGGCCCCGGCCTCGACCTCGCCGACGCGGCCGCGCTCGCGTCGGCGGCGTCGGTCGACGGGGGCGCGGCAGTGGAGAGCGCGGTGTGACGCGCGGGGCGTGGCTCCCCGCGGTGTGCGGGCGGTGCGAGCAGTGCGACAGACCCGGCCCCACCCTGCCGCCCCCACCACCCTCCATCAATCAAACACGGCGTCCAGGTCGAGGTCGGGGTCGAGCAGGCGCGCGCCGAGGAACGAGACGTCGACGCCGTCCAATATCAAATCCTCCAAGACGCCCGCCATCTCCGCATCCTCCCCCAGCAGCACCGCGCCGGCCACCGCGCCCCGGTGCAGCAGGATGCGGGCAAAGCCGGCGTCGGTCTCGCGCACGTACGAGGCGAGGGTGGCGGCGTCTTCTTTTTCCAGCCCTTGCCCATCGTACCGCCCCAGCAGCACGGCGCGCGCGCCCGCGAAGGTGGTCGCGTGCGCAAACAGCTCCAGGGACAGGCCGCGATCGGCGGGCGGGACGCCGGCCATGGCCGCGCCGGCGAGCGCGCCCAGCGCGCGCGCCTGCGTCCACAGGCGCATCTGGAACCAGTGCGCCCCGGCCGCGTCCGGGCGCACCGTGGCCGCGTCTCCGGCGGCATACAGCGCGGGGTGGGAGGCGCGCGCGTCGGTGTCGACCCAGAGGCCGCCGTCGGGCGCGCGCGCGAGCGACGCTGGGAGCCACGCGGTGTCGGGGGCGACGCCGACCGCCGACACGACGGCGTCCGCGGGGAACGAGTCCCCCGTGGACAGCGTGACGGTGATCGGCCAGTCGCCGGGGCCGGGGGAGGCAACGTCGGACACTGTAGCTAAAAGGCGCACATCGAGAGCGCCGCGCCGCCCTTGTCCGCCCGCCGCCGCGGCCAAGGCGTCAGCCCAGCCGGGGCCGGCGGCGGCGCCAAATCCGGCGCGAGCGGTGGTGGTCGTGGTGGTGGGGGGGGCGGCTTTGGCAGTGGGCGCGGCGGCGTCCCCACCACCCTCCTCCTCCCCCTCCCGCGCCGCCACCAGCCGCCGCGCCAGCCACGCGGCCGCGTCCGCGTCAAAAAAGGCGTCCCCCACGTGCCCATGCTTGGCGGCCCACACGACGTCGACGGCCGAGAGGGCGGCCGCGAGGCCGAGCGCGATGCCGCCGTTGCCGGCGATGACGACGCGGCGCGCCCCCCGCAACTCAGCCGCCAGCGCGTGCACGGAATCTGTATCCCGCAGCACGCGCACGGCGGGGTGGGGGTGGGCGGCCCGCGGGCGGGCACCGGTCGCGGCGCACACGAGCGCGAACGAAAACGACCGCCCGTCGACCAGCGTCAGCACGCGCGCCTCCAGGTCCAACGACGCGGCCTCGCCCTGGACGATGGTCAGGTTGGGGGGGGCGAAGGATGAGGCGTCGACGGTGGCGACTGAAGAAAAAGAAGGGGGGTGGCGGGGTTGAGTTCATAGCGCCTGCCGCGGCCACAGCTCCCTGCCCGCCCCCACCGACGCACTGTCGAACGATTCCATATGTTTGGTAAGGCGCACGACGTTGACCGCGGTCTGGAAGGCGGGGAGACGGGGTCGGCGACGGCGCCCCACCTCCTTTATCTCTACTTCTTCCTCCACCCTCCATCCCACACACCTTAACGGTCGCGTCTCGGGACACCAGGACGACGCGCGCGTCCGGGCGCGCCGCGCAGAGCGCCGCGGCGCACGCGGCGCCCGCGACGCCAGCGCCGACGACGACCGCGGTCGCGCCGTGGGGCAGGCCCGGGGGCGCCTGAGCGTCGAACATCACGCCGGCGCGCGCCGACGCGGCGAGAGTGTGGTGCGGGCTCCGCAGCGCCGGCGTGTGCCCTGGCCACTCTGCCCCACCCCCAATTGGCCGCCCGGCATGGCGCCGCCGTCGGCGCCCGCGCCGTGGCCGGCGCCGCCGGCGAGGCTGCGGGCGGGCGAGGTGGTGGTGACGGCAGGCAGAGCCGCGCCGCGCGGGGAAGACCCGCCCAAGCCGCCGCGCGAGCCGTCGGCGGAGCCGACGGATGACGCGGTGCGAGTTGTGGGCGGTCGAGCGTGGCGCGTGGGCCCGGCCACCCCCAGGGCGCCAAACCGACGCGCGCGCTCGTTCGCTCCCTTTCCTCCCTCAGCCGCCCGCCGACGACGACCTCCTGTCCCCCGGCCGCCGCATCGCCGTCGTCTCCACGGCGGCGCCCCCCTGGCTGACCGGGACGGCGGTGAATCCGGCCTTGCGCGCCGCCTTCCTCGCCGCCGCGCGGTCTGCGCCGGCCGTCACCCTGGTCGTCCCCTGGCTCCCCGCCGCCGACCAAGCGGAACTGTTTCCCAATGGCACCACCTTTGCCGCGCCCAGCGACCAGGAGGCCGCGCTGCGCGCGTGGGTGGAGAGCCGCACCGGCACCCCCCCCATGTTCGCCGTCTCCTTCTACCCCGCGCGCTACGACCGCACCCTGCTCGGCGTGTTTCCAGTGGGCGACCTCACCGCGGCCGTGGCCAAGCTGGCGCCGCGGTCGATCATTCTGGAGGAACCGGAGCACCTCACGTGGCACCACGCCGGCCCCCGTTGGACGTCGCTCTGCCCCCACGTCACCGGCGTCGTGCACACAAACTATCGCGAACTCGGGGACCGCAACGCGGGGCCGGTCATGGGGTGGCTCGCCGGCGGCCTCGCGCGCTGGCTCGCCGCGGCGCACTGCCACGTGGTTGTCAAGCTGTCGGACGCCATCCAACCGTTGCCGCGGTCGGTGACGGCGTGCGTGCACGGGGTGGCGCCCGCGTTCCACGCGGTCGGGGGGGGGGCGCGCGGCGGCGGCGACCCCTCGACCCCGCGCTTTGCCCTGGGAGCCTACGCCCTGGGCAAGGTCGTTTTCGGCAAGGGGTGGGAGGAGCTGGTCGCGCTCCTGGCGGCGTCCGCGCCACGGCTGGACGGGGCGCGCGTCACCGCGTTCGGCGCGGGCGCCGCGCTCGCGACCGTCCGCGCGGCGGCGGCCGCCGCGGCCGCCCCCCTCGATTTTCGCCCCGGAGCGGACCATTTGGACCCAGCGCTGCGGCCGTACCGCGCGTTTGTCAACGCGTCGACGTCCGACGTCGTGGCCACCACGTCGTTGGAGGCCCTCGCGATGGGCAAGTGGCTCGTCTGCGCGGCCCACCCGTGCAACGAGTTTGCGGCGACCTTCACCAACTGCCTGACCTACACGAGCGCGGCCGAGTTCGGCGACGCCCTCGCGCGGGCCCTCGCGACGGAGCCGGCGCCGCTGACGGCGGACGAAGCCGCCGCCCTCACCTGGGAGGCCGCCACCCACCGACTGGCCGCCGCGGCGCGCCTGCGCCCCGCGTCGGGGCGGCCTCGCGCGGCGGCGGCGGCGGCCGCGGCGGAGGGCGCGTTTGCGCGCGCATATTCGGCTGCCTTGAAAGTCGAGCCCCTGCGCGTCGCGGTCGGCGCGGGAGCCCGCACAAAGGCCGCGCCCGCCGACGGCCTGACCTACGCCCCGCCCCCGGGGCGCGATTCAGAGGCGGGGGGTGGAGGGCTCGGCGCGGCCCTGGTCGCCCTGGTCTCGGCGCGGCCGACCGTGCGCGTGGGCGCGGGCGGCCTCGCGCTCGAGTGGGGGTCGGGCGCGACCGACGCGTGGGACTGGCGGTGGCGGCGAGCGTGAGCGAGTGACGGCGCGTGTGACGGAGAGCGCGAGTCGAGAGCGTGGAGTCGCGCGCGCCGCCACAACCCGCCCAGCCACCTCCAGCCCCCCTCCCACTCGCCGCCATGCCCTTTGCCATTCGCGCCCCCGTCTCCGCCCCGGTCGCGGCCAAGGTACGGGCGTGCGGCGCGGATGGCGGCCGCTGGGGCGAGGAGCTTTTTGTGCCGCCCCGCCCCTGGGCGCCCTCCATTGACGCCTGCCTCCCCGCCGACGAGTGCTTTGGCACCGTTTGAGGCCGTGGTGGGGATGGCTTTGCGCGGCACGTCCTGTGCGCGCCGCGCGGGCGCGCCACCCGACCCGATCGCCTCCCCCCCGGTGTCCGCCCCGCCCACCCCCTCCCCGACCCCCCACCCCCCTCCCCACAGCCCGCCGCGGCCCCCAAGGTCCCCCTGGTCGTCCGCGCCGCCGCCCTGGCGGCCGCCACCATGATGTTGGCCACCCCCGTCTTCGCCGCCGACGTCAAGGACGCCGTCTGCGCGCGCACGCCCACCGCCAAGATCTGCCTGCGCGACTCGGCCAAGCGCTGATGAGTTGAGGGGAGAAGAGTGGGTTGAGCTGGGCGGTGGGGGTGAGAGGCGGCGCAAGCGCGCTGTCTCTTTGCGCCTGCCCCTGTAACCACAGGCCTGCGCCCGGCTCGGCGGCCCCGGTCGATGCAGTGGCGGTGGGCACAGGGAGGGACACAGCGCGGCCCGCTCCGTCTATTTTTCACACGAGCGCGGCCAGCAACCCGTCGAGCTCCGCCCCCCCGGGCACCGCCACCCTCTCCACGTCCGCGGGCGCGTACTCGGCCGACAGCAGCGCCGCCACCTGCGCGCACGCTTCCCGCACGTTCCCCTGCACCGGCCCCCAGAGCGCCGCCCGCGCGCCCGCGTCGGGCACGTAGAGCGCAGCTTTTGACGCCAGGCGCGGCATGTCGGCCGTCAGGCGGCGCCGCGTCTCGGCCGCCGCGTCGGCGACGCGCGCGGGCGCCGCAAACGCGTGCTCCCCGAGCCGCCGCCCGCCCCCGCCCCCCGCGCGCACGGCGGTCACCTTGGTGATGAAGGAGAGCAGGGGCTCGACCGCGGTGCGGGTCGCGTTCAAAATGAAGGCGTCGCACGCGCCGCGCAGCGCGGCGTCGAGCTCGGCGCCGCCGTCGGCGCGCGTGGCTCGCGCGCGCGGGGCGACGCTGGCCGCGGCTGCGGACGCGATGGAACCAAAGCTGGCGCGGCCGGCGAGGGCGGCGCGGGCGGCGGCGGTGGCGGGGGCGAGGTCGAACGAGACGTCGATGTCGGCCGGGCCGTTGCCGCCCCCCCCCCCGCTTCCCGCGGCGTGCAGGCGGGACCGCAGGGCGAGAAGAGCGCGCGCGGCGAACAGGTGGCCGTCGGCCGGCGTGGCAGCGGCCGCGACGGCGGCCGCGCCGGCGCGCACTGCACGGGCCGCCTCGACCGCCGCGTCGGCCGCGAGCCCCGCGCACACGCTCGCCCCCACCGCGCCAGCCACCGCGTCCAGCAGGGCGGCCGCGCGTGAGACGGGGGGGTAGAGGGGGAGGGCGGCGTCGGACGCCCAGCGGGAGGGGGACGCGGTGGTCGGGGCGGCGCCGTCGGCCGACGCGGACGCCGCCGCGCGCTCCAGGACGCCAGGGTAATCCACATCCTCTTTCGAAGGCACATAGGACCCAATGGCGTCCTTGATAAACGCCTGGGCGCGAAAGGCGAGCCGCTCCTGCGCGTCGGCGGCCGCGCACTCGAGCGCGGGGCGCGCGGCGGCGCGGCCCGCGGCCGCGGCCGCCGACCCGCCGCCACCTCCCGAGGCCGCCGCCTCCCGCAACGCGGCCACAACATCCACCAGGTCGTCAATCGAATCCAGGCGCACGACCAGGGGGCGCAGGGCGTCGTGCAGGTGCGCGCCGAGCGGGCGGAGGAGCGCGCCGAGCTCGGTCGCGGGGCCCCCACCCCCCGCCGCGCCGGCCGCGCCGCCAAAAACTGCTGCATAGAGGGCCGCTTCCGCGGACGCGACGTCGGCAAGGGCGGCGGCGCCGGCGGCGGCGAGGGCGGCGGGGCCGGCGGCCGCGGGCGCGGCGCGCACGCGCGCCGCGACGCGCGCGCCGGCGGCCGCGGCCCGCGCGTCGCAGTAGAGGCCGCGGCAGTCGGCCAGCAGCGCGGCAAATTCGGGTCTGCCGGCGCGCGCCGCGACGCCGGCGAGCAGCGGGCGCAGCGCGGGCTCGGCCGCGGCGCGGAAGCGCACGTCGGCGAGCGCGTCGGCGCCGCCGCGCGCGGGCAGCGCGGCGACGGCCGCGCCACCCGCGGCCGCCGGGCCCGCCTCGCCCGCGGCCGCTGCCACCGCGGCCTTGAGCAGGGCCGCGACGCGGGCGCGCGCGGCGCCGGCGCCGCGCGCGGCGAGCGCGCGCAGGCGCGCGGCGGCCGCCGGCGCGTCTGCGTACGCGGGGCGGGCGAGCACCGCTTCCAGCGCGCCATCCACCGCGGCCAGCACGTCCATGAGCTTGGCGTCGTCGGCGGGGGTGGGGGGGGTGGAGGCCGCGGCGGCGGTCAGGGCGTGGAGGTCGGCCGCGGCGCGGTCGGCCGCGTCGAACGGCGCGAGCCGCGCCGCGAGCGCGCGCGCGCGCGCGCGCGCCGCGTCGCGCGCGGCGACCGCGTCGCCCGCCGCGCCGCGCAGGGCGGCGGCGCGGGACGAGACACGGGCGTGGGCGTCGACGAGGGCGTCCAGGAGGGAGGAGGCGGCGTCGGCCTGGAGGCGGCGGGGGGGGGTCGAGTGGCGTGGTCTGCACGGGGAGCGCAGTCTCCTCGTCCCTTCTCCCGCCCTCCCACCCTCCCACTCCCTCACCTTGTCCACCAGCGCCTGCACCGCGTCGGAGCGCGCGTCGAGCGCGGCGGCGGCGGCCGCGTGGCCGCCCTCGGCCGCGGCCGCACGCGCGGCCTGCAGGCCCGCCCACCACGCGTCGAATTGGGCCGCGCTGGCCAGGACGGCACGGTCTAAGGCTTCGGGGGTTGGTACCGGTGGAGGGCCGGCCGAGGCGGAGCGCGCGCGCGAGGCGGGAACGGCCGCCGCGAGCGCCGCTGCGCGCGGCGTGGCCGCGTCCGCGTCCGCGGCCGGCGCCGGGACGGACGCCGCCAGCGCCGCGATGGCGGCCTCGTCGCCGTCGTCCAGGGGGGCGGACGAGTCCCAGTCGGCCTGAAGGGTAGGAGAAGGGAGGGGGGGGTTTGGGCGTCGCCAGCGGTCGCGCGCTTTGATTCATGCCTCTCCCGCATCCGCGCCGCTACTCTCCCCTCGCCCTCGCTCACCACGCTGAACGCGGGCGCCGCCAGCGGCGGCGCGGGCAGGGGCTGCGCCGCGGCCATTCGATCGGGGCCGAACCGCGGCGGTTGACGCCGCCCGGCGATGCGGCGACGGGCAGGAGGGAAGGGGCCGGGCGCTTGGGGCACGAAGGGGCGTCTTTCGACGCCCGAAGAGAGTGGGCGCTGATTTGATGCGCCGCGCACTTCGCGTGCCCACAAAACGCGCCGGCGGCGCGGGAGCCCGCCTCCCACCGTCTCCGCGCCCGTCGCGCGCAGCGCCCACGGGCGTGGGGCGCGGGCCGAGCCCGACTCGCAACGCCGGCGGTTCTCCGCCGGCTGCCCGGGCTCCGGCCGACTCGCCGTCGCCCCGGTTGTCGTCTCCGCACATCCGCCCATCTAGTTGGATGAACGCCGGCGGCTTTGGCGGCTTTGGCGCCCCCGGCGCGCCGGGCGCCGGCGTGCCTCCCCCCCAATTTGGCGCGTTCGGCGCCACCCAGCCCGTTTCGTCGCCTCCCGCGTTTGGCGGCGGCTTTGGCGGCGGCGCGGCCGCATTTGGCGGCGGCGCGGCGTTTGGCACGCCAGCGTCGACCGCGCCCGCGCCCGCGTTTGGCTTTAGCGCCGCGCCTGCGACCGCGCAGACGCTGTTCGGGGCGAGTGCGCAACCCGGCACGTCGCCCGGCACCGGCTTCGGCGTGGGCGTGGCTGGTTTTGGCGCGCCCGCGCCACCGTCGTCGACCTCGCTGCGCCACGACGCGCCCTCGTTTGCGTTTGGCGCTGGCGGTGCTTCTTCTACTCCTGCGCCCATGTTTGGCGCGGCCGCGGCCGCGCCGACCTTTGGCGGCGGCTTCAGCGCGCCGGCGCCGGCGCCCGCGTTCGGTGGCGCTGCCGCCGCGCCCGCCTTTGGCGCGGCCTCCTTCTCCACCGCGCCCACGTTTGGCGCTGCGTCGACCGGCTTTGGATCCGGCATCAAGGTCGTGGGAGGCGGCTCCTTTGGCGCCCCGGCTGCGTCCGCGCCACCGACCTTTGGCGCCGCCGCCGCTCCTCCCGCCGCCCACCTGGACGCCGAAAAGGCGGCCGCCCTGGCCAACATGCCGTCCTTCGTGGGCGGCGGCAGCGGCGGCTTTGGCGTGCCTGCGCCGGCGGCCGGCCGCGGGCGCGACCGCGGCCGCCCGCCCTCTGGCGACGACGCCGACGACGCCGCCGCCAAGGCGCGGCGGGCTGCAAGGTTTGGCGCCACGGCATCCGCCCCCGCCCCCACTCCAATCTTTGCCGCCGCGGTCGCGACCCCCCTCCCCCCCTTTACCACCCCTGACGACGACGCCGACCCCACCCTGCGCGGCGCCATCGTGGGTACGTGCGACGCGATGTGCCCGGCGGCCGAGGTGGAGCGCCGGGAGCGCATCGAGGACGTGGCGGTGTTTGAGCGGCCCGACCCAAGCGTCGCGCGCACGTCGCCCGCGCTCGCCGTCAAGAAGTTTGCGCGCAACATCGAGCAGGACCCCGCCAACTTTCGCACGCGGGCCGCGCTGGCCGCGGCGCAAGCGCATTTGCGGGGGATCATGGACGCCGACGCGTCCTCCGCGCCGCTCTCGCTCGTGCACCGCTTCCTCTGGGACCGCTACCGCGGCGTGCGCCAGGACCTGTTTGTGCAGGGCATGGCGGACGGGTTCGCGGCGACGCTGTGCGAGGAGCACGTGCGGTTCATGGTCCTGGCCGAGCACGAGCTGTGCGAACTCACGCCGCGCGCGGGCGAAGCCGAGACGTTCGACTCGCACCTCAACCTCGAGCAAATCAACAAGGCGCTCATCACCCTGGGCGACATGTACGACGCAGCGGCGCTCGCGGGCGCGCCGCTGGGGGGCGAGGCCGAGTTTCGGGGGTACCACGTGTTGACGCTCGCCGGCACGCACGGCCGCTACCGCTTCTCGGCCGCCGTCCTCCAGGACGCGCTCGCGCACTTGAGGCCGGAGACGCTGGCGTCGGCGCCGGTTCAGCGCGCCCTTGGTTTCGCGCGCGCGCTCGCGGCGGGCGACTGGGCCGGCTTTTTCGCGCGGCTCGCCGCTGCGCCCTACCTCGACGCCTGCCTCGCCCACATGTACGTGCGCCACGTGCGCGCGCGCGCGCTCACTGCGCTTTGCGCGGCGTGCGGGGGGCAGGCGGTGCCGGCGGAGGACGTGGCGCGGATGCTGGGCGCGGACGACGGCGACGACGCGCGCGGCCTGTTTGCCGCGGCGGGCCTCGAGCCCGGCCCGCCCGCCGACAACGGCGCCCCGACCCTGGTCCTGCCGCGCGGGCACGCGGTGGACGCGGACGCGCTGCCGAAAAGGCGGTTTGCCAGCGTGAGCGCCAAGGGCGCGCGCGCGCGGTCGCTCGACGCGACGGGCGCAGGCGGCGGCGGCGGCGCGCCGCCGGGGGCGCCCCGGGCGCCGGTGCTCGAGGTGGTGGCGCCCGTTGTGCCGGCGCCGCCCCCGGCATGGGCGCCGCCGTCGCAGGCGGCCTCGCAGGCGGCGGCCGCTGCGGCGGCGGCCGACGCGGCGGCGCGAGAAGCGGCGGCGCGCGCGGCGGCCGGCGCTGAGGCCCGCGCCGCTGCCGCCGCTGCCACCGCCGCGGCGGAAGCTCGCCAAGAGGCACAGCGCGAGGCGGAACGCGCCGCCGCGGACGCGGCCGCGCGCGCCGCGCTCGAGGCCGAGCGCCGCGCGCTCGAGCAGGAGCGCGCGCGCCTCGACGCCGCGCGCGCGGCGGCCGCGGCCGAGGTCGCGCGCGCCGACGCGGCGCGCGCGGCGGCCGAGGCGGCGGAGCGCGCTCGGGCCGAGGCCGAGGCGGCGCGCCGTCGCGAGGCGTCGGCGGCGGCGGCGGCCGCGGTTGCGGCCGCCGAGCGGGCGGCCGCAGCGCGCGCCGCCAAGCGTGCCGCCGCCCTGGACGCACTGGAGACTCGGCGGCGGCACCGCATCGCGCGCGCGGTCGCGGCTCGCTGGCGGGCGGCCGCGGCGGCGAGCGCGGCCGCGCGCGCGGCGGCCGAGAGTCGCGCGGCCGCGCTCGCGACCACCCGCGTCGGGCCGTTGGTGCGGCCGCCGCCACCGCCCAAGCGGCCACAGGGGGCCTTAGTGGTGGCGTCGACCGTCCCACCCCGGCGCGAGGCGGGCCCGCTGCCGCCCGCCGCTTTGCCGGGCGCGCTCGCGCGCCTGCTCGGTCCCGGCCTCGCTGCCACCGCCCCCCCCTCCACCGACCTCTGGTTCAAGCTCGTCCTGCTCGCGCCGCCGCCCGCCACGCCCGCCGGGCGCGCAACGAGGCGCGCGCTGCCGGCGGCCGGCCGCGGCGGCGCGCTCCTCTTCCGCGCCGCCGCGCCCCTGCCCGCGCCCGGCGGCCGCCTCCTGCGCGCGGCCTGCCGGGACGCGTGGGAGGATGCGCGGGCGGGCCCTGCGGCGACTGCGGCCGCGGTCGCCGGCGCGACCGCTTGGTGTGCCGTCGTCGGCGGCGGCGCGGGCCCCGCCGACGCGGGCCCCCGCCTGCGCGCCCTGCTCGCCGCCCACCCTCCCACCGCCCCGCCGCTCCCGCTGCTCCTCCTGTGCGGCGACGACGCGCCCCCGGGCGACGTGAGCGCGTGGGCCGAGGCCGAGCTGCGCGCGGGCGGCGGCGCGCGTGCGGTGTCGGCCCTACTGGCCGCGCCTCTGGGCGCTGATCCCGGAGTGGCGGTCGCAGCGGGTTTGAAGTGGTTGGCCGACGGCGCGCCGCCCAATTCTGACGTGGTGGCGGCGCCACTGGGCTCGTGCGCGCGGCGGCGCGTCGCGGCCGCGTTCGCGGCCGCGGCGTCGGATTGGCGCACGGGCCCTCTGCCCCTCGTCGACGCCGCCCGCGCGGCTCTGACAACTCTGGCGGACGACGTGGACGCCGCGGCCGCCTGCGACGCGGCGGCGTGGTCGTGGCCGCCGACCGACTGCGCGAGCGGCGGCGCGGTGGCCGGCCCGCCGCCCGGCTGGGCCGACGCCGGCGCGCAGGCTGCGGTGCGGCGTGCGCTGGACGCGGCCGCGCCGCCCCCATTTCCCGCCGCGGCGCTCGCAGGCGGCGACGCGGCCGCGGCCGCGGCCGCCGTTGCAGCCTACGCGTCCCGCGCGTCGGGCGAGGACGTGCCCGCGTCCGACAACTGGCAGGCCGTGCTCCAAGAGTGCGTGTACGCGCGGCTGGCGACGCTCGACGCGTGCGGGCTGACCGCGGTCGTCTCTTCGCGCGCGGCCGCGTCCGCCGACGCGCCGCCGCCGCCGCCCGCGCTGCCGGCGCCCGAGCCGATGGCGTTGTCGCCGAGGCCGCCGTCCGCCTCGTGGAGGGGTTGGGCCGGCGCGCCGCCGCCGGGCGCGGCCGCTGCGGCGACGCGCAAGCGCCCCCGCTCGGCCGCCCTCGCCGCCCTAGCCGCCGCTCCCGCCCGCCAACGGCCCGGCGTCGCGGCCGCCGCCCTGGGCGCGGTCGCCAGGGCGCTGGCCGACGCGCGGTCGGCCGGGGCGGCGTTTGGCGCGTGGCTCGACCGCGCGGCGGCCGCCGGCCTCGCCCCCGCCCGCGCCGACGACCCGCTGGGCGTGCGCGGCATGGAGTGCGGTGAAGGTGGGGGGGAGATGGGTGTCGCCGCGTTTGCGGCTGAAGGCGCGGCGAGCGCGGCGCTGACCGCCGCGCTCGAGCGCGTGGCAGGGGCGGGCTGATTTGATATTTTGCTGGGGGTGGGTAGGAGTCGCACTGAAACCAAACGCAATGCGGCGGCGAGAGAGGAGAGGCGGCTGAGGCGCGCGCCGCTCTTCCCGCCGACCGACCGACCGGGGGGCTGGCGCCACACGAGGCACGCCCCGCCGCCACCACCCCACCCCATACCACCCCCAAAACGAGTCGTCGCGCGGCCGGCCGGCTCGCGCGCGCGGGGCGAGGGCCGGCCCCCCGCCCCCCCTCCCCCCCCCTCCTCTCACAGCTCGTTCTGCTGCCCCTGCACCGGGAACGGGTTCATGCGGCACTCCCAGTAGAGTTGGTCAAAGCGCACGCAGCGCGACCCGGGCTGCAGGCAGCACGCGCCCGGCCAGACCGCGTCGGCGCACTGCGGGCCGGCGCAGTAACCGCCCCGCCCGCCGCACTGGTCCCGGGTCTCGACCGCGGTCACGCACGCGGCTGCGTCGTCCGCGGCTTCCGCGGTGGCGGCGCCGGGCGCGGCGCCCCACTTGCCCCAGGCGGCCTTCCAGCCGGGCGCGGCGCCCGCCGCGCCGTTGTCGGCGCTCTCCGTCGCCGCCTTGCGCGCGCCCGAGCCGCCCCAGCCGGGCGGCCAGCCCAGGGTGCCAAACGGCCAGAGCGAGTCGGGGGGGGGAGGGGTGGGCGCGGGCGACGCCGGCGACGCGGGCGCCGCCTTGCCGCCCGCCGCCGGCGGCAGCGTCGACACCGGCACGACCGCCGGGGAGGCTTGCGCGGCGGCGAACGCGGCGGAAGGCGCCTGCGCGGCGGCCGCGGGCGCGGCGGCGGCCGCGGGCGCGCCGTCGACCTTGGACCCCAGCTTCGGCGGCGGCAACCCCTCGAAACGCGCCGCGCCCGGCACCCGGTCTTTGCTCGGGTCGTACGGAAACTGGACAGCCCCCCGGACGCGGCCTTGCGGCGACGACAGGGCCACGGTGTCGTACACGGTGTCGTTGAAAATGGAGCGGATGGCCACCCGCGCCGGCAGCTCAAACGCTTGCCCGTCGGGCGATTGCAGCACGAAATAATTGTCCCCCGTGCGCGCCATGGGCCACCACTTGCCGCGCGCGCCCCACCACACGGCGCGCACCGGGACGCGGTGGTTGGCGACTTGCAGCTTTAAATAGTAGCCGTTCGACCCCTGGAACGAGTAGACGAACGAGGTGTAGCCCACGTTGCACTGCACCGGCTCCCAGTCGATGAGCCAGCGGCCGTCGCCGTTGAGCTCTTGGTCGAGGTCGCCCGAGCGGCACTCGGGGCACAGGTTGGTGACGTGGACGTACCGGATTTCTTCAGTGACCGGGTTGGCTGTGCGGGGGGGGGGCGGGGGGTCGGGTGGTGTCCAGGCGCGCGCCGACCCGCCGCGCCCCCTCCCCTCCCCGCCCTCACCGCCGGCGCCCTTGTTGAACCCCTTGAAGCGCAGGCACATGCCGCACACCTCCGAGTTTTGCCACTAGGAGGACGGGGAGGGGTGGAGGCGTGGGCCGCGCGCGCGCGCGCGCGCGCGGCCGCCCGCCCCCCCTTTCTCTCCTCGCGCTCCTCACCTGGCGCGAATTCATGGCCACCCGGAACGCCGTGCCGTCCGCCCACGGCTCGTTGACGACCGACCCGAATTGAAAGGAGCAGGCGCCCGCGCCGCCCCACTCGCCGTAATAGGTGCCCTGGAGAGCGTTTTTTTTGGGGGTGGGGGTGGGGGGTGGGATGGGCCGTTTGCGCGCGCGCCGCCGGCCTCGCGGTCGCGCGCCACCTCGAGCTCGCGGCGGGGCGGGCGCCCGGGGCGCGGCGCGGCGGGAGGAGGCCGCGCGCGCGCGCGCGCGCGCATTGCCGCGCCGCTGCCCCGCCCCGCCCGCCCCTCCACCTCGCTCTCCCCACTCTTACATCGCCTTGATACTGGTTGCCCCACAGCTGGGCGGCGCCGGTCGCCTGCGCGGCCGCGCGCGCCGGCGCAAGCGCGAGCGCGAGCGCGGCGGCGAGCGCGGCGGCCGCCAGGGCGGCAGGCGCCCGCATCGGGGGGGGGCGGGTGGTGGGCGGGACCGCGGAGGGCGGGAGCGGCAGCGATGGGGGGCTCGGCGCGCGGATAGTGTGGGGCATGCGGCCGTCTTTCGGTGTTGTTTTTGGCGCGGGCGCCGGCGCGCCCCCTGGCGCTCGGCCGAGACTCGCACGCTCATTGCGCCCGATTGCAGCTCGCCAACGCCCGCGTCGCGGCCCCACCGCGCCCAAAATCAAACCCCGACCGCGAGCCGCGGGCGCGTCTCCAGCCCTGCCTCGCCACCTCTCCCTCCCCGCCCTCCTCTCTCCCGCATCACATGACCGCCTTGAAATCGGTCGTCAGCGCGGCGATGGCGGTCACCGGCAGTCGCTTGAGCGGGTGCGCCTCGGTGTTGAGCACCCACGCGTCCGCGCCGACGAGGGGCAGGGCGTCCGCGGGGGAGAAGAGCAGGTAAAAGTACTGGAGGGGCGCGCAAGGGATGGTGGGCGTGGGTGGTGGGTGCGCGGCGCGCGGCGTCCGCCACCCCCCCCCTCCCCTCTCCCCCCCCTACCTTGAGCGTCTCCGCGAGCCAGAACGATTGCTGCTTGTCGTCGTGCACGGGCGGCACCTGGCGCACGTCGGCCAGCCCCGAGAAGCCGCCGCCAGGGATCTGGGGAGAGGAGGGGACGAGGGTCGGCGTCGGCGGCGCGGCGCGCGCCCCACCACCCCGCCCTCCCTCCCTCCTCCACACCAACCTTGCAGTGCTTGTCAAACGCTTGAAAGATCTCCCACCCCCACTCCCGGTACTTGGGGTCGCCCGTCACGCGGTGCAGCATGAAGATGGCCTCCACCGCCTCTGGCCGCAGCAGGTTGTGCGGCGCCTCGGCGGCGGCGGCCATGGGGGCGCCGTCGGGGAAGCGCACAAACTCGGGGGCGAGGCCTGGAGAGGGGTGCGGTGGGGTGGTTGGAGGGCGGGGCCGCCCCCTCACGCGACCGTCCCTCCTCCCGCCCCCCTCCCGCCCCCCTCCCTCACCCGTCGGCATCAGCTTGTACATCATGTAGCACGTCTCCGTGATGCCTTTCGCGACCTCCAGGTAGCGCGCCGCCTTCTCACCGGACACGGCCCCCTCCGCGACGCCGAGCGCGAGGTTGCCGCCGAGAAAGCAGGTGAGGTGCTCCATGCGCTGCACAAACGCGCCGCCCGCCAGCTCCCCGACGTACATGTGCCCGCCGACGTCGGATTCGCGCACCAGCGTCGCCACGATGTCGTCCATCGATTTGACCCACATGTCGCGGAACCCGTCGGCGCGCGTTTTCCGCTTGAGGAGCCACGTCTTGAGCAGGTACTCGTAGTACGAGTCGGCCATCGCGCCCACGGTGACTGGGCCGGCGGCGGCCGCGTCTGCCAGGGAGACGTAGATGGGGAGGAGGCCTTCGCCGGGGTGCCGCGCGTTCAAGTTGCGCACGATCGTCTCCGCCGTGCGCGCGTAGCTCACGTTGCCGGTGGCGGCGGCCAGGGACAGGAGCTCCATCTGCACGGTGCCGACTTCGGCCAGGAGGGCCGCCTGGCCGCCCCCGATCCAGGCGGGCGTGCGCGCGGTGCGCGTCGAGAGGTGCATCTCCGACCGCGGAAAGTTGAGCGGCGTCTCGTACGCCGGCCCAAGGGCCAGCGCCAGATCTTCCGCCTTGTCCACAAACATGCGGTCGCCCGTCATGTCGAACGCGGCGAGGAGGCCGCCCATGACGCGGATCGTGGATTCAAAGACCGACAGGCCGCAGTCGCGCGTGAAATCGAGCTTGGCCGCGACCCACTCGCGCGCGAGCGCGAACTCGTGCTTAAACCCCATGAGCCACAGGGTGTCGAGCGAGTCGATGAGAGTGGCGCCCAGGGAGCAGAAAGTCTCGTAGCCACGGCCGGCCTTGGGCGCCACCTCGTCCTGGCCGTAGGCGTGCTTCTTGTACCCCGCCCAAGAGTGCGCCATGGCGGCGCGCACGGCCAGGCGGCGGGCGTCGTCGCCGACCGCGCCGGCGCCGGCGGGGGGGACGGGGTCGACCGCGTCGGAGAGCACGGAGCGGAACAGGTCGGCGGCCGCCGCGGCGCCGGCGCCCGCGGGCTCGGCCAAGGGTTGGGACCCGGGGTCGGTGGCGAGCGCGGGGCGGGCGTCGGTGGGGGCGGGGGTGGTGGGCGGGGGACGGGTCGCGGGCGGCGCGGGGGTGGCGCGCAGCGCCGACGCCGCGGCGGCCGCCGCGTCCGCCGTCGGCCGAGCCTGCTCCAGCGCCTGCGCGCGCGCGATGGCGGTCGCGGTGGCGGCGGCCTGCACCGCGGCGCCCGCCGCCGCGCCGCTCGTCGTCGCGCGCACGCCGACCGCGCCCGACGCCGCGAGGCGGGCGGCCAAGGACGCGGCCGCCTTGTCGGACGCCGCCAAAGCCGCCCGAGTGCCGGCGTCGGGCACGCCGGCGCCGGCTTTGCGGTGTGGCTGGCCCGAACGCGAGACGCGCACCGTCAGGCCCACGCCGGCGGGCACGGGGGGCGCGGCGCCGGGCGCCAGCTGCAGGTAGAGCAGGTACATGCACAAAGCGCACAGCGGGAGCAGCAGGCGGCCCGAGGAGGGCTGCTTCTGAGAGAAGAGGGGGGGCGCGTCGGGCGCGCCGCGCGCCCCTCCACCCCTCCACCACCCTCCCCTCTTCTCCCTCACCTCGCGGCCGCGCAAATCCCGGCGGGACGGCATGCCGCGGCGCATGGCGGGCGTCTGGGGAGTGGGGTTGGGGGCGCCGGATCATCGCGCGGCCTTGGGCGCTGCAGCCGACGGCGTGCGCGGCCGCGGGCCGCCCTCGGGCCCGCGCCCCGCGACGCAGCGCTCCGCGGCACGCCGCACGGGGGCGACAGATGGCCGCCCGGCGCGCGCGCGCGCGAATTGGCGCTGGCGGGCGCCGCGCGCCGCGCCGCGGCCGCGCCGGCCGCGCACCGCCGTGCCGCAGAACATCATCTACGCACATGTCTTACTCCGAGCCGCGAGCAGTGGGGTGAGGAGGGGTGGTGCGGGCCGCGCCGGCGGCGGGAGAGTGCGCGCGGCGTTCGAGTCGGCCGTGCGGCGGCACTCTCGGCGCCGCGCGCGGGCCCTGAACCTTAACAGCGGCGCTCGAGCGGTCTCGTAGCGCGGCACGTCTCCCTGCCCTCCACCACACCCTCCTCTGCCCAGGGAGGAGCGCGCTGCGGCGTTCACAGTGTGGGCACGCTCGACCGCGCGGGGCAGCTGCGCTGCATCGGCGGGCGAAGCGGCGTGGCGCACGCCCTGCCGGCTGATCATAGCGTGACTCACTCGCTGCAATAGGGCGGATCTGCCTGCAGCACGCGCTCAGGGCGGCGGCCTGCGCTCGTCCCTGCCCTCGGCCCCCACTCCCGGCCCTCGAGCCGCGCGGCGTGGCCGCCTCCCGCCCCGCGCCCGCCACCCACCATGCTACTCCCGCGCCTCTGCCTGGCGCTGGCCGCGCTCGCGCTGGCCGGCCGCGCGGCGGCCAAAGGCGACCCGCAGCCCGGCGACAAAGACTGGATGGACTCGCCCTTTACCGGCGCGGGCGAGACGCCGCCGGGCAACACAAAGGTAGGGGCGGGCATGGTCGTTGGTACGGGCGGCTCGCCGCGCCGCGGGCACGTGGGCGCCGTCTCGCATGTGGGCGCCCCGGGGCGGCCGCGGCGTGCCTCCGCGCCTGCGCTCAAAGTTTGAGCTGCGGAATTACACGAAATCGCGGTCGGTGTAGCCCGCGAGACGGCGCGCGGGCGGGCCGCTGGCGCGGCGTCGGCCGACCGCTGCCAGCATGGGGTCACGCTGCCTCGCTCCCGCCCCCAGGTGTTCGTCTCGTGCTACCTGGACCGCCTGCTGTCCATTGATGAGGTGAGTGAGGGCTCGTCCGGCGGTTGGTTGGGGAATCCCAGCGTCGGCGGGCCCGCCAGCGCGGGCGCCGGTGCGCCCTCGCACGCCCGCCGCCGCCGCCTCGGCGCGCGCCCACCCCGCCTCGTTCCCCGCCCCCCTCTTCCATCACAGAACGCCTACAACTTCAACGCCAAGTTCTACTTTTACCTCTCCTGGATCGACAAGGACGCGCCCATCAAGCAGGCGGAAGCCACGAAAGAGGCGATCGCCGAAAATGGCGAGTGCGCGCGCCTGTGCAACGGCCAGCGCTCGTTTGGCACGACGAACAAGTGCTGCAAAGGGGTGTGGACGCCGACCCTGATTCTGCGCAACGTGATGGGTGAGCAGCGGGGTCGCGAAAGGGGGCGGGAGTGCGGCGGCGGGAGCAACCGTCCCAACCCTCTCCCTCCACCACCCTCCAGAACTGCCCGAGGGCCGCACCCAGCCGTACACGATCACGGTCGGCGCCGACGGCAAGGTCGCGTGGCGGCTCGAGGTCCAAGGCATTTGGTACACGTTCCTCAACCTGCACGCGTTCCCGCTCGACCGCCAGCGCCTCACCGTGACGATGGCCTACACCAACTTCAACACGACGGCGGCCTACGTGGAGCTGATACCCTCGGCTTCCGGCAAAGGCATTTTCACGCAAGCGACAGCGGACGACGAGCTCGACTCGATCTCGGGGTGGGACGTCAGTGACGTGTTTGTGACGTCGCGGCCGCCGCGAACATTCCTGGCCCAATTCGTGACGGGCGACTCTGTCGACTACTCGGCGCCCGGCGACCCGCTCCCTGTCAACCCGGCGCTCAACTCTTCCAAGCCGCTCACGGCCCTGGCACTGGCCAAGCAGGTCGTGACCAGCATCGAGGTCATCATTGGTGAGTGTGCTGCGGCGCGGTCGGGGCGTTGGCGCGCGCGGCGCGGCGCACGGCCGCTGCGGACGACTCGCCCCCCCCTCTCTCACCTCCAGATGTCACTCGCCTGCGCGCCAACTACGCGTTCTCCGTGTTACTTCCCGTCATCTTCATCTCCTCCATCTCCTGGGTCGCGTTCCTCATCGATCCCACGGGCCTTTCTCTTCGCGTGTCGACCGTGCTCACGTCCCTGCTCTCGCTGCTCGCGCTGCAGTTTGTCATCGAGGCCAACCTGCCCAACTCCAGTTATGTGTTGCCGACCAAGGTGAGGCGTGTGGCGTGTGGCGGCGTTATTGGTGGTCGGGCGGTGGGTTTGCGGCCCGGGCCGGCGCCCACCCCTTTTCCCTCTTCTCCAGCAACTCGTCCTACTCTCCTACGCCTCGCTGGCCCTCATCGCGTTTGAATCGGTGGCCGTGTTTGAGCTGTCGCGCTGGCCGCAGCTGCGCGCCGCGCGCGCCGAGCGCAAGGCCGCCTTGGAGTCGGTAGCGCACGCGCGCAAGCGCGACGCGCGCGAGCGCGACATCTCTGGCTTCCGCGCCTGGTTTGTGGCACCGCCCAACGCGGCCCAGCTGAGCCACTTGCACTCGGCGCGGTCTCGGATGTCCCTGCGCCGCGACGTCACGTTTGGCGTGCACATGAAGGGCGACTGCCCGGACGGCGACCCGCGCCACAACAGCAACGGCGGCACCCGGGAAGAACTGGCCGGCCGGGGCGAGCGCCGCCCGTCGTCCAGCGGCGACGGCCGGCACAAGGTGTTTGCCAAGGACGCCGACACGCCCGAAGGGGGCACGGCCACCGGGCGGCGCCTCGAGGCGGCCTACTACCGCTCGCTCGCGCACCGGGTGGACATATGCACGTTTGCGTTCGTCGCGATCGCGTACGCGTGCGCTGTTGTCGGCATTTTGCTTGGGGGGCTCAGGAATCAATCCGCCGTGCGGCGGCCGCTGCCGCCGGCCCACGCCGCCCGCGTTGTGCCGCTGCCGCCCATGCCGGCGCCGGTGGTCGTAAAGGCGGCGCCCTAGGCGCCGGCGCGTCGGCGGGAATCGTTGAACGGTGACAGGGTCAAGCCGCGGGCGCTCGGGCGCGCGCTGCCGGCGGCGGGGCGGCCAGCCGCGCCTCTGTCGGCTGGCCGCCCCGCCGCTAACGGGAAAGACAGCGCGCCGCGCGCGCCGCCGGCAGGCCTCGGCGCGGGCAGGCCACTGTGGAGGGGCGCGTGTAAAGCAGCGACCACTCCTAGCACGTGCCGAAACATTTCTCTGGGCCGCCCTGCCTGGGCCGCCATGCCGCCCTCCCCAAGCCCAGGTTCGCCGCCGCTCACTCAGCCGCGCGTCCAGCGAGCGCGCGCGGCGTCACCCTGCGTGCGGTCGACCCCCATCGCCCCGCCCCAGCCCCCCCCAGCGCTCCCGCCGACGAGGAGGCGCGCCCAGCCGATGTCAAACTGCCTTCACATTTCAACGCCGGCGCCGGCGCGCCGCCCGAGGCCGACCCGGCGGCGCTGTCGCCGGCCACGTTCGCAGCGATCGCGCGGCACTTTGCTGTGCTGGGCTGGACCGCGTTTGGCGGCCCGTCCGCGCATGTCGCCCAGTTTATGATTGTGGGTCGGGGCTTGGAGGGAGTGTGGAGCGGTTGGCTTTTCCACTCGCGCCGACCGTATCCCCCCCGTCTCTTTAGCTCTTTGCCGACCGCCTGCGCTGGATGACGCAGCCCGTGTTTGCTGAGATGTTTGCCCTGGCCCAGTGCGTGCCCGGCCCGTCGTCGACGCAGCTCGCGTACGGCATCGGCATCATAAAAAAAGGGGTCGCTGGCGGCATGCTTTCCGGCTTTCTCTTTCAATTTCCCGGCCTCCTCTTCATGTCGCTCGTCGGCGTCGGCGTCGCCGACTTTCTCAAGGCGCCGTCGCCGGCGCTGCGCGGCGCGGTCGCGGGCCTGGGCGCGGCGGGCGTCGCGCTCGTCGCGCAGTCGGCCGTCGCGCTCACGCGGGGCGTGTGCAAGGATAATGTGGGGCTGTTGCTCGCGGCGACGACCGCGACGATCACCTTCTACGTCGTCCGCATCTGGCTCTTCCCGTTGCTGATCGCGCTGGGCGGCATCGTCACGCTGGTCCAGCTCCGCAAGCGCGACATGGCGTCGACCGCGGCCGACGCGCACGTCGAACGGTATGGCCTCAACCGGTGGGCCGGCCTGGGCGTCGTCGGCGTCTGGCTCGCTGTGCTGGTGGGCACTATCGTCGCCGGCCGCCTCGTGCCCGCGGGCACCTGCCTCCCGCTCGACTGGTGGCGCACATTCTACCTTTCGGGATCCTACATATTTGGCGGGGGCCAGGTTGTCATCCCCATGCTCTACGACCAGACCGTGACAAGGGACTGTGCGCCGCCCCCTCCCGGCGGCGGCTTGCCGACCTGCGTCGACGCGCCCACCACGTGGGTCACCACCGCCGACTTTTACACCGGCCTGGCCGTCGTCCAAGCCATGCCCGGCCCCCTGTTCAACTTTGCGCCCTACCTTGGCGCGGTCGCCGCGCGCCGCGCGGGCGTGCACCCGCTCGTCGGCATCGCCGTCGGCTGGGTCGGCCTCAACGCGCCCGGCATCCTGCTTTATTATGGGTTGCTCCCCTGGTGGGGCGCGGTGCGCCACGCAAATGTCTACCGGCGCACACTGCCCGGGCTCAACGCGGCGGCGGTCGGCCTGGTGACCGCCGCCGCGCTCACGCTCACCATCGCCCTGCGCTCCCAATCACCCTTCCCCGACGCCACCATTGCCATCGGCATGGTCGTTTACACGGCGACGGGCGTGCTACGCGTGCCAGTGCCGGCCGCGGTTGTCGGGGGCGGGGTGCTCGGCGTCGTTGCGTGGGCCGCCAAGATGCATTGACACGAGTCGCGCTGCCCGTGGGGTGTGATTGGGCGCGGTTGAATGGGGGTTTGGGGGGGACGCCGGGCGCCGAGGCGTTCTGCGACGCTGCGCGCTCTGTGTGGGGGAGGGGGGCACGCCTGCGGCCCCGAGCGGCGCGACAGGCGTGGTCAAGTCCGCAAGCCAGGGCGTCGTCGATGGCGGCGACGCCCTGGGTGCGCGATGTGTGTTATACCCTTGTGAAGAGCGGCGGCACGCGTCTGAGTGAGGTGGCGGCGCGAGCGTGTCCGGCGACACGTCTCACGAGGACGGCGGCGGCGGCGGTGACGCGCCACCGCCGCGCGACGAGCCACGCGGCTCGTTGCGCGGCGGCAGCGACCCGGGCAGTGCCGAGTCCGGCCGCTGCGCCTCCTCGTCATCCATCGCCGAGTCCGGCCGGGGCGTCGACCCCCCCTTTGCCGAGCCGCCGCCCCACCACGACCCCCCGCCCCGCCCCGAGCCGTCGCCCGCGCCCGAGCGCGAGCGCCCCACCTCGAGGTCGAGCGCGGCGACCGCCTTGGTGGCCACCGCGCTTCGCAGCGCGGCCCGCCGGGACGCGGAGGCGCCCGAAACGGGGTCGCGCTTGGTCCAGCGCCGGGCGAGGAGGGCGACGGGGTGGTTTGTAAAGACTTGAATGGTTTGGCACATGATGATCGACACGCACATGACGCCCAGCGCGGCGGGCGACGCCGCGATGAACGAAACGACGGCGACCGCGACGAGGCCGGCCTTTTGGGAGGCGGCGACGGCGACTGCGACTGCGTCCTTGGGCGGCAGGCGCAGCGCGAGCACAGCGCCGACGTTGAGCGCGTAAAAGGCGATCTGCATGCCAACCGCCAGGAGAAACAGGTACACCACGCTCGTCCACGGCGCGGCAAACAGGGGCCCGCGCGCGACGGAGAGAGACTGCCATATGACGAGGCCGAGGTTGGTCGTCGACACGAGCGCTAGGCCGGCCTCGTGCGTGTCGACAAAGAAGGCGAGCGCGGGCGACGCGCGGCAGACCATGCCGGCCAGGGTAGGGAAGAGGACGGTGACCGAGAGGCGGGCGAGGAGGCCGGCGATGTTGACGCCGCCAGCTTGGAGGCCAGCGGGCGGGCCGCCGTCGATGCCCGCCGACAGGAGCAGGCGCAGCGATGGGCCCATCGTGAAAACGCCGGCCAGATTTGTCAATATGGTGAGCAGGGTGGTGAGGGCGACGTTGCCGCGCGCGGTGCGGACGAGGGTGATGCCTGAGAGAAGAGGAGCGGTCGGCGGGGGCCGGCGTCGGCGAGCTACCGCCTCTGCCCCCTCATCTCATCTCTCACCGATGCCAAACGTGGTCGGGCACGCGACCATGGACACGAGCCCGGTCGTGAGCTCGGGCGGGGTGAGCGGCACCGCGCGCAGGCCGTAGCCGAGGAGCGGCGTGAGCACGAGCGTCGAGAGCAGGCCCCACGCGACGCCGCGCCAGCAGCTGAGCGCTTCCCGCGCTTCACCGGCGTGCAGGTTGAGGCCGGAGATGAACAGGACTAGAGGTAGAGGTGGGCCGGGGCGGTGGGCGGGCGCCACGCTCGCCCGCACCCCGAACACCCTCCCCTCCCCTGCACTCACCAATCATGATGTTGATGGATTCCACTATGTGCACGTCGCCGTGCAGCGTCCAGCGCATTACCGCCGCGCCAGGCGCGGGCCACGCTAGCGCGACCAACATCCCGACAGCGAATGAAATTACGAGAAAATTTTCTCGGACTTGGAGCCTGGTGGATGTGGGACGGGGGTGGGAGTGGTGAGCGATCGGGGCGGGTGTGGGCATCAAGCCGGGGGTGCCGCCGCGGTGAGCACCGTCGGCGAGGGCGGCGGTGCAGCGCCAAGCGCCACCTGCGCGCCGCGCGCCCCCGGTCGACCCTTCGACAGCCCCCACGTCGGTGTAAATCGCGTTTAGATTGTCCGCGAGCGGCAATTGGGGGTCGTATCGGGGCGACGCTGTGACCCGTGGGCGCGGCGGCGGGCGAGAGCGGCGCCCGCATGCCCGCCCGCACCAAACGGCCGGCCAACAACTCAGCAAGTCGGGCAATGGGTAACTTGCGGGACCAGTTCCGCCGGCCACCGCGGGCGACGGCGGCAGTTGGGGCGGCATGGAGGGCGAGCGGCCGGCCGGCCGGTGTGACCGAGGCCGGCCCTGTGCGCCAACCACGTGGGCAGGGAGCCCCGCCGATGCGCGCGCGCGTCGACCGAGCGGATGCGAATGCTACACAGGGTCACTTAGCGGCGGCCGCGGGCGCGCGTCCCCGCTCGACGTCGGCCGCTGCCGGCGCAGCGGCCGCCGCCGGCGCAGCGACAGCCGCGGCTCCTCCGCCCCCAACCACACTCTCCCCCCCCTCCCGCGCCGTCCATTTGCGCGCCAGCAGCGCCACCGGTTGGTTGGTAAACACTTGGGTGAGCTGGCCGATGATGGCCGACACGGCCATGATGCCCAGCGCGGGCGTCGACGCCGCGACGCTCGCGACGACCGCGACCGCCACCGGCGCCGATTTCTGCGACGCCGACACCGCGACCGCCACCGCATCCTTGGGCGGCAGGCGCAGGGCGAGGACGGCGGCGAGGTTGAGGGTGTAGTAGATGGCCTGCATCGCGAGCGATGCGGCGACGATGATGGCGACAGAGCTCCCGGGAGCCGCAAACAGGGCCGGCCGCGCCGTGCTGAGCGATTGCCACACGACGCAGGCCAGGTTGGTGGTGGAGGCGAGGGAGAGGGCGGTCTTGCGGCGGGTGGCGAAGCGGGCGACCGCGGGCGACGCGGCGCGCGCGGCGCCACCCACCACCGTCGGCAGCAGCACGGTCACCGACAGGCGCGCCAGCAGCCCCACCACGTTGACGCCGCCCGGGCGCAGGCCGGCGGGGTTGGCGGGCAGCAACGCGCGGAGCCAGAGCGGGACAAAAAACACGCCCACCAGGTTGGTCGCCACCGTGAGCAGCGTGCACAGCGCCACGTTGCCGCGCGCGGTGCTCGTGAGGGCAATACCGATGCCGAGCGTGGTGGGGACGGCGCACAGGACGACGAGGCCGGTGGAGAGTTCGCGCGGGTCGAGCGGGAGGAGGCGCGCGGCGAAACCGAGCAGGGGGGTGACGCCGAGCGTGGACGCCATGCCCCACGCGACGCCGGGCCAACACTTTAAAGCGCGCTTGGCGTCGCCGACGTGCAGGCAGAGGCCGGAGGTGAAGAAGACGGCCATGACGTTTACCGACTCGAGAATGTGGACGTCGCCCGGCAGTTTCCAGCCCATGGCCGCCGCGCCGGGGGTGGGCCACGCGAGGGCGAGCGCGATGGCGACGGCGAATGACAGGACGAGGTAGTTGTCGAAAATGTGGGCGCTGGAGGGGGTGGGGAGAGGGCGGGGGTCGGCCGGCTTTCTTTGCGTCGACCGCAGCGCGCGATCCAGGCGCCTCCAGCCCGTCCGCCACCCAAGGTCGATTGAATCCACACATGGGTCGACCCACGCGAGCCGGCGCCCCCTGAAGCGTCCCAACCGCCGGCCGGCCGCCGCATGCGGCATCGCCACAGCTGCGCGCCGCGCACCGGATTGAGGGCCACCTCGACCCCTTGGCGGGCGCCGCCGGGGATCCATCCGCCTTGGCCGCCGGCGTGGCGGCGGGCGGCGCCATGCGGCCCTGTGGCAGGTGTGTGTCGGCCCGGCCGGCGGCGTCGAGTTTGTGTGCGCTGCCTGAGACGCGCCGCCCGCCACGCGATCTCACCGCGATGCGGGGTGGTTGCACATGCTGATCACAGGGCGCCGCACCGCGCAGATGCTCCAAAACCGCTGCACGCGGCGACTCGCGAGCGAGGCACCCACGCTCACGCCCACTCGCCACTCTCTCACTCGTCCGCGGCGGGCGGCGGCGGCGACACCAGGTTGCGGATAAAGTCAAACGGCTGGGGAGGGTGGGTGAGGCGGGCGGCGTGGGCGAATAGGTCTGCCCGCCGGGCGAGTGGCGGCCGGTCTGGCGGTGGCGGCCGCCGCGCGACCGGCGCCGCCGGGCGTCCGCGCCGGCGTGCAGCGGGCGATCCTCGATCGCCGGCGCAGGCCGCCAGCCCCGCGCCCGCCCGCAGCGGCCCGCGGCGCGCGCTCGCGCGATGCGCACCCACCCGCCGCCGCGCGTCCTCCCTCCACGATCTAACCTGCACAAGAAACAGGCTGGCCACCGCGGCGGTGCCGCCCCACGCGGCCGCGGCCTGCAGGTTGGCCGGCGTCGCGAGCTTCGACAGCGTGCTCATTGTGGGGCGGGCGGAGTGCGGCGGAGCGGCGCGGATCGGCGGCGTCCTTTCCGTCCGGGGCCGAGGGCGGGCGGCGGTTTGTGGGGGTGGTGCCATGCGCGGCGCTCCTCACTGTCCCGCATGGTCCCCAACGCGGCCGACGCCGACCTCCTCGGTCTGGGCTCCCTCTGCGCCGTCCCCACGTGCGGCGTGCGCGACCTGCTCCCCTTTCGCTGCGCGTGCGGCGCGGTCACGTGCGGCGCCCACCGCGCTGACCACGGGTGCCGCCTGCCGGCGCCGGGGTCGGACCGGGTTGCCGTGTGTCCGATATGCGCCAAAGCGATTCGGCTGCCGCCGGGCGCGGCGGCGAGCGACGAGGCCGCGGTCGCGCTCGCGTTTGACGAGCACCAGCGGTCCAAGGTGTGAGGCGGGCGGGGTGTTGTGGAGCTGTGCAGGCGCTCCCTAATCATCCAAGAAAAGAACGAGGCCCACGGAGCGAAGAGACGCCGCGCGCCGCGCGCGCCGCGCTGTCTGCCACCTTCCCACCTCCGCCCCGCCCTCTCAGGCCTGCGACCCCACCAACTACGCGCGCGTCAACGCCAAGCCCCGGTGCGGCGCGGCCGGCTGCCGGGAGCGGCTTGGGCCGAGCAACAAGGTAGTTTGTCGCGCCTGTGCGCTCGCGACCTGCCTCCGCCACCGGCACGGCAGCGACCACGGCTGCGCCGACCGCGTCGCGGCCGCGCGCCCGCCCGGCAACGCGCTGACGCGGTTGCTGGGGTGCGCCAGTGCGGGGAGGCAGGGCGCCGGTGCCCGCCCCGCCGCCGCGCCGCACCGGGAAGCCGCCGCGGCCGCCGCCGCGCGCCGCCTGGCCGGCGCGTCCGCGTCCCGGGACGCGGCCGGCCGCCCCGTCACCCCCACCACCGGGCGCGCGCTGCCGCACGCGTGCCTGGTGTGCGCCGCGCGCTTTGGAGACGGGGCGGGCCTGCGCGCGCACCACCGCGCGGCGCACCCGGGCGTGCCGCTGCCGGCGCGGTGCGTGGTTTCGTGATGCGGGGGGTTGAGGATTGCAGTTTCACTGCAGCGCGCGCTCGCGCGCGCTCGCGCGCGCGACGACGACGCCGCGCGCGCAGCCAAACCCCAGCCCCTCGACCCCCTCGCGCGCCGCGCACCGCCCCCGCAGCACGACCTCGTCCCCGTCGAGCAACCAGGTGCGGCTGCCGCCGCCGCGCAGGGCGAGCGGGCGCGCGCCGTCGGCGGTGGCCTCGAGCAGGCACCCCGCGCCGCGCGCGCCGGGGGCCGAGACCGTGCCCGACCCCACCAAATCCCCCGCCCGCAGCACGCAGCCGCCGACGGTGTGGTGGGCCAGCATCTGGGGAAAGGTCCAGTAGAGGTGGCGGACGTTGGACTCGGTGACGGTCGTCGCGGCGCGCGCGCCGCGGCCCGCGGGGACGACCTCCGCCGTCAGCGCCACGTCGGGCAGCGTTCGCGCCCGCTCGTCCAGGTACGCCAGGGGGGCGGGGTCTTGGGGGGGGGCCGGGGCGGCGTGCGGGGCGAGGGCGGCCGCCGCGACGATCCACGGCGAGACCGTCGTCGCAAAGCTCTTGCCGACAAACGGCCCCAGCGGCACCGACTCCCACGCTTGCACGTCGCGCGCCGACCAATCATTCATGAGGACGTAGCCGTAGACGCGGGCGGCGGCGGCGTCGACGGGGACGGGCGCGCCGCGCGCGTTTGGGGGGCCGCCGACGACGGCGGCGAACTCGAGCTCAAAGTCGAGCTTGGCGGTGGGGCCGAAGCGGGGGGTGCCTCCGGGCTCGGCAGGCGCCATTTGGCCGTGCGGGCGGGCGATCGGCGTGCCCGAGACGGCGACCGACGACGCGCGGCCGCCGTAGCCGACCGGGAGGCGGCTCCAGTTGGGGTTCAGCGCTGCTTCCGGATCGCGAAACAGTTCGCCGCAGGTTTGGGCGTGCACGCGGGAGCAGTAGAAGTCGGTGTAGTCGCCGACGGCCATCGGAAGGACGTTGGAAACCGTCGACGCGCCCAAAATCGCCGCATCCCGCACTCCGCCCTTGTCCCGCAACACGCCTTCCGACGCGGTCAGCAGCCTCGTCAGGGCGGCCCGGGTCAGCGCCCAGGCGTCGGGGCCTAGGTCGAGGAAGGCGTTGGCAGTCGGGTGCGTGAAGCAGGCGCCGTCGCCCACGGGGCCGCCCAAGGATAAGAGCCCCGCCACATGCAACGCCTTTAAGTCCACCACGCTGTCGCCGAGCGCAACCGCGAGCGAGGGGCGGCCGCCCGCGCCGCGGACGACCGCGCCGAGCGGCAGGTTGCCCAGCGGAAAGTCGGAGCCGGCAGGCACAGGAATGAACGAGGACGCCATTTGGAGGGGCGAGCTGGCGAACGCGGCGCCCCCGCGGGCGGCTAGTGTGACACCGCCGCTGGCATTGCCCGCGCCACTCCCGCCCCTCCTCCAATGGGCTTCCTCGCCGCGTCCTCGTCCGCCCTGCGTGGCGCGCGCACGCTGCGCGCGGGGCGCGCGCTGGCGGGCGCGCCCCGCCGCGCGCGGGCGGCGCCGACGGCGGCGACCGCGGGGCGGGGGCTGTCCGAGCTCATGGACATGCGCAAGGGTGGCGGCGGTGGCGGCAAGAAAAAGGGAGGGAGCGGTGGCGGCAGGTGAGTCGGTGGGCGGCGGGCGGCCTGGCTGGCCACCTCGCGCACGCCGCGGCCGACCCCCCCCTCGTCCTCGCCCTCTCCAGCGCCGCCATCAAACCGGCCGACAAGCTGCGCCCGCACCCCGTCTCCGCCCGCCTCCCCGTCCCCGCCCACATCGAGCGCCCGCCCTACGTGGACGCGGGCAAGGACGCGGACACGTACTCCGATTCGGAGCAGTCCCACGACGCGGCCGGCGTCGCCGCCATGCGCGCCGCCGGCGCCCTCGCCGCCCGCGTCCTGGACGCTGCGGGCGCCATGGTCGCGCCCGGGGTGACGACGGACGAGATCGATCGATTCGTGCACGAGATGGTTGTCGGCGCCGGCGCGTACCCCTCCCCGTTGACGTATGGCGGCTTCCCCAAATCCGTCTGCACGTCCGTCAACGAGTGCATATGCCACGGCATCCCGGACGCCAGGCGGTTGAAGGACGGCGACATCGTCAACATCGACGTCACCGTGTTCCTCGGCGGCCACCACGGCGACACGTCGCGCACCTTCACCGTCGGCCCGTCCGCCCCCGTGGAAGCCAAACGCCTCATCGCGGTCACCGAGCGCGCCCTCGCGGCGGCGATCGCCATCTGCGGCCCCGGCGTGCGGTACAGCGCGATCGGCGACGCGATTCAGACGATCGCCGACGCTGAGCGCCTCGGCGTCGTCCGAGAATTCGTGGGCCACGGCGTCGGCCGCGTCTTCCACTCCAACCCCGTCATCCTGCACCACCGCAACCGGGAGCCGGGCACGATGAGCGAGGGGACAACATTCACGATCGAGCCGATGCTCACGCTCGGGTCGGCTAAACCGCTCATGTGGGGCGACGACTGGACGTGCGTCACGGCCGACGGGTCGTACGCGGCCCAGGCGGAGCACACGCTGCTGGTGACCAAGGGGGGGGTGGAGATTCTGACCAAGAGCGGGGTTTGAGGGAGGAGAGGGGTTTGTGCAGACGCGTTGACTTTCACTCGCTGCTCTCGCCGCCGTCATCCTCCTCCTCCTCCTCGTCGTCCTCCTCGTCCTCATCTTCATCCTCCTCCTCCCCTTTGTGCAGCGGGCAGCGGGACGAGGCGTCGACGGCGGCCATCGAGCGCGCGGCGCCCGCAGCCGCGCCGCCCCCAGGGCTCGCGCCCGCGGGCGGCGCGCCGCCCGCGGGCGCGGGCGTGTCTGGGCCCGCGCGTTCGCCGTCGGCGGCGCCGCCGCGCTCGCCCTGCTCGGACGCGGCGCCGTCGGCCGAGGGCGGCGCGCGCGGCGAGAGCACGTCGTCGCCGTCGCCGTCGCCCTCGTCCCCATCCCGGCTGCGGCGCCGGGAGGTAGGCAGCGCAGGCCCAAACGCGCGCACGCCCGCGCCGGCAACGAGGCCCGGCCAAAAGGCGAGCGCCGGCGCGGCCGCGCCCGCCGCGCGGCCGACGCCGCCCTCGGCGCCCGCCGCACCACAGCTCGCGGCATAGTGCGCCAGCTGGCGCGCCGTCACGGCATCCAGCGTTGCGACGTCCAGGTCGAGCGTGCCGCCGCCGGCGGCGGCGGCCGCCGCGAGCGCCGGCGACCGCGCGAGCGCGAGCGCGACCGCGGCCTCGAACCGGTCGGGCGCCAGCGTGGACAGCGCGCCCACGAGCGCCTCGCGGTCGGCGCGCGGCATGGGGGGGGTGGCGGCGATCGCGGCGGCCTTGGCGGCTTTGATCCGCGCCGCCAGCGCGTCGAGCCCCGGCCCCAACCGCGCCGCCGCCGCCGCCAGCCGCCCCGCGACCGACCGCCCGCCGGGGGGGCCGAACAGCACGGCCGACTCGTCGCTCGCGGCGGCGGCGGGCAGGGCGGCCGACCGCGGCGCGATGAGCGCGGCCCACCGCGCCGAAAAACGGGTCGCGAGCGCGTCGGCCATGAGGTGCACGTCCGTGCCCGCCGGGTTGAACGCCTTGGCGTTGGCAAAGACGCGGGCGACGTCGGCCTCCACCTGGTCGGGGTGGGTGTAGAGGCGGACGACGGAGGGGGGCGGAGGGGTGCCCGGCAGCGCGGCCGCGGCGCGCGCGCCGGCCTCGAGGCGTTGGCGGATGGTGCCCAAGTCGATGGGGTCGGCCACGACGGTGCGGTAGGTGGGGTACTGGAGGCGGGGGAGAGGGAGGAGAGGGGTGGGCGTGAGGAAAAAACAAAGGCTCGCCGCGGCGACCACCGCTCCCACCCTCCATTCTCCTACCTGCTCCAAATCCACGGGAGCATTGAAGGGCCACGACCACTTGTGCGCTTGTACGTGCTTGACAGCGCCGAGGACGTGGCGGTGGAGGAGATCCGACATGCGCGCCGCGGCGAGGGCGGTCAGCGCGGCACGGTCGGCGTCCGTTGGCTCGCGCATAGTAATGGGGGCACCGGGAGCAGGGGGGGCAGGGCCGGGAGGAGGGTGGCGGGCCGAGTGGCGGGCGGCAGCGACCTGGTCGAGGGCGGGAACGGGGAGGGGGTCGGCGACGGCACGGCATCGCGCCCTCCGCCGCCCGCCTTTCCCCTTTCTCTCCGCATACCTCTTGAACCATCAGCTCCAGGTCGGCCCCGATGGCGGCCAGCTTGCGCTTGAGCGATGCGCCGGCGGCCGCCGCGTCGGCGCAGCTCGGCGCGGGCGCGGCCGCAGCCGCCGCGCCGGCGGCCGCAGGGGCGCAGGCGGCAGCGCCCGCGGGAGGTTGTGGGGCGGCATCCGGGTCGCGCGGCGTGCGCGGCGCCGCGTCGGGCGACTTGGCGGCGGTGGGGGCGGTCATGGCGCGGCGGGCTGGCGGCTGTCGCGGCGGGCTCGCGGCTGTCGCGGCGGCGCCGGGCGTTGGGCCCGGGGCGAGAGTGGCGTGTCGGCACTCTCGACGCCCGGCGGGCCTCTGCGCCCGGCGGCCCACTGGCGGGGCCGCTAGCCGCCCGCGCCCCGCCACCATGGCCGCAGATCTGGAACGCCCCGACACGCCTGGCCGGCGTTCGCGCGGGGCGGCCGGCCGCGCTCGCGCGACGCGCATCCGCGTCGCGGTGGCCGTGGCCGCCGCGACCGCGCTGCTGCTGCTGGCACGGCAGGTGTGAATCATAAATGTGCTACGGCGTGTCGTGGGCGGGTGGCGGGCGTCCAACCCGACGCCTCTTTCATCTCTCCAGGCGCCGCCGACCGCCCGCCACCCCACCCCTCCCTTCACCCCCCCCCTCACCGCCGCCTGGGCGGGCGGCCTCCCCATCCCATCGGCCGGCCTCCCTCCCCCGCGGTCGCCGCCGCCGACGCCGCGCGCGCCCGCGGCGGCCGCGTTTCTTCGCGCGACGCTGCGCGACGCCGTCTCCCCCGTCCCTCCCCTGGACACCGTCCCGCCCGCCGCCCGAGCCGCCGCCGTGCGCTCCGCCGCCGCCTGGGCGTGGGCAGGATACGTGGCGCACGCGTGGGGCGCGGACGAGCTCGCGCCGGTGTCGCGGTCCGGGTATGAAACCTTTTGCTCGCTCGGCGTCACGCCCATCGACGCGCTCGACACGCTGCACCTCATGGGCTTTCCCCGCGAGTTTGCGCGCGCGGCCGACTTTGTCGTGGCCTCGCTGCCCGCCCGCCTCGCGGCCAACTGCACGGTGTCTGTGTTTGAGACCGCGATCCGCGTCGTGGGCGGCCTCGCCGCCGCGGCCGACGCGTCCGGAGACGCCCGGCTCGGCTCCCTCGCCGTCGACGCCGCGCGCAGGCTGCTCCCGGCCTTTGACACGCCGTCTGGCGTACCGCGCTCGGATGTGGACCTCGCGGCCGGCCCGGCGGCCGACGTCTTTCGCGAGGCGTCGGCCGGCACGGCCTTGTTGGCCGAGGCCGTGCTCGTCCCCGAGTTTGTGGCCGCCGCCCGGTGGGAGGCGCGCCTGGCGGTCGACGCGGGGGCGTCCCCGACGACCGCGTCCGCCCCCAACATCCTCGCCTCCCCCCTTGCCGCCGCGTCCCTGCGCTCCCTGGACGCCGTCCTGGCCAACGCGCCCGAGGGTGACAGCGGCCTGCTGCCTACCACGCTCTCGGTCGACACAGGGGCGGCCGAGTGGCGCGAGCGGCACACGGTGGGCGGGCGCGCGGATTCCGCGTACGAGTACCTGCTCAAAACCTGGCTCATGCTGCGCGGCGCGTCCGACGCCGGCGTGCGCGCCCGTGGGGAGCGGTACCGGCGCGCGTGGGTGCGCGCGATGGACGTGGTGCTCGACCGCCTCGTTGTGTCGACGCCGTCGGGCGCCGCCACGTACGCGACGTCCGACCTGCACGAGCCGGTGGCCGAGCACCTTGCGTGCTTCCTGCCGGGCAATTTGTTTGCGGGGGTGAGCGCAGGTGCGGTGCGGGGCACCCGTGCCGCGCGCTACCGCGCGTCGGCCGCCGCCCTCCTGACCACCTGCGTCGCCATGGGCGAGTCGACCGCCACCGGCCTCCCCCCCGAAGTGGCCCTCTTCTTGCCAGAGCTGAGGCCGGGGCACCCGTTTTCGCTGCTGCGGCCGGAGACGGCAGAGTCGTTGTTCCTCGCGCACGCGGCGACGGGCGACCCGGCATGGCGCGAAGCCGGGTGGCGCCTGTTTGTCGCCATCGAGACGGCTGCCCGTGTGGCTACCGGGGGCTACAGCGGCGTGCGCGACGTCACTGTGTCGCCGCCGGCGCTTGACGATTCGATGCCGTCCTGGCTTTTGGCGGAGTCGTTTTGCTATCTTTTCCTCTTGTTTGATGACGATGCCGCGGCCAAGGTGGCGGGCAAGGTACTGTCGACCGAGGCGCACCCGCTCGCGCAGCTGTTGTGAGAGTGGAGCGGCACCGTTTTTTGCTTCCGGCGCGGCGACGCCTTTTTTCTTTTTGCTTTCTGTTTCTGCGATGCACAGCACTGTAACTCACTCCGCAATCCCCCCCTCCCCTCTCTCTCTCTCTCACTCGCCCTGCATCAACAGCTCTCGCACCGGCACGCGCGCCGCCGCGGCGTCGGCCCAGTCGGGGCGCCCCGCCGCGGTGAGCGCCAGCGCGAGCTCGTCCCAGGCGACGCCGACGCCGGGCGCCAGGGCCGCAGCGCGCGCGTGGGCGCGCGCGGGGGCGAGAGGGTCGGCGGGGGCGTCAGCGCGCGCGCGCGCGCGCCCTATCAAGCCCCACGCCGCCGGCGTCGCCGGGCACGCGCGCAACGCAGCCCTCGCCGCCGCCTCCGCGTGCTCAACCCGCCCCGCCGCCAGCAGCGACCGCCCCAACGCCAGCAGCGGCGCCGGGTCGCCCGGCGCCGCCGCCGCCGCCGCGGCAAACGCGTCGGCCGCCGCGACGTGCGCGCCGCGCACGCCGCGCAGCACGCCCAGCGCCATGGCGGCGTCCCGACCGGCGGCGCCGCCGGAGGCCGCGAGCGGGGTGAGGGCGGCGTCAAGGGCGAGGGCGGGGGTGCCTGGGGGGGCGGCGCGAGCGGCCACGCACCACCGCGACACGCACTCGGTCGCCAGGGACGCGTTGCCGGTGCCGCCGGCGGCCAGGGCGGCGGCCGCTAAATCGACGACGGCGCGCGGCGGCGCGTCGAGCGGCGCTGAGGCGACGCGCAGCGCGGCGACCGCGCCCGCCGCGTCGCCGACGAGCCCCCGCGCCACGCCCAACGCGTGCCACCGGCCGCCGTCGGCGGGCGCGCGACGCACAGCGGCCTCCCAGGCGAGAGCAGCGTCGCCAGGGCGGCCAGAAGAGGCGGCGGACGCGGCGGCGGCGACCGGGTCGGCGAGACGGCACGCCGGGTTGCTCGCCGCGAGCGCCAGCAGGCCCGCAGCTTCCGCCGCAATCACGGCGGGCGCGTCCCCGTTGGCAGTGGCGCCGCCGAGCGTGGCGTTGAACGAGGCGACCCACGTCGGCGCCGACGGGTCGTCCAGCGGGTCGTCCCGGCGCGGTCCGCGCGCCGCTTTGCGCTCGGCAGGGGTCAGGTCGCGGCCGCGGGACGCGTACTCGGACGCCCAGGACGGGCCGGCGCCTCCTGCTTGAAACTCGGCCGCCCACGCCGCGCCGGGCGCGGAAAACTCGGCCGCCCACGCTCCCGCCGGCGCGCGCGCAAATTGGGCGGCCCACGCGGCGGCGAGCGGCGGCGGCGCGTGGCGGGACGCGTACTCGGCGGCCCACGCGCCAGGGTGGAGCGCAGGCGGCTGAAACGCAGCGGCGCCGGGCACGGGCGGCAGCGGGGCCGCCCCGGCGGCCAGGGCGAGCGCGTGCTGGCGCAGAAAGGATTCGTCGGCGCCTGAGGAAGAGAGGGGAAGGCGGTCGGGCGAGGACCTTGCCGCTCGCGTCCACCCACAGCCGCCGACCCTGCCCCCGACACACCTGGAAACACCGCCCGCGCGTGCGCCAGCGCTCGCTCGGCCGCCTCGGCCACGGCCGGCGGCACGGCGGCCAGGTCGCGCCCCGCCGCGCCGGGGCGCAGCAGCGCGTCGGCCAGCGCGGCCGCGGGGTTGGCGCCATAGCTGGAGGAGGATCCAGCGCAGTCGGCGCCGCTGGCCACGGCGTCCCGCAGGGACGACATGGGGAAGAAGGCGGCGCGCCAATGGGTGTGCGACGCGAACGGCCGCCCCATACCCGAGAGCCGGGCTCGGCTTCAGCCGAGACCCGTCCCGCTGCGCCGCTCTTGATGCTGCCCGCCCTACGAGGCGGCGCGCGGGCGCCCGCGCTGCGCCGGGCGCGCCTGGCGGCGACTGCCGCCTCCTGTTCCTCGCCTTGGGACGGCGTCCACCTCGCGCGCCAGGCCCAGTCGAGCCGGCTGCCCCGCCTGTACGTTCCCGGGTTGGCCGGACTGGCGCCCGGGGCGTGCGTGACCCTGGACGAGGACGAAGCGCGGCACGCCAAGTCGTTGCGCCTCGCCCCGGGGTCCCCGGTTGAGCTGTGCGACTTGAGGGGCACGCTAGCGATCGCATGTCTGACCTCGGGCGGCTTGGGCCGCGGCGCGGCCGCGTCGGCGTCGCTCACAGGCGCGCCGCGTCTCGCGCCGCGTTCTGGTGTCCCCTGGACGCTCGCCGTCGCGGGCGCGTCCGGCGGCCTGGCCGGCGGCCGTGGCGATTGGCTCGTGGAAAAGGCGGGCGAGCTGGGGGCGGCGGTGCTTGTGCCGCTCGCGACGGCGCGGGCAAAGGGTCGCGCCGGCGGCCGCGACGGCCGCTGGGGCCGGCTGGCCATCTCCGCGGCCAAGCAGAGCCTAAACCCGCACGCGGTGACCGTCGAGGAGCCGGCCGATCTCGCGGCGGCGCTCGCGTGCGCCGCCGCGGCCCCGCTCGCGCTCGTCGCCGCCGCCGGGGCGCCGCCCGTTTCGGCCGTGCTCGCGTCCCATGCACACACCCTCGCCGCCGCCGCTTCGTCGTCCACCCCTTGCTGGCTCTTTGTCGGCCCCGAGGGCGATTTTGACGACGACGAGCTCGCCGCGCTCGCGTCCGCCGGCGCCCTCCCCGTCGGCCTCGGGACGGCCCGGTTGCGGGTGGAGACGGCGGCGTTGGCGCTGCTGGCGGCGGCGACGCAGGCGGGGGAGGGGGGAGACGGGTAGAGCGAGAGCGATGGACGCGCATTCTCCTCTTTCTTTCTCCCGCCATGCAAGTCGACCTCCTGTTTCGCGGCCTGTCGGACACGGTGTCGGACGACAATAATACCGCATCCCTCGCCAGCAACGGCGGCGCGGCGTCGGCGTCGGGCGCTGGGTCAACGCAGGCACGCCGCCGGTCGCCGTCGGTCGTCGCGTCCGCCGCCGCCGCCGCCGCTTTCGACGCCTCGGGCGGGACCGAAATGGCCAACATGGCGTCGGGCGGGCCGTCCGAGGCGGAGCCCGTGCCTGCAGCGCTGGCGCGCGGCGCGGCGCGGGCCGAGTGCCGCCCGGCGCGCGCCCGCAAGCCCAGCGTGCGCCTGAACCACACGCCGGCGGTGAAAAAGGTGGCAGGCGCCGGTGGAGCCCGCCGCGGGCGGCCCGCGCGCGTGCGCAGCGCCCCCGCCGCCGTCGCCGAAGCCGTCGCCAAAGCCGTCGCCGACGCCGCCTCCCCCCGACCGGCGCCCGCCGACGCTTCCACCTCGCCGATCGATGCTAATCCCGCCCCTCCCTCCCCACTGGGCACTTTCACCCTGGCCGGCCCCGGCTTTGAGCTGCGCGCGGCCCCCGGCTTTCTCACCCTGTACGCCGCGCTCCCCCCCGGCTCCCCCCTGCCCACCGTGCGCGTCGCGCCCCGGTTTGTTTTCGTAGTGCGTGCCCCCTGGTGCGCCGTGGCGGTCGCGCTGCCGGCCGCGGTCGACCCCGCGCACGCGCGCGCGCAAACGTCGCCCGGCGGCGGCCGCGTGCGCGTGCGCCTGCCGCTGGCCGAGGCGTGAAGAGGATAGTGGTGGAAACGAGTGTGCGTGGCAACACAGGGCGCGGCCTTCTCACTCGCCTCCCTCTGCGCCCCCCTGTTCTTGCCCGAGCGCCGCAGCTTTGAGCCGCGGCAGCGCGTCCGCCAGCTTGGCCTCCAGCGCTGCCAGGCCGTCGCCGCCCGCCGCCCGCGCGCGCAGCAGAGCGACGACGGTTGCGTGGTAGTCGGCAAACGCGGCCGCGCCCTCGTCCGGCAGCACCCCCTTGAGCGCCGCCACCAGCGCCCCCAGCGCCCTTCCCGGCACGGACACCGCCTTGCCCGCCGCCTGCGCAAAGGCGGCGGCCGCCGCGAGCGGGAGCGCGGCGGCGGGGTCGTCCTCGGCGGCGAGCGCGGCGTCGAGCGAACGGCGCGCGTCGGCGACGAGCGCTTTCTCCGCCTTCTTATCCAACTTGCGCAGGCGAGCACCGGCCGCGGGCGCGGCGGCGTCTAGAGCGGCGGCCAGTGCGGCGGCGTCGGCGCCTGCCAGAGCGGCGGCGACCGCTTCGGCAACGGCTTTCGAGTCGGCCGGCAGGGACGCCACCAGAGCCGTCCGCGCCGCGGGAGTCATGGCCGCCGCCGCGGGGCTCGGCGGCGGCGGGCCGCCGTCGTCGGCGTCGGCCGCGAGCACGCGCAGCAGCGCGTCGCCCGCCTCCGCGCCCGGCCCGCGCACCAGGTGCCGCCCGATGGCGGCCGCGGCGTCGGCGTCGTCGCCCGCGACGGCGTCGGCGCCGCGCGCGTAGAGGGCCAGGCGCTCGGCGGCGGCGCAGAGCACGGCGAGCAACGCCTCGCGCGCGCGCCGCCGCGCGTCGCTGCCGGCCGACGCGGCCGCCGCGATGACGCGGTCGTACTCGGCGACGGCGGCGGGGCGGATGACGGACGCGAGGGCGGCGGCGAGGCCGCCGTCGGCGCCCGCGTCGGCCGAGCCGGGGACCCACTCATCGCCCACGCGCGCCGTCAGGGCGGCCAGGGACGTGGACGCCGCAGGCGCGGCCTTGGCTTGCGGCACGCCCTGTTTGGAGGGTGCGGCCTTCTTGCCACCGCCACCCCCTTTTTTGGGCTTGCCGCCCTTCTTCCCTTTCTTGCCCCAATCGTCGTCGTCGCTGCCGTCGCCGCCCGCGCCCGACTTGGAGGGAGCGCCCGCTTTGGGCGCCGCGGACGACGCTGCCGCGGGCGCCGGCCCGGCGGCGAGCGCCGCCTCTGCCTCCGAGCGCGCCGCGGCCACCGCTTTGGCCGCCACCTGCTCCACCAGCGACGCTGCCACCACGCACGTGCCCGCCATGATGGAGCCACCACCCGGTCCTTCGCCCGCCTTACGCAGGCGGGCGACGCAGGGCGACGCTGCGAGCGCGGCGGCCACGTCGTCGTCGGCGAGTGCGGGTGGGAGCACAGCGGCAGCGTCGCACCAGCCGGACGCCGCGCCTTCTTCCGCGGCCGCGTCGGCGGTGGCCAGAAGCGAGGGCGCGGCGTGCACGGTGGCCAGCGGGGTGCCGTCGGAAAACGTGGCCGCCGCTTTCGCGCGCGCGTCGGCAAGCGCACCGCCGCCGCTGCCACCTCCCGCCGCGCGCGCCAGAGCTGCATATTCCACGTACCCGTTTTGCGCGTAAAACGCGGCCTGCGACGCGGCGGCCGCGACCGAGGCGAGGGCGGGCGCGAAAGCCGCGCCGCCGGGGCGCAGCGCGCCCCGCACGTCCCCCGCGGCCACCAGGGCTTCAACCGCGGCCGCCGCCCCCGCGGGCGTCGCGGCCGGCCCTGTCAGCTTGAGCTCTTTGACGAGGGGCGTGAGCGCGACGGGCGCGACCGCGGCGCGCAGCGCGCCGCGCAGCGCGGCGCGCGCGCGCGCGGCCGAGGCCGCCGTCGTGAGCACCCCGCCCTCCAGCTTGCCCCGTAACCGCCCGTCCGCCAGCGCGGGCTCCAGCGCGCGCGTGAGCACGTCGGCGCCCAGGCCGAAGCGGGAGCAGGCGTCGGCGAGGGGGAGTGCGCCCGCCTCTGCGAGCAACTCGTCCGCCTCGGCGACGACCGCGCGCCAATACGTCCGCGTGACGACTTCTCCCGCCACCAGCTCCGCCTCACCGCCGGACGCAGCGACGGCGTCTTCGGCAGCGGTTTGGCAGTGCACGAGGTCGGCGCCGAGCAGGGCGGGCAGGTCGGCGACCGCCGCGCGGCCGCCTGCGGCGTCGACCGCGGACCGCGCCTCCGCCGCCAACCTCTCCATCGTCAAGTACTCGCGCCCGTTGACGGTGTGGAGGAGGGTGGGGGGGAGGAGGCCGAGAGATTGGAGCTTGGCGACGAGCTCGACGACGTTGCGCTCCGAGAGGCGGGCCTGAGGGGATCGAGGGGGTGGGGCCTCGCGGCGACGTTTCGACCATCGTGCCTCTGCCCGATCCGGCGCATCGCCGGCGGCCGCCCGCGCCCCCGGATGCCGCGATGCGCCGCCGCGCGCGCACCGTCGCCTGCACCGCCTGCGCCGTCTGCAGCTGGGCGAAGAGGTCATCCAGGTCGTCGCCCATGGTGGAGCGCCGGACGCCGGGCGCGCGGCGGGCGAGAGGGGGACGAGAGCGCGCGGGCACAAGACTGCGCGTTGACGCTGGAGCGGTTGCAGTGTGGCCCGCCTCCCAACCACCCCGCAGCATCACAAATCTTCGTAGCTGACCACGCCCCGCCCCGGCGGCGCTGCGAGCTCGGGCGCGGAGGGGAGAGCGGGCGGCGCGTCGGGCTCCGGCACCGCGCCCTCCGCCCCACCTCCCTCTTCCACGCGGCACACGCGCACCGGCTTGCCCGCCAGCAGCAGCGGGTTGTGCGCGGCGAGATCGAGCAGGGCGTCGGCGTCGGCGGCGGATTCGAGGGCGACAAAGGCGGTCGCGCCGCCGGGGTGCAGCGCGGCGCCGACGACGGGGGCGAGCGCCGAAAGGGCTTCCACGAGCATGGACTCGGTCGCGCCGGGGGGTAGGTCTGACACGATGAGGGTGGCGCCGGGAGGGGCGGGGGGAGGGGCGGGCGGCGCCGGCGCGCCGTCCGCGCGCGCCGCTTTCGCGGCGGGCTCGCCCGCGGGCGCCGCAGGGGCGCGCCGGGTGGGCACCTTGCGCGCGGGGAGCGGCGCGACCTCCGCAGTCGCGGCCGCCGCCCGGCGCGCGGCGAGCGCCTTTTTGGCAGCGGCGAGCGCGGCGGCGGGCGACCGCTTAGGAGGGGGGGCGGGGGCCGAGACCGGCGCCACGGGCGCCGCCGCCGGCGCAGGCTTGTGCGCTGGCGCAGGAGGCGCAGGCGCGGTGCCAGCGGCTGCGGCTGCGGCGGCGGCCTGGAGAGGGAGGGGAAGGCGCGCGTCGTCCGCGAGCTCTTGACTCGTCACACCACCCCGCCCGCCGCCACTCTCTCCATCGCTCTCGCACCTTTTTGTTGCGCAGGAGCTCAAACTTTTTCTCCAGCGCTAGCTCGGCCGCGGTCTTGGGCGGCATCGCGGCGGAAGCGGCGGCGCCGGTCGGTGCGAGCCCGCGCCTACGGCTCGCCGGCGATGCAGCCGCGGGCTGCGGGCGGTGGCCGCGCGGGGAGGAGCGGAGGAGGAGTGCGCGCCGGCGCGTCGGCATTTGTTCACACCGCCAATCCCGCGGCATGTCCACCACTCTTCCCCCCATCCGCAAGCTCGTCATCACCCTGCGCCGCGGCCTGGCCGGCGTGCGCGAAGACCACGCGGCGGTCGTGTCCGCGCTCGGCCTGCGGCGCCGGGGCTCGGCCGTGCGCCTGCCCAACAACGCGTCGGTGCGGGGCGCGGTCGCCAAGGTGGGGCACCTGCTGACGGTGCAGACGGACGAGCAGGCGGCGGCCGCAGCGGCGGCGGCGGCGGCCAAGGCGGCGCCGCGGGAGCCGCTCGCGTTTGAGCATTGAGGCGAGTGTTGATTTCAGGAGCGGGGCACTGTAGGACTGGCGCAGATCGAGGGGCGGCGGCCTACGGGGGGCACAGCGCGAGCTCGGCCACGCGCTGCAGCTCACCGTGTGTCCCCACTTCTCTTCTCCCTTCCCCCAATGGCCGCCGCCCTGCGCCCCGCGCCCCGCGCCCGCGCCACGTCCGCGCCCCGCCGGGCGGCGCGGGCGGGCCGCGGCGCGCTGCGCGTCGCCGCGATCGGGCCCGGTGCGCCGCGAAGGAGGGGCATGGGCGCGCCCACTCTCGCGCGCGCGCCGTCTTGCTCGACGCTGCCGTCAAATCGGGGCGGCGTGGCGTGCCGCGATCGCCCGCGCCCCCCAACCGACTCGCTTCCGCTCCCCAGACGCCGACGACGGCCCCAAGCCGCCGCCCAAGACGCTGACGCGCGAGCAGGAGCCGGAGCAATGTGCGCGATGTGGGGGCGAGCGGGGCGGGAGGGTCGAGAGAGGGACGAGGGCGGCGGGTGAGCGCGAAAACGCGTCGGACCCGCGGCCACACCCCGCCCACCCACCCCACCACCCCCATACCCCACCAGACTGGCAGACCAAGGCCGAGCGCGATGGCAAGAGCCCGCTCAAGGACCCCGCGGCCATCATCGGGCTGATGGGCATCTTCCTGCCCTTCATCCTGCTCGGCATCGCGTTTGCGTGCGGCCTGGTCGAGCTCCCCGAGCAGTGACGAGGAGTGTGCGGGGAGAGAGAGGGGAGCGCGGCGAGTGCAACAACACCAACTTGAAAGTCGATGGCGCCGCCAACTTTCCCTCCCTCCCTCTCTCTCTCTCCCCCCCCCTCTCTCTCACACACACCCTCACTCACCCTGCCGTCGGCGACGGCGCGAGCGCCCTAAACACGGGCAGCCGCCCTGCGTCGGGGCGGGGCGGCGGCGGGGTCGCCCGGTTGAACAGCGCGTCGGCGGGCGAGGCGCCGCCAGGGCCGAAGAGCGCGTCGCCGGGCGACAGCACCGTCGGGGTCGCGGCCAGCGGCGGCCGCGGCCCGCCCACGAGCTCGGCGGGGGATGGGATCGACAGCGGGGAGAGCGGCTGCGCGAGCGGCGTGCGCGGGCTGGGCGCGCCACGCGCGCGCAGCTCGCCCTCGCCGTGAGCATACAGGCATCGCGAACCGTAGACACAGTTGGGCCAGGAGCGGCATAAATCGGTCTAAGGGGTTGGTGGGGAGCGGCGCCCTTGGGCGCCGCGCCGCGCGGCCGCCGGCGCGACTCGCGCCCCCGGACCCCTTCCCGCCACTATCATACCTTGTACAGCGCCTGCAGCCGGAACCGGCCTCTGTTGACGTAGCCTCCCGCCGGCGGCGGCGACCTTGCGGGCGACGCGCGGCCGGTCGCGGCGCCAGGCGCGCCCAGCGACCGGGACCGGCGCGGGCCGTAGCTGGGCGGGGGCGAGGGCGCTTTGATGGGGTCCATGTGCCAAGAGAGAGGGAGGGGCGGGAGTCTAAGCGGGCGGGAGTGAGCTGCGCGGGTCGGCGCCGGCGCTGCGAGCGCGCGGGAACGCGCCCGCCCCGCCACCGACCGCGCGTGGCTGTGCGTCGTTCGTGGGTGGTACATCAAAATCAAAAGTGATGAGGGCGCCGGCGCAGGCGCGAGCGCGCTCACTTTCCCGCTCCCCCTCATCCCCCCTCCTTTCCTCCCCTCACTCCCCTTCTCTTCACCACTGCAGATCTTCATACCCGTCCTTGATCGGGGACCGCCCCGGCGTCTTCGGCGGCTCCGGCAGCACGGACCCCGCGTGGCGGCCGCGCGCCGTGGCGGCGGCCGCCGCGCGCGCGCGCCGCGCGGCGGCGAGTTCGGCCCCGTTCTTGGCACGGCAGCCGGCGGGCAGCCCGAAAAAGCCGGCTTCGGTGCAGGCGGGGGCGTCGGGTGCTAGAGGCGAGACAGACAGAGCCGTGACTGTGGCGGACACGGTCCATCCAAGGGGCACCGCGAGCCGCACTGGCAACCCTTCCTCCGCCCCCCCCGCCAGCCGCCGCGCGATGCGCCCCGCGGACGCCAGGTGCCGGTTGGCGCCGCCCGCGACGTCGAGCAGGGCAAAGAGGTGGGCGGCGGGGAGGGGGGAGGACGGGGCGAGCCAGACGCGGGCGACGAGCGCGCGGTCGCGGTCGCCGCCACGGCCGTCGCCCCCGCGGCCCGGCACGCCGGCAGCGCCCAGCGGATCGATGGGGACGCGTGAGACGGCGTCGGGCGGGGGGGTGAAGGACAGGTAGTCCTCGAACGACGCGTCCGCCGCGAGCGGCCAGCGCGCGCGCACCGCGTCGACCGCGGCGAGCCCCACGCGCGCCTCGTGCAGGATGGCGACGAGGCCAGCCACCTTGTCTGGGCGCGCGGCGCCGCCCAGCCAGCCTCGCGCGGGGGCGAGGCGCGCCCCTGCGGCCGTGATTTTGGTGCGGCGCCCGCCGTCGCGCAGTGCACGCGCCGCGTCGGCCTCGACGCCCGTACGCTTGGCCCGGTGCTCGGCCGCCAGGTCCACGTACGAATTGGCGGCGCGGTCGATGAGGAGCCAGTGGGAGGAGGGAGGAGGAGGGGGGGAGGGCGCCGAGGCGGGCGAGCCGCCGTCACCGCTCGTGTCGTCGCCCGCCGCCGGCCCGTCGCCCGCCGCCCACACCACGCTAAACGGCCCCCGCCGCCACTCGGGCAGCAGGCCGACGCCCGCGCCGCCGGATTCCAGCCCTCGCAGCGCGCCGTCGACGCGGACCGCGGCGCCGCGCTTCCACACGCTGTAGGTGTCGCCCGGCGCCGCCGCGCGCAGCAGCGGGCCCAGGAGAGGGGACGTCAGCTCCCACTTGACCCGCACGTGGTAGTCGGGGGACGACGCGAGCATGGCAGCCAAGTCCGCGCGTCTCTCCGCGCGGCGCGCCTTCGCGCGCGCCGCGCCCGCGGCCGCCAGCACCTCGGCCGCCTCCGTGTGCCCCTGCGACACCGCCACGTCGAGCGCGGTCCAGCCCGCGGCGGAACGAGTGTCGGGCGGCAGGCTGAGCGGCGGCGCGAGGAGCGCGGCGACCGCGCGCGCGCGGCCAGCCAGCGCGGCGGCGTGGAGCGGGGTGTGCCCGTGCGGGTCGGTCGCCAGCCGCTCGCTGGGCGGCAGCGCCATCAAGGCCGCCACCGCGACGCCCTCGTCGCCCGCCCAGGCCGCGCGAAACGCGGCAAACGGCGGCGCGGCATGCGGCGCGCGCGCCCCGCCCGCTCCCTCCCCCGCCCGCCCGTCCCGCCCGCCCAGGGGCTCGGTGGCGGGTAACGGGGATTGGCCCACCTCGGCGCCGTCGGAGAGCCAGGGGACGGTGTCGGCCGCGTCGCGAAAGGGTGCCGCGCGGCGCGGCCACCGCATGGGGAGAGGGGCGACTTTGGGGGCTGGCGCAAACGGGGGGTGGCGGTCTTCCGCTCCTCTCCGGGACACGGCGCGGCGTGACAGCCGCGGGCGGCCCTGGCGCGAGTGGCGCAATCTTCGCCGCGCACAAGCCGGCCCTCCGCAGCCCGCCCATGCGCGCGAGCCTGCACCAAGCCCGCCGCGTCACCATGCACGCGTCCCCCGTCAAGCCTCAGGCGCCGCCAACGCCCGCGAAAGCCGGCGCCGCCGACTGGACCCCGCTCCACCTCCCGCCCGCCGAGCTCGCCCTGCACCACACGCTGCCCACCGGCCAATCATTTCGCTGGCGATCGGCCGGGGCGGGCGCGGGCTACGTGGGGGTGGTCGGGCGCCGCGTCGTGCACATGGCCGACGTCGGCGACGGCGCGGCCTACCGCGTCCTCGCGCGCGTGCCGGAAGCGACGCCCGACGGCGACAATGCCGCCGTGCGCGACTATGTGCAGGCCGGGGTGGCGCTCGCGCCGCTCGCCGCGGCGTGGGCGGCGGCCGACCCCGGCCGCTACGGCCGCGTCGCGCGCGTCGTCACAGGGGCGCGCGTCCTGCGCCAGGGTAAGGGATGGAGAGAGGGATGAGGGGTGGGGATTTGGTGGCGGGAGGTGGAGCCGCGCCCGAGCCCCCTTCTTTCCCTCCTCCTCCAGACCCGCTCGAGTGCCTGATCTCGTTCATCCTCTCGTCCAACAACGGCATCGCCCGCATCACGTCGTTGGTGCAAAAGCTGTGCGTGACCTATGGAGACGAGCTGCTTCCCGCAAAGGCGCGTTCGCTCGCTTTCGCCGCGTCCGCCCCTCCTTCCACCGGCGTCCTCCCCCACGCGCACGCCGACGCGTACCACGCGTTCCCAACCTTGGACCAGCTGGCGGCCGCGGACGAGGACGCGCTCAGGGGCATGGGGTTGGGCTACCGCGCGCGCTACGTCACGGGCACCGTCGCCGCCCTCCGGTCGAAGCCCGGCGGCGGGGCCGCCTGGCTCGCCTCTCTCCGCGACGAACCATCCTACCCCGCGGTCGCGGCCGCGCTCACGGAGCTGCCCGGGGTCGGGCCCAAAGTCGCCGCGTGCGCGGCCCTCTTCTCCCTCGACGCGCGCGGCGCGGTCCCCGTCGATACCCACGTCTGGCAACTCGCGGTCAAGCACTACACGCCGGCGCTCAAGGGGAAGAGCCTGACGCCCGCGCTGGCGGAGAAAGTGGTCGACGCGCTGGTCGGCGTTTTCGGAGAGTACGCCGGCTGGGCGCACAACGCGCTCTTCATCGCGGAGCTGCCGGCCGCCAAAGCGGCGCTGCGGGCGCTGGAGCAGAAGGAGGGGGCGGGGAGCGAGGAGGAGAGTGGCCGCGGCAGTGAGTCGGGCTCCGAGTCGTCCGAGGCGGCCGCGGGCGGCGAGTGGGCGCCCGACACGCCGGCGGGCAAGCGCGCGCGGCGGGCCGTGTAGCAGCGGGGGCGGCACTTGCGGGAAGGGTGGTGCAGCGTCGGACGCCCTTCCCGCCTCCCCTCACTCTGCCCGCCGGTTGGCAAAGGCACTCCCCCGCACTCGTTCGGTCCGCCCCGCACGCGCACAGGATCGCCACGCCCGCGCGAGGCGCCGCCGGGCGCGCATGGGCGCCCTCCCCATGCGCCGCGCACTCGCGCTCGCGCTCGCGCTCGCTGCGCTCGCCGTGCCCGCCGCCGCGGTCGGCCCCTTTGCAGAAATCAATAGCGTGGTGCGTCTGGTGGGGGGAGGTGGCCGGGTGGGCCACGGGCGGGGCGCGCGTCGGCGATGCACCGCGGGCGCGCTGAGATCCGGCGCGTGGTCGAAATCGCGCTAGCAAGCGGCATTGGCCGCCACCGCCCCACCCAGGCGTAGAACTTAATTTGTCTCACCAAACTAGGCGGCGATGGGGGGGCATGGGGGCGCGGCGGGCACGCGGGGCCGCGCCGCGCGCGTGGCTCTTCGGCGCTCACCCAACCCCTCCACTCCTCTCCCCCCCAGATCGTGCTCACCTCGGAAGGCGACTGGGGCGTCGGCTCCACCCGCTGCACCGACATGGTGGCCCGCGCGGCGTCCCTCGGCCAGACGCGCGTCATGCTGGTCCCCACCCTCTACTTTGTCGACCGCGAGCCACGCAACCATTCCGCGCCCGGCCAGCAGGGCAAAGTCTCATACTACTGCTACTCCAAGCTGGACGGCGGGTGCCCGCCCGCGGACGCGGCGGGGCGCGCCAAGTTTGGCGCCGGCATGAAAAAGTGCGCGGCCGCCGCCGTCGACTCCGGCCTCTCCCTCGCGCTCGCTCCCCACATCGACGACGGGGTGCCGGGTGGGGCGCAGTGGCGCCAAGGGCTCGTGTTTGATCCCCTGGTGAAGCATGGGGGCGGCGCGTTCGGCGGCGACGCGATGTCGTACGACGAGTTCATCCTCCAACCCCTCGCGACCGCGGTGGCCGCCGCGTCCACGGCAAAGACCAAAGTCTGGTTTAGCACGCAGGGCGAGATGGGGGCGACCCTGGTCTACCACCCGGCGTCGCACACGAAACTCCTGGCCGCCCTCCGCGAGCGCGTCATCGCGGGGCGCACGGCGGCCGCCTTCCCGCCCACCAACGTCCAGGTCGGCGTCCTGTCCAACGCGGACAAGCTGTGCTCGTGCGTGGCGCAAACCGGCAACGGGACGTACACCGACGACTTTGTGCGCGCGTGGCCGACCATCAAGCCGCAGTTCAACCTGCCGGCGATCAAGGCCCTGTTTGACGCGACCGATTTTGTGGGCATCTCCAACTATCCCTCGCTCAAATCGCCCGACGTGCGGCCGGTCGATTTCGAGGCCGGCATCAAATCCTTCGCCACGGAGCTCGCCCAGTTTGGGGTGGATTTGAGGGACTTGGTGACCACCAAGGGCAAAACGCTGTGGTTTTCCGAGGTCGGCATCGGCGGCGGCGGCGACGCGGGCGGCTGGTCGCGCACCGCGGATCCGGCTTATGCCGCGGCAAACACCTACCACGGTGTCACCTCCACCTACCGCCCGGAAACCGATCCGTGGCACGCGGGTGGGGCGGGCGGGGACGGCATGCTGGCGCTGCAGCGCAAGTTTTACTCGTCGCTCGCGTCGTTTGTGTCCTCCCGCGGCGCCTGCGCCAACTGCACCTGGGCCGTCGACGGCGCATTCCTGTGGAACTGTGGCTCGTGGGACGTGCAGGCCATTCACCCCGCCTCGTTCGACGCCAACGGGACGGTCGACTTTTTGACGGGCGCCGGGTCGTACGCCGACGCGCCCACCGTGTCCCTCATCGCCGACCACAACGCGGGCGCGGACACCGGCGTCCCTGTCTCGGCCGCCGCCATCGCCAAGGCGGCGGCCGAGCCGGCGGGGTGGGCGGCGGCGCCCGCGGGCGCGCCGGCCGCCGCGCCGCGGGCGAGGCGGGCGGGGCCTGCGGGCGGCGGCGCGGCCTCGTCCATGTCGGGTGGCGACGCAGATGCCGACGACGACGCCGGCCCGGCCGCCCCCGAGCCGACGCCCGTCCCCACTCCGGACGCCGTCCCTTCGCCGCTCGGCGCCCCCAACCCCACCTTTCGGCCGACCCTGCTCGGCGCCCTGGCAGGCGCGCTGCGGCTGCCGCCGCCGGTGGCGGCGCTGCAGAGCGTGGCGGGATCGCTGTTTGGGTTCGAGGATTCGGCCGGCGACGCCCGCGCCGAGGCCGAGGCCGTCGCGGTCGGCGGCGCGCCCGCGCCGCGCGGCGGAGCGTGATGAGCAAGCGCGGCGGATGCCCTGCCCACGCAACACCCATTTTGACGCGGCGCCCGCGGCGGCGGCGAGGCGCGGCGGCCCTCGCGCACGCCGGCCGCCGCCGCCACCACCCGCCTTGCGTGCCCCAACCCCCTCTCTTCCGCGCCAATTCAATACCAACCGCGAGAGGGGTGGTCGGGACACGCCAAGCACCCCACCCCACACCCCGCGCTGGCCTGGCCCCATTTTTCGAGACACCCGCCTGGCCTGCCTCCAGACACGCTCCGCCACCCTTTCGCCGATTCAAGTAGACCGTACAACACACACCGTAGACGCGCGCGCGCGGCCGCGCTGCTCCCCCCCGGGTCGGGGCGAGAGCGACGGCGGCCGCGCCGCGCGCGGGGCCGGGGCCGCCGCCAGGCGGGCGCCGCGCTTGCCGCCCGCGCATTCCACAACCGCGCACTGCAATCACGATCGCAACAACAGAGGGGTGCAGAGACAGAAACAAAAGAACGCCACCACCTCTCTTCTCTCATCACACCGCCGCCCCGACGAAAAAGTTGGCCCAGTGCCGCACGCCCGCCGGCCCATCCTCCCGGCACAGCGCACCCGCGCGCTCGGCGTCGAGCAGGAGCGCGGCCGCGACGGCGACAGGGACGCGCAGCGCGGCGGCGGCCGCAGAGGGCGTGAGCGGGCGGCCGAGGCCGAGGACAAAGGCGTCGTCATTGGGGGAGGTGGTGGAGTCGGCGGCGAGGGAGGCGAGGCGGGCGCGCACCGCTGCATCGTCCAGGGACGCGGCCTGCACGGCGAGGACGCCGCCCCCGACGTCGCGCAGCCGCACCGGCGCCCGCCACCCCTCCCACGCCCTCGCGGCGGCCGCGACATCGGCGGGGGTGGCCAGCTCGACGCCGCGCGCGCGGTTGAAGAGGCAGTAGGCGTCGGCGAGGGGAATGATGCCCAAACCGCCTGCGTTGCCCTCACCCAGCCTCGGCGCCAGGAAGTCGGCCAGCTGGCGCGAGAGCTCGTTCACATACATGGGACCCGCTGCGTCCCGGGTGACGGGGGACGCGATGCCGAGCGACGCGAGGTCGGCCTCGAGCCCGGTCGGCGCGCCGCCTGCTGCAGCCGCCGCGCGCCGCGCCAGCGCCACCATGTCGGCCGCCGCGCCCATGAGCGCGCGCAAGTCGACAAAGGCGGCGTCGACGGCAGCGTCAGACGCGGCGGCGGCGGCGGCGCGGCGGGCGAGGATGCCGCCGACGCCGGCGGAGGAAGCGGCGAGCGTGGGTTCGGGGTCGCTTGCCGGCGCCTTGGCAGCCGCTTCCGGGTGGTCCAGCAGCCATTCAGCCGCGGCCTGGGCGTCGCCCGTGCCGACGGCGGCGAGCGCGGCGGCCGCGGCGGCGGGCGAGAAGCCGAGCGCGGCGACCGCGGCGACCGCCGCAGCGTCAGCCGCCCCAAACGCGGCCGCACCGCCGTCGGCGTCCCGCTCCCAGGCCCGGGACCGCAGCGACGCGGCCAGGGCAGTGTGGACGGCGGCTTGTTGGCGGGCGACGATTTTTACTTCACGCGTCGTCGTGGACGACGATGACGCCACCGCCGTGCCGCGGACGGGCCTTCCATCGCCTCCAGCCACCCGCACATGCACCCGCGCCTTGGCCGACGACCACACGCGCGTCGAGCGCAGCTCGCACCGCGCGACCGCCGCGAGCGGCAGCGCGCACGAGGCGCCGGCCGCGGGCGCGGCCGCCGCGTCCACCCACAGCAGACGGTGCGTCGTCACACGCAGCACACCGTCATCGAGCGAGAGAAGGGGGGGGGAGGCGGGGGAGGGGAGGCCGGTCGCCGCGACAAACACGAGGTCGGCCTGACGGTCGGGGGCGCCCGTCGATCGCCGCGCCCGCTGCATGCGAGCGTCGTTACCGCCCGCGACGCCCTCGCAAGCCCCCAGCCCCCCAATTCCACGCCCTTCCTCTTTACCTTGTCCTGCAGCAGCGTCTCCACCTCTCCCGGCAGCAGCACGGGCAGGCCGGACGGCGTGAGGGCGAGCGGGACGAGGGTGAGAGGGGGTGGGGCGGCCATCGCGGGGGCGGGCGGCCCGCCGCGAAGAGAGTGCCTCTGGCGCCGTGCCTAGCGCACACCTGCCAGCGCCTGCGCCATCGCCGCCCCTTCCCCGGCGACAGCCGCCGACACCGCCGGCGCCGGCATGCGGCGCGCCGCCGTGGCCGCCGCGGCCGCCGCGCGCACGGCGGGCGCGGCATGCGCGACGCGTCCGGGCGCGGTCGCCGCCTCCAGCGCGTCGACGCGGTGAGTGGAGTGTTGTGAATGTGGGCGCGGGGCGCGCGCGGGGCCGCGGGGAGCGGCCCGCCATCCAGCACGCGCCCGCACGCGCCGACGCCACCCGCCCCACCTCTTCCAGCCTCACCAAGGCGCCCGCAAGCACTCTGGTGTCCTCTGCTGGCGGCCACGCCTCAACCTGGGCCCCAACCGCCGAGCTCCGGGCCGCTGCCGCCGCGTGGCGCGGCGAGCCGCGCTCCTGGCGCGCTGCGGCCGCCCTTTGTAGCGGCATTTGGGTGACAGAGAGCGGCCAGGTGAGGGGAGGAGGTGGTGGGTGAGGGGGGGGCGAGCGGGCGAACCTGCGGCTCACGCGTGGCAGCCCTCCGCAGGCCGCCCTCCGCCACGGCGCCGCCCTCGCCCTCCGCCGCCCCGCGCTCTGCCTGGACCGGAGCGGGATGAGGCCCAAGGTGGTGGCGCCGGAGCTGCCGCTCGCTCGCGTCCGCGCCGCGCTCGCGGCCGCCGCCGAGGCGGCCGCGACGGCCGCGCGCGCGCTCTGCCTCGTGCTCCTCTTCACGCCGGTCGTCGCCACCGCGGCGCTGCTGCGCCTGGTGGCCCCGATGCTTCCCGCGCGAGCCCTGGCTGCTGCGCGCCGTTCCTGGGCGCGTCTGCTGCGCGGGACGCTGGGCGCGGCGGGCCCGGCCTTCATCAAGTGGGGGCAGTGGGCTGCGACCCGGGGCGACCTCTTCCCGCCGCACGTCACGTTCGCCTTGCGCGCCCTGCAAAGTGGCGCCCCAGCCCACGGGGCGTCGGTCACGGTCGCCGCGGTGGAGGCCGCGCTTGGCGCGCGGCTCGCCGACGCGTTTTCCTTCTTCGACCCGGCCCCCGTCGCGTCGGGCGCCGTCGCACAGGTGCACAAAGCCATCCTCTCCCCCGCTGGCGCCTCCGCTGCCGGGGCGAGGGCGGGCGACGTCGTGGCCGTCAAGGTGCGGCACCCGAAAGCGGCAGACCGCCTCGCGCGCGATTTCGCCATCATGCTCGCCGTGGCCGCCCTCGCCTCCAAGCTGCCCGCCCTCGCCGGACTGGAAGACACTGTCCGCCCGTTTGGCGCCCCCCTGCGCGACCAGCTGGACCTCTCGATGGAGGCCGTCAACCTGCGCCGCTTTCGCCGCAATTTCGCGCGCTGCGCGTCCGTCTCCTTCCCCGTGCCCCACTTGGCCACGCCGGATGTGCTTATTGAAAGCTTTGAGGAAGGTGTGCCCATCTCGGAGTACGTTTGGGCGGAAGAGCGCGACGGCAAGGGTGGCGCCGCGACCACTGCGGCCCCGTCCCCGCTGCGCGCCGCGCTCGCCGCCATCGGGCTGGGAGCATACCTGCAGATGCTGGTGCGCGACAACTTTGTGCACGCCGACCTGCACCCGGGCAACCTGCTGGTGGCGCGCGGCGGCCCCAGGCCGGGCTCGACCCCCGGCCTGGCCGCGCGCGCCCGGACCCTGCTCGGCCTGCCCGCCGCGGCCGCCCCCCCCAAGATCATTGTGTTGGACGTGGGCATGGTGGCGGAGCTGGCCCCCGCCGACGCCGCGTCGCTGGCGTCATTTTTCCGCGCGCTATCCGACCGCGACGGTGCGAAAGTCGGCGGCGCAGCGCTCCGCCTCGCGTCCGGCCCGCCCCCCACCCCCGCCGCCGCCGCCGCGTTCACGGCCGAGATGGGAGCCCTGTTCAATGGGCTCACGGCGGACGAGGTGCGCGAGCGGACGCAAGAGGTATTTGGCGCGGTCCTCGACACCCTGCGCCGGCACTCGGTCGCCGTCTCCGGGTCGGTCGCCACCGTCGTCGCTTCCGCGCTCGTGCTGGAAGGCTGGTCGACCGCGCTCGACCCGGAGATCAGGGTCGTGGACCGCCTCAAAGAGTTGCTGCCGGCGGAGTGGCACGAGCGCTGGATTGCGCGGTGGGGGGAGCAGGTTGCCGGGTCGCCGACGCCGATGCACGGGCAGTGAGGAGAGGAGAGAAGCGGGATTGATCGATGCTTGAATTCTTTGTCTGTTCTTTTTTGTAGCCGCGCACCCCCTTTCCGTTCACAAGACGCCCGCCCGGGCCGCCACACGACAACACGACAACGCCACACACTCTCTCTCACGTCGCCGCCCCAAAGCGGGCCGCGCGCGCCGCCTTCTTGGCCTCCCACTCGGGATCGGCCGGCGGCGTTGGCGCCGGGCGTTTGGCAGGCTGCTCGCCGGCCTTGGCATCCGCCGTGCCAAAGCGGTCGCTCCGGCTGGCGACCTTGGCCTTTTCCTCGGCCGCCGACACGGGCACCGGCAGGCCAAACCGGGCGGCGCGCGCCTTGCGCTTTTCGAATTCCGCGGCCGCGTCCAGCACCACGGGAGGTGTGGGCTTGTCGGTCGCAGGCGCGGGGGCGGGGGCTGAGGCGGGCGCAGGGGCCTGGGAGGAGGGGGCGTCCGCATCGGCGACTGCGCGGCGGCGGTTCGCCCCCCGCTCCCCCGCCCGCCCTCCTCACCGCTCCATCAGCCGCCGGCGCAGGCGCGTCGGCCGCCGCCGGCGCGGCGGGCGCTTCCAGGGCCGCCGTCAGGCGATCGACCAGGTCCGCCTTGAGCCCCGCGGCGTCGAGACCGCGCTCGGCGAGAGCGTCGCGGAGCTCCTGCACCTTCAGCTTTTTGACGGCGTCCGCGGTGAGAGAAAGGGGCATGGTGGTGAGGACGGGTGGGGAGGAGTGAGTGCACGCGGTCGCCGTCGCTGCCTCGGCCCGCCGCTGCCGGGGTGGCCGCAGCGCTAGCGCCCGCCCTTCTACACACAGTCGTCGCGCCCGGGCGGAAGGGCGTGGAGGGCGCGCCGCCCCCCCACACCCGCCCCCACCCTCTGCACTCAAAACCAGAGCAGCGGCACGAGGCCCAGCACGCAGCCCACGCTCACGCCGATGACGGACCCCGCGACGCGGGCGGCTGCGGAAGGAGCGGGGGTGGGAATGGGCGCAAAGGAGATCGACGCCGCGCACCGCCGCCGCCCCCACCCTCTCCTGACCTCGCACGCTCGCCCGCTGCGCGTCCGCGGGCGCCAGCCGCACTGGCGCCCCCCACCGCGTCTTGCGGGAGGCGGCCTCGATCTGGTCGGAGACGCCGAGGCCGGCCACGTCGGAGACGAGGTTTCCCAACCCCGCCGCGGCCAGCGTCGACAGCCCAAACCGCGCCCCAAACACGGCCTCGATCTCTTCGCCCGCGATGAGCATGACAAAGTTGTCGATGAAGCCGAAGCCGACAAAGGGGGCGCCGACCGCGAGCGCGACGCGGACGAGCGCGCGGCGGTCGACGGGGGTTGTGGCCGCCGCGGCGGCCGCCGCCCCTGCTGCATCGTGCAGCCTCAACGCGCGCCGAAACTCGGCGGCGTCCAGGGAGCCGGCCGGGGACGCGGTGTCGGCCGCGGCAAAGAGCGCGTCGGCGTAGGGGGGGGAGGCAGAGAGGACCGGGCGATCGCCGCCGGCTGCAGCCCCTTCCGTCGCTTCTGCCGCCACCAGGACGGCCAGCAGTTGCTGGCGCGCGGCGGGAGGGAGGCGGGCTGCGACGGTCGCAGCCGCGGTGGGCGACGCGGCCAGGGCGGCCCGCAGCGCGTCTGCAACCGCGGCGGGCGACGGCGTGGACGCGGCGGACGACGCCGCCGCGGCAGACGACGCCGCGCGGCGCGCGGCGGCCACGAGCATTGGAAGAGTGTGGGCGAGCGAGCGCCGGCGCCGACCGACACTCTCCCTCTTGCCACCATGCACGCCCGATCCCTGCTGCTCCTGGCGGCCGTCGCCCTGACGGCCGCGAGCGCGGCGGCCGCGCCGACGGCGGCGGACGTGAGATTAGGATGGGCGCGCGCGCGGCGTGGGGGCCGCTTCGGCGGCCCAACGACCCCGCCGCCGCGCCTCGCGATGCGGGAGGATCAAACCCGGATCGACGGGAGGCGAGTGGCGGCACGTCGAGCCCTGTGTCCCTCTCCCGATCGCCCCCGCCTTCTCTCCTCCAGCCCCGCCTCGCCGAGCTCGCCGCCCGCCGCGCCGCCTCCCCCGACGCCGTCATCACCATGACGCCCGACGACTTTGCGACGTACGCGGCCGGCGCGTCCCGCCCGTACGCCCTCGTCTTTTTCTGCACTGCTGCGCATCTGCTCGGCAAGCCCGCGCTCGGCCTCCGCCCAATGCGCCGCGAGTGGGGCGTGCTGGCCAAGGCGATGCGGGCGTCCGAGACCCCTGAGCACGCGTCCGTATTCCTGGCGACGCTAGAGTTTGAGGACGCGCGCGAAGCGTTCCACCGCCTCGGAGTCGACACCCTGCCCTGGGTCGTCACCCTCGCGCCCTCCGTCCCCGTGCCGGACGATGGCGAGATTGGGGGTCTTGACAATGCCGTCATGCGCCACGCGGAGTACGGGCACAAGCACTGGGTCGCCGACGATTTCGCCGCGTTCGTGTCCGACCGCGCGTCCATCCCCCGCCCCCACATCGCGGCGCCGCCCCCCCGCCCCTCCATCATCAACATCGCGCTCGGCCTGGCGCTGCTTGGCGGCCTCGGCGCCGCCGGCTGGCGCTTTTACAAGTCAGCGCTCGCCGCGTTCCTCCCGCTCTGGATGTTCGGCGCCTGCGCCGTCTGGTGGTTTTCCACGTCGGGCGGCATGTACAATATCATTCGGGGCATGCCCATGGTCATGCCGCAGGTGTGGGAGGGGGGAGAGGAGGGGGGGAGGACGGGGGGCCGCGCGGCGCCCGTGCGAGTCCTCACCCTCTCCCCCCTCCCCTCCCGTCCCCAGCGTGACGGCACCATCAAGCTCTTCCTGGACGGTTCCTCGGGCCAAGTCGGCTTTGAAGGCTACCTTGTGGGCACGCTCTACTCCTCGGTCGGCCTCGCGTTTTGGGGCCTCGCGCGCGGCGTGCCGCGCCTCGCCGACGAAAAGGCGCGCCGCGCCGCCGGCTTTGCTCTCGTCGCCGCGGCCTGGGTCGCCTACACGCGCGTGGTGGCGCTGCACGATTGGAAGACCGGGTTTTCGTGGTCGTGGTTCCTGTTCTGAGGGGGGCGGGGCGGGGGCGGAGGCGAGGGGGGGGCGTGGCGGCAAGGGCGTTGGCGTCGCCGCGCGTGTGGTCCCCGGTTGCTGCGCCGGCCAGGGCGGGTCAACGCGTGGGCGCGGTGAGCGACGCGGTGGCGGCCGGGTTGCGTGAAGAGGGCGGGGTTTGGCGCCGCCTCGCGTGTGCCCCGGGTCGCCCCGGCGACGGCAAACCACAGCCGCGAGCTGTGCGGGGGAGCGGGCGGCGGCGGGCCGCTTCCACGCCCTCCCCACGCGCAGCTGCCTCTGCATCACAGTCCGCCCGCCCCGCCCCCCTGTTGCCCGCCCGCCGCCGCGAGCACGGCATCCAACAGCGCCTCCCGCGCGGCCCCCGGCGCCAGGTGGCGGCCGACGCTCGCGCGCAGCTTCTCCCCCTTGGTCAGCGCCGGCCCGACCGGCGCGCCGTCGGGGGTTCGAGCAAAAAAGGGGCGCCACAACGAGTGGAGGTCGACAACGTCCGCCTCGCCCACGGCCGCCGCGGCGACCGCGACCAACGCGGCGCGCACGCCGGCGTCGCCCGCGTCGGCCGGCCCGCCCACGGCGTCGACGCGCAGCGCGCGCGGCGCCAGCGCGCCGCCGGCCGCCTGGTCGACGACAAACCAGGTGAGCGCGGACGCGGGCGTCGGCAGGGAGGCGTCGTACGGGCCTGTCGCGGGAGGGTGGAGGGGCGCGTCGGCGGCGGCGCGCGCGCGACACGCTCTCCCAACCCCTCTCCCCTCTCCTCTCACCCACGATCGCCGCCACCCACGGCTCCACGCCGTCGTCACGGAAGAGGCGTTGATAGTTGCGCTGGTTGGCCGCGTCTTTCGCCGAAGGGGCCGCCGCGAAATTTGGGTGGGAATGAAACCAGCCCACGGCGCGCGCCCCCGCGTCGGCCATCGCGGCCCTGGCCGCCACTTCGGACGCGGGGTCGAGCTCGACCGAGGTGCGGGACGAGCCCGGGGCGCGCCGGCACGGGTGCGCGGCCGTGATGGACATCTCGCGCCTGTCCGCACACCACGAGCCGCCCAGCAGGCCGATGACCTCCTGCGAGTGCAGGTGGGCGTGCGCGTCCATGACGGCGGCGGCGGCCGGCGCGAGCGTCACGGAAAAGGGTTGCGCGCCAGGCGCGCCCGACCCGGGCGCACCGACGAAAGGGCGGCACGCAAGCAGCTCCAGGGACTCGCTCGTTGCGCCCAGCGCGGTGTGGAGAGGGGGAGCGCGCTGGGGGCGGGCCTTGGCGTAGTCGGTGCGCGGAGGGGGGAGGGGAGGAGGGGACGAAGCGGCGGCAGGCTCCGGCGCCGCGGTCGCGGCGATCGCCGCGGGCGCCGGCTTGGCCGCCTTGGGCGGGCGCGCGTTGGCGGGCACCAGTACGCCGTTTTCGCCGGCCGGCGGCGGCAAGGGCAGCAGGCCCGGCAGAACGGCGCCCGACGCGAGGTGCGCCCGCACAGTCTCAATTTTGAGACCGTACGCGCGCGCGGAGCCGCTGGTCGGGTCGAGCGCCTTGCCCGACAGCGTGTACCCGGCCCCCGTCGCCGCGACAGCTGGCGGCAGCCTCTTCCCCGCGTTGGCCAGCTTGATAAACGCTTTCTGGGCGTGGGACATGACGGCACGCGCGTCGCGCGTGCCGACGCGGGCGGCGATGCCCTTCCTGTGGGAAGGAGGGAGGGGGAGGGGTGGCAGGGTCGGCGAGTCGCGCACCGCCGCCGCCATCCCACATCATCCCCCGCCTCCTCTCTCTCACCAGTCACGGCCCAGGTCGGTGAGGGCGGCGTCAAACGCGGCGAGCTCAGCCGGCGTCCAGTGCCGCGCGGGGGCGCGCGGGCGCTTGTGGGGCGGTGCGGGGGGGGCGGCGCCCGCGGATGGAGGCGCCGCGATGGCGCGCGACGATTTGGGGGGTTTGGGGGGGGCTGGGAGGGCGGGGCGGAGGGTGGGCGCGGGACAAGTGCCCGCGATGCGCGCCCGCGGACGCCGCCTCCTTTCTTCCCCACCATTTTTCTTGCGCTTGGGCGCTCCTGCGCCGCCGTAATCGCTGTCGTCGTCGGACGCGTCGGAGGCGGCGGCCTCATACCCGCCGCCGTAGCCGTACGCGCCACCGCCACCGCCGCCGTCCTCGGCCAGCAGGCGGGCGATGAGGGCGGTGGTGGCGTCGTCCGCGTCGGTGGTCATGGTGGGCGGCCGACGCGGGAGTGCGGCTGGGCGCTGTCGTGCGCGCTCTCTCGCTCTCACTCTCGCGCCGAGGCACGCCCTCCGCGCCCCTCCAACCCATTTACTCAATTGCTCCGTCGCCTTCCGAGTTCCGGTCGGTCATCACAAGGTGGGTTGGAGCGCCGGGCGGCGTGGGGCCGCCGCGCAAGAGGCGGGCGCGCGCGCGGAATGCCGCCGCCGGTTCAATTTTTTTGGCGGCCCCGTTTGGCGGCCCACGCTACCTACCAGAGCTCGAGGGAGATCGTGCGCATGCCGCTGGGTGACGTGCGTCGGCGGCCGACGCCCTCGACACACACGCCGCAGCTCCACCATGCGCGTTGCTCTCCTCCTCCTCGCCGCGGCCGCCCTCGCGGCCGCTCCCGAGCCCGAGCACGCCGCATCGACCTCGCGGGCGCGGCGGCGGCCCTGCCGGCGCTGAAAGCGGCGACTCTGGACATGCTCGCCGCCAAAGCGGCCGCCGCCAACGCGAGCGCGGCCGCCGCCAAAGCGAGCGCGGCCGCCCTCAAGCAGGCGCTGCTGCACAAATTTGACCCACCGGCCAACGCGACGCCGGCCGCGACGCCGGCGCCGGTGGTGCCGCCGTGCGGGCGCTTGGCCGAGTATGCGACGTTTACGACCGCCGGCGCCAACGCAGGCAGCTTTTCGACCCCTGATAACATCTTCGCCGGTACGTACACAAACGGCGGCAGTCCGATCGCACAGTTTGCGTCGACCAGCGCGAGCAACACGCTCGGCGCGTCGACGCCGTGGGGCGCGATCTATGGGTAGGGCTTGGGGAGGGGGCCGTCGCCGCCGCGGCGGCGTCTCTGAGGAGGTTGCAGGCGCCGCCGCGGCGGCGTCTCTGAGGAGGGTGCAGGCGCCGCCGCGGCGGCGTCTCTGGCCCGCACGCGCACCCCGACGCCCCGCGACCGCCCCTCGACAGGTCCTCTTCGGGCGAAACGTACCTGGGCATCGACGTCCCCACGTCGACCACGACGGCCTTCACGTTATCTCCGGCCGCCGGGCCCGCGAACCAGTTTGGCTGGTCTCTCGGCGATGTCGACTCGGAGAGCGTGGTCATTTCGGCCGTTGGCACCGATGGCGTGCCCCTCACGGTCGCTGAGCTCGGCTTTCAATCGGCCTTTAACTACGTCGGCGCTGCGGACTTGCCCACGGTAGGAAAAATAAGAAAAGGGGGAGGGAGGGGAGGTCGTGCAACGCACGCGCTAGCGCGCCGCACGCGCCCAACCAACCCCTCTTTTTTTCTGCAGTGGGATCCGGCCAGTATCACACTCTTAGGAAACGTGAATGGGAGTCCCCCGGGCACGGATACGCAAGGCGCGGCCGGATATTTGGTGCCGACGCGCGCGATTTCGACCCTTTCTTTCTCCGGCGTCAATATTCTTGGATCGCCCTCCTACCAAGTCTGTTTGCTGGCTTTGCTTGCTGATGCAAAAATGGGGCGTCAGTGGCGGCGGTGACCGCCACGATGCGCGCGCCGCGGCCGGCGCGCGCACGCCCGAGACCCTGGCCGGGCGGCCGCCCTGGCCGGGCGGCCGCGGCCGCGGCGCGCGCGCGCTTGGGCACTCGGCCACCCCGGTGCCCGTACCGGGCACCGGGACCGGGCGGCGGCGGCCGGCCGGCCCTTCGTGGGGCGGCTGCGGCGCTGTGCGAAATATCAAGTGCGGAGCGACGCAATGACGCCGCGCTAATCCCACATGAAGTATACGCACATGCGAGAGAAAGAGAGAGAGAGAGAGCCGACGCCGGTGCGCGCGCCCGACTGCACGCCCGCCCCCCGACCTCCCGCGCCCTCTCACTCGCCCGCCAGCCCCTCCGCCCCCAGGTCCAGCCCCACATCCATCGGCTCCAGCAGCAGGTCGCCCGTCGGAAGCGGAAGCGGAGGCGGCGGCGGTGGGGCGGGCACGGCCGCCGCCGGCGCCGGCGGCACCGCCACGGCCGACGGCCTCCCCCCCCCCTTGACCGCCCCGTACGGCACCCACGCCGACCGCAACCCCCCAACCAACCCCGGCATCGGGTCCCCAAACTCCCCCGTCAGCTCCGCCCACCGCGAGTCAAACACGGGCGACCCGTAAATCTTGGCCTCGTTTTTAAACGACCACAGCGTGCCCACCTTCCACATCGCGTCCGGCCGCTTCTCGATGTGCTCCAGCATGGCGTCCCGGTCCTTGGCCTGGTAGCGCGCGCGCGAGCCGCCGTAGGCCGACTCGACGTCGGGCAGGGAGATGGTGCCGCGCCGCTCGGCCGAGAGCGACGCGGTCGGGTCGTACACCGTCTGCTTGAACCAGCCGCTCATCTGGCCCCAGATGAACCAGGGGCCGTATTTCTTGGCGAGGCCGGTGCGGGTGGAGCCGCGGGCGGGCGGGTGGGTGGGGGGGGCGGCGACTTGTTGCGCGGCGGCCTCCATCTCGGCGGCCGCTTCGCCTTCCAGCGGCTCCAGGTCGGCCTCGCCGCTGCCGCCGCCGCCACCGAGGTCCGCGGTCGAGAGTTGGACAGGGGACGAGGTGAAGGACGCAAAGGAGCGGTCGGCGAAGAACCAGACGCGCGTCGCGGCGTAGAGCGCGATGAGGTCTGCGGCCGCGGTGTGGCCGCCGCCCGCCGCGGCGTCGAGCTCGCGCAGCATGGCCGAGAGCCCGGAGAGTTTGGCCCGCGCGTCGTCGGCGTCGGCCGCCGGCTGCAGCACCGCCTCCGCCAGCCGCTCCAGCGCGGGGAACCCGGGGTTGCGCTCCAGAGCGCGGCGCACGTCGCCGGCCGTGGTCGCGGCCGCGACAGCGCGCGAGACGGAAGCGTTCGACAGCGGCCCCGCCGCCGCGCGCAGCAGCCGGCGCGCGATCGACTTGGGCCCGCGCCACAGGTGGTCGACGATGTCCGCGTCCGACAGGCGGCGCACCGGCGCGGGCGACGACGCGGGCGCGCCCGACTGGCGCAGGCAAAACTTGACCTTGTCGACGGTGATGACCACGTTTTGGAGGCGGGAGTCGGCCACGCCGCGCGCTTCGAGCTCGGCCGCGGTCTGGTTGTAGACGCCGAGGGCGGGCGGGAGGGCGAGGAGGGCGGCGGGCAGGCGCTCGCGCTCCTCCTTGACGAAGCGGAGCACGAGCGCGGCCCACTTCTCCAGCCAGGCCGGCACACGGTCGGGGGTGCCGGGGCGGCCGAGCGCCGCGTCGCCAACGCCAAACTCGGCCAGAATGCCCCGATCCTCGTCCGTCACCTCCGCGTCCCCCGCCCTCACGATGACCGCTTGCCGCGCGAGCACCCCGTGCCGCTCCGACATCACCGCCTGGAAGGAGCGCGAGCCCGAGTAGGTGAGGAACGAGCCCCGGCAGGCGGCGGTGCCGCAGAGGCAGATGGCCTCGCGGAATTCTTTCTCCGACTCGGTCACGCTCGCGTAGTCAAACGTCAGCTCCTCCCCCTCGTGCACATGGCGCAGCGTGTAGACGGCAATAGTGAGCCGCCCTCCACACGCCATGACGACCGCCTGGCAGTTGGGCGTGCAGGAGTGCGACATGCGCGACGCAAACGCACCCTTGGACGCCGCATCAACAAAGAGGCAGTCGTACCCCGCGGGGTCGTCCCGCGGGCGCTCGAGCACGATGTTGTAAAAATCGGGGAGCTCGTCACGGGACACTTTTTTTATGGCGTCCTGGATCTCAAACCAGCGCCACGGCGCGTGGACGACGCCGAGGTATTCCTCGACGAACGTGAGGGGCGGCAACCCGCCCTCGCGCACGCAGACCATGCCGACGCCCTTGGGGTGGACCCGGAAAAAGTCGGGGCCGACGACCTCGAGGCGGGCGCCGACGGCGGCGGCGGCGGTCGACGCGGCGGCGTCGCCCGAGGATTCGGCGGCGGCCGCCACCTGGGCCAGCGCAGCCCCCAGGTCCCAGCCAGCACACCCTTGGCGGTTGACGGCCGGGTAGAGCACGCGCTCGACCCAGGCGGTCGCGCCCTCGCGCGCCGGGTCGGCGGCGGCCGCCGACCCGGGCCTCGACCCGCCGCCCCCTCCATCATCCCGCCGAATCGCCTCCCCGCGCGCCATGGCCGCCGCCGCCGCCTCGGCCGCGGCCGCCATGGCGCGGTAGTCGGGCGGGGCGTGCGGGCCAAACGCTTGGGACTCGAGCACCGCGTCGACGACGTTGCGCCGCGTGTAGCAGTCGACGCCCCACGCGTGCACCTCGCGTACGTCGACCCCCGGCACGAGGGGCTGGCGCCGGGTCACCGCCCGGTTGGCGCACGCGTCGGGTGGGCACCCGCACGCCGGCCCGCACTCGCAGTTGCGCGCGAGGCACGCGCAGTGGGTGTCGAATTTTTCGAGCTCCAGCCGGTACGTGCCGAGGCCGCCGACCGTGACGCAGTGCTGGCCGTCGCATTGGGCCGATTTGGTGGTCGTCAGCTTCCAGGCGACTTCGGGGGCGGCTTCGTAGGCCGTCAGTTTGACGTAAGGCCGCGGCGCGTAGGGCCGCCGGCGCCACGGCCCGTGGAAGAAGGGCTCGAAATTGGCCGCGATCGCGGGCGGCAGCGGCACGCCGCGCCCGGGGATGACGGCCGCGTTGGCGGCGGCGTCGGCCTCGTAGGCGGCGACGGCGGCCGACGCGGCCGCCGCGCGCTCGTCGGGCGACGGGCCGTGCTCTTGAACCAGCTCCGACACCGCCCCGGTGAGCGCGTGGGCAAAGGCTTCCGCGGTGCCCAGCAATTTGCCGCGGCGGACGTCCAGGGACGCGGCATCGGCGGCGGCCTCGGCCGCGGCGCGCGCGGCGGCCGCGACGTCCGTGCAGAGCGCCTCCACGTCATCGTACGCGCCCTGGCGCAGGCCTTCCGCGACGGGGGTGAGGTCGACGTTGAGCACGCGCACGGCCTCGGCCGAGTGCGTCGCGCGCAGGGCGTCCGCCGCGGCCTCGCACGCGGCGCGCGCGCGCGCCGACCCCTTGGGCGCGACCGGCTCCGCGCGCGGCGGCGGGTCGCCGCGCGCGGTGACGGCTTCCAGCATCCAGGCGATCTCGGAGGCCAGGGGGGGGGGGAGGTCGGAGACAAACGCGGGGACGCCGGCCGGCCGCGGCGCGGCGGGCGCGCGGCGCCCGCCGCGCCGATCGCGCTTGCGCGCCCTTTCCCGCGTCCGGTCCCGCTTGGCGACGGCGGGGGGCGGGCCGCCGCCGCGCACCGCGCCCAGGGCGAGCAGGTCGAGCAGGGAGGACGGAGGTGCGTCGACCGCCCAAAAGGCCGAGACTGCCGCGAGCGACGTCGGCCGCGGCCGCGCGCTCGTCGTCGGCGTCTCCACGCCCGACCCCTCGATCTCAGCCAGGCCCTCGTTTGCGGCGTCCAGCAGGCGGGACGCGGCGACGGCGTCGGCCTTGCGCGACGGCCACGCGGAGTAGACGGCGTCGCCCAACGTCGCCCGCACCGCGGCCGCAAACTGGGCGACGTCGCCGGCGCCGGCGCGCACGCGGTCGACGGCATCGCTAAGGAGGGAGGGAGGGAGGGAGGATTGGCGCGGGTGGCGTCGCGCGGCATCGCCGCGCGCGCCCGCGCGAGCGCGCGCGCTCAGCGCGCGCGCTCGCCGATTCGCGATTCCGCCGCCGCAGGCGGGCGACGCCGCACGGCACGCCGCGCCTGGGGGCGCCCGCGCGCCGCCCGCCCCCCCCACCCTCCCCCCATTTGGCTCACCGAAACGCGGGCGCCGCCTGCAGCACCCCACCCGCGTCCTCCGCCTGCAGCTTGTCCGTCAGTGCCAGCAGGTCGGCCGCCGCGGCGCGCGGCGGCGGCGGCGGCGGGGGAGGGGGCTCGTCGGCGGGCGCGGGCTCCTCGTCGGCGGCGAGCGCGGCCGCGAGCGCGGTGCTGACTCTGGGCAGGGGGGTGCGGTCCACGAGCGACATGGTGAGGGGGGCGCGCGGGCCAATCGGCGCGCGGCCGCGGGCGGGGGAGTGGCGCGCGCGTGCGGCCCGGGGTTCACACGGTCGCCCCTCGCCGCGGCCGCCGAGCCGCCCAAGCGGCCGCCACAACCACGGCCGCGACCGTGGCCGCCGCGGCAGCCGCGCGCCGGCGCCGCCGGCGTGCGAGGGACCAAGCTATCCGCGCGTCGGCCTCCGCGGTCACCCGCTCCAGCTCGGCCGCGTCAAACCGCTTGACGACGCGCACCGAGGGCGGCGGCGGCGAGTCGGGCGCGGTGACGCCTGGAGGGAGGAGGAGGAGGAGGGTGTGGGCCGGCGGCCGCCGCGCGCGCGCCTCCACCGCCCCTCGCCCCTCGCCCTCGCCCCACACCTGTCGCCTCCACGACGCCGCCGTGCGACGCATAGTACGCCAGCAACCTCTCCGACGCCGCGTCCACTGTCGCCGCGACGGCAGACCGTCCGCGCGCGAGCGCCGCGGCTTGGAGGCCGTGCATGATCCTGGGCCCCAGCCCCGCCCCGCGCCACCCCGGCGCCACGCCCAGAGCAAAGCCGTACAGGGAGGTGGAGTAGGGGGCGCCCGCGCAAATGGCTGCGAGCTCCCCGCGGCCGCCACCCCACCCCTTGTCCTCTACCCTCCACAGCAGCAGCCACACGCAGTCGCCCGCCTCGTGGCACACCGCGGCCCGGTCCAGCCACTCGGCGTCGGGCAGGTGGGCGGGGGGGTCGCCGGGGAAGCAGAGGGCGTGGACGCAGCGGACCTGAAGGAGAAGGGACGGTGTGTTGCCCCTCCCGGCGGTCGATGGCCCCGCCACCATTGCCACACGCAACGTCGCTCTCTCTACCTCTCCCTCTCCATTTTCCCACCTCGCGCAACAGCTCCGGCGTGAGCGCGGCCGCAGGCACCGTGTCCAGGCGGAACGCGCCGCCCGCCACGAGCACGCTGATGGGGGGGGGGGCGGCGTCCATGGCGGATGGAGCTCGGGCGGGCGGGCGCCGGCCCGCCCGCCGGGAGAGTGCCGCAAACGACGCTCGCCGCCACTCTTCCCAGGGTCCCGACGCCTCCATGCCGCCCCCACCAGTCAGTGACATGGATGAGGACACCGACGGCGATCGGCGCGGCCGGCGTGCGTCGCCCATGGCGGTGGCGGGTGAGAAAGAGGAGGCGGCGGGGCAGGCGGCGCCGGCTAGCGACGCCCGGGGACATTCATACGACCCACCACACCCTCGCAGCGCCAGCGCCGATCCAGGCGCGGCCGCCGGGCGCGCACCCGCCGCCGCGCGCGGCCTGGCCGCAACAACAGGCGCCTCCGCCCGGCGCCTGGGGGGCCCCTCCGCCCGGCTGGGGCGGCCCCCAGTTTGCGCAGGCGCCGCGCGGGGGGGCGGGACAGTTTTGGGGCGCGCGCCCCGCGTTTGCGCCGCCGCCCGGCGGCGCGTGGCCGCAGCGGCCGCCGCCGCCGCGGCCGGCGTTCTATGGGCAGCAGCCGCAGCAGGCGCCGCGCCCGTTTGCGGTGGCTCAGCCGGGCCCGCGCCCGGCTGCGCCCGCGCCAGCCGCGCCGCCGCCCGACGCGGGCCCGCGCGCACCGTCGCCGCTGCCGCCGCCCTCGCCGGCCGATGTCGATGCCGCCGCTGGTGTCGCGACCCTGACCCATGTGACGCCGCTGGCCCGGCTGCCGGGCCTGGGCGAGGGCGCGGCAGCAACTCTCGCGCGCGCGGCGGCGACCGCCCGCTCGGCCGCCGGGCGGTCGGCGTCGGCCGCCGCCGTCGCTGACGCCGCCCCGCCGGCCGCCGAGCACGCGCCCGCGTGGGGCGCGCTCGCGCCCGCGCCCCCAGGGGCGCCCTGGCCGGTCGGGGGCGCTGCGGAAGAGGCGGCCGCGCTCGCGGCGTGCGCAGCGCTCGCGGCCGCGCCCGCCCAGGGAGAGGTGGAGATGCCGTCGTCGCTCGGAGGCTCGATTTTTGTGCGCGCGCTGTGACTCCCCCTCTAGAGGTCTCTGCTGCCGCGGCCCTGTCTCTCTGCCCACCCACCACCCACCACCCCTCTCTCCCTCACCACGACCCCGACGGAGAGCTCGTCATCATGGCCGGGGCGGCCCCCATCACCGCCCGCGCTCGGCGCGCGAGTGAGGCGGCGGCCTCGGCGGCCGCCGCGCGCGCGTCGAGCGCGCCGACCGCGGACGCCAGGGCGCCCAGCGCGCCTTCGAGTCGGTCCAAGGACGCATCCAGCGAGTCGGGCAAGGCGTAAGGGCAGAGGTCGGGGGGGGCAGGGGCGGAAGTCGACGGGCCGGCGCAGTCGCCGCTGCACGCGCAGCCGTCCTCCTCGGGCTCCAACTCATCCTGGACCTCCGGCACGCCCAACCAGAGGCACACCCGGCGGTCGCCGCCGCCGGTCGCCGTCTGGTCGCCGGCGAGCGCCAGGGCGGCGGCGCCAGAGCCGTGCTCGCGGGGGAGCGCCACGAGCACACTGCCGGCGCCCGCATCCATCCACAGAATGTCTCCATCGACCGTCGTCGCCACCAGCCGCCGCCCGTCGGCGTGCCAGGCGAGGCGGGAGACGGGGGCCGGGGGGTCGGGGAGGCGCGTCGGCGCGCGCGCGCGCGGGTCGGCCACCCACAGCCCGCTGCCCGCCGCCGCCGCCGCCACACCGTCCGGACGCAGCGCGATGACCGACACGGGCGCGTCCCGGGTCGCGAGCTCGTGCGCGGCGGCCGCGCGCAGCGCCGACGCGCCCGCGCCCGCGTCCCACCACACGAGCCGCCCGTCGGCGCCGCCCGTGGCCAGGGCGGGGCCGCCGGCGCCGGCTCCCCACGCGGCATGCCCAGCCCGCACCCAGGTGCCGTTGTGGCCGCGCGCGAGCGAGGCGGCAAACGCTGGGCGCGGCTCGGGCGCAAAACCGCGCGCGCGAGAGACCGACCAGAGCTTGCCCGCGCCGCCGTCGGTCCACGTCATCATGACGCACGAGTCGGCGGCATTGTCGTCGGGCGGCGCGGCCAGGGCGAGGCCGCGGACGGGGCCGACGTGCGCGCGGACGGAGGCCGACGCGGCGCGCGGCGGGCGGCCCGCCCGCGGGCCGTACAGCCGCACGATGCCATCCGCTCCGGCGGACGCAGCCACGCATTCCAGGGCGTCTAGGGCGAGGACGGGGCCCTGGAAGTGAGGGGCGGAGGGGTCGAGGGCGCCGCGCGCGCAGCGTTGACCCTAAGCCCCCTCCCCCCCGCCCGCCCCCCTCACCGAGTGCGGCTCCAGCCGCACCGTCGCCGCCCGGCCGGGCACCCCGCGCCCGTCGTGCCACAGGACGGCGCCGGCGGCGGCGCCGACGAGCAGACCGCGCGCGCGCGGCGCGGCGCCAGCGCGCGTGAACGCGAGCGCGGTCACGCCCGCGCCGGCGCCGCCGTACACCAGGTCCAGGGCGGGGGCGGCGGGCGATGGCGGCATGGGTCGAGGGAGGGAGAGGGCGGGCGTCGGGCGGCGCGCTGTGGCGGCGGTCAAGGCCGCGGGTCAACGGCGGCAGCGCGCGCGCGGCCGGCCGCGCGCGCACACAGGCGCGCGGCCCCCAGGCCTCCCCGCCATGCTGTCGCGACCTGCCACCACGCCCACCACCACCCCGCGCCCGCCGTCGCGCGTGGTCGACGCGGCCCGCTTCTACGCGCGCACGCTGCCACCTTTCGCTCTCATCGTGCTCCAGATGTTTGTCATGTACGCGGTCGTCGCCCGCGTCGTGCCCCACGTCGCGTGCCGGGGCATGTCGAACGAGGTGGGGAGGCGTGGGGTGGGGAGGGAGGGGTGGAGGGCGGCCGCGCCGCGGCGCGCGCTCGCCGCGCCCGGCCGCGGCGCGAGCGGGCCCTCTCCCCCCCTCTCCTCAGGCCGCCTTTGACCAGGACGGCCGGTCCCCGTTGACGCGCTGCGTGTACAACTATGATACCGACTACAGAGTCGACCGCGGGCGCAAGGTGGGGGGTGGAGAGGGTCGGCGCGGCGAGCGCGCGGGCCTTTCGACCGACCCTCCTCCCACCCCTTTAGATCGGCTTCCTCTTGCTGTGGGCCGTGCTTTTCTCCTGGACGGCCGTGTACCCCATCATCATCGCGCGCTCCCTGTGGCCGTCGACCGCGCGCGGCAAGCCGCTCGCGCTCGCGTGGGGCTTCGCCGCGCTCTTCGCCGCCCTCGTCCTCGCCGCGCCCGCCCTCCGCCTGTCCCTGGGGTCCAACGTCTACTATTTTGCGGTGCCGTGGCCCGTCGTGCAAGTCATTATGTGGTGCATGTCGTTCTGCCTCGTGCGCGCGACGGGCGACCGCACCGACGTCGCCCGCTACATCGCCACCATGATGCTCGCCGGCGCCGTCATCAACGTCTACATGGTCCTCATGTCCCGCATCGTCACCCGGCGCGCGCTGGCCAAGCCGGTGCAGCTGCTGCTGACGCGGCTCGTGTTTCACACGGCGATTTGGGAGACGGTCGTCCTCTTCTTCTCCCATTTCGCCCGCTTCGTGGGTTCCGTCGCCCCGCTCGCCACCTCCCCGCTCTACCTGTGGCCGTTCATGTACAAAGCCATCTACGGCCGCTTCCTGCTGGCCACGCTCGACACCGCGGGGTCGGTCGCAGTCTTGAACCTGATCGTGGCGTTCATCGGCCTCGCGACCCGCATCGCGTCCCGCTCGACGGGCGCCGTCCTCGTCAAGGCGAGCTACGGCGCAACCGCCGCGGAAGCGGTCGAGGGCGATCCCGCGGTCGCGTCGGCGCGCGCGGCCAAGCGCGCGCTCGCTTTCCTGGCCGAGATGTGCGGCATTCTGTGCAACGCGGCGGTCTTCACGTTTGGCCGGGTGTCGCGTGAGTAGTGAGGTGGAGGGATGGAGGTGAGCGAGACTGGAAAGCGGAGGGCCCAACCCGCCCCCTTTCCCTCCTCCCACCCTCCTCAGCCGACGGCGTCGCCGCCTACGCCACCAAAGGCATATGGGTCTCGGCCCTGTACCAGGCGCTGACCGTGCTCGCGTTCGAAGGGCTGGGCGTGGCGGCCGACGCGGGCCTGCACTGCCTTGACGACGAGGCGCACTGGCCGCGCTCGCGCCGCGCCCTGGCCGCCGCGCTCGCCACCATCTCTTTGATCTGCCTCGTGGGCGGCACCCAAATCGCGATGGCGATTGTGCTGCTCTTCTGCCCGACGACGGGCGCGGGCGGCGAGGCGCTGCTGTCCTTTTGCAACGCGCCCTCGATCTTCGACCGCCTGTAAAGGCAAAGAGGGGGGAAGGGTAGCCCGCGCAAAGCGGGGTGAGGCGCGGTGTTTCAAGGTGGAGCGCGCGCAAAAGAAGAAGGGCGCGTGTCACCGGGCGCGCGCCCTCCCCCTCCCTCCTCCCTTGTCCCTCTCGCTCGGCGGCTCCCACCCCCGCAGCGACAGCGAGTTGAGCATGACCGCCAGCGAGGACGCGGCCATGAGGCCGCCCCCGATGGCGGGCGTGAGGGCGACGCCGAAGCGCGGGAGGAGCGCGCCGGCCGCGACGGGGATGGCGACCGCGTTGTAACTCGCCGCCCACCCCACGTTTTGCCGCACCTTGCGCAGCGTGGCGCGCGCCAGGTGGAGGGCGTCGCCCGCGGCGGAAACGCGGTCGCCGAGGAGCACGATCGAGGCCGCGTCGGCAGCCGCCGCAGCGCGGCCGCCGAGCGCGACGCCGACGTCGGCGGTCGCCAGCGCGGGCGCGTCGTTGACGCCGTCGCCCACCATGGCGACGATGGCGCCCGACGCTTGCAGGGACGCGATGACGGCGGCCTTGTCGCGGGGGCGCACACCGCCGAGCGCGTCGCCGGGCGGCACACCGAGCGCGGCGGCGACCGCGGCGACCGCGGGGGCGGCGTCGCCCGACAGGAGCATGACGCGGTAGCCGCGGGCTTGCAGGGAGGCGACGGTGACCGCGGCGTCGGGGCGGAGCTCGTCCGCGAGCTCGAGCGACGCGGCGAGGCGGCCGTCGAGCGAGACGAACGCGCGCGCGGCGCACCGAGTGCCGCCAGCGCCACCGTCGCCCACCAGCGGCGGCTCTTTTACGCTCCCATCCTTGAGCGTCTCCGCAACATAGCGCCAGGAGCCGACCGCGACGCGGCGGCCGCTGACAGCGCCGGAGATGCCGGCGCCCGCCTCGGCGACGACGCTGCCGTCGGCGGCGGTCAAAGGCTTGGCGCCGGACGCTTCGGCCGCTGCCACGACGGCGCGCGCGATGGGGTGGGGGGAGCAGCGCTCCAGGGCGGCGGCGGCGGCGAGGACGGCGGCGATCGCGAAACCGGGCGCCGGCGCGACGCGCGTCACCGCGGGCGCGCCCACGGTGAGCGTACCCGTCTTGTCAAACACGACCGTGTCGACCGCGGCCGCCGCTTCCAGGGCGTCGCCGCCGCGGATGAGCAGGCCGCGGCGCGCGCCGGCGGCGGTGCCGACCAGGACGGCGGTCGGCGTCGCAAGGCCCAGCGCGCAGGGGCACGCCACCACCAGCACCGACGTCGCGAGCTGAGCGGCCAGCAACGCGGCCGCCGCGCGGGGCGGGGTGGCGGGCCTGGCGCGGGCGAGGGTGGCGGGCAGCAGCCGCGGCGACGCGAGCGCCCAAAACGCGGCCGTCGCCGCGCTCGCAGCCACGACGCCCCCCACAAACGCGCCCGCCACAGCGTCCGCCGCCCGCGCGATAGATGGTGGCCGCGCCTGGGCCGCCTCGACGGCGGCGACGACGTCGGCGAGCGCGGTCGCGCCGCCGACGGCGGCCGCGCGCACGGTCAGCGGGCCGTCGACGGCGACCGTGCCGGCAGATACTTCATCCCCGACGCCGCGCGTCACGGGCAGCGGCTCGCCCGTGAGCGAGGATTCGTCGACGGACGCGCGGCCGGCGACGACCGTGCCGTCGACGGGGACCGCGTCGCCGGGGAGGGCAAGCACGACGTCGCCCACGACCAACGAGTCCGCGTCCACCTCGCGCCAGCCGCCATCGGCCGTCGCCAATCGCGCCGTGCGCGGCAGCAGGGCGGCCAAGGCGGCCATGTCCGACGTCGCGGCCAGTTTGGCGCGCGCTTCGGCCGCGCGGCCTGCCGCGACGACGCCGAGCAGCATGGCCGGCTCCTCGAAGTAGGTGCCCCACGCGAGCGCGGGGAACGCGATGCTGGCCGTGGAGACGGCGAGCGAGGCGGCGACGCCGAGCGCGACGAGGGTGTCCATGGTCGGCACGCCGGCGGCGGCCGACCGCGCGCCGGAGAGGAGCAGGTCGCGGCCCGGGCCGAGCACGGCGATGAACGACAGCGCGGCATTTAGCCTGGGATCCCCCAGGCGCCGCACCCACATCGGCGCGCGGGGCACGCAGCACGAGACGTGGCCGACCGCGGCGACGACCGCGAGCGCGGCGGCGACCGCCAGGCGCCGCCCGGAATCCGCCAGCGCGGTCTCCCGGGCGGCACGCTTGGTGATAACCGCTGCCGACGCGGCGGCGGCGGGGCCGGCGCCCGCGGCGCGCGGGCGCGAGGGGAAGCCGGCCGCGGTGAGGCGGTCGGCGAGCGACTCGGCGGAGGATGAGGAGTTGGGGGCGAGACGCACGAGGGCGACCTCGGTCGCCAGGTTGACGGTGGCCTGATGCATGTGAGGTGGGGCGGGTGGAGGAGGCCGCGAGGTATTTTTGACTCGACCTCCCCCCCTCCACCTCTCTCTCTCACCTGGACCACGCCCGCCTCGCGCTCCAGCAGGCCGGCTACAGTGCCCACGCAGCCGCCGCAGTGCATGCCGCCGACGTCCAGAAGGATGGCCGGGGTCGAGGCGGCACTGTCCGCGGCGTCGCCGTCGTCGTCAAGCAGGCCGGCCAGCGGGTGCGACGCCGGCCCGCCGCCAGCGCCGCCGTCGTCGCCGCCACCACCACCACCACCTCCACCGCCGCCGGGGGCGCCGCCGCCGCCGCTGGCGCCCTTGCCGGCGGCGGCGAGCGCGCCGGCCGCGGTCGACGCCAGGCCGGGGCCGACGGCGGCGGCCAGTATGGCCAAAGGGGAGCTAATCAGTTTAGTGAGTCGCGGGCGACCAAAGGGGGGTCTGCGGGGCGCGGGGCGCGACGGTTGGGGGCGCGCAGTCGCCGCGGCCGGGCGCCGCTGGACGCCCGAGGCGCATTGCGCCCGCATTGGCACACGGGAGCGTGACGCGTGGATCCCACACTGCCGCCACGGGTCGCGCGGGTCGCCGCACGGCGCCGCCCGGGGGTGTGGCGTGCGGCCGGCGCGGTCGGCCGCACACCCGAGCGCAGCCGCCGGCGTGCACGCCGCCTTCGCCCAGCGACAGCCTCAGTCCGCCGCACCCGCGCGCCAGCTAGCGCCGCGCAATGCGGACGGCAGCCGCGCCGCGCGCCGCCACGTCGGTCGCCGACCGCGGCACGGCCGCCCCGCAGCGTCGCCCACTCCCCGCGCGTCGCTCGATGTCGACCCTGGATGGCGCCAGCGCCCGGGGACGCGGCGCGCGCGCCGCCGGCCCTGCGCGCGCGGCGCCCGACACGCCACCACCGCCCTCGACCGACGACGACGGCGACCTCTGGATCGAGCGCGAGCTGCGGCGCCGCAAGAAGAAGCGCGAGGCGGCCGGGCCAAAAGTGGTCGCCCCGGCCGTCGCGCGCGCGACGGGCGCGTCGCCCGCGACGGCGAGCGACGGCGCCGAGGCGGCCTACGTCAAGTTTCTGGGCGCATTCTTTGCGGTCATCCTGCTGGAAGGCCTGGTGCTCGCGCTCTCGGGCTTTCTGCCGGAGTCCGTCGACGCGTGGGTCGAGGCGACCCTCTACCCGTCCTTCTCGCCCACCGTGCTCGCCTTTCTGGGCTGCTCCTCGCTCTACGGCCTGTGGAAATCGGGCAACGGCAGCGCGTGACCTTTGGCGAGGGGCGGGGGGGGTGGGCGGGGGAGGGAGCTCCGCCGGCGGCGCGAGCGACCAGCACACCTGTGAGAGCGAGAGCGATCCGCCCGCCCCTCCCGCCGCCGCCCGCGCCGCGCGCCGCACGCGTGCAGCCCCTCCACCGCCCCGCGCCCGAACCCTGCCGCGCGGCGGCGCGCGCGATGCCGATCCAGCTCCACGCGCGCCCCGGCACGTCGGCCGAGCTGGTGGGCAAGACACTTGTCGTGGTGCGAGAAGGATGGGCGGGCTGTGGGCGGGCGCACGAGGCGCGAGGCACCGCGCACGCCGGCGCCGACCCATTGCCTCCCCTCCTCCCTCAGCCCGCCGTCGCCGTCGGCAACGTGGGCCAGTTGGCGGTGCGTGGAGCGGTCATTGTTGGGGTGTGGGAGTGCGAGAAACGACGCCGCGGCCGCTCTCCCTCGTCGCCGACACCCGGCCCCCTCTTTCCTTTCCCTTCTCTCTCAGTGCGACCTCCTCATCGCCACCCTGGCCCTCCCCACGTCTGCCCACGCCCTGTCCCCCAACCTGCTCCCCGCCGCCGGACGGGACGCGACCGGGGACGGGGCGGGGCCGGCGACGGAGCTCCAGCTGCACTCGGCGGCCGCGTCCCCGATCGCCGTCCTGCAGCAGCGCGCGCCCGCCGCGCCCGGGCGGGCGACCGCGCACGCGGCGGATGTCGTGGCGTTGGCGCGCGCGGCGGGCGTGGCGCGCCTGGTCGTCCTCGGCTCGGTCGACGCGGGCGCGCGCCGCGACGCGGGCCTCGCCGGCCCCGCCCCCGTCCCGGTCACGGCGGCGGGTATGTGTGAGGAACTGATGAGCGCCGCGGCCGCGGCGGGCGTGCCCGCGCTCGTGGACGGCGAGTTTGAGCCGCCGCGCGCCGAGCGGCGCCTCCCGCCCTGGCCCCTGCTGGCGTCGGCGGCCGAGAACGGCCCGCCCACGCTCGCTTTGCTCGCCTTCGCGTCCGACGGAGACAACGCGGCCGACGCGGTGGCGCTGGCGACAGTCGCCGCGCGCGTGCTGTTGGCGGACGCCGCGCCCAAGGCCTGGACCGTGCCTCCCGCCTGGCGCGCGGTGTACGGTGGCGGGGCGCGCGTGGAGCCGTGAGAGGGAGAGGAAGGAGGACGCAGGGCGCTGCAACCGCGGCCGCGGCCAGCGCAGCACAGGGACAGCGACCGCGCACACTCCTCCCGCCCCACCCCCCCTCCACCCTCCCTCTGCCCACCATGGCCGGCGCCCCCCCCGGTGGCGGCGCCCCGTTTGACCTCTCCGCCCTCTCGTCCGTGCTCAACGACCCCGCGATTCGCGGCATGGCCGAGTCGATCGCGCAAGACCCCACTTTTGCCCAGCTGACCGCCACCCTGCAAGACTCGTTGCTGGGCGGCGCGGCTGGCGGGGCGGCGGGCGCGGGCGGTGGCGCGGGCGCCCCCGGCGGCGCCCCCCCCGCGCTCGACCCGTCCAAGTACGCCGAGGCCATGTCGTCCGTCATGGGCAACCCCGGATTTATGCAGATGGCCGAGACCCTGGGCAAACAGATCATGGAGGTAAGACGACACGAGGGGGAATGGGGGCGAATGGGGGCGCGGCGGCGCGGCGGCGCAGCGCCGGGGGCGAGGGGGGGGGCGGGGCGGCGCGCACGGCTCGCTAGCGGACTTCTGGTGCTACGTGGTGCGCTCCTGGGCGCCGGCGGCGGCGGACGCGGCCGGGCGCGGCGGCCGCGGCGGCCGCGCTGGCGCGCTCGCTCGCCCCGCCCGCGCCGCGCCCCGCCCGCCCGCCGCAGCCCGCCCGCGCGGTGTCGGCGACACCGTGGTCCAGATCCAGGGCCGGCCAGGGCCGCCAGGGCGCCTCCCACGCCACAACTCCCATCCCCACCCCCATCCCCCCTCCCTCCTAGTCCGACCCCGGCATGGCGTCCCTCATGCAGTCGATGCACAACCCCGCGGCCCAGGCCAACATCGAGTCCAAGCTGGCCGCGCTCAAGGACGACCCGGAGTTGGCGGGGGTGTTGGCGGAAATCGAGACGGGGGGTCCGGCGGCGATGATGAAGTACTGGAACGACCCCGCCGTCCTGGAGAAGCTGTCTTCCGCCATGGGGGGCGCGTTTGGTGCCCTCGGGGGGGGGTCGGGGGGCGGGGAGGTGGTTGGGGCGCCGCCCGGCGACGACGACGAAGAGGGTGCCGCCGCCCCCGACGGCGACGCCGAGCCCACCGTGCACACCGCCGCGTCCGCGGGCGACGTCGACACCCTGAAAGACTTGCTCGCCGGCGGCGCGCCCGCCGACGAGGCGGACGACGAGGGGCGCACCGCGCTCCACTTTTCGGCCGGCTACGGCGAGACCGCGTGCGTCCTCGCCCTGCTCGACGCCGGCGCCGCCCTGGAGCGGGCCGACGGCAACGACAACACGCCGCTGCACTACGCGGCGGGGTACGGGCAGCCGGCGGTGGTAGAGCTGTTGCTGGCGCGGGGGGCGAGCGCCGCCGCGACCAACCGCGACGGCAAGACGCCGCGCGAGGTGGCCGCCCTCAACGGCGCGGACGACATCGTGGCCATGTTTGACAAGAAGGATGGGGGCGCCGCCAAGGAGGAGACGGGCGAAGAGGCCCAGGCGGCGGCCGAGTGAAAGACAACAGAGCGGTGGCGGCTCTTTTTTTTCGTTGGGGCCGCCCGGGGCGCGTGTCACGAGGCACGCACCCTGCCTCACTCCACGCGTCGGTTTCTGTGTTGCCCGCGCCGCACCCGCCGGACCCCCCCCCCCCCTCTCACGCCGGCGCCACCTTGATGCTCCAGTCGCCCGCCGCCGCCAGCCCCGGCTTCTTGACGACGACGCCCGCCACCGGCGCGCCCGGCGCAAGGGTGAGCGGCCCCGGGGACGCTTCGCCGGCGGTGGCGGTCCAGGGGGTTTTGAGCGAGGACGCCGGCTGGCCGAGAATCACCACCCGCCCAACCTCCACCCGCGGGTCGTACGCCGCCCGGGGCGCCGGCGCGCCGACCTCACGCGGCGCGGCCGCGTTGGTGAGCGTGTGGGACGCGCCGGCCCAGCAGATGCGGCGGGAGGAGTACGCGCCGCGCGCAAACGCGAACGACGCGCCGTCGTCGAGGTACAGATCTCCGCACGCGTTGCCGTCGCCGTCCGGGGCGATCACGAGGGTCAGAGGGTCGTTGGACGCCGCCGCGGTCGACCGGCGGGCGCGTTCCGCGAGCGCGACGACGCCGCCGCCGCGCCACCACGCGGGCGCGCCGCGGTCGATCGGCGTCGGCACCGTGTGCACGCCGCCCTTGGCCGCAAGTATTTCGACGCCCGTCGTCGCGTCGTACCACCGGTCGGTGGCAGGCAGGATGGCGGGCCGGGCCGTGGCGTTCGCTTCGGGCACGAGCGCGGGGGCGACCATGAGGTGCGGGCCGAGCATGAACTGGTCGTCCACGTCAGCAACCGCCCCCGCCGCCGGCCACTCGTAGAACAGGGGCCGCATGATGGGCGCGCCGGTCGTGTTCGCCGCGCGGAACAGGGTGTAGAGGTAGGGGAGCAGCCGGTACCGGGTGCGAATCGCTGCGCGCGCGCGCGACGTGTGCGGCTCGCCCGCGAGCCACGGCTCGCGCCGGGCGGCGTCCAGGTGGGCGTGGCCCCGGAAGAATGGGTAGTAGGCGCCGACCTGGTACCACCGGGTGAGGAGCTGAGAGGGGTGGGGGTGGGGGTAGGGGTGGGGGCAGGGTTTTTTGGGGTTGCGGTCCGGGTCAGGGTCGGGTCTGTGGGCCTCACCTCGGGGTCGGGGTTGCCGAAAAAGCCGCCCACGTCGGCGCCAGCGAACGGGAGGCCGGCCACGTTGAGGGTGAGGAGCATGGGGAGGGAGACCGCCAGCTGGTCCCACGTCGCTGTGTTGTCGCCCGTCCAGATGGGCCCCACCGTTTGCGACCCCGCGAAAAAGGCGCGCGACAGGACAAAGGGGCGGTCGCCGTCCGGCCCACGCGTCGCGCGCCCGCGGCGGGCGAGGCCGTCGGCGGTGGCGGCGTGGTAGAGGGCGCCATACTGGTTGTGCACGTCCCGGTGTTCGACGCCGCCCACGTGCAACGCGTCCTTGTGCATGGTGATCTCGGGGCTGAAAGGGTTGAGGGAGGTGAGGGGTGTGGGGGTCGAATCGATCGACGGCGGCGCGCGGCCCGCCCCCCCGCTTCCCTCCCTCACCCGTTGAACACCGACGGCTCGTTCATGTCGTTCCAGATGTGCAGGTCGGGTGTCGACCCGGCATACTTGTCCAGCGCGAATTGGGACGCCCACCAGTCGCGCACGGTGGACGACAGCACGTCCAAGTACGACGACGCGCCCGGCCAGCACCACCCGTCGAACTCGCCGCCCGCCCGGTCCTTGACAAAGTGACCCGCCTTTTTGGCGTCGGCGTAGATGCGGTAGGCGTCGTCCCGCTTGACATGCGGGTCGACGATCGCGACGACTTTGCGGCCGCGCGCCGCGATGTCGGAGACGAGCGCCGCGGGCTCCGGAAACAGGTCCTTGTCCCACGTCATGTACCGCTTGCCGTCCGTGTGCTCAATGTCGAGCCAGAGGACGTCGTAGGGGATGTCGTGCGCGTCGAACCCGGCGTCGACCGCGCGCGCGTCGGCGTCGTCGCGGTAGTTCCAGCGGCACTGGTGGTACCCCAGCGCAAACCGCTGCGGCAGCGCCGTCGTGCCGGCGACCCGCGCGTGCGCTGCCGCGACGGCGGCGGGGTCCGGGCCGGGGAAGAGCCAGAGGTCGAGCACGCCCGACTCGGCGAGCCAGCGCGTGTGGAGCGGGTCGGACGCGGCCGGCTTGGCGACGACGTCGACGTACATCTCGGCCGCGTTGACCCACAGCGCGCCGACCGTGGTGATGGCCGGAGGCGCGGCAGAGCCTTTGGCGGCACCCTTGGACCTTGGGCCTTTCGCGGCTTTCTCGCCGCCGGACCCGCCGGGCGCGTGCGCCATGACCATGGGGATCGAGCCGTACAGGCCAAACGGGGACTCGGCCTCGTACTCAAAGACGTCGAGGTTGTAGAGGCGGTACGGCTCCGAAAGGGGCGCCGCGTCGGCGCCGAGCGTCGGTTTCAGCGCCAGGCTCGTCGCGCGCTCCGGCAGCCCCGCGACAAAGGCGGCGCCCGGGAACGAGAGGTCGAAGCCGACGGCTTGGGGGCCGTGGGGCGCGGTGTCACGGTGCGACTTCCACACGTCGTCGCTCGCGTTGTCCGCCCTGCCCCGCCGCGGCTGCAGCAGGAACCCACCCGCGCCGTTGAGGGTGGCGACCGGGGCGTCGCCGGCGCCGGCGGGGGGGAGGAGGTCCAGCTTGAAGGGGTTGAGGGTGAGCCGCGCGCGCGGGCCGCCGCGGGCGCGCGCCGCGAACGTCGCGACGCCGCGCGACACCACCGGCGGCGCCCAGTCCTCGGTCCACGCCTCCACGTCCGCCCGCACGACGCCAGGCGGTTCAAACCGCGCGACGCCGGGCTCGGTCACGCGCACGCGGAGCGCGCCGCCCGCGTGCGCGGCGAGCTCGAGGCGAACGCGCGACGCGCCGCCCGCTTCCACCAACTCCGCCGTCACCCGGTGCCCGTCCACGACGATGGTGTCGGGGTCGACCGCGTGCCCGGGGCCGGGGGAGACGCGGTGGGCGGCGCAAAAGGGGGCGTCGGCGCATTTCTGACGATAGGAGAAACGGGGGAGTTGGCGCGATCGCGGGCGCGGGGGGAGAACAGTGCGCCGAAGCCCGCCCCGCCCCGATCGAATCGATCCGGCGTCGATGTTCATCGCGTGCGGGAAGCGTCGATCGATCGCCGGGCGCCGCGTCGGCGACGGCGGGCACCGCGCGATGAGTGCCGCCGCCCGCACCGGGCGCGCCCTCTGCCGCGCCCAAACTGCGCACGCGCACAACGCGCCATTCTCCACGCCTCCACCTTGAAGTCTTCCGGCTTGAAAGCCGCGACGTGCGCCGCCGCGAGCACGAGCGTCGCGACGGCGACCGCGAAAAGGCCGCCACGCCGCGCCATGGCGATGCCGCGATCGGGGGCGGCTTGCGGGAAGGGGAGGGCGCCGCGCGTCGCCCGCGCGGAGTGCGATCGTCACGCGCCGCACCTCGGCCCCACTCCCCGCCGCCCCCCCCGCCCACCCCCCACCCCCCCGCGCGCACCAGACGCGCCCACCCACCCCGCCTCGGCCCGGCCCCGGCGCCCGGGGACGCGCGCGCCCGCGCGCTGCCAACAAACGCTCGCCGCCTCCGTCGCCGCCATGGCGTCCATCGCCGGCGTGCTTGAGAAGATGAAGTCGGCGGACCAGGTGCGGACAGGGGGAGGAGGGAACGGGGGCGGGCGCGGCGGTGGCGGGGCCGCAATGCCCGAGACCGCGCCGACCCGCGCGCCCGCCGCCCGCCCACGCCTCCCCACCCCCCGCTGCCCCCACCAGGATTTCCGCTACATGGCCCTGTCCGATCTGGCCACCGAGCTCGCCCGCGACGACTTTGCGCTGGACGACGGCGCGCAGGCGCCCCTCGCGGCGGGCGTCGTGGAGCGCCTGGCTGACGCGTCGGCTGACGTGCGCGCGCAGGCGGTGAAATGGTGAGGGAGGGAAGCGGGGTGGGCGGGGTAGAGGGCGGGCGGGCGGCAGACTCCCTCGCGCCGAACCCCCGCGCGTCGCTTTACTCCGCAGCCTCGCCCCCCTCGTCGACCGCCTCGCCCCCCCGCGCGCCGCTGCCGTCCTCGCCCAGCTCGCCACCGGCCTGCGCACCGGGGACGACGCTGGGCGCGAGGCCGCCGCGGTCGCGCTGCGCGCGCTCGTCGGGTCGGCTGCGTCGCCCGGCGCCGGCGCCGCGCTCGTCGCCGCCCTCGTCCCCCCCCTCCTCGACGCCGTCGCCGCGGGCGATCCCCTGGACGTCGTCACGTCCGCGCTGGACGCGCTCGTCGAGCTGTGCGGGCGGCACGGGGCCGCGGTGGCGGGCGCGCACGCGCGCGCGGCGGGCGTCTTCCTCGCCGCGACGGCCGACCCGCGCCCCGGCCCCCGCAAGCGCGCCACCCACGCGCTGGCGGCGCTCGCGCCGGCGCTGGCGGACGAGCCGCTGGCGGCCGTCGTGGACGGCCTGCTCGCGCGCGGGCGCGCGGGGCGCTCTGGCGGCGCGGACGCGGTCGCCGCGCTCGCCGCACTCGCCGCGCTCACGCGCGCCGCCGGCTGGCGCTTTGGCGCCGCGTGCGACAAGGTGCTGCCGGTCGCGCTCGCGGCGTTGGCCGAGGGCGGGGAGGAGGAGGCGGACGACGAGCGGCGCGAGGCCGCGCTCGCGGTGCTCGAGGCCGCGGCGACAGCCGCGCCCGCCGCCGCGGCCGCCCACGTCCCCGCCGCTTTCGACGCCGCCCTCTCCGCCCTCGCCCACGACCCCAACGTCGCGGATGATGGGGACGGGTGGCCCTCGGACGACGACGGCGGCGACGAATTCGACGACGAGCGCGGCTTCTCCGACGACGGCGACGCGTCGTGGCGCGTGCGCCGCGCGGCGGCCAAGGCGCTCACCGCCTGCCTGGCGGCCTCGCCCACCGAGCTGGCTACGCTCTACCCGCGCGCGGCGGGCGCGCTGGTGGCGCGGTTCCGGGAGCGGGAGGAGGCGGTGCGCGCCGACGTGTTTGGCGCCTACGCCGACCTGGTCGCCCGCGTCGCCGCCGCCGCCGCCGCCCACGCGCCCGGCGGGGACGCCGCGGCCGCGGCTCTCGCGGCCGACGTTCCGGCGGCGGCCGCCGCCGTGGCCAAAGCCTTGGCCGACCGGTCGCCCGCGACGCGGGCCGCCGCGCTCGCCGCGGCGACCGCGCTCGCGCGCGCGTCGCCCGACGCCGTCGCCGAGGCGGCCGACGTCCTGCTGCCGGGCGTCGTCGCCGCGCTGGCCGACGCGGGCGACTCGGCGGCGTGCCTGAAGGCGGGCGCGCTCGCGTTTGTCGGCGCGGCGCTTGCGCGCGGCCCCGCCGACGTCTGGCGCCGCCACGCCGGCGCGCTCGCGCCGCCCGTCGCCGCCGCCGCGGGCGACCGCTTCTACGCGGTGGCGGCCGCGGCCCTGCGCGCGCTCGCCGCGGTCCTGGCGGCCGCGCGCCCCGCGCCCGCCGCGGGCGCGGCCCCCCCTCCCGGCCTCGCGGCGCTGGCCTCCACCGCCCTCTGCGCCATCGCCCCCCGCCTCACCGGCGCCGACGTCGACTCGGACGTGCGCGCGGCCGCGGTGGCGGCCGCGGCCGAGCTGGCGGCGCGCGCGGGCGACGCGCTGGGCGCCGAGCTGACGCCCCTCCTCTCGGCGCTCCTCGACCGCCTGCGCTCGCCCGCGCAGGCGCCCGCCGCGCGCGCGCTGGCGCGCGTGGCGGCGTCGCCGCTGGCCCTGGACCTGGCGCCGGTGGCCGAGCCGGCGGCGGCCGAGCTGGCGGCCATGCTGCGGCTCGCGGCGCGGCCCGCGCGCGCCGCCGCGCTCGCCGCGCTCGCCGCGCTCGCCGCCCGCGTCCCCCTGTCGGACGCCGCCGCCGCCGCGGCTGTCGCAGGAGCGGCGCCGTGCGTCGACGGGCGCGACCTGGGCCTGGCGGCGGCCGCGCTCGGCCTGGCGACGACGCTCCTGCGCGGCGGCGCGCCGGGCGCCGCGGCGACCGTCGTCGAGACCATGCTGCCGCCCGCGCTGGCGCTTGCTTCTTCCCCCTTGCTGCAAGGCCCGGCCCTGGTTGCGCTGCAAGACTTTCTGGTGGCGGCCTCGGCCGGCGCAGGCGCCGACCCGGTCGCCGCGCTCCTCGCGGCGGGCGCCGCGCCCGACGCGCTGCCCGCCGTCCAACGCTCCATCGCAGCCTGTGTCGCGGCGGTGGCGGCGTCCGGTGGGGCCAAGTCGGCGGCCGCCGCGGCGGAAGCGCTGGCCAAGGCGGCGGCCGCGCCGCGCGCGGCGGCGCCCGCGCGCCGCGTCGCGCTCCTTGCCCTGGGCGCCCTCGGCCGCCGGTCCGACCTCTCATCCCTCGCATCCGTCACCAAATCGCTAGAAATGTGCCTGGCCGACGCCGACGAGGGCGTCGCCGCCGCGGCCGCGACCGCGGCGGGCGGCGCGGCGGCCGGCGCGCCGGCGACCCTGCTCCCCTTTGTCGTCGGCCGCGTGCATGCCGCCGACGCGGGCGGGAGGGCTGCGTACTTGGCTCTGCGTGCGCTCAATGAGGCCCTGACCGGCCTCGGCGCCGAGGGCGCCCCCCCGCTGCCGCCACGCGCGGGCGCGCCGCTCGCGGCGCTCCTCCTCGACCGCGCGCGCGCCGCCGACGGCGAGGCGCGCGCGCTGGCGGCCGAAGGCCTGGGCGCGCTGGCGCGCCTCGACCCGGGGGTGGTGCTGCCGGCGCTGGCCGAAGCGGCGGCCGCGCGCGACGCGCCGACGCGCGCGGCCGCCGCCGCCGCCGTCCGCCACGCCGTCCCCGGCGCCCCCCCCGCCCTCGCGTCCGCCCTCGCCGCCGGCCCCCTGCCCGCCGTCCTCGCCCTGCTGTCCGACCCCGACCACCACGTGCGCAAGGCCGCGGTCCAAGCGCTCTCCGGCGCGGCGCACGCCGCGCCCGCGCTCGCCCGCCCCCACCTCCCCACCGCCCTCCCCGCCCTGCACGCGCTGACCGCGGTGGACGAATCGCTTGTGCGGGTGGTGACGGTGGGGCCGTTCACGCACCGGGTCGACGACGGCCTGGATTTGCGCAAAGCGGCGTTCGAGGCGATCGACGTCCTCCTCGACGGCCTCCCGCCCGACGCGCTCGACATGCCGGCCTTCATGGCCGCGCTGCGCGCGGGGTTGGCCGACCACGTGGACGTCAAGCTCCCGTGTTTGCTGACCCTGGGCCGCGTCGCGGCGGCGGCCCCGGGCGCCGTCCTGCCCGAGCTCGACGCCCTCGCCCCTCTCCTCGACGCTGTCGTCACCGCCACCGTCAAATCGACCGCCGTCAAGCAGGAGATCGACCGCAACGACGACCTCGTGCGCGCCGCGCTGCGCGCGGCCGACGCGCTCGCCCGCGTCCCCGGCGCGGGCGCGGCGCCCGCGTTTGGCGCCTGGTTGACCGGCGTCGTGGCGGGGCCGGCGGGACCCAAGCTGGCGGCGGTGCGCGCGGAGCGCGAGGCGGAGGGGAAGGGGGTGCGCGCGGGCGCTGGCGGCGGCGCCGCCGACCGCATGGACACCACGTGAGAGGGAGGGGTGGGGTTTCGTGCGTGCGTGTGCGTGTGTGGGAGTGCTGCAGTATCGCCTGGCCCTCTTTCTCTCTCTCTCACGCGAGGAGCACAGCGCGGCGGCCGCGCCCCCCGGCCCGCGGCACCGCCGCCGCCCCCTCCACCTCGGTCGGCGCGTCCACCACCATGCGCATGTTGCCAAACGAGAGCGCGAGCAGCGCCGGCCCGGAGAGCAGGGCGGAGAGCGACTCGGGGTGGCCGTCGCGCGCGCCGCCGCGCGCGGGCGTCACCGACGCGGCGCGCACCACCCGCACCCGCGTCGCCAGCCGGCACGCGTACCGCAGCAGGGCGGGGCAGTCGGGCGTGCCGCCGGAGAAGGAGGGGAGGGTCAGCGCGACGGCGGGGCCCGGCCACCCTTTCGGCGCCGCCGGGAGCGCGAGCGCCGCGACGCGGCGCCCGGGGAGCCCCTCGCGCGCGCACGGCGCGCCCCGCAGCGGCGCCCGCCACGTGCGGACGCGCTCATCGTTGACCAGGTGCAGGACGGGGGGGGTGGCGCCCGAGGGGTCCCACCACGAGGGCGCCGGCGCGGCCGCGGCGCACGGGTCGAACGCCGCCGCCCGGCTCGGCAGGCCGACGTGCGCCCGGCCGTGCGCGCGCGCCGCCCTGCTGGACACGTACACGCGGGCGGCCCACGCGCACGAGGTGGGCCAGTTCCACACGAGGCCGGCCATGGCGACGAGCTTGGGGGAGGGGAGAGGGGTTCGGCGTGCGCGCGCGAGCCACCCGCCTCCCGCCCTCCGCCCCCTCCCACCCCCTCCCCACACCTCGTCAAACGGCCCCACGGGCGAGTCGTCGTAGCGCGCGAGGTAGAAGCCGCCGAGCGTGTAGCTGGGAGGAGGGGTGGCGGGACAAGGGTCGGGGCCGGGCCGAGCCGGCGGCCACGTCCGCGCCAATCGCGGCCCCAGCGCCCCATCTCCACCCGCCTACACCCACAGCCACCCCAGCACCCCTCCACCCTCACCCAAACAGGCTGACGAGGCGGAACTCGGGCGGCACGTACTTGCGTGCCTCCGCGACGGGCACCGCGTGCAGCTGGTACAGGGCGCGCCCGGTGAAGACCCAGGGCGGGTCGCCGTAGCCCATCGGGGGTGGGGGAAGGCGGGAAGCGCGCGCCGGGGACTGTGAGCCGGGCGTGCGCGACCGCAGCGCCACAGCCCGCCGGCGCCCGACCCCCCATTGACCGTGGCTGCGCGCATTTGGCGCACGCGCCGCCGCCCGCCATGCGCGCCACGGCGCGGGGCGCCCCCGCGGCGCCCGCGGCGCGCGCCCGCGTGGCTGCACCGCCTGCGGCGCGCCCGCCGCGGCGCGCAGCAGGCCCTGGTCGGCTCGCCGTGCCGCCACGTGCCCTGAGCGAGCGGCGAACGCCGCCGCCGCCGCCGCCGCCGGGCGGCGTGGTCGACGTCGCGGCGTCGATCGACGACGGCGAGACCGTGCTCGTTGGGACGGCTTGGTGGGACTATCGCAGGTGTGTGGGGTGTGTGCGAGGGCGGCGTGGGGCGCGGGAGGCGCGGCGTGGGGCGGTCGATGCGGCCGCCGCGCAAGCGGCCCGACCCTCCTCCCTCTCGATCTCTTCAGCTGGACCGACCGCGGCAAAGGCCTCCTCCTGCTCAACGTGCTCGTCCTGCTCTGTGCCTCCAACTGGGTCATCGTCAAGCAAGCGGAGGCCGCGCTGCCGACGCCCGCCGCGTTCACCGCGCTGCGCTTTGCCGTCGCGGCGGCCGCGTTTGCGCCGTTCCTCCCCCGCGCGTCGCCCGCCGTCCTGGTGGCCGGCGTGGAACTGGGCGTCTGGTCCGCGGCGGGCTACATCTTTCAGGCGGTCGGCCTGGAGACGTGCGACGCGTCGCGCGCGTCGTTCCTCTCGGCGTTTACGGTGGTCGTCGTCCCGCTGCTCCAGGGGCTGACCGGGGCCCGGGTGCCAGTCGCCACGTGGGCGTGCGCGGGGTCGGCCATGCTCGGAGTGTACCTGCTCGAGGTGCGATGAGCGAGAGAGGGAAGAGGGGGGAGGAGAGGCGCGCCGACGCCTCGCCCACCCGACTCTCCGCCCCCCCCCTCCAGGGCGGCGTCGGTCCCGCCGCCGGCGAACCTCTGCTCGCCGTCGGCGACGCGTGGGCCCTCGCGTCGGCCGTCGCGTTCGCGGTCCAGATCTGGCGCACCGAGGCGCGCGCGCGTGAGGTCGGCCCCGCCGACACGCTGCCGTTGCTCGCGGTGACGGTCGCCGTCGTGGCCGCCATCGCGGTCGGCGCCGCCGCCGCGGCCGACCCGGGCGCCACCGCGGCGCTCGTCGCGCACCCCGAGACCGCCGTCGACGTGCTCGCGCACGCCGACTGGCCCCCCGTCCTCTGGACCGGCCTCGCGTCCACCGACGGCGTGCTGCTCATCGAGATTGTGGCGCTGCGGTGGGTGTCGTCGATCGATGCAGCGATCACCTACACCCTGGAGCCCGTCCTGGGCGCCCTGTTCGCCTGGGCCATGCTCGGCGAGCGGTTTGGCGCCGTCTCGTTTGCGGGGGCGGCCGTCATCCTGGCGTCGGCCCTGTTTGCGCAGGTGGCGGGCGGGGGGGGGGCGGAGAGGGGAGGGGAGGAGGGCGACCCATAGGCGCGACCATAGGCGCGGGCAGCAAGCAATCGTGAAACGCAGATTTAGGGTGGCGCCAGTGGTCCCGCAGCGGCCGCCGGCCCGCGCGTTGCACGCCGCGCCGCCGCGCTCTCACCTCAGCCGCAGCGCGGCCTTGCCCCCACCACCCCCCACCGCGGCCGCGGCCGCCCCCCCGACCTTGTACCCGAGATCGCGCCCCGCGTCGACCGAGAAGTTGAAGTGCACGCCGCCCAGCACGCGCGACGCGCCGACCTCGTCGACCGCAGCGCGCAGCGAGCTGTAGGTGCGCGCTTTAAACCCCGGCGCCGCGGTGTTGGTGGTAACGGGCACGGCGTCGGTCCCAAAAAATTGTTCAATGGCGGCCGCGGCCGCGCTCGCGGTGACCGCGTGGCCCGACGGAAACTCGGGGTGCGGCGGCGTTTTGAGCAGGGGCTCCCAGCCCGGGTCGGCAGCCAGACCGCCCGTGCCCGCGCGCAGGGCGGTGACCGGCCGCCAAAAGAGGCGCGACTGCTTGAGCGCCCAGCAGACGGCCGACGCGTCGGCGACCGCGGCGCCAACGCGCGCGAACAGCGTCGCCGTCTGGGTCAGGGTGGCGTTGGCCGGCAGCAGCGACCCCGCAATGTCGAAAAAGCGGCCCGCCACGCTGGGCGTGCCGTCGCCGTCGACCCAAAACTTGGCGGTTTCCGTTTCGCGCGGCGACCGCGCCGTCGAGTTGAGCCCGCCCACCCGCGACACGCCCGCCGCGTCGGCCGCGTACTCGGTCGAGTCGAGCGCGGGTGGCTTGACGCCCCCAAAATGCTTGTCCGCGTACGCCTGGGCGCGGCCGCCCAGGGCGAGCAAGGACACGTTGGCGAGCTGCGGATAGAGCGACACCGCCTGCCCCGGCGCAAACGCGTACGCGCCCGCCGTCCCGTTGGCGCCTCGCACGGTGCCCGGCCCGGCCCACTCTTGGGCGCCGTTGTCGGCGGCGGCGAGGGCCTGCTTGCGCGCAGCGGGGTACGCCACCGCCGCCGCCTTTGCCACCTCGCCCGGCGCCAGCCCCGCCAGCTGGCGCGCGAGCAGGGGGTCGACCTCTTTTTGGCGGTTGGGAAACTGGGCCAGGAAGAAGCGGTAGGCTGCGAGGGCGGCGACCGCGGTCTCGTTGGCGCGCGCGCCGCGCGCGTTGGCGGTCAAGGCGTCCAGCTCGGCCAGTGCAGCGTGCGCGTACAGGCGGCCGGACAGCTGGCTGGAGATGTTGTAGGCGGCGGCGGTGGCGGCGAGGGCGGCGTGCCACTGGGTCACGGCGTTGTTGGCCGTAGGCTCGCCTGGGCGCTGAGAGAGAGAGGTGGGGCGTCGGCCGGCGGCGGCTCCCTCGATGGCGCGAGGGAGAGAACGCGCCCGCGCTGGAGGGCAGGCGGCGGCACGCTTGGCCAACTCCCCGTCTCTCACCGCGGGCGCGAGCACGGCCGCGCCGGCGGCGCATCCGGCGCCCGCGACCAGAGCGACCGCGAGAATGGCTATTGTGTGTATGCGTGCGTGCCTAGAGGGGAAGGACGGGAGGCTAGTGGGCTGCGCCGGCTCGCCAATGCGCGGCGCAGCCGACAGCGCCCACCGCGGCGCTGCCCGCGCGATCCCGCGCCCCCTGGCGCCTCCCTCGATTTTGAGTCTCACATGGTTGATCCGGGCGGGCGGGCGGGCGGGAGGGCGGGAGGCGGCGGGCGAGTGGAGTGCGAGCGCGTTTCGGGGGGCACGGCGAACAACCCCGCCTAGGCCGGCAGCAGCCGGTACCCCGTCCCGCGCGCCAGCGGCGCCCGCACCCGGGTCGCCACCAGTGGCGGCGCGGGCGCGGCGCCGCAGCAGGCGCCCGCGCCGCCGGCGAGCGAGACGCGGACGGCGCCCGCAAACCCCGGCGGCAGCTCCACCACCGCGTGGAACCGGGTGGCCCACCCCGGCACGGGGGTGACGGAGGCGACGCGGGCGCCGGGGGGGCCGGCAAGGGCGAAATCGGTGGGCGCCGGCGCGCGCGGCGGCGGGACAGACGTCGCGAGGAGGACGAGGAGCGACGCGCCCCCAAACTCGAGCCCTCCGCCGCCCGCCCCGATGGCGAGCGGCGCCAGCAAGGCTGCGCGGGGCGGCGTCGTGGCGCGGACGCACGCGCGAAACGCGGGAAACGGGGTCCCCCACGCGTCGACGACCGCGCGCGCCGCGCCCGCCACACAAATCTCCACCTCCTTCCCTGCCCACGGGTCGACCGGTACCGCCACCCGGGTCGCGTACTCGGCGCAGAGGGCGCCCCGGCCGCCGCCGGGGTGGACGTCGGCGATGGATCCGCGCCCGTCGACGGTCAACCACCCGCCCCCCGGAGCCTCCGGCACCGGGTGGGACAGGGTGAGCGTGAGCGTGGCGTAGAGCGTGGCGCCGTCGTCGGGCGCGGGGTCGCCGCCGCCCGGCGCCGCCGGCGGCCACCCTTGCGGCCGGTCGAGCGCCGCGTCGGCCAGAACCACCCGCTCCAGCTTCCGATCGCCCGCATTCCCCGCGCCAGCCAGCCGCCCGCAAAAGACGAGCGCGGTGGCGGCCCGGGTGAGGACGGTGGGGGGGGCGGCGGGGTCGGTGGGGGAGCCGACCGCGACGACCACGTCCGCCGCGTCTGTCCCCTGGAACTGGGCCCCACTCACGTCGTACCGCACAGCGATGGAGATCGCCTCTCCCGGGGCCAGGGTGCCGTTCAGGGGGGAGACGGCGAGCCAGCCCGCGACGAGGCCGCGCGGCGCGGCGCGCGCGCGCCAGGAGACCGGGGCGTCGCCCTTGTTGGTCAGGGTCAGGCTGTCGTTGGCGGTGACTTGGGGCGCGCCTTGGTAGAAAAAGACGGGGGCGAGGGCGGCGGGCGCGAGGTCGACGGGGGGCGGCTTGGGCGCCGCGCCGCCGCCGTCGCCCCGCCGTGGCGGCACATGCAGCAACGCGGCCGCACCCCCTCCATCGCCCATGATCACCGCGTCCGGCGTCGCGTCGGCCAGCAAGCGGGCGACGACGGCAGCGGGCGGCGCGCCGGGGTCGGCGCCGAGCGCGAGCGCGGCCGCGCCGCTCACCAGCGGCGCCGCCATGCTCGTGCCCGAGGCGACGACCATGGCGTCGGCATCGAAATGCGCGGCCGACCGCACGGCCGCGCCCGGGGCGACCAGGTCGACGCACGCGCCCGCGTTGGACTGCGGCCAGCACGCGTCGGCGGCGTCGGATGCGGCCACGGTCACGACGCCCGGCACGCGCGCGGGCGAGATCTGGCAGGCGTCTGAAGAAAGGGTGGAGAAGGGGTGGGGGGTCGGAAAGGGTGGCAAGTGGTGTGGGCAGGTAAATGTTTGAAAGTGAATTGCTACTCTGTCTCTTTTTTCTCTCACCTGTCCCGCTATTGCCCGCCGCCGCGACGACGACCGCGCCCGCCACCAGCAGCGCGCCCGCGGCGGCGTCCACCGCGGGCGACGGGCGGTCGGTGCCGACCGAGAGCGACACGACTGCGGGCCGCACCCCCGCCGCGAGCCGCGCGGCGACCCAGTCGAGCCCCGCGACGAGCGCGCCCGCGGTCGCGCTCCCATCGCACGCGACCGCGCGCACGGCGACGAGCGTCGCGTTCTTGGCGACGCCGGAGGCCGCGCCGGCGGCGAGGGCGGCGACGTGGGTGCCGTGGCCGAAGCAGTCGCCAGACGAGCCGCCAAAGGCCGACCACCCGTGCAGCGCGCGCGATGCGCCGGGGGAGGCGCCGGGGGGGGCGGCGCCGGGCAGGTACCGAAACTCGGCGTGGTCTGTGCGGACGCCCTGGAAGAGAGGAGGGGGGGTTGGCGGGTCGCGCGCGCGCCGCGGCCGTCCCCGCACCCTCTCCCCTCCCTCCCTCACCGTGTCGACCACGAATATGGTCACCCCAGTGCCCAGCCCCGGGTACCGAAACGCGCCGTCGAGCGGCAGGCGGCGCTGGTCGAGGCGGTCGAGGTGCCACGGGGCGGGGGCCTCGGTCCCGGCCCCGCCGCTTTCGCGATCATCCACCGCCTCCCCGGTGGGCGCGACCTTGATGACGTCGTCGTCGTGCACGGCGGCGACGGCGGGGTCGGCGGCGAGGGCGGCGCGCTGGCTCGGCGCGACGCGCGCGGCCGCGCCGCGAAAGACCGCGCCGTACACCCGCTCGCACCGCCCGCCGCCCGCCTCCAGGTCGGCGCACAGCGCGTCCACGGTGGCGGGCGTGGCGGAGGGGTGGAGTTGGACGATGACGGCGTCGGTGGGAGCGGGGGAGGCGCGCGGCGGCGGCGGCGCTGGCGGCGGCGCACGCGCGGCCGCCCGCGCCGCGCCCGGCCCCGACGCGGGCGCGGCCGCAGCCAGGGCGGCGCCGCACATCAGTGCGGCCGCCAGCGCGCGGGCTAGCATCCCGGCAGGGGTCAACGCGCGCGGTCAACGTTTTTGTGTTGCAGCGCCCCGCCCCGCCCCACTCTCTCACACCGACGCCATTTCCGCCACCGAGTCGGCCAGGATGCGCCCCAGTTCCGAGCACCCCACCTTGGTCGTGCCGGGCGTCCACAGGTCGCCCGTGCGGTAGCCCGCGTCGAGCGCCGACCGCACCGCACCCTCGAGCCGACCCGCGACGCGCGGCTCGTCGAGGCCATACCGGCACATCATGGCGGCCGACAGCACCATGGCCATCGGGTTGGCCACGTCCTGCCCGGCGATGTCGGGCGCGGAGCCGTGCACGGGCTCGTAGATGCCCGGGCCGTCGTCGGACACCGACGCTGACGGAAGCATGCCCAGGGAGCCGGTGAGCATGGCCGCCCCGTCGGACAGGATGTCGCCGAAGATGTTGCCGGTCACGATCGTGTCAAATGCCTTGGGGTTGCGGATCATCTGCATCGCTGCGTTGTCGACGTACATGTGGGAAAGGTCGACATCCGGAAACTCCTCGGCGCCCACGCGCGTGACCACCTCGCGCCACAGTTGAGACACTTCGAGCACATTGGCCTTGTCCACGGAGCAGAGGGCGCCGGACCGCTTGCGCGAGAGGCGGAACGCGACGCGCGCGATGCGCTCGACCTCCGGCTCTGAATACACCATCGTGTTGAACCCCCGCCGCACGCCCGCGGCGTCGGTCGCAAACCCGCGGGGTTCGCCAAAGTAGATGCCGCCGACCAATTCGCGCACGATCATGATGTCGACGCCGGAGACGATTTCTTCTTTCAAGGTCGACGCCGCCGCCAGTTGCGGTAGCACGACCGCGGGGCGCAGGTTGGCGTACGCGTTGAGGGCGGCCCGCATGGCGAGCAGGCCGCGCTCGGGGCGGTCGCCGGCGGGGAGGGCGTCCCACTTGTAGCTAGAGGGGAGAGGAGGGGCGGGCGTTGGGCGGGGTCGCGGCGGCGGCTCCGGCCGGCTCGCCGCCGGGGGCTCCGCATTGGGCCCGCCGCCGCGCGCACACGCACGCACACCCCTCTCTCTCCGCTCCTCACCCGCCAATCGCGGCCAGCAGCACCGCTTCAGAGCGCCGGCACGCGGCGAGCGTCGCGTCGGGGAACGGGCTCCCCGCCGCGTCGATGGCTGCGCCGCCCACCAGCGCCGTCTCAAACTCAAATGTCACGCCCTCGGCGTCGCCCGCGGCGCGGAGGACCGACACGGCGGCGTCGGTGATCTCGGGGCCGATCCCGTCGCCGGGGAGGAGGCACACGCGGCGCGGCGCGGCGGCGGCGGCGACGGAGGGGCGGTGAGCGGGGGGCGGGGGGGCCGGCCGGCGGCCGGCCGCGAGGGAGGCACGCATTTGAGGCAGGACGGGAGGGCAGAGGGAGTGTCCGTCGCGCGGCCGACGCGCTCGCCTGCCACACAGTCGCCCCGCCCGCCCCTCGATCACCCCACCACGCGCGCCGGCTCCCCAGACCCCGCCACCGCCCCCACGGCGCGCATGAGAGCGGCCGCTTTGAGCAGCATCTCATCATACTCGGCCTCCGCCCCGCTCTGCACGACGACCGCGCCGCCCGCCCCGATGGACAGCGTGCCGTGCGCCGGGCGGGCGACGGCGGTGCGGATGACGATGTTGAGGTCAAAGGCGCCCGCCGCGGAGAAGTAACCCACGCAGCCGCTGTACACCCCCCGCGCCCGCTTTTCGAGCGTGTCCAGTATCGCCATCGACCGCAGCTTGGGGGCGCCCGTCATAGAGCCGCCCGGGAACGCGGACCGCACCGCGGCGACAGGGGAGGTGGTCGCGGCGCGGGTTGCAGTGACCGTGCTCACGAGTTGGTGCACAGTGGCGTACGATTCGACAGCCATGAGGGACGGCACAGAGACCGATCCCGGTGCCGCGATCGCCCCCAGGTCGTTGCGCAAGAGGTCGACGATCATCAAGTTTTCCGACCTGTCCTTTTCCGACCCCGCGAGCGTGGCCGCCGCCGCCGCGTCGGCGGCGACGTCCCCCGCCACGCGCGCCGCGGTGCCCTTGATGGGCTTGGCCTCCAGGCCGCCGCCGGGCGCGCCGCGCAGGAACCGTTCGGGCGACGTGCACGCGACGCGCGGGCCGGACGCGCCCACGGCGAGGTACGCGGCGTAGGGCGCCGGATTCACGCGCCGCAGCACGCGGTACAGGGCGAGCGGGTCGGGGAGGGGGGCGGAGGGGGTGGCGGCCGCGTCGAGCGCCGTCGTGAGGCAGAGCTCGTAGCTCTCGCCGGCCGCCAGCGCTTCCAGGCAGGCGCCCACGTCGGCGAGGTAGGTGGCGTGGCCGCGGGCGACGGTGAAGGTGGGAGGGGCGGTTGGAGGGGGAGGCGGGGGCGGCGGCGGCGGCGGCGCCGCGTCGAGCGCGGCGACCTCGGCCGCCGTCTCCCGCACCCACTCGAGCGCGCTCTCTTCCTCTCCCTCCTCATACAGCGCCAGCACGTGCACGTCGCCGGTGGCGTGGTCGACGGCGAGCAGGCGGTCGGCAAACCAGAGCGCCGCGTCGGGCGCCGGCGCGGCGTGCGCGCGCGCGCCGCCGCACTCGGCCTTGAGCTCGTACCCCAGGAAGCCGACGTAGCCGCCGACAAAGGGGACGGAGAGGGCGGCCGCGGTCGCGGCAGAGGCGGGGTGCAGGGCCGCGCGCGCAAGCGCGGCGTCGAGGTGGTCGAAAAACCCCGTGGACGCCTCCTCCACGCGCCCACGGCCGTCGGTCGTGGTCAGCACGCCCACGGCGTCTTTGCACCCGTCAGGAGGAGGCAGCTCGTACTCCAGGCGGCGCCACAACGGCCCGCCGAGGGGCCCTCCCATGAAACTGAAGCGCGCGCGGTCGGTCGCCGCCGAGTCGAGCCACCACGCGTCGGCGTCGGGGGCTGCGGGGGTCGCCCGGGCGCAGGCGGGCAGGACGAGCGCGTCAAAAAGGGGGGCCGCTTCGGCCGCGAGGCGCGGCGCGCGCACGGCCGCGGCCGCCAGGTGCAGCCCGCCGGGCGCGGAAGGTGGTATGAGAGTGGCAGCAGGCGGCAAGGGCGGAGGAGGGCCGGTAGGAAGCCCTGCCGCGGCTAGGGCGATGTCACGAAAATTGGAGAGCAGCCCGCGCCCGTGGCTCGTGGCGACCGACTCGGGGTGAAACTGCACACCGTACAGGGGCAGGGTGGCGTGTCGAATGCCCATGAGCACGGGCGGCGCGGGCGGGCCGGGCGGCGAGCGCGCGGGCGCGGACGCCGACGCGGTCGCGACCGCGACCGTCGGCCCCACAGTCCACGCCGTCGCCACCAAACAGTCCGGCAAGGACGCCTCGTCAACCGCCAGCGAATGATAGCGCACGACGAGGTTGCCGGCGCCGGCGCCGGTGGGGAGGCCGGCGAAAAGGCCCGCGCCGTCGTGCGACACTTCGCTCAACCGCCCGTGCACGGGGTCCGCCCGCCCCACGCTCCCCCCAAACGCCACCGCCAGCGCCTGCATGCCCAGGCAGACGCCGAGCACGGGCACGCCCGCGGCGCCGGTGACGGCGGCGGCGCAGACGCCGACGTCCGCCGCGGCGGACGGCGACCCCGGACCCGGGGACACCACGACGCACTGCCACTCGCCCGCCACCAGGCGGGCCGCCAGGGCGGTCCAGGGCACGGCATCGTTGCGGATGACGGTGGGCGGGACTGGAAGGAGGGGTGGGGTGGGCGCGAGCGTCCAGGCGCGGCACGCCGCCGCGGCGCCGCCCCCCATCCCCCCCCCCCCACCCCCGCCCCCACCTCCGTTGACCGCCGCCAGCAGTTGGTACAGGTTGTAGGTGTACGAGTCATAATTGTCCAGGAGCAAGCAGCGCAGCGGCATCGCACCGCGCGCCGGCGCGGCGCCGGCGCGGAGTGGCGCGACCGGCCGCCTCCCCGCACTCTCTCTCCGAGTCCCATCGCGCGGCCGCGGTCCCACGCCGAGCCGCCCCCATGTCGCTCGCATTCGACGAGTATGGGCGGCCGTTCATCATCCTACGGGTGAGCGAGGGAGGGAGGAGGGCGGCCGCGATGGGCGGCGATGGCGCCCGCCCGCTGCAGCCGCCGCCCGCGCCCGCGGCGCCTCCCATGCGGTCGCCGCGGGTCCGGAACGATCCGCCGCGGTGGGCGCGCGCACGCCGACCCGCTGCCCGCGCCCCGGATCGGCGCCGACCGCTCGCCTCCTCTCCCTTCTAGGAACAAGAGCGCAAGGCCCGCCTGCGCGGCTCTGAAGCCGTCAAGGCCAACATCGCGGCCGCCAAGGCGGTCGCCCGCGTGCTGCGCTCCTCGCTGGGGCCCAAAGGGATGGACAAAATGCTCCAGTCGCCCGACGGCGACGTGACGATCACGAATGATGGCGCCACCATCCTCGACCAAATGGACGTGCAGCACCAGGTGGGCAAACTGCTGGTCGAACTGTCGCGCTCCCAGGACCACGAGATCGGGGACGGGACGACGGGTGTCGTCGTGCTCGCGGGCGCGCTGCTGGAGCGCGCGGAGGACCTCCTCGACCGCGGCATCCACCCGCTGCGCATCGCGGAAGGGTACGAGCGCGCGTGCCGGGTGGCGGTGGCGGAGCTGGAGCGCGTGGCGTCCACGTTTGAGTATTCGCGGGACAACATCACGCCCCTCGTCGAAACGTGCGCGACCACGCTCTCCTCCAAGATCGTGGGCCGATGCAAGGCGGCCATGGCGGAGCTCTGCGTGCAGGCCGTGCTCGCGGTGGCCGACCTGGAGCGGCGCGACGTCAACCTCGACCTCATCAAAGTCGACGGCAAGGTGGGCGGCCGCCTGGAAGACACCGAGCTCGTGCGCGGCATCGTGCTCGACAAGGATTTCTCGCACCCGCAAATGCCGAAACGGGTCGAGGACGCGAAAATCGCGATTCTCACCTGCCCGTTCGAGCCGCCCAAGCCCAAGACCAAGCACAAGGTGGAGATCGATTCCGTGGAGAAATTCGAGGCGCTTCGCGCGGCGGAGAAGGAGTACTTTGTCGACATGGTAGGAGGCGGGGGAGAGGGGGTGGGGAGGCGGCGGCCGAGAGACGCGCGCGCCGACCCTCGCTCGTCTTCTCCCAGGTCCGCCGCTGCAAGGACGCCGGCGCCACCCTCGTCCTCTGCCAGTGGGGTTTCGACGACGAAGCCAACCACCTGCTCCTCACGCACGGCCTGCCCGCGGTGCGCTGGGTCGGCGGCGTCGAGATCGAGCTCATCGCGCTCGCGACCGGCGCGCGCATCGTCCCCCGCTTCTCCGAGCTGACCGCCGACAAGCTGGGCACCGCCGCCGTCGTGCGCGAGGTCGGCTTCGGCACGACGCGGGACCGCATGCTCGTCATTGAAGGCTGCCCCAACTCGCGCGCCGTCACCATTTTCGTGCGCGGCGGCAACAAAATGATTCTGGAAGAAACCAAGCGCTCCCTCCACGACGCCCTGTGCGTCGCCCGCAACCTGGTGCGCGACAACCGCATCGTGTACGGGGGCGGGTCGGCCGAGGTGGCGGCCGGCCTGGCGGTCGCCGCGGCGGCCGACGCGGCGGCCGGCGCCGAGCAGTACGCGTTTCGCGCGTTTGCCGACGCGCTGGACGCCGTCCCGCTCGCGCTCGCCGAGAACTCGGGCCTGCCCGCCATTGAGACGCTCACCGAGGTCAAAGCGGCGCAGGCGGCGACGGGCAACCCGCACCTGGGCGTCGACTGCAACGCGGTTGGCACCAACGACATGCGCGCGCAGCGCGTGTTTGAGACGCTCATCGGCAAGCAGCAGCAGATGGTGCTGGCGGCGCAGGTGTGCCGCATGATCCTCAAGATCGACGACGTCATCATGCCGGCCGAGAGCCTGGAGTGAGGAGGAGGAGAGAAGGGGGGAGGGCGGGCGGGGCAGGGACGCAGTTTGCCGGCTCACTTGTTACCACCCGTCCCGCCACACACACGCGCGCGCGGGGAGGGCACTGCGGGGACCCCATAACAGCCACCCAACCCTCCACGCACCATTCCATCAATCCGAGTCGCTCTCGACGTACGGCGCGAGGACGTCGTCCGCGCCCTCGTCCTCCGCCCACCCCGCCGCCGCCGACACGGGGGCGCGGGACGGTTTGCGGGGAGCAGGAGCGGCGTCGGCCGCTGCGGCGGCGGCGCGCGCCTTTTTGGCGGGCGGCGCGCGGGCCGGCGGCTCGCCGTCGGAAGCGCTCTCGTCGTCGCTGCCGTCCTTCCCGCGCCGGTCGCGCCGGCTGCGCCCGTCCTCGCCGTACTTGACCGCGGCCGCGGCCGCCAGCTCGCGCCGCTCGCGGGCGGCGGCGGCGAGCGCGTCGGCGTGGCGGCCGAGCGGGGTGTCGCGCGCGCCGCCGCGCGCGGCGGTGAACGCGGCGACGCCGGGCCCGTCGCGCGGCGCGAGCGTGCCGTCGGCGCGGGCGGCGGCCACCGTGGCCGCGCTCGCTTCAATGGCACTGATCAGGCCGCGCGCCGCCGCCCGGAAGCGGTCGACGGACGAGCCTTTGCTAAACGCGCGCAGGCGCGCGAGCGGCGCGCGCGCGAGTTCGGGCAGCGCGGGCGACGCCGCCCACGGCGCCAGGTGGGCGGCCAGCAGCTCCATGACGCCATCCACCAGGTCGTGCTGAAACGAGGGCGACGCGAGCGCGGCCTTGGACGCGCGCAGGAGCGACGGGTCGAGCCCGCGTGGCACGCCGCCGCCACGCCGCGCGCCGCCGCCGCGCGCGGGCGTCGACAGGCCCTTCCAGGACAGCATGTCGATGAGAGGGGCGGACAGCGGGACGTAGGTGCCCGTCGCGGCCGCCAGCGCGGCCGCCGACCGCAGCAGGCGCAGGTGGAGCGGGTGGTAGCGCGCGGCCGGCACGAGCGCGGTCGCCGCCGCGAGCAGCGTCTGCACGGGAAACGCGAGCGGGGCAAGGTCGGGCACCCGTGAAGGCGCCAGCTCGCCCACGAGGCGCGCCCAAAGTTCGAGGCAGGTGACGGTCTGCCAACAGTACACAGACCGGTGCGCGTCCGCGCCCACGCGCCCCGCGCCCGCGCCGCGCACCAGGCCCGCCAGCTGGCGCACGTACGCAAAGGCGTGCTGGTAGGCGGCGCCCGGGGGTGCGGCGGCGTACAGGTCGACGAGGGCGGCGGCCTGGAGCGCGAGGCGCGGCGCGGCGGCGGGGGCGGACGCGAATTTGGCCGACCCCACGAAAGACCGGTACGCGCCCTTGAGCGCGGCGTCGGCCGGCCCGTCGCCCGGCAGGACGTCCGCGTACGCGCGCACAAAGAGCGCGGCCGCGACGGCCGCGCCGGGGTCGTCCCCGCCAAAGGCGACGAGCGCGGCCTGCAGAGTCTTGCGCGCCAGCCGCTCCGAGCACACGAGCAGGCGCGCCGACGGGCGCAGCCGCCGCAGGATGAACGCAGTCATCGACGGGTCGGCCATCGAGGTGAGCAGGTGCAGCGTGTTGCCCAGGAACGAGCGCGCAAGTGGGTCAACCTTTTTCCAGCGGGGGAGCGTGCGCACATCGGTGCCCGTCGGGGGCGACCCCAGCAACTTGGTGAGCAGGCCGTCGCCCTCTTTCAGGACAAAGAGGATGAGCGCGTTGACCGACGCGGCGGGCGCGCGCGCAAGCGCGGTCGCCGCCGCGGGGTCGTCGTCCGTTGCCGCCGCGTCGCCCGTGTGCGCAGCCGCGCGGTAAGCTTGCAGCAGGGCGCGCACGGAGCGGAGGGAGGGGTCGGCCGTGGCGGCGGCGCACCAGGCCAAGATTTGGGCGGCGGGGGGGGCGGGGCGCGAGGAGGAGGGCGGCGTCGCGGGCGCGGCGGCCGCGGCCGCGGGCGCGGCGCCGCGGTCGGAATCGCTCCCGTCGCTCTCGCTCCCGCTCTCGTCCGACGACGGCCCGAGCGCCGGCGCAGGGGTCAGCGCGTCGTCGCCGTCGCTATCGGAAGCCCCAGCGTCGTCCTCCGACCCGCCCTCGCTACCTTCGCTCTCCTCGCCGCCCTCGAAATCGAGCAACCCCGCATCCGCGGATTGGAGGTACTCGTAAAACTCGGGGTCTTTCGCGGCGAGCGCGTCGAGGTCGGCGCGGTGCGACGCCGCGCGCGACGACCGCCGCCGGGGCGCAACAGCCGCAACGGCCTCGTCGCCGTCGCTGCCGCTGCCGTCGGAGGCGGCGGCGGGCGCGGGCGGCGCGGCGCGGCGGCCGCCGCGGCGGCCGGACGCCGGCTCGACGGCCGCCGCGGCCGCGGCTTCAAAGCCGCCGTCCAAAAAGTTGTCGATGCTGGCGGCGGCCGCGCCGGCGGGCGCCTTGGTGGCGGCGGGCGCCGGCGGCTCGCCGCGCCTCCGCTTGCCGCGGGGGCCCATGGCGCCCAGCATGGGCCAAAGGCAGACTGACGCGTGCGCGGGGGGGGTGGCGGCGGGCGACTAGGGCGTGGCGGGCGGTGTGGGGACGCAGGCCACGGCGGCGGCGGGGCATTTGTCGGTCGGTGCCGCACACACGCCGCCTCCAGGCCCCGGCTGCCGCTCCACCGCCGCCCGCCCCGGCGCACAGGGCGCGCATCGCGCCGTCCTTCCGCCTGCTCGTCGCCCGCCAACCGCCGGCGACCCGCGTCGCTGCGTCCCCCGACCTCGGCGCTCCCTCTGCCTCGCTCCCCGCCGCGCCGCGTCGTCCCCGGCCTCGCGAGCAAGGCGCGGCATCGCATCGCTTAAACCCACCGGGCGGCGAGCGTCGAGCGTGAGCCGGCGCCCCAATCGCGGCCTCCGGCGCCACGCGGCCCCAACCCCCGACCTAGCACGCGGGCAGCCAGGCCGCCCCGGAATCCAGGCGCCATGCCCAAGTACCAAAACCACTACCCGGACGGGCCGGACACCGCGACCAAGGTCGGTTGGTGGTCGAGGCGATGGACGGGAGGCGCGGCGCCGTGCCCTCGCGCGCGCGCTTCGGCGCCCTCGACTCTTCCTTCTCCCCATGCATCAGGTCGCCATCGGGTCCCTGCGCAACGCGTTCTACGTCTTCAACATCTCGTTCTTCCTGGGCGTGCTCGCGCTCTGCGGCGTGTGGGCGGCGTGGCGCGCGGCGCGCCTGCGCGCGCGGCCTGCCCCCTTTCTCACCGACGACGACGCCTCCACCGCGCGCTCGCACGCCAAGTCGAACACCCCCCGCTGGCGCCAGTCGGAGACGCAGGAGCACACGGCGGTCGACATGGCGACGGGCCCGCCCCTCCAGTTTAGGCCGCTGCGCGCGCACCCGGCGGGGCGCTTGTGCTACGCCCTGTGCTGCGCCGTCTCCCTGCAGATCATCGCCCTCTACCTCATATTCCTCATCGACTATTACAACGGGTGCCAACTGTCCGGCATCGACAACCTGTGCTTTTACGGCAACCATTTCCTCTTTGGTTCCTACATGGCCAACGGCACCGCCTTTTTCGTGGTGTGGGTCGTGTCGGTCTTCTGGTTCACCGGGTGGGTGCTGTGCAAGGGGCGGGTCGTCAACTGGTTTCGGCTGCCGGTTGGCGTCGCGGCCGCGACGCACGTCCTGGTCCGCGCGCCGGAAGCGACGGAGGTCGTGTCCCTCTACGCGTCGCCCGTGGTCAAGCTCTTCCGCCGCATCAAGGCCGCGCTCACCCCCGCGTGGGCCGAGGGCACGTTTAGCACGGTGCCCGTTGCGGCGGGCGGCGGCCGCCGCTACTTTGTTTTCGAGGGCCTGCGTTTTGTGTGCGACGACGCCAAGGGACCGTTGCACCGCGCGCACTACACGGTGGCGACAACGGTTGGGGAACTGCGCGCGCTCGCACCGGGCCTGACCGACGCCGAGGCCGCCGACCGCCGCGCCCTCGTCGGCGCCAACGCGTGCCCCTTTCGCCCCGCCTCGTTTGGCCAACTCATCGTCGACGAATTTTTCACCCTGTTCCACGTTTACCAGCTCGTGCAGTACGTGCTCATGTTTTGGTTTTCCTACCTGTTCGTCGCGGGCATCATGACCCTCGCCGTCATCATCTCCGCGTCCGTCTCCATGCTCCTCGTGCACCGCGCGCAGCGTGCGGTGGAGCAGGTGGCCAACGTGACGAGCGAGGTGGTGGTCCTGCGCGGCGGCGCGTGGGCCGCACTCGACTCGGCGGACCTCGTCCCCGGCGACATCCTCAAGCTGGCGGCCGGCGACCGGGTGCCGTGCGACGCAGTTGTGCTCGATGGGACGTGCGTCGTCGACGAGTCGAGCCTGACGGGCGAGTCGATGCCGTGCATCAAGTCGGCCGTCGCCGACGGCACGTCCTATTTCGACGTGCGCCACCCCGTGCCCCGCCACACCCTCTTTGACGGCACCACCGTGTGCCAGGCGGGCGCCGGCGGCGCGAGCGGCGTGACGGCGGCCGTAGTGGCGACGGGGATGGACACGACCAAGGGCGACCTGCTGGCCGCCATCCTCTTTCCCACGCGCATGGTGTTCAAGTACGATGAAGAGCTCGTCGTCGTCATCGTCATCCTGCTCGCCTACTCGGCGATCTGCTTTGCGCTGGCGATCGACTTTCAGGGGCGCGCGGGGACGCAGTCGGATTGGATCACCAAGTGGATCTACGGCACCGCCATCGTGTCCCAGGTGCTCAGCCCGCTGCTGCCGGTCGCGCTCGAGGTCGGCCAGATTCAGGTAAGGAGAAGAGGGGGGAGGAGAGGAGGGAGGAGGCCGGCGCGCTCACGACCGACCCCCCTCACCAACCCTCCCCTCCCCTCATAGGCCATGGAACGCCTCAAGAAGCACGGCATTAACTGCCTGCAGCCCAAGCGCATCATGATCTCGGGCAAGACGCGGGTGCAGTGCTTTGACAAGACGGGCACGCTCACCAAGGACGGGCTCGACATCGTCGGCTTTCAACCGGTGAGAGAGTGCAGATTTTTTGGTGCCGGCGCCGCGGCTCCCACCCACCCGCGCGGCCTTTGCATGCCCAGGAAAGCATATGAGGGGGGGCCGATGCCCGCCCACCCCCACCCACAGGCCGCCGGCGACAAAATGGGCGCCGTCCTCCACCCTGCCGACCTCGACGCCGCCCACGTCGTCGGCCTGGCCACCTGCCACTCGGCCGAAAAATGTGGTGAGGTCATTGTCGCGTCCGAGGTCGAGTACAAAATGTTTGAGGCGACGGGGTGGTCCTTTACGTCGGACGACGGCGCGACGCCCGTCGTGCTCCAGTCGACCGACGGCTCGTCCCACGTCGTCCTGCAGCGCAACGATTTCGACCACGAGCGCATGACGCAGAGCGTGGTGGTGCGGGGGCCGACCGGGGTCAACGAGATTTTCGTCAAGGTAAGAGAGGAGAGAAAAAAGGGAAGGAGGTTGCGCGCCTTCCTCCTTTTCTCTCCCCCGTTTCCTGCCCTCGCCCCCTCCCCCGCTCACGCACGCAAGCACCCACATCCTCCAGGGCTCGTTCGAGACGATCGCCGCGCTCTGCAAGCCGGGCAGCCTGCCGGCCGAATTTGCGGCGGCGGCGCGGCAGCACGCGCTCGAGGGGTGCTACGTGCTCGCCTTGGCCAAGCGTTTGCTCGGCCCTTCAGTGAGTGGATCAGTGGCGGCCTCGAGAGCACGCTGCGGCGACGCGCGAGCAAATGCGCAGCAGAAAGTTCGGGTGCGGAGATCGAGCAGGGTCGACCAACCTCCCCCCCTCCCCTTCCACCTCCAGCCCGACGCCGCGCACACCAACCTCCAGCGGGACGACATCGAGCGCGACCTGGACCTCATGGGGCTCATCATCTTCCGCAACGAGATCCGGGAAGACAGTGCGCCGACGATCGCCAAACTGCGGGTAAGTCTTGCGCCGCATCGAGAGTTTCGGGTTTGTTTTCTCCGCACGCTCCCGCCTCCTGATGCCAACTAACTAACTGTGCGCCGCACCCACCCCGTGTGCGAAAAAACGCCCTCCACAGGACGGCGACATCCGCCCCGTGATGATCACCGGCGACTCGCCCCAGTGCGGCGCCTACATCGCGCTCGAGAGCGGCATGGTGCCCTTCCTGACACGCCTGATTCTGGGCGAGTTTGACAACAAGACGGGGGAGGTTATGTGGGCGGAGATGATGGTCTGCGACGAAGGCGGCAGGGGGTCGATGACGACCGCCGAGTTGCTCGCCAAGGTGCGTCGCATTTGGGTCGCACGCGCGTGTGCTTGTGCGCACGGTGGGCGGCATGCTCACGATTGCGGCGCACGCCCAACCCCTCGTCCCCAGCACGGCGCGGACCTCGAGTCGGGTGCAGTCGAACTCGCGGTCACGGGCTCCGCCTTTAAAATTCTCGCGCACGCCGGCAAAATCGCCGCACTGCTCTACTACATCCGCATCTTTGCGCGCGTCAAGCCCGAGGGCAAGGTGAGGCTGTGGGGGAGACGCTGCGGCGACCCGGCTTTTCCGCTTTTGTTTCTCCGCATTCCCCCCGCCCGCCAGTCCCCCGACCCGCATCCCCTGCACCGCACCCAGATCCGCGTCGTGGAGCAGTTCATCGCATCCGGAGTGGTCGTCGGCATGTGCGGCGACGGCGGCAACGACTGCGGCGCGCTGCGCACCGCGCACACGGGCGTCGCCCTCTCCGAGGCCGAAGCCTCGTTCTCGAGCCCGTTTACGGCCAAGGGCAAGCAGGTGAGGGTGGAAAGGGGGGGGGGGTGCGTCGCGGAGAGCGGGCGAATCAGGCTGCCGTGAGAAAAAAAGAAGGCCACGGCGGCGGGCGGCCGGTCGCCTCCCCGACTTGCCCCCACCCCCGCGCCCGGGCCGTGCGCGCCCACCCTTACATCGTCTTCTCATACTCCACCCCCACCCCCACACCTTAGGTCTCGTCCGTGGAGGTCCTCATGCGGGAAGGCCGCTCCGCGCTCCACACGTCGGTCGCAGCCTACAAGTTCCTCATCATGTACGGCCTCCTCTTCTCCGTGCTCAAGCTGACCTGCTACCTGCTGGGCGTCATCATGTGCCAGGCGGCCTACATGCTCATCGAGGGCATTGCCATCATCGTGCTCCCGTGGGCGACGACGCTCGCGCTGCCTGCGAAAAAACTGGGCAAGGTGAGGAGAGAGGGAGGAGGTGGGCGCCGCGGGACTCGGATGCCTTGCGGCGATCGCTGGGCGCGCGGGCGGGGCGCGGGGCGGCCCCCGAAAAATGGGGCCGCGCGGCCGGCGGGGGCTTGCTAGCGCGCCGCCGCTCGCCGCGCCTCGCCCACCCCTCCCTCTCGCCTTAGCTCCGCCCCTCCCACGGCCTCCTGTCCGGCCTCAATGTCTCCTCTGTGGTCGGCATGTGGGTCATCAACTTCGCCTTCACCGTCGGCGCGCTCGGCTACATGCGCACGTCGCCAGACTATGTCCGCTGGCCCGCCAAGAACGCCGTCTCTTCCCAGTGGTGGACCCTGGGCGACAACTGGGAGTCGACCGTGCTCTTCTTCTGCACTTTCTTCCAGCTCACGTTTGCGTCGGTCGTGTTTTCCTTTTCCGCGTCGTTCTCCCGGCCCGTCGCGCGCAACTGGATCCTGGTCGGTGCCTGGGCCGCCCTCTTCACGATCGGCGCCTTTTTGCTGCTGTCGAACGAAAACTATTTCACGTTTGTCTTCCACATCGCGTCCCAGGCGTTCAACGACGTGCCGCCAACGTCGCCGACGTGGGCCGCGTTTCAAAAGGCGGGCGGCGCCCCCTCGCCGGGCATGTCGCCCCGCTTCCGGGGCGGCCTGTTTGGCATCCTGGTCGCCAACCTGGCGACGGTGGCGGCCTGGCAAAAGCTGGTGGAACCGACGGGGCCGCTCGCGCGCGCGGCGCACCGGCTGCGCCCCACGCGCCGGCCCGCGGTGCGCTTGTGAGATAAGGGATTGGGAGAGGACAGGGTGCGTGCTTTGAAGGGGGAATGGGCGTGCAAGGGGTACGCTTGGCGCGACAGAGGGCGGGTCACAGAGTGGTCGCGCGCGCTCGCCCCCTGCTATCTTCTCTCTCTTCACTCGCCGCCGCCGCGCCCCAGATGCCGCAGCACGTCGCCCACCAGGTAGAGCGACCCCGTGACGAGCACCTTGAGGCGCAGCCCCGGCCGGGCGCGCGTGGCCGAGCGCAGCCACTCGAGCGCCGACCCGACGCTCGGCACAGCGGCGCCCGCGACCGCGTCGCCCGCAGCCGCGCCCGCCGGCCCCGGCACCGGCCCCAGCTTGACAGACCGCGCCAACCCCGCCGCGCCCGCGCCAAAGTCGGCCTGCCACAGGGAGGCGAGTGACTGCTGCCAGGCCAGGTCGGCGGGCGGGTCGCCGGGGCCGAGCTTGGCGTAGGTCGAGTCCGGCGGCGCGAAAAGGGCGCCGGCCAAAGGGGCGCCCCGGGACACGAGCGTTTCGACCAGCGGCTCCAGAAGGCGGCGCGGCTCGCGCTCGTGCATGCAGTTGAAGAGGAGCAGGCGCACGTCGACGACGGGGGCGTCTGGTGTGGCGCCGGGCGCCCTCCCGCCGCCCGGCGGCGCCCCCGCCGCCGCCTCGGCAAACCAGTGCGCGCACGTGGCCGCCGACTCGGGCGTGTGCGCGCCGTCGAGGTAGAACGAGAGGGAGGAACCGCCGGACGACGGGCCGTGCCCCGCGACGACGTCGTGCACCACCTCGGCCCGGCCGTGCCACGCGCACGCCGCGAGGCCGGCCGCGTACTCTGTCGGCAGCTCGCCCCGGGCGAGGGCGGCAGCGCGGGCGGCGGCGGCCGCGGGGTCGGGGCCCGCGCCGTCGGCCGCCGCGCGCGCTTCGAATGCGCCCGCGAGCGCGACCGCGAGCGCCGCGTTGACGCGCTGGTGCTCGCCCGCGAGGCCCAGGGTCACGGGGGGGGCGCCGGGAGCGATTTTGTAGTCGGCCAGCGGGCGGACGACGCCGAGCGGCACCCCAGCGCGAGCGGCCGCCGTCGCGAGCGCGGCCGCCGCGTCCGCGCGCTGGCCCACGGTCAGGGCCACGCACCCGGGTTTGAATATGCCCGCTTTCTCCGTCGCGATCGCGGGCAGGGTGTCGCCGAGGAGCTCCATGTGGTCAAACCCGAGCGGGGCGACGCCCGCCGCGACAGGCGGGGGGACGCAGTTGGTCGCGTCGAGGCGGCCCCCGATGCCGACCTCCAGGATGACGACGTCAAGGGCGGAATCGAGGAAGATGGAGAGGCCGAGAAGGGTCAAAAACTTGAAATAGGCTGGGACGGCAACTTTGTCGCAGCCGGCCGCCTCGAGCGTCCAATGCACCCGCTCCAGGTGCTCGATGAACACTCTCTTGTCAACGGGCGCGCCGTTGATGCGTATGCGCTCGCGCACGTCCCAGAGGTGGGGCGACGTGAAGAGGCCAGTCCGGTAACCGGACGCACGCAACACCGCCTCCACCATGGCGCACGTGCTGCCTTTGCCCTTGGTGCCGGTGACGTGCACCACGCGCAGCTCGGGCAGGCGCCGCTTGATGTCCAAGCGCTAGGTGGGGAGAGGGAAGGGGGTGGTGCGGCGTCGCGCGTTGGATAGAGGTGCCTTGAACCGCCCACTTTCCCGCCATCGCCCCCATTCCCGCCCCACATCCCTTTCACTGACCTCCAGGCACATATCCATGACCTCCATCGCGTGCTCCCACTCCCACGACCGGCCGTCGCCACGGGAGCGGCCCGAGATGAGGGCGCCCAGCTTGGCCAGGGCGCGCTCATAGGCGGCGTCGGTGTCACGAGAGGGGGGAGGCATCGCGGGAGGGGGGGAAGGTGGCGGAATTGGGCGCGGAGCGGCGGCCGACGCCGGCTGGCAGCCGCGTTCCGCTCGCAGAGAGCGGCGGCTGACGGCGGGCGATGCGGCGCCGACAGGGCGGCGCGCCCGGCACGGTGTGCAGGGGCAGCAGGCCGCCGCCGCCGCGTCTCGCGCCCACTCTCCGCCGCGCGGCGCGGCCGCGCGCGTCCCCATGCCCGCCGCCGCCCTGCTGCGCGCCCTGCGTGCCCGCCTGGCGCCGCACGCCCCCCGCCCCGGGTCCGACTGGACGCCCGCGGGGCGGGCCGCGGTGTGCGCCGCGCTCGCGGTGCCGACCTTCGCCGCCGCGCGCGACGTCGTAAACGCCCTCGCCGTCTCCGAAGCCGCCTACACCGCGCACGAGCGCGGCGGGGCAGAGGCTGCGGTCGCGATGTCCGCGATGCAGCGGCTGTGGCCGCCGGGGCTCCTGACCATCACCTCGCTCCAACCGTCGGCGGCGACCGCGGCGCACCGTTTCGTCGTCGGCGCCGCCCCCGACGCCCTCGTCGTCGGCTTCATGGGCACGTCCGACGCGCGGGACGCGGTGGCGGACGCGTACCTGCTGCAGGAGGCCGTGCTGTGGGGGGAAGGAGCAGGAGGGGGCGGCGGACACGGCGACGCGCGCCCCCTTCCCGACGCCCCTGCCGCGCACCGCGGCTTCCTCGCCCGCGCCCGGTCCGTGCCCGCCGACGCCCTGGCCGCCGCGGCCGCGGCCCGCGGCGCGCGCCTCGTGCTGGCCGGGCACTCGCTCGGCGGCGCGGTCGCCCAACTCGTCGCCCTGCGCCTGCTGCAGGCAGGTGAAGCGGCGGGTGGAGGCGAGGACAATCATGCCGCCCTTGACGTGACCTGCGTCTCGTTCGCGGCCCCCGCGCTTGGCAACGCGGCGCTCGCGGCGCACGTGGCCGACCGCGGGTGGGACGGGCGCTTCTCCAACCTCACGTTTGCGGACGATCTCGTGCCCCGCATGCTGGCCGACATCCACCACGGTCGGGAGAGGGGGGGCGTGGCGGCGGCGGGGTCGCCGCGCGCGGGCGTGCCGGGCGCCGCTGCCTCCGTCCCCGCCGCCACCGTGACGCACGAGCCGTTTGTCCGACCATCGCCCGACACCGTTGACGTCGCCGCGTCCGACGCGGCGCCCGCGCCGCGCTCGGCGGGGTGGCCGGCGGTCCCCACGCTGCTGCCGCCCGCGGCGGCCGCCTGGCTCGACGCCGCCGCGGCCGCGGGCGCCGACGCCGCCTCCCGCGCCGCGTCCTTCGTCCCGTCCTACACCCATTTTGGGACGCGGCTGACGCCCGCGCTGCCGGCGAGCGCGGCGGCTGCCGCGTCGCCGGCGGAGCCAACCGCCCTGCCGGCCTGGCTCGCGACGATCGCGGCCACGCTGACGCCGGACGCGACGCGGCTGCCAGGGCTGGCCGCGCACCGGGTGTCGACCTATCGGGACCGGCTGGCCGCGGTCGTCGCGGCCGCGGCAGGCGGCGGCGCGCCAAAAGCGCCGCCCGGCCAGTTGCCGCCGGCCACGCTGCTCGTGCGCGACCTGATGCCCGCGCTCGAGCCGTCGTCGGCGCGCGCGGTGCTGCCGCTGCTCCCCCCGCGCGCGCCGCTGGCGCGCACCCCTGCCGCGTCGGCCTGGGCCGCCGTCCGCCGCGTCGCCGACCGCACCCTGGCGCCAGCCGACGCGGACGCTTTATTCTCGCTCCCCATCCGGGTCACCGGCCGCGGCCTGGCCACGGCCCGGTCGGCGCGCGTGTCGGCGCCCGGCCCCGCGTGGTGCGCCGCTCTCGTCGCCGCCCGCCCGCCGCACGCGCCGCCAGGGGGAGCAGGCGAGCTCGTCGTCGTCGCCCGCCTGCCGGCGCGGGCGCTGCGGGAAGCGGCGGGGCGGGGAGGGCTGGTCGTGTGGTTGCGGTCGGATTTCGGCGAGGCCGCGGCCCGCGTCGAGACGGTGGCGCCGACGATTGTTCTGGTGGCAGCCTCTGACGACCTGCTGGCGGGTGCCAACGGCGCGGGCGCGTTCAACGGCGTGGTGCTGCGCCGGGTGAGCGGCGGGGGCGCCGCCCTCGCCTCGGCCCTGGCCGTGGCATCCGGCGGCGCGCCGGCGCCCGACCGCCTGCGTGACCGCGTGCGCGCGTGGCTGGCGCTGGGGGCGCCGGCGCCGGCGCCGCCCCCACCCTCCCCGCGCGTCCCAACCGTCGTCGCCGTCGCGCACTCGCCGCCGCCCTCCGCCGCGGCCCTGGCCGCCGTCGCCGCCGCGGCGGCGGCCGCCGGCGTGCCCGTGGTGCCCTTGCTGAGGGCCGGGGACGACGCGGACGCGGCGCTGGCAGCGTATGGCGGCGCGTCCGCGTCGGTCCGGGCGCCCGTCCCCCTCGCCGCCGGCGCGGGCGCGGCCGACCTGGTGGCCGCGCTCGCGCCCGCGCTGCGGGCGGCGGCGGCCGAGGAAGGGGGGGGAGGGCCGCGGGCGCGGCTGTGAAAGGGGAGGGGAAGAGGGTGCGGTCTCGTTTCTTTCGTTGCACGCACTTGCCGCCGTTTGATTGACCTATCGCACCGCCCACAGTGTTGCAGTGTGTCCCAGGGGCCACCCCCACGCTCTCCCTCGCTCACGGCCGCCACGGCAGCGCGGCCGGCGGCGGCCCGCCCGGCCCTCCCCCTCCCCCCGGCGGCCCCGCGAGCGCCAGCGGCGGCCCTGGGCGCCGCCCCGCGTGGATGGGCAGGTTGCAGATGCGCGCGCGCGCGTCCCGAGTGTGGCGCTCGAGGTCGGCAAAGGCTGATGAGGGGAAAAAGAGGAAATGTTTGCAGGTTTGAAAAAACGGGCGCAGCCGCCATCCTTCCTTTACCCTCCCCTCCTCCTTTCTCACTGTTGAAGCTTTGCAGCGTCAGCGGCGACATGAACAGGGTGCCGGCGGTGACGCGCTCGACGGTGGCGACGGGCGAGTTGCAGCTGAGGGGAGGAGGACGAGAGGGGTCGGAAAATGGCGCCGCCGCCGCCCCCCCACCCCGATCCACCGCCCCCACGCATCCTCATATGCCCTGCCAAACGCAGGGCTCCCCCCTCCCCCCCCCCCTCCTCTCACAGGTAGCAGACGGGCAGCGTCGACGCGCACTGCAGGCAAAATGCGTGCAGGCAGGGCATCAGCCGGCCGTAGGCCGCGATGGGAAAGTCGCACACGACGCACGCGTGCGCGCGGCGAGGGGAATGAGGGGGAGCGGGCGCGGCGGCGGGCGGCGGCGACACCATGGCGGCCGGCAGGCGAAGGCGGCGGACTAGCGACTGCGCTGCAGCCTAAGGTGCGAGCAGGCGTCGACGGCCGGCGTCGGCGGCGGGCCGCGGGGGCGCAGAGGCCGCGGATTCTGCGCCGGCACTCGCGCCGCCCACACTCTCCACTCCCGCCGGCCGCCGGCGGCCGCCCACTTTTTATGGCGCGCAGCCGCAGCCGGTCGGGGTCCCCGCGGCGCCGTCCGGCGTCGCGCGAGCGCGACCGGCACCGCCGGTCGCGCTCGCGGTCCCGCGACCGGCACCGGCCGCGCGAGCGCTCGCGCGACGGCCGTCGCGATCGCAGCGCGGAGCGAGGGGCGGCGGCCCTGCCCGCGCCCGCGGCGACCACTGCCGCACCTCTTCCGTCCAAGGCCGCCGACCGCGCCGCCCGCCTCGCCGCCTGGCGCGCCATGCAGGCGCAGCAGACAGACGGAGCGGGAGCGGCGGCGGAGCCGACGGCACCGCCGCCTCCCCCCGCGCCCACCGACGTCGCCACGCGCGTCGCCGCCGCGGCCGCCGTCGCGGCCGCCGCCGCCGCCGCCGCCGCCGCCGCGGCCGGCCCCGACCCCCTGGACGCCTACATGGCGGCGGAGGTCGTCCCCGAGGTCGCGGCCGCCGCTGCGGCCGAGGCGGCGGCGGACGACGCGGCGCGCGTCGCCGCCGCGCGGAGCCTGGCCGCCGGCAAGCCCCTGAAACCGCTGGACGCGTTGCTCCAAGAGCTCTCCGACGAGGAAGAGGTGGCGGACGCGGTCGTCAGCGTCCCCGCGAACAAGGTCGGCCTCGTCATGGGGCCCGGCGGCGAAAACATCCGCGCCATGCAGCGCCGCACCAGGTGCCGCATCCAACTCGCGAAATCCGAAGGCGAAATGGCGGTCGGGTGGGGCGAGGGGGCGGCGGCGAGGGTCAAAGCCGCCGCGGGCGGCGACCCGTCGGTGCCCAAGCACCAGCGGTCTGTCGACTTCCACCTCTTTGGCGCCGCCACCGCCTGCGACGCCGCCCGCGCCGCCATCGAGGAAGCCGTGGCGGACAAGGAGGCCAAGGCGCGCAAGCGCGCGGCGGCGGCCGACCGCAAGAAAGAGGCCAAGGCGCGGGACCGGCAGATCTACCACCTGCGCCACGCGCGCGATTACGCGGCGCTGGAGCTCGACGTGGGGGCGAGCAAGGAGGAGGTGAAGCGCGCGTTTCGGCGGCTGGCCAAACAGTGGCACCCGGACAAGCACGCGGGCGGCGGCGCCGCCGCGCTCGCCGCCGCGGGCGCCAAGTTTCAGGAGCTGCAGCGCGCGTACGAGTCCCTCATGTCGACGGACGAAGAGGCGAGCGTACAGGCGCTGCAACAGGGGGGCAGGCGGTGACCAGAGGAGGGAGGAGGGGGGTCGCGCGCGCGGGCGGCGGCGGTCATTTGCAGCACTGGAGGCGTGCGCCCGTCCCCGCGCGCGTCAGTGCACAGTGCGGTTTCAGTGGGCATTGCTTTTTCTCTCTCCCCCCCCCCCTCCCCTCCAGACAGCGGCACCGCGCGCGCGCGCGGGGCGGACGCCGCGCGCGTGCGCGGTGCCGCCCCCAGCCCCGCCTCCTCCCGCTTTGTTTCCGATCCCGGCTTCGTTGTGCCGAAGACCGCGTCTTGGTGCGGCTCTGCGCGGTCGTCGGCGGCGGCCGGCCACCCCCCCCCCTCCCCCCCCCACTTCTCCCCTCCTCCGTCAGTTGTTGGTGTAGCACTGGCCCGCCCACATGGAGCAGAGACGGGGTCGCCGCGTCCGGCGGCCACCGCTGCCGCGCCATGTGGGCGGGGGCGCGCGTTATGGATCCTTCGTCGTGTTTTTCTCCCTCGGCCGCGCGCGCGCGGGCGCCACCCTTGCTCAACGGAGCAAAGGCCGCCCCCGCGCGCGCGGGATAGCGACCGCGGGCGAGGCCGGTGGGCGCCCACCGGCCTCGCCCGCGGGCGCTTCGGGTTTTGGGGGACAGAGTGGTGCGGCGCGGGCGCCGCGGCGGTTGCGTGGTTGCGGCGGCGCCCGCGTTCACGAGCGAGCGCACGAGCGCGTGGCGGTGTTGCCGCCCCCCTTGAACAGGGGGAGCGGGGGCGGGCCCGCGGCCAGGGCGGAGACGGCGGGCGCGGCGACGGCCGGGCGCGCAGCGGCGCGCCCGCGCACAGCAACCGCGACCTGCACAAAGCTCGGCACCCGGGCCCGCGCACGGGCCGGCGCTGGCTCGGGCCCGGACTCGGGCGCGGGCGGCGCGGGCGGCGCGGCCGAGGTCGCGTCGGCGGTCAGAGAGAAAACGGCGCGCGGCGCGGCGGTGGTCGCCGGCTTGGGCGCGGCGGCCATGGAGGCCTCGGACATTGCGGGCTCCGGCGCGCGGCCCTCGAGGTCGAGCGCGGGCGCGGCCTCGAGCACGACCGCGGCCGGCGCGGCCGCGACCGACGCGGCAAAGGCGGCCAGCGACTGCGCTTGCAGCGCCTCGAGCACGTCAGCCGTGCGGCTGGGGGCATAGGCCGCCGCGGCGGACGCGGCGGGGGCGACGAACAGGGGCGACAGGGGCAGGGCCAGGGCCCGCGACGCGAGTTCGGCGGCGAGCACGCGGCGCGCCGACCGGCGCGCGGGCGTCGCCGCCCCCTCGGCCGTCTTGACCTTTTTGGCCGCGGGCGACATCCACGCGGGGTCGGTCTCCAGGGCGCGCTTGGCGCCGGCGACCGAGGCGGCGGCGGCCAAGTGCGGCGCGCGCGCGCCGCGCGCGGGGCGGCTCTGCCAGCCGACGCACAGGCCCGCTGCCAGGCAGATGGCGGGCGACTCGGGCTCAACCGCTCGCGCGGCGTGCTTGTAGGGCTTGGGCGAGACGGATTCGGCGTCGGCGGCGCGCGCGCGCTTGCGCGAGGGCGACGCGGTCGACGCCTCTTCAATCAGCGCCCCCTCCACGCGGCCGCTCGTCAGCCACGCCAGGCCCGCGGTAGCACCAACCTCCTCATCTTCCAGGCGAGGCTGGCCGGCGGCGAGGGCCAGCAGCGCGGCCGCCGCGGCCGCGTCGGCGACGCGCTCGCCGCGCGAGAGGGAGACGAGAGCGCCCGCCGCGTCGGCAGCGACCGGCGTGGGCGGCGTCGCGTTGCGCCTGGATTTGGCGGCCTTCTTGGGGGTGGCGCAGGCAAACGGGAGGGCGGAGGAAGAGGAGGCGGCCAGGAATGTGCGCGGCAGCGCGCCGGCACCGATGATAAAGGGCTGCGCCGCGCCCGGCGCGCGCGCGGGGACACCCTTGCGCGCGTGAACGTGGGCCGTGGCGTCGATGGCGGGGCCGAGGGGGGCGGCAGCCCACGGGAGGAGGTGGGCCTTGGGGAGGGCCTTGGTGGCGGGGGGGGCGGGTGCGGTGGGCGCCGACGCGCGGACGGGGCGGCCGTTGCGGTCGCGCCGCACGCGCTGCGCAATGACCGGGCTGGCGGTCGCTTTGACGGGCGATAGCGCGGCCAGGGTTTCGGCGGCCTCGGCGTCGCGCGC
>Ga0315284_10000063_pt1 | contig 146629 bp, 193 predicted proteins | sample YL17G09_16_MG_FD_203696 | JGI IMG/M metagenome (GOLD analysis project Ga0315284, IMG submission 203696) | Sediment microbial communities from Yellowstone Lake, YNP, Wyoming, USA - YL17G09_16 | ecosystem: Environmental > Aquatic > Freshwater > Lake > Sediment | place: USA: Wyoming | collected... | reverse complement strand
TGCCCAATTCGCTTAAAACTGACATCGTTATGACGGCAAATCTTCGTGAGTGGCGTCATTTTTTTCGATTGCGGACGGCGCCCGCAGCACATCCGCAGATGAGGGAATTGGCTGAATCAATGTTATCTGGATTTCGGCAATCTGTTCCAGTTGTGTTTGAATTGGTGTAGGTGCATGAGTCGTAAAGATGATTTGATTCCTGATTATGTCGGCGGTCGCAAGATCGTGGTCTTGCGTGGAAAATATAAGGGCAAGACTTTTACCGTTAGCCAGTCGGCTAACGATTGGGTTTTGGTGGAAGAGCTGGGGACGCAAGTGTTTGCGAAGTCGTCTGTGAAATATGTGGATGAGAAAAAACATGGATCTGCTTAGCTTTTATCAGGAGATTATTCATAAACCATTCTGTCAATATACATTGATTGACAGCTTTGCGATCTTGCTCGTGTTTATTTTAGTGGTCATGTTGTTAGGTATTATTTCGAGGTGGCCGTCATGATCTGCGTCATTCTTGTTTTGGTGGCGTTCGTTGCTGGTGTTCAAGTTGGGCGTTGGTTTTCGGATCGGTGGTGGATCAATCATTTGAATCTGCCAAAATAATAGGGGTTGGTTATGTTGATTGATGATGTTGCGCAGTGGTATAGAACTCAACCTAACGGTGATGTTGCGGCAAATCGTTTGCGAGAGGCTTTTGTTGTTGATGTGCAGAACGTAGCTGATTATTTTTATCAAAATCCTAAAAATTATTGGCAGTACAGTGATTTTCCTAATATTGCTCCTCCTTTTGATTTGATGTGGAGTGAGTGGTTAATTCCGCAATGGATGAATCATGAAGGTCATGTTGAGCAATGCTCAAATGGGATGCGTGGTCGCTATGGCGTTTTGATGCAAAGTCATGAATTTGCGAATGATGTTGAGCGACGTGTATTTTTTGATTATCCAAAAAAGTTAAATGCAAATTTAACGGCAGGTATGAATATAGAAACGGATTCTGATGTTGTTGCTAGATCAAAATGGGGTTGTGTATTGTTTACGTTTATTCGTTTGGGAAAATGTGATCCGATGTTTTTATCTCGTTTTATATGGGCTGTGTCTGATGATGGTGAAATTTTGAAAATTGGTGAAGGTTATTGTTATACGGATTGCATATCGACTATGGTTCAAGGTCGGGATCAGATAGATAAGTTTATGTCATCAGTGAACGATCTTATATTCATTCCTCTTTTGTCATTATCTTTTTTGCATTGTAAAAATGTTGTGGTGAAAAAATGTTCTGTTGCTAGAGACAAGGTTCAGAGATCAAGAATAAAAGACGGGAAGTTGCCATTTTTTAATTTTCACACAATAGTTATCGAGCCAGTTAAAAAAATTATTCGTGATGTTGGTGGTCAGGATGTAGGTATATCTCCAAGGTCGCTTCATATTTGTCGAGGTCATTTTAAGGATTTTTCTGTGCATGGTTTATTTGGTAAATACAAAGGAAGGTATTGGTGGCCGATGCACAAAAGAGGCGACGCTGATATTGGAGTAACTGATAAAGATTATTTGATTAAGGGTGTAGTTAATTAAGGAAAGGAGAAAACTGAAAATGAGTGAAAAAATAGAAGTGGAGTTCAAGTTCAAAGTGGGTGACTTGGTGATGCCGTCAGCCGTGGCGCATTTGCTTGGTGACATGATTGATAACGAAGCGACGTGGATGTTTCGTGACGAGCCAGAGATGCGGTACGTAGTGCAGGAGCGGCTGTATCAGCAATGTTATAACACGCACCAGATTCATTACACCTGCCGAGCCGTTGGTCGGAACGGGTATCTCGGTAAGGACAATTTGTCCTTTACCGAGCCAATGCTTGCGGCGGCTCCGTCTTTTAAGACCAAGAAAGAGATTAAAGAGATGCGCAAGCAAGCGGAGTCAGAGAGCAAACCGACGCCTCCGCCTGACAACGCTTGAGCGTCAATAAGGCTTATTTGAAATTGAAGGACAAGCCTGTTCCTCTCAAGACGTGCCCGCAATGCAAGGCTGTATTTGAGCCGTTTTTGAGAGGGCAGGTGTCTCGGACGCTGGCGATTATATTTTGGTGGTTGCCGTCGTCGGCGTTAATTTGCCGAGCGTGCAAGGACATTGTGGGGTGGGAATAATTTGTACTGGCAGTGACGCCGATATTCGGTGTCCTTTTGAGAAAGTTGGGTGCGTGGACCGTGAACAACAGGGCAACTGTGACGACATCTCTGCACGGACGCTTCAAAGACTTGTCATAGATACGTGACAAGGAAGGAAAACCCAAGTCGGGCAACCGCCTGCCAGTGTTTTTATATTGAGCGAAAAGGAGACAAATTATGTTCAAAGCGCTAAAAGAATTGATCAAGCGGATGCGAAAAAAGAGCCGTGTGTCTTACTTGTCCGGCGCCGCAATGGGTAGCGGCGAGTATCATGACACCGAGCTGCCACAGCAAATTAGTTTTAATCAACCGACACAGTGGACTACGTTCGACAATGCGACCAATGCGGTTACGACAGGCAGCGTCGCTGTTGGCACATATAAAACGGAAGCCAAGAAAGACGAGCGCATTGAGGTCAAGCCTGTTGAGGTCGTGAAAGAGATCGTGACCGAAACGCCATCTATGATGCTGGACGGATTGGATAAGCAGATCAAGATCGTGAAGAAACGGATACGGATTTTGATGGAGCAGGATATTAAGCCACGTGACGAGGAAGAGGCACTGGGGTATTTGAAAGCCAGGACATATTATAAGAAGCGCCAAAAATTGTTTCCGTGGTCGATCACGACCAACGAGAAAATTAATGAGTTGTGCAAAAAGTACAAGCTGCGCAAGGTTGGTTTCAACGCTTATTATAAGACTGTCCCAACTGAGGCTCTGGATGAGTTGGAGAAGTATGTCAGCGCTTGCAAGAAGGTTCGCTCCGGCGCTCCTGATATTTCTCTTATCATTGACGACGGCGGAAAAGAGACACGTCGTGATCCAATTATGCTTGCCAGCGCACCTTTCGGCAGATGGTTCTATGTGATCGGCGCTTGGGACAAGGAAATTGAGGTTGTTGGAGAATTGATTTACAACGCAAAATAAGGAGCTGTATGGCTACCTTTTACATGGAGACGACTCGCATTGATCCGAAGCGGACTGTAGGTCAGATCCAAGAGTTGTTGGGTAAGAATGGCGCCAACGCTATCCTGATAAATTATGACGCAGGGGATATCGTGGCGTTGTCGTTCAAGATTAAATGGAATGACGTGGATGTGCCGTTCATGTTGCCGTGTCGTTGGCAGGCTGTAGAGGCGTTACTCAAGAAAGAGAATAAGCGACCACGTTATGACGACTCGTATGAACGGTGGGCGAAGCGTGTGGCGTGGCGCCAGATCCTGCGATGGGTTGAAGCCCAGCTTGCGCTCGTACAGACCTCAATGGTGTCTATCCATGAAGTGTTCCTTCCTTATATTCAATCTAAATCAGGCAAGACAATTTTCCAACAGATGGAGCAGAACAAGTTTCAATTATTGGAGCACAAAGGATGACGGATTCTCAGTTCATTGAAGTTGTGTGCGAGGATGGATATTCTCGTTTACTGAACCGTTCTGACATAATAGAGGTTGCCGAGTCGTCTCGTAGAGAGGCAATGGTGCGTATGCGTGGCGAGGGTGAGAATTGGTTGCTGTTGCGTATGTCGTTTGAAGGTTTTAAGCGTTTGCTGGCGCAAGGAACGCAGCAATAATATGGCTGACTGTTGGAAGCGTGGCTGTCGTCAACTGAAGCGGACTTCGACGTATGATGGTGCGCAATGCGTGACCATTATTAAAACGATTTGCGAAGAGTGCGGTCGCACTGTGTCAACGGCGACGTTGACCGATGAACAGCGATTGCTGGCAAAGAAAGAAAATAAAAACCGAAAGGAGAAATAATATGGGAGCATTAGTATTCTTTATTGGGTTTGCTCTGATTCTGTGGTATGTCGTTCGCCAAGTCTTGAATCGAGCCAAACCAGAATCATTCGTAGCCAGGGCGGTGGCGTTTTTTATTGGGCTGGTTGTGCTGACGAATCTCGCCAGCGCCATCATTATCGTTCCGGCGGGTCACAGGTACGTGGTCTTCAATAAGTTTGTTGGTGTGAAGACGATTGTGCTGGGTGAGGGTATGCACGCCATCGTTCCGTTCGTGGACAGCGCCGTGGATTTCGACGTGCGTGTGCAGAAGAGCGACGTGAAAGCGAACGCTGCGTCCAAGGACTTGCAGGACGTGAGCACGGAGGTGGTGCTGAACTATCGACCGAAGCCCGATCTGATGTCCAAGATTTACCAGCAGTATGGACAGGATTACGAAGTGAAGGTTATCGTGCCAGCCGTTCAAGAGGCTGTTAAGGCGGTCATCGCCACGTACACGGCGGAGCAGATTGTGACGAAGCGGGAAGAGGTCAAGACCAAGGTTCAGCAGCAACTGAGCGAGATGATTGCCCAGGCTGATTTGGAGCTTGTTGAAACGTACATGACCAATTTCAGCTTCTCCGAAGCGTTCAGCCACGCCATTGAGCAGAAACAGGTGGCTGAGCAGTTGGCTCTCAAGGCGCAGCGTGATCTGGATCGGATCAAGATTGAAGCCGATCAAAAGATCGTTCAGGCCAAAGCTGAGGCGACGGGACTACAGATGCAGAAGGAAGCCATCACGCCTCAACTGATTGAGCTGCGGAAGGTTGAAGCGTCGATCCAAGCCATCGCAAAGTGGAATGGTGTGCTGCCAGAATTTATGGGGTCGGGTTCGATTCCGTTCATTAACATGGCGTTGTCGCCCAAGAAGGCTGAGGAGAGCAAATGAAGAAAAAGGGATTCACTTTAATTGAGCTGATGATCTTTGTTGCGATCATCGGCATCGTCGTTGCGATTGGTGGTGGCGTGATCAAGTCATCCCTGTCTGTCAGTAACGGGACACGCACTGGCGTGGTGGTCAAGCTGTCCACCAAAGGTATGTGGGTCAAAACCAATGAAGGGCAGCTCATGATTGGTGGCGTGCAGTCCGGCCAGACGTGGGATTTCACGGTGCCGAAAGGCGCCGATGCCGTCATGGAGCTTCTTGACAGCGCTCAGAAGTCTCAGAAGGTTGTGACGCTGACGTACAGGCAAGTTGCGTTTTCGATGCCGTGGAAAGGTGACACCTCGTATTTCATTACCAAGGTTGATTAGATGGGTGACGTGAACCGGACGTGGAATGCCAAGAATCCTTTGCAGGGCAAATATAAGCGGGTGTTGTGTGTTTGCTCTGCGGGACTTTTGCGCTCACCTACGGTGGCGTGGGTGCTATCGAATCCGCCATATGATTGTAATACACGAGCGGTTGGGCTTGATCCTGGTCATGCGTTGATAAGACTGGATGATGTCTTGCTTGAGTGGGCTGATGAAATCTTGTGCATGGATGAGGATCAGAAGAAAATTGTTCAAGAGCGCACGAAGAAGCCAGTGTTTAATTTGAACATTGGCGACAACTTCGATTATCGGGATAAAGGGTTGGTTCACATAATTAAATTGCACTATGACGCCATCCTTGAGGGTCAGAGAGTTGTTCCTTTATAGATTAACGCAGCATCAAGGACTGGGGAACCAGAAATGCTGTGTGTCCCTGCGACTGATCTGGCCGGATCGGTAGTCTGCTAAGTGCACTGAAAAAACCTCGCTACAAGTGTCGGCGAGGGGCAGCCAGGGGCTTAAGCTCCGAGCGTCTACCCGCTGGGACAGCCAAACGCCTCATTCCCAGCATTGCCAGCGGTGAGGGGATAGGAGCCGATTTAAGGAGGGGTTGATGAATCGTTGGGAGTCGGACACGCAAAAGAAAAACGTGGCGTGGTTCTTGCCACGGCCAAAGAAGGATCGCTACAAAGGCGGGATGCCGCTTTATGCCGAGGAGTGGATTCTTGATTTGGCACGGGACATCATTCTGAAGCCGAATGCTGATGTGTTGAATTTGTTTTGTGGAATGAATAAGCAGGGGTATCGGGTAGACCTTAATCCAGACGTGAAGCCGGATATGCTTTGCGACGCTCATGCTTTGACGTGTTGTGTCAAAGCTAAGTTCGATATTATTTTAGCCGACCCGCCTTATAGCGACCAGGAAGCTAAGGAAATTTACGGCACGCCGAAATTGAATTATATGAAGTGGACAGCAGAGGCAACAAAGCTGTTGCGTAAGGGCGGACTTCTGATCGTATATCATAAGTACGTCATGCCCAATCCAGATCCGACAGTTTATAAAGTGATCAAGCGAGTGTTCATTGGCAATCGTGTTTATCACTTGCCACGTGTTGTTGTGTATTTTCAGTTGGGTTAAACAAGGAAATTAGTAGAATCTGAACGAAGCGATTTGGGGGTGACATCCTGAGCGTACCCAGAGTGGCTATAGTTGGTTCACGTCAGTTTCCAAGTTTGGATAAAGTCATTGCTTATGTGAAAGGCTTGCCCGTTGAGACTATTATTGTCAGCGGTGGCGCCATAGGTGTGGACCTGGTGGCTCAGAAAGCTGCTGAAGCACGTGGCATGAAGGTGGATATTTTTATGCCGGATTGGACGCACCAGGGAAGAGCGGCGGGTCCAATCAGGAATCGCACAATTGTTGAGAATTGCGATGCGTTGGTGGCGTTCTGGGATGGGGTGTCGGCGGGAACGAAGAACAGTATTGATCTGGCGCAGAACATGAGAAAGCCTGTAACCATTATTTATCCAAATGGGAGGAATAATCATGGAAGCTCACGAAAAGATCAGCGAGATTCGAGCACGAATGGAAAGGTATAGAGATGGAGATAAGGATTCTGCTGTAACACTGATTCGATTCGACCTTCCTTATTTGATCAAACTCGTTTACGACCTCAGTCATTCAATGGATGCCACGTGTCAAGAGAATAGCCGCTTGCGGTCAGAGCTTCATGTTTATAAGAACGATCCATTGAAGGTTGTTTTTATTCAAGAGGCTGAATTTGAAAATATCATAAATACGGAGGATGAGCATGGACGGAGCGAGATTGACGCAGAAGCGCTGGCGCAAGGAGCTGCGGCGCCGACGCCTTAAGAAGGCGAAAACAACGTATCTCAGCACCAAAGGGCACAGCATCGCTGGATTTGACGCCATGCGCAAGGCGTGGCGTGAGCGTAAGCAGAGGTTAAGAGCCGAGCAAAAAAAAACGATCTAAAAAAGGAACATAGACATGAGAGGTGAAACCAAAATGAATGAGCGATCAAATGAAATTTGTCTTTCTGATTACAGCAAAATGGCTGCCTTAGACCTGCAAGGAATCCGCTTCAGTCGCCATGAATATAATGGTCGCTTCTACGCCTACTACGATCCCAGCGCCCGCAAAACCGATGAGAACAATAAACCAGTTGGCAAAACCGTCCGAGAGATTTTGGACGATTATGAATTGGGCAAGAACGATCTGCGTGATTTTGTGGCAGCGCAGGGCAGGATGAAGGACTTTATTTTTGAAGCTGAGCGTATGTCCAACATGGGTTCCAAGGGTGGGCATAGGCGATAAGGTGATGTGAGCTATCGGCAGAAGTATGAAGCAGCCAGGGAGGTTTTGATCACAGCGCTTGGCGTGGCTCGGTCGGATGCGAGCCGGAAAACGATTATCGAATTTGTTGATGGGCTTATTGCTGAAGAAGCGAAACGAAAACGAGAATTGAAAAAAGAATTGTTTTGGAAGAAGGTTAAATTTCTATTTGGATTGGAGGGGTAAATGCCTAAATGTTCTTTGCCGTTACGATTGCAGCCGGATGAGGCTTGGCACGGCACCGACTGGGATAACCCAGTGCAGCGAAAATGGAAGCACTATTGGTTTATGTATGGGTTCCGGTGTCCGAAAGGGACGTGGTATTTTCCGACGCTGTTCGCTATACCGTGGGCTGCGATCAGGGTTCCGTTTCCGATACCGATTCCAGCTCATTGGCGGATGCACCCGTTTGTTTTGGCAGGCAAGAACATCACTCGCTGGATGAGCGTGAAGCCTATGCCCAGCTCGGATGAGGTCACGGAGATCAAATATTATATTCCAGAGCTGAAAGGGAAGTGGCTGTTCTTTTGGCAGTTCAGGAAAGCTCGGATCGTTAAGGCGTATCGGATAGATGGCAAGTATCTTCCGGCGACTTTGGATGGCGTGCCGTTTGATTTGATCGACATCTCTTATAGGGCGAACGATAACGATGGCTTCATTGGTCCAAGCACGATCAACTACTGGGAAAACTGGGCTACGGGCTTGACGTGGCCGTTGGGTTGGTTCTTTCATTGGAAGTGGGACAAAACGAAAGTCGATGACGTGGAAGTGTTCATCAACACTCCTGTGCGATGGGATTCGGGGGATGGGTATTATGATCTGCCGAATGTTATCGCAGGCGGCTGTTTCAAATAATGTCATCAAAGAAACCAGATCACATATCTGACAAATGGGATGGCAATAAATTTTTGTGGATGGAAATGAACCGGACGAGGCAGAAACCAAACCTGAATCGGATCAGTAGCGAGATGCCTTTTTTTAATTTCAAGGCGTGGTTTGAAAAGTGGAAAGCACGCCTGAAGCGTTGGAGAGCATAAGGGGGCGTTTATGAAAAAGGTGATTGTCTTTGCTTTCATTGTTGGGCTATTGCTCACGTCAGCTTGGTCTGGGTCTCGTCATGATTTGCGGGTTGAGGTGAAGTTGAAGGTAACGAATTTGGCGACTGGAAAGAGTTATTTTTTATCAACGGTCAGGCTTGTGAACCACGGCGATGATCGAGCAGTGACCATTAATGATTGTGTTGGTGAATTGCTGCGAACGTCGTCGGCAGAGCAGTACACGAGCATTGAAAAGGCGAGGGTGCTTGGCGATGAGTGATGATTTTTATGATGAGGCTGATGACGGAACACCTTACGATCAGGTGTTTGATGACATTCTTGGCAGTGACGCCAATGAGAGCACACTGAGTTTTGTTGAATCGCTGGCGGACGCTTATGAAAAGTATCACCATCTGACGCCACGCCAGCATGAGAAGCTGATGGAAATTTGGAAAGAGACGAAAGGAGACTGACAATGGATCATGATATTGTGAACATATTTACGTTTCATGCACCGACGGAAGAACAGAAGTTGAAGTACGAAGCCATCCGGTCTAAAGCAATGGAGTTGGCGAAGGTCATTTACGATAACACGCCACCGTGTGCTGACCAGTCAGCAGCTATCAGGAAGGTCAGAGAGGCGGTGATGACCGCCAACGCTTCGATAGCGCTTAATGGCATCGTTTGACGAGATCAGAAAAGCGGTTTGCGAGCTGGCTAAGGATACGTCAGGGTCTGGTATTTTATTTCCAATTACGTCTGTGCAGGTCAGCCCTTTAACGTATAAACAAGTGTGCCGAGAGGTTGGAACGGAGTATGTGATGTTGCCGTCTCTTTCTTCGGTTCGTTTGGTGACGGATAAAAATTTACCGACCGATGTTGTGATATTGCGTGGTCGGCGTGAAGACGATATGGTTGTCATGAATCTGACGACTGGAATAGTTCACAAGGTCGCATTGCGACCCGTGAAATTGGAGGTAGGTGACGATGGAACAATTGGACTTCGAGAAGTTGGTGGAGGAGAGGGTCAACAAAATTCGCCAAGTCTTGGCTAATAAAGCCAAGGAGTATGCTCGTGGCGACCGCTTGTCGAATTTTAAGAAGGCGGCTTATGCCTTGTCGTCAACGCCGGAAGAGGTGTGCGTCAACTTGTGGTTTAAGCACGTCATTTCCATTGTTGATTTGGTTCAGGATTTGGGCAAGGGCAACATCGCCACTGATGCGATGTGGAATGAGAAATTGACTGACGGGATCAATTATCTCATCTTGTTGGAAGCGCTGGTGACGGATCGGGTTAATGGGATTGCTGGATTATTGGCGTCGCCGCCAGTCGAGAAAAAATGAAGTCGTATCAAGCAGCCATTAACAAAGTAATGTGGCGGCAGGTTCATACAGGAGTTATGTCGGTCGTATTAAATGTCATGATCAATTTACTGATTGTCAATCATTGTCGGGATTTTTTGACTTCCTTAAACGCTCTGCAAGCAACTGCGGCGGTGGTGGGATTTTTTGTGTTGAATGGCGTTGTCTATTTTGGGCTGCGTAAGTTTTTGCGTGCTCGGCGAGATGAAGAATTGCAAAGGCGTTTGCATCGGTTACAGATTTGGGAAGTTATCAAGGCTGATCGAGAGATACAGCAGCAGCGGACGCACAAGAGGGAACGTGAAAAAGTTTTGCTTGGCCGCCAAGACATATAGACGCTTGGCGATCACATTTTATCGTTGGTATCTGTGCCAGGTTGCTGGCAATAAGCTAACCCCACGAGAAATAAAGTTGATCCCTAAGCGGGTTGACGAATTGATGAAAGGAGAAATACTGAAATGCGAATACGGAAAACGAAAATCAAAAAAGCAATTGAGCTGTTGAAAGGGCGAGGGATTGTTTTATCCTCTGAGCAGGTGGATCAGGCGTTGAATGGGCAGCCTGTCGTGAACGAGGCTGATCATGCTAAATTCGATGAATGGTGCCAGCACGCTTGGGCGCATAAGGAACCATTTGTGGTGAATTTCAATCCCACAAACGAACATCCGATCTTTCATCGGTACGATGCGTACCGGAACTTGCGTCGTCATATTGCTTCTGTACATAGGAACGGTCACAACGGGTCAAAAAAGATCATTATCAAGATCAAGCGGAAGAAAAAAGACCCTGTTATTGGGGGTTGATCTTTCAAGGGCGCCCAGTCTAACCTGTTCTTATGATGTGAAATTTGTCTCAGGGGAGCTGTGTCTATGACTGTGCCGCCTTTTGAAATTCTGCAACGGTTTGGTTTGGCTGTTTATCTATCGCTGTTTTTTTCGATTGGTATCTTTGCCTTCACGTTCTGGTTGATGAAGCATTTTCTTGCTCAATGGGAAGCGGAACGGACGGAGCATCAGAAGTTTATGTCTGACTCTGTGCGAGCCAACACGACCGCCATCGTGTCAGCCACGGATAGGTTGGCGGATCTGGGGTCTATGATCAGGAACGTGTCAGAGCAATTGATCCGATTGGAGACTGCCAATCGTTATCAGCGAGATGAGCATCAAAACCAGACAACGAAGCTGTCCGAGATTCAAAGAGATTTGGCGGTTGTGGGAGAGAAAATCAATTCACGGTAGGGGAATCGTATCTGAATGATGTCATTGGTCTGTTCAAATATTATTGGCGCCGCCTTAAGTTTGCCTACCATTTTTGGAATCAGTACAGCGATATTCAATACATCACACCAGGGTATTTCGGCTTAAGTTCAGTGCATTTGGGCGAGACGTGGCGTCATTGCGGCAATTGGAAGAAGGTCTGTCATTTCTGCCGAGACACGCATTGTCAGTTTGCCGGAGGATTTAAGGTTGACGAACTGCGGTATAATGATGCGCTGAGGTATCATTCGTGGCGACCGATCACGGTTCGTTATTTTAATCTTGGTTTGTATGAGGCTCGGCGAATGCTGTTGACAATGAATGATCGTCCGGCTTGGGTTAGCGAATCGGTATGGCTGTACTTGAAGGCTGTTGATCTTCGTATTTGGATCTGGAAACGACCGTGGAATTTAAGAGGGGAAGAGTATCGGAGTTGAATTTGCGGTAGCTGAGAGAAAATGAAAATCGCCAACTGAACCTAATCCTGTTAAGGGGTGTGGCTACACGCTTGTCAAACGTGGTTTAATACAGTGTTGACGAGGTGATTATGGCGAAACAGACGACGTTGATGGAGTGGTTGGATCAGACGAAGAAGCTGTCGAAGTCCAAGGATTATCAGTGCATGGACGCTATTGATAATGTGATGGGGTGTTTGTGGTTCATTGACAAAAGGATGCTGATGCGGCACAAGGATTTTATTAATGCCATGTGCGAGAAATATCACAAGCCCAATCCGGTCAGCATCATTAAGAGCCAAGCGAAAATGGCTGAGCTGTTTATTGAAAAGTACGGCGCACCGATTCAAGAGTTTATCGTTGCAAACATTAAAGCTGTTGTTCCGAAAACGTGTCTATCATTGAAACAATGGAATTCCTGTCCGGCGTCGGCGATCTCAAAAAAGTGGTTAGGCACGTTTGTGGATGGGTCTTTGACTCGATGCGAGACAGGCTTAGAGGATTTGAAGCGGCAGTGGTTTGAAGTGATTGATTTCATGTGGGAGCGCCCTGAGCTGATCAATCCAGCGCTCATTGACGAGTATATTCAACAGACCATTGCGGACGTGTGTATGCAGCACAAGAAAAATAATCCACTGGTAGGCGACGCCAATATGTGGAAGCGGTTTGGCAAGTTTTGGAAAGACACGAATGGGCGGTGGCATAAAGAAAAGCGCCACCGTTTTTAATAGGAGGCGATATGGAGCAAGAGCAGGAGCAAGAGATAGCGAAGTGTCAGCGATGCGGGGCGCCAGAGGGTGGTGATTTGAGAACGTTGTGGATGGCGTGTTTTTACGCTATGGATGAGATCAAACTTCCATTCAAGCAGCGCATTCTCTTTGATGCCGATAGAGAGAAGTTGACCAAAGTCAAAGATCCTGATGTTATTAAGTGCAATGATGGGTTTGAAATTAAGGTTGGTCCTGGTGTGTTGAAATGTGATGGCGAGTTGACGCCACAGGGCTTCTTCACGCTTGTGGTTTGCAAAGATTGTAGGGCTGACTGGTTGCACGCCATTAAAAAATGGTTTAGTATGCAGCCAGAAAGAGCAGAGATTGGATCTGGAATTTATGTGCGAGACTTTGGAGCGAGCAAGGAGATCACACGAGAAGAATGGGATCGTCGTCAGAAGGAAAAAGTTTAGTCACCTTATTCACATGGGGCAAGCTCTGTGCCCCAGTACAAACAGAGTAATCAAAGGTGAAAGGAGAGGTGCAATGATGTATCGAGAACAATACGTTGCCGCCGTAATGCGTAGCGGCAAAATCCAACCAGAAGACCGAGACGGTGTTATCGTTCTGCCGTTTGAGAGCGAATACCAAATCCGAATAAAAAATAAGAGCAGGAAACGTGCGGTAGCTGACATCCATATTGATGGGCGTTTGGCTGTTCGTGGCGTTGTTATTGATCCCTTGGGGTCAGTTGACCTTGAGCGATTCTTGGAGGGGTTCAGTTTGGACTGTGGACCTCGCTTCAAGCTCGTCAAGGCGTCGGACTCAAGAGTGAGCCAGCCAGGTGATAGTGAGAATGGAATTGTCAGCGTGAACTTCTATGCCGAGAAAGACCAACCGAAAGTTGTTGAAGAGCACAGGATCGTTCATGATCACTGCACTCATCGTCATCCTCATTGTTATCACGGCAATTGTCCTGATTGCTGCCCGTGGTGTCATCGACCATTCTGGTATGGGTCGAACATCCTTCGCTCTTGCGAAGATAAGTCGTTTACGACTTATGGACAGTCTGTGTCAGGTGGTGGAACGCAGGGAATGACGCTGAACGCTGGTAACGATGTCAGCGTGACGCCGACAAGCGGTGTCGATGTGAACCTGATCCAATCATCGTTGTCGAATCAGGCGATAACAGCGAAGAAGCTGGATGCAAATATCAATGCGTCTTATACTTCATCTCCTGTCAACGCTGAGCCAGCGGCCACGGTTGAAGGGAGCCATTCGACGCAGCAGTTTCGTCACACGTATATTGACGTGGATCGAGATCATCCGGTTACGATTCAATTGAAGTTGCGTGGTGTGGTACAATTGATTCAACAATGCGATTGTGGGTTCAAACGAACTGATGAATCGTATTGCCCGAAATGCGGCAAGCATCTTGCCATCGCCGCATAATTCAGGACTTGGTGGGGCGTTGGCTTTGGCTTGCGCCCCATCGAGTCTTTATTGAAGCGAACAAGAAAACCGAAAATTAAAGGGAGGGGTCATGCGGGCAGCTTGTTTGCACGCTCACGGTGCATTTTCATTTCAAGATTCATTGATACGTGCAGAGTCAGCCGCTAAGAAAGCCAAGGCTGTTGGCTACGTGGGTCTCTCTCTTACCGATCATGGCAACGTTGCGGGCGTGGTCGAGCACTATAAACATTGCAAAGAGAACGGACTCGTGCCACTTCTTGGCTCTGAGTTTTATATCACGCCGGATATTAAGGTGCGTGACTCCGAGCACCGCAAAGAACTTACCAACCATATCACCGTATACGCCCAGAACTCCACGGGCGTTAAAAACCTTTTTAAGCTCTCCTCGCTGTCTTATCTGGAAGGCTATTACTACAAACCTCGCATTGATTATCCGGCTCTGTTTGAAAATCAAAATGGTCTTATGGTCACGTCCGGTTGCATTAAGAATGACGTGGCTCAAATGATTTTGCGTGGTGATGATTTTGAGGAAGTGTTGAAACGAGTGCAGTTGATTCGTCATAACTTGGGCACTCGTTATTGGTTGGAGTTAATGCCGCACAATTTTCCTGAGCAGGTTAAAGTCAACAGCGCTTTGTATCAGGTTCACAAACTTGAAGGCATCCCGATGGTGGTGAGCTTGGACGCTCATTATCTTGAACCGGAAGATCATGAACGTCAGGATTTGTTGATCAATATGCAAATGCACACCGATCCTGAAAGCCTCACTCGTCCGAAGCTCAAGGGCGAGACCTATCATTTGATGGCGCCCGAAGAGCTACGTTATTTGTTTTTGAAGAATAATACGTTCATGGATGAGAAGGATTTGGATGAGGCTATCGAGAACACGGCTGTGCTGGCTGATATGGTGGTTGATACTGAACAGGAGCCACTGTTGCCGAAGGTGGTCAATATGTTTCCGGCTTATTCAAATAATGATGCCGAGAACATTCAGATGTTCGATCAGTTGGTTCGTGATGGTTGGGCTAAGAAATTGAAAGAGGGTAAGATTTCTGATTTGGCTTTGTATGAAAAGCGTGTGAAGTACGAATCTGATTTGATCAAGTCAAGCGGCTTCTATAATTACTTCTTGGTGGTATGGGACATTGTTCGCTTCGCCAAAGAGAAAGGAATTCCGTATGGCGTCGGACGTGGTTCGGTTGGATCGTCTGTGGTGGCGTGGCTCCTGGGGATCACTGGCGTGGATGCGATTAAGCATAATCTTATTTTTGAGCGATTCATAAGTCCGCTTCGTACCGACTATCCTGATATTGACATGGACTTCTGTCATGATCGCCGTAACGAGATCTTGACCTACATCATTGACCGTTATGGGAAAGATCACGTGGCGCAGATAGCGACTTATTCTGAGCGGTCAGTGAAATCAGCCATGAAGGATCTGGGGCGGGTGTTGAAGATTCCGTTCGCTATGATGAATACCATTACAGCGGCAATTGATTGGGATCAGTACAAGAGTGTCGAAGAGGCGCTACAAAACAACAAGACAGCTCAGGCACTTCAGAATAAATATAAAGGTCTGTTTGATCATGTGACGTTTTTTGACGGCAGCCTGCGTCAGTTCGGGAAGCACGCCGCAGGTGTCGTGATCGCCAGCAAGCCTCTTAACGAGATCGTGCCTTTGATGAAGTCACGCAATGAAGATGACGTGATTCAAACTGTTTGTCAGTTTGACATGGAGACCATGCAGGATTTTGGGTTGATTAAGATGGACATCTTGGGCTTGAGAACCGTGACCATCATTGCCGACATGGTGAAGCGGGTTAAGGAGTTGTATGGGGCTGATCTTGATTTAGAGAATCTGCCCACCACTGATCCAGCCATTTACAAGATGTTTTCCAAGGGCGATGTGGATGGTATTTTTCAATTTGATAAGAGTGCTCAGTTGCGTGTTTTGATTCAGAATATTAAGCCGGATTGTTTTCAAGAGCTGCATGACATGACGGCTATTTATCGTCCAGGTCCACTCAGTCATGGAATGGATCAAACATATATAAAGAATAAATACGAGCCTCGTCCAGGCGCTATGTACCATCCGATTCAAGCCGTGCATGATATTTTGAAGGACACGTATGGGACATTGATTTACCAAGAGCAGATTATGGAGATCATTAGCAAGGCGGCTGGCTTGTCGTATAGTGTTGCCGACACGTTCCGAAAAGCTATGGCGAAAAACAAGATCGCTGCTGAGGTCAAGGACGCTGCTGTGTTGAAGCACATTCATACGTTCCGTGACGGCTGCATGAAGAATGGCTTGACTGTCAAGCAAGCTGATGCGTTGTGGGATTTGGTTTCTACGTATACGGAGTATACCTTCAATCGCTCGCACGCTGTTGAGTACACGACCATGAGTTATTGGATGGCGCACATCAAGCATTATTATCCCAAGGCATTTGTGTTGTCGTTATTCAATCATGCTGAGAAAGACATTGACGACATTAAGCGGTACGTCATGATGGCAGTGCGGGTAGACATCAAGCCACGTTTGCCGGACGTGAATCATTCTGACAAGGGTTTTGCGTACAGCATGGATGGGCGTTTGCTTTGGGGGCTTGGTAACATTAAGAGCGTATCGGAAACCGTGATTGATGAGATTTTGTTGAAGCGTCCTTTTGTCAGTCTGAAAGATATGATGAAGAAGATTGGCAGCAAGCGTATTCTGGATCGTCGTGTGGTGCGAGCACTGTATAAATCAGGCGCCCTGGATCGGTTTGAGAAAGAGAAAACTCTTCAACCTGATTATGATGACCTGTACGGCAAGGGCGAGTTTGATCAGGACTTTCCGCCGTCATTAGACTATCTGTTGATGGAGAAAGAGGCGCTTGGTATTTATTTGACCCGCCATCCGTTGTTGATCAATAAAGACATCAAGGATACGATTGATCGAGCGCAAGCCTGGCTAATGTCGGACTATGATAACGTGGCTAAGTCGTCGTGGAAGTGGGCTGGTGTTGTTGATGATGTTGAGATCAAAAAGTCCAAGAAGAATAATCGTGAATTTTGTGTTATTACCTTAGAGGATAATTTATATTCTCGTGTTGAGCTGTACATGAACCCCACTGATTATGAGTACGAAAAAGACAAGATTCGTATTGGTGACGTGATCATGTGTACAGCCAGTAAGTCAAGTCGTGGTCTTCACTTTGAAAAGTCATTTGAGAATTTGAATATGAAAAACGAACCAACAACCAATGAACCTGAAAAAGCTCATACTGCATAACTTCCAATCTCACCAAAACACCACGATCAACTTTCATCCTGGGATGAATGTGATTGTCGGCTCTTCTGATGAAGGCAAGTCCGCCGTCATTCGTGCGCTCGCTGCTGTACTTCAAAACGATGTCAACAATGCCTATGTTCGTCATGGCGAGGATTGCTTTGAAGTCACGGCTGAATTTGATGATGGCTCATCGGTCGCTCGTATTAAAGGAGCCAAAGTTAATAAGTACATCGTGAACGGTGAAGAGTTTGAGCGTCTGGGTGATTCCGTGCCCAAGCAGGTGATCGAGGTTCTTGGCGGCGCCAGTGTGTTTATTGATGACAATGAGATTCCGGTTACGATCAGTAAGCAGGGTGTGGAGCCGTTTTTGCTGTCCGAGTCGGCTCCGGTGCGGGCTAAGATGCTGGGCATGATCTCTGGGCTGGACGTAATTGATCGTGCGCTGCGTGAGATGCAGAAAGATTCCAATCAAACCGATAAGGACATCAAGATTTCTGAAGGAATCTTGACCCAGCAAGAGAAAGAGTTGAAGGATGTTCGTGATGAGCTTCTTATTAAAGAGCCGATGTATCTTGCTCTCGATGAGGCGGTCAAGAGTTATTACGTGGATTCGCAGAAGCTGGATAAGCTGACGGTCTTGCGCCATGATTTTGGATTTTTGAATGTTGATATTGAGGCGGCGAAAAGCGAGATGCTTGTTCTTGATGTGGTGGTCAATTCAATTTCGTTCGACCGCTTGTTGCGGGCGCACGAGAAGCAAAAACGATTATTTCTTCTGCATCATGATTGGAATGTTTTGAATGTTGAGATTAAATCTGCTCAAGGCGCAATGGTAATTTTGGATCAGGCGATGAAAACGGTCTCATTTGATGTTGTGTTACGTGCTCAGAAGCGGTGGGATCGGTTGGTGCCGTTGCGTGAGCATTATCGACAGAACGAGATCAGCATTTCGCAATTGACAACAGTATCCGATCAGTTGTTGGGGATGGATTTTGATGACATAGGTGGACGTTTTACTCTTTGTGCGGTCATGTCCAATCGTTTGAATGTGCTGAGTAAATATGGTCGTGAGCTGGATGATGTTGATTATGCGATTAAGAAGCTGGGCGCTGACGTGGCTAAGAACAAATCTATTTTGGATTTGTTGCGTGGTGAGTTAAGTGAGCTTGATGTATGTCCGTTTTGTTTGCGCAGCATTCCGAATCAAGAAATGGAAAAAATATTGGGGAGGATGTGATATGGGAAATGAGAATTTTGTCACAGAGCTTCAACATCTGATCAATAAACACAGTCAAGAAAACCTTTCCGATACGCCCGATTTTATTTTAGCTAAATACGTTCAGATGTGCTTAGAGGCGTTTGCTGCGACCGTGCGATCACGGGATACGTGGTATGGCGGGACGCACGCTACGAAGGCTGAGCTTCCGGTTGATAAAGATTATTTGAAAGCATGAATACGACTCCTTTGACAACACATGATATGTTGATTCGGTTGGAGGCTCGGTACGCTCCGCCAGGGTGGGTGACGATTCGAGAGTGTTCAGATCGAACCGGATACCGGAACAGGTCAGCGGATTTGATAGCGCTTGGTATTTGGCCATCACGTGGTCTTGAAATTATTGGGTTTGAGATTAAATCGCTTCGTGGTGACTGGCTCAAGGAATTGAAAGAACCAGAGAAAGCAGATCCAATCGCTGTTCATTGTGATCGTTGGTACATTGTCGTGACCAATCCGGCCATTATTAAACCAGGTGAGTTGCCTGCCGATTGGGGGCTGATCGTGCCTCACGGCGCCGTGTTGAGGATTGTTGTTGAGTCAGCTTATCGAGACAAAGGTGCCGTCAGTCGTCCATTTTTTATGTCTATGATGCGTCATATTATTGACGGTACGGTAGCGAAGGATTTGTTTAAGCAAAAGCTGGATGAAGCGTTCAAGCAGCGTGAGAATGATTTGCGTAACGATTTGGATTGGCAGCACAAAAACACGGAAGAGAAGTTCAAAAGTTTGTCCGAGAAGGTGGAAGAGTTTGAGAAGGCGTCTGGTGTTCAGTTGTCGAATCGGTGGGAGAGCGGTAAGGATATTGGCGAAGCTGTACGGTTTGTTTTGAATCACAAACCGGATGAACATTTGTCTCAGTTGAAGTGGTTGTCAGAACGTCTCAAGAACATCGCCAAGGATGTGGATTTGGATATTGAGAATTTTCATATCACAGACGTGGCGAGCGCAAAAGAGGAATGAATATAATGGATGACATGAGACTCAATTCTTTCATGCGAGCGGTGCACAAAACCGCCAGAGAAAAGGGGTGGTACGAATCACAACGTACGGCCTTGGAGATGCACGCCTTATTCCATAGCGAAATTGGAGAGGCGACGGAGTGTGTTCGTAAGGGCGAAGAGCATTATTGGGAAGATCCGAAGACAGGTAAGCCGGAAGGCGAGGCCGTGGAGCTGGCCGATTGTGTGATTCGTATCGCTGATTATTTTGCAGCCAAGGGTTGGAACTTCGGCGTCATCCTGCGCAAGAAAATGGAGTACAACACCAAACGGAGCTACCGCCACGGCGGGAAGAAGTTTTGATATGACCTGGCGCTGGTGGAGCGACTTCGCAAAGAGAGCGGTGAGTTCGCATAACATCAATATTTCTATCAATCGCACGACGACGATCAATGGCAAGGAACATAAATGCAAAAAAGATCCTTGTCCTGTGTGTGCAGAGATTGACAAAGCGATGGAGCACGTCGGCAACGCAATGGATCATGTTGGTAAGGCGATGGATAGCGTCAGCGACGCTGTTGATAAGGTGAGTGACGCCGTTAAGGACGAATTATGAAATTGTTGTTCGTAACTGATTCCCACATCACTCGCAACACGCCAAAGTTCAGGACGCCTGATTTCTATTTCCAGATCATGGCGAAGTGGCATGAGGTGTTCAAGGTCGCTGATGAGAAAAAGGTTGATTTCATACTTCACGGCGGAGATCTCTTCCATACTGATAACCCCGACGTGCAGGTGATCGTGGATGCCATGCGCTTGATGGATAAGGATGTGCATCTCTGCGTTGGCAATCATGACTTCCGCAGCGATTCGTGGCAGACGCTTCTGGATACGACAGCGCTTGGACTCATGGAGCATACCAAGCACATCATCATTCCCAAGCAAGACATGATCGTGCCCGTGAACGGTAAGAAAGTTCTGATACGGTTCTCTCATTATTTTGAGAAGGATGATCCCAACCGATTTGTTGTTAAGGATTTTGATCAGTATGCGCTCGTGATCATGGTTGTACACGATGCGCTGGTGAATGAAGAAGTCCAGTTCAAGCATCTTTTGGTGTCAAAGCTCAAGGTGGATGCTGATCTGGTGCTATGCGGCCACTATCATATTCCATTCAAGTACAGCAACAATCGGACGCTGTTCATCAACCCAGGCAGCATGACTCGGCTGACCAGGCTTGAGGCGGATATGAAGCGTATTCCAAACATGGTTTTCGTTGACTTTGATGGTATTAATTTCAAATACCAACTCGTTCCGTTCAAGAGTGCCCAGCCGTGGGACATCGTGTTTCAAACCGAGCAGATTCAGCAAGCCATTCAGGACGACCGGAACTTGGCTGAAGAGTTTACGAACGCCATTCAAACTCACATTGGCGCCACGAACATTGAGGAGATGCTGGCTGAGGTGGCGAAGAATGAGCATATTGACGACAGTGTTGTGGAGCTGTGCCGGAAGTATCTGCGGAAGGTAGCATGAAGATAGTCAAGCTATGTTGGAAATGTAAAACGACTTTGAAAGAGGTCATGGGTAGTTTTAATTTTTTAGAGCCAGCAATCCATTACTGTCAAAACATTATGTGCGAGAGGTATGGATTGGTTGCGGCGGTGTGGACATTGGTTGTGACTGATGATAAAGGTTTGTCGATTGAGTCAACGGTCAGCAGCGGAATAGAAATCAGATAGGAGGCGTCATGGTTGATTTGAAAAAGATAGCGCAGCTTCAAGATAATTATCAACGAGCCAAGGAGCAGCACGTCCGGCTCAAAACTCAGCTTGAGTCTTTGGAGGCACGGAAAGCGCAAGTGATTGAGTCTATTAAGGCGGAAGGTGTAGAGCCGGAGAAGTTGGATTCAACCATTAAGGATTTGGAAGAACAGATTGAGGCTGAGAGCGATAAAATTCAGAATTTACTTGCCAAGGTCGAGGTTTGATGAACGATCAGTTTGAACAAAAATATTGGGAAGAACGCTACAAGGAAAAGCTCGGCTCAGGTCAAGGAAGTCGTGGCGAGTTGCTGAAGTTCAAGGCACAGTATTTGAACGATTTGTTTGCCAAGTATGGCGTTGAGTCGGTGTTCGATTTTGGGTGCGGCGATGGACACATGGTTAATCTTCTGAATTGCAAACAATATTTTGGTGTCGATATTTCGTTAAGCGCTGTTCAGCAATGTCGAGAGATGGTGAAGAAAGAGAATTTCATTTTTGAGCAGGGGCACTTTGGTAACTACAGCGCTGCGACAATTAAGAGAAAGTTTAACGGGTTGTTTGGTGCGGATGTGGGCGCTGTTATGAGCATAGATGTTTTGTACCACGTCATGGATGAGCACCTGGTCGAGTTTGTTTTGCAAGCCATGTTTGGGGCTGGTGCCAAGCTCGTCGTCACGTACACAATTCCCAACCAAAAAATGGATGGCTCGAAGCATGGTGGTATTTTTCATTTCAATACGGATCGGATTTTGGATCAAGTGACCCAGGGTTATCTTTTGGTGGCGACGACTCAGCCTCGTGGCATCTCAGGGGCGTCCTTTAACGTTTGGAGGCAGAATGTCAAATGATCAATTATTGAAGCGGTCGGGTGACGCACTTCAGCGTTACGCAGCTTTGCGTGAGATGCAGAAAAAGGGGCAGGAGGCGGTTTCCAAGACCCACAAGCGGTTGGACATTTTGAACGGCGAGTTGAGCGCTTTGGAGCGGGCGGGCGCTTTCTTGCGAGTGGTGTCGGACTACAGCCGTCGGAAGTCCATCGGGCGCATTGAGGACACCATTAACGCTGGGTTACTTCAGATCTTTGAGCCTCGGCGCATTCAGCTCAAGATCGAGTTCGATACCAAATCAAGCCGAGTCAACGCCAACGTGTACCTGACGGGTGATAATGGCGACCTTGAGGACGTGATGGATGGCAGGGGCGGCGGTGTGCGGGACATCGTGTCCGTGCTTCTGCGGGTCATGTTCAAGAAGATGGTGCATCCGCCGTTGGGTGGACCCATTGTTCTGGATGAGAGCTTGCGCTTCCTCAACTCCATCGACAACGAGAATGGGTACGTGGTTAAGACCTACCAGTTTCTTAAGAGCGTGGCGAAGAAGTTTGATCAGCAGATGATTATTGTCACGAGCGCCGACAGCGTGGTGCGCCACGGTCGGGCGATGGACGCCATCGACCGGATGTTTATGGTCAAGCTGGTGGATGGCGTGTCCAAGGCGACCATGACTTATGATGCCGCAGCGGATGAGGCTTACGGGTGAAGCGGATCACTGCCGAAGATGTGATCAGGCACGCCACACGGCAATGGAAGACGTTTCGGGACGGGTACGTGAAAACACTTGAAGAGGCGGCGCCCATCAAACGTCAATTGAGCGAGGAAGAGAAAGATGTGGCGTACCAGCTTTATTTGAAGGGACATTTTGGTGAGGCGTTTACGTTGGATGATTATATTCGTGAGGCTTTGAAGGAACACGCCAGGCGCTCGAAGTTGCCTGATGACAAGCTGGCCAAGCTGATCAAGGATGAGCAGGAGAGTCGGGAGTCGATGTTTAGGGGGGTTGATGAGTCATAAAGGCTACGGACTTGAGCACGAGCTTGAGGCTTATTTTTTAAGGTTCACGGGTCAGACCGTTCAAGACCCCATCATGGACGGGAACGGCAATATCAAGCGCACGTTTCGAGTCCCGTCTTCGGGAGCGATGGCGTCTTTCAAGGGCGATGTCAGGACAGCCGTGCCGTGGCTTCCGAGACAGTTTCTTGTCGAAGCTAAGCATCGCAGGGAGAAGTCTAAGAAAGGATCGAAGAGTGTTCCGGTCTATCATTTGGATATGAGGCTTGTGGATAAGAACAATCGTGAAGCTGACCAAGTTGGTCTTATGCCGATCTTTGTCTTTGCTTTTAAGGGTTGTCCAACGAATCGCATTCATGTGGTTTTCCGAGAACCTGACTATGAGTTTCTAACCAGTCATCAAAAGAAAGAACAATGGGTGCCGGAAGCTATAAAGTCATTGCCGATGAAGACCAATAAGAAGTCTTATACGATCACCAAGAAAGAGCTTGATGCGTTCAGCAGCCGTCCTTCTGCTTTTGCTCATGATGGACTGAGCTATGTTCTTATTCCTTTGGCTACACTGGGGGTTGTTGTTGAGAATTTGAAAGGGGGGACTGATGCAGTACGTTAATGTTCGGGCGGAGAAAGACTTAATCCGCTACGCTCTTCTTGACGTGACCAAGCTGGATGACTTATCGGTTAAGTTCCCGCCTGCCATTTTCTCAAGTCAGACGCACGTTAAGATCTATACCTACGTTCTTTCCCATTACGATAAGTTTGGTAAGAAAATAACGGTCAATGAGCTTTTGGCTTATCTTGATAAAGAGGACATGAAGGTTGAGGATAAGGAAAATTACTATACCTTGGCCAAGTCTCTTTTCGTAGACACGTCGCCAGATCAGGACTTTGCGTTCTGCAAAGAAGAAGTGCTTAAGCTCTGGCGGGCACGGTCACTGATGAACTCGATTAAGAACGCTGGCGAAATGATTGACAAGGGCGATCTTATAAATGGCGAGCGAGCGCTGCGGAACACGCTTGATGAGCCGCTGTTTGTTGGGTCAGATGTCTTGCAGGAGTACGAGTTGTCGGCCAGCGTGGATCGGGTGGTGTCAGCCATCCATGACATGAAGGATCATCCTGAAAAGTATATTTACATTCCAACTGGGATCGCTCCTCTGGATGACCATCTGAAGGGTCTGGCGCCCGCTGAGGTGGGTTTAATTGTGGGAAAGACCGCAGGGTTCAAGAGCACAGCGCTTTATAACTTTGCCATCGAATCCTACATGGCTGGCCATGACACGATGTTGATCACGATTGAGATGTCCGGCTTTCAGATTCTGCGGCGCTTGTACGGTCGGATCGCTAACGTGGAAGTGATCTCGCTTGATGAAGCGTCGGCAAGCAAGGCTGAGATAGAGCGGATGCGTGAAGCGGTTAAGCACTACGGCGCCAGGCGTAAGAACAAATTGTTTGTCTTGGATATTCCAACAGGCTGTACCGTGGACTTGCTCAAAGCTAAAATACGTGAGTACAGGCGTCGATGCAATCTTGAGCTGGTGGTGGTGGACTATATGCAGATCATGGAAACCAGACTTGGCGAGCTTGACTTCTATGATTGGAAGGCGCTGGCGATCATAAGCAAGAAGCTCAAAGAGACCGCTCGTCAGTTCAATATCGCTATCTGGACAGCGGCGCAGCAGATTTCAGGACTCAAACAAAAGAAGAGTGAGGACTCCACGGACGACATTGCGTTCTCGAAAGCGGTGGCTCAGAACGTGGACGTGCTCATTAAAATCAGTCAGACTGAAGAGCAGCGGACGGCAAAGGAAGCGGATTTGAAGGTGCTGAAGATCCGGCGCAAAGGGCTGTGCCCGCCAATTGAAATCCATCCTGACCCTGCGTTTGGTAAAATTCACGTTCCGCAATCTAAATCCTGACATACAAATGGTGTGCAAATGCTGACAATGAAGCTCTATGTGGATGACATACGCAAGTGCCCCGAAGGGTGGCAACTGGCTCGCACCAATGATCGGGCGATTTATTTCCTGCACAATTGCAACGTGGAAGAGATTAGCATCGACCACGACATTTGTTTTTATGACAGGCCGAAACGCATATTGGAACCCAGCGATGAAACGTTCCGTCCTGTGGCTTATTACATCGCTGTCATGCCAGCGGAACGACGACCGAAGAAGATCACTTTGCACACGGCGAATCCGTGGGGGGCGAAAGAACTGAAAGCCATTCTTAACCAGGTTGGCATTGAATGTGAAGTCAGTCTTAGCGCTCCGATCTATATGGATGAAGTTTTAGGCAGCAATGGCAATTGACGTTCTTGATCTTCTTCACCAATATGGCTTTAAGAAGGTAGGTCACTCCGGCGATAACTACGTCGCCTCTTGTATCTGGCATTCTGATCGCAATCCATCTTTCACAATCAATCACATCACTGGGGCTTGGAACTGTTATTCGTGCAAGCGGGCTGGACCTCACTTAATCTCATTCGTGGCCAAACTTGAGAACTGTTCTGATGCTGAAGCCAAGCGTAAGTTGTACGGGGATGAGGAGTCGGATAAGCATTATGAACGGATTGCTGAGTGGGCACGTAATATCAGATTCGACGTGCCTGCCGTGCCGGAGGTGGAGAAGCCTTATATTCCCAACGATTTAAGATTTAAGGATTGGATGGATTCAGAATCCGCCAAAGCATGGCTGCTTAAGAACCGCATTGAGAATAAGACAGCGGACGTGTTTAAGCTGAAGTGGTGTTACGCTGGGTATTATTACGGCCACGTTACGGTTCCTCTCGTTGATGTCGGTGGCAAGTTTTATTCGTATGAGTTCAGGCTGGTCGATGGACCTGGCGTTCATGGCAAGAAAGTGATTTACCCGATGCACACCCAGCTCGGAGCCTTGGTCTACAACATCGCCAACGTACCACAACAGCATCGCAAGGTCATTCTTGTGGAGGGCGCCAAAGACGTGTGGTCGATTCATCAGATTGGTGGCGTGGTTGTGAGTTGTTTTGGCACTCACATCAGCGATAAGCAGCTCAGGATTTTGATGGATCGAGGAGTTCAAACCATTGCGGTTCTTTTTGATGGCGACGCTGCTGGACGGGAAGCGTCGGTGAAGGTGGTTAAGAAACTGTCGTCTTGGTTCGATGTTGAGAATCATGAGTGTCCGGCGGGTCTTGATCCGAATGATTGCGCACCGGATGTGCTAAGAAATTTGGTTAAGACGATTGGTTTATGAGACATTATTCGTTACATGGTTACAATCGTAACAATAAAGATCGTCGTCCAGAATATAGTGTTTGGAATCATATGATTCAACATTGTGAGAATAAGAACGACCAGCGCTATAGATATTATGGTGGGCGGGGAATTTCTGTTCATCCTTCGTGGCATAAGTTTGTTAATTTTTTATCTTATTTACAATCAACTATTGGCTTGCGTCCATCGCCAAAACATTCCATTGATCGCATTAACAATGATGGCAGTTATGTACCTGGGAATATCAGATGGGCTACCAAACAAGAACAAAACAGAAATAGGAGACAATGGCGTGCTGTTAGTTGCCAGTAGTTTTGTTTGTTTTTGTGTATTATAATTGACTTAATGGGGTGGTGATATGTGCCTTCATAAGTTTGATGTGAGTGATGAAGTCATATTGGCTTTTTATGAGAAGCGTCAGAACGTCAAGCCCGAAGACGCTGGATTCCCAAAGTGGTATCGTGGATTTAAGACGAGATGCTTGAGGTGTCCGCAGTTGTTTATAAGCCTCCCGTCGCCGTACAGTCCGTTCGTTGCCATTGAAGAAGTGAAAACTGCTGAGATTGGGGTGCCTGCATGAATTTGTCAGAAGCCACGAAACGCCTTCACGAAGATCGTGGCGATAAAACAGCTCTTCGAGAATATTACAACCACTTCGATCAATTCATTACCTACATTGTTAAAGACGCCTTTCACCTTTATCCTGAGTTTGACGCCGAGAACGCCGAACAGGAATTAAGACAAACCCTTCTTGAAGTGATCGACAGATACGATCCGTCCTACTCAGATTCGGAATGGGAAAATTATATTTTTCAATCGTTGCGCAACGAGCTTCATGATATTGTTTCTCACTTTTATGTGGAGAAGAAACACATTCCGATAGCGCTCGAAGACTTGGCGCTTGAAGACGAGCGCAGCCAAGAATCAGAACACTTGCAAAAGCAGTTGGTATCGCTTGAGCAAGACGTGTATGAGATTTTGCAATCCGGCGAAGCCGAAGCGATCATTGATAAAATTCAGACCGATCTTCAATCTGATTCCTCGAAGGAAGCTCGTCTTGGATTAAGCGTGCTCAATCTTATTCTTGAGGCAGCGCCGGAAGAGCTGACCTTGAGATCGCTAACGGAAGCGTTGCAGACAGCGGAGCCGGAATCGCAATGGTATCCTGACAAAGTTCACAACGTCTTCAACTATTTGCGTTATAAATTAGAGAGTGCGGGTTTTTCAGAAGATTGGGCTGTGGCGTAATGGTGCGGAGTTCTGTTAAAATTGATGGCGAAGCGAAAGCCACAAATGGTAAAGGTATCTCATTACTCATTGGCGGCGGTCTTAACAAGACGTACACCAGCGTTCTCAAAGATCGTCAGTGGCTTCGGAAGCTGTACAAGGCACGCATTAAGAAGTTGAAGCGTGACGAGAAAGACGCCATCGCTGTCACGTGCGATAAGTGTCAGAAGCATCTTTATCGTGGGCACATTGAAGACACGCTGATGGCGTTGTGCTCGGATCTTAAAAGTATTTTGGACAGCTTTAGTCGATTTGATAACAAGCTCGATCTTGAGAAACTTCTTGAGAATGTCGTCGTTGAAGCGGCACGGACGAGCGTGGATTATTTTTTGAAGTACGTTCCTGATGAGACTCAGGAGAAAGTTCTATTTGAATACCGAGACCAATTGAAAATGAAAACAGAGGATCTGATACGGAGGATATTGCAATCATGAGACTACATTGACAAGGAAGGACAATATGACTCTGGAACCCATCGTCCACGAACACGTCCCAGCTTCGTTTTGGTGATGGGTTTTTTTATTTATGCTCTCACTTGACAATTACATCACGGAAGCAGCGGCGGGATTAAAGTCGAAATCCGTTACCGGAGATCGACACATCGTTGTTTGGGATGAAGAGCCGATGACGTTTCACAATTTTATCACATCTCCGTTTCACATGGACTACCCTTCCTATAGCGACCGACAGTACAGCGTTGCCGACTTCATGCTTGGCGACGATCCAAAAAAGATTTTTGACAACATAAATTCTACAGCCGTGCTGGAATGGGGCAAAGGATCAGGTAAAGATACTATCTCGTGCCATATTATTCTTTACCTGATCCACGTTTTGTTGTGCATGAGGCGCCCGCAAGCCAAGTTCCCTGGGATTTCGGTGAGGGACACCATCGACTGCGTGAACGTGGCGTACTCAAGCGACCAGGCGCTCAACGTCTTCTTCGACAAGCTCAAAAACAACGTTCTCAATTGGGCGTGGCTGAAGCAGAAGTACCCGATTAAAATGAGCGGTCGCTTCGTCGAGCCTGCGGAAGAATGGCAATACGAGAACGTTATCACGGTCAACAAAAACTCCATCTTCTTCCCGAAACGACTGCGAGCTTTTTCCCGCCACTCCGAACAAGAATCCACCGAAGGTATGAACATCCTCACCTACGTTTGCGACGAGATCTCGGCGTTCAAAGACAAGACGCAAACTCGCAATGCCAGCAAGATTTACAATATGTTGGACTCGTCGGCGAAGTCACGGTTCGGCACGTCGGTTAAAAGTTTTCTGCTTTCTTATCCACGGTACGAAGGGGACTTCATAGAGAAGATGTACGACTGGGCGCAGGACAAGCTGCACGTCTACGCCGACAAAGGGTTCACGTGGCAGATCAAACCCAGGGAATGTTTCTCCGGTCAGTGGTTCACATTTGAAAGTTATGAAGTGCCGCTTGAGTTTAAGGAACATTTCGACCGAGATCCCACTGATGCCAAGGCAAAATATATGTGCCTGCCGCCAGGAGCGGAGTCGCCCTTTATAGAGAAGGTGGAGATGGTGGACGCTTGCGTGGATGACAACCGCAAGCCGTTAATAGAGTTTGAAACTTACACGGAAGGCAAGTACATTATGAAGAGGCTGGTGAAGTGGAACGTGCCAGCATTTTTGCGCCATGAACATATTATTACAATTGATCTGGGACTTAACAACGACAGCGCTGGGTTTTCCATATTTCACGCTGAACGTTTCATGCTGCCTAAAGGCGCTTCGTCTATTAATTTTATTCAAGATGCGGTGACGGCGTGGGAGCCAGACCCGAAGAAGAAGCTCATCGTCAGCTTTCCCAATATTGAAGAAATCATAAAACAAATTTCCAGCAAGATCATTGTCAAAGGCGTTTACTTCGATCAATGGAACTCAGCGCAGATGGTTCAGAACCTGCGAGCGGCTGGCATTTCCAGCACAACCTACCGATTGGATCTACAGGATTACAAGAATTTCAAGGAACAAATTTACTTTCAACGGATTAGTTTGTTGAATTATCCGAAACAGATCATTGAAATCAAGGCGCTTGAGCTTTTGAAAGGTCTCAAAGTCGATCACCCCGACACGGGTAGCAAGGACGTGGCGGATACGTGTGTTGGCGCCGTCAAGGTTTTGATCGAGCCGCTGGGGTTGCTTGGCTTTGATGAAGGTGAATACGTCAGCGAAAATTTATCCGCTTCAGATGATGAAGGGGAAACCGTTTCCATGTCGTTGGATACGGGCGAGGGAGTGAAGGCAAGATTTCACGCAGGGAAAACCGCTTGAGTTAAACAGGAGGAATACAATGGGATCATTTGAAACAGGTGTTGCGGACAATATGTTGATTGATGCGGCTGAGAGAATCGTCACAGCCAATATCAATTTGGATTGGGAGAAGGCAGAGAGCCACGTTGATCTGGAACGTATGGCGCAGGACATTGAAGTGGAGGCGTATTGCGCTCAGCGCCGGATCGCTGAAGCCTTGCACAAGATCGGATCTTTGATGAAAGCGCAGAGCCGGATCAAAACGATCATGGCGTCGGTGGAGGGCGAGGTGTTTGAAAAGCGGTACGCTGATCTGCACGTTGTTGATGAGCGCTTGGCGTTAGTCACATCGGATTTGCAAAATTATTTGAAGGGCGTGTTCGGTTCCGTCATTGATCCCATGATGGCTATCCGGTTGATCGCTCAGGCCAAAAAGGATTTGTTGCGGCACGCAGAAGAAATTGCTGAAACGATCCCAGGTTATGAGATGATCAAAACCAATGACGCTGGCCGCAGCGTCACGTCTCCAACGATGGGCAAAGGACACGTCATGCACGTTGATCCTGATCGGGTTTTGATTGCGTGGGAGAACGGACAGGAGCAGTGGGTGACGCAGGAAGAGCTGGCCACCGCAGATGTGAAGATGGGTGACGAATCCGGCACCGCTGTTCAAGCTGATGACGGCGCTATGCAAGGACCAAGTGACAATCCTGAAGGCACCATCGGTATGGCCGACCGTGAGCGCAACCCGCTCATGGATTACCTGCAAGGCTACGAGCTGGAAGAAGAGGAACAGGAAGGCATGAAGAAAGCGCCTGTGTCCAAGCCCGCTCCATCAAAGATGACGATGAGCGCTGGCGTTGATTACCCGACCGACAAACCTGGCGCCACCAAATCCAACCCGCAGGAACCTGAGACCTTGAATCCCACGCCGAAGAAAATTAAGTACAGGCTTGAAGCGCTGGACGAATTGACCAAGACGTGGAAAGAGGTCGGCGTCTACGACAGCATGGAAAAGGCGAATGAGAAGTCGGATGCGATGAAAGAAGAGCTGCCGATGACAATGGAGACCAAGGTGACGCCGCTGGTGGGGCTTGACAAGGATGGCAAGCCGGATTATCAGACGACACCGAAGGGACCTGAAGGCGACAACACGGAGCAGACTGTCAAGGAAGTGAAGGCGGCTGACGAGTACGAAGACATCAACGCCAACAAGCCAGGGGCACGGTATTGCTCCACGTGTGACCAATGGATTCCCGCTGGCTCAGGGCTTGGCAAGGACAAGACTGGCTGTCCTGGGTGTTGGGGGACAACCATGACCAAGGAAGAGAAGATGGAAACGGAGTCTAGTCAGAAGAAGGTTGCGGTGGCGCCGGAAGGCTGGGAAGGCACGGTGAAGAAGCTGAAGAAGCACAAGGACAAAGTGGACAACCCGTGGGCATTGGCATGGTGGATGAAGGGCGAAGGCTATAAGCCAGGCGGGAAGAAGAAGTCGTCTTTGAATTACCACAATGGAGCTTGGGAGCTGTGGCTTGAGTCAGATCAAGAAAGCCCAATCGTGTCTCAAGATCCGGCTGTGATTGCTTACGTGACGGCGGGCAAGATGAATTGGTCGCTTAAGAAAGCGTCTGCGATCATGAGATATGTGAAAGATCTGGATATGCCGTTCGTGATCTACGAAGGAAAATAATGAAACGATTTGCTGACGGACCATTAGACAACAGTCCAAGTCAGGATGCCGTTCATCCTTATGACTACGACACCAGTCAGAACTACACGCCTGGGTGCCCGAACTGTCAGCGTAAGATGATCTTAACCACGCAGCCGTTGACGCCGTTCAAGGCGTTCACGTGCCCAGATTGTTCGTTCTCTATTCCGTACAGCCAGCGTGGTGACACGGGCACGCTGGTGGGTGAAACCGGAACGGAGCATCTGCAATCCTTTGAAGGGCTGGTGGAGAAGAGCAACAAAGATCAGCCTCTTGTTCATGCACCGTACAAAACCACCAAGCGGCCAAAGGAAAACCCAATGGCAGATCCAGAAGGACATGGCGTGCTCATGGACAGGACGCTGACGGCAGATGTACGGCAGAATGGCGTCAAAGCGTTTCAAGCTGACCAGCCGTTTCCACGCATGATTCATCAGGAAATGGAGACCCGCAACCAGATCTCCAACATCATTTACGGCCTGACCTATTTCCAGCTCACGGTCGGCCAGAAGGACAGGGTTGATCGGGCGATGCGGATTTTTTGGGACAGCCACGGGCTGTTCTCGGCTCAGCAGGTTGTGAATTATATGAGGAGGATGGGACTTATGCTTAAGCAAGCGGACGTTTTGGATTTTCTTAAGAAGAAAGAAACAGATGCGCCTAAGAAAGGTGAAGAGCGTGGCGTGGCTGAGATGTCAGCGAAAGAGATTGCGGTTAAGAAAATTCTTGCCGTCAATGACAAGCTGGAAACTTTGTACGCTGCGGTGGCGCTCATGAACGAGCAGGTTAAGGATTACCAAGCCAAGTTAAGAACGAAGCTGGGCATCCCGAAACTTGAGGAAGAAGCTAAAGGCGCTGAAGAGTACATGAACGAACTTGCCCGCTTGCTGGAACAGAAAGAATTTTTGCTTGGCAACATGGTGTACACGTTTAAGACATCTTCAGAACGACTGGTGTCGGCGTTACGCTCAGTTGAGAAGGTCAACGCCGCCATCGCCACCATTGAAGAGATTGTCAGCCCGAAGAAGATGGCACGCTATCAAGAGATCGTGCAGGATTTTACAAAGATGGAGCCGATAGCAGAGAGCTTCAGCGCCTACCTTGAGACCGAGGAAAAGAAGCGGCCAAAAGAACTGCAAGCGCCTGAGCTGGAAAAACTCAGTCCCGAACAGTTGACGAAGCTGATGGAGACGCCGCAAACGAAGTCAAGCCTGAACGTCATGTCAGCATCGTTCTGGGACACGATCAAAGGCTGGTTCAATTCTTTGAAAGCGCTTGCAGCCGACGCCATTGGACTCGTCTCTGACGATTTGGCGCTGCTTCAAGAAGTGCAAGCGGACTTGGAGGCGGGGTTTGGAGAGATATAAACTCGCTCATGGCAACAGCGTCATTCTGGGTTTCGTCATTGAAGCCCAGCTTGAGCATACGGAAGAGACGCTGATGAATTGCTTATCTGCGGAGTCGGAGTTTCTTAACAAGGATATGCTAAGACCAGAAATGCTGAAAAAGATTCTGATTAAGATCAAAGAATGTGAAGCCATGCTGTCAGAAGAGCTGGCGCCACGAACAATCTAAGGAGGAACAAATGGCCAAACCAATTTGGGGAACAGGAAACGCACAAGCGATCATAGGCAGCGGTAAAGTGACATCCGTTCAAGTCACGACAAATGCTCAGCTCTTTGACAGCACGACCGGAGCCAATGGGATAACGATGACGACTCTTCTCACTGCCGTGGGAAGCAACTCTCATCCGTTTCCGAACGGACTTGATTTCAAGAACGGCGTGTACGTTCAGGGCAGCGGAGCGTGGGTGATTGGCATTGCCGGAGCGGAGTACATTGGCGGATAACGTCATGGACAAAGTTCATTATTATGCCAATAATGGGCGTGAAGTTTTACCGCCGGATCATTACCGCTCTATATTTGAGCGTGCGACCAAACATGATGCGTGGATGTTCAAGACGTTTCCTGGCATTGTTTTCACAAGACGATATATGCCTGGCGAGTTCTGGCCGTTCATTAAGTTCGACAAGCCGGATGAGTTGATTTGGGTTGAGGTTATAAGATCGCATGGAGGGTTAAGCTCACGGCGCCCGCTTGGGGTGACTCGTGGCTTTACTGATGGATCATGTTCACAAAACAATTGATTAAGAGAGCGAACGTACTCGATTATCCAAAGCCAGGACTCTGCCCAGACGTGTGGGAAGAGAATGGAATATTGAAGCAAAATATCAAAGCCGACATACTGGCGAAGATGAATGAATACCTGGCAGATGTGAACTGGATTGGCGCTGTCAGAATCCTGGGTAGCCTCACGAGCTGGCAGTACAACTCCAAGTCAGACCTGGACGTTCACGTTGTCGTGGACTGGGATGCGCTGAAGGCTGAATATCCTGGGCTGTCTAAAACCGATCTGGAAGAGGTCGTTGACACGTACAAGGATGCCATAAGAGATCAGCAGTGGAAGGTGGAAGGAACAAGCCATCCGTTGGAGATCAGCTTTGAAACGCCGGATAAGGTGGCAACCACAAGTGATGGCATTTATGATTTGCTGAACGACACGTGGGAGCAGGAACCACGGTCGGTTGAATCTGACTTTGATCCTGAAGCGATTTACTCTTCCATTATAGATGACGCTGAAGCAATCACGCAGGAGCTGGACATATCCATTGGCGACGCCAAGCGTGACATCCAGAACATTGAGGCGCTTGAAGAGGCACTACAAACTATGGATGCCTTGTCTCGATCAAAGTTTCAGAAGAGAGTTCAGGAGCGGATGGGTGAGTTGGAACAAGAACTCGTGGACATCATGGAGAAGGCGTATGATGTCAGCGAGGAGCGGGACGAGGCGTATGAGCCGGACTCGGAAGAGAACCTGACCTTCAAATACCTGCAAAAATTTGGCTACATTTGGCTGTGGAAGAATCTGGAAAAGATCATGGGAGAGGTGGATGAACAGCCGGAATTGAATCCACAAGATTTGTCCGAGATCAAGAACGTCATTGATGAGGGGTGGTGCGAGATGGATGACAAGAGAGCGGGTAAAACAGGTCAAAAAGTTCCACATGGAACGTCAAAATCAACAAAAAAAGTTCAAAAGAAGGTTAAAGCACCTCGTACAGCCCGCAAAGTAGCGAAGAAAGCGAGCTGGGCGCTCACCAAGCAGGCGCAAGAGCCAGGTGAGCCGAGAAAGGTTGATAATGAACCACATCACATTGAACGTGGTGATAAACCTGTGGAGCCAGTGAAACCAGCGCCGCCGCCCCAAAAACCGGAGGCGGTTAAGCCGCCTTCGAGATCGCCTAATCTCCCACCCTTAACGGTGATGAAGGCTGATGAACCACGAACGGACTCGCCTGCCGAGCCGCAGCGCCGTGGCCACGCATGGCAATACGATGAAGAGGTTGAGAATCAAGTCATTCAAGTGCTGCCGGATCTGGTGCCGGATTACCTTGAACTCGATTTTACTTTGTACCGCCCGCAGATCACCATCACACACCTTGACGAGGATGAGGGCGTGGTGTTCGGTGACGTGTTTGTGGAGCTGATCAATAAAGAGACGGGACAGAAGGACGGCGAGATGCGGCTGAGCGTGTCCGCCAACGTGGAGTCCGGCGTCAACTACGAACCGGAAGGACCTGAAGCCTGGTCAGGATTGGGGGATGTGGATGTCGCCATTGAGGATATGAAGGTATGGAGTGGTCTTAAAAAATGGTCTAAAATCAGTGATCATGAACTCGGAACTATGCCAATGCGGCCAGCAGAGAATGAAGGGGAACGGGCGATGCCTCGATTGTCATCGGGCATATATGAGGGAATACATGAGGACGTGGAGCAAGACTCATCCTCTCAACGAGGCACAGTTGGCACGCAAGAGAGCACGTCAGATGGCTTGGAATCATCTTCGACGTGGACAAGAAAAGAAGATGGAACCGTGCGCTCATTGCGGGAATCCGATCTCACAAATGCACCATCCCGATCACGGCAAGCCTTTAGAGATAGTGTGGATGTGCCGCAAGTGTCATCTCGCTCTCCACAATTTGGAAGTGAAGCCACGCAAGGTGCGAGTGCGAAAACCTCCAACACCAGAACAGATAATGAAAGTCAAAACACGAAAGCAGGCAAGACATCTCGTTTCAGTGGGGAAAATAAAGAAAGAACCGTGTTGCAAGTGCGGGAGCCTCAACTCAGAAATGCACCACACGGATTACAGCAACCCATTGGCAGTGATTTGGATGTGTCATCTGTGCAATCTGAGAGCGTGCGCCGAGAGTCGCTTAACACCTCAATAGATAGTCAAGCGGCGATCAGCCTTCAACCAGTCTACGTAGCGAACCGAGTGCTGGAAATGGTGACGCTGGAAAAGCTGAAGGGCATGGATATGGAGGCGATTCAGCATGAGATTTACACCTGGCTCAGCCGCAACCAATTGAAGTACACCAAAGAGGATGTGCGGAAGATCCATGACCAACTTGCCAAGCAGACAGGCATTGAACCGCCACCGCCCAAGGAACCGAAGCCGGAGGATGTGGCCGGAGTGGGACCACAGGAGAAACCGATCCTTCCGCCAACGCCAGTGGAAGAGATAACGCAGCAGCGGCCACCGGAACCCACGGCGCCGCCGGAGCCGGAGGTTCCGCCAGAGATTGTTCCTGGCCAGGAGCCTGTGTTGAAGACGCCTGTGGAGGAGCCGACCGCCCGCCCCGTGCCGAAGATCATTGGCAAGATGATGCGGGTACGCAACGCAGCGGAGCCAGCTCAGCCGCAAAAGGTTTACACGTATGCGCTTTCATATCGTCCGGCGGGATTCGCCACGCTGCCCAAAGGTTGGATTCCTAAATCAACGAAGCCGCACGCTGATTACAAATTTGGAACCGTGGACTTTCCACGCCCACTCACGAAAGATGAGATTGAAGCGTACCAGCTCGTGCCGCTTGATCCGAATGATCCAATCAATTTGAAGAAAGCCAAGGATGAGCGCCGCCAGCGTTTGGTGGAAACCATTGATCCTGAGCAAGGCGCTGTCATTGCGGGGTTGTACCCGCAGCCTGCCGTGCTGTCCAAAGACACAAGAGCTGATGGATGGCGGCTGACGTACTTTGCTGAAGATGGTCAGCCATCGGGACATGAAGTGTTTGCTGACATTGCGGAGGCGATTGACTTCGTAGCTGGATTCAAGGACGCCAAGATCGTCAGTGTGCCCAAGCAAGTGCCGCCGCCAACGCCGCCCAAGACCTATGGCCGGATGATGATGCAGAAGGTCGGAAACAGATTTGTGGCGACGATGAAGATTGACACGGACAAGTTGTGGGGGGAGTACGCTCGCATTGTCACCACTCATCCTGACTGGAAGACAAATGGTCATGACTGGATTATCGCAAAAGCAAATGGACACAGTGATTTTAATAGGTTACTTGAGCTTGAGTCGAGCTTTCCCAATGATCCCAGGGTGGTTCAGATCAAACGGCTCGCCACCGATCCACAAGAAGCGCTGCTTGACATTGCCTGCAAGGTGCTTGGTTGCCACGTGGACGCAGGCCAGACTCCGTTCCTGAACGAGAAGCAGGCCATGAGCGTGGCCAGCCAGTTTGCATCGACCAATGGCGGCGACGTGCCGGACATCTACGGGCTGATGGTGTCGTGGTTGTGGGTGAAGCCCGCTGCTATGCACGCTCATACCGACACGGAGCCGGAGAAGAGCGGACTCGATAAGGATGTGCAGCCCGCTGCCCGTGATCGGGACAAGTTGGAAGATCCGGTTGAGTACGGGACGCAAGACGTGTTCCCGAAAGCAGGGGCGCCGGAGCCGGACATCGCCACCAATGCTGCCCAGCTTGTGAAAGATTTGTTGAAGCTCGGCAATCTTAATGAAGACGAGATCGCCGAAGATCTAATGAGCCAATTCAAACTGTCTGAAGTGCAAGCGTTCGACATCATTGACGACGCCATGACTTCAAAATAAGGAGAGATTTCAATGGACAACGTACTACCTAAGAAGAAATGGATTGATGTCGTGGAACCCAAGGACAGGAAAGCGCCGCCTAAGATCAAGCAAGAGTCAGAGACTTGTAGCTGCATGGGCACGTGTAGTTGTTCAGCCAGTAAAAAGGCAGCCAAGCAAACTTTCAAAGTCGGCGACCAAGTGAAACTCAAGCCAAACGCATTGGCGATGCACAGCCGGAGCGTTCCGGCGCACGCTGGTTATACGCATGAGCAGTTTGAATGGCGTGACACGCTGAATAAGTTGGGCGATTCAACGGGAACGATTGAGCGGGTGTTCGAGAACAGCTCTCATGTTAATGTGGATTTTAACGGGACTTTGATTGGTGTTGAGTCTGACTATCTTGACCCAATTGGGGCTGAGCGTTCCGCCTCAGTGAAATGCCCTGAGTGTGGCAAGCCCGTGTGGGATGTGGCGACCGTGGATCAGGCTTTGAACAAGTGCTGGAATTGCGGCGCTCGATGGATGAATGATCCAGATGATGAGCCGGAAGTAGAAGTCAGCCAGCGCAAAGCAGCTCAAGGCACGTGCAAGCGTTGTAAGAAAGAAGGCATCATCAACAGTTCAGGAGCGGCGGCAGGGCTTTGTGATGTGTGCGAAGACGATTTGCTGCGGCAGACTTATGGCGAGCGTGAAGCGGCGGGCGATGACAAGGTTGCCGGACTCATCAAAGCCATCATGGACGGGACTGATCCTTATTACGGGTATGGTCATTTTGACACATCCAACATGGCTGACTATGGTTTGATGTCGGACACGATCAATGAAATGGTGAGCGTGTACGGAATCAATGAAGAGCAAGCGGCGCAGATCATTGAAGCGCTGACCCACGATCACATGGCGTACAAGATGAAGAAGCAGAAGCAGCCTGTCACGTCTCGTAAGATCGCTGGCGAGTTTAAGAAAGTGGCGACGGGCGAGCCTGACCAGGATTATGATCATGAGCTGTACGATGAGATCACGAATGCGCTCAGCGCCGAAGGGTTCCGTGCGTCCCATAAAGAGTTTGACAAGTACCAGGGCGTCTACATCAAGGTTGATGGCGACAACGTGCATGAGAAGTTTTGGACTGAGGATGTGTTCTTCACAGGTGAACGTGAAGGCGATCCGGCGGCGACAACTTTTACGTACAAGCCTGGCACCGAAGCTCAGCATTTGATTTTGATTCCTGAGAGCCAGCCGGACGTTAAGATCCAATACGATGCGGGTAGCGGTGACGTGGGTGACATCTTGGCTTATCTTGAATCGAAGCGCCCGCAGAAGAAAGGGGCAGCGCTGTCTCGTGTGGCGCTGAAGTTGTGGGAGCATCCGGCTGATTACATGGGTGAGGACTATCCCGATTATTATGTTGGACCTGGCCAGAGCCGTGACTCTGATGCGCTTGAGCGATCCAACTTCAAGTCAGCCCTTGAGATGCTTGGCGGCGAGAAGGATGGCGTTATCGTGGCTCGCTTTAATCATTGGGCTGTGGGTTGGGTGGAGAGTATTCTGGTTCACAAGGACGCCAAGGAAAAGGTGGCGATCCTTCAGGACATCGAGAACAAGATGGCGGACTATCCTGTGCTTGATGAGGATGATTATTCCGAAACTGAGACTGAAGAATATCGTGAGGACTACGATAGCTGGGCACGACAGGATGCGCTGGCTATGATAAAGAAGCATCTCAACCTGCCTGATTATGAGTTATCTGAGAAGGCTGACGAGATGTTGTGGCGGGCGGTGGAAGATACGTTTGCCAATCATGGCGAAGCCTACCTTGACGAGAAAGAGTTGTTGAACAATGCCGAGGAAGTGATTGAGACCATCAAACAGGAAACCGGAGGAGTGGCGCCGGAACAACCTGAGCTGCCACTGGAAGGGCTATCCAGAAAGAAGCCTGGCTGGACCAAGACATCCAAAGACTGGGAGACCTGCACGAACTGTGGCGGCGACGGTCATGTGGAAGGCAAAGAGTGTCCGGCGTGCGAAGGCACGGGGCGGTTGCCGAAGACTGAGGCTTCAAAACGTACAGCACGGGGCGAAGAGAAAGGGCAGTTGATCCTGTCCTATGACCAGTCTGATGTTGCCGACAATCAAGTGAAGTGGCTTATGGAAGAGCCGGACGAAGGCAATGACTATTGGATGAAGGATGAGGTTGAAGAGGCGTGGGAGAAGTCCGGTCATGATGCGGACAAGTTCAAGGCGTTGCTGAAGCAAGAAGGACTCGAAGGCGAAGCCGAAGAACAGGCTCGTAACTCTGCATACGAAGACTCGGACATTTATCAGTTCGCTTGGGATGATTTGAAGGACGGTCTTAGTGAAGCTCTGGCGGCCAAGAATCCAAACAATCTGCCGTGGCGTCTCGATGGATCAAACCTGGGCTGGCAGGCTCGGTCTGGTTATATGTACGTTGAGACCAATAACGGCGCTGAGTTCCTTGACAAAGTGTTGCCGAAGACAGACGTGACTGTCGAAGTCTATGACGAGGGTGACGCCCTGCACTTCAAGGTCTATCACCACGACGCACCGACAGGCGAGCATTATTACGCCCGACCGGAAGCGCCGAAGGAAGAAGAAGATATTGGCGCCGAGTCATCCAAGCGAAGTCGTTGGACAAAGACTTCCGGCAGAGATGAAGGCGTGGCTGATGAGCGTGGCGCACGGAATTGGCACGTGCGTTATTACAGCATTGAAGGTGATTTGATTTCTGAACACAATATCGAGAATCGTGATCAACATCAAGCTGAGCATGAAGCCATTGCTGATATGCCGCAGAATTGCGAAGACTGGTCAATGTCGCCCGTGCGCACAAAGAAAGCTGGCATGGTGAAGCGGATGTTGATCGAAGCCGCTGAAGACATTTATTATCTTCATGACCAACCCATGATGTGTCCGAAGTGCGGCGCACGAACTGATTTTGTTGAAGTGCCAGGTGCGCCCGTTCACACAGAGACTCATACCTGCCCTGAATGCAAATACGCATTCACAGCCGAAGCCGAGCCGGAAGATATGAAGCGGTGCGATGATTGTGGCGAAGAGCTGGACATCAAGAGTCCGGCGGGCGCCTTGCAGTACCATTATGAATGTCCTGGCTGCGGAAAGACGTATGCGCAGGATGTCACGGCGGCGAAGCGCAAAGCTGACTTCTTTGATCATGGCGTTGCTGATGGCAATCCAGATGAAATTCTCCCCGTTGAAGATCTGCTTCAAACCGATGAGCCGACTGAGCCTGCCGATGACGACATCGTGATCACGACCGAAGGACGCCTTGGTGGGATGTACGCCGCTTATCAAAGTGGGAAACAGATTGCCAAGTCCGTGGAGTGGGATGAGATCATGGCTGCTATCAAAAGCCACATGGACAAAGAGAAGTTCTATCCAGGCGTTTGGTTGCAAGATGACCACGGCGGTATCAGTCCCGTGGATATGACGAAGACCGCTGGTCGAGACGAAGAGATTGTGAAGCGGGATGTGGAGCTTGAGCAGGCTGCCATTGACGAATATCGTGGGCAGAAGGAAGACGCCAGCCCGAAGCTCAAGAAGGTGCTTGACCATACGATAGAACAGGAGCGAGAGCACCGTAACGAGTTTGAACAGAAGAAGGTTATGGGCGCTGACGTATCCTATCAAGGCTTGGGTGCGTTCGTTGGCTCGTATCTTGAGGCGGCGCTATGGTCGTCCAACGATGAGTCAGATGAATCGGGCGGCGATCCGCTGGATCAGAATTATGACTTCTCTGACATCGCTCCTGACGATATTGAATTGGCCAAGGCTGACTGTGCGGAGTTTCAGAAGCAGGCCGGAGATTTATTGAAAGACATGAGCGAAGAACAAGCCGGACATGACTTCTGGCTGACTCGCAATGGGCATGGCGCTGGATTCTGGGATCGTGGGTTGGGCGAGATTGGCGACAAGTTGACCGAGATCGCTCACTCGTTTGGTGAGATAAACATTTATGTTGGCGATGAAGGCACGCTTCATTTTGCCGGACTTCAGGAGGGCGGTATGAAAAAGACAGCGGCGGAGGGGATTCGACCTTATGGACCTGGCAAATTCGGCACCATCGTGGATCAGATTGCCTGGGAGTTGACGATGGCGGGCGCCGACGAAGAAGTAAGCAATGAAGGCACGTCGGAGTGGTATGGCTTACTTCGAGACGTTACTGTTGAAGAGGCGGAGAAGGCGGCAGAAGAATTAAAGGTTGCGCCTCTCACCGACGCCGAGAAGGAATGGTTCAGAGTTCATCCGTTCATCATCATCGGCACGGGCGAACAGGGTTTCGTTGCCGTCAATGGATTTACGAATGAGGTCACGGCGAGCAAGCTGTGGGATGAGATCGTGTTCGATATGACTCCGGCAGAAGAAGATCTTGGCGCTGAAGGTGCGATGGGTGACAAGACCAAATGCAAATCCTGTGGTAAAGAGTTTGACTCCACGGGGTTCGTGTACTGTCCTGAATGTGCTGACGTGGTGAAACGTCAGGAGCGGTCGTACACAGAGCGTGTGCGAGATCCGCAATTTGAAGTTGACGCCGGACTCTCCGACCAAGTGAAGTCCCTGCGTCGGAAGCTGAAGGATCTTGATGTGGAAAAAGCAGATCCGTCTGAGATTGCGTCCACTGTAGATGCGCTTGAGAAGATGGAGAAGAGGCTGAAGGATCAGCAGGAGACTCGTCAGACCAAGAAAGACGAACGAGCCAAGGCTGTCGAGGAAGCGGCTACAGTAACGGCAGGAGCGACCGAGCAGGTGAAGCCAGGGGGAGAGACGAGGGAGCAGAAAATTCAGAAGGTTATTTCTGATCTGTCGAAAGATCCAGATATTCTTGAAATGGTCAAGACCATAGAAAGTAAGATGGCCACCACCAAAGGACATTATGGTGATTACATGAGAGTCTTGGACGATTACAAAAAGAATAGAACTATGCTGAACGTCATGGCTCAAGCCCTTATCGGCGCCGGAGCTAACCCCGAAGGAGTGCAGGCGGCGCTTGGTATTATGAGCGGGAGTGCGTTCGGCTCTGTTATCGAAGCCGGACTATCAGATCAAGTGAAGTCGCTCCGTAAGAAACTGAAAGAACTTGACGTGGAGAAAGCGGAACCGTCCGAAATAGCCTCTACCGTCGATGCTTTGGAAAAGTTGGAGAAGCGTCTCAAGGAGCAACAGGAGACCCGCAAACAAAACAAAGAAGAGAAGGCGCAAGCTGCTGAAGAAGCGGCCAAGACAGAAGTGACAGCGGCTGAGTTTGGTTCGCATGGGTTGGGTCATGGACTTGATGATCTGTACGTCCTCCCATCTTCTCCTGAAGAAGCGGACAAGATCATAGCCTTCCTTGAAAATGAAGGCATGGGTTTCCAATGGTCCAACGCTGACGTGGAGGGTCATGAATGGTATGGCAAGCGGTTTATTGAGATCCCGTTTGGTGATGCTTACAAGGGAGAGATTGAAGCGCTGTTGTCTGGTGGGGAAGTGAAGGCGTCGCTTGAAATACAGGCTGCCACGAATGAGCAGGTCATTTCAATGTTCGCTGCTGACTCATTCCCGAAAGACAAGATGCCGACTTGGGGCACGCAGAACTTGAAAATCAACAAGGAGCCGAACGGCTGGTCGCTTATCAATTACGCCACGCCAATCGCTTACCGATCCAACGAAGGTCAGACGTTCATCAACACGCAGAAGTATTCGCAGACAACTTCCAAGATCCAGAGTGTGCTCAAGAGATATATGGGCGCCGCTGCTGAAGTGGATGAAGCGGGAATGAAGGCAGCGATGCAGCAAACTGCCGCCGTTGAATCTGTTGATGATGGCGACAAGGGTCTGCACGGCGAGTCGTCACTGGACAAACAAGCTGACGGCGAGAACGGGTACATCGGTTACTACAGGGGCAAGCAGTATGAGACGCACGCCAAGACTTCTTATGAGGCTCAGCAGAAAATAGCCAAGGAGCACGGGATCAAAAAGGCTTATGAGATCACGGTCGTGCTGGCTGAGAAGGGCGGCGAGGAAGTGACGCACAAGCCGCAGGACATCGTTGGCTCGATGAGCAAGAAGGCTGACGAGCTGGACTATGAGACGGTCATGAACATGAACAAGGAACAGTTGATGGCGTTGCCAACCATTCATTCGGGTCACTTCGACAACGTGAAGTTCGATGATGGCAAGCATCGTGTGTCTGTTTCCAGAATGACCGTGGCTGACGGCGCTGCTGAAGATAATGAAGTGAGCTTTGAAGTTCTCACTCCGCAAGGATGGATCACGGCTGGGCTGAAGAAGCGAGCTGGTCTTGAACCTGGCACGAAAGTGAAGGTTACACCGACGGCGCCTGGTCTTGTTGAATCTTATCCTGCGGCGAAGTGGCTGACACAGGATGCGGAAGTGACGCTGGTGGATTATGCGCCCAATGAAGGCACGTTGGATGTGATTGATGTGATGTTGCCGAGTGGACAAGTGGAGTCCATTTATGATTTCAATATCATTGAGCCAGAGCGTGAGTTCAATGAGCGGTTTGAAGAAGAGGCAGCTCAGAAATGCGCTGACACATCTGGTACGGGTCATGCTGGACCTATCGTGGCATATTACAGCGGCAGCAATACGCCTACTTATTATTGCGACAAACACGTGCCGATGGAGATGAAGAAGGATGCCAAATACTTCGAGCAGTTCAAGAGTTCAGACCTGGCGGGTAGCGCCTGGGAACTTGACGCTGAGTCTCGTAAGTTGAAGCGCAAGAAAATGGCGCTTAAGATTCAGTCAACGGAAGAGTTCTTCAAGAGTGGCGGGTATAAATTCAACGAGGGCGATCTCGTGTGGCTTACATCAGGAGACAAAGCAAAGGTGTTGAAGCGGCACGCAGCGGATGTTTCCGCTGACAAAGAGTATGACGCTGTGACGCTCGATGGATACGATCAACCGACCGGATTGGCTTTTACGGTCGCTGAGAAAGACTTGGAGCTGGCATGATATGAGTCCATCTCTTACGTCTGATAATTTGAGAAATGTGATACTTAGTTACTGGGTAAGCCTGGGCAATGTTATCGGCTGTCCATCCTTGTTCGGACAAGTTGCGTATGTTCTTAATATCGTTTGTAGTCAGCTTGGCTCTTCCATGCGTTTCGCCTTGAATAAAGCGATGCTTATTCATGGCATCATGTACGTTATCTTTTGGGGTTCCAAGAAAAAGATGTTTGGGGTTTACGCATGGAGGGTTATCGCAACGATGAAGAACTTGTTGTCCAGGTGGGATTGTTCCATAGTGAAGTTCCCAAGAAAGGCGATGAGCAAGCAACATGATTCGTTTACTGTTTTGATTTGGCATCCGTATCATGCCATATTGAGATTCAGCCGAGACCTTGCATCCTGTCCAAACCCAACACGATTCATTTTTCTTAACGTGTTGCCAAAATCTCTGTTCGATTGGTTTGGGTTTCGGTCCTCGTTTGTTCATGGGCTGAAATTATATGACTTTGTGGGAGTTGAGGCATGAAAATACGAGGAAGTCTCGATGCTGCGCTGGCGTTATTGAATGGCATTTCCAGGGTGCGCCATCCTAAACCGATGGTGCGTCCTGAGTACAAGCCAAAGATAAGAAAAGCGGCGCCGGAGGGGTTCAGTCTTGAATCGAGACTGGATGACAGATCGCTTGAGAATTTGCTGACGTGCTTGAAAAGATGATCACCGAGGAAGAACACACTACAGATTGTGCTTATAACAGGAAACACTACCAGACAGTGTTGAAAAGATTGTATAAATACATTACATTTTAGGAGGCAGGGCGATGGAAAACTGGCTTGAGACCGAGAAAGTAGATTTTGAGGGGGGCGAGTTCGACCCCGTTCTTAACAATTTGGAAAAACAAAAGGCGATCAAACAAAAAGCGTCAGCACGTGACTGGAACATAAGTCATCAGTATGCTGACGTTTTTTATGCCGGAACCAACACCCGCCCTGAGAGAGTTGAGCTTGAAAGAAATCTGAAACGGATGATCAACGAAGGACGTTTTTCTTACAAGTTCATGGAAGGCTATCTCATCAGCCTTGGGTATCAGCGGGACGAGATCACAAGGGCTTTCAAGCATCTCACTGGCATTCATCCTTATGATTTGTTGAACCCCGCAAAGTTCTTAGCCACGCCAGCGTCGATCCCTGGCATCTCAATGGGCTGGGGACAAGCGAAGGACAAGACCTACGATTATTATTTCATCAACCCTTACAACTGGGGCTTCGCTCTCTTCGGGCAAAAGGGTGACATTCAGCGTGACGTGGTGGAGATGTACATCACCAGCGATCATGCCATTGACGGTCTTAAGGAGCACGTCAAAGAAGCCAATCTCTTTGATCAGCCGCTCACGAAAGATGTCATGAAAGAATTTAAGGATGAAGGACCTGAGCTGTCTACGATAGATTCAAATCCAAGCATCCTTCTTCAAGCAGGCGATCAAGCGAACTTGGGTGAGCGTGCCGCCGGACTTTATCACCAGCTCAGCATGAACGGTACGACTGAGAAAGACATCAAGATCATGCTTGAAGGCGCTCTTGAGTTCAAGCACATCACCGCTGAAGAAGCGGAATGGATCAGGAAAGCGTTGGCGCCCGCAGAGGGCGTGCCCACGGATGCGCCGCCGCAAGACAGCCAGCAGAAGTCAATGGAAGTCGGCATGGCTGAAAAGCTCATGGACGCTGAAACGGAAATGAAGAAGCAGCCGTTTGAATCCGAGAAACGGCAGATAACGCCAGCGGAATATTTTGACAGCGAGCGGGATGAAGTGGATCTGGATAAAGCAGCCACAGACAATGTTGGTAAAGTGCTTGAGTACATCAAGCAAAAGAATTCCGTGCTTCGGAATTTCACCATGCGGGTCAGCTCTTTCAAATATCACGGGCGAGAACTCTCGGAGAAACTTGAGAACGAGATCCAGGTGCCTGGGCAAGACATCGAACAGTTCTTCGCCAGCAATGCGCTTCTGTCCGTTATCGTGGACATGATCGACAACACGTTGCCGGAAGAGATCAACACGAAAGCAGCTTTGCTTGTGTTTGTGATCGCCGATGGCGAGGTTGTTTATGACGACACGTTCAAGGGCGACGACGAAAAGATTTATGCGTTGACGGAAGAAGGCTTAGCAAAATTCTTCTATAGGGAGCGGCAGCAAAGCCATGAGACCGCTTTGGGTGAATTATAATGTGGACGAAAACCGCTGATGAAGCGCCAGCAGCGCCCGAACAACTGAACGACATTGACATTGGTTTCAAGGTCATGATTGAAGACATCCTTTCACGAGGAATCTCTGAAGAGGAAGCGAAAGCGATTCTGAAAGATTCCACGGCGTTGAGTGACTTGAATGATTTGCTTGACGATTCGTATCGAGCCTGGCTCGATAACTTGGAACAGTACAAGGGTTGATTATGGACAGGCTTAAACAGCTTGAAGAGTTCGCTCGAAGAGGAATGGATGCGCAGGCTGCTGTAGATGAGCTGGCGAAGCAGGCGTCGATGGACGACGAGGCTGCAATAGCTGATCTTGCAAAGGCGTGCTCAGTGGAACCCGAAGGTGTTGAGGATTTTAAGAGTGATGACAAGGGCGGCTCATTCAAAGCGGATGGCGTTGAGTACAGATTTTTCTGGGGAGAGGACGAGGCGCACGCTGCGGCAGTGGAACAGACGCATGACGATCTTGAAAATGAGCCGACCATATTTAATCAGGAATGGTTGAACTCGCAGATTGATGAAGGCAAGGCTCGTGATTTTTTCACTGAGGTTTACAATGAGTGGAATCAGAGCTACGCTACGGACATCGACAGCGAGCCATCTCATGAAGGGTTGTCCAGCCGTCTTGCAGACGAGTTGGTGGAGCGTGGCATCGTGGATAAAGATGACGCTCTCGTAGAAGGCTTTGAGCCGCAAGATCACATTGATGAGTTCGTGGAGAAGATGACCGAGGATCAGATCAGTGAAGGTCGAGGCGGGTACGACCATTACGAAAGCAACTTCGGCGAAGAAGAAGCGAAGAAGCTCATCATGGAAAACAATTTGATTGACATTGACGCCGCCGCCGAGGACGCTGTGGATACCGATGGCTGGCCGCACTTCCTGAGCCATTACGACGGCGAGTACAGCACGACCGATGGTGGAATCGTTTATTTTCGGGAGTCGTGATGATTGAGTGTGTTGCTAAAATATGCAATACGTGTGGGACAGAAAAACCTCTGTCTGAATATTCTAAGTGCGTGACAAGCAAAGATGGTTTGCAGAAGAACTGTAAATTATGTCAAGCGGATTTGGTGCGGCTTTGGAAACGGAACAACCCAGAGCGACAGTATAGGATTGATTCTCGCTATTACCAAAAGAACAAAGATGTGATCAAACAAAGAAGTCGTGATGTGGCGAATCAAGATCCTGTAAAAAATTGTGAAAAGGCTCGACTTCATTATGCCAAGAATAAGCACAAAGATAAGGCTGTGCGATTGTTGAGACAATATGGCATTACGCCTCTTGAATATGATCGTAGGTATCAGATTCAAGGCGGTAAATGTGGAGTGTGCGGACAACATCAAACCGAATTGAAAAGAGCTTTGACGGTTGATCATGATCATAAGACAGGACACGTTCGTGGATTGCTGTGCGATGGGTGTAATGGTGGTTTGGGGTTTTTTCGAGATAGCGTTGAGCGCTTGGAAAAGGCAATTCGATATTTGAGGGAGAACTGATTGTGTGGGTGAGGACAGCGCAAGCGACTGAGTTTGTTGCCGATGATATTCGGGTTGATCTTGGCTCGGACGAGTTTCGGCAGATGGAGACCATTCAGCCGATTTCGATCCGGTGGAGTCTTGAGCTGGAAATGCGGGAGTGGGGCGTCAAGAGCACATACGTGAGCGTGCCCGACCAGGACATTACCCTGGTGTATCAGATCGAGAAAGATCTTGGCAACGACGATTTTGAATACGTGGATCAAGAGAAGACGATCCACTTAACGAACGTGCAGGCAGAGTTTGAAAATGCGAGATGGAGTCATTCTCTGGTGCCGACGGCGCTTAGCGAGTATGGTGGAAAGTGGACGCTTGAGTTTTCGTTCGTGAACTGATTTATGCCCGATGACTCTGGAATCAATTTTGGACCAGGACCAGCAGGAAAAGAGTTTGCGCCGATACCAATATCGGACATCGCTTTCCTGCATATAACGGAGGCGACGCAATTGCAATTTTCAGCGGCGCCGCTTGAGACAGCGATGGCGTTCTCAGGCGGGTTAATAGGCACGCAGGATTTAAGCAGGGCGGGCGTATGGCGCCCAGCAGGAGTCTGAAGATGACGACCGAATGGAACAAGAATAAGAGTGAGGAGCAAGCAAATGTGGGTACAGGTGGTGAACGGCAATGAGAACAAGCCCGATAATAAGGCTGGTCTCGAATTGCTGCACACACATGGAATATGGGTTAAAACGGTCATCGCAAGCAATCCTTTTGCGAGCGAGGAAGAACTTTTGTCCTTCTTTGTTAAGCATGGGTTTCCCGAATCTGAGACACGGCGCTGGATCACGTGTCAGCAACGACCGCTTGACGATTACTGATTCTTAGGAGGCAATATGAGTTTTATTGACTTCACTGGGCGTGCTATTCCCAAAGTGGATGCGGGGAGCTTGGACACGTCATTTATTCCGGCTTACGAGAAGCAGGGCGTGGCGCCCAACGTGGCTGCGACAGACAATTTCGGCAACAGAAAAACGCAGTCCGTGGCGACGCTTAATGAAGCCTCGACCATCGGACAGGTGCCTCCCTATCCATCTATCACAACCGTTGTTAAAAGCATTGGCGTGGAGCAGAGCGGCACCAGCGTGAACAACGTGAAAGGAATTTCTTTAACACCACCCGAAGCTGAAAAGACGTTGGCAGTTATCAAAGACGTTTAACAAAACATATTTGTCGGAGAGCGGGAAGGGCTGATCACCTTTTGGGGACCTAAGATCCCACCGTGCCGTGCCAGTTCTTAGGGCTGGATGTATAGCTGAGAAGCTATGCGTTCAGCCCTTTTTTATTGGCACGACAATTTTGAAGTGAATGTCTAAAAGGAGGACTTATGGAAGATAAGTCAGCCACACCCGAAGTACCCAAGACAATGGAGTTGACTCACGAAGAGAAGTTGCAGCGGCAGTACGACCAGGCGGTGCGAGAGATCAAGATAGCAAACGCCAGGTCTCATGTGGTTAAGGGCGACATCACGGAAGCGTATCGAATCTTGGAGCGGATCAGGTTCGATCACATTGGAGACACGGCGTTCCGTGACAAGGTAACGAAAGCGAAAAAGAGCCTTGAAGATGCGTTGGAGGATTTTCTGCTCAGTGATTCTTACTGGGCAAGACGAAAAGAACAAATGCGAGACATGACGGCTGAAGAATATGAGCTGTCTTTGCGAGCATCGTCAGGAGATGAAAACGAAATACAGATGGGCGTTACATTATAACAAGGAGGCAATATCATGACGTTTATTGATTTTACAGGAAAGGCGATTCCGCCACGTGCGGAACAACCGAGCAATGACCAGATCATCAAAGCTGTTCAGGATGGTCCGGTGACTCCGCTTCAAGAAGATAAGCCGATCAAAGACGTGTCCGTGAGCAGAGACACGCTTCACGAGAGCGCAGTCATTGGCGAACCAACGGGTGTTGGCGTCATCACTCATCAAACCAAGAGCGTCAAAGTTCCTGCGTTTGGTGGCATGAATTCTTGGGGTCCTGCTCTTTTGGACAAGCAAGACAATCGTCCGCACTCTGGTTCGACACAAGCTCCCATCGGCACCGAACAGTCTGGCGCTGGCGGAAACTTCCTTTAATGGTCACTGTCTTTGCAGCTACTCGTGCGCCGCAAGGCATATTGGGATGGCGCAAAGACAGTATGCCGCCTGGCACATGGGCAACCATGCGCAAGCCAGACGGCACGTTTGCGCCTGAGATCATCGTCTCGTGTCCGAAGTGTTACGGGGACATTGTGTTGACGGCAGAACAGGCGTTCGGGAAGAAGTCGGTGTCGCACGTTTCGAGGTCGTTGTTTGATCCACGGCGAGGCAGAGGAACAAAGACATTTCGATGCAGCACGCAGTTCATTTTTCGCAGAGACAAAGAATGTTTTGAAATCGTTACTTAGGGAGGACTGAAAATGAAACGAATATTAATTGCAGTAGCGTTGATGGCGGTGTTGGCTTTGCCTGTTCGGGCAGCCAGTACAGGCACGGTGGTGGCGGCAGACAGTTTCATGAACAAGGTTTGGACAGAGGTGAAGACAAACAGCTCCTTTCACTTCTTGGACAATCTGACTCCGGCGACGTTCTACGACTTCAAAGAGCACACACTTATGGCTGGCGGCACCACGGCGGTCTATCGGTATCGGATGCTCAGCCTTGATGGTGGTGTGGTGAAGTCCATAGACGATCAGGCGGCGCAGAACGGTAACGCCATTCCTATTATTGGCATCAACTTTCATGGCGGGACTTTGATTAACAATTCAGCGACGCTGACCAAAGCCGTTAATAGTGCAGGACTCGATCAAGGGCTTTGGAAGTATTTAACCGCAGGTGGATGGGCAGGGCGTGACTTCGCCGAGCATATTAACCGCTACGGCGTGTATGGTGGGTTCCTGGTTCTCTTTCAATAATGGACACCCGTGAGCGTTATATGGTGGATGTTGTGAACTTGCCACGATTGCCTGTGCAAGAACTTGTGAAGCAGTTGGACGAACTGAGCAAGCTCGTGGCAAGAGGATGGAAGATCGCTCTTTATGACGACGTGCCGAAGCTGTGCTTTCTTGTCATAGCTCGGTCGGAGTCGGGATTGACGGCTCGTGCTGTCATCCCATACGAGTACATGGAGAGCATTGGCGATGCGTCCGAGCGAGATGTGCTTCAGGCAGTGTGGGATCAGCGCAACGCAGCGGAGAAAAGATTGATTGATTGCGTGGCGGCGCTGTTGACGAAGAGAGCTGCACAAGTGACAGAACTTCAAGACGCAGGGGTATTTAATGGCCAAAAGTAACGGTCAGCATCCAGACGAGTTTGATGGCATGGGCTTTAGTGCTCCGTTCCATCGGTCTGCCGCTCAAGAAGAGTTGTTGGAATCGGCGTCCGACGCTTTGAAAGAGATGGCTAAGGCCGATGGAACGGGGACACGCACAGGTAGCGGCCAGCTTGGAACCAGTCAAGGCTTCAAGCGCCAGGCTGACTTCCAGCAACTATTCCAATCCAGTTCGCAGGATACGATTAGAACGCCACTGCTGTACGTCGATCCACTCTGGGACACAGTTCTCCTTCTCTTCCCTGAAGACAACCTAAAAGAAGTCAACAAACGTCTCCGCCACTATTACAAATTTCAGCCTTACGTCGGCTCCGTCATTGACATCCACAGCACCTTTCCTCTCTCGGATTTCGAGCTTCAGGTGGAAGATCCCAGTGTCAAAACCTATTTCAATTACGTCAAAGAAAAGCTGGATATGCTTCAAATGGCTCAGTGGATGTTGCGGGACAAATATCTCTTGGGCGAATCCATTTGGTATGGCGTCTGGGATAAAACCAATTTTGAGTGGCAGGAATGGAATCAATATCCGCCTGAATACATTGACATCAAACGGACTTACGTTTCCAACTCTGCCGCTTACTTTCTTCTTCCTGATCCTGAGATCCAAAAGATTGTCGGCTCCAACGATCCCGTGGATCGTGCCATTGTAGCGCTCATGCCCAAGCAGTTCGTGGAGTCAATGGGTCACGGCAAGCCGCATATGCTTGACGCCAACCGAGTTATTCATTTCGCCAACAGGACATCAAAGTACACGCTGCGTGGCTTATCGCTGGTGAAGAGAGTGCTGAAGGATCTTCTGTTCGAGGATAAGTTGCGTTACCTTCAGTACACGTTCGTTGACCGCCATATGTTCCCAATCAAGATTTTCAAACTCGGCTCTGAAGCCAAGGGCTGGATTCCATCGAAGAAACATTTTGACAAGTTTAAGCAGCTCCTTGTCTCGGCAGCGAACGATCCCGATTACAACATCATCTATCACTTCGGCATCCAGGTTGATTACGTGGGCACGAAGGACAAGATTGAAAACTTGATTCCGTGGTTTGACTGGGTGGGGAAGCGGATCATGATCGGTCTGTTTTCCAACGAAGCTCTGCTTGGCGGCGAGGCGCCGTCATACGCAGGTCAGACCGTGAACCTGAAAATGCTGTTCCATCGCTACATTACGGATCGGGCTGCCATAGAAAAGATCTTCAAGTACAAGATTTTCCTTCCCATCGCACGGGAGCAGAAGCTGTACAAGCCGACGCCCGCTGAAGTAGCGCATAAAGTGAAAGTGCTCAGCAAAGGCGTGGTGCCGGACGACCGCTATTTCCTGCCGAACTTCATTTGGCAGAAGCTGAACTTGCTCAACAACACGACCGAGCAAGAGATGTTGATCAGGATGCGGAATGACGGGCGCATACCTCAAGAGGTCATCAACGACGTGTTTGGTTTCAGCGCCAAGACAGTCACGAAGCAATTTGAGACCGAGGAAGCGACGTACCTCGACAAAGACTGGCAAGAGCTGAAGAAGAAATATCTTGAGAACGAGGACAATAAAGAGCTTCGAGATCGGTTCCTTCGTGGCGATAAGATCAAAGACATCCTGCAAGATTTAGCCACGAAAGAGAAGATGCAAGAGGGCGCCGACAAAGAGAAGCCGATCAAGCGACCGAAGCCTTTGTCTGATTTGACGCCAGCGGGCGAGCCAGGTGGACCAATGGGAGTTGGCGAGCTGCCTCCTCCGCCAGGCGGTGGACCTGAACCAGGCAAGCCAGGGGGCGCCCCAGGGGTCGGGGAAGCGCCTGAAGAGTCGGAGAAGCTGCCTGTGGCGCCAGGTGGAGAAACGGCGCCGCTATGAGCCAGCTTGAAGATTTGCAGGCGTTCGAGAACGATGCCGGACATTATCTGGCGCAGCTTGATCGAGCGTTGATGCAGTTGAATCACGTTCTCATCGGCGAGTCAGGAACAGGATTTTATTTTGAAGTGCAGGGCGTTTCGCAAGGAATCAAAAAACTGGGAAGGCAGATGACTGAATATGTCCAAGAAAAAAGAAAAGAGATCTTTGACGAAATCGACAAAGAGTCAGGGCGAACTGAAGCGAGCCATGCGTCAACTGTGCAACGAAAAGGTGACGCTGCGAATACCGAGAGGGTTCGTTCCGGCGCTGAACCTATTTCTTCACCACGTCTCTGATGCTTTGTTTGGCGACGACCGACCGGATCACGGTCTCGCTAAGATGCGGGCTGGCAAGGAATATTTCAAAGATCCGATGTGGTTTTTGATGGGGTTGATGAAGCGAGCCGAGATGCGGATGGACGGCACGATTCGTGATCAAGCGTGCAACGAGTTTTGGAAGTGGCACAAAGCTAAGACAGAAAACGAAAAAGAGTTCTTAGAGAGGATAGCGGCCAAACATGAGCTTCGTAAGACAGGGATCGCCAGAACCGATTGAGCAGTGTCAGTATATTCTTGACGACGCACAGAACATCATCTGCGAGTGCGGAGGCAGGATTGGGCGGATCTCGCACAGCGTTGTCGAAAGTGCAGATGGAGACATGATGCTGAGCATCAACGGCATGAAGTGTCCGAAGTGTGGCAAAGAAGTCTCTTCAAAAGGGGTGGAGGAATAATGTTTATACGACGAGCAACCATAGAAATTTCTGACATTCTGATGCAGAATGATGTGACCAAGAAATGGTCGTGGCTTGATGTCGTCAAAAAGTCCACGTTGCTGAAGAAGAGTGACTTCCTTCCCGCCGAAGCCTTTGAATACGACCCAGACAACTTTGTTTATTTTCGTGCCCGCTCTATCACAGCCGATGTGCCCAATGGCAACGGCGACTATTTTGAAGAGAAGGAACTTGAGTCCTCGTACAAATCGTTTGTTGGCAAGGGGTTTTACATTGAGCACGACAGCGACAGCATTGAGAAAGCGAAAGGCATCATCCTTGATTCAGTCTGGCACAAAGAGGGTCGGTATATTGAGTGCTTGGTTGCCGTGGATCGGAAGGCGTATGCCGACATCGCCCGCCAAATTGAATCCGGCATCCTGAACAGCGTTTCAATGGGCTGCGTGGTTGAAGAGGCGGAGTGCTCGCTGTGTCACAACGTGGCGCACAATCAGCATGAGCTGTGTGAGCATATGAACCCCATGTCTCAAACCTATTGCAAGGGTCGGCTCATGCCGGACGGCAAAAAAGCCTACGAGACCAATCGCAAAGTCACCTTCTCCGAACTCTCTGGCGTGGCGCAGCCCGCCGACATCGAAGCCCACGTCTTTGAAGTGTTCGCCGCCATCCAAAACAATTTGCTTCAGCACGCCGCCAATTACCAGAACAAGAAAGCGCTTTCAGAGGGCTGTCCAGATGGGAAGTGCACGCTTGACGTGGCTTTGGGGCGGCTGTCTACGGAAGAGCGGTACGCATTGCGTAAAGCAATGGAACGCACAGCGCTGAACATCCAGTCTCCTTCAACCTTCCAAGGCAATCCGGCTATTGACTCCGGCGCCGCCAATCCCAAGAAAGTCATGGATCAGATGCCCAGCACCACCACTCATGGGGGTGGCGGGAACGTGGTTGTGCGTCATATTGACGAAGAGGAAGAGAAGAAAAAGAAGAAGGCGAACGTTTTAATCAATCCTGATGGCGTGGGGGCGCCGGATCTCTTGACCGAGATCCAAGAAGCCGCCAAGCCCGTGCCGGAGAAGATCGAAGAAGCTATCAAGGAAGCCATTAAGTCTCGCATTGACGGCATTGTGTCAATGGAGGTCATGCGGCAAGTGGACGCCCTGTTATCAGATCTCCTGGCGCAGGCGCAACTTCCTATTATGAATGAAGTGAAGAAGCAGGTGGAAGAGCATCGTGGCGAGATGACGGAAGAGGTGCAAAAGGTTCACGAAGAGATTACGAATCCGCCTGATACCGCCTGCGCACCGGATGAATTTTATGGACCTAAAGTGATGGCGTCGGTTCTCATTGACAAGGTGATTAGGAAATCGTCAATGAGCGAACCTTTTAAGGAAGCGTTTTTGAAACAGTTGTATTCATCTATGGTAGCCCTGCCTGCTTCGGATCACATTGAGATTGGTCCTGGCTTAGCGCTTCGGCGTGAAGCAGGCAAAAATTTGCTTCGGTTGTACAGAAGCGGAACAGCGACAAACGTTTGGCTCAGTCCCCTGAATCCTGAAATCCCTGAAATGACGAAGATAGCCTTGTGGCGTGAAGCGCTTGGAGTAGACAGGAAAACAGACACGGCGGAAACGCCGAAATAATGATTAGGAGGACACACAAATGGACTTTACACTGAAATACGTCATGCAAGAAGGGGCGACTCCACGTGATTCATTCCTGCGAAGTTTCTTCATCGCCAGGGAAGGATCTGGGAAAGCCAAAGTCGTAAAAGCCGCAAACATTGTACCTGTTGATGTGCAGAAGCTCATCGTCAAGGGCAAACAAACTGAGGTCTTGGAACCCGAACAGATTTGCGACATGATCAAAAAAGAATGTGGTGGGACTTTCGACGGATACCTGAAGTGGGTTGAAGCGCAGCGCATATCGGTCAGAGCCGATCTCAAGAGAGTTGCAACCTCTGGGGACAAGGACTTTGACTATGCGAACTGGGCGATCAATGAAAAAGAAATGCCACGTCAGGACGCCAGCAAAGAAGAAATCACGAGCGCTGTGTCTGAGGAAGAAGTGGAAGCCAACAAAAAGTTGGCTGACAAGCCGTCTTCTGTTCCTGGGCATGGTCGGAAGATCAAAGACTTCTTCAATCGTCTGCCGGACGCAGGCGGCGTTGGTGAACCAGCGAAAGCAATCGACCTCAAATCCAAAAATCTTAGCGGTCCTCTCAAGCTCTTGAAGAGAGCGCTTGAGGAAAAAACTGAGGCTGTCAAAAGAGCCGATGCAATGGCTAAAGAAGCCGCAGAAGCGAAAGCAGCCCTTAAGAAAAAAGCTGAGGAAGAAGTGAAGCAGGCAGTTGCTCAGCACATTGACAGCATCTTGCATGAGATGTCTGCGATGGGTCTTAAGGAAGCAGAACTCGAAGGAATCCGCAAGTCTCTGGCTAACCTTGACGAGAAGGCGTTGCTTGCCGTCGAAGACGTGGTTGAAAAGTTAGAGGCTGCACAATCTGGCGCAGGAAAACCGAAAATCGAAGAAGCACCGACACCTGAAATGGGAGCAATGGGAAGTCTTGACGAGGGAGGGGAAGATGTGCCGCCTGTAGTGCTTGGTCCTGATAAGACCGCACAAGGCAGCGTGGTCGAACGATTCTCCCAACTGTGGACTCAAGACACCATCAATCGTTCTGATTCTAATTAATCAGAACAAGCTACAACTCCAACAATCGGAGGAATTCACAAATGGCTATTAATACTGACAGGAGAGTGGAAGAGGACTCAACCAAAGTTGCCAACAGCGCTGCCGTGGTCTATGCAGGCCGCCCAGTGTCGTTGGACAGCAATGCGCAAGTCATCGCCTCCACACAAGCCACGTTAGTTTATGGTCTGTCCAAAAACGATAAGAACAGCTATCGGGACGATACGTTTGGAGAGTTCGGTGCATTCGGTTCAGGCAAGCTCAATGTTGTTAAAGCTGGGATTGTCACTGTGTCACCGTCTCTCTATTCTACCGTCAATGGAACGACCACAATCGACGTGTATGATTCTCTCTTGACTTATCACGTGAATGACAACCTGTGGACGAACTCTTCAGGTCTAATCACGAATGATTCTGGACAAGCCAATGGCTTGACCAATTTCATTGGCCGAGTGAATATACCGCCGACGGGTACAAACCCCAATATGGAGATTCGACTTGGGCTTCTCGCCTAAGCGGAACTGAACAACTAACAGGAGACTATCATGCTACCAGGACAAAACCTGATGGGTGAGTTAAACGGAGCGGCCAAAGACCGCTTCATTGCTCAAATCATGAAAGCCGCAAATGCTGTTGGTGGTTCAGGACATCTTGGAACAGGAGGCTTCGCTCGCTCTGCGGGTTCGGCTCCTCTGCTTCCAACTGTTCCGCCACAGCAAATGGAAGACGCATTGTCACAGATACTGTCTGGACCTAACGGTTTCAGACGGTTGGCGTATTCCATGCAGTTGCCCTTGAAGACTCGTTTGGACTATGTTTCCGTGGACAGGAAAGTTCTTCTTGTGGACGAAATGCCACAGGGCGACTTCCCCATCTACGACGTGGACATCCCTGAATTCGGTGCAGTGAAACTTGCTGCATTGGGTTCTCCGACCACGTTTGAAACGAATATCCGTCGTGTGCAGTTTCCTACCTTTGTTCTGGGCATTGATGAGGTTGTTAAGTACGAAGACATCCAGATCCGTCGTTATCCTATTTTCGACCGTGCGAAAGAACGTGTCGCTATAGCGATGGCGATTGCCGAGGATGATGAGTTTTATCGTGTGTTGCAAGCGGCGGCAGCAGTGTCGCCGAATACACCGTTCTCTTCCAGCGCTGTCACCAAGACAGTGTTGGCGGACATGGTGGGCAGCATCACCACGAATCAGCTCATTGCTTCGACCGTCCTCATGAATCCCAAACAATATTCAGATCTGTTGAAGTTCCCGTCAAACGATATTGATCAGGTAACACTGAACACCATCGTTGAAACTGGATACTTCGGCAGCATCTTTGGGATGAAACTGATCGTATCTACACGAAATCCGTTGAATAAAGTGTTTGTGGTTACTACACCTGACAAGCTCGGACGTTTACCTGAGCGGAAAAAAGTCGAAGTGAAAATCTTTGACAACGTTCCCCAAGGGCAATACGACATCTTCGGATGGGAGCAAATCGGAATGGGTATCCATAACACAGCGGGCGTCGTGGAACTCGACATAGCGTAAGTCTGAGGCTATCGAAAACTGAATTGTTTTAACCAGGGGGCGGGGCTTCCCGCTCCTCCCCCTGGTTTCTTAAGCAGAAGTGAAAGTTCGTGAATAATGAACTTGAAACCAGATAAAACGAATAAGGAGAGTAAAGCCATGAATACAGAACAAGAATATTATTACTTCAGAAACACCACCAACAGCACACTCATCATCAACGACCTGACCAGGCCAGCCAGCATCATGCCTCGGTCTTTGTCACGTAGTTTCACTGCTGACGAAGTTCGCCAATCAAGCGACATTCGTCATTTTTATCAGGTGGGCATTCTCGTTCAAGAGGACAGCCCGCTTGAAGTGTTGCCGCCTCCGCTTAAACGAACCATCCGAGCCACTATAGAACCCCTGCCAATGCCACGTTCACGAGTCCCCGAAGGTGTGGATGTTCAAGCGTTGGACGATCAGGGTGGAACTTATGTGTCGGCTGCCGGAACTGAGTTCGTTAATCCCAAATTTATTGTTGGGGATTTCGTTTACATCAAAGGTCCATCCAATCTTTCCGGCAAGATCGTTGGTCGGCGTGGCACGGACGGACGCTGGATTGTGTCGCTACCAGATGGGCGCACGGCGTATGCTTATGAGGAAGGCTTGCTTACCGTTGATCAGTTTGCGGTGAGTCAGCCGGAACAGCCTCAAAAGAAGACGCTGAACGCCTCTGAAGTGCTGAAGAGAGGCATTGTTCCGCCGTCACGACAACGAGAGTTTGAACGAAACACCAACACACGTATTCACGCTGATGACGTTCTCCGAAACAGAACAGCCGTCCCTGCCAGCCAGCTTCACGGGCGCCCGTTTCCAAAAGAAGTGGAAGCGCCTGTCTCTGGGGGTCGGTTCAATGTGGATGAGGTGAAGAGCCGTCCCGTATCTACAGGAGCGGAGATTGTCATGGGTGATGGGCGTGTCGTCAATTCTGAAACCATTATGTCTGAGCGTCAACATTCTGGCGTCAGCGGCATAGGGCAAGCGCCTATTCAAGAACCTGTTGATGAAGATCGTGGCACGATCATCATTAATGGCGGCAAAGAGAATCCGCTTGGCGGCGCTGAAGTGACGACCGGACGGTTGATCACGGACACGATTGAGCACGCCGGACGTGAAATGAGCAAGGCGGAGAAGAAGAGGATCGCCAACAAGAAGTATCAAGAGAAAGTGAAGGCGATCAAATCCGTTAAAGCTCCTACGATGCCGAAGAACGCTCCGGCTTATGTGGCGAAGTTCATATCCGCCACGCCAGGGGAACAAAAACTGTTTATTGTCAAAGAAAATGATGTTGAGAAGCTAACCGAGCTGGCGAGCTTTTTGCCTGCGGGTTCGCCAATGAAAAAAATGATTGATGAACGGGTTGCTCAACTACAAATCGCCTAAAGGAGAAGACTGAAAATGAATACTGCAACACCTAATAGTCAAGTTCATAAGCCGCCGATACGACTTCGTGTGTATCGGCGCACGCAAGAGCTGATCACGCTTTTGTGGGACACGACAGGACTGACTGATCATCAGCGATCCAACATCGCTATTTCTGTTGAGGAGCATGACGATCATTACCGTCCGGTACGGCACGGCACAGCATCAGGCGAAGGCATTAAGATTGAGATCCCGAACACGGAGATGGCGCTGGTGCGCCACGACAACAATAATCTGGTGCCCAATGAGGATTATTGGTTCAGGGTTGTGTTTGGACCATCTGAAGTGCCGGACGAACAGTTGGAGGCACGCATAAAAGTTCACAGCTATGGCGTGCTGCCTCCGTTCGAGAAAGACGACAGTCGCAAGAACAACCATATGTACGCCTACAACACGCCCAAGCGCAAGTGGTTCAAGATGCCTTTGATTGAGCACGGCGGGCAGGTTGGCATTCCGGTTGTCATTCTCAACGTGGATGAAATTAAGTCCGGTACGAGAAAAGTGATTGTTGCCAAAGATGACTTTGAGCCAAATCATGAGGAGGAAGCGACTTGAGCACACAAATCAATTGGACAATTCCAGCCAACATCCAGGGGTCGGCGAACTACGATCAGATTCAAATCTTTCGCTCCGTTTCAGAAGGAGACACGTATTCTTTGATCGCCACCATTCCCTCTGGGATAGCGAATTGTCCACCTGCATTTGTTACCTCATATTTAGACAACACGGCTGGTAACGGAACCAATAATTTTTACAGCATTAAGTTTTTTGATTCCGCTACCAGCCAGGCGTCAGGTTATGTGCCTGCGGCGCTGGATCTGACGCCGAAAGAAGCGAGGCTGGTTTACACGCTTCGTCAGATGTTGGGTTCGGTCATTACCAGCGATCCTCTCACAGGCACTCAGTTGACGGATCAGCAGTTGTTGATTGATATTCACCTGGCTCTTAACGCCTTCAATATTTATCCACCTGTGACGTGCTTCACCATTGCGAATTTTCCTTGCTGTGGATATGAAATGATGCTGCTTTATTTGGCGCAGTTGTTTGCGCTTTTGAACCAGTATTTGGGGTTGTCGATCAATGATTACAATTACAACGACAACGGCATCGCTCTTAACATTGATCGTGGAGCCAAAATCAATGTCGCTATTCAAAACGTGCAGAAGATCGTGAACGATCTTCTGGCTCTCATCAAACTTGAGTTTGCGTTTCAGGGTGAGAGCATCGGCACGCTGCAATTACCTGTCGGGATCGGCGGCGCCATCAGTCGTGGCGTCAGCAATATCTTAGACGTGTTCAATAGCATGGGGAGATAATGGGAACTCCGAATCCGCCACAGATCGGACAGCCGATGCGGATTACGGAGAAGATCAAGGTGTTCAGTCAGTCGGTGTTTCGAGTGGAGTGGATTATTATCGTCGGACTGATTCTCATTATCACAGTTTTTGTTGTGGTGATTTACAAAATGGGCAAGACGCCTGGTTCTTTTACAGACATGGTAGTGGGGAAGTTGCTTGACCAGTTGAACACTTTGGAAGGGGCGCTGATAGCGTGGGGAACTCAGATCATCAGCGCCATCACAGCAAGAATTAGATCAAACATAGAAAAATGAAAAAGATTTCGGTAGACGACGGACAGCGGTAGTCATTTACCGACGGAAACCGTCTGAACTTACAAAGTTATTAAGGAGGATACGCAAATGCAATGGACTAAAAATGCGGATGTGACGCCAGGAGTCCCGAATAAGGCGATTAAACCTGGAACGACGGATTCTGGCATCGGCAAAGACTACAGAGAAGAAGAGAAGTTCACAGTGATGGACGAACCAAAAGGCGATCAGAAAGAGCCGAAAGAAACGACTCGCCCTGATGAAGCTGTCGGCGAAGGCTACAAGCGCACCGACAATCAGGACAAAACTGACGCACCCGAAGGGAAACAGAAAGACGTGCCACAAAAAACTCACACAGAGAAGCCTGCGAAAGATGTCATGAGTGAAGGCAAGACCATGAGCGCTTCCAAGCCATCGGCTTGGATGAAGAAAGCTGAATCGACTCCTGGCGAAGCCAACAAAGACATTAAGCCAGGCACGACTGACAAATCCATCGGATACGATTTTAAGGAAAACGATGGCGAGAGCGAAAAAGTGCTCGACGAACCTTCTGGCGACCAGAAGGCGATCCCGCAAAAGACTCAGAAGGATGAAAAGATCGGCGAAGAATATAAGGAAGAAGGCAATCAGGAGAAGACAAAGGCTCCTGAAGGCGATCAGAAACCGATCAAATCCGAAACGCATGAGTCGGATGTTAGCGGCGAATCGTACAAGGAAGACGGCAAGAACATAACGGAAAAGGATGCGAGCTTGACCAAGGTCAATGCTTGGCTCAAAAATCCTGTGTCTGACGATGCGGAGCCGACGTTGCCGGAGCGGTTTGCTTCGTTCACGGACATGGCTGACGAATACGCCACGCTGTACGGGTTCTATTGCCACGCCACGAACGAGCAGGTTGATCCTGAAGTGTTCGGGAAAGCCGTTGCCCACATCGGGCTTCAGTCTTCCAACACCATGATCGAACGCATTGATAAAATGCTGACTACCATCGCTCGCACCTTGGATCGAGTTAAGCCACGTGACGCCAGCGGCTGGAAAGAGGCTATTGGCGGGTACATGAAGCGTGAAGGCGGAATGTACATCATCGCCAAAACACGGGAAGAAGCGGCCAGCATTGATAAATGCGTGGAAGCGAAGATCGCTGAAGCAGGCTTCAAGCCCAGCAAAGGACGCACCAAAAGAGAGTCGGCGTTTGCAGCTTGTATCAATTGCGCTCCGGCTCCTGTCGTGGCGCCAGAAAAGAAGGAAGAAGTCAAAGCGGATGCGGTCAAACCAACTCACTCATCGCTCATTATCGACTCTATGGCGAAGCGGGCTGAGAAGGATGCCAAGTTCGCCGCCGTGTACAGCGCCATCGACAAAAAGGACTTTGACGGTCTGGTGGAACGTCTGTCCAAGCTGGAAGACAAGGGCGTGGACATTGTGAAGCTGGCTCATTATCGGTTTGATTGCCAAGGTTGTTTTGACGCCATCATCGGCAATATTGAAAAAGGCTTGGTGCCTACGGACTTCACCAAAAAATGACCCTCTTGCGGCGACGCCGGATTTACGGGCGAGTCCGCAATTGGAAAAGAATACAGAAGAGGAAATACGAAAAGTCAAAAAGGTTGGGTTTATGCCCCTTGTGTCAAGACAAGGCTGCCATCGGTCACGTCTTGTGCAGAGAGCATTTGATCGAACATCGACAGAAATGGAAAAAGAATGGCGTTCCCAGTAACGGTCGAAATATGCAGCCAGTGTCCGCTCAGTAAGCGGGATATGTTTGGCGTTTACATCGCAGCGCTTCGGTGCTCGGTGTGTCATTGTTTTATCAGCGCCAAAGAGATCGTCAAGGGCAAGTGCCCGAAGTTTGACACCGTGGAAGCGATGCGGACGTTCGCAGAGGAGAAAAAGCGTGAGCTGGACAAGAGTGGCAGTCCCAAGTGATGATCTTTTAAGTATCAGCGTCGTGACTGATGACGACACGGGTTGTTATTTGGATGACATTGGTGAACCTGGTTGCGGGGTGACGATGAAGTGTTATGAATGGCTTAAGAGAGATGGATTCAGGGAGAAGCTGGCCGCTCATCTGGAACAGATGGCTGCTGACATTCGAGCCAAGAAAGGTCAATTCAAGGAAGATCTTGGCGAAATCGTGCCGTTAGAAGGTTGATATGGGAACGTCTTGGGTTTCGTCAATATCGGTCGGTGACGTGCTGATTGAAAAAGGCGGCTTTAAGAAATGGACAGTGAAGTGGATTCATAATGGAAAGATCGGGCTGCGGGGCTTTATTCATGGGCTATCTGTCCACTCATCCATTCCACTGTCGTCGATTGAAGCGGGTCGGTGGGACATTCAGGATCGGGAGCCAGCGACGACGCAAACGGGCGATAACTGGACAGACGATCAAGAAAGCGAGGCGCCGTCAGCAATGGGCGCCGACCCAAGCGGCGAGGAAGAGGCAGGACAGGGATTTACGAAGGAACGGGATCGGTTGAGACCTAAATACAAGAATCAGCCCATTATCGACCCTGCGAGTCCGCCCGCAGGACATTCGGAGATAATGGACAGGGTTACTCAACCGCCGAGGGACGGCGCTTAAATAGGCTCGTTAGATCGAGCCAGAGGCATATCCATAACAGGATCGCCCACGGACGCCCTCGGATTGATGTTTGATATAGACCGAGCTTGTAGCCGACGAAGTGTTTGATGAGCTTGAGCGATCTCATCTGTGTTTCACCTTGTCAATGATTTCGCCAGCGTCATTAATCATGTCGGAGACGATGCCGCCAGCGCCCACGGTGCCTTTGGGGGCTTTGGCGACAAAGAACGAGCCGATTAAGGCGATTGGCGTCATGACAATAGCTTTGATGAAGGTGCCGACAGTTAAGCCAAGAGAAAGCTCGTTGGCGGGCAATTGGCTGAGGTAGCAGAGCACGACAAGTACGAACATGATGCCAACAAGAACGCCAAGAAGAGCCAGCACTTGGAGAGAGGTTTGTGTACCGACGGATTGAACGAAGCCGTAAATAACAATCCCGACACACGGGCAGACAATACCGAAAAAGAAGAAGAGGCGAAACGCAAGATCAATGATGTTGACTCGCTGAAAGAATGTTTGTGCTGATTCTTTGTGTAAGAGGTTGCGAGCGTTCTTGATTTTTGAGGCGGCTTTGATTTTTTCAACGACGGCGGCGTCAACTTCGACGTACCGTCCCAGATCTGGGCGCCATATTTTAGCTGTTTTCATAAAGTTGTCCTCCCTATAACATATACGGGGAGAGGGTCGAAACTGTGCAAGTATTTGAGTTGATTTTTAGATTCGTTTTTTAAGGGAGATGCGAAAAATGCCTTGGACAGCCATTGAACAGCCGATGGAGAGAAAGGCCATAGACTGGGGCGGGTTGTGGCGCAGGTTCAAAGAGAAATTCGTTCGCAAGAAACAAGACACGATCAAAGAGCCAAGTAAGACGCCAGGGCGGGGTCGTGGGAACCATAGAAAGGATCTGTCCAGACCAGTTTTGCAAGCGCTTATGTCCAAAGGGTACGACACCGTGCAATGGGACAGTGGGGCGTCGGTGCATGACGTGTGTGTGGCCTTGCACGGCCAGCGGTGGGATCTGAACCAGTTTTTGTCGGGATTGTCTCATGACGCTCCGCTCTTTGAAAGGAGCCATCCAGGGGACAAGAATTGCTCGGTTATCGTTTATTGCCGTGACAAGGCCGAGTTAAAACCAGTTCGTGTGGACAGTTTTGGACTGAAAGGGGAAGCTCAGCTATGAAAGTTTATCACGGAACAACAGACGCACTCGTAGACAAGATTTCAAAACATGGGCTTTGGGACTGGGAAAATAAGCAGCCAGCGTGGTTGACATCATCGCTCAATGAAGCCGTTTTCTTCGCTTCGTTGCGGGCGCTGTCGGGAGGCAAGCCCGTGGTGGTTGAGGTTGACGTTCCTGGCGAGCACATTGTGTCGGTTGGATCTCTCGGAATGTACACCAAAAAAGTGATTGCTGCCGACCGCATATTGTCTATTTACAACCCACCGATTCACATCCGGTCATCCATAAAGCGTCAATCCCTGTTTTATCCTGGTTGGATGGGTGTCATGGAGACGGCTCAGTTTATTCAACGGGCGGATGAAGAGGATTTGAGGAAGTTCAAGGATCTGATCGACAAAGGTAAATTTGATGAAGCGTGGGAGATGGTGGAATTGTTTTTGAACCTGCCTCATCACGAGCTGTCATCTACGCAGGCGTCGCTGACGCTGTACGCCGCTGTGAGCCGCTTTGCTGATCCGGTGGCTAACGGGGTGCCGGAGAGTGAGACCTTGACGGATTCAATTGGCGTGGCAGCCAATCATCGTGGCTATCAGGTCGTGATCGTGAAAGTGCCCCCCAATGCGGTTGAAGGCGTGCCGTCAGATGGTGACGCAGATGTGTCGTTTTTCGTGCCCAAAGCAGCCATTTCGCCGCTGTTTGTGAGGGCTGTTTATAACCCGTGGTGTCGCAGGGCATTTAAGATGTCGGCGTTTGACGTGGCGTTCAGCCTTGAGGACTTGCTGTCGGTCGTGTCTGATAAAAAAGAGCTGGCTGTATTTCACGGACTCGTGAACGACTGCGGCGAAGTTCATCCCAGGAACATTCCGTCGTTCGTTCAGCGTGCGGCGCCGTACCTTCTTTCCTTAATGAAGAAATCCAATTTAGCTTATCCGCCAGAACATCTCTTTGGCTTGATGCGCAAAGGCACAATGGTTCAGGACGGGTACGGCAATTATTCTTTGAACCGATTTAGCGCTGAAGATGAGAAGACGCTTTTGATAACGGTCGGGGATATTGTTAAGGACATCAACACCAGCACCGAGGGCGAGGTGATTGCCATATCGAAGATGCACCACGAAGCCGACATCGACATCGTGGTTCGCTGGAACAGACCGATTAACGGTCAGGAGATTTTTGAAGTTCATCCGAATGAAATTGAATTTGTGCGTCACAAAACCGAAGACGAGATCATGAAGGATATTGATCGTCGCTATTACGACGAAAGCATTTTAGAAGGCAAAGGCTTGAAGAGCAGACTTGATTACGGTGTGCGGTCTGCGGCGGATCAATCATTGTCGCCGGATCAATTTCAGATCCTTTGGGATTCCTATGACGCCAATTTGGAATATTACAAGGCGCTGGGACACATTGACACCGTGGACAGCATTCGTTATTGGGCTGTCGATAACGAGACGCCGAGTGGCGAACTACGATTTATTGATCCTGAAGACATCACTGTTGGGTTGGTTGATTTCCGAACCAGCATGAAACAGGAATATGGAAACGCCGCCGAAATGATTGCCGATGCCTCGAAAATTATTTTGGAGGTTGCCAATGCAAGACTCGATAGAGTCAAAGCCGGAGGACAAGAAAAACCCTCTACCCGAAGAACCGAAACCGCTCCCGAAGAAAAAACGACGAAAGAAGAAGGACGAGGAGAGGCCGCCAAGCCAGGAGAGTCCGCTCCCGATTTACCCCCAGGAACCCCCACCAGGAGCAAGCCTGATCTGAATGGTTTGATTGCTAACGATGACGGGTCAGAGTGCATTTCATTTGTTCAGGCGCAAGCGGAGTTGAGCACGGAACATAAGAAGTGGATGGTATTTGTCCAATTTAGAGAACCGACACTGAAAGATCCTGACGTATATGAGGCTTTAGAAATAGAAGATTACCTGCAACGTCGGTCGCTTTGTATGTCAGAGCAGCCGTCGAAGTAATGGTTTCTGATTTAAGGAGGAGGAACACTCAATGAACATTAAAGATCGGCTCCAAACATTAAAGGAGCAAAGACATCATAGGGTGGCACAGCGTCCATCCGTTCCAAAACCGACGACCGATCCTGGTGCTGGTAAGTCTTGGAAGTGGAATATGACGAAGACGGTATGGGAGGCACGACCTCAGAACGAACCAACAGAATTCCAAGCCGTGGAGTCTGGCAAAGTGACAGAGCAATGGTCTCATTATGCGGCAGCAGATGACGCTCTTTTTGTGGCGGCGCAATGGGACTTGAAAAACACGAACAGTACAAACTGGGATGCTAATACCATTTCTCGTGAAGTGCTGGCTTACGTGAACAAGAAATATCAAAAAAAGGCATCCATTATTGATTTGGATTGGGAATCTGGATTCGCTTTGGTTCGTATCGACAACGCCAAGGTAGCGAAGGCTGGCGTTGAAGTGTTTGCAGAGCTGAAGTCAGAAGCTCCCATTTGTCCGATGGATGAGGTCAAAATTGAGATTCATGCGTGCCGAGGCACATTCGGTGACAGCGCTTGTCCGTTCTACATGAAGGCGGAGCAAAAGGAATATTGTTCATTTAAGAAGTTTGGGAACGCCAACGAGAAAACAACTCTCGATGAATTCATAGACAAAAACAAAAAGAGAGAGGCGTCGTTACGTATAGCGACGGCGGTGTTGAATGCGTTGTCGGTTCCGAAGATGGACAAGAAAGCCTCATTTGTCGTTCCCAAAGAAGAAGGGTACAAGCCCGTGACTCGGTTAGCGACGGTGGCGAAAGGTGCTCATCAAGGGATCGTTCAGAAGAAAAACAAGGACGGCTCGTTTATGGTGAAGTGGGAAAACGGCGTTGAAGGTGCGTACTGGGCGCACGAGTTGAATGTTGTCGGATAAACGATGAAAGTCATATCGCATACATATGGACTCAAAACGGATCTGCTTAAGCCGGAGTTCGTCTCCATGAAGAAAGACTTGGAGATGCTGAACAAAGGTCGGCTGGCGTGGAGCCGTCAATGGGAGTACCCGTGGATCATACTTCAGGACACTTATCTGGACATTGATCATGTCGTGCTGGATGCGGGCGGCGGTCATTCCGTGTTTCAGCGGTATCTGTGCAAGAAAGTGAAGAAGGTCGTTAATGTTGACATCGACCCAGCGATTGCTGTGCACGAACAAGAGCTTCCAAATCTCGTTCCGTGTGTTTCGGATGTTAGAAAAATGCCGTTCCCAGACAATAACTTTGATGCTGTTTTTTGCATCAGCGTTTTGGAGCACGTAGGCAATGATCCGATGGAGACGTTCAATGAGTGTATGAGAGTGCTCAAGCCAGGGTGTCGTTTTTATCTCACCGTGGATGTCAGCATTGAGCCAAGCCCGTATCAGTTCTCGTTGGCCGACTTTACCAAGTTCGCAGGAAATCTTGGTATTACTCCGGTGCTTCCCGTGGATGTGTTGACCAGTCGTGAGTTCGACATTGATTGTCATGTCGATCAATTGGCTGTCTATGGCGTAGTGTTGGAGAAATAAATGGCTATCGTGGCATCCATGATCGTGCGTAATGAAGCTCACAATTCTTACTTTGTGAAGGTGCTGACTTCTATTACCGACGCTGTTGATTACGTCATGATCTTGGACGATAAGAGCGATGACGGAGGCGCCACGAGATCGGTGTGTCGGTCGTTTCCGAATATTCTATTTCGTGAATCGCCCTTTGATGTTCCGATGTATCCGATCAATGAGCCGAAGTTTCGTGAAGTGCAGTGGCAGAAAACGTGCGAGATTGCCAAAGATGGGGATTGGATTTTGGCGCTTGACGCTGATGAAGAAATAGAAAAGTCATTCACCTTAAAAGTTAAGGAGCTGATGGCATCTGAACACGATTGGTTCCGGTTTCGGCTTTTGGATATGTGGTCGCCGACAACGTACAGGGTGGATGGATATTGGTCGCCAGTGAAAGAGGTTTTCTTTCGATATAAGAATTTGCCAGCGGAGTTGCCGACAGCGGTTAATCACGTTCCGCTTTTGCCGAAGTATATCGTGGACAGTGCAAACGGCACTGAGCGGCGGGACATAAAGATTATTCATTGGGGCTGGGCTAACGAAGACAAACGGTTAGCCAAACAACAATTTTATCTTGACGGTCGTGCGGATGGGGTTAATTTGGAACATGCCAAATCAATCACTACTCCGGCGACTGTAGAGGAATACGTAAATGAAAACTGAAAACACAAGGAGAAACAAATGATCATTACTCAAATAATGCTTCGCAATGAAGCCGACAGATACCTGAAACGGGTTCTTGACAATGCGTCGAAGTTTGCAGACAAGATTCTTGTTCTGGATGATCGCAGCACGGACAAGACCGAGGAAATTTGTCGGTCGTATCCCAAGGTGACGTTTTTTACGTCGCCGTTTGACCAGTCTATGTTCGGAATTGATGAATCAAAACTTCGCAACGTGCAATGGGAATTGACAAAGAAGTTTGCCAAAGAAGGGGATTGGATCATCAGTCAAGACGCTGACGAAACATTCAGCGACAGCTTTATAAAGGAGCTGCCGGAGCTGATCAAGACCGACAAGTACGATTGGTATTCGGTTCGGCTCTTGGATATGTGGAATGAGAACGAGTACAGGGTGGATGGGTATTGGAGTCCGCTCATCACACGGCTCTTCCGGTACAAGGATCAGCCGTTTGGCTTTGCGGGCGCCATTCATTGCGGCTGCGTGCCTCGGTACATTGCCGAGACTCTAAATGGTACAGCTCGTTCGGATCTGTTTTTGAATCATTGGGGATGGGCAAAAGACGCTGATAAGGAGCGCAAGTACGAGTTCTATCTTCAGCGGGCGACAGGGATCAATCTTGAGCACGCTCATTCCATTTTTATGGCGCCCAAGCTCAAGCCATTTAAGGACGAGATTGAGTGGCCGCCGATTTTGGTGGCTTCGCTTTTGCGCAATCGTGGCTGGGTTTTGGATCGGTTCTTGGAAGGGTTGGAGAGTATTGATTACCCCAAGGACAAGCTGAGTTTCTATTTTATTGTCAATGACTCTTATGATGACACGCATGAAAAGCTGAAAACGTGGGCGGCGTTGAAGGACAAAATATACAAGCTCATTGAGATCGAGACCATCAACTTCGGCAACGCTTCTGACAAAGAGCACACGTGGGAAGATCAGAAGCTGGCAAACATGGCTTACATGAGGAATCGTGCGCTGGCGTCGCTGCACAAGTTCAGCTCGGAAGCGCTGTTCATGATCGACTCAGACATCATTATTCGCCACCCACGCATTGTGAAGCATATGGTTGGGCTTGAACGACCAATCGTGTCCGAAGTGTTTTGGGCGATTTGGGGTCACAAAGATGCTCAGCCGCTTCCGAACGTTTGGATTCGTGGCGGGTATGAAATCAGCAATGATTTTATCTCTATGTTGAAGCGTCCTGGGATGTATCCAGTGGGTGGCTTGGGGGCGTGCACGCTGATATGGAAAGAGGTAGTAGAGAAGGGCGTCAGCTATACCAGGGTGCCAAATTTGCCAAGCAATATGCGTGGTGAAGATCGGGACTTCTGCACACGGGCGATCTGTGCTGGCTATAAGCTCTGGGCAGACACGCACTGTACGCCGGATCATTTGGAGAAGCCGGACGGCTATAAAGAGTCGCCAGAAATTGAGGCTAAGCGCATTGAAGATGAGGACAAACGGTTTAATGACGAGCTGACCAAATTCAATGACTGGAAGAAAAAGCTGCCTCGGTACAATCAACTTAGCTTAAGCATCATGGCTAAAAATGAAGAGGAAAACATTGAGCGAGCGATTAAAAGCGGGCTGGCTATCGCTGACGAAGTGGTGGTGTGCGATACCGGAAGCACGGACAAGACTGTTGAAATCGCCAAATCGCTTGGCGCCAGGGTGATTGAATTTCCTTGGGACATTCCAACGCAAGGCTTTGCCGAGCCTCGTAACGCAGCGGTGCGTTCGTGCACAAAGCCTTGGATATTGCGGCTTGATGCGGATGAAGTGATACCACGGGATCAACTCTTTAACATTTGGAAGTTGGCGCAACGAGAAAACGTGGATGCTTATCTGTTCCCGATTCGTAACTATCAGGAAGATCCGCACGTGAAAGGATGGGATTCAAATTGGGTGTTATCTGAAACACTGCGAATGTTCGTCAACGATCCTCGTATTTTCTACACGAGACTTGTGCATGAAGACATTGACGACAGCTTGGTTGAGTTGGGCAAAGTGCGCAAGGTCAATATCGTGCGAACAGAAACGCCTCTCTATCATTTTGGATATTTGAAAGAGAAGCATTCCCTGAACGCCAAGCATGATTGGTATTACAAGCTGGCTGAACGTCAGTGCGAGCTGACGCCTAAAGATCCTCGTCCGTTTTTTATTCGGGCGATTCATCTTTATCACACGAAAAAGTTTGATGAAGCGCTTATCCTGTACAGGAAGACGGTTGAGCTTGATCCAAAGTTGTGGGGTGCCTGGAATGATATTGGCGTCATCTTGTTTAATCGTGGCCAATATGATGAAGCTCATGAGGCGTTCTCGAAAGCAAAAATGAATATCGGAACCAATAGTCATCCGTCTCACATTAAAAAGATTGACGATAATTTGAAAGCGATTGAGCTGACGCTGCAACGGCTTAAAGAAGCTCAGGCCAAAAAAGAGCTTCAACCAGCGGGGGTGAGTTGATAGGTGGAGATATTTCCAACTTGGCATCCTGATCTAAACAAGAAGCACTTTCCACGGAGTGCTGACTCCGAATACGTTGCTGTATTGGCGGGCCAGCGCTCGGATGGTGTTATTGTTCCCATCAACGTTTCGTTGATAGATGGGACCACGGATCAGTATGCCCTGGCATCCAACACGGAAATAGCGCTGCCGCCCATAACGATTGGAAAGGTCATCATTCAGGGCGTTGATTCACTGGGGAACAAGCACGACCTTTTGGCCACGCCTAACCTTGATGGGACTTGGAATTTGAGCTTGACCAGTCCCACGTTGGCGTTGGAGGCCAGCCAGCTGACGCAGATTGATTTGATCTTACAAGGACTGGTCCTGGCTTCGCAGCAGGTGGCGCAGATGTCTGACCTGATAACGACCGTCGCCACGGAAGCTACACAGTTGAGCGTCCTTCAAGAGTTGAAGGGGTTGTGCTTTAACGCACCATCGCTCAACCAGGAAGTGACGCAGCTGAGTATCCTGGCGGCAATGGATGGGTTGTCTGTTTCTGTTGGGGATGTAAATGTCAATACGGACGAGCTGGAAACCCTGACTCGAATTCAAACAGGGACGATTGCGGAAGGCTTAACCAATGTTCTGGCGCTTGAAGCGCAGGAGGTGACTCAACTCTCTGATTTGCAGATGCGGCTGGCGACGGAACAAACACAGCTCAGCATTTTCCAAGAGCTGTCGGGTCTCTGTGTTAATTTGGATTCTACGTCACTGGCGCAGGAGGTCACTCAACTCAGCATCCTTTATGATTTGGAAGGGCTGTGCTTTAACTTCAGTTCCACCACGCTGAATCAAGAAGTCACACAACTGAGCGTGTTGCAGACATTGGAAGGGCTGTCAATAACGACATCGGCTCCGCACGGAAAGTATTATGCTTTTGAGACAACGCAGCCAGCGGGCTTAACGGATGTGACATACAATTTTGGGGTTCGGATGCAGGATGTGTATTTTGCGACGAGCAATCCGGTGTCGGTAAAGTTTGGCTCTATATCCAATCCGGCAATCAATTTGGCGAACGGGAGATTTACTTTTGAGGAGCAAAACACGGACACAATGTTTGTGACGACATCAACGATTCCCGTTGATTTGCAGATTTATGCCAATGGAGGCACAGCATGAGCTTTGAAGGCGTATCTTCGGATTTATTCATTAGAGACCCGCTTACGAAAGAAGCGGCACGGGTCAGAGACAATTCGCTCCAAGTCATTGGTGCGTTCTTTTCTATTCAGGAAAAATATACTGGAAACAACGCCGTTGGGCAGCAATTTCTTTTGTCCCACACTCCCGTCCTAACCAATGTTGTCATTGAAATAACGGCTGATGGAATCAATTGGACAGGTTTTACGTCGTTTACAGTGTCTGGACAAATAATCGTAACAACGGCTGCGATTCCGGCCTCACCAGCCAACAATGTCCGTGTCACTTATTTCATAGCCAAAATTAACACGGTTGCGACCGTCACCAGCCCCAGCCTGGACCAGCAAGTGGCTCAGCTTTCACAAATTGAAATCAACACCAGTTTGCTGTCTCCGAATGTTGCCTTTGAAGTTGGACAACTTTCTACCATCATCAGTGAGCTTCAAGGATTGTCCATTACGATTGGGGATGTGGATGTAAACACTGACCAGCTTGAAGATTTGACACGCCAGTTCCAAGCGTCCAATGCGGAGGGATTGACCAACGTTATCTTGGCGACCGTGGAAGGGTTCACCAATGTTTATTTATTGCTCGGCCAAGAAGTATCTCAGCTCAGCCAAATTGAACTCAATCAAGTCAGCAACAGCGCTTTGATGTCTCAAGAGATTGCACAGCTAAGCCAAATCATTACCAACACGAGCGCAAGCGGAATCGATACGACCCAGCTCCTTAGCCATCAAGTGACGCAGCTCTCAACGCTTGAACTTTATGGCTCGCAGCAGGTGGACCAGCTTAGCAACTTGAATGTGTCCGTTTCGTTGGAGATTTCGCAGCTGACAACCATCGACCTGACAACGATGAATCAGATCACTCAGCTGTCCACGACCTTGCTTTATGAGTCTCAAATGGTGAGCCAGCTCAGCCAGGTGGAGATTAACCAAATTGATAGCGGGGCATTGTTGGCACAAGAGGTGGCTCAGCTTTCGGATTTACAAACCAGTTTAGCAACCGAGGTGACTCAGCTGAGTGTGCTTCAATCGCTGAGCGGGCTGTCCATTAACATTGGCGATATCGATCTCAATACTGACGACTTGGAAAATTTAACAAGACTTCAGACAGCCACAATCGCTAATGGATTTACCAATGTTCAGAATTTGGTTGCCCAGGAAGTAGCTCAGCTTAGCCAAATAATAACCAACACTGGAACAGTTGCTGTCGATACGACGCCTATTTTGAGTCATCAGGTTGAACAATTATCCACGCTTGAGCTTTATGGATTTCAAGCCGTGTCCCAGTTGAGTGTGGTTGAAATTAACCAAACCGATGGAAATGTTTTGCTGGCGCAAGGGGTTGGCCAACTTTCTGATCTGCAAATTCGTGTGGCGACTGAAGTCACTCAATTAAGTGTGCTTCAGGAGTTGAAGGGTTTGTCCATTAACATTGGCGACATTGATGTAAACACCGATGAGTTGGAAGGCTTGGCTCGGACGCAGATAGCCACGACAGCGGCTGGCTTCACGGATACCATGATTATTCTGGCTCAAGAAGTGGGCCAGTTAAGCCAAATCATCACTAACACTGGCGTTTCTGATATCGACCTGCGCCCTCTGCTCTCACAGGAAGTCACACAGCTTTCCGATTTGAATACGGCCATTGTTGTTGAAGTCACTCAATTGACAACGCTTCAGCTCTACGGTTCACAAGAAGTGGCGCAGTTGTCTCAAATAATTGTCAATACGGCAGTGTCTGGCATTGATACTCGTGCGTATTTGGCTCATGAGATCACTCAACTTTCAACGCTTCAATTATATGGGTCACAAGAAGTGGGGCAGCTTTCAACAATTATCACCCTTACAGCGGATGCGAGTTCTGCGCCGCTTACCACTTTATTGACGCAGGAAGTTGCGCAACTATCTGAGATTATTACCAACACCAGCGTTTCCGGTATTGACATACGACCATTGCTTTCGCAAGAAGTGACTCAACTTTCGGATCTCAATGCGGCGGTCGCCTTGGAGGTGACGCAATTAACGACTGTCAATACGACCTTGGTCCAAGAAGTTGCTCAGTTATCAACCTTAAATGCGTCCAATGACAGTCAGGTGATCTTGCTGACGCAGGAAGTTACTCAGCTCACGACTTTGCAGCTTTATGGCTCGCAAGAGGTTGCCCAGCTTTCAACGCTTAATTTGAACGTGGCGACGGCGGCAAACCAAACAGCACAAATAACTTTGTTGGCGCAGGAAGTTGGACAGCTGTCGAGCATTGTTACAAACACGTCTGTTTCAGGAATTGACATTCGTCCGCTTCTGAGCCAAGAAGTGACTCAGCTTTCCGACTTGAATCTTGCCGTGGCTTTGGAAATAACTCAACTCACAACGGTCAATGTGACGCTTGCTCAAGAAGTTGGACAGCTGACAACTTTGAATGTGTCAAACGACAGCCAAGTGACGCTGTTGGCGCAAGAAGTGGCCCAGCTGTCCCAAATCATTACCAACACAGCGACTTCTGGAATCGACATTAGACCCCTATTGAGCCAAGAGGTTACACAGCTTTCCAATCTTAATACGGCGGTTGTTGTTGAAATTCAACAGCTCACCACGCTTCAGCTCTACGGCTCTCAAGAAGTGGAGCAGCTGTCCCAAATCATTACAAATACGGCTGTTTCTGGTATTGATTTGCGACCATTGCTTTCTCAAGAAGTGGCTCAACTGTCGATAATGATTTTTGACGAGGTGGTTGGATTGACGACCAGTCTTAACGCTTCGACTGGCAAGAAAACCGTCGTTATGAAGACAGGAAGTTTGACGACAACAGCGACAACCGCAGACCAAATAATTTTGACCTATACGGTGACGGCTGGGAAAACGCTTTATCTTGAATATGTCGGGGTCGGAGCATCGCTTACGACCGCATCCAATTCCAATGATATTTTGGGGCTTGCGAGCTTTGAAAATCCAAGCGGAACAAAAGTATTGGGTGATTATCGACAATGGCCTGGCCACGGTCCTGGTGTTTATCCATTTAGTGATCCGCTTCCTGTGGCCGCTGGAACGGTCATTCGTTGGGTGACGACGCCAGCGGGCGCATCAAGCAGGATATGGGTGGGTAATTTTGGCGGGTACGAGGTATAAATTATGCAAATAATGGCAATGACATCATGGACAAGCTACAAGGCAATGGCTGTTGCAAAGCAATTGTTGATGCAATATGCGGAGGTGGACAATTTTTACGATGTCTACGCACCAGAGGGCGACATTTTCCTTTGGAATATCAAGATTTACAAGGATAGTGGAGCTGACCAGATAGATTTTGAGGCGAACTACAAGCCATACGCCAACAAGACCATCTTTGCGGAAGGCAATTATGGATTCCGTTTGACCTATGAAGTGACGGTAAGCCAAACCGAAGTGCCGATTATTTTGGTTAAAAATCCTGCGGCAAGCGGAAAGATTATTCGCATGGATGAAGTTCTGTTTGCTTGCCAGTCCAACACGTCTGGCGCAATCACGGCCAGGATTTATTACGACCCGACGGTGACAGCGAATGGGACAGCATACACGCCCATTTGGGGAAAGGCAATGACCTCACCGCCATCATCTGCCATGAACCTGTTTCTTAGCCCGACGACATCAGCTTTTGGGACAAAAACAAAAACGCTTCATAGCATGACAGGGGAAACTAAGGAATATGATTTTGGTGACGACCCGTTAATCATCGACCCGAATCATACCATCCTGTTTACGCTGACTTGTTTCGGGAACAGCCGTCCGGCTGGAATTAACCTGACATGGAGGGAAGTCTAATGCAGATTATGGAGCTTTCATCTTGGACAGCATTTAAGGCTTTGGTGACTTCCAAGGCGTTATTGATTCAGTATTCAGAAATGCCGGACAATTATGACCTGTTCGCCCCAGAAGCGGGTGCTTTCTTGTGGCATACCACTATTCCCAAGGATGGTGGTTCGGACCAAACAGATTTTGAAGCCAATTTCAAATCAACTGCCAATGCTCCTTTGGAAGTGAAAGCTGGCACAGGTCGTCCAGAACGATTGTCAATGTCGCCACAGCCCATGAACACTTATAACAAGTGGAAAGGGTATCAGGTCGTCATGGACCCTGGGATGACCTATTCGTTTGTTGATATCTCTTGGCCGACCCAAGTTTATTTCCGTGGCGGATATTGTTACACGAACTCGGATGACCCAGACGAATACATCAATACGGATGTTCTTTTGGCTGCCACCAGCCAGGTGTATATGCCAAACATGATTCAAAATGTCTATCTGGCAAAAGGAATTTTAATTCCGTTTATTAGTGACGAATCTATGGCCTTTCCAACGTCGCTCAAGCTCCGTGTTCACGTGCATTGTCCTGATGGATTGAGCGAAACCGAGACTCGGTACTTCAACATTCTGTCGGAGTATTTTCAATGAACGCAGTGAATGTTCTGAAGCCAGGAGATTTGATTTTTTATCCAGACGATGATGCCTGGAAGCACAATTTCTTTGCCTGGCTTCAGAAGATCGGCGGGGAAATGGGCAAGGTTCAATACCCAGGCTATACGCACGTGGCTATGGTGAGTTCGGAGCCGGACATTATTATTCAGATGAAGTGGCCTCGGCCCAATTTTGAGTTTTTTGCCGATGACATGAGACCGAAAGTAATTTATCGCCCGATGTGCTCGGATGCTGTCAAAATACGGGCGATTTACTGGTGCTATATGAACATCAACGACCACTACAGTTTTTTGAACATGATTTTGGGAAAATTTGGCGTGACCCAGTGCCACAAGGTGTGTTCTGGCTGGGTGGATACGGCTTTTAAGGAATCGGGCTTCCCATTAACGCCAATGTTGGACAAATTGATCAGTCCAAATGAGCTGGCTTCGAGCGAGGTGCTTGATTATGTCATGTCTTCCACCTAAAAACATCATAGCTCGCAATCTGCTGGTGACAGGTCAAAACCTGCCAGAGACGCAGGTGCAATTGACCTGGGATGCCGTTAATGGCGTCAGCGGGTTCAACGTGTACCGGAATTACACGCCCTATGGCGCATTTACGAAGCTGAATGTGTCATTGATAGGAGCCACGGGGTTCGTGGACAGCAATGTGCCCATTATTATTGACACGGACCCGTATTATTCGGTGACTTCCGTGAATGTACTGGGCGAAAGCACGCCGTCGGAGCCAGTGACGTATGAAAATTTGCAGGCGTTCAGCACGTCACCCTTTGGAGACGTGAACATGACGTTCACGACGCCTCCGCAGGTGTCCACGATCAATATCAAGTCCCAAAGCGGGATGTACCCGACGAATTTGCAGCAGGAATATTTCTTTCAGGAGATGCGGCGTCGCACGCTGTGGTTGCTTGAGCAGGATGGGGGCGATTTTTGGCTGTTCAAGCGCAAGCAGAAGGACATCAATGACGCCACGTTAAGCGAAGACTATGGACGATCAGACACGAACACGTATTTTCAGCCCGTGCGGGTGAAAATCCGGTATTACAATATGCAAGCCATGAAAGAGCTGGCTTCTTACGGCTGGCGCAAGCAAAGATTACCCAGATCGTGGACTTTATGGACGCCCAGGCTTCATGATCGTGACATTATCATTGATGGCGAGAACCGAAGGTACGAAATTCTGAACGTGACACCTTATTTTTTCAGGAATTTGATCACGCACCAAGATTTTGAAATGAATGAGCTTGAGAGAACGGACGCAGCGTACAAGCACCCGCAACTTATTGTGCCTGGAACGCTGGCGCCGTACCAACAGGTGTGTTGATATGATTTTGCGAGCGTCACGTTATGTTCGTCTTACGTTTGTCAGTGTTTTGCAGCAATTTTTTCAGGCATTTGGGTTGCCAGATCCGCAATTTATTGAGCAGGTGCAGCCCACGGGCGCTGTGCCGCCATCGGCTGGCGATTTCACATGGAATCCTGATAATAGGGTCACAAAGATCACGGTTTTTGAACATTTCCCTGTTCAGTTTAGGATCTATCCGATTGTCACTGTTGATACAGTCGTCGGCAAAGGATTCTTCAGGAGTCTCAATCGAGAGTTCCAAGAGCCGTTGCTTGGTGACGTGCTCATTGATGGATTGACGAGAACTGGCGTTGTTGCGGAACGATATGGAGGTCCGCTTAACTTAACCGTCAATATCAAGGTGTACGATTACGACCCGAAGAAGGTAGAGCGCATTGTTGACAAGATTATATCCGGTCTGAGATTTTTGGTGTTTGAAAAGCTCAGGATTTCGGGTATCGAAATACTGGATATAAATTTAGGGATGGAAGGCGTTGAAAAGATAGGGAATGACCCGATTACGACGCATGAAGTGAACGTTGATATTTATACCGAATTTGAAGAAACATTGTCCATAGCCGAAGCTGAACTGATTAAAAAGATTCAAATACCAGACATCGGCGGTCTCATTACGATTGTCGATGGTATTACAGACCCGAACTTTTAAGAGGAGGAGTACATCATGTCTATTAACGTTAAAGAATCTGGTGTGATTGTATCGGAAATCGAAAATCCATCATTGGCTCTTGGTCCTGGCGTGCAGAATATCGCCGGAATCGTTGGTACAGGCAGTGCGACCGTTGAAGTTGATAACGTGGAAACGGTCAAAGGCTTAACCAATGGCTCTGACATTATTCCAGACACGCTCACGGGCGAAGTAGCTTCGATCATTGGGGTTGGTGAGGCGCCAGGGTATTTCAACTTTGTCGCCGGAACTGACTTCAATCAAAACGATAATCAAGTTCAGTGGTTGCCGTCAGGACAACAGCCGAACACAGGTGCGTCGTACTATGTGTCTTACAACTTAGTGAAGGACGCTTCCTATTATGACGCAAAAACGTTCTTCAGCATCGACGACGTGAGAGCGACGTATGGCGCTGAATTAAACAATGGAGTCATCAGCGAAATAACGCTGGCGTCTTTGTTGGCGTTTGAAGCGGGCGGAGACGGAACCGTGGTTGTGGCTGTTCAAGCGGTGGATGGGCAAACAAGCTCTTACATTGACGCATTGGCGAAATTAGAAAGAGAAGAAGTCGATACCGTGATCGTGACTGGCGTGACGAACTCACAAGTTCGCACCGCTGTCATCAATCATGTCGAATTGCAATCGACTGACTTCAACCAAAAAGAGCGTCATGCTTGGATTGCGTCAAGCAATCTGAATGATACCGTGCAAACCATTGGCGGTATGGCGACTCAAATCGCAAGCGACCGTGTGAATCTCATTGCTCCGGCGTCAGTTGGCGTCACCGTGAAAGATATTGGCACGACCCAAGATGTTCGTTTGGTTGTGTCTTCCATCTACGCAGGTGCAGCCTTCGCTGGCGTTGAAGCAGCCAATGATGTTGCCACGCCGCTGCTGCGCAAAAAGTTGCCAGCAAGATTGGATGTCAACAACTTCAAATATATCCGAAGCGAAATTCTGTTCATGCTTCGCTCTGGGGTCACAATTCTCCAACAGAATGATAGTGGCGTGTACGTGAAAGAAGCATCAACCACGGACGTGTCCAGTATTGAGCGAGTGGAACCCAGTGTTCGGAGAATAAAAGATGTGTTGCGAAAAACTGTGAGGGCAGCGCTTGATGCGAGGTACATTGGAACGAAACTGCTTGGCGGCACGACGAAGAACATCGAAGCCAGCGTGCAGTCGATACTCCAAAACTTCATCAGCTCAAGCATCATCACAGCGTTCCGTAACATCACGGCGAAGCTCGACCTTGTTGATCCTCGCCAGGTGAACGTGTCGTTTGAAGTGGCTCCGGTGTTTCCGTTGCGCTTCATTCAAGTGACGTTCAGCATCTTCGTCAACACTGCGGTCTAAGTTTACGCCAAAGGAGGAGAATGAAAAATGGCTATCAAACCAGCAACAACGAGAATACAGTTAGCGACTTCCTATACCATCAAAATCCTGAACGATGCGGGAGCATTGGTGGAAGTCGGCTCGATTCAAAGCATCAATCCGTCCGAAACGAGGGACATCACGCCTTCGTTTGAAATCGGGACGACTCTCGGAAAGAAGATCGGGGAACCATTTGAAATGGTGCCTGGTCTCGTCCGTGAGAAGACGTTGGAAGTTCGGCGTCTGCGGCTGTACACGAAAAACATCATGGAGGCGCTTGGCGCCGCTGTGGGTGTTGGGACATTGTTTGAGATGGATACGCCTTTCGAGATCCATGAAATCGTCAACGTTCCCGTGTTCAATCAAGACGGAACGCCAAATCCAAATGCGGCTCCAACTGCGATAACGCAGAAGATCTACAAAGATGCTTGGATCAGCCGTTACGGATCAACCCGTGACATCACTGGCGATATTCGGGAAACTGAAACCGCCACGATTGTTTACGGAACGTCGGAAACGCCCGCTCAAGGAACGACAGGAGCGTAATCATAGGCGGTAATCGCCTATAAGTCGAAAACTGAACACTGAAGGGGGAAGTATGCAAAAGCTCGTAGAGGCGCTGTTAGGTCAGCGCAAGGACAAGACGTACCAGATCGGAAGTAGCAAAGTTGTCTTGCAGACGTTGACGGCAGGAGAACAAATAGAGATCAGCAGGATCATTGGCAGTCGCAACCTGGATTTTGCTTCCCAGGCTGAGGTTGCCAAGGTGCCTATTCTTGCTCGTGCTTTGGTGTCCATCAATGATGTTCCTATTGAGGCACAACCAGAGGTTCGAGAAAAGATGCGGCAAGATCCTACGCTGTCATCTGTGCAAGTCGTTGAGCAGGTGCTCAGCGAATTTGATTGGAGCACGATAGAGTACATTTTCAACTATTGCTACTCCGATCTGGTACAAGAAAGGGCGAAGGAGCTGGACGCACTAAAAAACTCCTCAAGGGATCAGTCGGCAGAGTCCTCTGGAAAATCTGCACCAAGCTCGGCACAACCCCAGCCCGCTTAGCAAGCGAGTTTGAGGATGTACATTGGGATTGGTCCCAGCAAAACCTTATTGCCGACGAGGAGGAATTGAGAGACAAGATTAAGAGCTTGTTGCCCTGGATTAATTACGAGCTTTGGTCAAGCATCGAAAAGGAAAAAGAGTCGAAGCAGCATTATCGAGATCAGCGTAAAGCTGAGTATCTTGATCTGTTGCGACAACAGGGTATCGACATAACGAAGATCAAAATGGAAAACATCGTGTTCGCAGAAGACGAAGAGGAAAGCGAAGACTCAGGAGAGTCGATGGAGGTGATTGAGTAATGGCTGATCCAATACCAGACCCGTCAGCGATTCAAGATTCGTTTCAGCAACTCCAACGGTCAGTGATGGAGTTGGGTAAAACTCTTGGCATTGTTGGCGGCATGGCTCGTACTTTTCTCAGGGATGCCACTGATTTGGCTAAGTTCTTTTCTGATCTGTCGCCAGAAGCTCAACGTGCTGGCGTGGCAGCCACTGAACTTTTGCGTAAAACCTTTGATACCGGACAGGCTCTTTCAAAGCTAAAAGAACAGATGAGAGAACAAGAAGTGGCATTTGAAAAACGAAAAGAGCTGCTTAGTCGTTTTGGCGACGCTGTGAAATCCTTAAGTTCGGATTTTGACATCACCACAATGAAGGTGAGCGAATTCAGTAAACGCATTGTTGGCGGAACTCTTAGCTATAAGGAGTTTGCCGACCAGCTTTTGCAAAGCACTGGAAAGTTTCGATATGGATTTGTTTCAGTGTTTGCAGAATTTGGCAAAGGTATGGAGCGAATGGACATCAATGTTCGTAAAGCCACTATTGGCATGATGGGTCTTGGTGAAGGTCGTGTGCGTGGTGCTCAAGGATTGGGTGGTCAAGAGTTTGGTCTTCGTCAGTATCAAGCCACTGAAGATCTGCGCTTGGCGGCAAGTCAAGCAATGATAAGCATGATGTTTATGGGCAAAAGCACTGAACAGGCTGCTTCTGACATCATGTCCATGACTCAGGTATTTGGTGGGGCGACACGTCTTATTGGAACAACTTTGCATTTTGTCAGCATGGAGGCAGCTTTGGTGGCGACAGCGTTTGCGAAGGCGGCTAACGTATCAGAACAGACCTCCCGTGCCGCAACTATTCATCTCACGCAGAGGTTAGGTATGTCCGCTCAGCAAGCGTCGTCAACGCTGATGAGTTTTGATCGGGAGGCTAAGAAAGCGGGCATGGGGACAGAGTTGTATACGAGCTGGGTTACGGAGCTTTCCCAAGCCACCGTTAATTACACAAAAGACATTCATTTTTCTCAGGCTGTCGTTGGTAAGTTTGCGAAAGAACTACAAAGCGGCGTTTTATCCGTTCAGCAATTTGCGCAAATGACTGGCGCTATGCGGAGCGCTGATTTTGGTCGCCAGGCAGGTATTTTGGCGTTGGCGCAGCAATTTGGCGTGAAAATGCCTGGCATGAGACCAGGGATGGGTCCATTAGAATCCATAGGTCTTGTTGGTCAGAAAGATATGCAAGCGAATTTGTTGCAATTGCAAGTTGGCGTTTTGAGAAAATTGGCTGCGCAGGTGGCGCCTGGTGCTGAGCCAGGATCGTTGCGTGCTATGGGGGCGGTGCGTTTAGCGATGCCGGAATTTCCAGCTCTGAAACAGTTACAGAATCTCAATAATGATATTTTGGAAAAGGTTTTGAAGAACACAATCAATATGACCGATTTACAAAAACAAATTGCCGCCGTAGAGCCACCAGACCCGACTGTTCAGATGAATAATTTGATCTCTGTTGCTGAGAATATAAATCTGAGTACGCAAACGCTTGCTGACGCCATTCAGACCACCATTCTTGGCAATGCGTTTCGTGTGTTTACGATTCAGATAGGACCAAAAGAACAGGAACAAATGGAACTCATGAAAAAGCAGCGTGAGTTTCAACAGAGACAGCAAAAAGAAATGTCTGATGTGAAACGTATGGAGAGTTTGGCTGCACGAGGCACGCCGGAGCAGCAAGTAGAGGCTAAGAAATTTTTATCTGAACGGACGGAACGTTTACAAGTACAGAAAAAAGAACAGGATGTTCGAGAACAGGGTTTGAGAACAATGAACGTGCCTGGTGCAGAAGCTCATCGTTTGGCGGCGTTAGAGGCGTTGGGTAAAAGCGGCGATCCGCTGGCTATGAAGCAGGCTCAAGACGAAATCAACAAAGCAATTACAAAGTCGTTTGAGGCGAAAGCAAGCACTCGGTATCGTGAACAGGTAGAAGAGAAATTCCCAACGTTTCCTATGGAAGAGGAGATGACTGTACCACTTGCGCCGACGACTCCATCACCAGCTTTGAAGGAAGATCGTGCAAAGAAGAAGACGCTTGCTCCTGTTAAAAAAATGGCTCAAGGTGGCTCTGGCGTAGTGACACAACCAACATTGTTTTTAGCCGGAGAGGATGGACCTGAGCGTTTTGATTTTACTGCTTTGTTGAAAACTCCTCTTGCGCAAACGCCTCGACCTCAGCAGCAGCCCGTGGGAGCTGGGGCAATGCCATCACGAAGTATGGCGCCGCAGCCTGATTCAGGCAGTAACGTCAATGTTGATGTCAAGGTTGGTTTAACAGGTGACGACAAGGAAGGATTGATTAGGCGCACAGTTGAAGAAGTTGAAAAAGCATTGCGACGAGATAATGTTTTAGGGAGAGGTCATTAAATATGGCATTTAGCACACGTGATCTTGTATCGCAAATGATCATCGGAAACTCAACGGTTCCGTTTCTTATTTTAATGAAACCCAACCCGCAGAATTTTCGCCTTAACTCTCGCAAGGTGGTCAGCGAGTCTCAAACGTTGGCGTCATTTGTGTTTGAGCATTGGGGCAATAGACCCGATGTCATGCAATGCGTGGGGTGGACGACACGCAAGGTTGGCGGCGCTGCTGATTTTGCGTTGGTTGATTTTCAGATTTTGAAACTTCAGCAAATTTTCAAAATAGATAAGGAGCGCATGGTGAGCTTCTTGAAAATGTTTAATAAAAATAATTTACCAACCGGAACCACATCTACCAATCTTCAATCTGGCGACAAATCCGTTCAAGACCAGATCACGGGAAAGAAAAACAAGAGCCTGAAGGACTTGGCTCAGTCATTTATTGTTTATCGGTATACGCTTTATCTTGGTTTTTTTACATCTTTCGCCTGGTCGGAACAGATTGATCGACCACGGCTGTACGATTACAGCTTTGAATTTGTGGTGACGTTTTCATCGACAGATTATATTGCTCGTAAGTTGTTGGTGAATTTTCCTGATGCGGCGAAAATTGGATTAATGGGAGCCGTGTCGTCAATCAGTCAAGCGCCAGGATTACTTTCATTGGGAGCGGCAGGCTAATGGCTAACGAATACATAGCGGGTGGCAAGGATGCGTTGGTTGAAAAGCAGTACGCTTTTGACCGCTCCTTTGATGTCATTGTCATTAAACAAATTCCGCCTACTCGTTCGGATTTATCGACCGCAATTCAGCAATTCAATGCCAAGTATGCAGAATTTTTGACTACGGTTCGTAACAAACTTGATTTTGTGATACAGCGTAAAGAGGTGATTCTTCAAGAGTTGTTGTCTGTTAAAAACAGTACAGGGTATTTTCCTATTTATCTGAACACGAGTCAGTTTGGCACGACGGAAACTACTGATTTTTCTTTGCTGTATGGTAACGCTCGTTATATTGACACCATCGCTTTGGGGATTGTTGATTTAACTCGTCCAGCGTGGATGGTGCGTGTGCGCTCATCCAAAATAGACGGCATAGAGGATATATTAAGTGCGTCCGTGCGTTTGTCGGTCAGTGGAACGGGTCAAGCGTCGATTACAATTAAAAATGATTTAGACAGGTATTGTTTCCGAAATAATGACCTCCTCCTCGGAAAGACTATTTTTGAGCCGGATGACATTGTTGTTGTGAGGTTGCCGGATCGTGACGCCAATTTGAATGTTTGCTTTACAGGGTACATTAATCAAGTTCAGCGCAATCGGGCGCCAGCTCAAAATACAATCACTCTTGAATGTGAAGACGTGACCAAGCGATTGCGATATTCACGGGTGGCAATTCAAAAAGCGTTATTGGATAGGGATCAGCAAGCTCATTTCGTCCCTCTGAGTGCTTTCGTGTTTCCGTGGGTGCAGGGTGAAGGCGGAGAGGCTGAAGCGGTACAGAAAATCATTAGCAGCGTCGGAGTGCTTGCGCTGTCCACAATTTATAATTTGCCAGATTTGTCTGCGAATGTGAACCAGTATAATTCTCTGTATAAAGAGAGAAATGTATTTTCAGTTCAGCCGTCGTTCAGCACTGCCATTCCTGGCGTTGTTGGAGTAGACACCAAGGGCATTGAAGAGCAAATTGGTGTGCTCAGAGAGACAATAGAGAAAGATCGTCTTGGCTTTACGGAATTGTATATCGACTTAAGAGATAGTGTCGGGATGTCAGCTAAGGGCGTTAAGGTGTTTAAGAACACCAAAGCAACTGTGTTGGCGCAGGAGGAAAATTTCATCAAGAAGCCTGTCATGATTATCGACGGAACAAATCAGCCCGCTTACACTGTGGCGTTCCGAAATGGATTTAATTTGTGGATGTCGGAGTGGAAAGAGGCAAACAGGCTGTGTCACGAATTTGCCAATACTGTCAATTTTGAATTTTTTGCGAACGAAGAAGGCATTATTCGTTTTCGTCCAGTCAATACCACGCTTTCTCATTTATTAGACCCAACTGATGTTCACATTTTACACGATTACAATATCTATCAACAAAACACATATGAAGACAACACAGAGATCGCCAGCGTCGCTGTTGCGACAGGTGATTGGAAAGTGCGACTTGGCACGAGCTTGGATTCGTTGGGCATTTTTGGGTACATCAAGGACAATCGGTTGATTCAAAAATATGGTGACAAAATGACCAGCCTTCAGCCTGTGATCGGTTTAACCACCAACGCAGCATTGAATGTTTGGGCAAGCTCGGTTTTGAACCGGATTAACAGCAAAGCATTTGCGGGTGGCTCTGTTGAAGTGGTGGGCGATTCTCGGTATCGGGTCGGGACGTATGTGCTTTTGGAGTCAAACAATATGCTGTTTTATATTGACTCCATCGAGCATACGATTTCTCCTGGCGGAAGTTATCGAGTTCGTTTGAGTTTGACTTATCGTCGGATGCCTGTGTATGACGTGGCTCAACTTTTCGCCAGTCAAGTTGGCACTTCGATTGGGACGCTGTATCGAGCCACGACTGAATCAAAACGAACTTTGGCTCGTAATTTTCTCGACAGTGATGTTGCAAAAAACAAAACCTTTACTCGCTTAACGCCATTGAGCATTAATTTGTCGTACAGAAACGTTGTGGCTAATTTAGAAAATGATGGATATAGCGCTGATGAGCTTCAGCACATTTATAATCCAACCAATAGTTTTGCATCGCCCAAGTTGGCATCAAGTTTGTCGCTCTTTTATTGTGCCGGATATATTTGGGAATTTGGAGTCGATATTGATTTTAATGACGCTCTTCTCATTCAAGAGGCGTTTGAGAAAGGCTTGAGCGCTGCTGATTTACAGAATCAACGTTTGCGGAACACTAAAAATAAAGGAATGCAAATAGACACCAATTTTGACAAAACAAATTCTATGACAGGACAAGTCGCATGATCAATCGGATCATAACACAAGGATATGCGGGGATTGAAAATACCAATTATTATGAATACCTGCGTGTCGGTACAATCGTCAAGATTGACTACAACTCGCCGCAGAAAGGCGGTGCGTCTCGTCGAATCACATACGGAACAGCTCAGATACAATGGGCGGATGTTCGGCTCGGAACGTTAGACCAAATCGCTTTGTCGTGTCCGATGGCAGGACAAGGTTGGGGTATATTTTCTTATCCACGAGCGGGCGATGTTGTTGTGGCTGGGTTTCGTCCTGGTGGGTTTGCTGTTGTGTTGGGTTATTTAATGGGCAATCCCTATTATGAGCGTGGAGCGGTTCAACCAGATGGCACCAGACAGCCACCATCGGCGTTGTCAGGCACTGAAGTTTTATATCGTCCTACTCGTTATTTGACGGGTGGTGAAGTTTTGTTCAAGTCATATCAAGGCGCTGAGATTTACATGGATCGGTTTGCCAATATGCGCATGATCGTTCGTGAGTCTCGTGACGACACTGAAATAAATGATCCTAATCATTTAACACTGGATGCGGTCAAAGAGACGAATAAGATTTTTGAATTATGGATGGGAACGGTTCGTGAGGATGATTTATATTTGTTAGCTGTTGATGAGGAGACAGCGACGCTCAAGCGAGCTGATAATAAAAAAGTCTCATTCAATGGCAAGGACGTGAATTTGGACTTAACTCATGCGTCCGGCATGAATTTACAGATCGATAAAGAAGGCAGTATCGGTCTAACGTCACCAAAAGATGTTGTGACGAATACCGCTGGCGAAGAAATCCATATGGCGACCAAGGGGTATACGATTGTGGTTAATGGCGCCAACGGCACGATCACCGTTACTTTGGGCGAAGATGGTGACATCAACATCACCGACGGCGCCGGATCTGTTATTGCTTGTGACGGTGCGGGTAAGATTAACGTAACGTCTCCCAATGGAACAAGTCTTGATGTCGAGGATGATAATGTTCAGATCACAACGTCGGGCGGGACGGGCATTGTTGTCGATGAAACATCGCAGCAGGTCAGCATCAATGCTCAAAACGTGGTGGTTAATGGGGGCGTGATTTCGTTGGGGCAGTCGGCGACACATCCGGTTACGGTTTCAGATTTGATGGCGACAGCGTTTAATGCTTTGGTGACGGCATTCAATACACATACGCACGTTTATAGCGCAGGTCCGGTGACTGGGGTTTTGACGCCCCCTCCTGTGATTCCGGCGGTGCCTGTTACGCCTGTACAAATTTCATCAACTGTGGCATTGGCGTTATAGATATGGCGAATTTAGATATTGTGATACCGCTTCCGAAGCCGAAGACAAAAGCTGCGCCGACGGTGACGCCTGGTAGCGGTATTCCGACAGCGCCAACGACTAAGCTGCCGAAGACGCCAGCGAGCGCCACGAAAGCTCAGGCGAATGCGATGAAATTTGTTGCAAAGATGCAGAAGATTGTCGGCACGATTCAAAAGGCGGTCGGTACGGTTACAGGTGCGACGATTACGTTGAAACTTAAACGGGGAGGGAACGTGATTTTTGAGAAAAAGGTCGCCCCTCTTTCAAATTTAGGATAGGGAGAATCGAAATGGCAATCAAGTCATTCGCAGATATTGTCACAGACATGATCAATTTCATCAAACTGAAACGTCCCGACGCTGATGTTTTGGAGGGAACGGTTTTGCGTGATTTGGTAGTGGAAGCTGTTTCCAATGAAATAGCGAGCGCATATGGAAATATCTCAACCTTGCAGCAAGCTCAGTCTGTGGTGTTCGCCAATTCTTTAACCACTGACGAGATGGATGCCTTGGCTGCCAATTATGCTTTGACTCGCAAACAAGCCACGTTTGCGACTGGCTTTGTAACTTTTTCAGCCTTCAATAAACCTATCGCCGACATCCAGATCGGATCGGGGGATGGATCTGGGGGCACGATAGTCAGCACCAGAACGCTCTCTAATGGAGCCGTTATTCAATTTGTGACCACGGCAACGGTTTTCTTAAGAACGACAGCGATTATTGACCCAACGTATGGAACTTATGACGTGACGGCACCTGTCATAGCCGTGTTCGCCGGAGCGTCCGGCAACGTGGGCGCCAATAATATTGTCGTCCTTCAGCAGCCAATCGCTGGCATCAACACCGTTACCAATCGCTTGGCGACATCGGGCGGGACAGACATTGAAAGCAATACTGATTTGGCTAATCGAATTGTGGCAAAGGCGCAAGCTCGCAACCTTGGAACCAAGCCTGGCTATCGCAGCCTCGTTATTTCGCAACCTGGCGTTTTGGATGCGTCTGTGGTTGGTCCTGGCGATGTCGATGCGGTGCGGACACAATATGGGAACGAAGTGGACATTTACTTGTTGGGCACGAATCCAGTACAGGCGCAGCAGGTGACAACGTTTTATAATTCTCAACTGACTTATGGTTTGGATTTCAAACCTGCGGTCGCTATCATTGGCGTCGTTGGTCTTTCCAATGCCATACCGTTTACGTTTTCTCAAAACATTGATTATGTGCTTGCCCTTGACAACACAACACCTTACGCTCATTCAATTAGGGCGTCGGATCTGATTCAATGGCTTCCGTTTGGAAGCAGACCGGACAATAGTTCGCCGTTCACGATTGCGTACATTTACGATAAGAATGTGCCGGACACGCAGTTGATTTTGGAAGATCCGGCCAATAAAGTTTTAACGGCTGACGTGTTGACCAAAGAGGCGACCGAAGTCTTTATTGATATTGGTTTTCAGACAACAGCCAATGGTGGATATGACAAGGCGGTGTTGTTGACGCAAATTGTCGATGCGTTGAATCTGTACATAAACAGCACAGGGCTTGGCGTGCGTATTGAACAAAGCGATTTGGTGTTTCGGTTGAGGAATACGATACCTGGCATTGCGTCGATTTTGTTGCCATTCACTACGCTTTCTCGTCGAGCAACGCCAGGAGCGAATCAATATTTGCAAGCGAAGCAGACTGAGTATTTTAGGCTGGATGGAACAAGTCTGACCGGAATAACGGTGATCTAATGCCTATTGATGTTCAGATCGGAAGAGTGTGCGATCACAGAATAACGGATGAGACCCTGACGCTGAATGGGTTAAGTCCTTATTATTATTCTGACTTGCGCTTTCCGACGAATTTGAACGCTCAGCAAATTGAAGTTCGTGAATTTTTTACAACAGAGTCGAACCAACATTACGTCTATATTTTGGACGGCATAACGGACTTCAAGCTGATTGGTGATCAGAGATTGGAGTTCAATGAATTGCTTTTTGCGCCTGGCGTCAATTTTGTGGAAGGGAGCACGTTTGTTATACCGAATCGGATTTATTTGGCGAACTATATAGCGCCGCTGGCGGTATGCCCAAAATGTTTAAGCGCAAAATCGTTTCGGGACATTGGATTTAACCAGATGGGGCAGCTTGCTGAGGTGACGAGCACGAATCGAGTTCGTCAGAATGTTTCAAAGGCTTTATTGACGGTCATTGGAAATAACGTTTTTAACCCTGATTATGGGAGTACGCTGTCATTTGCGATTGGAGAGAAGTTGACACCGACCATCTTTTTCAAACTTCAACAGTCGATTGTCAACGCCATTCAAGGGTTGATTGAAATTCAAGCGCAGGAGGTGGACACCTTGCCAGCCGATGAGATTCTTCTTGGTCTAAACAATCTATCCATTGATATTGATCAGGTTGATCCGAGACTGATCAACATCGTTATCGACGTGCTGGTGGGGACGTTTGACTCCGTGACGACAAATCTACAAATGAGGGTACAATAATGACTGCACTATATCCGAACAGCGTAGCGACTGATGCTGAGCTTTTAACTGGCGTCAACAATTTGCAAACGGCAATTAATGGCGCTATGGGCGCCACGGGCGACAACACGGGGGGAAGCGGAATCGCTTTGTTGACCACGGTTGGGTTTCCGATAGCAGGGGTAGCCACGATTGAAGACGAGGTGGTTTATTACTCAGGCATATTTGGCAATAATCTGACCGGAATCATTCGTGGTTTCGACAACACGCTTGCGGTTTCCCATGACAGCGGCAAGCTCATCGGCATCGAATACATTGCCATGCACCACAACGCTCTCAAAGATGAAATCAAAGCTATTGAAGACGATCTTGTGAATGGTATTCGTGTCAATGCGTTCCCAAACCTGCTTGTGAACTCTGGATTTGAAATATGGCAGCGGGGTGGCATATTTGCCAGCCCAGCCAATAATGCTTACACGGCAGATAAGTGGAAGATGAATTATACAGGGGCGCCAGTCACTCTCGTGTCTCGCAACTCAACAGCGCTTTTTCTTAATTTGGGTCAGTATTCTCTTCAATGTCAGATCGGCTCTGTTGGCGGAGCGACGACGTTTTCCGTTCGACAATCAATTGAAAATTATTATGACTTCATTGGCAAGACCGTCTCTTTTTCGATTTGGGTCAACTCCACTAACCCAGGCATTAAAGCGTTCATTACCAATGGCACGATCTCCACGTCATTATCAGTGGCTCATGCGGGCGGATCAAATTTTCAACGCTTGACGTGTTCGTACACGGTTCCGGCAGGATCAACGAATTTAATTGTTGGTGTGGGGTACGTTGACGTGGCGCCAACGCTCAGCACGTTTTATCTCGATTCCGCTGTTCTGGTGTTGGGATCGAAGGCTGTTGATTATCAGCCGACTCGCATTGCAGACGATTTCATTCGCTGCCAGCGTTATTATGAGGCTGGACGGATAACATCGGCTGGGTTGTATAGCATATCAACGACTTCATTTTTGTGGACGCCACGAGTTTTCAAAGTCACCAAGGCAAACATTCCAACTCTCACTTCATCAGGGCTGAGCGTATTAACGTCGTCAGATTCTGACGATAGTGTGAATTGGTCGGTGCAGGCTAATGAGAATGTGTCGGTGGATGAGTTCTCGTTTCGTTTGCATCGTTCCAGTTATGTGGCTGGGACTTACAGAGCTAACATTTTATGGACAGCGGAAACTACTTGAGGTATTGATGGCTTTATTTAACACATCTTTATTTAATACGAGCCTGTTTAACACGCAATTTGCTCCTAAAATTGCTGTTCCGACCGTGCTTAATCCACGGTCTTATTTGGGCACGTCGGAGAATTCGTATGTCTTCTTCTGGACATTGGCGTGCTGCAACGATTGTCTGGGCGGACTGCCTGCCCCGATTTCGCAATATGATTACGAGCTTTGCATAGACACAGACCCAAATTTTAACAGCCCTAATTTAAGGTGCTTTTCAGGCGATGATACCGTCACAGGATTCGGTATTGGGGGGTTCGGGGAGGACGGATTTGGCATCGGAGGCTTTGCAGGAGGCACCCGTGGTTTGGTAGGATTTACCAAGGGTCAACTTGTAACAGGTTATGAAATAGCTTTTCCGATAAGAGCCGAAGCCCAAACGATTCAATATTATTGGAGGGTCAAGGTTTTGAGCCAAACGCTGGAAAGTCCTTGGACGGACACCCAGACGTTTGTAAGGGATTCGAGTCAGAAAAAAGAAACTACAAACCGAATTTACACAACTTATCCTGATGAGAACGTCTACACGAAGGATACCGATAGCACTTATACGTTCCTTGTAGCCAAGGAGCATTCTCGTCAAATTGAGGAAATGCAATTTGAGGCGTTAAGGGCTAAGCGGGATATTTATCTTACCGACGTGCGTGACGAAGCGCTATATAATAATTTTGGCGCTTTGTATAACTTTGCCCAAAGTACGCAAACTCTCCAAGAATATCGAGAGCAATTGATTCAGCTTATCGGCGCCTACGAAACTTCCGGCACGTATCAAGCGCTCATCGACATCATTAGAATCTTCACCTGCCAAACGCCAAAGATCGTTGAAATCAAGGATTTGACTGGTTGGAGAATTTTCAGTCCGTCTGATTTAGAACCCAACCGACCGCATTATTACATCCAAGATTCCATCCATCCCAGCCTAACCATCATCATCAGCACGTACAGCAAAGCCGAGAAAGCTCATGCGTTTATGATCACGGTGGATAATATTTTTGGTTTGACGATTGATGAAAATCTTTTGAAAGAGCTTATACTGGAATTGATGCCAGCAGAAACGAAAGCGGAATTTATCTTCACACCATAAGGAAGAGAGAATGAAAGGACTTGCTTTATATTCAGGAATTGAGCCAGTGGTTGATGATTTTAACATCAGCCTCAGCCAGTTTACGCAACAGGCTGTCAAAGAACGTTTAACCGATTACGTTGATAACGGCATCGTTCATCAAGAAGCTGGCTCGACGTTTGAGTTCGCTTTGACTCCCAATACGCTGGACAACACGAAAATTGATGTCAGCTTGGGCACGGCATACTTTAGCGGCGAAAGAATTTTTGTTGATGCTAACGTTTTATACGATCCGACCAATCCGTACAAAACAGACCTCTCGTCCGGCAAGCCGACGCCACAATCGACTGGGAATATTTCTGTCTCGCTTGCCAATTACACGCTTGGCACGGTCAACTATTTTTGGATTCAATACCTTCAGACCATCGACATCAGCCAAATTGCTATCCATCCCATCACGGCTGAAAAATTCTTCACTCGCCAAACCGATGGGTATTGGATCATTGTCAGCACAACCAACAATCCAATTTCGTTGCCATTAGCCAATTCGGTTTATTTGGGATCAGTGACAGCGCAAGGCACGGGCAACCCACTCACTCCATCTCATATCAGCCTCGTTAATCGAACCTTCGCTGTGACTCATTTTAATGCCGTCAAAGTCAAGACCCCCAAAGCGGATCGGTCAAACGCAACGACAGTTTATAACGCAGACGAAACTCACGTGGCGGATGATCACGTCATGGCGATAGGGACAGGCACGATCACGCCTGTCAACCCGCACGGATTGACTCTGGCTGACCTTGGTGTGGTGTCTGCTTTGGAGCCATTGAACGAGCTGTATCAGAAAGAAACACACAACAATATTATTGAAACACCCGACATAACCAGCGTCGCCAGCGCTCTTTATCCGCAGGTGATCATTGTCGATCCTGGGAATGACTATCTGTCAATTCCAAATTTGTCCACTGCGGAATCCTTGTATGTGAACGGAATCCGAAAAGCAGCAACCAACATCATGGGCGGCGCTAACCCAATTACGATTTCGTTTCTTGGCCAAGCAACCAATCTTTATTACGGGTATTTGGACAACAGCGGTACGATTGCGATCACGACCGACTATTTCAACATCGTTTACACGAACAAATATCTTCCTTTGTTTTCGGTCAATTGGCTTCCGTTTGACCCTGCCGGAGGCGGTGGGAACATTCGCAATCCAGACGCTCCGACATCAAGGACAGCAAAAGACATGAGACCGTTTCTGGGAGAAAATAATATTGAAGTGCGGTACAGCGATCCACTTCTGGTGGATTTATTTCCTGGTCGTAAATGGCTGAACATCGTGGATGGTCAGTTCAAGGCTGTTAAAGACACGGGCGGAACGATTGTTATTTTAGGATAACTATACTATGGCAAGCACATTTACACCAAACGCAGGATACGAAAAGCCAGCTCACGGCGACCAAAATTGGGACTCTCCTTTACGTCGCAATTTTGATATTGCCGACTCGCTGTCAGCAGTCAATATAGCGTTGCAGGTTACGTCGGGCGGTGGGCTGAACGTCGTCGTTGCTCCTGGTCAATGTCAGATTGGCGGCGCCGTGTTTCCGTTCCTCGGTCAAGCCACGAAGACGATGACCGCCAACACGACCAATTTTATTTTTGTCAACAACATCGGCGTCATCACCGTAAATACTACTGGGTTTCCAACTCTTTCTGTGCCTCTTGCTCGTGTTTATACCGGAGCAACGAACGTTATCTCTGTTGTTGACTCACGTTCATTCTTGGGAGGTCCTGGCGGCTCTGTGGCGGCTGGCGTCAATACCTTGTCCATTATAGGCGCCATCGTTGGTTTGCAGGGCGACATCATTTTAATTGAGGGCGCCAACATCACTATCACGCAAGATTCTCCAAATAATAGGTTCATTTTTGATGTGAACGGTGGCTCAATTAATAGAAAATTTAGGCAATCGCTTTCACCAGCGCCTGATGGGTTAAATGCCTTGTTCACGACGCCTGACAATTTTGTTTCTGGTTCAGAGGAGATTTATGTTGACGGCGTATTGCGAAATTCTGGGGCGACTGAGGACTATACCCTGTTCGGAGTGAATGGGATTTCATTTACGTTCGCTCCGGCGGCGACATCAAAAATCTTGGCCAGCTATAACCCAATGTGATGAGGAGAGATTATGTCACGAACATTTATACAAACTGATGACCTTCAAGACGGCGACATAACAGCGCCGAAGTTGGCTGTTAATTCGGTCACGAACTCAGCCATAACGGATTCCGCTGTTACCAATTCCAAGCTGGCCAGCCTATCGGTCTCGCAAGTTAAAATTGCGAACCAGGCTGTCGGAACCACTCAAATTGAGCTGAACGCCATTACCTCAGCTTTGATCGCTCCAAGTGCTGTCATCAGCACGTCTATCGCTCCCAATGCCGTCATAGACACCGCTTTGTCCTCCTCAGCCAAACAAGCCGTTTTGACATATAAAAAAGTCACTGGCTATGTTCAGGTCAATGAAACTCAAATTGTCCAAAACATGACCAATGTTGACGTGACCACCATTATTGGCGTGACCACGATTCCGGCTTATTCGGGCGGTGTCACTGAAGGTATCCTCGTTGATGAACCAAAGAACTACAGCCCTATTCGCAACTCCTTCACGGGATTGCCAGCGGTAACGAACTCATTAGAAATTTATGGACGATTGTCAGTGACCAATCCAGGCACAACCGAATGGTCAATGACGTTTTATACTCAACCTGTGGGTGGACCTGAAGTTATCACTCCGATTCCGCCTGGATTGACCATCATTGACTGGCAATATCTCCAACGCTTTAACCTTAACGTGGTTGATGAATCGTGGGCTGCGGATGACAAGTTCTTCAACGGCACGGTTGACCTGACAGAAGTCCTGAACATCAATCAGCTTTCCAAAGACATTTACACCACTCCCGTGTTGACCAATTTGGGCAATGCTCATTTGGCGGAGCCGCTTGAGACTCAAATTCGTGACATCGTAACGGGGCTGACCACAATCACTCCCACGCTGGCGCCACGGTCTGTGCCTGGTTTGGCGATTCAAATCAACGCCATCACTCAACTTCATATGTCGTCTGGTTCGGTCGGTCTGACACAAATTGAAGACCAATCTATTGTGACGGTAGCGCTGCGTGATCTCAACGTTACCACGGACAAGCTGGCGAATTTAAGCGTCACCACGGACAAGATTGCGGACTTTAATGTTATCACGTCCAAGATTGAAGACGATGCTGTTATCCAAGCCAAAATAGCCAGTGCAGCCGTGGGCTTGACTCAGCTTGAGAATCAAGCCGTGACCAACACCAAAATTCGAGATGGCGCTGTTTCACAATCCAAAATTTCAGCCGGAGCGGTTGGGATCACACAAATCGAAGCCCAGGCTGTAGACACGCCAGAGCTTCGTGATGGCGCCGTCACCATGCCCAAAATTGGGGCTGAGGCTGTTGGCGTCACGCAAATTGAGCTTCAAGCCATCGTCAGCAATTTACTTAGGGATTTCGCCGTCACCAACCAAAAACTGGCAGCTAACTCCGTTACCACGGACAAGATTGCGGACGGAACCGTAATCGCTGTTGATATTGCTCCTGGCGCCGTGGACACGCTTGAGCTGTCCAATTCGGCTGTTACCAATCCAAAACTGGCGGTCAATGCCGTGACGAGCACGAATATCAGCGATACGGCAGTCACGCAGAGCAAAATAGCGGCAGGCGCCGTTGGTTTGACTCAGATCGAGCCTCAATCCATCGTTACCACTCTCATTCGAGATCTGAACGTGACTCAGCCAAAAATCGGGAACCAGGCTGTTGGCTTGACTCAAATCGAATTACAAGCCGTGGACACGGCTCAGCTTCGGGATCTGGCAGTCACCGCAGCGAAAATTGCCAATGGAACCATAACCGAAGCCAAGTTATCCGCCAATGCCGTTGGAACAACCGAGCTTCAAAACTCATCCGTGACGAACGCAAAGATATTGGACGCCACGATCACGAGCGGGAAGATTGCATCTGGTCAGGTTGTGAAATCGCTTGGTGCTTATGGTCAATCTACTTTGACTGACAATGTGAAGCTGGAAGGCAGCTCAGCCATTGTCGTCACCACGGACGGACTCTCAAACGCTGTTCGTATTGAAGTCATGTCTTTGAATCTGTCGCAATTGAGCGACGTGTCCATCATATCGCCTGTGGTCAATGATGTCCTGCAATGGAACGGCGCAGATTGGATCAGCGGAACTCCGGTCAACACATCGGCTGGCGCTGGTGTGGTTTATTTCTTGGACGATGCGCCGTCATCGGATGGAAATTCATCTTTAACATTTGCACCAAATACCAATGCTGAACATTCTGACAACGTTGTGGTCAACAATTCTACAGGGTTCATGGATGGGTATTTGTCCGCTGCGTTGGGTCGCACTCAAATTGATGGCGGTATCTGGGAATTTGATATTTACAGGTACGTTGATACCACAGCCGGAGTCTCCACCATTGTTGCCCAAGTGTTGAAACGTTTTGTTGGCACGGGCACGTTATCCATATCGGCAGGTCCAGGCACAAGTCGAACAGCTACTGTCACTGGCGGTACGCCATTCCTTGCCGGAGATGCCAATGCAGACATGACGCTGGCGGGTTATTTGGAAACGCCGACACAGACGTTTCAAATAACGGGGTGGACTTCATCTTCAGTGGTCACTATCGCCACGCCAAACGGGTACGTAAGTGAATCTGGTGTTGCTTATTCGGTACATCGTTATTTGTTTCAGGCAGAGACGGGCGAAATCAATGACACCACGGTTACGCTTGAAAACGTTATCACAGCTCAGCCTGCTTACACTGGTCTGAGCTTAACCGATGAATTGTCGGTTCGGTATTATGGACGAACAACCAATACTTCCAACACGACCGTTAGCCAAACGCATGACGGCACGCTTCATTATTCCCACATTCACACACCGCTTGTTACTCGCCACAATGATTTGGCTGGGTTGCAAGGCGGAGCTGGCGACGAACGTTATCATTTGACCGCCACGCAATCATCCTATCTATCGACAATATCCAGCAACGTTCAGGATCAATTGAACGCCAAGGCTTCTACGACGCTTAACAATCTAACCAATGTCGCCTTCAATCAAGACCTGACGCCCGACACGGGCAATACTCGCAGCATCGGCTCGCCAAGCAAGCCTGTTCAGGACGTGAATCTGAAAGGCAGTTTGAACTTGCAACAGAGCGGCGTCGGCACCAGCGCCGTTTCAGTCAAAGCGCCTGCGTCTGTAACGCCATATCCGATAACTGTGCCTGCCGTGCAGGGGTTATCCGATACGTTCCCGCAAAATGATGGGAGCGGTAATCTGGCTTGGAATTTAGTCAACACCAACGGAATCCAAAATCAAGCTGTGACGCAGCCAAAAATTGCTAACGCAGCCGTTGGGACGACTCAAATTGAGCTTCAGGCCATTGTTGAGTCTTTGCTGCGTGATTATGCGGTCACAAATATCAAACTGGCTCCTAACTCGGTCACAACCGATAAAATTGCTGATGGCACTGTGATTGCGGTTGACATAGCGCCTGGGGCAGTGGACACCTTAGAGCTGTCCAACTCAGCCGTGACGAATCCAAAACTGGCAGTGAACGCAGTCACCTCAACCAATATCAGCGACAGCGCTGTCACCAATTCTAAAATTGCTGCGGGCGCCGTGGGGCTGACACAAATTGAAAGCCAGGCCATTATTACAGGTTTGATCAGAGATGGCGCCATCACCAATCCAAAGGTGGCAGCGAACGCTATTGACACACTTCAGCTTTCTGATTCGTCTGTGACCAATCCAAAACTGTCCGTTAATGCGGTCACGTCAACCAATATCAGCGATTCAGCCGTGACGCAAACCAAGATTTCTGTTGGTGCTGTGGGATTGACCCAGCTTGAAAATCAATCCGTTACCACGGCTGCCATTAGGAATCTGAACGTCACCCAAGGCAAAATTGCCAATGGAGCGGTAGGGCTGACGCAGATCGAATCGCAAGCCATCATCACTACGTTGATTCGTGATCAGGCGGTGACGCAGCCAAAGATTGCAGATGGAGCGGTTGGCTTGACACAATTGGAGCCAAGCGTTTTCGCTTCTGTCCATCACCATTACACCAATGTTTCTCCGGTGAGTGCGCCGGACGGCATCACCACATTCTTTGCCTTCACTGTTCCTGGGACGCCCGTGAGCGGGCAGGAATCGGTATTTATCAATGGTGTTTTAAGATATTCAGGGGTAGGTAATGACTACACGGCAGCCTATCTGACCAATCAGTTGTCAGTGACATTTACGTTTGCGCCATCGGGTTCGAGTCGAATCGTGGCAAGCGGGATTTACTAAGAGGTAAATAATGTCCAGAACATTTGTTCAAACACAAGAGTACGCCAGCCAATCGGTAACGCAGCCCGTTATCGCTAACGGTGCGGTTGGTCTGACACAGCTTGAAGACCAATCCGTTATCACGGGCAAGATTAGAGATCTGGCTGTCACCAACGATAAGCTGGCTCCCAGTTCCGTTACGTCGGACAAGATCGCTGACGGGACAGTTATTGCCGTTGACATAGCGCCCAGCGCTGTCGATACTCTTGAGCTGTCAAACTCGGCTGTTACTAATCCGAAGTTGGCGGTGAATGCTGTCACGAGCACGAACATTTCTGACACCGCTGTAATTCAATCCAAGCTGGCGACCGGAGCGGTGGGAATTACCCAGATTGAAAACTATGCCATCACCAACATCAAGCTGGCGCCCGATTCGGTCACATCTGACAAAATCGCCCCTGGAACCATTGTTCAAACAGACGTTTCTGATTCAGCCATTACCAATTCAAAATTGGCTGTGAATGCCGTCACCTCTGACAAGATAGCTTCTGGTCAAGTGGTTAAAACGTTAGCCCAAGTGGGCGGACTGACGTTGACCGATAACGTTAGCTTGGAGGGCGGCACCAATATCCTTCTTGAGACCCTGACCGTTGGTAACAAGATTCGGATTTCAAATGTGGGTGGCTCAGCAGCGATCAATCTTCTTACCAATGGCGGATTCTCGATTTGGCAGCGTGGCGGCGGAGCGTTCACGACCAATGGCTTTACCGCAGATCGCTGGACGCTGGCGCTCGGCAGCAACACGGCGTCAATTTCAAAAGAGATGACGTTTGTTGACAACTCGCCTGCGGCATTGAAGGCTGTGGTTACTATTTCGTCTGGCGTGGTATCGCTGTCGCAGACCATTGAAAACTATTTGGATTATCAGAATCGTGCGGTGGCGTTCACGATTCGGGTGCGACCTGGTGCAGCCACCAGCATTGTCGCCAAAATCACGGACAGCAATGGCTCCACGTCATCGGCAGCCAACACAGGCACGGGGTCATATGAGACGCTTTCCGTCACACGCACGCCTGCGGTTGGGATCACGTCACTCACGTTTTCGATTGAAATCAACGCCAGCCAAACGTGTTACGTCGATGGCGCTATGGCTGTTCAAAACACTGATCCACTTACGTTCGCAGCGCTCAGTCCTGCGGAAGATTGGGATCGGAGCCAGCGATACTTTGAAGTGGGTTACAATGATTTTTCAAAATATGGCGCTTCCGACGACACGACCTATTATATTGATGATGACATTGATTTTAATGTGGTCAAGGCATCGGCGCCCGTGATAGCATTAACGAACGTGCAGATCTATGAAGACGGTTTGGGGATAACAAACGCTGTGGCGGCCTACACTTTGCTTTTAGGCATCACCGATCATTTGTTGCGTGGCTTTTCGTTGAGAGCCAGCAAGACCATAGGTGGGCAACGTCCTGTGCGTATGGCGTTTAATTGGACGGCAACGTCGTGAGGATAAAATGAGTGAGACATTCGTACCATCAAGAGCGTTAGATCCGGTCAATAGCCCATATCAGAACCTCTTAACCAATGGCGGGTTTGAACAATGGAATGGTGGGACACTTTTCACCAATCCTCCTGATCAGCAAAACGCAGCCGATGGGTGGGCAGTACGAGTAGTTGGCGTAACGGCGTATACGATTTCTCAGGAAGCAACCACTATTGACAATGGCGCTTATTCCATGAAAGTCAATATCACCAACGCTGGCAGCGGAACACGTTTGCGTGTTGGTCAAACTCCTATTACTTCCAACAATTCTGCTTCTTTGAATGGAAAACAGCTTTCTCTTTCGATGCGGGTAAAAAGCAATGTTGCCGGAGTGTGTGTGATGGCGTTTTGGTCTGGCGGAACCATTTTGTCCACTGCCCATACTGGCGATAACACTTGGCAGACCCTAAGCGTAAAATTTACGCCTGGCGGAGTTGGGTTATCTGTCCATGTCGGTTTTGATTCTACGGCGGGCGGAGCTGCGCCAGCTAATGGAATATTTTATGTTGATTCGGCCATGTTGATGTTGGGCGCTACAATTCCGACTTTTGAGCCTGATCATGCTGAAGTTGAATTGTTGAAGACGGGATACTCGTCTATTGTTCAAGGGAACACTCGAAACATTCTTATTAATGGCGGTTTTGAAATTTGGAATCGGGGTGATATTTGCGTTAATCCACAGCCATCAGGATATATGTCTGTCACTGATGGGTGGGTTGCTGAAGCTACCACCACAAGCTCCATTCCGACTGTTACTTATGGTCAAGAGACAGTGAATTTCGATCCATTGACGGGTCGTAATGCGCTGTATATTAGCGTCACCAGCGCTGGATCTGGAACCACGCAAGCTGGCATCATACAAACCACTTATGGAAATTCGTTTCGTAATCGTACCGTTTCTTATGCGATGCGAGTTAAAACAACCTTGGCTGGTTTCAAATTACAGATAACAGATCTAAACACGACTAAATATTCAAATGCGCATTCGGGCGGTGGGGGATGGGAAACGTTGTCGGTGACGTTATCTGTTTACGCCCTCGCTAATTATCTTTGTTTTAGAGCTGGCTGGTATGATGTGAACGTACCTGGCACAGGCGTTGTCTATGTCGATAACGCAATAGCAAATATTGGACCTGTCTCAATTCCATACGTGTCTGAAAGCCAAGACAATGACTCTATGCGATCCTATTCATTTTATACTCAGTACGGGCATGGGGTCGATAACTTGGCTGACAATGGCGGATTTTTATGGTGGCAACGAGGTACAACATTTAGCAATCCAGCCAATGGCGCCGAAACAGCCGACCGATGGACAAATCAATATAACACTGCCACGGTTCAGCCAACGTTTACGATCAGTAGGCTTGGAACAGCCTATCCAGATCCGCAAAGTCCATATGCGATGCGCTTTCAATGCACGGTGGTCGGGACAGGAGTTCTTAACGATGCTCGATTTGCTATTCAGTATTTTGATACGGCTGCTTCTCACCGATCAAAGCCTATTACGTTTTCAGCCTATGTTCGTTCCAATTCAAATGGTTGCGGAATTTTGTTACAAGGAGCAGCCAGCTCACCAAGTATTTATAGAAGCGCTTATCATCCAGGTGATGGGAATTGGCATTTGTTGACAGTCACAACTTTTATAGATGACAGCACTTCGACTGTGGCTTTTGGGATTTTTGCGCCAAATGCGGTGTGTTACGTTGATGCCACGGCAGTGATGGTGGTGCAAAACGCTTCACCAGCTCCTTATCAACCTGTCGCACCATATCAAGATTTGATTCGGTGCCAACGATATTATGAAGTGTCGAGTCCAATATTTGAAACCGTGGAGCCAATTAGTCGCAACGCTGGCGTGAATTACTGTGCTTATTTTTCTATTCCGTTTCGTGTCACGAAAGTTGCGACGCCAACGGTAACATTATCATCTCTTTCTGTTGTTTTGTTGCACTTGGCAACGACTGGCAACAGTAGTAGCAGCGATACAGCAAATTGGACGGCTGGCAAAGGCGTTGGAGTAAATGGGTTTTATGTTGGTTTAACACGTACAGGTGATCAAACCACGTATCCGCTGGCGTCGATAGAATTTAATTGGGTAGCCGAGGTGACTTAATGGGAACGACTGTAGTTAATCGGGCTTTAGATCCAAATGCGTTTTCGCCATTTCTCAATCTTCTTAATAATGGAGGAATGGAAGTGTGGCAGAGAGGAATATCGTTTTCTAATCCAAGCATTAATGCGTACACGGCAGATAAGTGGCAAGTGTCGCTAATTGGGTCTCCAACATTTACCATTAGCCAAGAGTCAAGCATTATTGATGGTAAGGGTTCATATTCTCTTAAATTGAACGTGACGGCGGTTGGCGGCGCCACCGTGTGTCGCATTGTTGGATTCGTGGAAAACGCTTCAGCGTATGCTGGCTTGACCGTATCGGCGTCGGCGAGAATAAAATGCAATGTCGCTAACACGGCAAAGATCAGATTGCGGGATAGTATCTTTAACACTCCGTCGGATTATCATACCGGAGATAATACCTGGCAGACCTTGACCGCCACGCAAACTGTTTATTCAGCAACCAGCCAATTATATTTGGAGATCGGTATGATTTCCAGCGACGTTAATGTGGCTACGATTTATATTGATAATGTCATGCTATGTGTTGGTAGCCAATCGTTATCATTTGTGCCGTTGCAACCTGCTGATAATTTTTCACGGTGTTTGCGTTATTGCCAAAAATTTGGTGGCGGGGCAATTAATCAAGATGTGGCAATCGGCATAGCTCTATCTACGTCAGCGTGCGAATTTCCAATTCACTATTTTGTGCCAATGGCAGCCGTGCCGACAGCCACAGTTTTTAGTTCAACGAATTGGAAAACGGGCAATCCGGCTGGCGGCTTGGTGGTTATTGGAGCATTGGGTTTTGCAGCGGAATCGAATCATAGTGGATATTTTGCTGGTAGCAGCGTATCGGGTAGTCCATTGACAGCGTTTCACGCAGCAGAATTGTTTTCGTCAACTACATCCGAATATTTGCTTTTAGAGGTTTTGTGACATGACAACAAAATTAATTCCTGATCAAGATCTTAGCGTGACGCTGGCACCGCAGGTCAATATGTTAATTAATGGTGGATTTGCTTTTTGGCAGAGAGGAACCTCTTTTAGTTCACCCGCTCTTGGAGTTTACACAGCAGATGGTTGGTATTGCACCAAGAATGGATCTCCGACCTTTACAATCGCCAGAGAAGGGGGTGCGGGCAATTATGATGTGTTCCCGTACAGCCTGAAACTGGATGTGACGGTGGCAGGCGGACTCGGCATAGGGGTTATTCAGTCCTTGGAAGGGCTTATAGGCGGATCATTAAATGGGCGAGTTATCAGTATTTCCGCAAGAGTCAAATGCTCTGTCGCAAATAAAATTCAGATTGGTTTTGCTGATGCGGGGAGTTGGAGATTTTCTTCCTCGAATGCAGGAACGGGATGGGAAACTCTTACATTGACAACCACGGTATCGGCTGTAGGTTCTAATGGGGAGCTTACCGCTGCTATTGGTTGCTTAAGTCATTTGGGCGGGTTGGCAGCGACTGTTGTTTCGACAACTTATATCGACTCAGTGATGTTGACGGTTGGCAATGTACCAATTAATTTTATTTCCATGCACCCTGCTGATGATTTGGTGCGGTGTCAGCGCTATTATGAAAAAACAGAGAGCAATAATGAAACAGTCGCCCCTTTGCAACGATACACTTCTCAAAATTATTACCAAGTTCTTCAACGATTTTGTGTTCAAAAATATGCTGTACCGACCGTGACGATAACGAAGGTAAATTATTACATGGGTTATTTACCTACGAGCGGTAATGCCAACAGTGCAGACGATAAAGCTAATTGGAGTGCGATCTCCACTCCGACCAATAAAGATGCGTTTACTATTTACGGTCAAAGAACTGGCGGGGATCAAACCACGTACAACATTTTAGATTTTATTTTTACTTGGACAGCAGAGGTAACTTAATGACAACTCAACTGAATCCAAATCTTGATTTTTCAATGACGTTGCCGCCACAGATCAATCTGCTTGTGAACGGTGGTTTTGAGCAATGGCAGCGTGGCTCAGGACCGTTCTCTAATCCAGCTATTGCGGCGTACACGGCTGATAAGTGGCAAGCTAATTATGGTGGCGGCCCAACATTCTCAATCACAAAAGAAACATCTATTGTCCAGTCTGAAGCCACGTCATTGAAGTTGGACATTACTGTTGTTGGCTCAGGAACATCTGCGGCGATTTTTCAAGATTTAGAAAACGCCCGATCATATAGAGGAAAGATCGTGACGGTTTCTGTTGCCATGAAATGCAATGTGCCAAATGCGGCGATAATTTATCTCACAGATGGATTTTCAAGTTGGATTTCGTCGTACCATACTGGCGACAACACTTGGCAAATATTGACGGTATCTGCGCTCGTTGGCGCTGTCGCAACAGCGTTTCGTGTGACTCTTGGCTTACCTACATCATGTTTTGTCAGCACAACTTATATTGATTCGGCGATGATGACCGTCAGCCCAGGGCTAATCAATTTTATTCCTCTACATCCAGCCAACGAACTGGTGCGGTGTCAGCGCTATTATGAAAATGGATTCTTGGCAACTTTCATCCCTATCTATCGTAATGCGACGCCTGGAAATGAGGTTATCACTTGGGTTCCGTTCAACACAAAAAAAGCAGCGGTGCCAACTAATACCGTCACTATTGTCAGCGCTGTGCGTGCTCATTCGCCAACGACTGGTGCAGGCAATGGCGGAGCGGATGGTGCGAATTGGTCAAATCAAACCGCTAATCCAACAGTGAGCGGTTTTTCGTTAGACTCAAGTCGCAGCACTGATCAAACCACGTATCCCATTTTGTCCATTCAATTTAATTGGACAGCAGAGGTAACTTAATGACAACTCAACTTGATCCTCGAACAGATTTTGCAATGGCGCCAGCGCAGTTAAATATGCTGGTCAATGGCGGCTTTGAAGTATGGAGCTTGGGCACTTCGTTTCCTAATCCACCCACTGGTTCATACGTTGACGATAAATGGATTCATTTTCATAACGGCGGTACTGTCAACTTCTCGCAAGAGAGCGTCAATGTTGACTCTGGCGTTTATTCTATGAAGATGGACGTGACGGCAGCCAGCGGGAGCTTTTTATGCTATGTGGCGCAAGACGTGGTTGATTGGCAAAATTATATAGGCGCTACCGTGAGCTTGTCTGTCCGCATCAAAACCAATACTGCTAATTCAATCAGAATGCTGATCCATGACGGATTGACCAATACGTATTCCTCTTATCACACTGGCGATGGAACTTGGCAAACGCTTATCGTCACAAAAACTTTATCAGCAACAGCCAATCGACTACTGATAAAAATTGGCGGTACGGATTCTGGCGACATGAAAATCGCCACAACTTATATTGATTCAGCTATGCTGGTGGTGAGTTCCAATCCTTCAAATTTCACACCCATTAGCGCTGAAATTGACAAAGTTAAAGCCGGAGCAGTTTCTGATTTACGCAACAATGCTCAGAACATTCTCGCCAACGGCGGGTTTGAGCAGTGGGATTATGGAACCTCGTTCGTGGCTCCGATTAGCAATACGTTTTTGGCAAATAAATGGCGAACGAGCTTTGGCGTGGCGCCAACGTTTTCAATCAGCCAAGAAGCGTCTATCGTTGACTCTGGTCTATATAGCTTGAAATTTAATCTGACCAATGTCGGGTCATGTACAGGAATAGTCATCCTTCAATATTTAGACAATCCAGAATTTTACAACGGGAAAACTCTGTCCTTGTCTGTTCGTGTGAAAACCAATCAAGCAAGTTGCATACGTGTCCGCTTGTACAACTCGGTTGATGGACCTTCGTATTCGCAATATCACACAGGCGACAATACCTGGCAGACATTGACTGCTGTTAAAACGCTGTCTGTGGCAAACTTGGATATTTCGATTGGGATGTATGGCGCTGGCGATGTTAAGGTGTCAACAACTTATATCGACTCTGCTATGTTGACGATGGCTACCAATCCAATCAGTTTCGCTCCGACGCTTGCTGAACTTGATAAGGTGAAGGGCGGAGCTTTGTCGGATTTGCAAGACAACACGACCAACATTCTAACGAACGGCGGAATGGAGATTTGGCAACGAGGAACGTCTTTTTCGAGTCCTGCCAATGCTGTTTACCTGGCTGATAAATGGAGACTGTATAAAGACTCAACACCAACGTTCACGGTGTCTAAAGAAACTTCAATTGTTGATCAGGGCGGGGCGTCGTTAAAATTGGATATTACAGGCAGTGTTGGCGGGAACCAAATAGCGATTTATCAGCGACTTGAGAATTTTAGAAATTTTGCAGGGCTGACGATGACGGTCAGCGCCAGAGTGAAAACATCAACCGCAAATCTATTTCATCTTTATATATCGGATGGCGTGACGACCACTTTCTCCGTTAATCATTCTGGATCAGGCAACTGGGAAACGTTGACGGCGACACAGATTATGAGCGGATCGTTGACGACAGTCGAAGTTGGATTTGGCTCATATTTATCACCGCAAGCCAATGGCACCATGTACACAGATTCAATTATGCTGATCACTGGCGCCACTCCGATTGCTTTTGTTCCTCAGCATCCGGCTGACGAACTGCAAAGATGTTTGCGTTATTACGAAGTCAGCAGTCCTGTTTATGAAGGAACGTGGCCAATACAACGGAACGTTTCGACAAATTCAATTTCTTATAAATCAATTCCATTCGTTGCAGCTAAACAGGCGGCGCCGACAATAACGATTTCAGGCTACACGGCTGTGATGTATTATCTGGCAGGGGTAGGCAATGGCGTGAGCGGGGCAGATCAAGCCAATTGGACATTGACGCCAACGGCAGGGTTGCAGAGCTTTTATGTTGGCTCAAATCGGTCTACTGATCAATCCACATATCAGCTACTGTATGTTGAATTTGCGTGGACGGCAGAGGTAACATAAATGAGTATTTTATCTCAAGAACTTGACATCTCAGGTTTGAACTTTCCTCAGACCGATCTGAAGATCGGTCGGTTGTTCTACAAAACCGACACGAAACTTTTATACGGTTATGATGGTGTGACGTGGACTCAGATTCAAGGCACGAGCGGTGGCGGCGTTTTAGAACGTGACAACATTATCCCGACCGGATCTGTCAATGGCGTCAACATTACCTACACCTTGCCTGAACAATTTTATGCTGGTTCGTTGGTGGTGTCTCGAAACGGTTTGCTGCTTCAAAATGGAGTGGACTTTTTTGAGCAGCCTGGGATACCAGGGTTCACGATGGCGTCAGCACCGTTGACCGGATCAATCCTCATCTCGTTTTATTCCTTAACAGCGACCGCCACCATACCAACCAAGGTCGCTCAATCATTCGTGGCTACCGCTGGTCAGACAGTTTTTAATCTGAACTTTTCTTATACGCCTGGTAGCGGTGGTCTGGAAGTTTATTCCACTGGATTGAGGCAACTGATCACGACTGATTATGCTGAAACCAACAGCACGACCGTGACCTTTTCTTCAGGTCGTCAAGTTGGTGAAATCGTCCAATTTATTGGCACAGGTATCCAGCCTAATTTGGCTCATGGATCAACGCATAACTGGACGAGCAGTGATCCCATCCGAATTCCATTCAGCTCAGCATCGTCTTATCCATCCAGTCCGCTTGCTGGTCAGCCAGCATACCGGACAGACGTGCAGACGTTCTCATTTTTTAATGGCGTGACGTGGATTGTGACTCAAGGCAGCGGTGAATTTACACGGGTTGAAATCACACCATCAGGATTGGTGAATGGCGCCAATACTATATTTACGCTTGCTGAAAATTATGTTCCTGGGTCATTAATTGTCACCAGAAATGGATTGACGCTTAAGAGTGGCGTTGACTACGCAGAACAGCCCACTCAGCCAGGGTTTACAATGACGGTAGCACCGCAGGTGAATGACACGTTGTTGGCGTTCTATAAACTTCAGGCTACCTTTCTCGGCAACCAGTTGGCTGAACTTCGACAAGATTATGTGTTGCCTACAGGGGCGACGGATGGAGCAAATATTACCTATACGCTGCCATCCACGTTTGTGGCTGGAACACTGATGGTGACTCGTAATGGATTGGTGCTGGATAATGGCATAGACTTTTTTGAAAGCCAGTCTTTGCCAGGCTTTACCATGACTGTGCCGCCTGCTTCCAACGCCACGCTGAACGCTTTTTATCGCATTGCTAATGGTGTCGTCGCTCCCGCACTTCAGCGTCAAACAATTGTTGCGACCTCAAATCAGACTGTCTTTGCCTTGAATTTTTCCTATACCATGAATACGGGTGGTTTGGTTGTTTATTCCGGTGGCTTGATCATGGTCAATGGCGTTGATTACACGGAAACGAATCAGAACACAGTCACGTTCTTCACAGGTCGCCAGCTCAATGAAAACGTTTCGTTTATAAGCACGGGTGTGGCTCCAAATTTTGCACACGCTTCAACTCATAATATTGGCGGGTCTGATCCGATTTCGATTGCCAATTTGGTTGGCACGACACGAGTTGTCACGGCTTCGGGAGCGATAGCGGTTTTGTCTACCGATTATCGTATTATTGTTCGCAAGGCAGCCAGTGAAGCGACGTTTGTTAATTTAATGTCCAGTCCTTTGATTGGCGAGCAGATTATTATTAAGGATGGAAAAGGTGATGCGTTGACAAATCCGATCATTATTCAGCCAGCCGCCGGAACCATTGATGGCAACACGAATTTAATTATTTCCACCAATCACGCAGCCGTGATTCTTGCGTATGATGGGACTCAGTGGGGTGCAGAATGAGTTATCTTACTGGACTTGAACGGGTGGCGCAAAATATTGGCAATTCCAATCTTTTTGTTAATGGTGGTTTTGAAATTTGGCAAAAAGGAACGACATTCAGCAGTCCGGCTAATTTCACGTATACCGCTGACCGATGGTTTGCGGCAAGCGGCAGCAGTGTTGGCGCATTGGCATTTACTGTTGCGCAAGAGCCTGGGGCTGGCAATGTCGATAACGGCAATTATTCGTTAAATCTCACCGTCACGAATGCGGGCACCGCTGGCAATTGCTCAGTCGCTAACTATGTTGAGAACTATATTTATTATCGAGGTAAAATAATTTCGGCATCAGTGCGAGTGAAGACAACCATGACCAAAGTTCGTCTTCAACTCGACACTGGTATCGCAGGCGCTTTCTCGTCTTATCATTCAGGTTCTGGGAATTGGGAAACCTTAACGATCACATACGCAGTGGAATCTAATGCGTCGGCTTTGGGTATTTACGTTGGACAGCGCAATGAAGGTGGCGGCATCCAGACTGGCACTTTTTATGCCGATTCAGCTATGATGGTTGTCGGGACAGAGCCGCAAGCGTTTGTTCCTTTGGTCATTGCGGACGATCTGGCTCGGTGTCAACGGTATTATGAGCTTTCCGGTTCATACAATCCAGTGGTTGCGTTAGAATCCAGTTCATCGAGTACGGCACGTATCGTTCATCCGTTTAAGGTAACTAAAGCATCTACTCCAACTATCACTATGTCGTTGGCGACGGCGCAGCTTTGGCAAAGCCCTACACAAGGGACTGGTTCTTTGGTTGATACGGCGAATTATACTGCCACCACAGCCAGCGTAAACGTTCAAGGATGTTCGACCAGATTTGACAGGAACGCTTCGCAAACAACCTATAATGTTCTTGAACTCTCTTACAGCTATACGGCAGAGGTAACATAATTTTGACTCATATTTCTCTAATAGGAGGAGAATAACAATGCCAGTACAAACAGTCTACGTTTCAAACATGACCGATGTCGGTGGGTATAAAGTTGATGTCGTCCACAACGATGGCATCAGCCAAAACATTGCCGTGTCCACTTTGCCTTTCACAGTTGGCATAAATGGATTAACCAATTACACGCAAATCAATGTTGAGTGTCAGACGTGCCATACCGTGAGTCAGTATCCGATGGCGGGTGGTCCAATTGCTCAATATCTTCACTATCTGAAGATGATGACGCTCAGCCTTGCCGACGTACAGGCGCAAGCTGCTGATCGTGGTCTTCCGACCACAGGCACACAAGCGGCATTGGCGGTGTCAATTCTCATTGACGAGTGCTCGAAGCAGGGAGTGTCTTACTACAATCTTCAACAGTTCTAAATTGAAAGGCGAATGAAAGGAGTTGAACAATGGGTCAATTCTGGGAAGTTGGTACTGACGGAAGCGTTAAGGGATACGGGATACACGAAAACCTCCTCCTAAATGGTGGATTTGAAATAGACCAAACCAACAATGGTTCGGTCTATACGAATCCGGCCAATGGTGCTTTCACATTAGATTCGTGGCAAGTTCTTAAAGCTGGCAGCTCGTTGCCAACAGTGAATGTGAATCGTGCAGCTCGTACTGACCTTGGCGCTCAAGTCGATAGCGGCAATTATGCAATGAAACTTGTCGTGTCGGGAGCGGGGTCGCCGGATGTTCAGTATGCGATTTACCAAGTCTTCTCCAATTACCAACAATTCAAGGGATTGAAGCTCTCTCTGTCCGTTCGTGTTTATAGCTCACTGCCGAACGCTGTCAAAATCTCCATTGATGACGGCATCACGGAAACTGTTAGCGCCTTCCATCCTGGCGGCGGCGCTTATCAGACGTTGACGGTCACGCAGACCATTGCCACCACTGCCACTTATCTCCACGTCAATGTGTTTCGAGCGTTCGCTCCTGACCTACAGATCGGAACGTTCTTTGTCGATAGCGCCATGCTGGTATCGAGTTCGTTTCCTGTTACGTTTCGTCAACGAGGAACGGATTATGGATTGGATGGTTCTCGTTTGGTGGCTGGATCAGTAAATCAGGATCGTATAAACACGGCATCGTTCGTTGGGTCTGGAATTGGTTTTAATCAGACCGGAACGATTCAGGTCTTCTATCAAGCGACACCACCAAGCGGCTGGACGCAGCTCGTGACCAATAATGACAAGGCGTTGCGTATTGTAAGCGGTGCTGGGGGTGGAGTTGGCGGATCGTCGTCAATGTCAACTGGATTCAATTTGGCTCATGCTCACACTGTGAACAGCCACAGCCATACCGTGAACGCCCATACTCACGGCATCACTGGTCATAGCCATACCGTGAACAGCCACAGCCATACCGTCAATAGTCATACGCATGGCGTCAGTTCGGATGGCACACACGCTCATACCGTGAATGGGCATACTCACTCTATTGGTGCGGACGGAACTCATAATCATACTGGGGCAAGTGGCGGAACAGCGCCAGGCACAGATACGTTTGCCGATCACCAACACAAAGAATCGTTTGTGTTTGGCAATACTGGCGGCACTGAGGCTTTTCAGATAAGCGATACTGCTTATGATCATAGGCCGGAACGAGGACCTTGGGGCGTCGCTGCCTCTCCCGATCCGAGATCGTTTATTGCCGATCCTTGCACTGGTCATACTTTTTCTGCCTATACTGCTCAATCACTCACAAGTCCCACATATTCTTGGGCGTTGACCAGTCCTGAAGGTTCGCATTCTCATGTTGTGAACAGCCACACACATTCTATTGGGAATGATGGATCGCATAGCCATGCAGGAGCTACGGGTAGCGCAGGTCCTGGCACAGATTCACAAGGTGCTCATGCTCATGGCGCCGCTACGGGTGCAACAGCGCCAGGGACAGACGCTCAGGCGCCTGGGACGAGTGCGACAGCTCTCACAACCGACGCTCAATCTCCTGGGACGAGTGCTGCGTCACCTGGCACGGATACGATTTTGGGAACGTTCACGCTTCAATACATTGACGTGATTGTGGCGCAGAAAAACTAATGAGCTATCAAAACTGTCCCTATAACGGGAAACGGTGCATCGACGGATGGCGTAGCGATTTTGAAGTCGATCCAGCGACCGGAGCGCAAAGCAAATGTCAGTTGTGGCGCCAGGTGCGTGGCAAGAGAGCGCAAAGTGACGAAGTTGTTGACAAATTTGATTGCGTTCACATTTGGGTTTTGGAAGCCTTGATCGAAAACACTCAGCGCATTATGCACACGGGCGTCGCTGTTCAGGAAGTGCGAAACGTGATATTGGATGTGTCGCCCCCGCACGCTGCCGAGCGAGCGATTGAAAACTCAATGCGTCGGATGCTTGTGCAGTCCACAGAACCGTCGTTGACGCAGGGAGAGGTGAAGCCAAACCCAATCGGGCAAGCCATCGTTAATGAGCTTGAAAATCGTGTTGGCGTCAACAATAATGGTAATGGGGAACAGCCAAACACTTGATGGATTGAGTGTGAATTGTCCAAAATGTGGTGCCATATTAACGGAAACGCACTGGCCAGGCATGATCACTGGATACGATCTTCTTTGTAATTGCGGGTTCGCAAAAACGGTTTATTATGGAACTACTGAAGAAAATAATTCAATTTCTGATAACGTGGCTGAAGCCAAAGCCGCCAACGGAACCTACGGCTCCGATAATCCCGCCCCCACCCGTTTCACCGTTATCCTCCCTGACCGGAATAACGATAACGGAACCACCTAAGACCGCTCCGCCGCCACCCAAGCCACCTCCGCCACCATTCGGAACGCCTTTAGATCGGTTTATGGCGTCGGCGCCGCTATTAAAGATTCGTGGTTTTGATCCGTACATCGTGCTGGCACACGCTTGGCATGAAACAGGCGGGTTTGATCGTGTGATCGGCAACAACAATTTCTTCGGCATCACCAGGCCAAACGCCTGGACAGGGCTGGTGCTTGATATTGACACGCACGAGTTTGTGAAGTACGTCTATACCGATTCTAAAGATCCTGATCTCAAGAACAAAGCCATCGCTTACGCCAAAAAGCAGTTCCCGAACATAACCAAATTTGAAGTGGAGTCAGGCAAGCCAGGTATTTTGTGGGTTAAAGTGACCACGACACGTCTTTTTGTGGATTGGGAGACGACGGACGAGGCTGTTATTTGGTATTGCGACAAGATCCAACGGATGTATCCTCAATCGTATAGCTTCAGAAACGTGCCGGATAAGTATTTCTTTTGGCTGGCGAATGGAAAATATCAGTGGGCGACAGATCCGCAGTATGTCAGCTCGCTCACAGGCGTTTATAACAGGGTGACGGCGCTGGCATCCATTAAAAGTAAGATGGATGCCATTGCGTGACGGGTATGAGCGAGGTGCTGGTTGCATCCAAAATCGAAGATGAATTGAGGTGTTTGCCATCATCGTCTCGTCCACGAGTCATTCTTTTAGACCCTGATCATTGGGAACGATTTGTCTGGGAAATTAACACGACCGACAGTTTATCGAACAGTGAAGTGCGCTGTGGTTACGTTGCTGCGTGCGATGTCGCTGAAAGCGATGGCATACCAATATCAAGGGTGTATGAATTTGTGTGCCCAAATTTGCGGCTGATCTTTCGACGCAATGCGCACATTCAAAAGATTCGGATCATTTCTCAGATAAAGAGAGCAAGGAGGGTCAAATGAGTCTGATAGACAAGATCAAATTGTTGTTCGTTGCCAGAAAGCCCGCTGCGGATTTCTTGGCGAACGTCAAAGAAGTAAAGCGTGGATGGAAAACCATTCACTTCTGGGTCTCGCTTTTGGGATCTGGAATTGCGTTGGTGGCTTCCATTAAAGGGTTCATCCCTGCTGACATCAGCTTGATTATCACAACCGTGTTGGTGGGGTCGTACAACATCATGCGTGGTTTTGATAAGACCGATGAATCCATACCACATCCGCCATTGAGATCGACAGAGTTTTTGATGGGTCTCTTGGCTCAGCTCAGCAATGCCGTATTAGCGTTACAACAGGGCGGCGTGTCGAGCGCACATTTGGCGATAGCAGGAACGATTCTTGCTGGCGCTATGTCAATTGCTCAAAACCTGACCAGCATCAACAGTGGTTTGCCAGCTCCAACCCCAGCGCCAGCCAAGCCCGCCTAAATCAAGACTGTGGGCGCTGGTTGAACGAGTCCAGACTTTAGTGGCTCGCCTTCCATCTGTGTCTATCACGAAAGTGGTGGACGGAAGGCGAGCTTGGGGTGTTTGGATTACCTTTAGATGGTAAGAGCTTGTTCTGGCGTTAAACGTTGAGAGAAAATTCTGTTATACAATGTTTGATATTTGATTCCTGTAAATTCAGACCATTCAATCAATAGCAGATTGTTTCCAAACGCAGTGATGCGAATATTATTTCTTTGATTTCTTGTCTGCTCTTTTCGAGTTGCCCATCGACAATTACCTGGCTCATAGTTGCCATTCACGTCAATGCGCTCAATGGTATGTTGTCGTGATGGTTTCGATCCCATGTCGGCTAAAAAGTTCTTGAATTTGCGCCATTGTCGGCATACTTGAACACCTCGTCCACCATAATCCCGATCTTGTTTGTCTCGACATCGACACAACATACTCGTCCATGATTTATATTCAGGACTATGATATGTGCGTGCGGCGTGACCATGTATAGACGAGCGTTTTATTAATAATTCTTTTCGTAAACATCCGCATGAACGTGAGTTTCCTCGGCGCAGATCGCTTTGAGAAACTATCTTTTTGGTTCCACATTGACATTGACAGAGCCAATGTTTGTAAACCCCTTTTGATTTGGCTTGCGCAATAACTGTCCAGCGACCAATTTTATTTTTTATCATCCATACCGCTTTTTGTGTTCATACCTGCGAAGGGCTAACGTGGTTGGCTCGTTCCGGCGAGCGTTGAAGCGTCGAGGCACCCAGCGCAAGTTCGTGTAATAAACACCCTTGGCCGGATCAATCATTTGCACTTCAAGCGTTCGCAAATCCTCATACGTCTCAATAAATGCGCTCGCTACCAGCTTGGTTGCCGCCACTTTGTGGCGCACGCCGTTACGATAGAGCCAATACCAGGTGAAGTTCTGATAATGGAACGGCTTAAGGGAGTGAAACGGCTTTAGGAGCTTGCTTTTGATGCCCTTCAAGCCGCTGGGTCGTATTCTTCGGACTTTTCCATCCTTGCTGACAGAATAATTCGGGAACGACGGTATTCGCTTCCATTCATTTGTTCCAGCCATTAGCGTTTAGCCACCCTTTTGTCCCAATTTTTGCTCAGGACAGATTTTCTGTAATCTTCTCCATCAATCCAGATCTGTTCGCAATGTCCAGTGATCGTGCTCATGAGCTGCCGACCCTCGTCATCCTGTGATTTCATCAACTCTTCGATGTTGTAGTAGGTGGTGATAATGTTGGGTAGCATGGCACGGCGGCGGTTGTTCAAAAGGCGGGCAATTTCACGGGTCATGTAGTCGGGACCACGCACAAACCGTGCCAATTCCTTCTCTTTGCTGGCGTCTTTGTCTCGGCTGATCTCGTCAGGATTGCGAAGGAACTGATTGACGCCAAAATTCTCAATGCAGAGCACGTCCAGCGTCTCAATTTGGTTTTCCAGCTCATCCATTGGTTCTGGATCTTGCTTGGATCGCCGGATGATGCTGGTCATGTCATTAAATTCGATCATTTTCACCTTTTTATCGAGCCGGAGAGCTTCTTTGAGCACGCAGGCGGCCAGCATTGACTTTCCGGTGCCGTGAAAGCCGTACAGAACCATGCCCAGACCCTTCCGGTAAGCGTTTAAGAGGTTGTCCATGTAGAACCGGACTGTTTTGAGGGCGAGGATGCGACGCTCTTTCACTTCTGCGTCTGCCGCAGCCACGTTGAAGTCGTCAATTTCAAGATCCCACAGTTCCCGTGGGATGTTGGCGAACGCATAGCTCACGTACTTCCTGTAAATGACGTGGCATTTGCGACGGCATTGACTTAAAACGTCGTGTGCTCTCGTACACTCCGTGCATTTGTAAATCAAATCCTCTTTAGCGAGTTGCAGCGCTTTCTCGTAATTCATTATTCGTCCCCTTTTTGAAGAATCATTTGTTTCAGCATGATGGCGCCAGCGAGGTGCAGGTCTTTGGCGGCGTCAGACATCACTTTTTGTTTGGCAAGCGGATCAAGACCATCAATTTTGATCTCCTGTTCCGCCAAAAAACGCTGCGTGTTGATTTCGTTTGTGCGTGAGTCTTTGTCGCTGATGATTCTCAGGTATGACATTTTCATATTAATCTCCTTTCGGTTTTCTTAGCTCAAAATTATCTTCTTCAGGTCGTCCATCGTCAATTTAACGTTTTTGGCGAACGGATCAAAGAGCATATCCTGATACCCTTGCTTGCGTGCCAGGATGTCCAGCATCCGCTCTTCCACGGTGTTCCGGCACAAGAGAGTGTGGATGGTCATATCCTTGGTTTGACCAAGGCGCCGGATGCGTCCGACACGCTGCGTCATGCGGCTGGGTGTGTACAGCAAGTCAAAGATGACGATGTGGTTGGCGTCTTGTAGGTTCATGCCATAGCTCAAGCAATCGGTCGTGAGCAAGATGCCAAGCTCGCTTTTCTCTTTGAAATCTTTGACAGCGATTTGCCTGTGCGCTCCTTTAACCCTGCCGGACACGAAAATATGAGCCAGCTTCTCCTTATTTAGGCGCTCGCCGATGCGCAGGGCGGCTTGCTCCCATTGCGTGAAAATGATGGTCTTGTCGCCTGGCGGCGTGGCTTTAAGAATGTCAACCAAGGCTTCCAGCTTCGAGCTGACGCTGGCGGCGCTGTGATCGCCAAGGTCAGAGAAGTCGCACGTCTCTCGTAGGCGAGTCAAAACTGAGATCATTTGGCTGTACGTCGTGCCGTTGACAGACACGGTGAGCGTTGATTGAACTTTTAGATTCTCATAAACGGTTCGTTGTTCTGGGGTCAGTTCCATCCAATGATGTTTGATGTCTGTCTTTGGCAGCACACGACCCACGTCTTCATTGGTGCGCTTCAAAATGTACGGCTGGATGCGCTTGATGAAATCTTTGATGCGGTCGATGTGCCAGCCTTTGATTTCGTTCCAAAAGCCCAGCTTGGCATAATAGGATTTGAAGTTGGTTAGGTTGCCGAGGAGTTCAGGGTTGACCAGTCGGAGGATGTTGAAGATTTCATCGAAGTTGTTTTCGAGCGGCGTGGCGCCGAGCGCCCAGAAGTATTGGGATTCGATGCGACGCAGCGCCTTGGCTGTCTTGGACATGAAGTTCTTGGCTTTGCTGACCTCATCAGCGATGATGATGTCCGGCAGAGCGTTCTTGAATAGGTTGATGTTGGCGTAAATGGCTTCGTAGTTGGTGATGAGAAACATATCTTTGCCAATTCGCCAGCGATTGAATTGGTTGTGTCTTTGTTCTTTGGTGCCATCAATCACGATTGATTTTTGATTTGTAAAGCGCTCGATCTCGGTTTGCACTTGCCACTTGCACGAGTTGATGGTCACGTACAGAACTTTTTTAACGTCTCTCACCTTTTTCAAAATAAGGCAGGCGTTCAGCGCTGTAGATGTTTTTTGAAGACCGACAGCATCAGCAAGCAAAACCTTTTCACCAACCACCATAAATGTGGAGCCGACTTTTTGATGCGGATCGAGTTTTATTTTTGTTAGTTCTAAACACTCGTTTCCGTCAATGGCTTTTATTTTCTCCAATTCTTTTTCGCTGTTGTGGAAACTGATCAGATCGTTTTTGAAATTGTTTCCTTCGGTAATGTCCAAACCTTGTTTGTTTAAGGTGTTGATAACGAGATCGTAAAAAATGTAGCGGCAGATCCAACTATAGGTTGCTTTTGACCAGGCGCACCCAGGCGTGTTGCGGATAGCTTCTACGGTCGGTGCGTGGTATGGGAAGAAGAGATGAAAGGTATATCGGTCTCGTACTTTAAGCTCGGCGTTCATGGTTTCGGGTCTCCTGACAGAGCTGATGATGATAACTGATTTGTAAAGTTCGGGCAATTTATAAAAACATATTGAGTTGTCTACCTGAATATTTGCACGGTTTTGACCCCTTTCCCGTATATGTATATAGGGGCGTACTACGTCCTTGTATTGTATATAATAAGGAGGAACTATGAATAGGTTTTCAACGTATCTGAGAGCGCAGAATCTGGCTAAGTTGCTTTTGACTCAGGCTGAGGACTTTGCTCGAAAAGGCGAGACCGACAAGGCTGTACGGGACACCGTGAAGGCGATGCAGGCGTTCATGACAAGCATGAACAACATCGCCAGCTTGCTTCGGGAACCTCGTCGGAAAATTCGCTTGGCACACGAGCGCAAGAATCGACCAATTAAAAATGTTGCGGTATCATCTAACGATGGGGTATAATCTAACGCTTCATATGAGCGAGAGCGAGAGAGAGGTATAACTATGGCGCACTTATTGGTATATCGGTGGGAGCATGATAAATTTCCCAAAGAACAAAAAATCAACATTCCTTATCCTGAACGAAAATTCCTTCCTCACATTCTTGCCAAAAAATTCAACCTTCATAACATCAGTGTTGCGTTTGTATTTCGCAAAGCGAACAAAGGCGATGCCACGTCTTCGACGTGGAGCGCACGTATTCGATTGCCCAAGCTCGATGTGCCTTGTTCGTTGGGCGTGATCTATCATGAGCTTGCCCATGTTCTGAACACACAAAAATTCAAAGATGACAAAGACTATCACCCAGGTCATAAAGGTTCATTCAAGCGAGCGTTGATCAAGGTCTATATTGACAGTGACAGGTTATACATTACCGACGCCAGAGCAGAAGCTGAACAAGCAATAGCGACGTGGCGTGCGGAGCGAGAAGCTAAGGAGATCAAGGCGCAGAAGATTTTAGATCGCAAGGCGAAGCTGAAAGAGATGCGTCGCACGCTTGAGTACAGGGTTGATCAAACACGCAAGCGGGTCAAGAGCCTTGAGATGCGGGTGAAGCGGTTACAGACAGCCCTCAAGAAAGCCAAGCACGTCTTATTGGTTCGTGAAGGTCATTTGGCTCGGCGTCGTCAGGCGAAGGAGACAATAGAGCAACCATGCCAGAATACAAATTTGGTCTTGGCAGAGACCGTCGTATCTTGACTCGGTATCATTCAGCAGAATGGATGAGGCACGTGGTCGTACCCGCCCAGAAGCCACGCTATGGCGAGAAGAATGGTCATTGCAAGCTAAGCGAGGCTCAAGTGAAGGAAATCAGAGCCGATCATGTTCACACGGGCGTTGAGCTTGCGAAGAGGTTTGGAGTGACGAAGGCTCACATTTATCGGATTCAAAAACGAAAATCAAGAAGGCGGGGTTAGATGGAAAATTTGTTTCGTGGTTCATCGGGGTACAGAATTTCGTCGTCGAAAAATTCCCAGTCATTATCATCGGCGCCATCTTTCGAGAACACAACTTCTTTGCCAGCTTCGTTCTCTGCCACGATCCATTCCTTGCCAATGAACCGGACGATGAAGAACTCATTGGTGACGCAGTTGGGTCGCTTGTATCGTCTTTTGTTTAGCTTGAGGTCTTTGAGTTTCATTTTAATCACGAATATATGTTACGTGTTCGTATTTGTGATTCGGGTCTTTCATGTGCGTACAGAAATCGGTGTGGATGACTTGGCAGTGCTGGCAGCGTCCCGTGATGATGCAGCGGGATTGATAAATTCGTCTGGCTTCAACGTGGATGATGGTCATCTTCTTTTTACAGTTCGGGCACGTAATTATTTTGAGCTTGTTGTCAGACACTTTTTGAGTTTAATAAATCGCCGTCATTGCATGATACCAAGATAACAGAGGGGGGCGTATGTCGAATAAGGCTCGGTTCGTGTTCTACCTGGAAGGGTTTGGCAATACCGGAGATGACGTGGCGTACTACAGCATTATTGAACATGAAAACAGAAAGCTGATTGGATCAACGGTCACGAACGAATGTTTACGAAATGGATTTAAGACTCCGGTGCCACCGACGCCAGAGTTCAAACGATGGAAGCGGGACGTGACAGCTAAGCGGCGTTGCGGCGCCTGTTGGTTTTCAATTCGCACCAAGGCAGATCGGGATCGGCATATGGAACTGCTGCACAAGGAACCGGAGAGGTTGGGCATATGGCGTTAAGCATGAAAGAACTCAAAAACGAAATTGATGTTGTGATGGCGGAAACCAAGGACAAATACAATGTGCGGGTCGCAGCGACAATGGAGTTGACCAAAAAGGAATTCATCATGTTTCTGGTCGCTCGCTTCTTCATTAAAGATTATTTTATCAAGAAGACTTCGAGCGTTGAAAATTTAGACACACGTTTTTTCAAAACCATGTTCATGACCGGAGTGAGGAAGGTGACAAAGACCGTCTCCCTGGTGTCGCTTGAGTCCATGCTTAAGGATATTCGCAAAGACCTTGAACGAGAAGATGATGACGATTTGGCTCTGTAACCGGAGCCGAGTTGCAGGCTTCTATTAAAAACGATGCGTAAAATATATGAGATTACTTGCACGATTTGGGTATGTTTCCCGTATATGTATATAGGGGCAAACAATACCCCAATCTCCCACAGTCGGGCGCAGTCAGCCCACGGTAGGGACAAAATGGAGAAAGAAAATGGAACTGTTCAAAGCATCCTCACAATGGTCATCCCGACCAGCAGATGAAAGGTTCGCAACCACCCAAGCGATGTACGATGCCTGCAAGGGTTATGCGGACACGGCTAAGGTCTCTCAAGTGCCTTACGGCGAATTGAGAGTGGAAGCAGTTAAAGACGACGTGCAAATCGCTGGCAAGGCTGGCAGGTTTGCGAAATTGACTCACTGGGCGTTTGGGCAACTGTCACGCATGGTCGGCGCACCCGCCGATTACTTGCGTACCGTTCCCGCCACGCTCGCCTCACAAAATCTCAACTGGGGTTTGAAAAACAAGGCTGAGGACTTCGGCACAAAAGAAGCTCAGCTTCTGTTTCACTCCAATGGGGATTTGCTTCTGCGAAGCGTTACCTCAGATCAATACTCCCGCATATGGAATTGGCTTATCGCCAAGCGTCTGATCTCACTTCAAGACATGGGTTGGAGAGTTCCACCTGCCCGCCCTGCCTTGCCAGATCAACCAGGGACACGTTCAGCGACCAAAGATGACGTTCTGGACAGTGCCAAACTGTTTGACATTGGCATTCACGAAGGTGATCTCATCGCTCCTGCGGGGCTGTACGCTTCCGACCATGATATGTTTGCTTTCATGGTGAATGAGAAGCACCCCATCGACAGTGGATCAGGCAAGCCCATGTATAAGGGATTGTTTGCCTGGAATTCGGAAGTCGGTGCTTCATCGTTCGGACTGATGACGTTCCTATATGATGCTGTGTGTGGCAATCACATCGTGTGGGGCGCTCAGGGCGTGCGTGAAGTTCGTATTCGACACATTGGTTCAGCCGATGAGCGGGCGACTCAAGAGCTTCAAGTTGAGTTGAGCCGTTATTCGCAATCGGCTGTGGGCGACATTGAGATGGCTATCAAGCGGGCACGGACAGTTAAGATCGCAATGAAAAAAGAAGACGTGTTGCAAAAACTGTTCGACAAGCGGATCGCCACGTTCACCAACCTTGAGAAGGCGTATGGGTTGGCGGAGAAGCATGAGTCCGTCAATGGCGCACCGAACACAGTGTGGGGCATGGTGTCGGGCTTAACTCGTTTAAGCCAAGACACGCCTTTCGCTGACAAAAGAGTGGAACTTGACCGTCAGGCTGGGAAGCTGATGGAGATCGAGTTCTAAGCAGGCTTTCTCCTTCGCCCATCGACCGGAAAGCGGTGGGCGGGGATAGAAAGCAAGAGCGAGAGCGAAGGAGGTTACTATGGCGAACCATAAACACAAAAACATGGGCAACGATAGATGTGAGTGTGGCGTGGCGGTCTTGACCGCCAAGGAGGTTCACATCTACGGACTCAAGGCAATCAAAATGGCGGGCGGCGACGAGACGCCACGGTTCGAGGCGAAGATTACCGAGAACGGGAAGGTCATTGGAACCGTCTACAACGAAGGCTGTGGCGGGTCATGTGGTTATTTGATGGACAACTTGCATGACAATTCGCAGTTCGAGGCGTTCATCAAGCAATGGGGCATCGACAACAAGCAGGACTTTGAAGTTGCGGATATGTGGGTCTATGACGAGCTTGATAAATACGATGAGCGCAAAATGCTTTTGCGCCGCTCCAAGACAGCCACGCCGTTCCGAGTAAAGGGCGATCCCAAGGATGAGTGGCGGTTGTGGAAGCATCCTTATTGTGAGGGCGTGAAGAAGGCTATCGAAACCAAGTACGGTGATTCTGTCGAGACCATTTTTGTCGGCAGATAATGAAGGAGGCGATTATGAAGGACTCAACGTTAACGGCACTCGAAGATTACGTTTATCATGGCACGCCTACTGGCGGGTTCCTATATTCTGTACTGACCAATGACCTGTTTGGTGCTGTTGGTCATGCAGATGCGCAAAACTCTCAAGATTTGGTTGAAATTTGCACCTATGTTTATAACAAAATACCAGTTGGGTGTTGGGGATCAAAAGCAAAAGTGACGAAGTGGTTAGATAGATTTCGCTCCGATAAAAAGGAGCGTTCGTCATGAGTCGAGTGCTGACAGAATGGTACGACCGCTGGGCTGAGTTTGATTGTCCGACGTGCGACAGATATTTCGGTTTCAAGTTTCAGCAGCATGAGCACGCTGAGAAGACTGGGCACAAAAAGGCTAAGCATTGCAAACAGCCTCATCCGAAAGGACGTGGGTATTGCCAGCGGGCGAAGGGTCATGGCGGCTGGCACGCTTATCCAGGGTCAGCGTATGTCGTCATATGGGTGGATAATAAGGACAAGAAGGAGACTTCGATATGACTTGCGCTTGTCACGACATGGTTGTTTACGGAACGCACAGCAGTGAATGTCTTTGTCAATGCCACGTCATCGAGGAGCTTGTGCGGCTGGCGATCAAGTCCAGAGATTACATAGCCAAGACTGATGGGTACAACGATGGCAACTTTTTTGAGAATCGGTTTATGAATGAGCTGGAAGATGCCATCGCCCAGTTCAAACCACGTCAGTATAAAAGGAAGCCAACACCCGATGAGCAGGAAAGGAACTTGGGCGGGTTTAATAGAGCGGAGCCGACCAATGGATAAGGCGATCAGAAAACAAGAACGAGAGAGAAGGAGGAATATTATGAAAACAGAACCAATAAAAACAGGAGTGGTTATTGTTCAAGATGCGTTAGGAAATTTTGTCCGAAGCGAGCATAACGGAAAATTCAAATTTTCTCCTGAATATCCAGATGCCTTACATTTCACAATCAGAGAGGCTGAACGATTGTTAAAAAAATACCACGCAACCACTGTAATTGCTGGATTAAAAATAGTTGAAAACTATGGGCAGGAGGTTAAGTTATGAAACTAAAACAACTGTGGTATATGTTAGCTCCTAATAATTCTGTGACGATAGATGATTTGGTAGAGGCTTTGCAAGGCAAGATTAAATGTCTCCGTCAGTTTTGCAATTCCGATGAATTTACCAAAGGGCGTCTATGCGGAATGGAAGAGACTTTGAAAACTGTTCTTGATGCCAAAGAGGATGGTCTTAAATGAGCATCAACAGCGGCATACAGAATTGGCAATGTCCGATCCACAAATTTCATGAAGTCAGGATCGACGCCCAGGGCAAACCGGATATTGATGAATCGAAAGGTTTGTGCCCTCATCTTCGGCAGAGCTTACAGCGGTGGAAGGATCGGGAGATCGGGATTGGCGGACATTATCTCAAAGGTAAGCGTGAAGTGGTCGTGACCGGATTTGATTTGGGTGATGTGATTTTTCAAGAGGTCGGAAGCAAGCGCCGCTCGAAGGTTACGAAAGCCGCTTTTCGACGACTATGGACATTCAAAGGAGCGTGAGCGATATGAATCATAAATTGGTCTTAGGCAAAGTGGACTACGATCAGACAGGAGTGAAAAACTGCCAGGCTGTCATTACGTGGAAATTCGAGAACGGAAACTTCTCTATGAGCGCCGAGATTTGGAATCCACGTCACACTGACATTTACTGCGGCGGTCAGTGCGTGGATGAGGTTGTGTCGTACTTCCCCGACAACGCCAAGGCGCAGCGTATGGCTGAGATTTGGGAGCGTTGGCACCTGAACGATATGCGAGCTGGCTGCGAACATCAGCGGGCGGATCGCTTGGAAGATCGGCGAATTGATCCGAAGGAGTTGCCAGACCATAAGGGCAATCGAGATGAGAAGGGCTTGTTGGCGATCTGGGTTTTGCCGTCCGAGCATAAAGATGGCTTGCTCACAAAAGCGTGCCCGACCTGTGGATACAAATACGGATCGGCTTGGCTTCGGGAAGAGATACCGCCTAAGATTGTTAAAGAGATTCAAAGCTGGGCGGGACAATCTTCGGGCGAGAAATTTCAATATCCAGGCGAGTTGCCTGATCGGATGGGATAGGAGCGTCCATGAAACAGCGTTACGTCATCATTCACGTTGACGGTCATTTAAGTTCGTTCGTGACGGATGGATTTTGCCCGCTGAAAAAAATGCAAGAGATTGTCGGCGGATATATTGAGCACACTCGTATTCGCATTGATATGAAGCCTTATGATGTTTTCGTCAACGAGGAAGGACGGTTGATGCCGTTGGAGCCGAACAAGAGATTCAACGAACTCATGGGCAACATTCTTGTTGGTCACGTTGACGTTGATGGTAATTTTGAGGGTCTTGCCGATCATGAGTTGATGGAGGTGCCACTTGCTTATTGATGACATTGCGGAGATGCGGCGCAATCCAAAAGCTCAGAGCAACTTCAATGAGTTGCCTACGAACTTTATGGCTGATTTTTTTGACCGAGAGAAACCAGTTGTGTTCAGAGTCGATAACGTCTGCGAGTATATGGAGGCGAAAAAGAACGAATGGGATTGGAACGATTTTCCAAACGTGGCGCCCGCTTACCGCTCAATGTGGATGGAGTGGCAATTGAAAAATGAGAACCGTCAAACCATTGGTGTTTTGATCAGCAGCGCCGAGTGCCGAACCACGCAAGAAGCGGCTGATGCTTTGCGTCAATTGAAATTAACGGTGCTGATGAAGTTTGGGTTGAAGGACACGGATGACGTGGCGAAATCACTTTTGGAAATGGCTGACGTGCCGCCAGAGCAGTTGAAATGGATTTTGCACATGACCACGTTTGTCCGGTTTAATATGGAGAAGTTGATCGTGTTTGTCGGCAACACGTTTTTACTTGTGAAAGAAAATGGCGAATCGTTTGCGAGTCCTGAAATGAACGGCAAGGGTGTCATGAGTCACCCATCGGCATGGATCGTAGAAATGCTCAAAGGACGAGCAGAACAAGGTCATCAAAGCGCCATCGCTTACGCTCATTCGCTGGCAGGCGTTCCGTGCATGAGCTTGTCGTTTCTGCACGCTCGTGGGATCAAGGAGCAGGCTGCGCCACCTATTCCAGACGCTTTGCAACGAGCCAGGGTCAGACGTGGGCGGCTCCCGCTATTTCGCCACCATACGCTCGTTCTGGACGTGCCGAAGCGAATCATCCGTGATGGCAACCAAGGTAATGAGGATTTGACGCCGCAGGCGCTTCACTTGGTGCGTGGTCACTTTAAGAATTTCAATGAGAAGCCGCTGTTTGGCAAGCATAAGGGAATCTGGTTCTGGCACCCGACTGTGAAAGGCAACCGGAGCGCAGGCGAGATCACGAAAGATTACGAGATCAGGGTTCCGAAGAATATATAAGGAGCGTAAATGTTATGAATAAAAAATCACCAATTCTGTCTCCATATCAAATTGAATGTATTATCCAACAGCGCAGAAAAGACCATCAGTATCTTCATAGTGCGTCAACCAAAATGCCGATTGGTTTTTATAAAGCCATGCTGTTGACGATAGAAGAAGACGTTATATTTGCTGTTCCAGATTATGGAAGTAACATGGGTAACATGGACACGTGGGTATGGTGTTTTAAGATTACGCACGGCAAGTACAGGGGACGAATTATTCGTGGTATGTCTTCTCGATCATTGCATGAAACAAGTAAGGCGTATAGATGGTGTTCTGCGATTAATCGACGCCGACCAAAAGTTGGTCAAGCTGTTGATTTGACAAATATGTTTGATAAACGTTGCGGTGTTTATGTTGGGTGTAGACCGAACGGATTTAGTGTGGTTGACGATGTTATGACCCTTAATGTGCTTGCGGAACGTGATAAAAAAAGAAAAAAACATATCGCTCGACACAAATTACTTCATAAGCATTTGGATGAGCTGTTGGCGGATTGTGTTTCTGATGATTCAAAGTTTCGGCCATCCAAAAATACGGTTATGGATTTGATGGTATGGTCGTGTGAGCAAACTAAAAACCCAACAGGAGAACAACAATGAAAAAGAAACTGACATGGCGTATAGTGTTAAAAAAATTACAAGAGATGTTTGATGAAAATGAAGAGCTTGATGAGGTGGCTAACGTGCTGGACATTCTTGATTATATGGCAATCATTGGTGTTGATGGAGACGAAGCAACTAAAGCCTATCATGCAGTTGTTAGACGAGATAGCAAAGCGTATAAAATAATGGAGGGGGGTCATGGACGAAGAACGAGGAACACTTAAAGATGGCGAGCCGCACCCAGCGGCGCACATGGCACGGGAATATATTGCCAAGCTATCGCCTGCGACGCTGGCGATGTTGCAGGAGTCGTTTGCGTCCTGTGCTATTGAAGGGAATCGACTGGCTGAGGTGTGCGGAGAAACGTTGCGACGGGTGCTGAACAGCGAACTCGTGAGCGACCGCTATTTGATGGGTCTCTACTCTTTTGTCTCTATTGGATTTAAGCATAAGCCCATAACGCCGAAATCTATGAGAACCCATCGAGATGGTATTGGCGATGCCTTAGCTTATCTCCAAGTGTTGGCTGAACGAGAGAAGGGCGGTTCGCCAGAGCGCATTGCCTTGTTCAAAGCGTTGGACATAATTGAGCACGATTTATTGGGCAAGGTTCGTAAACGTCTCAAAGCGTTTGGAGATGTTAAAGATGAATAACGCACTCGATCTGTCAAAATTGAAACAGGTGCCATTGCATCAGCACTTACAGGAACGCATTTATGACGGAGCGTTGGGCAAGATGATTTCCCATCCACTCATTCAAGAGATCATGTACAGACCGGAACTGAACGAGCTATACAACAAGCAGTACGAAATGAAAACACAAAAATGCCAAGAGGCTTATAAAGCCAAGGACTGGGGGCAGTACATTTGGTGGTACGAAAGACCATACCGACTGGTGGCGTTTAAGCTGATCGAGCATCTTCTGTCCGATGCTGAGTATTGGATATTCCTTGGTCGGGTCTGGATCGACGCTGAGATCATTTGGAAATATATAGCGCAGTGGAAAAAACTGTTCAACTCCAAGCGACCGCAGCAGCATTGCTTCATGTCTGCGGGAGATCAGGATCATCTGATTGCATTGCCTCAGTCGCTAACGATTTATCGTGGCTACGTGCAGGGCGTCAATGAGCGTGGCTTGTCGTACACGCTGTCGTTTGATAGAGCGGAATGGTTTTCTAAACGTTTTATTCGAGACGGTCAGACACCACAAGTGGTTACACGTCACGTACTCAAAGATCACGTGTTTGCCTACCTGGGCGGGCGTGACGAGCAGGAGATCGTCATCAGGCCAAAATACTTAAAGGGGGTTCTATGAAAAAGAAAATTGACATTGACTACATCATGAACCGAGTTGGTAAAGCGCTGGATACGCAGTTTGAAGCGTATTCGTGGGAACACATGATAGACGATTGCGAGCTGACGCCAGCAGAAACGTATTGGGCAAAAAAGAATTTGTCGTATCGTGTTTATCGAATCGACGATCAGCCACGTGAGGCGGTGCAATGAAGCGCTCTCATGATTTTCAAAACCTCAAGAAAATTCTGACACGGGCGTACAAGGGAGTACAGCACATCGAAGCATGGCCAGCGTTGTTGGATATGCCTGGCGAGTTTCAGAGCCGGATCGTGGAACCGATTACGACAGCTTTTAAGACAGTCGAGGATATGGGTAAGGAGTTAAGCAAGCGACCTATTCTATAGTGAGCGAAAGCGGAGGATGGAAATGAAGATTAAGTTAGTCATGCCAACAAAGGTCACAATCGGAAAGAAAGTTCTCTTGGGAGATAATTTTTCCGTCACATCGTGGCGCCATACGCCAGTTAGCAAAGTTGCACGGAAGCATTACATATTCACAATCAGACCCAACGATAAAAAGAAATATCGCTATTACGCAACTCAATCTTCTCCTGGTTGTGTTCGTATTGATTTCGAGGAAGCTAAAGATTTCGTTTGACGTTAAATGAGCGAGAGCGGAGGTGACTTATGAGCGGATACTCAGGCGGCAATAGCAATCCAGGCGGAGATTACACTGTGATGGTGCGCTGTGTAATGTGTGGGCGCACGGAAACGTATGCTTCATATATTCTATCTTCGATACGTTGCTCGAACATGGTGCCAACACGTGATCCGATCAAATACCCAAACGGCGTGGAGCCTTGCAACGGCATGATGCAGCCAGTAAATAATGGCGGACACGTTGACATACGGGGGCGCTAACATGAACCATGTCGAAGAACTCACAAACAAAGTGGCTTATCTTGAAGCCGAGAGCGTTATTATGAAGAGCGCTTTGAAGCAAATCGTGGCGTGTGATTATCGGGGGAATATGCCGACCGAACAATCCATTGCCAAGAAAGCGCTTGATACCATCGCTGATTTTCGAGCTAAGTTTTTCAGCGGCGAGAAGATCAACCAATAGATTTGCCTCGGAAGGTAAGGTTAGGGACTGGAAGAGGCAATCACGGGTGTCCCTGCATGGCGTCTTTTAAGAGGGGTGCCATTGCAGGGCACCATATTTTGATAGGCGGTGTGTCATGAAAAACGCACTCAGAACCGGAGAAGCGAATGGTCGAGCCAAGTTGACGTGGGATACGGTTGGTCAGTTGCGCCAAACATATCGTCAATCTCGTCAACGCTATCACAATGAAAGTCGGAACCATCCTGAGCGAAACCGTGTGTCGGTGTTCAAGCTGGCGCTCGAATATGACGTGAGTCCAGGCACGATGTACGATGCCTTGGTTGGAAAAACATGGAGCAAAAAATGAAAAACAAATCACCAGAGCATTTCAAAATCGCACTTTATGGCGGCGTCAATATGTCGGTCGTGAAGGCGTCTTGTCTCGCTGAGGCAACGCAGTTTGCCAAAGAGGAGTATGGTCGCATTGGACTTGATTACGTTCAGGTGGCGACGGATGATGACGTGGCGTGGTTCCAGGGGATGGGTGGGTGCATTTATGACGCATCGAACCAGGAGCGAGGATGAAAACTTTGATGTGGTCTCTCTACCAAATTCCAGGTCACGTTTATTTCTGGCTGCATCAAAAAGAACGGCGGAGACTTGCGTCGCTGTCCTGCCTATTGTTTGATTGGTCTGGTTTTACGTTCGTTACTTACCACTTGAGCCGTCTGTTTCATGAGTGATCCCAAGCACTTCATCCGTAATTTTGAATACCAGCCAGGGACGTTCACCGTCTATATGGCGCTCGTGCTCGCTACCGGAGACATGAGCAAGCCGCCTATCACGCAACAAGAACTAAAATTCAAATGGCTCGAAGACGAGACCTGCTTTAAGCGTAAGAAAATCATGGACGCCATTCGTCACATGAAAAATAGAGAAGTGTTGCTTACCGACGAGCGCTTGGACACCATCTATTACCGCTTCACGTTGCCCACGCACGCCGAGATCGTGGAAAAGTTGTATGCCGTGCGAGCACCTGTAGTTCAGGTCGCACGATCCACGGAAAAACGAAATCTCACCACTCATTATTTTAACTATCTCATGAACTACGCCAAGGGCAAGGACGTGAACATCTCCTATTGTGTCAATAAAATTCGGGCGCTCATTAACGATTTTCACAGTCGCAAGCTGGCTGAGATAGAGATTGATCATTATTTCAGAACGCTGGCTCATAAAATGTCTGAGGGAGCGAACCTTCAAGCGCTGCTATCATCGCCCGAACCAAAATCTGAGGAAGGCTTGACAAAGGTGCCGAAAAAAGTTGTAGGATGGTCGGATTGAAAATGAAACCCGAACTGTTGAGGAGGAATCCATGCCATCCGAAGAACCATACCGCCGCATTGACGAAGATCTTACCGTTGACGAAAACGACATCTCGAAAGAGATGGCTACAATTCCTACCAAATATTTTTACTGGTCCAGCCAATTAGCCGAAGCTAAAAAAATCCTACGAGATACCAAAGTTGCCTGGGATATTTGGTTATCTCAACGTCGTGATGAAGTAACAAAAGCAGCTATCGCTGAAAACAAAAAAATAACCGAAGAAGGCAAAGAGACCGCCATTAGAGTTAATTTCACGCAAGAATATGAACGGCGTTTAGGTGTTATCAGTGATTGGATGCTTAAAGTTGATCAGTTGTCTGGCGGTGTCGAAGGCTTGAGCATTAAGAGCAAAGAGCTGATGACCATAGCATCAACACAACGAACCGAGCGTGAGTTGTCGGCAGATCGCAGTTTAAGACAGCGATAAATTTTTCCCACCGAATAGAGCGAGAACGAGAGCGAGACATTGGGTTGCACCCACCTGTAGTGCGCAACCCTTCCATGAGCGAGAGCTATCCGATCCTGCCATCATAGGATCATTAAAGTTAAAACTAAAATTAAACTTAAAAGGATAACTTCTATGGAAGAAAGATCAAGAGTCTCGCCAAGTGAAATCACCAGAGGAAACAGACCCTTAGAAAGAGAGGAATCGGATTTTCGTCGTCCGTCCGAGTCACGTCCTCCTGTCGCAGACAAAGAGCCGGAGTGGGTAACGGAAGGCAAGGAGCTTCTTGACCCTCGTGAAATCGAGCGTCAAGTGTCTGAGCGCCGAGCCAAGAAACCGAATTACCTGACCGGAACCGTCACATCCGGCGGCGGAGGTATCAAGATACCGGAAGACGTGTACGACGTGGAGCTGCTTCGTATCGAAGAAGGCCAGATCCCTGGCAATCCAAAATATGCCAAGGATGATGGCTCAGACCCGAATGCGATGGTAGACATTTGGGAATGGCACTTCCGTATTGCGGACACGGACATGGACTACAAAGGCACGGTCATTCGTGCTATTTCAAGTCGCAGCTTGCACGAGACCAGCAAGGCTTATCGCTGGGTAGGCGCCATCACGGGTCAGTCTCCTGCTTCGGGAGACAAGATTGACTTGGTGTCCTTATTTGGAAAGCGGTGCAGGATTGGCGTGAAGTTCAACGACAAGGGCTTTAGCCAAGTCGCTGAAATATTCAAGCTATCGCCACGATCTGGAACAGAACGTTAGTTAATTAGAGGGCGGCCATGATAGGGTACTTCCACACCCCTGTCATGATGCCGCCCTCTATTTTTGCGCCTAAACCAAATCCAAAGGAGACCATATGAGCGAAAAAGTTATTGATCAAGCCTTAAAAGATTTACAAGAGAAGTTCGGCAAAGGGTTTATTTTTCAATCCGGCGACGAGATCCGTGTCGCTGTAGAGCCAATCGGTTCCGGCAGCCTGGCGCTGGACATGGCTACCAAGATCCCAGGTCTGCCACGGGGCAAGATTGTGGAGTATTACGGGCTGGAATCGTCCGGCAAGTCCACGATGGCGCTGCGAGCGGTCGCAGCAGCGCAGGCACAGGGCGAATACTGCGCCTGGATTGACGCTGAGCAGTGCATGGAGCCTATTTGGGCACGCAAGCACGGCGTCATCATGGAAAAAGGAAATCCATACGACTTGTTCATGGTTTATCCTGACTGGGGCGAGCAGGCTATTGAAGCCATTGACACGCTCGCCAAGACAAATAAGTTCGCACTGATCGTTGTGGATAGCGTCGCCGCCTTGGTGTCCAAGGCTGAGCATGAATCTGCGATGGATAAAGCCACGGTCGGTCGTCAAAGTCAGATGATGAGTACAGCCTTGCGCAGACTTGCGTCTGTTCTTAATACGAGTCGAACGACAGTGATCTTCATCAATCAGTTGCGAGAGAAGATCGGCGTCATGTTCGGAAATAAGTACACCACCCCAGGCGGACTTGCGCTTAAGTTCTATTCCTCAGTTCGTGTCGAGTATTATAAGAAGAACTTAAGAGAAGGCGATGACGTGATCGGAAGTGAGATCCACTTCAAGATCGTTAAGAACAAAGTCCGGTCGCCGTTTGGCGAAGGGACGGCTTATCTTATCCACGGCGCTGGCATTGATGATGCTCAAGAGATCGCCAAAGAAGCCGTAGACAGCGGCGTGGTGGGGTTTGAAGGGCGCCGCTACGAGCTGGACGGCAAGGAGATCGCTGTCGGCATCAAAGAGTTCCTTGAGAAGATCAGGGCTGATGCAGGGTTCCGCACCAGCTTGAAGGAGAGAATCTTGGACACGCTCAAACCAAAGCCTCCGGTGCCTCCCAAGCATTTAACCCCCGTCCCTGGCGCTCCTGAGCCAGGTGCGCACATTCTTGAGCAGCCTGCCGAAGTTCAGCAAGAACTAAACGAAGCCACGAAGATAACCGTGCCGGATGACGACGCTCCGACACGGCATCGACGCAAGGCTCATAAGTAGGTTGCCGTGTTTATTCCACAGGAGTGCGTGATCAAATCAGTTAAATGGGATGGCGAGGGCACGGTCGTGTTTGACTTCGACTCCGGCGGCGATATGACTGGGTTTTCGTGGGCGGGCGCCAAACGCAAAGACTTCTGGCATCCTGATCATGATTGGGAAGTGTGGCTGCGGGCTGGTGCACGCTTGCGATTATGGACAGTCCAAATCTCTGGCGTCATCGGATTCCAATGGTTCGATCCTGAGCTGAACCAATGGGAAGACGTGTGGTGCGCTCTCAACAACTTCCAAACCAAAGCGGAGCGCAAGGCTGCTGAAGACGCTTATTTTGGTGAGATTGAGTCCATCGGCAAGACCGTTACGGATGCGCTGAACCACGGATCAGAGCCGGAAGCGATCATGAAACTGTTTGATCAAAAAGGCTACACGGGCAACATGGTGTTCTGGATGGTCGGCACAGGCATCAAAGACACCACAAATAAAGAGGCGGGCGAAAAAATGCGGGTGTTTTGGAATAAATACTGGGGCGATGAAAGCGGCAAGCCAGGTTTATTAAATCCAGCGATCATGACTATTAATACAGGAGGCGACAATGGCGGGGGAGACATTACGAATGAAGCTGAAGCATCAGGACAGGATCATAGTGTCGTTAAAGAAGGAGCTGGCGGAGACACGAGCGGAGTTGGAACGCCTCAAGCACAAGAATAGATCGCCACGCATGACGCAGATGCGGGCTGTGCCGGAACTGAAGCAGTTGGAGCTGCCGCTGGCGGTGTGATTGCCTCATCTCAATATCTTCAATCCGTCCCGTGTGACTGTTGTCGTCCGACATCAACCGACACCAGCTCACACGGGAACGGCTGGGTGGAAAGCGTCAACAACATGGAAATGGTGTACGTGTCCGTAACCAATCTGTGTGAGAAATGTCGTCAGCGTTTGGAAGAAGCGAAAGATCAAATCAAGAACGTGGTTGCATTGGTGTTTCCGGTTCGTCGAAATATTCCCAACAGCGTGGCTCGAAAGGGATTTGTGTCTCTTAACTTGCCCAGGCCACGCTGTGCGTTATAGGAGTCAATATGAACTTCGTACAAATTTTATGGCAGCTTTTGGTCGGCCATGCTTTGGCAGACTTCGCTTTACAACACGATCCGATGGCACGTGGAAAAAATCGCCACACGCCGATTGATTCTGCACGCATACCGCCAGGGCAAAAGATTCAGCGGGTGTGGCCGTATTGGTTGACCAGCCATGCCATTATTCATGGCGGCGTTGTATTTTATATCACAGGCGATTATTGGCTGAGCGGCGCCGAAACGGTCTCGCATTGGGTGATTGACTGTTTGAAGTGCGAGAACAAAACCACGATCCACATTGATCAGGCGCTTCATATCGCTTGCAAAATTTTATGGGCATGGATTTATGTCGCAGGAATTAGTTGAAATCGTTGGCAGATTGCCAGTTAAAAAGTTTGATTATCAATCAGACGGATGTGAGTTCAGGATTGAATGTGTGGCCAGCGCCAAAGTCAATACTGACGAGCTGATCAAAGTGTTTGGCGAGATCAAGCGATTCTTGCCGCCCGTGAGTGTTTATGATGTGCGCTCGGACATCACAAACTATACGCCAGGGTCAACCGGAGAAATTACAGTGCGTTGGCAGGCGTTCACTGAAAGTGGTCGTGGTTATTTGCGTGAGATTGCGCAGGCGATTGCAAAAATCTATTACAAAAAACTTGCTTTCGATTCAAAAAAGATCGAGACTCGTCCGCTATCTTTAGAACATAAAAGGAACGCCGAATGAACCAAGATAGAACCTACGTCTTCAGCATTGACTTTGACAAGCCCTTTCTTGGCAAAGACGCATTCCTACACTCCATTCATAAATTTTCTCCACACCAAAATTCAATTCATGTCTCCACACCATTCTGGCCATTCACCAAACAAAGACCGCCACGCATTATGAACACAGGGCGCACCAAACCTATCAAAGCACGCCTGGTATCGTGGGACAACAAAACCAACATCCTCGTCCTCACGCTTGACCGTTACGAAAACCTTGAACCCAACGTACCCCTTTTTCCATTTACAGAATTACACAGGAGCCAATTCTGGATTGATTTTGAAGCAACGTAGCACAGGGGTATCACGCCCCAACAGCGTCACGTTCTTGACAAGACTTCTGATGTGGCGTTTAGGCGTTATTCTCCGGTAGAAAACAAGAGTCTCACAAGCTCTATGCAAGCGGAACAAGCCTTGCAGCCAGTCGTTGAGAAGCCTTCGTAGCTGGGTGGCCTGGTGGTCCCAGGAGCCGTACACGCCAAAGGTAGAGGGACGTAACTGGTTAATGTTACTGCCGTGGATACAATTATCTGCGCTCGGTGAGAGTAAGCCCCTCACCAAGCGATGCTCAGATGTAAGTGATCATCCGCCGCCGGACATATAAAGACTTCTTTATTAGCCGTGCTACATCCAAATTAAGCCTTTTTCTCTGTTGTTTCTCTCCGCACCTTCGGTGCGGGCTTCATTGTTCGATCCGCCGAGATTAACCCGCCTCGCTTCGCTCGGCTCTTAATACTCGTCGGATCAAAGCAAGACACGAACTGGGTACGACAAACTTCCCAGAAGAACAGCGAGAAACAAAAACTTTTTTATTAGTCTGTTTTCCTAAAAAATAGTTGATCTGAGTTTAGTACAGGAGTGAAAGTAGTTGTCGTTTTGTTTGGATTGTCTCGAAGGTAGTACAAGAGTGAAAATTTTATGAGGAACCGAAACAAGCAACGATGGCTCTCTTCGGAGATGTGGGTCGTGGTACGTGCTATGTCTGAAGCGGGTTTTTAATCAAGATTGTTCTTGGAATCATGAAAAATAAATTGTTACAATCCAGCTTAGTGAAACAGAAACGAATCAACCACAGCAGTGGGAGGTCACGAAACCATGAGAAAGAGCCAACACGCATTCCTTCCGAAATTTTCCAATCTATCATTACATCCCAACAAGAATTTTATTTGATGATTCTGCGGTATCGTTATACGCCATGATCACCGACACGCAGAAAGAGAAGTTGGTGAAGGTTCTTAATTTGACCACATCGAACCAAGATGGCGAGGCGTTGAACGCTATTCGGATCGCCAATAGTATTTTGGTGGCGGAGAAGTTGTCTTGGGAAATAGTGATTGAGCGCTTGTGGTGTACGCACTGCAATAATGATCAGCCCGTGGAAGCGATGGCAAAATCTATTTTTGATCATAATCTTCCAGGGTCGTGGGCGCACGATTTCAGTAAAGGGTTGATGGCGTCGTACCGGAAGAATAGGCGGTTGACGCCACGTCAGATGGACACATTGAAGCGGCTTTATGAGAGTTCAAAATAAGAGGAAGTGCAGGGCGTGTGATGGCACTGGTTTCGTGCCAGGGTTATCTCGAACAAGCGTGCGGATGTGCGACTATTGTATTGGGACTGGTCATCCGCAGCGGAAGCTCTATCGCATGGTGGATAGACCTGTGGCTAAGAAAGAAAAGGATGGAGTTTTTATTTTAGTGGGAGGTCAGTATGATAAAAAAAATTAAACGTGCGCCTCTTGTTCAGGCTTTGTATGAAGTTTTGTTGGCTGGGGATGGTAATTCAACTATTGCTGACGTGTTTGGTGATGCGTTTTTTTCAAATACTGATCGCATTTCTTCTGGCAAACAAGCCAATATTGCTGATGGTTTGTTTGCGATTTCCAAATCAATAGATAATTTGGCGGATGTTTTAATGAAAGGTAAGAGGCGGTGATGGTATGAGATATTTTTGGATGCTGTTGTTTGTCAGCGGAGTGGCGCTGTCGTGCGATTACCCAACGTGTCCACGGTCAGACCTGACGCCAGGGGCGACGATGCAGGTGGAATTGGAAACGCTGTGTGAGCCAGGGTATACGATTCAAGTTCGCCACGTCACGACAGGGATGAAGAAGAAAGTTTTTAAGCGGTATGGCATACCGTGGTCTAAGCACGCTGATTATGAGGTGGATCATTTCATCAACCTCGGTATCGGTGGAGCGAATGACATCACAAATTTGTGGCCGCAGGCTTATGAGCCACGTCCTGGGGCGCATGAGAAGGACGCTGCTGAGGATTATCTGCGGCACAAGGTGTGCGGTGACAGTCTTCCGGTTGATCAGGCGCAAGGGTTGATTCGGGTGGATTGGGTTAAGGTCTACAACATGATAGGAGCGAAACGATGACGGACATGACGAATTACGATAAGATTTTGGCGTTACCGGAAGAGACCAAGGATCAAGTCAGGGACAAGATTAATTGTTTTATTGCTGAGGATTTTTACTTGCGTGATCAAATGAAGGCGCTCGATCTTCAGCGCAAGTTATTGGGTCAGCATCATGAGCGCTTGATGACAAAGTTGAAGAACATTGTTTTGGCTGATCCAACAACCACCAAGGCGTTGTAATGGTTGAGTTCAATAGCACGGAAGAGAAGCGCTATTACGTGGCTCTCAATGACGCTTGGCGAAAGCTGTTGTTTATCTACAGCATCGCCGGACAAGATAAACAGCGTCGCAAGTTCGTCAGGGGTCTCATAAATGAGATCGAATATCATTGCCGGAAGCGTGGGGTTCCGATTGCTGAAATGGAGGCATCGCTCATGAAGGAAGTTGAACAGGGTCGAAAGGAGTACGCTGCGACTGGCGGCGTGCCTGTGAATTTCAATGAAGGGAAGGCGCCACAGGCATCCGCATAAACGTCATGAAAGCGATCATGGTTATGTTTCGCCAGTTCGCTACGGCAGCCATCGTACCTACGGGACGACGCTGCGCCAGGTGTCGGTGTCGTTACCTCAATACGTGAGACGGTTTTTCAAGATGGATCTTAAAGCGGAAGATATTGTGATATGAATAAAAAAGTGAAACGTTGGTGCATGGATTGTGGCAGGACTAAAAATCTGCGCAAGCGGTATTTCACCACTGATTTTGACGGGAAGAAAATATACGTGACCAAGTGTGATCACTGTCATGAGGTTATGAAAAAGATTATGGCGGTATGAAAAAGAAATTCACAATCATGGCCAAAGGTGACGATGTGAAAATGAAGGTGTCGGTTTCTATCGCCGCTCGCCCTGGCGTGTTTTTTCGTCACACGTTTAAGAAATTTTCTGAGAGTCAGGCTGAGAACATTATAGAAGCCGTCAGCCAAAGGTTTGGCGCCGTCAATATCAAGATTAAAGGAATTGGGGTGCATTAGTTGATATGGTTGGAAAGATAATAAAAATCGTCATCGCTGTTGGGATTGTTTTCTTCTTGGTGTATTTGAGCCGGAGGTTTCCGAACAGCTGGTCGTTCATGAATTTGTTTGTGAGATGAAGCAATCGGTTAGGGTAGCCCTGATATAGTGATTTGGATGAATTTGAAACGGAGGAAGTGGTAATGGATTTGAGAGAGTTCTCTAATACGGAATTAGAAAAAGAGTTGCAATGGCGCAAAAAAGTTGTCAGTGATTTGGAGAAGCGACCGATTGGTGTTTCTGTTTATAAGCAATATACGGGACGATGGTGGAGAATTGTTATTCGATCAAGAGATTTTAAGGATTTTCAAATGTATTATTGTTTTGCTCGTGATCAAGATGATGCTGTTCGTAAAGTCACAGCAGGACAATTAAACACTTCAAGTAAGCGTGTGGGTATTTATGTTCCTTGTGGTGCCGATTTACAATTCATCGAATCCTTTTTGAGGAATCCGACAGAGGTTGGAATGTCTGTTTCAGTTTTAGAGTCAAATGACCCCAATGCAATGAGTTGGTTGAGGTAAATATGAAACATTGGTTGTCGCTGCTGTTCATTTTGGTTCAGGTGGGTTCAATGACATACGTGAATCCAGATTGTGTCATTGCCGTACAGTCTGCATTTGGTACAAGGACGGCGATAGAGTTGGCGAGCGGCAAGTCAGGCTCGATCACGGTTTACTCGGATTGGCCGCTTGAGACCGTGGTTAAGGTTTTGCGCAGCGCAACATCGAAATAGATTTGTGGGCTGGTGAAGATCATGGTTACTTCTATCTGATGAAAAAGACCTTGATCGTTTGTTCCGCCCGCTTCAAGAATGGTACGTGTCGAAGATGAGAGTTACTTCCACTGCTAATGGTGAGACGGCTGGTTCGATTCCAACCCCCTGGCACAAGCCAGGGTAGCTCAATGGTAGAGCGCAATAATATCTCTTGTCGCTTGTTACCGTACCATTCTTAGATTTCAAGCCGAGTAGTGTAGAGCAGAGATACTTCATAGGAGCTGTAGGCCGTGGGGTTCGATTCCCAACCTGCCGCATTTGCGGCAGTAGCTCAGCGGTAGAGCGTCAGCATAAAAGACACTCTGTTCGTTTGTTCTCTCGGCGAATTTTGGTCAATAGTAGCGACGGTTCGAGTTACTTCATTGCGACGATTGACTTCGGTCAATCACACCAAAAAGAATGGCGACCCTTCGGGGTCACACGAATACCATTAGCCGCTTGCGAAAGCGAGCGGTCGGCAAAGGCACCCACTGGGTTTCCTGGCTACTCGGAGCAAGTGATCTCTATTGGCCAAACGTTTTAGTTCATAAGGAGGCAACATGAAAACGAATGTCAGCATGAAAACAAAGCCGATCAAAACTCACGAAGGCGCACGGGCGAAGCGTATCAACCCTGAACTTCAGCTCCGGCGATCTGTCATGGCTTGCCTTCTCTTTGAAAAGGAGTTCTACGAAGAGGGCGAGGACATTGCCAGCCGGATTGCGGATGGCGTGGCGGATGTTGCCCCAGAAATCGTGGCCGCCATCGCTGTTGAGGCTCGTGAGAAGATGAAGCTGCGTCATGTTCCTCTCTGGATCGTTCGCCACATGGCGAAGCTGCCGGAGCACAAAAAGCTGGTGGCGAAGACGCTTGAGCAAGTGATTCAGCGGGCGGATGAGCTGGCTGAGTTTCTGGCTATTTATTGGAAGGATGGGCGGGAGAAGTTATCCAACCAAGTTAAGAAAGGACTGGCGCTGGCGTTTCCAAAGTTCAGCTCTTACAATCTGGCCAAGTACAACCGTGACGGCGCTGTGAAGCTGCGTGACGTGCTGTTCCTTTGCCATGCCAAGCCAAAGGATGCAGAGCAAGCTCAGGTCTGGAAACAGCTTATTGACGGCAAGCTGGCGGCGCCGGACACGTGGGAAGTGGCGCTGTCGGCTGGCAAAAACAAGAAAGAGACCTGGGAGCGGCTGATTAAGGAAAAGAGCCTGGGCGCCCTGGCGTTGCTGCGGAATTTGCGGAATATGAATGACGCCAAGGTGAGCGAGGATGCGGTTCGGTCAGCATTGAACGACATCAAGATCGAGCGAGTGCTGCCATATCGCTTCATTGCAGCGGCTCGGTATGCGCCGCAGTGGGAGCCGGAGCTTGAGAAAGCGATGTTGAAGTGTCTTGCTGCCGCTGACAAGTTGGCGGGGAAGACGTTGCTTATGATCGACGTGTCTGGAAGCATGGACTATAAGCTGTCAGACAAGTCGGAGCTGACTCGCATTGATGCCGCTTGCGGACTGGCGATCTTGCTTCGTGAGGTCGCTGAGAATGTGACTGTCTATACGTTCTCGCAAAGCAACAAACTCGTTCCGGCTCGTCATGGGTTTGCGCTTCGAGACGCTATTGAGAAGTCTCAAGAGCATGGCGGGACTGACATTGGCGGAGCTGTGAACTTGGCTAACCGGACGGAACATGATCGGCTTATTATCATCACTGATGAGCAGTCGCACACGACCGTGGCTGATCCGGTGTCTAAAAAGGCGTATGTCATTAACGTGGCCAGCAACCAGAACGGAGTTGGGTACGGAGCGTGGACACACGTCGATGGGTTCAGTGAGGCTGTCGTCGATTACATCAAGGCTTATGAAGGTTAAGCATCGTTATAAGACAGAACCAATATTTAAGGCGTTTATTGCGCCGAGGTCAAAGTTACATAGTCAATTCGGTGAAATCACAAACAACTATGATAATGAGATTCAGGTTGTTGTTACGACTCGTGTTCGGATCTCTTATAACGGGAAGCGTCGTGCAAAACGAAGTTAAGATCATTTACGAAACACCCGATCCTCTTGGGGTCAACCGTATTAGTATGGGCGGTCTTGAGAGGATCGGGTTTTATTGTGTTCTGCGTGGGAACACGCAAGAGAATATCGACATTATAAAACGGTGTCTGAAAGCGTTGGAAGACGACTATGGTGCCGTTCAAAAAGCACAACAAGGGGAGACACAATGAAGGGTAAAGTCAAATGGTTCAACAACCAAAAAGGGTACGGGTTCATCACCAAAGGCGATGGGTCTGGGGATGTGTTCGTTCATTACTCGGCAGTGCAGGGTGATGGATATAAGGAGCTTCACGAAGGCGATGCCGTGGAGTTTGAAGTACAGCCGAGCGCCAAAGGCGAAAAAGCGATCAATGTCAAAGTCGGAGTAGCGTAAGTTTTAAGCGAACGGGTGAAATTTTGGAGTGCCAGTAAGTAGCCTACGTCTCCATTGGGCAGGTGTAAAGTGCTGGACAGCCTGCGAAAATGAGAATAATTAACTCATCCGGCCAGTTCGCATAATTTTTAAGCTCGTGTGGCGTTGCAGCGTGTTGAGGCTTGTCGCCTCTTCTTGGGGTGCGTTACCTCTGCAAAGGTGAAACCAACCACGGGCTTTTGCGGGATGGAGCATCATCGGCTCGTTGTTTCATGAGGCGGCTTGGGGTCTTCGTACCCTGACTCCCGTTAATATTTGGCTCCTGCTATGGTTAATACTGTCCTGCGACGAGACCAAGGCAATACACGCCAAGAGTCAGGCCAGGAGCCTCTAATTATGGAGATTGAGCATGAATGTCATGTACAGGCGTTTTCGATGTCACAAAAGCGAGTGCGTTCATTTTAAGCACTGCGCTATGGTGAAAGGTCAGCAGCGAACGTCCAGGCGTTATTTCTGGGCGGCTGTTGTGGTGTCATTTCGTTTTGTGACCTCTTCCGTGGCACGGAGTGGGGGTACGTTTTTGCAAGTGGTGTGCGCAGATTTCAAAGCGGGAAAGGGATAGGAGGTTGTTATGAAGATTGGAGAAATAAAACTTGAAAACAATTCTCGGATTGTGTGTCCAAAATGCGGAGCGAATAATTTACATCCCGAAAGTGTATTATTTTTTAATGAACATAGTGTTACGACTATTGATAGCTCAGAAACGGCTGTTGAGCAACTTCGTACCGAGGATGTGGATACAGAAGAAGATTGTTTATGTGTTCAGTTTGTTGGCGAGTGTAAGCATCGGGTGGTGATGAGGATTGTTTACCATGAAGGATGCTCGTATGTTTTTACTGAATATCCAGATGTGAATGTTAATGAGTGGCGTTCTTTGTGGCCGAAAAAGGATTGAGCGGGAAAGAGACAGGCTAAGGGGTCGCCTGCGGCGTAACGCAACCAGGCGATGAGGCAGGCCGAGAGAGCGGGTCTAAACAGCTCGCCTCCGCACCGATTTGCGGATGGTCAAAGCGGGCAAACGTAACGGGGTAAATGAGCTACCTGAGTCGGAGTTCTGGTTTACCACCATCCGCATTAATTTAATAGGAGGTCAATATGTTGATAGCGATAGACACGGAAACAGGTGGAGTCAAGGCGGGCGTCAATGCGCTGCTGTCGGTGGCGGCGATCAAGCTCGATAACGATTTCAACCCTCTTCCAGATGGTCAGCTTCATATTTATATCAAGCCTCACCCGTCACGGACTGTGGAAGCTCAGGCAGCCAAGGTGAATGGGTATACGCCGGAGAAGTGGGAAGCCAATGGCGCCATTGATCTTCTTCGGGCGATGAAACGCCTGCACGATTTTGTCCCATTTGCTGCGCAAGCGCTGGCTCACAACGCTGGGTTTGACCAGAAATTTATGGATGACGCTATGGAGCTGACCAAGATCAAACTTGGATTTTCGTACCGCTGGCATTGTTCGATGGCGACGTTTGCGGCTGTGAATGAGGCGTTGAAGCTGGGTTTGACGAAGTGCAGCCTGGACAGCTTGGCGGCTACGAGCGGTCATTGGGGCGCCGACTATCAGCGTGGCGACCATAGTGCTCTTGATGATGCGTTGGCGTGCGCCGCTGGTTACAAGTGGTTGATTCAGAAGATCCGTTTGGGCGCTCAGCCAATAAAGGAAGGTGAGCTACAAACTCATGAAGCACAAAAATAAGTTGAAGAAGCTGCAATCTCGTATTCGAGATTGGGAAACGACTATTAACAAAACTCCCGACAACAAAAGAGCTTACAAGAAGCCAGGGAGTGTGAAGAAATAAAGAAATCTGAAAAGGAGTACATCATGGGCATAAAAGAGATGCACAACGTGACGTTGACGGTTGAGAGTATTCTTAAAGACAATCATGAAGCACGAGACAACGATAAGCTGTTGCTTCTGGAAGTTTGGGAGCGCTGTGGTTTGGTGTTGGACGCCGAGCAGAAGCGAGTGTTTATGGAAGAGTGCCCGCAGTCCGAGTCGGTTCGTCGGGTTCGGCAGAAGTTTCAGGAGCAGAAGATGTACCTCGGAACCAAGCGTTCGATTCGAGCGGCAGAGCAACGGAATGTGCGGGACGGGATTAAGTCGGTAGCAAGCAATAGATAGGAGCAAGAGCGTGAGCGACGTAGATTTACGAGATCACCAAGGTCACACCATTGATGATCACACGGGCATTTGCTCGTGTGGTGTTGTCATCGACCCGCCTCTTTCCTTCTCTGAAATGGATCGCAAATTCTATGAGCTTGTTGAAGCTGTTGTGTCCATTGCTGAATCCATGAAAACCATCGCTGAACATTTGGAGAATAAGCCATGAGCGAAGCCAAATATGTCGTGTGCGATCTGGACGGGACGTTGACTGATCTTGAGCACCGTCTTTACTTAGTGCGTCAGCCAAAACCGGACTGGGATCTGTTTTATAAATTGGCGGCGGACGATGGGCTTCATGTTTGGTGCAAGATTCTTGTCAATGCTATTCATGATTTTGGGTACAGGGTTTTGCTGGTGAGCGCTCGGCCTGAGTCAATACGGGGTCTTACGAAGACATGGCTAGCTAAACATGGTGTTAATTACGACCGACTTTATTTGCTTAGAGGCAAAAAAGATTACACGCCGGATGATGACCTGAAGATGGCGTGGTTGAAGGAATTTGGAACAGAGAAAATTCTTTTTGTTGTTGATGATCGTCAGCGAGTCGTGGATGCGTGGCGTCAGGAAGGGTTGACGTGCCTCCAATGCTATGCGTGGGAAGAGTTCAAGCGACCAAAAGGGTAAGTTATGAGCGAGAGCAAGCAGCCAAAGATAATAGTTAAAGACGGCAGCACGCTTTACGTCTATTCGTGTGCTGAGTGTGGGCAGGATGTTGAATATAGCCAGCCAATTGTGACGGCGGCTTTGTGTGACAAGTGTAGAATATTAGAGACACCGACCGATGATGGTAAATGTGAAACGTGTGGGGCGAGTCCGGTTGTGTCAGGCACTGGGCAGTGCGGTCCTTGTTGTTTCGGCGAAGCCGATACGGTGAATGGGAATTGGTGAGGCTGCTTTTTGGTCATCTGATTCTGTTGTTGGAGTTCTTGGTATGGTGGATTTGGTGGCTGCTGGGGGCGCTGTGGCTGTTGATATGTATGGTGGTTGTCGGTTCGTTGGCTTGTGATGTTGTTCAAGGTAGGCGCAGGCGCAATAAGGAAAGGGCGATATGAAAATTATTAAGCAGTCGTGGTCATTTCATGTTCCTGTGGTTGGAGCGGATTTGCTTCGCTCAATTGAATCGGCAGGGCGTACCTGCTATAAGTCAGAAGAGAAGGTTGATACAGAAAATTTTATTCGGTTAATTATTGCGAGAGGGCATGAGTCAGTTCTGGAACATGGCAATGCCTCGGTGCGCATTGTTACAGATCGTGGCGTCACTCACGAATTGGTGCGTCATCGGATCGCTTCGTACAGTCAGGAATCTACACGGTATTGCAATTACGCCAGCGATAGGTTTGGAAATCAGGTGACGTTTATTTTGCCTGTGTGGTTTTATGCTTATCATGCTCAAGAGGAATTTGATGGAGATTGGCCAAGTCAGAACAAGATACCAATGAATCATTCTTATTATGAGTGGTTGAAAGCCTGTCAAGACGCAGAGAAACATTATTTGGAGATGTTGAGGTTTGGTTCGACTCCGCAGGAAGCCAGGGCGGTTTTGCCCAATTCGCTTAAAACTGAAATCGTTATGACGGCAAATCTTCGTGAGTGGCGTCATTTTTTTCGATTGCGGACGGCGCCCGCAGCACATCCGCAGATGAGGGAATTGGCTGAATCAATGTTATCTGGATTTCGGCAATCTGTTCCA